>BNJT01002216.1_pt1 | contig 251595 bp, 301 predicted proteins | sample 8540491 | NCBI WGS metagenome assembly BNJT01 (sample SAMD00202455, study PRJDB9452) | human saliva metagenome | host: Homo sapiens
ATTCAAGTAGAGGTACTTTGAACTGACTACCTTTAACTGTTTTTGTATTTGTAAGTTCTGCTTTATTTGAGCTTTATGTGTTACAAATACGCAGTTTTCTTTCATCTGCTGCTGCTTTTATCAACAGGAACCATTTTAAGCGCCTTATCTTTAGCAGGGCAAGTATTTACAGCTTGCACAAACCACTAGCAGTCCGTGGACTAACTTGAATACGAAAATCAAGACCTGCAAATTCTTTTTACCTTTTGCTGATACTGTTACCATATTTTCTGGTTTTTCAGCCCAATTCTTTTTCATCAAATAAGAATGGACGAATAACAGCGTGAGGACAAACTAAAGAACATTGGTTACATTGAATACAATTATCAGGAATCCATTCTGGCGCAAAAAGTGCTGGCATACGTTTTTCATACTTTGTTGAACCACTTGATGACGGCCATCTTCCATACCTACAAACGCACTAACAGGGTAATTTATCCCCTTTGCATTGCGATAACAGGACGGAAAACGTTTTTAGTGAAAGTCAGTTCATGTGCGCAACGTTTTTGTTTCGCCAGCTGTATCTTCCGCAGTTTTCCAAGCTTCTGGTACATCAATTTTTGAAGAACTTCAATCGCTTTATCTACCGCTTCATAGTTCATGTTAACGATAGCATCACCTTTTTACTATAAGTCTTCCATATAGCTGCTTTTCAAATAGCCAACAGCTTCTTCATAAGAATAACTTGATTCAAATAGAAGAACGCTGATCGTGTAACCATGTTTGTAGCGGTTACCTAGACCGATTTTCATGAGCAGTTATAGCTGACATCATGTAAAACTGAATATTATTTTCAGCAAATATAACGTTTTCATTTTTGCTGGAATATGATTTTCAATTTCATCTTTTCAAGTGCAGTTCAAAGGGAAAGTACCGTTTGGTTTTAATCCTTCTAAAACATCATGGTTGTAAATATAGGCGATTTATGACAAGCAACATAGTCGTCTTGGTCTACTTGGTAAGTAGAACGAATCTTACTCTTACCAAAACGTAAAGAAAGAGTGTAACCTCACCAGACTTTTTAGAGTCATAAAGAGAAATACCTGAGCATACAAATCAGTGTTATCACCGATAATCTTAATCGCATCTTTGTTTGCACCAACTGTACCATCAGATCCATAACCCCAGAATTTTCAAGCACGGCAATCTTCTGGAGAAGTAACCACTGGTCACCCACTTCAAGTGAAGTAAATAACGTCATCAACAATACCAACAGTAAAATTATTTTTCAGTTTATCTTGTTCTAAGTTTTCATAAACAGCAATCAATTGAGCTGGAGTAACGTCTTTAGAGCCTAAGCCATAACGACCACCAACAATCATGGGATGCATATCAGAAGCATAGAACACACTCATAATATCTTCAAATAGTGGTTCAGCTAAAGAACCTGGTTCTTTACAACGATCTAAAACAGCCACTTTTTAACTGTGGTAAAACAAGAAGTGATCTGCAGAAAATGGTCTATATGGTGTGCGTTAATAAAACAACATTAGCACCTTTAGCATTTAAATAATCGACAACTCTTTCAAGGGCATCACAAACAGAGACACTCATGTAACTACGTTTTCAGCATTTTCAGCACCATGGTAATTAAACGGCTTATAGTCACGTCCTGTTTCTGAAACAGCATCCATATACTCAACAACAGTATCGACTAATGTGGTATAGAAAACATTACCACCTTCTCTTTGTTGAAGAAAATATCAGGGTTTTGGTTAGTACCCTTTGTGCTTGGATTTTTCTGGGTTTAAACCAGAAGCTCCTAAAACGTTTTACACTTTCTTCATCTAGTTGAGCTTTAGAAATCTTCATCCATGAGTTCAATTTTTGAATTTCATGGAAATTACGGGAAACCGTCAAAGAAATGAATAAACGGTACTCTTGATTTAACTGTTGCAAGCTGGCAACACAACCCAAGATCCATAACTTGTTGAACACTTGAAGATGCAAGCATTGCACTAAACCAGTACACGACAAGCCATAACATCAGAATGATCTCCAAAAATTGACAATGCATGTCCCGGCAATAGCACGTGCTGCTACTTGGAAAACACTCGGTAAAAATTCACCAGCAATTTTATACATTACAGGTAACATTAAAAGTAAACCTTGTGATGATGTATAGGTACTAGTAAATACCCCTGCTGCTAAAGAGACTGTACCCGCACCAGCACCTACTTCAGATTCCATTTCAACAACAGTAACAGTTTGATCAAAAAGGTTTTGACACCTTGCTCGCACGCCAAACATCTACTACCCTCTGCCATCGGAGATGATGGGGTAATAGGATAGATTGCAGCAACATCAGTAAATCGTCAGGATACCCAAGCTGCAGCTGTATTCTCATCCATGTTTTTCATTGTTTTTGTGGACAGATTTTCTTCCTCCTCCATTGAGTTGTATCATACCTCTCAGTTTACTCTTATCATAACGGTTTTTACTCTGCAATTTTATTCTAAGACTTTTATCAATATTAAAAATAAGGTATTTAAAATATCTTTTTCTTGTTTGTAATAATCAGTGATTATTTTTATTAATTATAGTATTTGAATATATAACTCATTAAGAAAAATGTTACCTCTTCTTTAATCTAATAATATGTATTAAACCATCATATAGTCATATATGTAATTTTTGTAAAAGGATGTTAGGTTTAATAAATTGAAACTTCTACTACTATAATTTACTTGCTTATGGAGGAACTACTTGTGAAAAATAAAAACTAATTGGTTCTAGTAGTAGTGCCTCTTCTAATGGTAACGTTGTACCAGAGTGAAACCAGATGTGAAACCAAATTCACTAAGGATACTAAAATGTATGCTGACAGCGAATGGTTTTGGTTCCAACTCGAGTTTTCATTATGTCTTAAAGGTCTGTTTTGTTAAAGTAACAATTAAAGACGATAAAATCACTCAAAATCAAAACAATTGAGAAAACGACGACTTACTTTATCATAGAATGTCTGAAGACCTCTATCGCTTTCTCATTGGCAGAATCCATCTGAGTAATAACCGCTAAAGAAAATATTTGATCATAAACGTGGTAGTCGGTATTTTTGATACGATTAGTGGTGGACAAATGCTGGTAAAAGTAAAACTTTACTTGTGACGGAGTGCAAAAAGTTGTCCCATTTAGTGAATTAGACGACTAACTTCTTGGGAGAAAACAATGCAGTTGTTACTAGAGATGACAATCGTATGACAAGAACAATTGCTCACTATTTGAAAATCTTCCATAAATCAGCACTACTCATGTGGAGTGCTCAAATTTACCATAAATGAAATATGAAAAACAAACGTCTTAGTCATATGTTAGTTTATTACAAAGACGCTACAACCAGAAAAATCGACCTAAACAGATAGCCTTTAACTACAATTTACCTACCAATAAGGAAATTATGTAAGTCGAACTTTACAAGGACGACAATAAATTAGCTAACGATGTATTCAAACACAAGGCACAAAATATGAAATGGACCTTAAAAGGTATCAATCTTGGAACATACAGCAAATGGCTCTCACCTCACATTGCTATTTAACACCAAAGAGAAAAAGAAGAAAGTAGCAATATTCCAACCTCCTAAAGGGTGCAGCAAAATTTAATTTCTACACCGTTTCCGATCGATTAAACCAAATGAGTTTGAAATTAGTGCTGTAAGTAAGAATGGTACTGAAAACATTCGATAGTTGGGAAGAGGCAAAAAGCCTTTAGCTTTTACCGCTAGCGTTGAAGATCAATATCTCTTTACAAACGATGATATTGGTAAGTTTACAGTAGCCTTCTAGTCAAAAAGTGGCACTTACTGTAGCAATCTTTGATGATTTAACTAAACCAACAAAATTATTTTTAAAAGATAAAATAATAGCGTTCTAAAAACTTTTAGACGTCGCAGACTCTATCTTTAGTATTCAGTGAAGATGATGTTCTGGTGTTGATGTTAATTTACCTGCAGTATTTGCTCCAGAATCTGATTAAATGATTTTCACTGTTGGGCATTTGCTCGCAAATTTCGATTCTCACTTACCCTGAGTTGGGAAGCCGAAGCAGACGATCGCTGGGTTCGAGACGGAGAAAGGCGCTAACGCTTCGGGCCCGATATTTTCTTTTGAAAAGTGCGCGGCGAGTACAAATCCGCTTGTGCTGATATCACTACCGTGGCTGCCAGCTGGCACTAGTACGGTGCAGTACTGACGACTCTGCTATTTCAACTGGAACATCTCGCGCATCACCGCTCTTTTGAGATTATCCGCTGTAACTGGCGTTTCAATACCTACTTTGCAATTAATTCATCAGCACTTCATTTAGCCAGTGTTGGTGTTTTGGATTAACAGATGTAATCGTTTTGGTTTCCCGTATTAACTGGACTTTGCGTTGTGATCTGTTGCACGTAACAGTCCACTAGAGTGCTGTCCAACGCATGGTTGATGCACCTAATTACACCGAGCTGTTGCTGTCAGTTGTAAACCATCCCGGGTAAGAGCTGTACTCGTGTGCACTGGGATGTTCGCACTCACCACTGTCGCGGCAACGTGCTTCATTGCGCATTTTACGCCTACTGCGAAAGTTTGATCGGCTACCTCTATTAAATGACTTCGTTTTGATCATGCTCAGCAGTAGGCGTAATATCGGTCAATCTGTTTTCACGCAATGACCAAAGCGTCTTGTCTGTCGCACTCGTCTGAGTTGTCTGCGCTAACAATGAGAGCTTATCTGCATCTTGACTTACTTGTTTAACAGGTGATTTGACCAGATTTTTGCGCGGTATTTCTTGTAACCAGTGGCCACTACACCGAGTTGCTTGACGGGATTCGCCTCACCATCTGTGAAAGGGGTACGCTAAGGGCTACCATCTTCTGCTGCTGTTGCCTCACCAGAAGATTTCCTGCTATATCATACAAATTTAACTTAGTATCGCCAGTTTAACGCTACTTTACTTCGACGGTGTGACTTCCGACCAGCTGTACCGTCATGGTCAGTGGTGATTGTGCGGTGCTTTTGGTTTTACACTGTTACATCAGGGAGTCGTTTCTGTGCTGTTGCCTGCTTTGATCGCTAACAACCACAGTCTGACAGAGTTCATTGCGACCTATATAATGATACTATTACACGATAGAAAGCAAATGCCACCCCTTTATCACAGAGATGGACTTTATCCACCTCCCATGAAATTCTATATTCGGTTTATACCCACACAAACTGGGATGCATCGCTATATTCTCTTCGGAAACTATCTACACCATATTTGTTATCAGAGCGAATCAAATATGATTCTAATCATGCCTATCAGAACTACCAGTTTTGACATTCTCCGACCTTCCTCGCATTGTATACATGTTTGTTCACTGATTCTTCGGAAGGCCATGTATAGCTCAATGTTTGACTTCCAGAAAATTCCCGATAACATGTTTCATCACCTAGAATCGTTCTTACAAAATCCTGAGACTGCCACACAAAATTCATCTAAAATATCTTCTAATGGATGCTGAGAGTAATATAGAACTATCTCCTTCTCTAATTCAGGTTCTTGAACAAACTTTAATGAGGTAACAAAGCAATCCGCTTTCATAAAAATCATCATGGGTTTTATAAATATACTCTGCCACCCTCTCATAATCAGCTTTGTGATTTCTTTGGATGCATACATCTATATTTTTCATTTAACTTCCAGTAAAGATGAAATTATCGACTTTCTTTTTCCCATTTGTCTCATCGTTCTACATCAAGCTAATAGCATCTTAATCGCCATATCTAAATTTATAATATCCCATTTGGTATATTTAATTCTTCATAACACCTAATCAATTTATCAAACCATTTTCATCTCTATAGTTTAAAAATAATACTATCGAAAATTAGACCGAAAATCATGTCAGAAACATAGGCTGCTAAATCGTTCACAATTTGAGGTTCTCATACGCTATTAAATAAGCCGATTCTCTGATGCGTATTGTCGTAGTTATTTTACACTATTTTTAATGCTTTCAATTTCATCAAAATACTCTTATCCATTCGCTATCAAAGGTTGTGTTATCTCTTCCGATCAAGACCTCATCAAGATTAAGATTTTCATAATTATTTTTCTTAAATTATTTATCAGCTGTTCCATTTTAATACCTATACTTAGAAATTCAAATTTGATCCTATACTATCTATTTAACTAGCATAAGTTCAAGCCACTTTTTAGCATTTTCATAAGTACTGTCAATAGGTGTTGTTTGATTGTTTGATAACACTTCTCACTGCCAATCCTCTCCTCAACACAACCCTAATCTTGTATATTCTTCAAGAAATTCTGAAAAAGAGTTTGCCACTACATAACCATTTCAGGTCATCCCCCTCATGACTTAGAAATACCACTTTCCCATTCTTTCCAGGGTGTTACGTGTGCTACCGAATTGCCATTATCTAACGTAACAAATAGTGGTTCGGAAAGCCCCATCGGTACGGTGAAATAGTAAAATGGTCGGCTCGCCCAGTAGATGTTGCCACTACCACCAATGGCACTACAGTTTTAAACGATAGTTAACGGTAACATAGGGATTGTCGAAGAGTAGTCCGTCAATCGGATTCGATGGAAAAAGTATTCGAGAGAAACTTCTTCTTTACCCGCTTTGTACGGATTTTCATGGTTGGCATAGAGATAAACTGTGCTCAGGAACTTGACGTGTTGTAGTTGATCCATCCACTTCTGTGTAAGATTGATTTTGGGTGGTTGATGTTGTCGCCAATTAAGCTTGAGATAGAGACACTCACTGGGCTAGAAAACACGATAGAAGCACCATGACGCACGAGCATACCCCAATTGAAAATTTGCGAATTGAAAAACGCTCTACACGATTCCAGAGGGGTTGTGCGCTATTTTTCTTCTTTTTCAAAAATACCTTCTTTTGTTATATCAATATGTTTAACGACATAAACTCTATTTATCGCACGCCAAAGCAGAAAACGCTGACAAATAAGAATGTTATATCACACACTATTATAGTAGATACTAAAATAAAAACCATAGTTTATTCTGCATTTTCGAAATTTTATATTTTTAAATCTATATTTTTAAACAATTTTTCGTTTTATCGGCTAACTTATTTTAAGATATAGGTACAAGCCCCCTTCAAATAAAAATGGACGAATACAAGCAAAAAGGTATACTAAAAACCAATCTAAGGAGATTTTAAAAATGTCAATATTATTACAAAATAGTTTGCAAAATGCTGTAAGAACAGCCTTGAAAATTGAAGATTTCACCGAAATTCAATCAAAAACGTTACAAAATTTAGATGCTTTCATTACTGCACAAACTGGTAGTGGTAAAACACTTGCTTTTTATTACCTCTTCTGAATCAATTACCCAATGAACAGAAAAATTTTTGTTTAATTGTAACACCTACTCAAGAGCTTGCCTCAAATTGAGAAGTCATTCTCTCTTTAAACGAGCACTTGACTCAACCTTTTCAGTAGAAGCATTAATTGGTGGTGCAAGTATTACTTATCAAATCGAAAGATTAAAGAAAAACCTCAGATTTTAGTTGGTACACCCGGTCGAATTTTTGACTTTATTTTGAAAAGATCAATGGTCAAACCATTGATTTTTCTTGTTTTTGATGAAATTGACGCGATGAAAGAACATTTTTCTGCTCTTGAAAAATCAAAAAGCTTTGCGAAAAATCCACGCAAACACTTGCCGTAACGGCTACCCTGACTGAAAGAAAGCAAGGTGCTACTTTAGCCCTCTGCTTCCCGATTATCAAGTCATTTCAAGTGATTCTAATACCTTTATTAACGAAAAATATTGACCACTATTTTATTTATGATAAAAGGGCGATAAGGTTCTTCTCTTACGTCAATTGCTTTCAGCAACACTTGAGCACCTTCCCCTTGTCTTTTTAAATAAGCCTGATCAAATTGAAAGAGTGCATCAGAAATTACTTTTTCATCAGTATCCAGCTGTTGCACTCTATGGCGAAATGAAAAAGAAGAACGTAAGAAAACAATGGAACAATTTCGCCTAGGGCTAAGTCCGATACTACTTTCTAGCGATCTTACGGCACGCGGTGTTGATTTGCCACAGGTCAGTCAAGTTATCCATCTCGATTTTCCGCTATCCCCCTTTCTTACATTCATCGTTCCGGTCGCACGGCACGTAAAAGAGACGCTATTGGGGTATCTATTGCCTTAGTGGTGAAAAGGAAAAGGCGGCTATTCGAGATTTATGAACGCGACTTAAATTTAAAATTTCAAGAATTAGGAATTATTTGAAGGTGAAGTTTATTTAAAAGAAGAAACCAAAAAGAGAAAACGACACAAAAATATGAGAAAAAGCAGAGAGAGAAAACAGTGATGGAACTTTGGGATTTATATGACGAAAATCGCATACCTCTAGGTCGAACACATAAACGTCCACTCCCCTTTACAAAAGGCGAAATTTCATCAAATCATTGGCGTTTGGACGGTGCATATTTCTGGAAAAGTCTTGCTCACAAAAAGGGATAAAACAAAGGAGATTTGCCCCGATAAGTGGGAAAAATACTGGTGGTTCTGTTTTTAAGTGGCGAAACGACCTTACTAGCTAGTGTACGTGAAGTCTATGAAGAAACTGGCCTTTAATTCCTAGTGAGAATTTTTATTTTTGGATACCATTCAAACCGAAGATGCTTTTTATTGACAGCTATGTTGCCCTGACCGATTTGCCGATGGAGAGTGTCGTACTCCAGAAAACGAAACGAGTGACTACGCTTGGTTAGATTTAAAAGAACTAAAAAGAAATGGTCTATTCTGATAACTTTGCACGACCTGTGTAAAACAATATGAACTATCCATCAAAAATAACTCGTATTATCGAAAGAAATCAAACCATCTCTTGATAAAGATTTAAAAAGAAAGTGCAAGTTTACTCTTCTCCGATTTAGGCTTATCTTTTGGAAACTGCACTAACGCTCTTTTTAAAAACAAGCTTTTACGAGAAAAAGGCTGCTCTCCTTTTTACCACGTCTCACCAATCAAACACTACAAGCCAAGCCGCAATTGACAACTGTTAAAGAAGTAGCACTAAAAGAAGATGAGCTCCCACCCTAGCTACAACGACAGTTTTTGATCGCTCTATTGGTGTTGGCGAAGAAAAACGAGATCGCTACAAATATGCCGACAGTCCAATCACTGCCAAAGAAGAAGAAACAACCGATTTCTTTAAATCGATGGCACGTTTTGCACTTGGTAGCTACGAAAAAGAAAATAACAGCCTAGGGCTAAATACCTAAGCTGTTATTTTATCTTAAAATGATTTGACCATCTATAACATCTACTACAATTTTTATCACCTTTTTGATAAGTTCCTTTTTAGTAGCGCATCAGAAAGCGGATTTTTCAAGTTCTTTTCTGAATGGCACGTTTTAAAGGTCTTGCTCCGTATTCAAGATCATAGCCAGCTTGAATGAGGTGTATCTTCGCCTCTTTTGTTAGTTCTAGAGTAAAGGATAATTCACTAAGACGTTTTTCTAAATCTTTTAGTAATAGATCAACAATTTGTTCCAAATCTTTTTCGCGAAGTGAATGAAAAACAACTATCATCATATACAGGTTGTAAAAATTCAGGTTTTTCAGACTTTTTAACTTCATCTAATCTTTCGCTTTCATTCGTGAATAGTCGACTTCTTCTTTTTATCTGTTTCACTCACCGTATTAAAACCTAGAGTATCTATACACTTTAACGGCTCTCGCACCTATATTTGATGTCATTATGATAACCGTATTCTTAAAGTCTACTACCTTACCTTGACTGTCTGTTAATCTACCATCATCTAGAACTTGAAGTAAGATATTAAAAACATCAGGGATGTGCTTTTTCAATTTCATCTAATAAAATTACGCTATAAAGGCTTACGTCTAACGCCTCTGTTAACTCAGCCACCTTCATCGTAACCAACATAGCCTGGAGGTGCCCCTACCAAACGACTAACAGCAAATTTTTCCATATACTCACTCATATCAATACGAATCATTGCATTTTCATCGTCAAACTAAAGGTACTAGCTAACGCTTTTGCTAATTCTGTTTTTACCGACACCTGTTGGTCCTAAAAGAGAAAATGAGCCTATTGGACGTTTTGGATCTTTAATACCTGCTGAAGCACGTCTGATTAGCGCGCTACAGAAACAACGCCTTCTTCTTGACCAATGACACGCTCGTGTAAAAGTTTTTCTAATTCAAGCAATTTTTCACTTTCTTCTCTTTTTAGTTTTTGTTACTGGAACACCTGACCAAAAGTGAGTACCACTTCTTCAATGATATCCATTAAAGTTTCAAGTCACCGTCTGCCAGTTTCATTCTTCCAATTACCTTTTTAAAGTACTTAATTTATCTTGTTTTTCTTTTTCTAAATCAGTGAATTTGAGCCGCTTTTTCAAAATCTTGAGATCAAAATTGCTTCTTCTTTTTCTTTAGACAATTTTTCAAAAGCATCTTCTAAATCTTTAACATCTGGTGGTGTCGTGATGCTCAAGACGTACTCTAGATGCTGCTTCATCAATTAGGTCAATCGCTTTATCTGGAAAAATACCTATCGCTAATATATCTATCTGCTAATTTGACTGCTCCCTCAATGACGTCATCACTAATGGCAACCTTGTGATGAGCCCTCGTATTTGTCACGAATGCCCTTTAAGATTTCTATTGTCTCAGACACACTTGGTGCATTGACTTGAACGGAGTTGAAAACGTCTTTCTAGTGCTGGATCCTTTTCGATGTGCTTTCTATATTCATCCAATGTTGTTGCTCCAATGACTTGAATCTCACCACGTCAAGCTCTGGTTTCAAAATATTAGCCGCATCAAGAGAACCCTCTGCCGCACCAGCCCCTCATCAGCGTATGCATTTCATCTATGAATAAAATGAGGTCGCCATCTGCTTCTTCTATAACGTTTTTCAATCTGTCTTCAAAATCACCGCGGTATTTACTACCCGCCACTTCAGACTGCCCATATCTAAAGTATAGACTTTTATTTTTAAAAGTTCTGGAACATTGCCACTCACAATACGTTGTGCCAAACCTTCGGCAATAGCCGTCTTACCAACGCCTGGTTCCCCAATTAAAGCAGGATTATTTTTGTTCTTTCTCACTAAAAATTTGAATAACACGCTCTATTTCATCATTTCGTCCAATAACTGGATCAATCTTGCCATCTTTTTACGCTAGTGCATTCAAGTTTCTACCATAAGAATCAATTGCTGTTTTCGCTTTCTTCTTCTTTACTTCCTTGATTTTTACTAAAGTCAAGCCCTAGAAGATTTGCCACTTGAATGCGAATGTGTTCTAGGGGTTAGCCCTTCTTCAGTTAGGATGCGATAAGCGATACCTCACCCTCTAAAAAGAGTGCAATTAAGATATGTTCTGTCGCAACATAGCCAACTTGCCAACTAATCGCCTCTTTTTGTGCCAAATCAAAAACTCGTTTTTGCTCGCGGTGTCAAAACAATTTCGCTCTGATTAATTTCTTGTCGATTATTTTTGTAATTTTTGTTCGAGTTTTAGAAAAATCAATATCTAAATTCTTTAAGGCTGTAGCGGCAATACCTTTACCTTCCTTTAAAATACCTAATAGAATATATGTTCTGTACCAAGTGCTTTTTCGCCATTTTTCTTTAGCAATTTCCTTAGCTAGTCGAACAACTTCTAAAGCTCTTTTCTGTATAGTTTTCAAACATTTTTATTCCTCCTTTTAAGAATTCGCGCACTTTATCTGCACGATATTTTCTTTATTTTCATAATCTTTACCATAATAATTGACAAAGGCTGCCTTTAGAAAATATGCAAGGCATTGTCTATCGTATCGTACGTGATTTTTCAAATAACCCCTAGCTTTTTCCTAAACGCAACAAAGATAATTTTTCAATAGCCTCTTCTTCATTCAAAATTCTTGCTTCGCTTAAAACACCATAGGCTCGATGTACCTTATCACTTAATTCCAGTTGATTTCTTCTGGCCCAAGTTTCACGCAAATAACGTTCTCTCTGAATCAGAGCTATCGCAACTTCTTTAACCGTATTAATAAAATCAACTTCTGTTTTACCAAGCGTTCTCTGATTAGAAATTTTGATAGAAATGACCTAAGCCTTACTACCCTCACCATATAAGCCCCTCGGATAGCAATACCGCGTCTAGAAAGATTGGAAAGATAGTTACTTTTCCCGAGTAAAATCGTGTAAAAGGCAAATGTAGCATTACAGAAGCTCTGATTCCTGTTCCAAGATTACTTGGACAACTTGTTAGATAACCATATTCTTCATCAAAACTATACGAAACTACTTCCCGAAACTATCATCTACAACAGATAATCCAAAGTTCATCTAAGTGACCTTTAGAAAAATACTGCAAACGTAAATGATCTTCTTCATTTACCATAACCGAAAGACTATTGTCTTGATTGGTGATTACTGCCGGATACTTACTTTCTAATAAGGTTGGACTAATCAAAATGTTTTTCAACCAACATGCTCGAGGGGGTAAATTGCTTTTAAATCATAAAATTGATAGCCTTTTTGATTGCTAAAATCAGCTAATTTTCCAAAGTTGCATTGCCTCATTTTAATTCTAATTTTAATGGGAAAAGGAAATCCTTCGATATTTCTAGCTAAGCTAAACGAGAAGATAAGATAACATCAAAATCTTTTTACAAAAGTATTTGTCGTTATGTTCGGTGTAAAAGTTTTATCTTTCATCACGCTTCTCCTTTTCAAATCTTTTTAAGCTATCTCTAATTTTAGCTGCACGCTCATGGTCCTCGGCTAAGATAGCTTGATTTAATTTCTTCTTTTAATTGACGTTGCTTTAACTCTACTTCATCAAGTTCCCTAGATAGGTAACTTTTTCCGATATGTGTTTTCTACCATCTTGCATTTTATCTAGATAGTATGGTGATAATTCACTAAAAGTGTTTGTAGCATTTGACTACATCCAAAACGACCACCTTTGATTAAATTCCTCATAAGTTAAATGGCAAGTTGGACAAGGTGCTACTGGCTTTTGCTTTTTGTTTTCTTCTTTCTAACCACAAAAATCATTTGCAGCCTTAAAGAAACTCGAAAAAGGTAGATCTATCTCGCCTTGCGTTTGGCATACAGTTTGAACAATATTGCTGTTGTCATAACACCATTAATCGTTTCTTTAACAATATAAGTCACTTCACTTGCTCTAACGATCACATTTCATTTTATCCCCCTTCTTATTTTTCTAATAAAGGCAATACGTGCCAATAAATGTTTTAAAATGGTTGCACGTATTTGAGTCGTTTTATTTAAAACTCGCTAATTCGACCAAGTAGCCCTCACTAAGTAAAACCACTAATTAAAGTCTTGAAATCTTCACCCTATAACCTGTTCTTCAAAAAGATAGCTTAAAACGCCCTTAGCCTCTTGTTCATTTAATTCATCTTTTAAGTTTTTGCTTAATTCAAGACTCGCATTGTTCTTCAAACGGTATTGACGTAATACGTACATAACCTCCACCACCCTTTTACTTTCTGCTAAATAGCCTTTATCTATAGTAAAAGCCGTGTCGAAAGTACATAATTGATCTGTGATGGTACACAAGAAAATACTTCGAGATAAAACGCTGCGTTGAATTTCTAATCTCCCCGCCTCTTCATCTAACAATCTTTTCGAAAGCTTCTATTTCCTTGGATAGGCTTGCTATATTTTCACCTCTTTTCTTTTTGACTATTTTGACTTTGACTCATTACTTACCTTTTATTTTTGACTTAAAACAAAAAGGTCAAAAATAATCAAATCTTTTTCACTTTTAAAAACACTGACTTTTGTCTATCATTTAAGTTGGGTGATTAGAAATGATCGATTTAAAAGAAAAATTAAAAACACTTCCAAACACACCAGGTGTTTATTTAATGAAAGATAAAGATGACACTATATATATCTATGTTGGTAAAATCATCAATTTAAAAATCGTGCAGCTCTTATTTTTCTACTCAGCACAAAGAAGCTCTAAAAACTAAGAGCTTTTGGTAAGTCATATTGTCGATTTTGACTGTATATTTTAACATCTAGTGAAAACGGAAGCTCTTGTTTTAGAATGCAATCTAATGATACACACAAAATACAATAATTAATTTAAAAGATGGTAAGACTTATCCATATGTCAAATTACAAAGAAAATTTTTCCCGCATTTTATTTAACACGTGAAGTCATTCGTGATGTTCTAGCTACTATGGTCCCTTTCCTAGTGTTTATAAAAGTGCACTGCGAAACACTAGAACTCTTACGATCAAATTTTTCCTTTACGCACTTGTAAAAATCAGAGTTTAATAAAGGGAACTTTTGCTTGAACTATCACATTAAACGTTGTCTTGCACCGTGTCATTTTTGAAATAAGTCAAACTAGCTATGCTGAAATGATTGAAAAATTAAACATTTTTAGCGGTCATGATGATGCTATTGAAAAATGCTTGAAAAAGAAATGACTACTTATTCTGAAAAACCTAGAATTTTGAAAAAGCTTTTAGAAAAGAGAAATCAACTTTTGCGATTAAAAGTTTTAAAAAGAAGAGCAAAAAGCTATCTTGCAAAAATGATGCCGACAGGGGATTATGTTGTCTCTCGCTAGAAATGATTTGGGAGCCGTTATCTTAGTCTATTCGTAACGGTAAACTTTGGGTAGGGAATCTTATCCTATTAAGAGTTAGTAAAGATGATACAAACGAAGAAGTCAAGCTTTTATCAAACAATTTTATTTAGAACAAGCGAGTGTCCCAACGAAATTGAGATTGATATTTTTGTTTTCAGATAGTCAGAGCTTAGAAAAATTACTCAGTGAAAACACAAACGCCAAAGTTATTTTTCATCAGCCCTCCAAGGTGAAGGTATTATGACTATAGGCAAGAAAAATGCCTATGAAATTTTAATAAAAACCAACTGCTACACAGAGTATGAAAATGAGCGTACTGAGCTAACCCCTAAATGATTTAAAGGCCTATCTTGCCTTAACAGAACTACCCTATCGTATTGAGATGTTAGTGATATTTTCTAATATCCAGAGGTACAGATAGTGTCGCCCTCTATGATTGTCTTTGAAAATGGTAAGCCTAGTGAGTATCGCAAATTTAAAATTAAAACCGTTCAAGGACCTAACGATTTTTAAGTATGTATGGAAGTAATTACTAGACGTTTTAGCAATCTAATTAAAAGAAACAAATGAGCCTAACGATAAAAAGATTTTCTAAGCGTCCAGATTTAGTTATTATCGATGGCGGTAAAGGACAACTGGCTATGCAAGAAAAGCGATGAAAGAATTAGGCTTTGAAAATATTCCTACTTTTGGCTTAGCAAAAGAAGAAGAATTACTCTTCAAAGAAAATGAAAATGAACCTATCGTCCTACCTAGAGATTCTAATGCCCCTCTATCTCATTCAAAGAGTACGTGACGAAAGTCACCGTTTTGCTATCACCTTCCATCGCTCTCTTCGTGGTAAACGACAATTAGCATCTGTGCTAGATGGCATTTACGGCATCGGGAAAAAGAAAAGAGGCGCTATTAAACCACTTTGGTAGTATGAGTGCCATTACAAACGCCAGCTTGAAGATTTAGAAGCTTGCCCCACCTTGACAAAAGAGGTTGCACTTACCCTTTGTTATGCGTTAAAATCACATTATGAATTGCAAGTTCATTTAAAAAGAAAAATGAAACTTAGAATAAAACTTAGAAAGAGGTTATGAAGTCATTTATTGTCTATTTACTCTCTCTTTATGCTACGTCAATCTTAGTAGAGGGACTTTATTTTGATACTTGGATTAGTTTTGTCATTGCAGGGATAGTCCTCTATTTTTAACGCTATCATTCGCCCCCGTAATGATGTTATTTACCCTACCTATCAATATTTTAACTTTAGGTCATTTACTTTTGTTGTCAGTGGCACAATGATTAAAATTAACGAGTTTAGTGGTAAGCGATATGAGTATTTTCGGCTTCTTTTACGGCCGTCATTTCTGCTTTAGTTTTAAGTGTATCAATGCCCCTACTTTCTCAAACCACTGGTGTAGCGATTAAATAAAAGCTTGATAAAAATATATTTTTGTTAGAATTACTATCGACAGTTCGAAACCATCCTGTCGTTAAAACAAAACTAGGGAATAGATGAATGGTTTTAGACTTCCCCTAGGGAGGTCTTTTTCTTTATTCCCAATTAGAGGCATTCACAAATGAAAGAAATTTTCAAACACTAGAAAGCTCACGCTTTCAGCACTTTTTATTACGAGCTACATTGCACCAATGTATTTGACACAATCCATTTCTTTTTATGTAGTATCAAATACGTTTTGCAACGTCACTCTATGCAATGTCCAGTCTTTTTCCGTGTTTTTGATTGGAAAATTAGCAGGTATTGCTTTTGTATTCAAATACTTTACTCGGAGCTTGGTATTTTAGATATTGTAGGTGCATCTGGTATAGGTCTTTTGACCACTAGTCTATACTTTTAATCACTAAGTCAAAAGCTACCACTTTTACTTTATCATTTTTCCTATTGCTTTTTATTCCGGGACTAATTGTCCTAATTTTATTTACACACATTATTTTTAAACTTACCTTATCTTGTTTTGTAGCCGTTAATGTCTTAGTTGGACAGATTATTCCTGCTATTTTAGGCTATTTCTTAGTAAAGGTATTAAAACCACATCTCAACTAAGGAGTTTTATTGTATTATGACCACAAACAATGATTTAATCCTTTACTAGGTAACCAAAAAGTCAGTTATCCTAGGCTATACACCTACTATTTTTGGAACGTTTTCTAACAATAAACATCCTGATAGATCCTATTTTTGTTAAATTTAATAGTACCAGAATTTACTAGTTATGTCCTATTACAGGTCAACCTGATTTTGCAACGATTTATATCTCTTACGTACCAAAAGATTATCTAGTTGAAAGTAAGTCCTTGAAACTCTACCTTTTAGTTTTAGAAATCATGGTGATTTTCATGAAGATTGTGTCAACATTATCTTAAAATGACTTACGTTCTACTTGACCCTAATTACATTGAAGTATGGGTAAATTTACGCCTCGTGGTGGTATCTCCATTGATCCTTACGTCAACTATGGAAAGAAAGCTACTAAGGGGAAGATGTTGCTTGGGAAAGACTAAAAACTGTATGATATGAATCCAGAAAAAGATTGATAATAGATAGGGTAGTTTGCTAGCCTTATGACAGTATTTAAAAATCCTTTTCTTTATGAAAACCACAATAATAAAAAGAAGCTCCTAAATAGGGCTTCTTTTATATTTCTCAATAAAAACAGAAAGAGACGATATCCTATAGATATTTAACAGTACTCATCATTCAATATCAGTAACCTTGCCTGATCCTAATTACTTTTTCTTCATAGATAAAACCTCCCTAAACACAGAATGAGTAACGAAAGTTGTCTATTAATTAAATGATAACATATAAACTTTCATACAATGACTTTTAATAAAATTGTTAACTCAAAGGTCCTAAGTCTTATAGACTACTTGACATCAACTAAAAGCTAATGCTATGTTAGCACTAGCTAGAAAAAGGAAATGTTGTATGAAATTTTATCAACCTTTATTTAAAGACACCAAAAGAAAACACCTTTATTTATTTAATCCTCGTATTACTTTAGCAGAATTATTTTTCACTGCTTTAGGTACTGTTTGGTATTGGTATTTTAGCTTTTTAAGTGACTGGAATACCCTAATTTATCTAGTACCACCTTTTGGCGCCTTCTGCCGTATTACTTATGCAGCACCAACTCGTTGCATTGGCACAGCCTAGAAACGTTATTGGCGGTCATATTGTTGCAGCAACGACAGGCGTTGCTATTCACCTATAGGCACAGCTTGGTGGGCAATCACCTTAGCTGTTACTCTCGCCTATTTTTACTAATGTCTTGACTGATACCCCTACATCCACCTGGTGGAGCAACTGCTATTGTTGCAATGTTAATGCCAAACATTACTTGGGGCTTTATCTTATTTCCAATAGGCTTTTGGTGCTGTTATTATGGTTATTAGCTGCGATTTTTGAGTAATCGTTTTGCAGAAGATCGACCTTATCCAAATATAAATTTTTCCACAAGATTTAATTTTTAAAAGCACTTGATAGTTTTCTTCTTTAAAAACCTAAAATCAACCCTTCCTTATTAATTAGAGGGTCTTTTTATTAGCATTCCTTCATTTGCTAAAATTTCTGCTTTTTCTTCCTCTGTCATTTCTTTAAGACGATCCTTATAGCCACCCTCTCTATACAAGAGCCCACTGGTGTTAAAAACTTTTACTTTCAACATTTTTAAACCATTCTAAAAATTGTTCTTTAGTTGGACGCTCTTTTGTAACATCTATTGCTTGAAATTGAATTTGATTCGTTTCTAACCATTTTTGGCTGGCAGGTTGAACATTTTGGATAATAATAAAAATAGCATTTATTCCACTCCTATCATTTTCTCTGGATTTAGTACATCATTTAAAGTCATCTAGGTAACCTAAAGACAAACACGCTTCTTTAGCGTTAGCCCTTCTTTATAAGCTGGCACATTTCAGCTGCTTTTTCATAACCAATCACTTGATTTAGCGCCGTTACTAACATTAAAGAATTTTCTAAATGTGCATTCATCTTTTCTCGATTAATCTCTAATCCAGCTAAAAGTTTCTCTTGTAAAGCTTTCAATACTATCGAAAGCAACTCAACTGACTGCAAGCAATTATAACTAATTACTGGCATACAAACACGTTGGAGTTCAAAATTACCTGAGAGGCCGCCATTCCAATGGTGGATCATTGATTTCTATTACTTGTAAGGCAAACCATTGTCATTGCTCTCACACTGTGTTGGATTTACTTTTCCTGGCATAATTGAAGAACCTGGTTCATTTGCAGGTAGGATTAGCTCACCCAGCCCAGAACGCGGTCCAGAAGCTAGTAAACGAATATCGTTTGCAATTTTCATTAGATTACACGCCAAGGCCTTAATCGCACCCGTGTGCACAATTGCATCTTTACTTGTCAATGAGTAAAAATAATTTTGCTAGGCACGTAAGTTGCCAACATCGTTTCGTTTAAATAAGAACAAACTTTTTCCAAAGGTTTTTGGTGCATTTAGCCCCTGTCCCAACAGCTGTCCCACCTATTGCTAAGTAAGATAAATTCGTCAGTGACTGCTCAATCATTTTTCTAGACTCAATTAACATATACCGCCATCCGCTAATCTCTTGGGAAAAACGTTATCGGTGTCGCATCTTGAAGATGCGTACGACCACATTTTTAAAAACACCCTTTAAATTTCTCTTCTAAATGTTTCTAACATCATTTCCATTTCATCAACTTTGGTAAGAGCTTGTTTAAAAATACTCTCACTAAAAGAAATGTGCATAGCTGATGGAAAAACATCATTGGACGATTGACTTTATTGACATCATCATTCGGATGTATACTTATTGCAACATCAGAGGAAAGCGTTGCTATGACCCTCATTTACATTCATATTAGATTGTGTCCCACTCCCGTTTGCCAAACGTGAAGTGGAAAAGGCATCATCATAATGCCTTTTTAGAATGTTATCGCACGCACTAACTATTCTATCTTTTTCTCTTCTGAAAGCTTACTAAAAATCAAAAATTAGCTTTTGCACGTTTCTTTTACAGCTACTAAAGCATAAATAAGAGACAATGGCATTAATTCTCTACCTATAGAAAAATTATTTCTACTACGCTCTGTCTGTGCCTTCCATAAGGCATCCTTAGTACTCTAACTCACCCATAGTATCCTTTTTCAATGCGATATTCCACTTTTTATCCATCCTTAATATTTATTTTCTCTTATCATACGACCTTTATCATTTTACTGCAACAACACACCAATCTTTCCTTTCACTTTATTTGTCTGTCACAAAGAAAAAGTATTTTTATTGAATTTTTAATTTCACAAAGGTAAAATAATTCAAATGTACATTTTTAAGGAGTTCTTATGTCAATTTTAATTACTTTTTCAATTTTTATTATTTTAGTCATCCTAGGTTCCCATCTCAAATACTAAGCTCACTTTTCTACCGGCAGCACTTTTTCAAATCATCTTAGGATTTAGCATCACTTTCTTACCTATCTCACTTCATTTTGAATTTGAAAGTGAAATGTTTATGGCCCTTAATCATTGCACCACCCTTTTTGTTGATGGTTATAAAGCAAATCGTTCTCATTTATGGTTGTATAAAAATCCTATTATTCTACTGGCTATCGTTTTAGTCTTTATGTACCGTCATTACTGTTGGCTCTTTCATTAATTTGATTATTCTCGCTATCAGCTTACTCCGCCGCCTTTTTGCCCCTAGCTGCGATTTTATCTCCAACTGACGCTGTTGCTGTAAAAATCTATTACAAAAGGTATGAAACTACCAAAAAGGGCTGATGGCTATTTTTAGAAGGTGAATCTCTTTTAAAATGATGCTGCAGGTTTGGTATCTTTTTCAAATTGCACTAGCTGCAATTATTACTGGCACTTTTTCTATTCGTCACGCAACTAGTAACTTCCTATTTGCTGCTCTTGGTGGCGTTATCTCGGTATCATTATAGGTTGTCTCATCGTTAGATTGAAAGTCGCTTTCGTAATATTCTTGATTATGAAGTCAGTATTCTAGTCATTCTACAACTCATTTCACCTATTGTTATTTATTTTTATTGCCGAACATTTACACGTTTCTGGGATTATCACCGTTGTTCTCGCCTCTATTGTGTTTAATTTAGAACGTGACTTATTTCAAAAGACTCACTTGGTAGTGAAGCAGCTTATTTCGTTGAAAGTACACAAAGCACAGTATCTTATGTATTAAAATGGCTTTTGTTTTGTAGGGTATTTACCCCAGACATTTTTGAAAAATGTACTACTTTAAAGAATTATCTCTCTCTACAACTCTAATCTATGTTTTTAATTACAATCGCCTTTAATGGTTACTCGATTTTTATTTGTCTCATCTGTTTTATTCTCAGCTTTTCAACAACACTCTCAATTCTTCTAATAAAATTATTCGATTTTTAAAGAACGTAAATTAGATGTTGGAAATTATACACGTTTTTGAATATCTCTCATTGCATCACTTTGTGGTATCCACGTGTACTGTTACACTAGCTACAGCACTGATGTTGCCACCTTACCTTTACTCATCTGGCGGAAATTTTCCCTTCGTGATGTCATTCTATTTATTGGTAGTGGTGTTATTCTACTTAGTATCATTATTGGAACCATTTTCTTACCTATATTAATTAAGGTCACCGAAAAAGAGGAGAAAATGGAGCAACGTGCAATTAGAGAATTTGTAATTACTGGTACAATTCAAGAATTAAAAGAAACGCATCAGATAAATATGGATACTAACCAGCAAGTTGCCTATGCTATGGTTATTCGAAAAATTACAAGAACAGCAAATTTGGTATGCTAAAAATAGTAAGTTTTTGATAAAGGAATTCAAAAGAATTTATAAAGCGATTGATACTGCTCAAACTGATAAAATTAAAATTTGTAAGTATCTATGACAACAATAAAATTCTAGCCGATATATTATCACCTTTCAAAACTTAGAATAGCTAAGTTAATTAGTTACTCTATTGTAAAACAAATCTTCATTCAAATGCGAATCAGTGCAACTGAAGCTCGATTTAGACGTATTAAAGTCATCAACGGATTATTAAATGACCTCCCACTTTGATCATCGTAGATTAAGAAAATCAACGACAAATACAACGAAATTTAACTATCATTTTTATTCTATTAAAGATGTTTTACCTGGTCCTTGCTGATGAATTAACGACCTTAGCAATTCAAGTAGCTGAAAGTATGAAAACAAAAGAAAAATACCTTGGCTGTTGAATTTTTAACCGATGTGTATCAAAAATTTTAAAGAAAGTAATTATCAAATCTATCTCTCAAATGAAAAATTTTGAAGAAGAAGTGCTAACACTACAAACTGAAGCAATTGAATTGCAAAAATTCCGCATTATGACAATGAAAAATTAGATCAAATCTATGCAGATGATGCTGACATTATTCTTCGTGATCTCAATTACAATGAGGCCCTACCTTTGTAAACGAAAAATAAGTCTTCTTTTTGTTATAAAAAGAAACAGTCCTTACGGAACTGTTTCTATTTTCAACTCACTTTAAAGTACCTTAATAAATAAAACTATCTCTGACAAAAAGCAGATATAATTCACTTTTCATTTGTTCGCTTAATTAATGACTCGTTAAAATAATGACAATTGATCACTTTCTGGAAGATTTTCTAAGACGCCCATTTCTTTTCATTAGTTCTGTCATTGCACCACCTGCACGACTTCTCTTTTCTAAATCTTCTATTGAGGAGAACATCATCTCTTCTCTAGCTTTTAACAATACTCTCTGCCATATTAGCTCCTCAAACCAGGAACACCTGTTACTATGGCGGTTCAATTTTACTCATCTTCTATAATAAATGTTGTTGCTAAGGATTTGGATAAACTGACTGGCAATATTTCATATCCTCTTGCAACACATTCTCAAAACCTACTTCTAAGACTGGTAGTTCTGCTTTTATCTTTTTGTTTTTGCTCTAGTCCTTTGCGATAAATTGATTTGATTTTTGCATAAATGGCATCATATCCTTGCCATTGTTATCGCATCAAAGTCATCAACACCTCTAACGGTACTCGCATAAAAAGCTAGTGGATGATTCAGTTTAAACCAAGCAATTTGAAAGGCCATAACAACATAAGCAACAGCATGCGCCTTAGGAAAGGTATTTTATCTTTTGGACAAGATTGAATAAACCATTCTGGCGTACTAACTTCTCTCATTGCTAAAATATCTTCTCTGAAACGCCTCTACCTTTACGTACTTTTTTTCCATAATTTTGAAGGCATGACTAAAAATCTAAGCCTATGAATAAGATAATTCATAATATCATCACGTGTTGAAATCGTTTCACCAACACTTGCGATACCTTGACTAATTAAATCTTTTGCATTATTTAACCAGACATCTGTTCCATGAGAAAAACCAGAAATGCGAAGTAAATCGGCAAAACTTTTTGGCTTTGCGTCAAGCAACATATCTCTCGTAAATTTAGTATTAAATTCGGGAATACCGTAGGTTCCAACTTCAGTATTTAAAAACTTCTTTAGTTAAATTTAATGCTTTTAATACCAGAAAAATAGTGATAAAGTGTCACTATCATCTATGGAATTGTAGCTACATTGACACCTGTTAAATCTTCTAAGAGCTTAATAACAGTCTGGATTATCGTGTCCTAAAAATATCTCAACTTAACAAGTCTTTCACTAATTGAATGATAATCAAAATGTGTAGTTACAATTTCTGTTTTGACGTCATTGGCTGGTCTTTGTAAGGTAAATTTATGCACATCAATACCTTTTGGAATAACCATTAACCCACCCGGATGTTGACCAGTCGTTCGCTTAACACCAGTGCAACCATTACTAAGCCTTTAACTCGGCTTCTCTATAAATTTCGTGATGTTCTTCTGCATATTTTCGAACATAGTTAATCGCTGTCTTTTTCTGCCACTGTTGCAATAGTACCAGCTCTAAAAACATTATCTACTCCAAAAAGTTCTTCTCTGTGTAATGGTGTGCATTAGGGTTGGTACTCACCAGAAAAATTCAAATCAATATCTGGTACCTTATCTCCTTTAAAGCCCATAAAAATTTCAAACGGGATATCAAAGCCGTCCTTTCATAGGTTGTTTGACAGTGTGGGCAAACTTTATCAGGCATATCTACACCAGTTCCGATAAATACCTGTATCGTCAAATTCGGTAGCCTTACAATTGGGGCATCTGTAATGTGGTGGTAGCGCATTAACGTCTGTAATATCTGTAAAAATAAGCTACAAGTGATGAACCAACTGACCCTCTTGACCCTACAACATAACCATCATCATTTGATTTCTTTACTAGCTATGCGCAATGAGATACAGCACCGCAAAGCCATTTCCAATAATTGCTTGTAGCTCTTTTTCAATTCGATTTTTATTAAATCGTTTAGATTGTCACCATATAAGCGGTGAGCTTTTTCATAAGTTAAGCGCTCAATTTCTTCTTCTGCGCCTTCGATAAAAGGTGCAAAAAGATTATCTGGCACGGGTTGTAACTCTTCTATGCTATCAGCAATTTGATTTGGATTAGTAACAACTACTTCATAAGCAAAGTCTTCTCCAAGATAGTCAAATTCTTTTTAACATCTCATCTGTAGAACGGTAATATAAGGGGGAGGGTTGTTCCGATGTTTTTAAAGCCCTATTTGACATTAAAATACTTCTAGAAAATAGCTCTTCTTTATTCGCAAAATGAACATCACAGGTCGCAACAACCATTTTGTCTAACGCCTTGCCTAGCATCAAATAACTTCTATTATAATTAATTAAATCTGTTTCATCTTTTGCTAGGCCTTTTTCTATCATAAAACGATTATTTGACCTCGGTTGAATCTCAATATAGTCATAAAACTCTGCTAAGTTTTTTAAGCCCTCTTCATCATCTGGATGCGCTAACATATATTGAAATACCTCGCCTGCCTCACAAGCACTCCCTATAATTAATCCTCTCTCGCATAATTTAAGAGACGTTTTGGTATTCTTGGCATGACGTTTGAAATAACGCAAATGTGATTCTGTCACAAGCTTATAGATATTTTCTAAACCTTTTTCATTCTTAGCTAGAATAATACAATGGTAGGTTCTAGGTTTTAAATTTTCTGCAATACTGTCATCAAAAATATAGGCCTCTATACCATAAATAATTTTTACATCGTACTTTTTCACCTATAAGCTTCTGGAAAAGCTTGAACAACACCATGATCAGTAATTGCCATCGATTTATGACCCATTTGACTTTGCCAATCTTTGACCAAATCACTATTATTACTTAACCCATCCATATCACTCATTTTTGTATGCAAATGCAATTCCACACGCTTTTTTCTTGAGTATCAATGCGACAAATTGTTTCTAGCACATTTACAGAATCTACTTCAAGGCAATGTTCCTTACTAAAGCGATCATCATAAACGATATTCCTTTAACTAAAAATAGTCTCGTTACTTGAAATACCTTTTTCTAATTTTTTCTAAATCCTCTGCTTTACAAAAAGTTTACAGGTAATACTATCCGTTAAATCAGTTATTGCAAATTGAACTAAATATCGCCCACTTTTTAAAAAGTCGGCTTTCAAAAGCAAAGATTGATCCTTCAAAAATTACATTATTTTCTTCTTCTATAATTTCATTAATGGAACGTGTTTGACTGAGAATGCCATAAATAAGCGCATTTTTAACTTTTTCAACGTTTGTTTGACCACACTCTATCATAACTTTTTGTCGACAAAAAGCGTACTCTCTCTTCTGTTACTTTAAACTGTGCCAACTTATTTTTAGCTCTTTTTCATCAATATTGGCAGTTTCATAAAAATATCGACCTCTAAATTAGAAAAGCTCTATTTCACAAAAATCGCTTAATTTGTTCAGACGAATTTTTATCTGCTAATTTTCTTTGACAAAAGTCATTTGACGTCTTAAAAAGACGGTATTCTCTTTTAAAATCAACTAATTCACATTGCGATAGCCACATATCGTGAATTTTTAGGTAGCGAAAGATAGAGTGAAAAATAATACGATAAACTATCTTTTGTTAGCAAAAATTGCTCTTTAGGAATAAGAAATACTGAAATATCTTTTAAAAATATGTGTTTCTAGTATTGTTTTTAAGCTGTTTAATTCATCAATTTTAGGGAATTCATCTATACTAAAATAAAGTTCACAACTTCCTCTTCTCTTTCATATAGTCACTATTTTTCTAATAAAGCCACTCTAAAATAGAAGTGGCTTTATTAATTTCATTTTCTGAAAGAGAAGCGTCATTAAGATAATTTAATAACGTTTTCATATTTTTTCCTTATTTACTAACTCAATAATTTTATTGAGTGCTTCTTCTAGAGTAATTTCTACACTTTCTGAATCGCTACGGCGTTTAAATTCAACCTTACCTTCTAGAAAATCCCTTTTCCTATTGTGAGACGAATCGGTAGGCCAATTAAGTCAGCATCATTAAATTTAACGCCAGCACGTTCTTTTCTATCATCAAACAAAACTTCTATACCATTGTGGCGTAAATCATTATATATTTTTCACTTGTTTCTAGTTGTAAGGCGTCTTTTTGTACTTTACACACACCAAATGTACGTGATAAGGAGCGATTGCCATCGGCCATATAATACCCCTTTATCAGGTTTTTGTCTCGACGGCTGCTGCCATTGTACGACTGACACCAATACCATAACAACCCATAACAATAGGTACACTCTTTCCATTTTCATCTCAAAAATCATTGCACCTAAGGCCCTCACTATATTTTTGTACCGAGTTTAAAGACTTCGACCAACCTCACATATCTCTAGCTAAGGCAACGACACCTTTCCGTCTGGACTTTCTTCGCCTTTTCTTCAATCATTCTAAGATCTGCATAGCTAGTTATCTTAGAATCACGATCTAAACATACATTAATATACTGGTACCATCTTCATTGGCACCTACAAACTAAAATTTTTTCTATCTTCTAATTGCCAATCGGCATAGATTGCTCACATTCTCAATGCCCACTGGTCCTAAAGAACCTGGAGATGCTTGAAATAAAGCTCTAATTTCTTCGTCAGTCTGCCATACGGAGATCATTGTATGGATGTAAATGCTGTATTTTTAACCTCATTAGCCTGATATTCACCTAACATTAAAACAATGATTGGTGTATTATCCGCCATGTACACTAAAGTTTTAATGCATTTAGATGTTGGCACCTTTTAAAAATTCACCAACTTTAGCAATAGTTTTAGAATCTGTGTATATACTTTTTCTATTTTCTCTCTCTTCTTCATTTTCATTGTAGTTAGGTTTTTGCAAGGTGCACTCAATATTTGCGGGTATAGTCACTTTCCGTACTGTAGGCAATTAAAGCTTCACCACTTTCAGCTAAAACCATAAATTCATGTGTATAACCACCACCGATTTGTCCACCATCAGCTTGTACCGGTCTAAAATTTAAACCGCAACGTGTAAAAATAGTGCTGTAAGCTTGATACATATCTTCATAACTCTTATCTCAAACCTTTTTCATCAATATCAAAAAGAATATAAATCTTTCATAATAAATTCACGACCCTCATTAAAACCAAAACGAGGTCTTTCATCACGATATTTATTTTGAATTTGATACAAACGAAGAGGCAATGCCTTATAAGAAGTGACTTCACGTCTAACTAAATCCGTAACTACTTCTTCATGTGTTGGACCGAGGCAGAATGAACGATTGTGTCTATCTGTAAAAACGCATCAGTTCATCACCATAGACATCCCAACGACCAGATTCTTCCCAAAGTTCAGCAGGTTGAGTGATAGGCATTAGAATCTCTTTGACCACCAAAAATTATCCATTTCTTCACGAACGATACGTTCAATTTTTATCTAATACACGTTTGGCAAGAGGTAAATAGTTGTACATCCCTGCTGCTGTTTTGATGAATAAACCAGCTTTTTAAAAAGATATTGATGACTTGGAATTTGTGCCTCTGCTGGCACTTCTCTAAAGTTGGTATTAAGGCAACTGACATTCTCATATAATTTACTCTCCTCTTCTAATAGTAGTGCTAATTGTTTTTCAAATTCAAAAAGTAAACTTCTTCTTTTTACTCTTTTTAATAATCTTCACCTTTTCTAAAAATTAAACCTTCACCCTTTGTACCGGCTATCCCTAAATCAGCCTCTCTCGCTTCCACCTGGGCCGTTGACCACACAACCCATAACAGCCACTTTTATTGGTTTTGTAAATTTTTAGTACGTTTTTCAACTTCATCTACTAATGTCACTAAGTCAATCTTAGTACGTCCACGTTGGACAAGAAATGACCTCTACACCGTCTTTTTCTCAAATGTAAACTACGCAAAAATTTGCTTGCCAACTTCAACTTCATTTAAAGGATCTCCCGTCAAGGATACTCTAATCGTATCGCCAATACCTTCAGCCAAAGTGTACCAATACCAACAGAGGATTTGATAGTTCCTGTTTTAGGACTACCCGCCTCCGTTACGCCCAAATGAAGCGGATAAGGTACTTTTTCGGCAATCAATCTATCTCGCTTCTATCATCATTACAACATCAGACGCCTTTAATGAAAGTACAATCTTTATCAAATGACAATTTTTCAAAAATAGCAATTTGTTCCAATAAACTATCCACGAGGGCTGCTGCTGTTGGTTTGCCATATTTAGCTAAAAATATTCTTTTTTATCGAGCCGGAATTTGCGCCTATCCTAAATTGGAATGTCATGCCTTGCTTTTTAACAACCTCTTTACCCTTTTCTTCGAACCATTACCTGGATTAATGCGGAGTGCACTTGCCCCACTAGAAATCGCATCTAGGGGCCAAAACGATAATCAAAATGAATATCGGCTACAACTGGTAAAGGACTGTTTTTGCAAATGGTTCTAAAACTCTCACGGCATCTTTTTCAGGTAAGGCTACTCGAACAATTTCGATACCTTCTGTTGCCAACGCCTTATTTGAGATAAGGTTTTTCTGTATCTTTCGTATCTGTATTGGTCATCGACTGTAAGGTGACTGGATAGTCACTTCCAATACCAACATCTCCCACAAGAAAATTTAATGTTTGACGTCTTTTTCATCTCTCACTCCAATCATAAACTACTGATGTCATTTATTGTAACATAAATCATCAAGCTCATTAAAAAGTAAAAACCTATGAAATTCACTTCAAATTTTCTTTTCTTACTATCAATAGGCAATCCTCTTACACCCTCTATCAATAAAAAAATAAAAATTTTTGCTACCATCTACTGCAGGAAACGGCAATAGATTCATTAACCCTAAATTGATTGATAGCGATACTGATTAAGAAAAATTACTTCTTCTAGGCCTTTTATCCATTGTTGTATCTATTGTTTTAATAATTCCCACTGGACCCTGTTAAGCCACCATCTTGATTAGTAATTCCCGTTTTTCCAGTAATAATATTTTTAACCGCATCATACACCAGTGTGGCTATGTCATATGGATGCTTGTTTGAAAGGCTTCTCCTAAAGAAAGTTGCTCTCTCTCTCCATCAGAGGAGTTAGCCCTAAAAATATTATTTTTGGCGTTGTTATACATAACTTGCAAAACATTGAATATATCTTGATTTCTTAAGACTTCTATCTCAACTGATTGTTGTTTATTTTTCTCAACAAAGGTGGTTAATTCATCCCATTTATGGATGGGCGTACCATTTAAAGCAATAATCTGATCTCCTTCTTTTAAACCAGAAGCTACTCGCCGGTGTATTTGCAATAATCGTACTTATTGTTGGAACTTCGGTTGGTGTGGAGACATTTATCCCGTAAAAACATAAACAATGCCATCATAATAATAATTGCTATGAAAATATTCATAAATGAGCCAGTAAAGGCAAATAATAATCTTGAGAGTAGGGTTCATTTGGATATCTTCTTGGATCATCTTCTGGAAAAATCATCATCCTCTGTTTCATTATACTCACCAGTGACTTGTACATAACCACCAGCAGGTATCATCCCACGACATAATTAGTTTTCCCCTTTTTAATACTCGTAATCGCAGGCCTCATTCCAATAGAGAATGTTTCCACTCTCATATTAGAAATCTTAGCGACAAATGAAATGTCCAAATTCATGAATTAACACGACCAAACCTGAAAACAAAAGCGCTACTGAGAATTCTCATTTTCTTTTTGCTCCTACTGTTTGAGATTTTCTTCGCCATCATTCTTGCCCACGTGTCTACTTCTTTAATTGTCGCATAATCATCTAGCGTTACTAACTTATGTTTTGCCATCACACTTTCACAAGTCTCGGGTATCTCTAAAAAGTTAATTTCTCGTTTAAAAAGCTGCTACGGCAATTTCATTAGCACCATATTTAAAGTTGTTGGCATAGATTGACCTATCTTACCTGCCTCATAGGCCAATTTTAAAGAAGAAAAGCGATTAAAATCTGGTTTTTCAAAATGTAAGCTACCAAGCTGTTAGATCAAATGGTACACTAGAAACAGGTAAACGCTTAGGATAACTCATCGCATAAGAAATTGGCAATTTTCATATCAGATGGTCCCAATTGTGCCAGATAGCACCATCATTAAATACTACCATTGAATGAATGACACTCTCTTTATGAATAACAACATCAATCGCCTCATAATTAATATCAAATAAATGATGTGCCTCAATAACTCCAAACCTTTATTCATTAGCGTTGCAGAATCGATGCTAATCTTCCCACCCGATTGACCACGTTGGATGTGCTAAAGCTTCTTTTTGGTGTTACACCTTGCATTTCTTCTTTTGAAAAAGGAAACGAAAAGGACCTCCTGAAGCTGTTAAAATCAATTTTTGGGGTGTATCTTGACCTCTAAACATTGAAAAATCGCGGAATGCTCACTATCAATAGGCATAGTCACATCATTTACCTTAGCTCTCTCTTTGACATAATCACCTGCTGCTACAAGTGTTTCTTTGTTTTGCCAAACCGAGATTAATTTTTGCCTCACTAACTTCTAATGCAGGATAAATGCCAGCTGCACCACTGATTGCTAAAATCGCATAATCAATTTCCAACTGGTGTAAAACATCACGTAGATTATCCCAATCAGAAAAACTGATATATTTAAGGTGCTAGCAAAATGAACTTAACACTTTATAAGCCATATCATCTGTTACAAAAACGGCTTTAGGCGAAAATTCTATAATTTGTTGTTTTTTAAAAAGATCAATATTTTTGATGGCCCGATAGTAGTGATACATTATACAACTCCTTTATATTGGCGAACAACACTCCAAAGCCTGTACACCTATTGAACCCCGGTTGCACCAAAAATAGCAATATGGTCATAATTTATCCTATTCTTTAAAAAAATTCCCATTAGTAGCCTGCTAGTAGGTAAAACAGCAATTAAACTGTCAAACCGATCTAAAAGCCCACCGTGACCGGGTAAGATATTACCTGAATCTTTATAACCATATGTAACGTTTTTATCATACTTTCAAATAAATCACCTAAGATACCAACGATAGCAATTAAAGGTGCAAACACTAAAATAAATTTAAAGCTGTATAAGTATAAAAATGGCATTAAAGACTCACACCCATAACTACTGTGCCTAAAACTCCACCTACTGCCCCTTCAATACTTTTTAGGTGACAATTTTGGTGAAAGTGCGTGTTTTTTCTTTAATGGACATGCCCACAAATAAGCAAATGAATCTGAACTCCAAAATTAAAATGAATCAAAAATAAGATCAGAAAACTACCTGATTTAAAAATCACGAATTACCATTAAAATGTAAAGGCAAATCCAAGATAACATTACTCATCAAATAAAATGGTTGGCAAATGCGACAAAGAAAGTCTGGATAAAGTAAAAACACTACCTAAAATTAAAATTATCGTATTGAAAGTCAAGCCTGCCATTGCCCAATGATTTAACCTCGACATATAACTGGCAAGATAGCTAATCGCACAAAGATAACACTCTGAATACATTTCTTTCAGTTGGATTAGAAAAAGTTTCTACTCTCATATTAGAAAGTTCATAGGTTGTCCCCTGCAATCAATAACAAGGTGCCTACTAATAGTGTATACCTACTAATAAAAATCGTTAGAATAATTGCAAGAATACCAATGACACCTGTAATAATTCTCGTTTTCATAAATTTACCTCCTATTGAGTTAAACCCACCAAAACGTCTACTGGTGTTTTAATTGCTTCAATGAGATGCTCTTTTCCTCAAAGTCGGGCCAAAGTGTTGGCGTGACCCATATCCTCACTGTAAGCACCTGCCAAAGTAAAAAGTTGCTTATCCTAAGCTCACCCGAAGTCCGAATCAAGTAAATCTGGATCTGGTTGATTAGCCGTAAAAAGATAATTCGAAAAATTCTTCATCAATTTCATTTAAACTCAAATAAAATTAGATGAATAGTCTTTAGCTATATTTTTAACTGCTCTTTAAAATTTCATTTCTACCACCATAATTTAAAGCAATATTAAAAATACATTTTGTATTTGTTTTTGTTATTTCTTTTGCATTTTCTAAGACTTGAACCACATCTTTGGTAAGCAAAAATTTCACCAATGGGATTAACTTAATTCCCTTTTCGTTTAAGTTATCTAATTTCATCCTAAATTCAATAAGAAGTCGCATTAAGCCATCAACTTCTATCAGTTGGTCTTTTCCAATTTTCTGTTGAAAAGGCAAAACTGTAAAATGTCTAATATCTAGGTCAACAATAACCTCTAAAATATTTCGAACAATCTGAACACTCCGCCCTGTGTCCTGCTAACCTAAGCAAGCCACGATTTTTGTGCCCATCTACCATTACCATCCATACTAACAGCTACATGCTTTGGTAGAGGCTTATTTTCATCTAAACCATATTTCTCTACCATATCTAATTTATTCATATTTCATTCCTCGCATTATTTGGTAAGTCTATATTATACCACGTCAATATGGGAAACACTAGCAAACAAAACGCACTAAGCTCAGTATCTGCTCTATCTTTTTATGATTATTTGTAATTTTGTTTTTGCGGTTTTAATTTCACTTAAATGCGTCTCTATACTGTCTTATTTCTTTATCATTATACCATCTAAAGATATATTCTCATTTTTCAATAAAAAGCATTTTTGATAAAACAATTATTTTACGATAAAATTATTATCTAAAAATAAGCTTTTAAACTCGTTTAATTCGTATTAAACTTTAACGAAAACCCAGGAGGATTGTCAATGTCATTTTATTTGCCACAAAGAAGCTTATGATATTGTTAAAAATAATTATTTAAAAATTAAATCTTACATTTTCACAAAGAATTGCCCAAAGTATTTTAGGTGGTATTTTAATTTCTTTAGGTGCATCTCTTATCTTATTGCTGCTAGTACTATGAGCGATTTAAGTGTTGGCTAGCAAAGTTTATCGCTTCATTTATCTTCTCTATTGGACTTAGCTCTATTGTTATTGGTGGGGCTGAGTTATTAACTGGTAATATTAACGCTTTCTTGCTTAGAAAATGCTAGCAACCTCTAGTGTTCTAAAATTGTTACTTGTTTTTATTTTAAATTTTTATAGGTGCCGGGCTAGTCGTACTACTAGCTAAAAAATGTTGGTAATCTTAGTGATGTTACGATAACATTTATTCAACATCTAGGTGATGAAAGTTAGTGCTAGTCCGATAATGCTTTTTCTCCGAGCTATTGGTTGTAATTTCTTAGTTTGTTTAGGTATTTTGGCTAGCAAGTGATCTCACAAGAAGTCGTTGGAAAATGTGTTTAGTGTGTGTGTCTTTACCTTTTGTCTACGAGGCTTTGGAAACACAGTATTGCTAATATGTTCTATTTACCCTTGGCCTATACTTTTCAGTCTTCATGTCACTCTCGTTAGTATCCTATACATCATTTTTCGTCACCTCAGGTAATGCTTTTGGTGGTATACTATTTTCCTTATTCATTCACTCTTTCATTTAAGGAAAGAAAATACCCCTTGATTAAATCAAGGGGTTTTTATTAGTTTCAAGAGTTAGCCAAATAATCTTTGTAGTAATTATTGCCATTACGGGCATCAAAAGGCTGTTGCCACGTAATTGCTTGCCTTAAATGCTCATCTTTTGCCATGAAAGTTGCACAATGAAATATCAATCTAAAGAAATCATCTGCTTTATTTAAAATAGACTTGGTTTAATCAATTCACTCATTCTCCTCTTGCCTCTTCTGATTCTCCTAAAAATACGCAATTTCAATAAAATCTAGTAAAAACTCAAGTTTACTTTGGCCGTGATCGTGACCTGCACTCTGCTTTAAGCTATCTTTATTACTTTGCCTCATCTCTGTCCGACCTAGGGCTGAATTAAGCTACGTCAAAACTGCTCCACAACCAATCTCGAGTATCTTTCATCACAAGTTAATTTTCCACTTAAAATGGTTTTGCTGGTTCTAACGCGTCATTACACTCACCTATAAATTGATGATATAAGACTAAATCTGCTTGCCTCACACTCCTTGCAATCATCAATCTCGCACCTCTGCATCATTTGAAAGTTTTCATTTTGCCATTTTCATAGGCACCTATTACTCGCTCAATATCCCCCATATCCATTGAAAGATGCATCACGCATTTTGTAAACGGAGTACCTGTAAAGTAAATTCGGCCTCTTCATAGTGACTCGCCATAAAACCAACACAATCGCCTATTTCTTCCTCTGAAAGTGACCAAATCCTGCGAGATTTGCCACACCCTCCTTTGAGTTTTCTAAAGGAGAGTCATAGAGTTTTGGAAGCTAAAAAGAATTTATCTTCATCACTTTCTATCTCTAACGCATTTATTAATGCTGGAAACGAGATAAAATAAAGCTTTCATTCGAATGAGACTAGAAAATTTACCTTCACAACCATTGCCAGTACCAACTTGCTCACTGCAATTAATTAAATGACCCAAGTTATTCTCCATTTCAAACATGCAGCTTTTCTGGTAACTGTAAATCTTCTTTTCTCTATCGGTAGAAAAGCCACTTATTTCGTGTTCTAATTCTTTTTAATGCTCATTTTCTTCTTTCTCATCATATGATCTCCATAATAAACTAATTTACTATTATTCTGTTGTAACACTAGCTTGAGATAAATCAAAATATTGAAGAGGACCTGTGCTTTAATAGCGGAGTAATTTTTCCCCCATTAAGCAAGCTGGAAATGAGCTCACTGCAGTGTTGGCCACATTACCTTCATGACTTATAGGAAATGCCACTTTGTGAGACAAAGCCTTTCGTCCAAGCATCACGTAAAGCATGATAAACTGCTTTATCTTTCCAATATTGACCGTGAACATCGTGAGTAATTTCCGTCCCATTTTGTCATCACTTGTTTCGAGCGGTTTCAATACCATATGACAAGGCATACCATCTAAGAAACAACGATTTAAGGCCATAAAAGCTTCTTTTGCTGATATTCCTTCAAAAGCAAAAATCTGCAACCCATGAGCCTTTCTCTTAATTCATCTAAAGAGATACCATCAGTTGCAAAGTGATTCAATAATAAAGTCGCAACGTCTGCTAGAACAACTTGTTCATTTAACCAACCGTGGATATTATTATGATCAATGACTTCAGCTAACTCACCACGTTTCTACTTCTTACCAAAAATGCTATCTGCTGTTTTCTTTTAACACATCACTTGCAAAGCCAAGTGATGAGATCATCTAAATAGAATTTTCATACATGCTTTATGTATTGGTGCTATAAACTCATTATTATATCCTTCTTTTCTACTAATACTATCCCATTTTTACACCTTATTCAGTAACTAAGGTTACAAAAAGACATATGCTATTAACATATGTCTTTTTAAATTATTAAACTCTTTTGAATTGCTTTAGTTGGGCATACTTCCTTACAGGCCCCACAAGAAACACATTTAGCTTGATCTATATAAGCAAATCACCTTTCATTTCAATTGCACCATATTCTACAAGCTTTTTGACAACGTTTGCAGCCTATGCAACCACATAGAACATACTGGTTCAACAAAAGCACCGGAAAGTGGATTTGAACAACGAACCTGATAGGGCATTTGATTTATATGGAATTAATTCAATAATTTTCTTCGGACATTCTAGAACACACTTATTACAAGCTACACATCTATCTGGATTGATACGTGCCACACCATCTATAATTTCTATTGCATCGTACTCACAGACTCTTTTACAGTCAGCAAAACCTAAAAACATCCATAAATACAACTACCTGGACCTTGTTGTACGATATTAGCTGCCACAAGTTGGCGTACCTGTGTATTGATACCTTGGTTTATATGTTCACTCGTACCTTGACATTTTAACTTGAGCAACTTTCTTTCAAAGCTACCCGCTTCAACACCTAAAATAGAAGCAATAACTTTTGCTGTATCACTTCCACCAACACTACATCTCGTTGTTTCCAGTTACTTCACCATCACATAACGCCTCTGCATAACCCGCGTGCAACCAGAAACCCACAAGCCCCACAGTTTGCACCAGGAGGGCCTCTGTCAACTCCTGTACTCTTTCATCAACCTTTGTTTCAAAAAGGTTTGAAGATAAGGGTAATAATCAGACCTAAAACACTGTAGAAATTACTGCCATCACCAAAACGGGAAAGCCAATACTTTCAAAAACATACCCCCTACCTCCTTAGGATAAAATAAGCCCTCTGCTATACCTTTTGAATCCAAAGAAAAGAACGACACTTTCAAAGCTGCCGCTACTAAAGTAACTGGTAACCCTTTTTAATGTTTCGAGGATATCTGAATCATCTAAATAGCCTCTTACTCCAGAAAAAAGATACATTGCAAGCATATAGCCAACACCTGTTCCAAAACTATTAATAATTGCCTGAATGAAGTTATATTCATAATTGATATTATTAATTGCTACACCCAAAAATAGCGCAGTTTGTAGTAATAAGTGGAAATAAATACCTACAAGGCCTTATATAAACCTTTCATACTCAAAATAGCCTCTATAATTTGAACTAAAGCTACTATAACCAAAAATAAATATTAACGTCTGCATGTAAGCTTGCATATCATTTGGCACTAAAATATAATATTGAATTGAGAAGGTAATTGCTGTTGCTGCTACCATAACAAAGATAACTGCTTGACTCATACCCATTGCTGTAAATTTCTAGAAACGCCCAAGAAAGAACAAATTCTAAAAAGTGAGCAAGAACAATATTATGAACAAAAATACTATTAAATAAAATGACTAGTAAGTCTCTCATTCTTCTCTAGCCTCTTCTTTCTTTTCATTTGGCAAATGCATTTGAGCACGAAATTCACCCATACCGCAACCAGAACCCGAACAGCCTGAACAACCGCAATATGAGTTCACTTACCACTTTGTTTTCATCTCGTTCTTTTCTTTCTCTACGTTTAATTAAAATTGTTGAGCCAGCAATCAAAAGACCAAAAACAAAAATCCTCTGGTGGTAAGATAAAAATTAACATTGGATGAAGGGATAAATACGGTATCGCATAGCCTAGTAAAGAACCATTACCAAAAACTTCACGTATAGCACCCATAAAGAATAAGACTAACGTAAAACCTATCCCCCATTCCCCATAACCACTCAATAATTGACGGTATTACTCTATTTTTACTCGCAAAAGCCTCTGCTCGACCTAAAATAATACAATTTACTGTAATCAAAGGGGATAAAAATACCCAAAGATTCGTCTAAAACGAGGAACATAAGCCTTGATAAGCAATTGAACAATCGTTACAAAGCCTGCAATAACTGTGATAAATACTGAATACGCACTTTATCACTAATTAAATTTCTAATCAGTGATACGGCAATATTTGAAGCAACTAACACAAAAAGTGTCGCAACCCCCATACCTAGCCCATTGATTGCGGACGTGGTAACTGCTAAAACAGGGCAAGTTCCGAGCAAAAAAGTGCTAAAAACTGGATTATCTTTTAAAATACCTCTAAAAATAGTACCATAGCTAAGTTCTTTTTCTTACTAGCTTCACTCATAACTTCTTCCCTCCTTCCAGTTTTATTGTGAGACATTAATTGCTAGGTTGATTGATTTTTGAACTGCTCTTGATGAAATTGTTGCGCCACTAATCGTATCAACTAGAACTTCATTCTCGCCTGCTTCACAATAGCAAATAATTTTTGAACACTGGCATCTTTAAACTGATTTAAAAAGTCATCGTTTTTCAGATTTTTACCCAAACCTGGCGTTTCATCGTTAGTTAATACTTTTTGCACTGGCCACTTTACCTTCTGTTAAAACGCCAACCATAACGGGTACATCGCCACCATAGCCTCCGATAAGCACCTTGGATAATATAGCCAACCGTCTTTTTACCATTGACACCTTTGTAAATACTAACTCAAACGGCTTTCACTATTTTTCTTTTGCTTTTTCATCACTAAATTCAGGATATTGTTTTAAAAATTCTGCCTTATCTAATTCTTCAAACGATTTTTGCTTCAGTTAAAAATCGCTTGTCGAGTCATTGTATCTTTCATTTCTTTCTGACTCAATAATAGTATCGGCTGTAACCATATTCGTCCAAGATAAAAGTGCTGAAGTAAGGGCACAGACGATAATAAGAACGATTGCGGGAATTAAGCCACCTTTATCTTTTAACATTTCTCATATCCCCCACTGGTATAGTTTCCGTAATGCGATTGATATGTGGTACTAGAATATTCATCACGATAATCGCAAAGGACCCCCTCTGCTGCGGCTCAAAGATACGAATTAAAATCGTAATGACACCACACCCAATAGCAAAAATAATCTTACCTTTCTTTGTTATCGGTGCCGTTACATAGTCGGTCGCCATAAAGAACGCCCCTAATAAGAGTCCCCAGAAAATACAGCTAATATATGGATCTGCATGCAGAAATTCCTAGAATATTACATAGTTCGGTCAATACAAAACAGTACCTACATAAAAGAGTGGAATCCAAACTTCTATAATACGTCTTGCGATGAGATAAAGGCCGCTTAAAAACAATCGCCAAAGAACAAACTTCACCTATCGTTCCGGCATGTTGTCCTAAAAAGAGTTCAATATAAGAATAACTCATTTCACCCTTAGCATTTAAAAGCCAACGGAGTAGCACTCGTCACTAAATCAACACCTTTCACCCACTTTTCTGAAAAATTACCTTTTTACGAGAAAAATGGTCATTCAACTGGAAAGCTTAACATCAAAATAATTCTACCTGCTAAAGCTGGATTGACAAAATTTTGACCCTAAACCACCAAAAACATTTTTCACAACAATAATTGAAACTGCCGAGACCTACCACAACTACCCAATAAGGACAGTTTGCAGGAACGTTAAAAGCAAGAAGCATCCCTGTTACAACAGCAGATAAATCACCTATTGAACTTTCTCTCTTTCTAATAAGGCATGAAAGATGTTCGAAAAGCACTGCACTAACAACCGCCGTCAAGGTTAACACTATCGCCCTATAACCAAAGATAAAAATATGAGGCTATCAATGCGGGTAATAAGGCTATGATAACATCCAACATAATGGTACTTGTTGATTTACTGTCTCTAATATGAGGCGAACTCATTACTTCTAAACTCATGACTTAGCCTCCTCTAGTTTTCTTTGCTTCTTTTTCAGCTTTTTAGACGCTACTTTCCATTCTATGAAAAAGTTTTTACCAACTCTAATATTTTTGTACTAAAGTACGCTTAGATGGACAAACGTAAGTACAACAACCACATTCAATACAGTTTTTGTACCAAAAATGCGTTAATCTATCGTAGTCTCGTGATGCCATATCCAATTTTTGTTGGCATCAATTTCATCGGACATGCTCTTAAACAGCGACCACAGTTAATACAATTTAATTCTCGATGTTTTGGCGTTTCTGTATTAAATACTAAGATCGCATTATTATTTTTAACAATAGAGGTGTCTACATCACTGACCGCTATCCCCCATCATTGGACCACCATTAAAATCTTTTTAGGTCTCGTCAATAAAGCCCCTACTTTTTCTACCAATTCAGAAATTCTAGTTCCAATTAGTGTACAAAGTAGTTGCCAGGATTTTAACACCATTTCCAGATAAAGTAAGCACTTTTTCTAGTTAACGGTAAACCACTTCTAAAATAAGTTTCAATCATATTTAAAGTACTAACATTCATTACAATGACGTTAACTGCTGATGGCAAGGCACCTGCTGGTACGATACGTCCCGTTGATGCTTGGATTAACGTTTTTCGGCACCTTATGGATAGCGAGTAGGCATTACTTTTTAAACTTACCTTACTTGCCAAACTTTTTCTTTCAATTGCATCCAGTAGATTCTTAGCTGCTTGCGGCTTATTTGATTCCAACCCAATGATAGCTTTTGGTATAGATAAGTATGTCATGACTAAATCAAGACCTTGGATGATATTATCTGGCTGTTCAAACACATTGCCTATCATCAGAAGTTATGAATGGTTTCACACTCCATGCATTAATTAAAAGAATATCTGGCTTTTTGATCTGGTGGTGGATTTAATTTGATATGAGTCGGAAAACCTGCACCGCCAAGACCAACTATCCCTACTAACTTCTAGTAAAAATTCTTCTTTTGTAGAAAATTTTTTGGTGGTACTACAGATTCATGTAAGCGATTTTTCAAAATCATTTTCAATTTCGACCACATCGACTAAAAACGCCAGTTCCTAGCATCGTCACCGATTTAACTGTCCCACTCACGCTGGCATGCGAATAGGTACCGCTATACCGCTAGGTTCACTGATAATTTGACCAAAATCTACTTTATCTCCTTTTTACAATGGGTGTACATGGTGCACCCTATATGCATATTCATTGAATTCTTACCAATGAAATATCTTCAATTCGTTCAATCTCTCATTTTCTGTTAATTTATTTTTCAGGTGGATGTATCCCACCATGAAACGCTATTTTCTTAAACACACTCGCCCCTCCTTCTTGGCTTTTCCTAGCATTTCAGATTATTCTGAAAAATTTATCACTATTATAGTACGAAACAGCAAGGCTTTCCAAGCCTTTCCTAAACTTATTCTTATTATATAAATAGTTTTTAGCGAATTTTTATTTTTCTTATCTATTTGTCAATAAAACCCTATTGCAAGCCTATGCTATCACAGTGCATAAATCCTATTACTATAATAAATTAAATGTTTTTACATTTCAGAATAGGAAAGCAGGTTTTTGCCTCCCTATTCTTTTTCTTCTTCTAAAAACTTCACGATAAAGTTTTTACTTCTTCTTTGGAAAACTCATACTGCTGTAATAAATCTGGACGTCTTTGTAGGGTTCTGTCGTATCGCTTCTGCCATTTTTAATATTTGCATGGTGACCTGAGAGCAAAATATCAGGTACGTCCATATTTCTAAAAACTACGAGGCTTAGTATATTGAGGGTATTCTAACAAGCCTTTAAAAGAATCTTCTTCCATAAGAGGCACTTTCTTTAATTACACCTCTAATTAAACGCGAAATACTATCAATCATTACCATAGCAGGCAATTCTCCACCCGTTAAAACATAATCGCCAATAGAATATTCTGCTGTTACAAAACTGCGTATTCTTTTCATCAAAGCCTTCATAATGGCCACAAACAAACGCAAGATGATCTTTTTAGCTAAGTGATTCGCCTCTATTTGTGTAAATGTCTTGCCTTGTGGGCTTAAAAAGAATAATTTCTAGATTATCCTTTGAATAATCTAAGTTAGCCTCAAGTGCATTAATTAAGGGTTCTGGTTTTGAAGTAGCATACCAACGCCTCCACCAAAGGTGTCGTCTCACTTTTTTATGCTTATCTTCTGAATAATCTCGAAAATTGATTATTTCTATTTCTAAAACATCTTTGTGCTTTTTCCTAAAAAGGCTGGCATTTAAAGCGTGAAACATTTCTGGAAATAGGGTAAAATACACTAATTTTCATTAGTCCACTAATCCTTTCAATAAGCATACTTCCATACGTTGATTTTCTATATCAACATTTTTGAATTACCGATTTAATTGCTGGCAGTAAAATTTCCCTTACCATCTTCCGCTTGAACAATATAAACATCATTTGCACCTGGTTGAAGCACTTCTTTAATTTTACCTAAATATGACTCTTTTTCATAAACTGAGTAATCCTATTAAATCATCGATATAATAACTATGTGTCTGATAAAGGCATTCTATCTTCCTTATCAATAGCTAGAAAATTATCAGTGTATTTTTCTGCTTCATTCATAGAGTCAATACCCACTAAATCAAGTAAAAACAAATTTTTCTTGATAACGCACTGCTAAGACATCAAATGTTTTAACACCGTGCTTTGTCTGAATATAAACTTGTTCTAAATAATCGTATCTAGTTTTATCATCTGTTAGAGGCATTACTTTTAATGTACCTCTAACACGCATGTGCTAATATTTTACCAATACGTGTGAGATTAGCCATGACGGATTTCTACTACAACATCGTCTTTTTACTAGGAATTTCACAATCTAAATTGCCTGTAAAAGGTTCTCCAACTTTTAATTCACTGACAAAATTGCCTTCACCTGCTGGTACTTCAGTACCTTCTGCCATCGTACGGATAGCATCTTTTTGTTTCTGTTAATTGATTAATATAAATCACAATTTTTCACGTTCTAAATTAAATTGTTGGCGTAAGCTATCAATTTGTGGATGACCTTTAATGGTTAATTCTGTTATCGTTTTATTCATTTTTCATCAAAATCAGCCAATTCTTTTTCCATTTTTCAATTTCTTGATCCATTTCATTGAGTGATTTTTCTTTTGTATAGCGGAGTCACAATTTGTTTATAAGTTACTTTTCCCATTACGGTTAATTTGTCTAATGTCATCATTATTCTCCTTTAATAAAAAAATATTAAAAACCAGAAACTGACCATTGGTAGTTTCTGGAATTTTTCTAATCGCCTATTTCAATATAGACTTTTTATGATTACGTGCACCACAGGCTTTCATTACTGTGCGAATAGCATTTGCAATAACGCCATGTTTACCAATAATTTTACCCATATCTTCTGATGCAACTGTAATTCGTACAGTAGTAGAATGATTGTCTTCTACAAGCTCGATTTTTACCTTTTCTGGTGAGATCAACCAGAGAAGAAACAATATGATTAGCTAATTTAGTCATTTTCTATCATCCATTCTATTTATGTACGCCAGCTTTTTAGTAAGCTACGAGACAGTATCTGATGGTTGCGCACCTGTGTTAAAGCCATTTTTGAGCTTTCTCTGCATCAATTTTAATTTCTGCAGGGTTAACATTTGGATTATAGCTACCAATTTCTTCAATAAAACGACCATCACGTGGTGCACGGCTATCTGCTACAACCACACGATAGAAAGGTTTCTTTTTAGCACCCATTCTTTTTTAATCTGATTTTTGTTGCCATTACTATTCACCTCCCTAATTAAAAATTAAATTTACATCCCAAAGAATGATGGCAATTTTCGTTTTTGGCACCTTTACTACCAGCCATTTGAGAAAATTGTTTCATTAAAAACTTGAGATTGATCAAACTGCTTTTAACAATTTATTTACATCCTGTACTTTTTAGACCTGCACCTTTAGCAATACGCTTTCTTCTACTTCCATTGATAAGCTTTAGGATTTTCACGCTCAGCCTTGGTCATAGAACGAATAATTGCTTTGCTATGTTCCATTTCCCTACCATCTAACTTAACATCTTTTTAATGCTTTCTTGCTTACGCCAGGTATCATTGATAGTAGTGAATTGATATCACCCATAGCCTCATTTGCTCCATCTGAGCTAAATAATCATCAAAAAGTAAATTTTGATTTTAAAATTTTTCTTGTAAAGCAAGCGCTTCTTTTCATTAAAAAGCTTCTTGTGCTTTGTCAATAAGAGAAAGTACATCTCCCATCCCTAAAAATGACGAAGACATCCGTTCTGGATGAAAAACTTCAAGTGCATCTAATTTTTCGCCCATACCAATAAAATTTAATTGGTTTATTTGTAATTTTTCTAACAGATAGTGCCGCCCCACCTCTAGTGTCACTCATCTAGTTTGGTTAGAATCACACCTGTTAAGTCTAAATATTCATTAAAGTGTTCTGCCACATTAACGGATCTTGACCAGTCATTGCATCAATGACAAGAAGAATTTCACTTGCATCTGAAATTGCCTTAATGTTTTTAATTCATCCATTAAAACTTCATCAATATGCAATCGACCTGCCGTATCTATGATAACTACATCGTTACCATGGCTCTTTGCGTAATCAATTGATTCCTTTTGCAATATTGACAGGACTTTTTCATCACCACTAAATACTGGAATATTTAACTTTTCGCCAAGTACTTTTTAATTGACTTATCGCGGCTGGTCGATACACATCACAAGCAACAAGAAGCGGACGCTTATGTTGCTTTTTATTTAATAATGTTGCCAGCTTACCACTGGTCGTTGTCTTACCAGAACCTTTGTAGGCCAACCATCATAATGACTGTTGGTGGTTTAGAGGAAATTTTCGATTTTAGAAGCCTCTCCACCCATTAACTCGAGTTTAAAGCCCTCATGCACAATTTTAATAACCTGTTGACCTGGTGTTAAAGACTCTAAAAACTTCCGTCCCTAGCGCCTTATCTTTTACTTCAGCAACAAAAATCTTTTTACTACCTTATAATTGACATCCGCCTCTAGTAAAGCCAACCGAACTTCTCTAAGGGCAATATTTAAATCTTCTTCTGTTAGTTTGCCTTTTTGCGTAATTTATCAAAAACGCCTTGTAATCTTTCACTTAATCCATCAGGCCATAACACCTCCTCTAATAAGGCGATAACTTTCTTCTGACTCTCTTCTAGCTTTTGATTTGACAAACTCTTTTCAATACACTCTAAATCAAATGCTATCTTATCTAAACGTAACTTTATACCAAGTAGCTCTCTATGGACCGCAACCTTTCTTCTGATCTTTTAAGATGATCATGTACACCTTGACGAGAAAGATTTTCCTGCTCACTAATCTCTTGTAAAGATAAATCATCGTAATAATACAACGAAAAATAAAAGCTGCTGTCTTTTTAGTCAGTAAATTACCATATAAGTCAAATAAATGTATCAGATATAGCCTATCTTCTAGATTATTCATAATTCACTCCTGTAAAGGTATCAAACTTGACATTAGTAATCTTACTTCACTTGGCTCTACTTGTCAAGTAAATTTACTTGATAACTTTATTTTTATTAACTTCTCTTGCTAAAACGACATATCTGGCATTACTTAAAGCATTATCACAAGTGGATAATGTTAATAATTTACTATCTTTTTCTAGGGTAATTAGCTTATCAACAATCGCATGTCTTTTCGTTTCCCGTATAATATTTAATTGCATTATCTTCTTCACCCCAAGAAATCCAAGTATGATAAGGGAAAAATGGGCCTTCTTCAAGATTTACTCTTGCAAATAAAAAGGCTCGTAATGCACTGTTTTACCCTCTAAAGGTTGTAACTGTAATCATTTTGGCTTGATCCATAAAACTCTTATCGCCATACTTTATTAAATCAGAAAAACTTTATGATTTTCCATATTATGACCATAAACAATTAAGTTATCTGCTGGTATACTAAGGGTATTTACTTCATAATCTATAAATAAAGCACCATTCCTATCTTTTTCTTTTTATTATTTCTGCTTAAATAATACTCATTATCAGGGACTTTGAACTAGGCCTTCTGATAAATTAATATCACCAATTTCAAGCCATAACTTCGCCTCTGAATTTTCTTTATGAAGTATTTTTAAAGACTTTAAAGCTATATTCTCTATTTTTTATTTTCTTTTTTTAATCGTTTTTGATATTTCTACTGAAGGTTTATCTAGCGAACCATCTGGCATAAAAATAGTATAGACTACCTATAATAAAAATCCTATAAAAACTAAACCAAAGAAAAGTCCTTTCTCTTTTCAAAATTATCACCACCTGATTTTAAAAAGCCCTCTCTAGGAGGAGCTTTTTATTCACTTTTGCTTCACGTAATTTTTGAGCAATCTCTCTACCCAATTGATTTAAACCTTCTAAGTCTTCTACCTTTGGTGCCCCATTAGCCTCTACTTGAGTTTCACAGACATCAAAACCAGATCCATCAGCAAATTCTTTTTAGTTCTTTTAGTGCACCACCACTCCAAGAGTAAGAGCCAAAAATACCGAGGATATGATTTTTCATTTTTGCATTTTTAGTTCATGAACTAAAAAGCTCATTGAGTGGATAAAGATGAACATTATACGTACAAGAACCTAAAATAATTGCTTTATATTTCCAAGTATCAGCTAAAAGATAAGATAATGGCGTTTTTGAAATATCGTGGATACGAATATTTTTAACACCTTCGGCTGCTAAAGAACGTGCCACTTGTTCCGCCATTCTTTCCGTATTACCATACATTGAACCATAAATGATAACGGCACCATCAATGGTTTCTTGACGACTCAAGCTATCGTAAATACTAATAATTTTACCTGGATTTTTCTCGCCAAATTGGTCCATGTATCGGACAAATCATATCGATTTCAAAGGCCACCTAATTTTTAAGGCTGCTTGAACTTGGTTAGAATACTTACCAACAATGTTGGTATAATAACGTACTGTTTCATCATAGTAATATTCATCAAAATTGATTTGATCATCAAAAATAGAGCCGTTTAAAGTACCGAAACCACCAAAAAGCATCTTGTGAAAATAAAGTCTTTGTTTCAGCTTCATAACAAACCATAGATTCAGGCCAATGTACCATCGGTGTCATATAGAAAGTTAATTTTCTATTGCCTAATTCAAGCGTTTCGCCTTCCTTAACTTCAATTGTATTCTTAACAACACCGTAATAATTTTTCCATAAAACTTAAGGTTTTTGTTGCCGATAATTTGAATGTCTGGAAATAAGTCAATAATCATTCGCATCCCACTAGAGTGGTCTGGTTCCATATAGTTAACAATCAAGTAATCTACCTTACCATCTTCACCCTAGCGCTTCTCTGAGTTTGTCCAAAAAGTCATCAGCACATGTAAATTTAACAGTATCTAACAAAATATTTTTGTTCCTGTCATTAAGTAAGAATTGTATGCCACACCATCAGGTAAAGGCCACATACCTTCAAAAAGATGTGTCGCACGGTCATTAACACCAATATAGTGTAAATGGTCGTTAATTGGAACTGTTAAAACATTATTCATTGAATGCCTCCTAAATTAGCTGTTAGTATTTAAATTTTTCTCTTTAGAATGAATTCTATTGTATCAAAAATACCCTAGACTGTCATCTTTAATTCTACATTTATCTGCTTAATTTTTAAACAATTTATTGTCCTAAGACAAGTGCAACTAACTCGTCTGGCTTATCTATTATATAATCGGGAAAGAATGTTTCTAAGTACGACCTATCTCTAAACCCCCAACTAACTGCTATAGATAAGACTCCCGCATTTTTAGCTGTCTGAATATCTACTTCTGAATCACCTATATACACTATTTCACTTTTGTTTTTAGCCAAGTTTTTCCATTATTTTTAAAAAGCGGTTCCTTATTAGGCTTTTTCAACTGACCATCAACTTGACCCTTTATCGTTTCAAAAATGATTAGGGAAAAATTCTTCACAAATAGGCACTAAATGCTCATGAGGGTTTATTGGATAAAACAGCCATTTGATAGCCAGAAAGCGACAAAATTTCTAGTGTTTCTAAAATATCAGGATAGGGTTTAGTTAATTGCAATTTAGTCTGACTATAACTTTTTAGTAAAACTACTATAAACTTTTTCTTGCAATTGAAAATTTTTCTTTTTCATTACTTGGTACTGCTCTAGATATTAACGTTCGAACACCATTACCTATAAAATGTCTAATTTCTTCTCGAGAGCGTAATGGTAATTCATTTATAGATAATGCCTTATTTACGCTTTCAGCTAAATCATCTAAAGTATCTAATAATGTACCATCTAAATCAAAAATTATCCCTTTTTATCACTTTATCTCCTCATTTTTCCCAAAAATAACTCTATCTAAGCCTTGATAATCTTTTTATAATCTCTACATCTAAAAATTTATTGGTTTCAAATAGGGTCTTTACTAATTCTCCTTGATTATAACCTATTTCTACAGCTAAAATACCCTGTTCTTCTAAAAAAATCACTTGCTAGTGCTGTAATTTTTCTATAAAAATCTAAGCCATCTTTACCACCATAAAGTGCTAATCTCGGCTCTTTTTAACACACGTTTATCTAAAGTTGTCATTTCTAATTCATTTATATAAGGTGGATTGGATACAATAAGATTAAATCTTTCATTTTGCCAAGGTTCAAATAGATTACCTTCTTTAAACTGAATGTCTACTTTATGATACATTGCATTTTTCTCTTGCGATTTTTAATGCTTTTGAGGCGAAATATCGCTAGCACTAACACAACCACCTAATTTTTGCTAAAGAAATTGCTAAAATACCTGAACCTGTACATAAATCTAGAATTTTTGAATTTTTTTATACAACATCTTTTTACCGTATCAAATAAAATTTCTGTGTCAAAACGAGGAATTAGAACGTTTTCATCTACTTTAAACTTCAAATTATTAAAATACGTATAGCCTAATATATATTGAACTGGTACATCGTCTTGTACCAATGCTTTTAAGGCCTTTTAAAAATTATTTTCACATTCAATCGTTACTTCTTCATCTAAATGTGCTAATAGATTTGCTTTCTTATAGCCACTATAATGAATTAAGATTTTTTTCCACATCACTTTTTCTTTCTTCTTCTGAAAATAATCTCTTGGCCTCATACAATAATTGACCAAAAAGTCATTATTTTACCTCTTCAGCCGCTTCTTTTAATAACCTTGCTTGCTCTGTACTTACTAAAGCGTCGATAATCTCATCTAATTCGCCCATTAAAATACCTTCTAATCTGTGTGATGTTAGGTTGATTCGATGATCACTAACACGACCTTGTGGAAAATTATAGGTTCTAATTCTTTCACTTCATCACCAGAACCAATCATGGAACGACGTCTTTCAGCTTCTTCACCATGTTGTTCCGCTTGCATTTTTCTCAAGTAAACGAGATTTTTAATACCTTGATTGCTTTTTCTTTATTCATCTGTTGTGATTTTTCATCTTGACAACTTACAACTAAGCCCGTTGGTAGATGCGTCACGCGCGCAGCAGATTTTGTTGTATTAACAGATTGTCCACCCTGGTCCACTAGAACAAAAGACATCTATTCTTAAATCATTCGGATTGATTTCTACTTCAACATCGTCAGCCTCTGGCAAAACAGCTACAGTAGCCGCTGAGGTATGAATACGTCCTGAAGATTCTGTTTTTGGTACGTTGGACCCTGTGTCCGCCACCTTCAAATTTCAACTTACTATAAGCACCTTTGCCGACAATCATAAAGGTAATTTCTTTATATCCACCATCGTCAGTTTCGTTAGAGTTCATAATGTCGACACCCCAACCTTGAGCTTCTGCATAACGCGTATACATTTTGAAAAGGTCTGCTGCAAAACAATGCCGCCTCATCGCCACCAGTTCCGGCACGCACTTCCATACTAACATTTCTATCATCATTAGGGATCTTTTAGGTAATAATAAGATATTTATTTTTATTTTCTAATTCACTTTCACGCTCAGTTAAAGCCTTTTAATTTCAAAAGCTAATCATTTCAAGCATATCGCTATCACTTTCAATGGTAAGCATCTCTTTCGATTCTTTTTAATTCTTCAACAACCTTACTATACTCACGCCAAGCCATCACCACATCTTCTAAATCCGCTCTTGCTTTTGCAATTTTTCTTAACTCTTGTGGATTAGACAACTTCCTCATTATCTGTCATTTTTATTTAATTCTTCAAATTTATCATCTAAGTTTTGCAATTTTTCAAACATAAACTACTTTCCTTTCCACTATATACTCCTTTTTATTTTTACCTTTTCTATAACTATATTTCAATATCTAGTAAAATGTTACTCTGACATCAAAAACAGTTTGACAAATGAGTTTTATTATAATCAGATTAAATTGGACGTTTTAGCTCAGCTGGGAGAGCATCTGCCTTACAAGCAGAGGGTCGGCGGTTCGATCCCGTCAACGTCCATTGCTATTTTTATAGCACTATGGCGCAGTAGTTCAGTTGGTTAGAATGCCAGCCTGTCACGCTGGAGGTCGTGGGTTCGAGCCCCATCTGCGTCGTTTTATTTGCCGAAATGGCGGAATTGGCAGACGCACTGGACTCAAAAATCCAGCGAGGGCAACTTCGTGTGGGTTCGACTCCCACTTTCGGCATAAAAACGCTTTTGATAAATTCAAAAGCGTTTTTATTTTTCTTACCTTAAGTTATACCCCATAAAAAGACACCCTAAAGGCTCATTTAATTAGGGATTTTTAGAAAAACTGATTTAAAAAAGTCTTTAGGTGGCAAGAGGAAAGGTTAAGAACAGAGATGTTCTTAGCCTTTTTAACTGATTAATTGTATAATAATAGATTTCTATTGTCCTGCCTTATCTTTCATAGTACGGAATATGTTTATATCAAAAAGGGAGAGTTATGTATGAAACAAGACATTTTGGAAAGATTAGAAACAGAAGTTAATGCTTGTAAAAGATATGCAAAAAACTCAGTTAAAAAGTAAAAAGGAAAAGTTGGATCAGCCATTAACTTTTTAAATATAGCTGTGTAACAGCAAAAATGTACCGATAGACTTCATGATGAATTTTGGGGAAGTATCATACGGCAAACTAACAGAGGAAGAATTCAAGATTTTTGTGAAGCCGAAACATTGAGCCAAGAAATAAACAAAGCTTATATTGAGTTAAAACTTATGAGAAAATAAGCGATTAAGCATTTAATACTTTCAAATTTCAATTTGTCAATTTCTTCTCACATAGGAAGCAAATTCATCTTGTAAGTCTTTTGATGGAGATGGAATTTGCAATTCATTTATTTCGTTTACTGAAATAGAATCAAAGAAAGTAATCCCATCATGACCATTGATTTTTCCTTTTATTAATTAGAAGCCAGTAAAATAAATATTTTTGCTTTCCGATACTGGAACATCTAATGAGCACATAATCCTCTACCTATACATATTTTCACTAAAAGGGTTAATATTAACATCTCCAACTGGTGCTCTAACACTCATTAGAATATCATTTCTAATGGATTTTTAATACTAACTGAAGTCCATATAGATGGATTCTTTAAATATTTTTACCAAAATCTTTTTGCCTTGATAAAATGGCAAAACCATTTTCTTTTTCATTATAGTATTTAGATTCTGGTGAAGTTCCAAGTATGATCAGATATTTTTCTAATGGTATTCTAGTATTTAAATTATAAAACATCTCGACAAATTTTTGATTTTGAATTAGCTCTATATATTTTCTATGCGACTGTTTTTACATTATTTTGGTTTACCATTGCGTAATGTAAAGTTGTGTCTATTTTTAGTGTGCCCTAAAAAGTGTTTGGACTTGCTCTATAGGCATTCCTTTATCAATCGCCTTTGTTGCCAAGAGTTCTTCTAAATTTATGAGGATGGACTTTAGCAATATTAAGCTTTTTCCCAAGATTTCTAAGTCTATTTCAACCCCTGATATTTTTAGTCTACTGTAAGGTCTATTTAAAGACACAAAAGAGCTTCATTATCATCAGTCCTACTGTCAATATAGTCTAAGATATGAATTTTTAGTTCTTGCATCAAAATAAACAATTCGTTCTTTATTTCCTTTTCCTAGGACAAGACATTCCCTCTTATCAAAATCTATGTTTGAAATATTAATTTTTACAAGTTCACCAATACGAACTCCAGTAGAAGCTAGAAAATCTATAATAGCTAAATCTCGAATATTATTACAGAATCTCTTAATAATTCTAGTTCTTCATCTGTGTAAACGGATTTTACAGTACTTCCTGTTCTAATTTTTATGAATACGTCTTGCTGGACTTTTAATTATATGATTTTTCTTCTTCGGAGCCAAGAAAAGAAACTTGATATGATTCGCCTTATATTATCTAATGTTGTTTTACTTACCTTATTAGTATCTGCATATGAAGCAATATAAGAACGTAAATCACTGGTATCTATTCGCCTTACGGGTTTATTTAAAATCTCGAGCATGTTATTTATAGTGCTTTTTATAGTATGAGAGAGTTCTTTCAGAACATCCTTCTACTTTTTAGCTGACAAAAATTCAGCTAAGTAATCTATTTCATAGTCTATTTTAGATTCGTCTTTTTCACAATATCCTTATTCAAAATGTAATTTAAAGTTTCTTCAAGTTTTTCTAATTGCTCATTATTTAAATAACCCACCATTTCTTGCATAATTTCTGTAATAACTAAATTTTTCATAAATTCCTCCTTGAAAATTTGAATACAGATAGCAAGATGGTGGACTTATTTTATCTAAAAATATTTTCTCTATTAAGTTTTCTTTTTCTATTTCTGCTTTTTCTTTTCTTTCACTCCTTCAAATTTCAATTTGTCAATTTCTTTCTCATAGGAAAGCAAATTCATCTTGTATGTCTTTTTGGAGGTACCGGTATGCTAAATTCTTTGAAGTCTGGAACCGTTAGATTGTCCAGCTCCTGATCCGTGTAAATCCAATCTATCAACACAATACTTCAAATAAATTAAATCAATATTTTTCGTTAGGTATGAGTGTTATAGAGTCTTACAACTGGAGTAAAGTTTTCAGAGCGAATAGATGTGTAACCAATTGTACCTCTAGCTGAAAAGATAGTCAATGCTTTTTTGAACCTCACTCTATAATGTTTAGAAAAACATAATAATCCATCATCTCTCTCCATTGGAAAAACTGGATACATATAATCATCATCTTGGAAATTAGAAAAAGTCTTCTGGTTTATCACCACCTGCGAAGATATCATTTGATATTTCATTAATAGAGGAATATTTAAAATTTTTCTCTTCAAACATCTCGACAAATTTTGATTTGATGTCTTCATCATATTTTTCTATTGTAGATTTTTGTTCTTCTATTACTACATCTACTTTTTAATTTCTTTGATAATTTTTCTTGTTCTTTAATAGGTGGAACTTGGATAATTAACTGCCTAACTTTTGTATTGATGCTCTATAGTTTCTTGAAAATCTTTCATATTCTCCCTCAACTTGTAAGGCATAGACTAAATAATCAAAGCAAAAATTTTATCCGTTTTTAATCTCAAAACTCCACAATGGTCTGTGGGATAAAATTCTTTATTTGCTGAAATAGAATTGACCATCCAATCGCCATCAATACCCCCTATAAAATCGATGGTTTTGAAAAATCAGTAATATTCTTCTTGTTAATTCTACCAAATTCTTCAAAAACATTGGCACTGTAAACAGGTATTTTACCATCATCTTCAAGTTTCGTCATTTAAAATTCTATCTCCTATTGATAAATCAAATATTTTTATCAGATAGGTAATAGGTTGTTAAATTTGGATCATCTTTTTAAAATCTTAACTTTTCTAGTTTTTATTCCCTTATTAAACTCTACACTCCTAAAAGTCTAGCATATCCTTAGTATTTAGATAATAGTAGTATTTCTCTAAGTCATCAATAGAGTATTCTTCTCATAGAATGACTTTCTAATCAAAAAAATGCAAGGTTATTTTTCGTCTCGCCTATCTTCATTTTTATACAGCTTCCCACAGGATTTGTTATCTGTATTCCTTCTTGTCCCTTTCTATTAGACCACTTATAGCCTAAAAATTCCTCTTGTCCTTTGTTGTCATTTTGGTGCATTTATTATAAGCGTCCTTTTCCTTATAAGTTAGAGCAAAATATTTGATTTTTCTCTTTTCAATTTCAAAAGTATAGTCATAGAACATTTTTATTTAAGATGATATCTTGTTCATCTTTTTCTAATTTTGAGAAAGTCTTTTGTTTTTCTTAGTTTTAACAGAGCTTAAGCCTAAAAACCTGCCCTGTATAATTTTTAAAGTATTTATTTTTATATTCGTCATAGTTTAAGCTTTTTATCTATGAATTTTTATAATCTTCTATTTCCACGCCTATTGTTTTTAGATACTCTTTAAATATGATTTCATCTTCCCAATCTTTAAGAGCTTTTCCTGCTATAATAGAGTTCACGCTATCTTTTTATCAAATCTACTTTTTAGGCGGTTCATCAAATTTTTCTAAAAATAAAATTACTGTATTTGTTCCAGTTGCCCCAAAAGTTTTGCTAGATAAGGCTACTACGGATCTAATTTTTAAAGTTTTTCTAGAATTGATTCACGTGCTGTAATAAAGCTTTCGTTTCTTTTATTTAGTATAGAAGAAGGAAGAATGACAGCAGCAACAGCCTTAGGCTTTAGAAGCTGTGAAATTCTTTCTACAAAAAGAGTTTCAATTTTCAGATCCTGTATTTGATACTTTATCCAACACTTTAAAAATCGTTATTTTTAAGATTTAAATGTGGCTTGAAAAGCAGAAACAGAATAAGGCGGATTTGCTACTAGAATATCAAAACTTTCAGGAATAATCTCTTTTTCCTTATAGTTTTTCTAGTCCGTCACCAAAGACAATATTTCCTTTTCCAGCTCCATGCATGAATAGAGATATTTTTGATACTCTAGCCAGTCTATAATCTTTTTCTATGCCATATATATTATCTCTAGCCCATGAGAAATCAATATTCATGTCTGGATCAAGAAAATAAAAATATCATTGATAGCTTCAAAACCTTCTGTCAAAATGTCCAGCGCCACAGGGCACTAATCAATTATTTTTGGAAAGTTTACTTTTCTCATTCAGTCTCATTATTCTTCTAAAGGAAGACTGTCCCAAATAAAATGAGTGATAGGTACTGGTGTGAAAAATTGTCCCCTCATTTTTGCTTAAATCCCTTTATTTAAAAGCTGTTCAAAAAGGTCTCCAACATTTTGTAGATTTTTGATCCAATAATCCTATAGTTTTCAAATAGTTTTACAACTTCTACTAGAATTTTTACCATTTTGAAGGAATAATTCTTCATTATGGACATCTTTAAAAGGGCAAAAGTCGTTATTTTGTGTAGAACTTTAGATATGCAGAGTATTATCAAGCTCCTTAATTAGTTCAGCTCTATTATTGCCTGTATATTGTTCTATGGTTCTTTTTGCATAGTCCTCAGAGTATGTAAAAATATCTTCTTTTCATAAATTGTTCCATGCACCTTCTTTTGTATAGACGTTGGAGTCTATCTTTGTAAACTTTCATAAGTATCTGTTCCAACTTTGTATTGAAAAATCGACAATATCTGTATCAGTTTTTGTATTTCATCAACTAGCTTACATATAAAAAGTGCTACTAGCCTATTGAAGGCATTTTCCTTATCAGATACGTTATTATGTCTTAATATCTCTTCAAATCTATATTTACTACCTTATCTTTTCCTGAAAAATCACTAAGATCTTGTTTTCTTAATGGTTTAACTCTCAACTTGGTAAGTGGTATAGAATCATCTCTAAATATAATGCTTCGCCCAATAATCTTTTTCATACGTTTCTTTCCAAACAGTATATAAATCAGGAACTGTATAGGCATTTTTATAAAGAAGAATTGACGAGATCCTTCTTTGCTAGTTCTATTAAGTTTTTATCATCACTACAGTTAATTGCACATGTTTTATAGTTAACTGCATTTCTATCAAGTGTGGATGCATATAGAACAAGCTATCGTTACAGTATTTTTCTTGTTGCCAGTAAGAAAATAATTGTGCTCCATCGTTTAGAGTGTCTTTTAGAGCTTTATCGTATTCTTTACCGTAAGTTTTACATTCAATTATGAAAAAGGTTTTTCCGTTACTTTCTTTTACTAAAATATCTGCTCTACCACTTTTTTGATCATGTCCCTAAAGCCCATGTCTTTTTCAATTTCTATATGCTCTGGTCGATAGCCTTTATCCATTAATCTTGTCACGCATTCTAAAAACAACAAAATTTTCAGGGTCAGAAAAATTACATGTAGTTCTCTTATATACCATTAAACTCTTTGTCTTCAGGATAGTTTATTTTTCATTTTCAAAATCAACAGAAATGGAGCAATCAAATTCTGGGTATACAAATATCTTTCTTGATTTTTATGTTCTTCATATCCGATTAATTTTAGAACGTCTTTAAATTTGATGTTATCACTCCCTAATCCTCCTTGATTTTCTATAATATCCTCAATTTTGCAATTCAAAGCTCTACATATTTTTCCTATTGTTTCAAGAGAAACGTAATTATCATAATTTGGCTGATATATTAGCTTTTCTATACCCAACTTCATTTTGTAAATCTGAAACACTCATATTTTTGTCTATCAATAAATGGAATAATTTTTCGATATGTTATAGCCATGTGTACTCCCTTATAACAATATATGATTCACGAATAAATGAAATATTCAATGAAAATATTATACCACATTTTACAGCTTAAACTTTACAGATTTCTCAAGACGGATTTATTTCCGTCTAATTAGTAAATTAAATCTTCAAATAAGTAATCAAAACCACTATTTTTGTCCTAGGGCTAGTGAGAGGGAAAAATGTTTCATAATACCGGAAAATCAATCCCCATTCTCACTTATACGGATAGAGGTAGAAATAATTACTCATATCTCTTGAATATGTCCTGAATCTATTAGGAGAGAGATTTTTCAAGATAGGTTTACTATGTTTTTCTTCGTCTGTTATTTAGAAAAAGTTACTCAAAAATTCTTCTAACTTTTCCTAAGGAATATGAGGGATGTTTCTTCTTCATATATATGAAAGGAGTAGATATGTGAATTTAGAAAACATACCAGAATATCTAAAAAGAAAAATGCAAGCTGGTGCTTATGGAAATATGAAACAAGAAATAATATAGAAACAAAAATACCTATCAATCCAATTATAGACAGCTATGCATCCGTTAATGATCCAAAGACTACATCCTTTGATAAAAGCATCTGAAAAACTTAGTTCCTATGATGGACTCGGAATAGGGTTGATGGAAAGCTCGTCGCTATTGATGTTGATGACCATGTAATCAATGGAGTTTTAAAATGATTTGTCAAAAGGAAATAGTTAGCCATTTTCCACAGTCATACATTGAATTTAGTCCAAGTGGTAATGGACTTAGAATCTTTACTTTTCTACCGAATTCAATAACTTACAACAATGACATCTACAAGATGAATACTAAAGAAGTTGAAGTCTATGTTGCTGGATTTACCAATCGCTTTTGTAGCTGTGACAGGTCGTGTCTATAAAGAAGGTTAAATTGTCGAAGAGTTCGAAGGGACTACTATGGCTTTTCAGAAAAATATCTGAAAAAGAGAAAAACAAAGTAATACTACTAAACAAAATTTTAAAAGCTATTTAAGTGATGAGAAAGTTATTGAAAAGGCATCTAATGCCAAGAATAAAGAAAAGTTTTCTAAATTTGTGGACTGGAAACACTAAAGTTTACCCCTCTTCAAGTGAAGCAGACCTAGCCTTAATTTCAATTCTCGCATTTTATTAAGGAGAAAAATGATTATTGGAGATATTTTTGAAAAAGATAAGCTTACAGCTAGTGGAATTAAAAAGGACACTAAGTATGAAATCCTTAATGTAATTAATAAAGATAAGGATAAAATCATCTTTGCTAAAGGGAGACAAGTCTTATCTTGCAATTGATAGATGATTCAAAATATGTTTTTCCCTTCTTTATAAGAAGCCGAAGAATATATTGAGAGTAAAAATAATTTGTGACCCAAGGGCGTCCTAATCTCAGGAGACTTTTTCCTATCAACAGTGCTGCCTCTTGACGCACAAAAACAGGTTCAAAGGGGTATTAAAAAGTATTTAATGCTCTGGATAATATAAAAAAATATAAAGAAGAAATTTATGAATAAAAATAGAAAATTTAGGGAAGAAATCACACATTGGAAAGTAGTAGCTACAAAATTGACTGTGGAACTATTTAAGAAACAAAAGAAAAATACAGTTTTTATGAATCAGACAAACAAAAACTCACAAGACAAGGTGCTCCATATTTAGATAATGATAGTTTAAGATATTTTCAAAAACGCTTAAGGGAAAAAGTATTGTAAGAAAAGTAGCCTCTTATTTTTGAGTATGAATTAGACTCTGTAACCATTGCAACTTTCTTCAATAATTCTATTGCATTATGGAGAGATAAACAGGAGCAAGATCTATTTTCAGATTTCTTAGAAAGTAATATAGAAAAAGTCAAGTATAGCTATAATAGTCTATCTAGCTTTTTAGCTATCCACGAAGATTTTTTATTAGATCAAAAATGCAAAAATAGATAAATTTATCCTAGATACCTTGCTCATAATTTTGCCAAGGCAGAAGATAAAAGCATTTATCATTGAGCGATGGTAATGGAGAGCCCTTAGGAATCTTGGTGGATGAAAAGATTAAAGCCTATCTGCTACAAAAACTAAATCTTGATGACTTGAAAAACTATTCTTCTCTTTGATAGTGAATACAGAGAAAATACAAAATGGATCATGAATGATAAAACTGTCCTTTATCTTCAAAGCTTAAAAAGATGGTCAAGGTAACTGCTTGTGGAATCAATATGATGGCACTTTCATGGAAAAAGAAATTCTAATCTCAAACTTTATGCCAGATATCGATGCAGGTAAAAACCAGTAGCTTTCGGTGACTTTTTCAAATTATTGGATTATTGAAAGACAAAAATCCTACCATAAAAAGATTGGAAGAAGTTTTTGTTTTTAAACAGCACCAAGGCTTTTATTATGAGAATACCTCGATGCTAAGCTAATGGATAAAGGATTCGTCCTTACTCTATCTATTGAAGGATAATACCTATGGTAGAAACTAAAAGATGAGATTAAAAAGTCGGAGAATATCGAGTATCTGGCACAATATTTACAGTTCACTCTATGAAAAGTGAAATGCTAAAAGAGTGTGGAGCAGATTATTAAAAATCTGATTTTAATAATATAGATGAGTTAAATAAAGCTAGTTTATCAGCTTAATTAACTTGATATAGTCTGAAAAATACGGGAATATGTAATTGCCACTTGAAGGCTGTCCGAAAGGAGGAAAATATGGAACAATTAAATAGACAGTCTTCTTACTTTTCAGATAATGAAAGATTACAGCTATACTGTAGGCTTTCAAGAGATGATGAACTTTAAGGCGAAAGTAACTCAATAAGAAATCAAAAGGACATATTAGATATACTCTGGATATGGGATTTAAAAACCTAAGGTTCTTTGTAGATGATGGTTATTTAGGAACGAACTTTGATGAGACCATCTTGGAATAAACTAAATGCCTGTAATTGAAGATGGAAAAATTGAAAATATTGATTGTAAAAAGATATGAGTAGACTTGGCAAAGATTATCTAAAGGTAGGATTTTATATTGAAGTCTGTTCCCCAGACAATGATATACGATTCATTGCCATTAATAATGGTGTCGACTCAAATACCAAGTAGAAAACAACCTTGTACCCTTTACTCTTGTACCCTTTACTAATATCTTCAACGAGTTCTACGCTAAGGACACAAGCAAAAAGATCAGGGCTGTTTTTAGGTCTAGTGTCAAAGTGGTAAAACCACTAACAACTAATCCACCTTATGGTTATTTAAAGGATATGGAAAAAGAACAAGTGGATAGTCGATGAAGTTGCAGCAGAAACTGTAAAGCTGATTTTTAATCTTTGTATTAAAGGTTTTGGTCCAAGTCAAATTGCAAGCGACCTAAAGAGTAGAAAAATTCCAACTCCTGCTGAGCATTTTATTAATTTAGGTCATCAAGTTTCCCAACTAAAAACCCGAGATAAAATATAATTTGGAATCCTGCTACAATAGCTACTATTTTTAGATGAGAGAACATTTTTTAAAAAGTTATAAATTTAACACTAAAAGAAAGTCTTACAAAACAAAGAAAAAGTATTGATAATCCAAGGTCGGAATGGAAATATTTGATATTGTAAAAAGGATAAGAAAAACTAGACGAGTTTGTAACAGTTTAGGAGAAATGCCTTCCTATCTGGTATGCTCTACTGTGCAGACTGTGGATGAACATTGTATCAAGTAAAGTAAAAGGCTGCTCTCATGATAAAAGAATACTTCGTCTGTGCATCCTATAGAAAGCAAAAAGGCAAATGTACTTCACACCAAATTAAGAACATTCAAGTTGAAAAATTCTTCTTAGAGAGACTAGGAAAGTTACAGCTTTTGCAAAAGACCATGAGAGCAAAAATTTGTAGATTTAGTTTTGAAGAGAGAAAACCAGTGAGTTAAATCAAGTATTAAGAAGTCAGAGGAACTAGACGATTCTAAAGATAGAATTGTAAAACTCGAGTCTATTGTCCACAACCTATATAGAAGACAACTTGGAAGGTAAAATATCTGATCAAAGATTTGATGACTAAAAGCTATATGATGAAGAAGAAATTTCACTTCAAAAGAATAGCTGAACTTGAAGAAACTATTACTAAATCGCAGGAGGAAGAACTTAATGTGGTATCATTTCTAAAACTTATGAGGAAGTACACCGATATTAAAGAACTTGATCCAAAAATAATTAGAACTTTTATAGACGAAAGATTTTATCTAGAACAATCAGAAAAAGTTCCAAGTACAAATTTAAAGAACCAAAACCATTTGGATTTTATTGGAACTTTATAGGAAAATTGACATATAAAAATCGGCACAAAAGGTTAATACCTTTATGCCGATTAAATTTAAGAAATAAATCCTAAAAAGACACCCTAAAGGGTGTCTTTTTATCTACTTATTTTTCTAAAAGCTTGCCTATTGTAGTCACAATAAAAGAAAGCAAATAAGATTACCAGTACATTATTTTTCTTCTTTTCCAGTCTTTAGTAAAGGCTTACTTGGATTCTTAACATTTTGATTAGCCGGTATATCATTATCTTCATTAGGAATAACTGGATTCACTGGAATAATATGCGGTGGCTTAACAGAGGTTTTGTCTGGAATAATAATTACTGGCTCATCAGGCTTAGGTTCATTTTGGCATACTTGGTTTTTACTTGGCTTATCTGGCACTTCATCTGGTGGTAAAAGGTTTCGGATTTTTATCTGGTGGCGTAATATTGCCACCTACATCCAGTTAGTGGTGGATAATCTGGTTCCGACGGATTATCCGAAGTTGGAATCCCTTTTCTCATTTTCCACTTGTAATACAACATTTTCAACACCATCTTTTTAAACGATCGCATACCTATTCGGAGTTCAACTTATAGCCTTTCGCCGTCTTCAATTCGGCTGTATCTGCATAATCACCATATGGTAAATTATTAAAACTTAGTATACCTTCTTGATTTTGTTGTTAGCGTTTTTAGCACTATTTTTATCGCTCCTTTTGATATAAGGCAAATTCTACTCCTGCCAAACGTATCTTATTATCCTGTTTATCCACTTTTGATGAGTGTAATTTCACCTTTTTCTTTTCATTAACAACTTGTTTTTGAGTATCTGCCCATCATTTTCTATTTTTAAAAGAGGCTCTCTCTACTCAATAAATAGTTATCTTTACTCATCGTTTCTACTCATGATATTCACCATAAAGGTACATTTTCGAAAAGGATTTTACCATTTTCATCTGTCATCTTAGTGTCTATCGTGATATTTTCATTATAAGTTCAAAGCAGACATCAGAAGGGACTATTGTCATCTTTATCTACTTAGCCATTTCAATACTACCTTTAATAATTTGATTGGAGATAGCTCTTCTATTACTTGACCCTCTCTGTCAACCGTAATTTCTTTCAGTGTATTTTCTAGGAGATAGCCTTCCCTTTGCTTTTTGTCTCTACAAAGTTGATATGGTACCCATAATGAACATTTTAGGAATCTTGCAATACCAGCTTCATTTGTTGTTTTGTGTTTGAACAATACTACCATCTAAATTTCTAAGTTCAAAAGTGACATTATCTAGTATCAGCATTTTTCTCTATCAACTTTAGTAATAACAATATCACCACGTTGCATACTATTAGATACTATCTGCTCTACAACTTGATTAGTAGTTCTAATCTGTACTGGAATAGGTTGTGTTAATAAGTTGTACCCTTCAGCCGCCTTAACTTCGATCAATTCATAGTCACCATAAGGAACTTTTATTAAATGTGATTTCACCATTTTTCATCAGTTGCTTTTGATTCAATTAAGCTACCATCTGTCGCCCTTAATTCAAAGACAACACCACTTAAAGTAGTATTTGGTTTATCTTCATCTACTTTCAGATGAATCATACCAGTAATTTTTGTTTTCAACATTTTCCTAGGTAGAGTGTTTCGCCTTCAGTATGAATCGTGACTTCAACAGCAATATCTCTTTTAATATAGCCCTCTAAGGCTTTTTCTCTATCAAAGTATAGGTTCCATACGGCACATTTTCAAAAGTTGCCATACCATTTTCATCAGTTATAGCAGTAAAGCACTTCTTCATTATTTTTCAAAAGTGCAAATTCTACTCCAGGTAAAATTGAACCAAACTACTTCCACTATTTTCTTCTCTATTCACATTAAATAGATTTGCATTACCTCTCGTTGTTCCATCAGACGCATAACTAAGTCAAGAACTGTTGGAGAAATGCCAGAATCAAACGCCTCTATTTTGCTGATTTGAACTTTACCCTTGATAATTTTATTAGAAACGGTGATTGGCACAATTTTAGCTTCTTCATCAATATTCACTTCGATGATTTCATTATTTAAATTATAACCTTCCGGAGAGTATTTTTCCTTTAACTGAGTAAAGCACCGTAATTCACACCTTCAAAGGTAGCAAGACCGTCTTGATTTGTGGTTGCAGTATGTTTTACTATGTCGTTTTTGCTTAAGTTCAAAAACAGCACCGGCTAATTTAATCTGTTGGATTATCTTCACTCAACTTTTGTACCTTAGCAAAGCCTCACCTTATTTGCAAAATTACCTTGGTCATACATTGCACCATCTTCTCCGAACGTAGTTCAGTACCTCATTTGAAAGATTGTAATTAATTAAAGTTGCTTTTTCAACTGAAAGTTGTAATCGCCATAAGGTACATTTTTCAAAACGCACAATACCATTACTATCAGTAATTTTTCCATAAAAACGGTACCATTTTTCATTGAGGGCAAAGGTAACGCCAGAGAGTTTAACGTCATTAGTTATCACTATCTACTGCTGATTGACTGTAACACTACCTTTCTTTTCTCATTTTCAAAAATTACCTAAGTCAGTATTTTGTCCATCTTCTGTAATTGAAACTGAGATTTCTCGATCAGATAATTTATAGGCCTCATTAGGCGTTTTCTCCAACTAGTTTATATTCGCCATAAGGTATATTTCTCAAAAATGTGCAATACCATTATTATCAGTAGTTGCCGTGTATTTTTCAACATCATTCAATTTTTAGCGCAAATACCACACCAGCAATTTTAATTTGTATTATCGTCACTATCTACTTTTTGTAATTGTAATACTACCCTTTTTAATACATTTACATAATTACCGAGATCAATAACTTCACCATCATTAGCAATTGTCACTTCTCTAACATCGGTTTGAAAGGACATAATTATGTAGCGTATTTTTCTTTTAAATTGTACTTGCCATAGCCACATTTTCAAAACGCGCAACACCATTTTCATCTGTTGTTGCAGTTTTAACTTCATTACCGTCTCTTTCTAGATAACTCTACTCCAGAAAGTTTTTAGTTGCATCGTCTCTATCGATTTTTAACTAAGGTAACAGCACCTTTTAATCTATTTGTTTTTGGTCAATTCTGTCGTTTGATTGTCTGAAACAACGACATCTAGCATCGCCATTTTAAACAGTAGCCTTCTGGTGCTTCAACTACTAACTTATAGGATCCAACTGGTAAATTTTCAAAAGAATTTCGCCATTATCATCTGTTGTTTTTCTATCTTTTTCAACATCTTCTTGCTTTAAAAGCAAAAACAGCACTTAATAATTTTTAGTGTTGTCTTCTTCATCTAATTTTGTGAGCTTGATGTTACCTACCATCGGTTCATTAACAAAAAGAAACTTCGGTTGCTGCATCTTGATGACCTCTATTTCTTTACGCTCGTTATTTTAAGCGATAATTTAAAAGGCGCTTATTTCTTCTACAATGTATTTGCCAATGAATTTCTTGCTCCGTTAAACCTTCGGCATTTGTTGCTGTAAAAGTGTAGGTTTTGCTTGGGTCATCTTTAAAAGTTGCCTTTAAATTCTGCACCCAGAAAGCAACTTTCCTTGTGGATTCTTTTTAGTAATTTTTGACCAAAGCACTCCAGTATATAAATTTTCATTATACACTCTATTAGTTGGAATATAGTCGCATTATCAACAGAAATACTAAAATCTTCACTAGGCTCTCTCCGTGTAACAGAAGCGCTTTCATTAGTACTATACCATAGTTCTTTCACCACGAGAATCTATTACCATTTTTAATCGAACCTTGATACCCCGTAACTTGACTACCTAATCCGCTACGTTTTCACTCCAAGTTAAACTTTGACTTGGCGTTGGAACTAAACCATTGATAGCATCTGTCGTATATTCAATCCGCCAATTATTCGCATTTGGCGTAATAATAGTTGCCAGTCCAGTTACTTTATTTGCAAATTAGAATTTCTCTCTTTATAGGTATCAGTTGTTGCATCCTTAGCTGACGAAAGAAAATCGCCTACATACGGAAAGAGAAACTAACTCATAATTTGATATATCAGACAGCCTATTATTATAATTGAAAAATTTATAACGAAATTCTGTATCTAAACCTGTTCGTAAGCCCGTCTTAATAAAATTATCTACAGTCTTTCTAGCAATATACGTTTCAGACAATTAATTCTGATCTTGCAGCATATTCATAATACGCTCGAGACATCGCAAATACTTCTGTTGTATCACCATTTTGGTTTAAATCTCTCGTATCTTTATGGATCATTGAGAGCATAAAGCCCGTTTTACTAGTCATATGGTTATCATCGGATTGTCTTACAGACTCACCATCCAGTTTAACAAATACCATATTGTAATTTTACCTGTAGTGAGATCAGAATCGACCTTAGTCACGCAATTTTTACTGCGCCATAATCAATCAGCTGATTGAATCTAGCAGCTGTAATTGCATCACAGCTCAACTACAACAGCATTTAATCCTGAATCAGTGTAATTTTCATAATACTTAATCTGACCATTTTGTGCCATATCTTAGATAGATCTGCTTTGTCTTAAAGTCTCATTAGGCATATAAGTAAGACCCTCAGGAAGAATATCAACTAATTCTAAATTACGAAGAACATCTATCATCAAGTCCTTGAACAGCATCAGCATCAAAATTTGGATGAAATTCCCAGATAGCATGACTCGCCATCTGCACGAATAGGCTCATCTCTCTCTTCACGCAAACCAGCCAATACCGACCTTATCATTTAATCGATTTTCAGAGACCAACGTTAGCTTTTGGTGCAATCAACTTAAACCTATTTTCGCCTTCTTTAGAAACTTGATAAGTTGAGATTTGGACAGAATGTGTTCGCCTTATAGGGACCCTTTATTTCGATAATAGTTTTTCACTTTCTATTGAACTAACAACTGATTTGTTTTTCTGCTTTACTTAATACATTGATTTTCCAAAAATTCATCTTGATTTAAGATAAGCTCTCCGGTAATTCAAGACGCAAAGTTTAATATTTTTCCTTCATTAACATCAAAAATTTAGAGTCCGATGTGTGACTACGTCCCCATCAATTTTTCTGCTTATTATCTGGCCATAGTCGCATCAAAGCTTACATTATTGATTCTTTTGAGGCTCATGTCCAGACATATCTGGATTTAAGTTTGCTAAAAGATACCTGAATAATACAATCTGTATCTAAATCAAAGTCTTTTACTTCAGTAATTTTAACTGTTTCCGTATATTTATTGCCAATTTTGAGTTGCCAATTCAGAAGCCTTGATTAACACGATTTGGCAGTTCTCGTGCCTCTATACCCATCTGAATAATTACATGTCTTCACCATAAATTTACAAAAACGTTTTTCAGAAAGGATTGCCTTCTCTTTCTTCTTCTGAGAAATAATAAACAACGCTTCTATTTTCAACTACCGTAGCTTCAGTATCGGTTTTTCCTAAAGGAAAAATTCCATAGTCGAGGGTAGCTGTATATCTCGTATTTAAGTGTGCATTAGGAAAAGTTAATTTTCCCAATGATACGGGAAGATAGGGTACCTCTATTTCTATCATAATCTTTAGCATCTAAGGTATACGTCAATGTATTGCCATTTAACGTCCAATTTGGATTCTTAGAAGCATCAAAATAAGCAAATTCAGGTAGCGGTTGCGTTAGAATAATTTTTCGATTGCACGATTCCTCTCAACATTAGCATCTAAGCTCATAAAATATCTCTTTTTGTATTTTACCATATCCAGGTTCATACTTGATAACATCTACTAAAACCAGTATTGCCTAATGTTTGTCCGTCTGTGCTAATACCACCAATTTGCTTTTCGCCATTTACTACAGAATAAGAATACTCCCCTGTTTTTGCTTTTACCAATAAACTCAACAGTATCTTCTGCTGTTTTTACCACTGTTCCGTCAGCTAATTTTAAACTTAGACGAATTGGTAAAGTCGTTCCGTCTGGCGTCAACCAAGCTTTAAAAACGAGTAAAGACTGGTATATCAGTTGATCTCGCATCTTCAGATTTTTAATATAAAGACGCCATTCATTAGTACCAACTTTTCGAGTGGATTCGAAAGTTCTGAATCTATCGGAATTTTTAGGGCTCTATGCTTTCCACATAATCACTAACTTCATTAGGTATCTCCAATGATAGATAGGCACCATCATATCTACTATCACCCTAAATTAGCATTAGGAAATAATGCTTTGCATAATTCCCCGTTAAAAGTTTTTGTATCTTCGTGAGAAGATGGTATCTGTCTCTGTTTTAGCAAAATACCATCATCTTCGGTTGCAGTTACTCCTGCTGGTAGAATCTGTGTAAATAGAAATCCAAAAAGAAGGACAAACGCGATTAACGATTAAATTTTCTTGAATTCATTTCTATTCTCCTTAAAACTTAAAAGATTTTTCTTTTATTTTTAGCACATTATATCTATCTACATGAAAAAAATCTAACTTGATACATTTTTAACTCTTTTAATTAATAGAGGAATCGGTAATTTATCTAATTTACCGATTCCTCTAGTTCTAATAGTTTTTGTACTAAATTTCTAAAATATCCTTTTCTTTAACAGAAAAAATTATTGTCAATTTCAGCAATCGTCTTATCCGTTAATTTTTGAATTTCTTCTTGCTCATACTTACTATCATCGCTGTAATTTCTTTGTCTTTTTCCAGTTTTTATATGCATCATTTGCATCGCGACGTACATTTCTTGCTCTGACTTTGGCTGTCTCCTTGGTTCTTGCTTGTTTGGCAAGCTCTTGTCGTGATTCTTTAGTTAACTGCGGAAAAAGGCAGCTCTAATGACTTCTTTACCATCATTACTTGAGTAGTAATACCCAAATCCGAACTTAAAATCCTTTTCTGTCTTTCTGCAATAATTGAGTTTATCCACGGTTGTACCACAGAAGTGCTTGCTTCTGGTGCACCCACATTGGCAACTTGAGTTGAGTTGGTGTTGGTGTCCCGTAATATCGACACATTGATACCCTCTAATGCAGAAGCATGAGCAACACCTGTACGCAAGCGACTAAGCTCCGTTTTATAAGCGTCAATCGTTTTGCCATACGATTTTTAGCATCTTCTTTTTATTTTATTTATCATTATGTTCACTCCCCACAAAAAGTTCCCTATGGTTTCCGCCTATAACGGCTCTCTTCTCTATTGCCTCTTTCCATCATATTAAAAACAACTAAAGGAATATTAGTATCCATACATAATGTAATTGCTGTTGAATCCATTACCTTTAAGCCACGATTTAAAACATCAATATAAGATAAGGATTCAAATTTTTTCGCCGTTTTATCTTCTTTTTGGATCTTTATCTAAAACACCATCAACAGTTTTTGCCATCAGAATAACTTCGGCATCAATTTCTGCTGCTCTAAGGGCTGAAGTGGTATCTGTTGAGAAAAATGGATTTCCTGTTCCTGCACCAAAAATAACAACTCGACCTTTTTCTAGAGTGTCTAATCGCACGACGTTTAATGTGAAGGTTCTGCAACCTGTCTCATCTCAATTGCTGATTGTACACGAGTATCTATCTTTGTGTGCTTCCAAAACATCTTGGAGCGCTAAGGCGTGAATAACAGTCGCTAACATACCCACTATGATCTGCGTAGCCCTATCGATCCCACGTTTAGAATTTCCAGCTACACCTCGCCAAATATTACCACCACCGACAACAATAGCGACTTCTACACCGGTGCTACTATTTCAGAAATTTCTTCAGCTAGAGAATTTAATACGCCACTTTCTAAACCAAACCCTGTGTCCTGCCAGCAGCTTCACCCGCTTAATTTAATGACAACTCTTTTAAATTTTTGCCTTATCCATAAAGTCTCCTTTTGATCTAGATTATAAGAAAGAGCAGTCTTCTGCTATGGTAGTGAAAACAGCTCTTCTCTCAAAGTTAAATTTACGCTTTGTTTACTTGTTTTTGCATCAGCAGCAAAATCTTCAACTTTTTCCTAGCCCTTCACCTAATTCGAAACGAGACAAAACGTCTATTTTTGATGATTTTCGCCAAATTCAGAAATGGCTTCTTTAATAACATCTTCAATGGTTTTATGTCATCTCTGCTTTAACGTAAAGCTATTTCCATTAAGCAAACTTCACCATAAAACTTCTTAATACGACCTTCAACCATTTTCAACGATATTTTCTGGTTTACCTTCTTGGGATTGCTTGGTTAGCTAAGGACTTGTTTTTCGTGTTCTAAATCGCTTGGATCTACTTCTTCACGATTAAGGTAGCGTGGATTTGCAGCAATGTGCATTACAATATTATTTGCTAATTGATGAAACGCATCTGTTTTTGCAACAAAGTCAGTTTCACAGTTAACTTCTACTAAAAACACCAATTTTGCCACCCATGCATATAAGATTCAACAACACCTTCAGTAGCAATACGACCAGCTTTTTCACTGAATCTGCCATACCTTTTTCTCTAAGAAGATCTGCTGCTTTCTCAATATCACCATTCGCTTCAGTAAGGGCTGATTTACAATCCATCATACCAGCCCCTGTTCTTTCACGTAATTCTTTTTACCATACTAGCTGTAATTGCCATAATTGCATTTACCTCCTAGTGATTTACTTTAAAAAGGTAAGCAAAATAGTTTGGTTACCTGACTTATCAAAAAGTATTCAGCTACTTCTTCTGCTGGAACTTGTGCATCTCCTGCACCTTGTTTACCTTCATTTACCGCATCAGAAATAACAGAAGCTAAAAGCTTAACTGCTCTTATTGCGTCATCGTTGCCAGGAATGACATAATCAATATCATCCGGATCACAATTTGTATCTACAACTGCAACAACTGGAATACCAAGTTTTTAGCTTCGTTGATTGCAATTCTTTCTTTACGTGGGTCAATGACAAACATTGCACCAGGAAGTTCTGGTAAATTTTTAACCCCACCTAAGAATCTTTCTAATTTTTCTTTTTCGCCTAAAAGAAGAGATTTTTCTTTTTGGTAAGCAAATCTAAAAGTACCTTCTGCTTCCATACGCTCTAATTCAAATAGACGATCAATTCTTGTTTAATGGTTTTGTAGTTTGTTAACATCCCACCTAACCATCTTTCATTAACAAAGAATTCGCCACAACGTTCAACTTCTTCCCTAATACTTTCTTGTGCTTGTTTTTGTACCAACAAAAAGGATAGGTTTTCCTTCTTGAGACAGTTTCACGAATAAAGGTTATAAGCTTCATTCATAAGTTTAACAGTTTTTGCAAGTCAATGATATAAATACCATTTCTTTCTGCAAAAATGTGAGGCGCCATCTTAGGTTCCAGCGTCTTGTTTTGATGACCAAAAATGTACCCCAGCTTCTAATAATTGTTTCATAGAAACGATTGACATGATGGGCACCTCCTCTCTTTTTGGATAAATTTACCTCCGATTTTCAACTTTCATAGGCTTCTTTTTCATTTCTATGCGAAAAGCTCCAACCTAAAAATCAAAAATCGTGTGTAATCCAACACCTTTATTCTATCACAATAAATAAAAATCAAGTAAAAGACAGCACTTGCTTGCATTTTATCTCGTATAATTTCTTTTTAGTTTATTTAATTCTTCATTAGATAAGCTAATACCTTTTCCCATTTTAGTATAATCGCTTTATTCCATGAACGAATATCAAAAACTAGGTTTATGATCAAACCACTTAACAATATTTAGCTCTCCAACCATTACTGCTTTCAGATAAAACACCGTGTGTTCTAAAAATTTCAAAATTAGTTTCACTCACTGCTACCCTCTCCTTATTTTTCTATTGTTTTACCATATAAACAATTATTCTAAAAATATTTTCAGATAAATACTATTGACAATGAAATAGATTCTATGTTATATTTCTTTTTCGTCAACTGACGAATGCGGGTGTGGCGGAATTGGCAGACGCACCAGACTTAGGATCTGGCGTTTTACGACGTGGGGGTTCAAGTCCCTTCACCCGCATTTTTGCGGAAGTGGCTCAGTGGTAGAGCATCGCCTTGCCGAGGCGAGGTCGCGAGTTCGAATCTCGTCTTCCGCGCAGAGCAATGTACTGTGTAGTACATTGCTTTTTCATTTTACACGTTATGCTATACTAGTAAAAACTCCACACAGAAAGGATTTATTTTACTTTTCAGAATAATTTAGCGTTTTTGGTGGCGATTAACTCGTCCTCATACCTAACGGCAAGTTTTATGCCCGTGTTAGTAGGTGCTACGGAATTATCATTACTGGAAAAATTCAATTTTGTTATTTTTACTTATGCTTCTCTCCTCTATGTTAATTCAAATTGCAACAAACTTATTTAATGAATACTATGATTATCGTTCTGGTTTAGATAATGAAAACTCTATTGGTATTGGTGACGTTATTGTCCATAATGGTAAAAGCCCAAATTTTGTCTTTAAAACTTGCCTTAGCTTGTTGTGTTGTTGCAACAATCTTTGGACCTCTTAATTGCACTAAAACTTCTTATATTATTTTCTCATAATAGGTCTGACTCTTTATGCTCCTAGGCTACCTTTTACTGTGCTGGTCCTTATCCCTATCAAGAACACCTTATGGAGAGATTACCGCCGGGACTAGCAATGGGCGAGGGTATTATTCTAATCAGTTTCTTTCTTCCAAACTGGTACAATCACTGGTCAAAAAGTATTTTTCTTGCTCTACCGTCTTCTTTTTAATCGCTACGAAATTTTAACTGCAATAATATTCGCGATATGGCGAATGATCAAAGAAAAATGGTCGAAAAACCTTAGCTATCTTGCTCGGTAAAAACAAAGTGTGTTGTATATGGCAATTATATTTTTAATCATCTATCTATTGATTCCTTTCTTAATCCTAGCTTTAAATATTTCTATTGTTACACTGCTAGCATTTTAAGTTTACCTTACGCATTTTTAGCATTACGTACCTTTTTCAATCACTCCAATTCGCTATCCCGAAAAACTAATGCCTGGAATGATCTATACCACTAAAGCTAGCTTAACTTATCACGGCGGTTTGCTTTGGGACTCTGTGCAACCTTAATTTAAAATACACCCGATAAAGGGTGTTTTATTATCTCACTAATAGCTAAATCCCGTGTACACTGACCACATCAAATACTTTTAATTTTATCCATAATGACGTTTAAAGCTAAAATATCAGATACTTCCATCTAATATCCATCAAAGACATTTGATCTTTAACGCGAGAAGTAATCCATAATATGCACCTTTGAATCATTGATAAGCGCCATAACCTCTGGCGTAATTTTTGGTCTATCAAAGGCTTCGAACAAAAGTCTAACTTCAAACAATGAATTTTCATAGCCTTCCCATTGCACTTCTATAACCCTATTTTTGGTCGCGTGTGACTAAGGCATTTAAGTTAAGACAATCTGCATGATGAATGGTAATACCATGCCCACGAGTAACATATCCAACAATAGGGTCACCTGGAACAGGCTTACAACAACTCAGCAAATCGCACACTTAAATCTTCCGTGCCATGAACTGTAATACCAGCAAAGCTCTTCTTTTCTTGTGAACGTTGAGGTTTTGAGGTGGTTTTCGTTAAATCTAATTCTGTTTCATTAGAAAAAGTTCCTTGTACTCATCTCTCAAACGATTATACACTTGCATCGTGGAAATACCACCAATACCAAGGCCAACATAAATATCTTCCCAAGAATGATAGCCTAATTTCCCCGCAACTTTCTGTAAATGCTCGTGTTTCATATAAAAACTTTCGTCTAGGTTATGTTGTTTTACAAAACGTTCATAAATTTCAAGCCCTCGCTCAAGATTTTCTTCTCGTTTGTTTTTCTTTAACCATTGACTGAATTTTATTCTTTGCTTGTGTTGTTTTCGCTATAGAAAGCCAGTTTCTTCCTGGTCCCTTACTATTTTTAGAACGCATAACTTCGACGGTATCACCAGTTTTTAGTTCATAATCAAAAGGAACGATACGGCCGTTTATTTTAGCCCCTACACATTGGTTGCCCTACTTCAGTGTGTACTCTATAAGCAAAATCTATTGGCGTGGAACCTTCTGGCAACTCATACACTTCGCCCATGGATCTAAACACAAACATCTGTCCCCGTAAAATTTCCTTTAATGCTTTCTATAAAATCTTGACTAGAATCAGATTCATATTACAAATTCTTTTAACTGGTTGAGCCAAGACAATTCTTTACTATCATTTTTAAAAGTTTCTGAATTGCCTGCTTTTTATATAACCAATGCTGCTGCTACCCCCATATTCTGCAATTTTATGCATCTCATGTGTACGTATTTTGTATTTCAAATCGTTCACCATGTGGTCGATAACGGTCGTGTGTAAGGATTGATACATATTCGCTTTAGGCATTGCAATGTAATCTTTTAATCCGTTTTGGGAATGAGGTCGCCATAAGCCATGTACACTATCAAGTGTTTTACTGTCAATCTGAAACATCATCTACAATAATTCGAATTGCGAATTAAATCATAAATTTCATCTAATTCTTTATGTTTTAGTCATCTTTCGATAGATGCTGTAATAATGTTTTGAGCGACCACCGATATCGTACGTCATTTTTCTTTATCTAATTCTTTTTAATAACATCAATGACTTCTCTAATGTACTCTTCTCTGACTTGCCGTTTTTAGTCGCTATCTTTCTCACTAAATCACGATAAAAATTCTGTTTCTAGATATTCTAGACTCAAATCTTCTAGTTCCCATTTTAATTTAATTATCCTAAACGATCGGCAATAGGTGCGAAAATTTCAAGGAGTCTCTTGTGCAATTTTCTTCTGCTTTTCAACAGATTGAAAGCCCATCGTTCGCATATTATGTAACCTATCTGCTAGTTTAACGATAATAACACGAACGTCTTCTGCCATTGCAACGAACATTTTTCGATAACTTTCGAGTTGTCTTTCTTCTTGGGATACACAAGAAAGCTTATCTAATTTCGTAACACCTTCAACTAAAAATCTAACTTCTTTGCCAAACTCTTCTTCTAACAATTCACCCGAACACACAGTATCTTCTACAACGTCATGCAACAATCCTGCCGCTATCGTTTGTGTATCCATACCTGTTCGGCCAAAAGTAATCGCAACTGAAAGTGGATGTGTAATATACGGATCACCAGATTTTTCTCCATTTGCCCTTTATGACAAAGAAAGCTCTACAGACAAGTCTCGTATAAAAATAATTCGTCACTACCTCAGTAATTTTTCTAATAAATCTCTAAAACTTCACCTATCCACAGCTTACCTCCTTTCCTCTTTTCCATACTGCTTGTTTTAAAAACGACTCTATTAAATTGATATCTTTCTGAAAAGCTAATACCAGTAATTCTGAAAAAGCCTCTTTCTCCATTTGACCCTCCACATAAATATCCGATGATTCTAATTGTAATTTACTCTTTTGTGGCAAAAGTCGCAACTTTTTCTTGTAACCATCTGTCATTATTTCAATTAGCCCTAATTCTTTAAATAACTCTAAACTTAATTTTAATCTGTTCTTTTCTAATAAAACCACTTTGTTTATCTCACCTTGTCGAGAATACCTTTTGTGGTATAACTTACCTCACCCTCAACATCAATAAGTAATTTTAGCGTTTTATAAAGTTCAAGCAACATTTCTCTTGTTGGAGCGACTAACGAAAGAATTTTTCATTTAGGCTTTCATCTACCATACAACAAATGAATGTAGGCCTTATCGTGATTTCTACTAACGCGACCTGAAAATTTGATTTGAAAGGCTTCTTTAGAAAAAGGCAAATGATAGAACACTAAATGCTTAATATCTCCTATATCAATACCTTCACCAAAAGGCACTTGTGGCAATTAAAGACTGATACTCCCTGAATCTCTGCTCAATAATTTCACGTGTTTTCTTGGTAGCCACTATGATAATACGCTACTTTTCTCTATCTCGTACGTCGATTTTTCGCGTAAAAATTTTGCCAACATAAAAGCCATTGTTCTTGAATTTCACATACACTAGTGTTTTTCATTTGTTTGGACCAAAGCTTTTAAATAATTTTTGTTTTCTCTAAAACTTGTCTATGATCAATGATTGTTAGATTGTCTTTTTGATGCTTATCAATTAAATAGTTCTCTGTATCCAAGCACTCTAAAATAGTATCAAAAAGTTCTATTGTCAGCTATTTGCCGTTAAAGCTAAAACCTGACCTTTTTCTATTTTAAATGTGTCTTTAAACCTTTATACCCTATCCGACGGCTCGCTAAATAATGTGCTTCATCTATTACGATTAAACCAATATCAATCGATTCAAATATCTCTTTTTACTCATAAAATATTCTGGCGTTGTAAACACAATATCGTAACGATTTTTCCTGTAGTAAGCTAAGAAAAATTTCTTTTTCAACAGCCGACATTTCGCCAGTAATTTTGCAACTTTAACGCTCAAATGGATCTACCAAAGTATTTAAACGTTCAAATTGATCACTAATTAAACTCCTTAGAGGTGAGATAACAATGGTAACTTATTATCTAGGGCTAGCTCAAGGCCCTTGTTTGATAGATTAAGGATTTTACCACGACCTGTTGGCATAACCAATAATTTATTAATTTCTCTCAGTTGACTTAAGGCTTCTTTTTGAGTTTCATTGTACGGTAAATTTGGTAAAAGTATGTCTTTAATTGACTCTACATTATAGTTTTTGTTTTAAAACAGTATCTCTAGTCTCATCTAATCGTACTAATTCTAAATTTAACCTAAAATAATTCTTCTACTACCCGTCTTTTGCCAACTCAATACATCTATAGCAACGCCACTATCAATGAGTGGCGCTAAATGTCTTGCTTAGCCCTTTTAGATAACCTAGAACATTTCCTTCTGAGACAATTTCGTATGGCATTACTATCAACAGGATTGTCTGGCTCTCTTCTCACTACTAACGTACTCATTTCTTTCAAATCTTCAATACATTGTTGTCGTTCTAGAAAGCTAACGCCAACAACTTTAGTAAAATCGGTTTTTGATAACTAATATTTTGATACTCATCTGGTTTTAAGTACGCATTGCCCAAAAGAAACACTCTTCATCTAAACTGTCTCTTGATAAATAACTTGGTCTAAAAATCTAATGAGGTAAATTCTAGCTCATTTTTTCCCTACTGAGCTAAATCACTCTCACTACTTGCATCAAAACCAAGATAGGTACATTGCTTGATTAAACCTATTTCTCTAAATCCTCCGATTGAAAATTGCAAATGCGTTTTCTCTTTACCACAAGCTTTTTAAATTATAGCCTTTTCTCCGATGAAAGATAAAATTTGCTTTAGGATTGCTCATTACCAGTTGGTTCTAACAAATTTAGTGTCTGATACAATTCTATCATTGATTTGACTTGGTGTTAGCTAGAGAAATTTCTAAAGGTTCACTACTAGGCTTTTCTCTTTTTCGAACGGCTTGGAAAAAGCATTTTTAAATTGTTCAACGTTCTCTTCTAAAACGCTTATCCCGGCCGCCATTGCATGACCACCAAAACGTTCTAAAACAACTTGATGTTTCACTGAAAAATTTCACTAAAGATGATAGCCTGAAATGCTTCTAGCCGATCCTGTAACTATTATCATTCTTGAAAGAACAACAACAGGTACACCAAATTGCCCCATTAATCGTGAAGCCGACAATACTCAATTACACCTTGATGGTACTCACCCTTGACTAAAATATAGCTAAAGAAGTATCTTGCTCTTCTTGTTCAATTTGAAGGAGCGCATCACTCATAATCGTTTCTGACAATTTCTTTTCGCTTTCATTTAACTCATCTATCTAGCTAGGAATTTCGATTTTTCAAAAATCATCTTCCAAAAGAAAATGCCACTAAATCTATCTCATTTAACCTACCATAAAGCATTAATTCTAGGTGAAATTTGATACCCAATCATTTCCACATCTACTAATTCTCTTGGTATCTCTGTTAACTCTAATATGCTACTGATAAAAGCTCGTGGATTTTTCCTGTATTCTTTTTAAACCTTCCTGACAATAATACGATTGTCATCTTTTAATAACATCACATCTGCAATAGTTGCAATCGCTGCTAAATCAACCAAAGAAAATAATTGGTCTTTGATTTTTATCTCACTTTTTAATTTTTCGCCTAAAGCTAATGCGACCATAAAGCTAACGCCACAACCTGATAAACATCTAAACGGCGCATCTTCATCACGTTCTAATAAAGGATTAATAACTATTGTATTAGGAAGACGTTCGGCAATTGATGATGATCCGTGATGACAAAAAGATAGAACCCTTTTTATAAATTCATTTACTAAATCTGTTGAAGAAACGCCACAATCAACAGTAATCACTAGATTCGTGCCTTCATTTAATAGTTTTTCCAACGCCGTTTCATTTAAAACCATAGCCCTCATCTAAACGATTGGGAATATAAATGGAAACATCATCATAAAAATAAATCAATTGCACGTTTTAAAAGAGTCGCCGAACAAAAACCATCCACATCATAGTCACCATAAATTGTAATTTTTCACCTTTTTCAATCGCTTCGATAATTCTTTTTCCACGCCACTAGACATATTAATCAGTGAAAAAGGTGAAGATAGTATTGTTTTATCGGCGTACAGAAAAATCTTCTATTTTTCTTTTGTATCATAACTCTATGATATAAAATAGTGATAAGATAGCTTGGTAAAGTTAAGTTGACTTGCTAAGTCATCCACCATTTCATCTAAAAAATAGCCATTCCTTCTTTAACATCTAACTTATCACCCCAACATAAATTAAAACAATTCCATATATATAAAAGCTATATTAAAATACTGTAAGAAAAAGCATCTGTTTTTCATTATACTTTTTCTTTAAATAATTAATCAAACTGATACTCCATAAAATGGTAGAAATAGAGTTTCTAAATTTTCTACCCCCAAATAAAATGATAGAAAGCCCAAATAAAAATAATTTTCTGAAATAGAAATCATTTTTGAGTTATTATTAATATAAAATAAACCAAAATATAAAAACAGTTTCTACTGTAATCAAACCATTTCATAACGTGCCTCAAAAATAATTAACCTTTCTTTTCATCATAACCTATAAAAAGAAAAACCTTCAATTGAAAGCAATGCTAGATAGACAAATTCTTCTCTTGTATCATATATAAATTATGTTATAATAAACCTATTAAGGAGGGACTTCAATGGCTGATCCAAAACCAAAAATCTCATAAAAAGAAAAAGAAAAAGTACGTTGGTCACATCTCGTACTTTTTAGTTATCTTGCTTTTAGGGGTCGTTGGTGCTAGTGCCGTTGGTACAATTATTTTAGCAGCAATGAGTTCTGTGCCAGATTTAGATAATGCACATATTACAGATTATGAAATTTCTAGTCAAATTTATGATAAAGACAATAGTGTCGTTCAAGAATTATCTATTGGCAATAACTATACCCCTGTAAAAACACAAGAAATTGCACCTCTTATGTTTCAAGCAATCACTTCTATAGAAGATAAACGTTTTTATCGACATCACGGTATTGACCCTATTCGTATCGCTGGTGCTTAAGCAATTTTAAGGCCGGCGGTATCGTCCAAGGAGGCTCTACTATTACGCAACAATATAGCTGGTTTGGCACTTTTAGATAGAGATGAGAAAACTTATAAAAGAAAGATTCAAGAAGCTATCATTGCTATTAAAATAGACAAACGTTATTCCAAAAGATGAAAATTTTAACAATGTATCTAAACCGTTGTTATTTTGGTATTGGACTGGCGGTGAAGTTGCTATGGTATCGAGGCAGCTGCAAACGACTATTTTTGGTAAGCATGCTAAAGATCTCACTTTAGAAGAGGGCCGCTCTACCAGCTGGTATGGTTCAAAATCCTGGTAAATGGTCACCTATTGTCAGTGTAGACAATGCAAAAGAACGTCGTGGGCTTGTTCTTCAAGCAATGTATAGTAATGGTATTATCCCAAAAGAACAATTTGATAGTGCCAAAGTTGCCAAAATTAACTTAAAAACAACTTTCCAAAACAGTGGTAACAAAACGAGAAAAGCTTTTCACACAAAGTTACGTTGACTATGTTATCCACGAGGCTATGGAGTATCTCGATTTTGGACAGTGCCGAAACATTATATACAAGTGGCTATAAAATTTACACTAAGATGGATAGTCGTTTACAAGATTATATGTACGGCTATTTCAATAACAATTACAATTTCCCGTCAGGGAACTCTAATCAACCTATTCAAGGTTCTATGATCGTAATGAATGCAAAAACTGGAGAAATTGCCGGACTATTGGTGGCAGGAACGTTACCACTGAACGTAGCTCTAACCGTAGCTATCAGTCAGAACGACAACCCGGTTCTACTTTTAAACCAATTTACGATTATGCCGCCGCTTTTTGAAGAAGGCTTTGGAACTGGCTCTGTTGAAGTTGATAAACCTTATGAAGTTGGCAATCATACTATTAAAAATTTATAATTTTTAAATACAATGGTACCATTACTTTTTAGACAAGCACTGATTCAATCATCAAATACAGTTGCTGTACGCGTCTTAGAAAAATTGGTGTCGACCAGGTTATCAAATGGCAACAAAATGGTATTTCTACCCTAGTCGATAAAGGCATGATTTAAACCTTGCCGCTGGTCCCGGTGGGGTTAACACGAGGTGTAACTGTTCGCGATCATGGCTGCTGCGCTATGGCGTCTTTGCGAATAAAGGGCGTTATAATAAACCCCACGCTATTGTAAAATTGTTAATCAGCAAGGTAAAGTTATTTACTCCGCTGAAAAACAAAACCAAAACAAGTTATTGGCGAAGACACTGCGTATATGATTACTAGTTGTTTAACCGATGTTGTAAAACCGTGGTACGGTATCCTAGAAAAATTTATGACGGTCGTGACTGCCGGTAAAACAGGTACAAACTGATGACTCTAAAGACTTATGGTTTGCAGGCTATACGCCACAATATGTCGGTTGCGTTGGATTGGCTTTGATCAGCCTGCAACTATTTATTCTACTTGATGCTACTAGTAAAAATTTTTGCCGCCGTTATGAGTTTTGCGCATCAAGGTTTCAAAAATATGAAGATTTTTGAACGTCCAGGCAACGTTGTCCAAAGTTTAATAGATACCAAGTCTGGACTTTGCTAGTCGCTCTACACCTCGATATTTACCGTAGTATGGAACTTATCGTTCGGGCACAGAACCAACCACCTATGCCGAATACTCTAATGAGTGGTATGGTTACACACCACCAAATACAAATAACGAAGAAGAAAATACCGACACTTCTTCTGAAATTCCGACAGAAACCCCTAGCACGGATAATAATACTCGCAGTGATACTTCAGGTAGCCTTGAAGGGTTACCTGCTGCCTAAAAATTATTTTACACTTTTTAATTTAGGGTATATCTAAACTAAGTGGCAATTAGTCAAGATTAAATTTAAAGGAGAATTTCATATGTCAATTACAAAAGAAATGCTCTATTTTCGAAGCCGTTCAAGAATATCCATGTTGCTTCAGTATTTATGGATTTTTGGTATGGGTTGCCTTGGTTGTGCAGCTTCTCGTTATGAAAATATTGAACAAGGCGCACTTGTTCACAACATCGATGTTGACGCTTTTAATCGAAGCTTTAAATAAAAGCTATCTAAAAACATTAAAATAAAAAGCCTAAGTAAAAATTAGCTTAGGCTTTTTCATACATATAACGGAATTCTGGATGCTTATCAAAAACGCATGGCGTCTTTTTCTTCATAATAGTCACTTCTTTTTAGGATTTTCGGGAAACCATCCTTTAAAACTCTCTCTTCTTGCTCTTTCATCTCTTTTAATAGACCAAAGCGCACAACAAGCTAAAACACCTAAAATAATACTAAAAGTAAGATCTTTAATAAAAATAGCTGCTATGGTTGAAAAAAATCCCCAATACATTGAAAAAATCACACAAGGCATTTTTTACACAAAATAATATTCTCCTTAATGACAATAGGGTGAAAAATACCCTATCATTAAAAAGTAACTATACCCCTATCAAGCCTGTCATAAAAGCCCTTTCATTTTATCAATATACTCAGTATACCACTTTTACCTCTAAAACCTAAACAAAAATTTTATACACCTCTACAATAACTAGAGTTTATCTTGTACTCCAACTAAAAATTTGTTATAATACTTCTTATCTGATAAATAAGGAGGGGGTTTTCTTTGGGAAACCAATTTTAATTGGTCTTGCTATGCTCTATACATTTGTGTTATTCATCTGTAGGCTCATATTATGCAAGACGCATACGGCAGTAGTGAGCCTATTTTTATTGGAGGTAGAGGTATGCTGGGTCACTGCTATGAGTGCCGAAGCTTCTGATATGAGTGGTTGGTTACGGCGGCTTACCTGGTATTGCTTACTGGACGGGGCTTTGCGATGCCTTTGACAGCACTAGGACCAGGTATTGGCACTTATGCGAACTGGCTAATTACAGCAAAACGCTTACGTATTTATTCTCACGTTGCTGGTGATGCAATTACCTTGCCTGATGGCTAATCGTCTCACGAAGAAAACGTACCTAATGACTGTTTCTGCTATTTTAATTTTAGTCTTCTTTACCGTTTACTGCAGCAAGTTGTTTAGTGACTATCGGTAAATGTGTTAGCTACCTTTTGGACCTCTTACTTACCCATGATGTTATTAGGCGCTGTTTTTCGTTGTTGGCTTTACTCATTGTAGTGGCTATCTAGCTGAGGCAACTTCAGATTTAATACAAGCTTCTCTTGTATTTGCCCTTATTTTCGTTTTAACAATAGGAATTTATCACGCTGGTGGTGTTGGTGCTATTATTCAAAAATGCTAAAAGTATACCTGGTGAATGGTATTGCTCAACCACAGTTATTGACGGTACATGATAGTTATAAACAATGTATCCTCAATTTGAATCAGAAGCAAAACCTTACGCATGGCTTACCATTTTTATCTACGATGTCTTGGGGCTTAGGTTACTTTGGCGTACCTCAAGTCTTAATTCGCTTTATGGCAATACGTGACAGCAGAAAATTGCCATCAGCCGTCGTATTGCAACAGTTTGGGTATTTATCTCTCCTTTCTGCTGTTACTAGGACTCAATTGGTAGAATGATCTATCCTTTAGCGCACAATACTGCCTCTAGTGCAGAAAATATTTTTATTACAATTACAACCAATCTTGTACCTTCATTTTTGCAGGTATCGTTATGGCAGTATTTTGGCTGCAACATTCAGTTCCTGTGCTGCCTATTTACCATAGCAGCTTCTGCCGTGGCAAAAGAATATTTACCAAAAATTACTCAGTAAAGAAGCTAGACGATAACGAAGCAATGCGCATTAGTCGTCTAGCTTTTTGTCATTGCTATTATCGCTATCTTCTTTGCAACAGATGAACATAGTGTTATTTTTAATATCGTTTCCTCGTTTGGGCAGGTTTTGGTGCCGCTTTTGGTCCAATTATTTTACTTTCCCTATTTTGGAAAAATATCACTCAAAATGGCGCCCTAGCTGGGATGTTAAGTGGCGGTTTAGCCGTCCTTTATTTGGAACATCCTAGAGCAGAAAGTTGGCGTATCTTTACACTCTATGAATTACTACCAGCCTTTTTAATCTCTCATTTACAATTATTGTAATCAGCTTATTCGATAAAACTGAAAGATGAACGTATTTTTAAGAGATTTTGAAACTTATCAAAAAGACCATTATAATAAAAAGACGCACCTTTATTTTAGGTGCGTCTTTTTATTGACACAAGCATCTACTTTTATAATGATATTGTTTTTGGAGAGATGTCCGAGTTTGGCTGAAGGAGCACGCCTGGAAAGCGTGTATACAGGTAACTGTATCAGGGGTTCAAACTCTTCTCTCCGTTGAGTTATATTTTAACTGTTGCTAAGTTATTCTAAATCGCTTGGTTGACGCATTTTTATTTTTGACTATTTCTAAAATTTTCTAGTTTTTATTGAAGTTCGTAGCGAATTCGTAGCTACTTTTAAAAATCTTAACATTATAAATTTATCGCGAATGAGAAGAGAAAGTAAAAGAAATGCATAATAATTATATAATCTTTTCATTATGTAAACGCTTTTTGAGAATTTCACATAAAAATACCCCTAACCATAACGGCTAGGGGATTGTCTTTAGTAGTAGGTAATAAAAGACGGTGTATTCCGTCTTTTTATTTATCTATTTCATCAATCAGATTTTTACAAAAACTAGAAGCTCTTGTCCTAAATATTGTCGATACTTTCTATATTATTGATGTTATGATACATAATTAAGCAATAGCGTCACTAATATAAGCTGCTCTCCCTCGCTCCTGCACGATCGATATTCGCTTTAAAAACGTTCATCAGCTACATATCTTTTTCCAATATAACCAAACACCCTCAACACTACAGTCAAAAGCATATTGATTTATATATTGGTACAACAATGCTACTTGTTCTTGCACTTTTAGGATCTTTATTACTAAGACCTTACTTTATAAGCTGCAACTGTTTTTAAAGACTGATATCCATTTTTCAAGCTACTTCTGGATTATCATAACATTAGTTTTTAGCATTTTCACAGATTTTTCTCCGTATTTTTATTTTGCTTCTGTCCATAAGCATATCAAAGTATTCCTTACTAACCATCAAATCTACTGTCATCTTCTTTCTCCTTTGTAATCTCTTATAGTTTTTCTATTGTGATAAGTAACATTTCTAATTGTTCTTTTTCTTTTTCAAAAGTTCTTGTTGTTTTAATAAAGTTTCTAATCGATCAGAACTATCTTTTTCTAACAGAACATTTATATCTTTTAATTTAAAAACCTAATACCTTATAAAGGTAAAACTTGTTGCAAATCTATCAATATCATTATCACTATAAACACGTGATAGTTATTCTCCTTCTTTTGGGTACTAATAAGCCTGTTTCATCATAATGATGTAAGGTCCTAATACTAACACCTGAAATTTTTAGAAACCCCTCTTTATACTATACATAAATTCTTCTCTATATCGTTTTATTTGATTAACCGTAACTATTCACGATACGTTATAGTCAATAGCTTTCACAATAAAAATTTTAAAATTCAATAAAAATCCATCGATACCAATAGATGAAAGCTTTCTCTTTATGAATACCGTAAAAATTTCCCCGGATAAATTATACTCTTTGCTCAATGCTAAATAAATATTACACGCACCTTCCACCACAACTAATGGTTCTGCTAATTCTCCTACTAAACTAACAGCTTGTTCTGCAACACGGCCATTGATATTTTCTATTAAAAATAAAAATCTAGCCTTTCGATTAGATAGAACAACAATTATTTCTATTCAATTTTTGATTTTTCTTAAAACTTTTTATTTTTAAGCATCTTGAAAAATAAGCATATGCTTGTGTAATCCAATACTTTAGCCTCTTCTCCTTTTGAGTAAATAATTCGAGACTGTTTGGATTAAACTTAAGACTTCTATCAATTTCTTTTTAGCTCTTTAACTAATGTTTGCCCTTCTTTAATCGGCTTTTTTAAAGCGTTTTTGTAATTTTGTTGTATTACTATTTTAAGCCACGCGAAAGGCAAGCACTAAGCGTTAGATCACTTCAATCCTAAGTTTAGCTTTGAAACTGGGTAATTTCTTTTTAGCCTTTTCACTCACAAAAAGTTGCCGTTAAAAATAAATAGCTATTAGCAATTTTCGTACATATGATAGAAACATTTATTTACAAAAATAGCTATCTGATACCTAAGCTTTCATGTCTTACAGACTCATTAAGTCCCATTCTTGAAATTGTAGACGATCCTTTCTATCAACTTTTGCCAATCGCCTTTATCCATATCTCTATGTTATCTTTCACTCATTCTTTTTGTTCTATTGCAAAGAGCAATTTGATTTTATAAAAAATGCTATAGAAATTACCTATAGCATTTTAAAATATAAAAATTTGCAAGCATTTTGCAAGCACATCACTCACAAAACGGCTATTTATAAGGCTTTAGTGCCTGTTTTTAACTACTCCCTACTTCTTTTATACTGTTCACTATATTTAAAAGCGTTCAAAACAAAGGCTTTTTCGTTTATTACATATTGGGAAATTCGTTCCATTTAAGCTTGTTTTTGGATTATTTTACCCATCCCAGTTCCAGTAACATTGACTTATCGTATAATTTTATTAAAGAGTGAAACCCATTTTGTAATATATTCATCAGGGTATCATTGCAGAAATATTACCCGATATTAAGTCACGTTTGACTATCTTTTTGATAACTCAACTTTATATCCTTTAATTAAATCTATCGAATAAATATTCGCCCACTCTTCTATTTGACTTATTACGGGTTTATTTCTGTCAAATTCATCTTTAAATCTAAAGTCTCTATCATTTATTATTCTTTCAATTGGACGTTCTAAAAATTGCTTCAGGAAACAAATCTTCTATTTCAGCATTTTCAATACCAACAAAATTTTTTATCATTAATATTTTATCTTTGTTGTTAGAATATAACTACTTTTTCTAATTTATTAGCATAATCTTCTCCAGACTTATCAGAGTCTAATACAACAACTGGAAGTTCTTGCTGTTTTCCTGCAATCAATGAAGTTAATTGCTCACTGACTTTTACTCCTCCTGTTGGTACAAATATCATTTCCTTTTACAGGCTGAAATTTTATTAGTAGAAATGAGATATGCTTAATAGCATTTAAATAAAACTCGTCAGACTGTCCTTCAACAACAACTAAAATTACATCCATTTAATAACCCTTCTGAAACAGACAAACCTAATGCTGCATGAACCGCATATACAGCTCCTGTTGCATTTTTCTTTTTCTCCCAGCTCTCAAGTCCTCAGATACTTTTGTGTATCTCGACCACAACAAATACAACTTTAGTTCTCTCAAGATGATTTACATCAACTAAAATGGAGAATGTGTGTTGTAATTATTTGATCGTAATAGAAAGATTTTCAAAAAGTTCAATAAATCTTTTGAGCCATAGGATGCAAAGATGTACCAGCTTCATCTAATAACAAAAACACAATTTTTATGAGATCTTTTACTTACTAAAAACACCATGAAAAAGCTTTAAAAACCATTGTAATCCTGTACTTTCTATCTTCTAAAGGAACATGTGCCGGACGCTTTTCATCTGAAAACTCCAAATTCTAAAAATATTCACCATCTGCTCTCAAATCAAATATATAGTCACCTTGTTTCCACCATTCCTTAAAAATCCTTTGTTAACTTAGTAGATGCTGAGTCAATACCTCCCTCTCTTTAGTTTTTCTCTGACCAACTTTAATCTGTTCATCTGTTAATTCTGGTAATTCTCCATCTTCTTTTGTTCTATATGGATATTGTCCCATCTCCATTATTTCTATCAGGGCTTAAATTAACATAGTCAAACAAAACTTTCAAAGTTCGTATTTTAGCATTAAATTTTTCGCTATGTTCTTTTAGTAGATTTGAAATCTTTATAACTTTTTGAGCAAATATATTTTCTGAATCTAAATTACCATAATTAGCTATAGTACACAAAACTAGGTAAATTTTTTATAATCAATCTCGTATATTTGATTGCTCCTCTTCATTAAAATTACAATTTTCATCTAACATAGAAATTTTCAGCAAATTTGTCAATATGAGGATTTATTGATGATGTTCCATACCACTTTTTCTATTTTATTTACTTCTTCCTTTAATTTAAAAATACTGACTTGTTGATATATTAGTTTCCATTTTCAATTTTAGATAACAATGCATCTAGTTTCTCTATTCAAACTCTTTAAATCCATATCCTCCTTTCCTGCATTGTTCAAATCATTAACCTTTTGTTTTAAAAATCAGCACAATTTTTATCCAAAAATTATAACAGCATTTACTTCTAATTTGGGAAATTTGACACTATATTTTCCAGCATAATTCCTTGATACTAACTACATCATTGAAGATTGCAGCATCCATACAAAAATTTATTTGATAAATCTTCAATTAAATCTTTTTAATAATTTTAAATTCTGCATCTATAAAATAATGTTTTTCTGGATTTTGTCCTATATTCCGCTAATTTTTCTAGGGCATGTCACTCGTAAAAATTATTTCTCCATTTCTTGCTGGATTTAATTTCCATAACGCTAATAACAAGTTTTGATTTTTCCTGCTTCAGTTAACACCTATTAAGTTAGTTATGTTTTCACATTTAATAACCCACTATCCTGTAATACTGATTTAAAATTTCTAACTCTAAATTGTGTTAATTTATACTTTCCATAATAAATTTACACCTCCTCAAAAATATTTCCTCAAACAACACCCAGCTACTATCATTCATATCATCCACATACACTGTGTTATTAAAAATATAACTCATCATTTTTATCTCTCACAACCAAATTGATAATTATGCTTTTGCAAATTGTTTAAATACTTCAAATTTATTTTCAACCTGAACATCAATATTTTTACTTTTTTGTCCTTGTTTTTTCTCCACCTTTTAGTTTCTATTAGCCAAATTGTTCCATCTTGCAATTGAACAATATAGTCCGGATAAAATAGTCTTTGCTTTTCAAAGCTCGTTCCATATACTATTGAAGAGATACTGCTGCCCGCTATCTCCATTTTATATAAACAAACTTTACATTTTTCATTCTTCCTCACAGTATTTTTCAAACAGGCGTTCAGGTGTAGAGCGAAAATCATCTGTAATCATAGATGTGTTATAACCTTTTATACACATTGCTCTCCAGCTCTTTTACATATCTTTCATATAGGAACATATCTGTAATGTTCTTCAAGAGGAATTCTAAATTCTTCTGTCTTATTTTCAAGAATTTGCAATTGATCTTGTCGCCTGCCTGAGAACTCTGTAAAATCCGCTTTAGTAAATCGGCATTATTGATTATAAAAAGCATAATATTCTTTTTAAGTTCAGATTCAAAAGCTTATAATTTTTGTTCCCAAACCCTCTTAGGAATAAAGTCTTTAATATTTGACTGGTTTTGTTATATGCAAGTCTCACATGTTTCTTGATTGCATCAATATTATGACAGTTCAATACCATGAGTATGAGTATTTACCTCAACTGTCATAGCATTATAATTTGCAGTTTTCTTCTCTAACTTCCATCAAAGTTGTATATTTCCAGTTAAATACTTTCTTGCTAATCCTGTTCCACATATAAAGCCATTATTTTCCAAAAGGGTGAGATTATCTGCTTTTAGTATTAGATAATGGTATTTATTTTTAAAGAATTCATAAACTCTATTTCTTGATCGCTTGCTCATCAATATAACTACCATCATGATTTCTGTAACTTTTACAAGTCTTATCTTCTTTGGCTCTTCTTTTAGAAATACTCTCTGTGTCTCAAAACCATTACCTGCTTTAATTACTTCAAGTTTATACTTCTCATCAAAGGTGTAGAGATATGAACAATCTAAAATCTCTTTTCCATAATGTTTTGCTTTCGGCATACGTCTTAAACGACCAAGAGTCTGAATTTCAAAAAGTCTCGCCTCATATTTTCACTGCAGCTTAACAAGTATCTTTTGCACGTGGACAATCCCAGCCTGTAGCAAAGGGCTTGTTTTAAACAAAAAGAAATACTGGGGTAGCATTTGATTTTGTTATGCTTATCCACATCACTAGTCCCAATATTAATTTTTCCTAATTTCTTTGATTTTTCTTTTCTTTATCTTCCTTATTCTCAGCAGAGAACCAACTTGCAAGCATTTTTATTTTCATAACTATAACCCATCAAATTAAGCTTTTTCTTCTACATGCTCAATAAGGTCATCATTCAAATTAGGAAATTGAACTAACACAAGAGGTCTAACATCTTCATTTTTCTTCAATATATGCTTTTCGCAATTTGTTTTCTTACCTCATCTGCTTTTTCTAAAAGAATATCAGTTTCATGAGTGACATTTTCTACTTCTACTGTGTCAAGTCCATCATTGATATACATAAATCTTTGTAATCAGTCCTTCATTTATTACATCAACCTCTGGGATTTCATAAAACTCTCCAACAACTCTCTTTGTTCGGTGTCGCTGATACTCTAATTTCATACCTGCATTGATACTTGAAATAATATCATCAGCTTTCGATGTATTGTTTTGATGTTCTTCATCAACAATGATTACAATAAAATTCTAGATTGCGATTATGTGCTTCACTAATCTTTTCAAAAAGGTTTTTCTCTCACCATCTCTAATAGCTGTATTATCTTTCTCGTAATAGTCTCCCAGTTAATAAAATATGTTGTCTCACTTTCAAAACCTGTATTTAGAATGTTAAATACATTGCCTGTTTTAAGAGTTGGAGCAAATCGTTCCATCTTTTCCTTAGATTGTTCTTCAAGTTCACCTTTACCAGGACAAAACCAACAAATAATATCTGTCTTTTATGAAAAATCTAGATACTTTCTCAATATATGCAACCAAAAATAATCGTCTTACCTGATCCGGTAGGACTTTTGTATAACTATTTTAGGCTTTGAATTGCTATCTGTTGTTTTATTGAATAAGAAATCTACTGCTTCCTCTTGGAAGTTTTTAAGTTTTATACTCATCATAGTTCGCCTCACCTCCTTTAACTCATCTCTAAAGTAATATTCCGGGATTTCAATTACATTAACTTGTTTTTTTCATCAAGTATCCTTTGATTACTTCGAGATAGAAATATTCCTGAGCGAACAAACAGACTTCCATTATTTTCAATTTTTCTATTGCTTCTGCTAGCTTATCTTCATCTTCAAGGATTAGGTATCTCTTTCCGTCAAGTCTCGATATGATGCTCAAGTTCAATAAGTTCCTTTGATATGTTCCATCATTTTTATCGGATATACTATCTTCTTCATTTGAAAACTTTGGAATGAATTCTGTCTTATAGTATTTCAAATTATGTGGTAAATCCTCTTGGAATATTTTTAAGCCTTTGATAGGTAACTTCTCACAAATATTGTTTCATTATTTGTGCAGAGAATATATTTTCTATGCCCACCATCTTCTTTGTTAAGCTGCATAACTGCATGCCCTGTAGTACCACTCACCCGCAAAAAGTCTAAAACTATTGCCTCTTGCTTTGTAATGATAATTTCATCAGTTCCAAATATAATCTTATAGGCTTTTGGTGTACTAAAAATATTTCTGATTTTCCGGTAATAATTTCAAGAGTTCTTTTTCCTTCCGTTGATGTTCCGAAAATATGCGAATCAAACCATGTATCTGCCACAGCTCCTTGAATTTTACTTCGTTATACTTTCAATTGAGGTCTTCCTTTTCCATTTTTCCCAAAGATAATCCTGTTATCTTTCTGAAGGCACTGGCGAATTTGTCTTGAGAAATGCTCAGTGCCTCCTCTTGGAGGAGGTGCTGGTCTCCCCGTATTCGAGTTAATAATTGGATAGGTTAAAATTCGGACGTATATTAGGTGCATCAAAAAGGATCTGCTTTCCATAGTCCTCTTCGGATCATTGTCTGGATTTGAGAATTTGCTTTTATCAGTTTCTTTCGGCAAGAAAGTAAATCCTACCAAGTCATCCCATTTATCTCTATTACTATCTTTAAGACGTCTATTATCTGCTCTCTTGTATTTAGCATATACAAGAATATACTCATGGTTGATGCTTATATCGGTATCATTTTGTACCGATGTCCTATTATGCCACGGAATAGTAGTAATATAATTGCTTTCTCCTAAAAAGGTATCACACAGTAGTTTCAGTTGAGCTTGTTCATTATCATCAATATTTATAAAAATAGCTCCATTATTTGAGAGTAATTTTTAGCAATTAGTAACCTTTTCCATAAAAGATAACCACTTACTGTGAGCGTATCCATCTGTTTTGTCTACAAAATGAATCGTCATAGATAAAGTCTTTATTTCCAGTATTATATAGGTGGATCGATATATATTACATCAATCTTTCCCTTATGTGTTTTCTCCAGCAGCTTCAAAGAATGAAGGTTATCTCCTTCAAGTAAAAAGTTATATGGTTCATCTTCGTTTGCTGTGATTTTTCTATTCTCATCTTCAACAAAATAGGAATATTATGAACAAGTTCTTCATCTACTTTTTCTGAATGTTCTTCCCAAACTAAACCATATTTTTCCTCTCGTTTAATGCATTTTCTATTTCTGTAATGGCACGATACTTTCATCATCGTTATTAATTTCTAGCTTTTCAAGATAATCAAGCATCTTTTCACGCTTTAATTTTAGATAAACTTGCCATTTTCTTACCTCACCTTATTTATAAGACTTGAATCAAATCTTTATCTTCTATCTAGTAATTCTAAAACTCTTTTTCCTGCATCCTTAATTGATGCTCCATGATAGACTTCAGTTTTGTCTATAATCAAAAATCTATCATGAAAATCAGTAGTAGTTTTCACTGACAATTTCGGATATTGAGCATTGAATTTATTTATATATTTTATTGATAAATTTCCTTGCCTGCAGTTGCAATAATGATGTCCACACTTTATTTTTCTTGCATAAAATATTAAGTGTATTAATATCAACTATAGTTATCAATCAACACTATCTCTTTTTAGCTTTTACCATAAGCTCAACTAAAGCTAAAAAGCATCATAGATTTGACCATCAAAAGAAAATATTTTGTTTTACTTGTGTTTGCTGCGATGAAGTAAACACTTCTTCCAATTTTTATCTGTTTCAATTGTTTAAGCTCCACCCGATCAAGACGAGCAAACATTTCTCATTTGAAAGTAAGAAATTACGCATTTTAACAAATGCATCCATAATTTTAATACTAACATCTACTGCAATGTCGCTTGTTAGCCAGCTGAAAGCATAGCTATTCCTTGTTCAGTAAAAACATATGGCATAACGTCCACCACTCGTGCGTACTGTTTGTCCTTGAGGTCACACTCTAGACCTCAAGTTTTTAAATTCTGATTCTGTTAATTGAAACCCAAAATGTTCAGGAAATCTATTTATATTTCTTTTTACTGCTTTGATTAAAAACTTCTCGTCTCTACGTGATAAAGTTGTGCAAGATCGCTATCAAGCATAACCTGCTTTTCCTCTGACAGAATAAATCATATTCTGTATTTCATATTATCAGCTATGACAATACTTTTTACTTTCTGCCATAAATACCCCTACATTTCTTTTAAACTAGTCACACTAGACCAGTTAACTATTGTTCTATCTTGAGGTTCCATTTGTCACCTCAAGTTTATTATTCATCTTTAGACTTCTAATAATTGAAACCATATCTCCAAATATCTGTATCAAGTTTTGTTCCTATACGGTACAAAAACATCCATACTTACAAACTCTCCTACCCATTTTAGATACTGTTGCAGGAGATAGTTCGCAAACTTCTGTGAGTTCTTTTTGTCTCATATTTTTATTCTATTAAAAATTTTTCCACAATCCATTATATCTAACTTTCATATAATTACCTCTCATCTATAAGTTTATGAAGTTTTTCTATAGATATTATACCATTTTTGAAGTCATTTTGAAAGTCTGGAAAAATATTTTGCGATATACATCTTAATTTAGTTTTTAAATCAAATTCACTTTCTTCCTTTTCATCAGCAAAGAATGTATATCCCATATTTCTTTTGATAGATGGTCAATTTGGGATTGCATATCTTTGATGTCATCACTATATATAACACCAGTCGAATTAACTCGTTTAGCAATTTGATTTACACTACTTACATATCTAAAAAGCAGTCCTTGTATTTCTAAAAGGCTGCAAAATCAACTATATATATCACTTTCCATTACACATTTTCATATAAAATGACTCATGGTTTTACACTTTGCCATCTTTTAATTTCTTTTCAAAAATTGTTCTCTCTTCCTCTGTAAGTCTTATTTCGATACGCTCATTTCTTTTCTCTATTTTTCATAGTTATATTCTCCTTATATTTATTTTCTGGGGTATTAGGGTTCTCCCTAAGTTAAGTTTGATTAAAAATATTGCGTAGCAAAGCAGTCAATCAAATTTTTCGTAAGTGTACGGACACTCTACTGTGCTTGTTACATAAGTTAACAACATTTAAAAGCTCATTGTTAAATTTCTCATTTTTGTACCATAAACTTATTACAGCTAATAGTTGTACATTTAATATATGATAAAGCACTATCTACCCACTACCTCACTACCTAAATTGGTAGCAAAGTAGCAGGAAGCGACAATTCTAAAACTTATTGATTTCTAAAATGGTAATTTAATTTCATCTGTAACTCTTATAAAATCAGGAACATTCTTTCTTACATAAAACTTCTTGCTTTACTCTTTACTCTGACCATCCATCTTAAACTTCCTGCTTTTTGTCTGTCGGCTCTAATTCCCATTTATCAGCTTATTTCCATTTGCCATCAATTCTGCAAATACTTTTTTCATTAGTCTGTGGATACTGGGATAAAAACTCCTTCAGAACAAACACGATTTGGTGTATCTGATTTTTGTATCTTTTCCAATCCATAAACTCAAAGAAATCTTTTGAACATGTCGATTTTCATTCTTGTGTATTTGTATTACTTGATTTAAATCTTTTCTTAGCTCTATCGGAAGCACTGGACTGTATAGTTTATTTTCAAAAAGATGCACTGCTTGAGCTACTGCTCCTCAAAAATCTTTCTTTACTATTTTTAAATATTCTTCTCTGCTTATACCTTTTTAATTGTGGGAATTTTTCTTGATCATACATTACAGGCAATCTAACTTTTCTTTATGAACTTTGTATAGGTAAATATCTTCTCTCCAGAAAAATCTCCTAAGAAAGTCATGTCATTTGTTGTAGCAATCATGATACAGGTTCTATCTACATCAGCCGAAAATCTCTCATAAGACAATCTTACTGTGCTAGTTCTCGGAAATAAATAGCTTCGCTTCATCTGCTGTCTTGGCATTTCTAAGAGCAACAAACCTTCAAGTTCTACTACACTTTTACCTACTAAATTACTTTCATATGCGTCCTTACCCTTATATTGTTTAATGAGCAATACCATTCAGGAAACAGTGCCAGTTTTTTCAATAAATGAAGTTTTGCCAACGCCCTGCACCCCCTGTAAGAACCATCAATTCATCAAACTTACATCAGGGATCAAACGCTCTTTTCACCATGCCGACCAAGATATGTTTCATAATCCAAGAATTTAATTTTGTATCTTCTGCTCCAAGATATTTGGATAGTAATTTTTGAAATATGTTCTTGCTCCGTCATAGGGTAGCGATTCCATGTACATTGCGGGTAAATTGGTTGCCCTCTTATGAGCAACAAAAAGAACGGCATCTTTCCATACGATTTTTAGAATACTTAATTCCAAATTCTCTTTCTGATTTCAACTCCGAGTATATTTGTCATATGGTCATTCCATTTTCGTATTTCTAAATCAGTACATCTTTTTCTCCTTTTTAACTTTCCGTAAAAACGAATTGTTCTACTGCAAGTGTCAAAGAAAAATATATCCTAATAAAATATCTTGTTCTTTACAAAAACGGGGATTCACTAACACAGTTATGAGATTGGTTGTTGTACTTTTGACTTTGTCCCTTATCTGTGATTTCAAGCTCACGATCTACATAATCGCTAAGCTCCAAATCATCAGATTTAAGCCAACTATTCAAGTGAATATCCTCCCTTTACTCTGTGATAGTTATAATCCCAATATCTCTTATTTCCTCCCTGTATCGCTTTTGAAATGCTATCCTCTAAATATTTTAAGTATCCTTTTTCCGTTCTTCTTTACTTCGATCTTCCATTCGATTATGCAGATTTCAAAAATATTTCTTTTCATCATTTCTGCGTTTCCGTGGGTAAAACTGTTTAGAAAAAGAAGCAATGAAAAGTCATCTTTACTGGCGTCTCCGCTTGTATATGAGCCTTCAAATAACGCTCTTGCCCTTTGCATGTTATATCTGCACATATAGTTTCTATAACTGTATCACTGTCAGGCTACACATTCAGCAGCTTCCTGATATTTTCTAATAACTCTCTGACACTTCTTTTGGGAAAAATAACTTATAATATTTGTCCAACTCTTTTGTTTCAAGAGAACTTTGTTTGCAACAAAAATCATTAAATTTGTAGATATTACCCTGTCATGGCAATACATCTGTTTTCTTTGATACATTTCCATTTTCTCAAGCTGGTTATTAAAGTTCTTTTCTATTTTCCCTTTACAAAATGTGTAACCCTCTTCCGGATTGTGATATTTCGGTATAAGTATCGTTAAAAGTCCTTTATAAACATATCAAGTTTTTATAATCCAAATTGTCCAAGTCGATACACACAAACGGATCATCTTTTGCTCAGTATAAAAGACAATCCGTCACAGCCACTCTTTTCAAATTATTAAACGCTGTTTCAAAATCTGCCCAATTTTTCTTTTTGATTCCAAGAATTTGACTTCAATGTAATCGGGCTTACAGGTATCTTTATAACTTTTTCCATTCCGTGCTTATCAACATTTACTATCCTTTTAAACCATAACTATTGACTACAGTCTTTTAAGTCTTGCGGAATATTTTCAATATATTTCTCACTGTTTATCATCGTAACCTCCTATCTTTTTATTGCTGATGAAAGTACACCCTGATAAAAATAATCTTGTCAGGGATGAAATACCGTTGTACTTTCATCTTGCCTTTAGTCTTAGTATGCTAAAGGCTCTTGCATTGCCGCTTCTATTATTTCAACAATCATCCTAAGTTCATGCCTATAATTATCATCCACTTCTCCATATTCTTTCACTCGTTTCAGTTCCGATAAAAATTCTCATGTAATTCACTTTTACAACTATCTATGACATTTTTGTAGCAAATACCTTTATAGGAGCATTGAGAATTGCATTTGTCATATAATCCTGTCTGCTCAGTCTGACATCGCAATCTTATTGAAAATAAGCTCTCTGTCTTTTGATTTGTTCTAAATACTATGGTGACATCTTTTTCCTGTTATTAGCAAATTGCTTGCCTTTTATCTCGTTCCTTTTGTTTTTCTTTTCTTCTTCCAACGTTTGCCATTCTTCTTTACTCAGCAAATTTTGGCATTTTTCTTTTTACGATTAACCCGCTTCATCATAGCTTGGAAATTTCGGTGCTTTCACCATATTCACCCTCCTTGTCCAATTTATCAGCCATATCCAACTGTTTATTCGGGAACATATGACTGTAATCCATCAAAACCTTTTATACTTTCATGACCTGTTCTCGCCGCAATATCTACCGCCGTATAGCCCACTCTATAAGCAGTGATATTCGTACTCCTAAAGATGATGTCTTAGAAAATATTTTCCGCGCACTCCATGTAAATAAAGATTATCTGAAAGAACCTGCCTTTCCGTACACGGAGCATGACCTTATGCGATTTTTATTTAAGTTGGATGACAGTATTGAGGTTAATATAAGACAGGTTATTATGAATGACGAAGATCTCTGATATACTACTACAGGTATATATTTCGGCAGTGAAGCTATTTTTGAGAATACGAATTATGCTTGAAGATTGGAAGAAAATGAAACAGAAGTATGAAAAACAACGAAATCACTAAAGAAGCCTTGCAGGATTGGAAAGGCAAACTATCCCTGACAGTCTGAAAAAAAGATTATGTTCCCTTTGAGGAAAGCAATGTAAAGTTATATAAAAGCGGAATAAATGCTAAGAGTTGCGCTGGATTTAAAATAGACAGAAAAAGACATAGCTGAAAGATTTTTACAATCTTTAAAGTCATGTGCTTTTATTTAATCAATCATAATAGTATTTACTTACAACAATTTAGGAATATCTTTCCCTTATGTTAACACTTCAAAAAATAGCTGCACCCAAGACAAGTGCACCAACTGCAAATCCTGTACTATACTCTTTACCATCTTATCAATGAACGCTTTATTTTTCAGTATCTTTAATCGAAATTTTTATCAGCTATCTCTATCATTTGTTTTGTTATTTTTCTCTCTCTTCTTTAGAAAGATCTTCCATATGAAGTTGATTGCTTAATTCATCTAAAATTTGTTTATAAGCTTGAATTGTCAATCTTTTGGCTTTCTTCATCTAAAGCATTGTCACACATTTTATTTAACTGAGCAAACCATTGACTCAGTATAATTTAGCAAATGCAGGATATTGTTCTATAATCTTAATCGCAACTTCTTTGTCCATATTGGGAATCAACGAAACAAACTCCATTATCTTATCCTTAGATAAGTTTCTAAAAGCTGTCAATTTTTAATGCATTCTTTACTTCTTCAACAGATACAAGAGTCTTACTCATTCCTTACCTCACAAATTATATTTATCACATTATACTAAGCATTTGAAATTAAAGCTTAAATTCAACAACTCCCTTTTGAACCTGCTATTTCAGCTTTTTAGTATCAAAAACAGTATCATTCAGACAATTTTACTTCATCAAAATCGATCAATTCCCGCATTTTTCAGGCATTTTATAACAGTACCATATTTACTTCTGTTATTCCCACTGATTGTTGATGGTGGTTTTACTTGTAATGTCATAGACAATTCTATTAATGTGATTGACTTCATTAACAATACGGCTAGAAATCGTATCTAATACATCGTAAGGAATTCTTGCCCAATCTGCTGTCATAAAGTCACCGTTGTCGACGCCTCTTAGTGCTAAGGTGTAATCATATGTTCTAAAATCACCCATAACACCAACTGTTTTCGTGCTGGTTAAAACGGCAAAAATATTGATTAATCGACTTATCTCAGCCCACTTTTGTAGCAATTTCTTCTCTAAAAATTGCATCTGCTTTCACGTAGTGTATCGCATTTTTCTTTGGTAACTTCACCCATAATACGAATAGCAAGACCTGGACCAGGGAAAGGCTGACGCCAAACTAGATACTCTGGCAACCCCTAGCTCTAGACCCAAGCGTCTCAACTTCATCTTTAAAAAAAGTAGTCTAAGAGGTCTCGATAAGTCCTTTAAAATCAATAACAGCTGGCAAGCCTCCAACATTAGTGATGACTTTTAATAACAGCTGCATCACCACTACCACTTTTCAGATAACATCAGGATAAATTGTACCTTGTGCTAGATAATCTATTTTACCAATTTTTCTACCTTCACGTTCTAAAAACACGAATGAATTCTTCACCAATCAGTTTGCGTTTTGTTTCAGGATCTTCAATCCCTTTTAACTTGCCTAAAAATCACTTCTGCATTAACTCTGATAAAATTTAATCCTTTATCTTTTAAAGGCTAATTCTACTTCGTCGCCCTCATTTTTACGCATTAAACCGTGATCAACCAAAAATGCACGTCAATCTATCCCCAATAGCCTTTTGAAATTAGTGCCGCAACAACAGAGGAGTCAACACCACCAGAAAGTGCCAACACAACCTTACCATCGCCAACTTGCTTTTTAATCTCTTCGATTGCAGTTTTAGCATAATTTGCCATCGTCCAATCTGCCTTACAACCACAAACATTAAAAAGAAAAATTCTTTAGCATTTCAATGCCTTTTTCTGTATGCATAACTTCTGCATGATATTGCATACCATAAAAGCTTTCTTTTCCTTATTTTCCATAGCCGCATAAGGACAGTCTTTTGTATGTGCTGTTTTTACAAAACCTTCTGGCATTACTTCAACATAATCAACATGACTCATCCAAGTTACATCTTTCACTTGGCAAATTTTGAAATACTGACGATGTTGGTATCAAAATAGGGTCAAACATTTACCAAATTCTCTTACTGGTGCTTGACCTACTTTTACCCTCTAAAAACATGAGTCATAATTTGCATACCATAACAAAGCCCTAAAAACTGGAATACCTTGTTCAAAAACGGCTCTATCTATTTGTAGTGCATTTTTCTTCATAAACGCTGTTTGAGCCACCTGTAAAAATAATTCCTTTTGGTTTTCAATAATTTCTGATAAAGCTTTTATGATAGGGTACCACTTCACAGTACACTTGAGCATCTCTGACTACGTCTTGCAATCAGTTGATTGTATTGTCCACCAAAATCAACTACAAAACTAATTCACGCATTACTTTCTCTCCTAAGGTTCAATAATTGCTATTTCTGGTAAATCACGATAGTCTTCTGCAAAAATCTAAACCGTAACCAACAACAAATTCATCTGGTACTTCATAACCCACATAGTCAGCTTTGTCAAAATCAACTAGCCTACGTGCCGGTTTATCTAAAAAGTACAATATTTTAAAGACGCCGGTTTATAATTTTTGTAGCAACTCTTTTACCAATAGCGAGTAAGGTTCGTCCTGTATCTGTAATATCATCTACCAACAAAACATCTGCATTTTCTAAGGTTTTAAAACTAAAATAATCTAGATTAACCTGACCACTAGATTCTGTTTTAGCATCCCATAACTTCCTGCAATAAGTACTTCTAAGGTAACGGGTCTTTAATTGCACGAATCAAATCAGCTGTAAAAACCATCGCATCCTTTTTTAACACTGAAATAACAATCAATTTACGTTCTAAATCGGATAATCTTTTTGTAATTTCAGCACCAAGTTCTTTTACTTTCTCTTTAATTTGTTCTTCTGAAATAAGCGTATGCTTTTTGGGTCTGTCTCATACTTTCCTCCAATAGTTGATGATATTTAGGTAATTACTAGTATAGCATCAAGTAAAGCCCCTGAGTAAAAATTTTTTAACTAAATCTTGCTATAAAAACTAACTGTCTTTTTGTTACAATAAGAATGATATAGCATATGTTTTTACAACCTAGAAATGAGGCACAAAATGGATAGAAATGAAGAAACACTTTTTATACGTAAGTGCAAGATGCTACAAAAGAAGAGTTAAAAATTTCATTTATTTTAAGGATAGTAAAAAGAAAACTACACTGGTAAAGAAGGCTATTTTACCTTACTCTCCTTTGATGTTATCTACCAAAAACGATAAAGGTTACTTAAATATTGGTATTGATGAAAAATAAAAAGTTATTTTGGCTGAAATGGATGTTAATTTTAAAAACACCTCTTGGTTTAAATCGTAGCCCTTTAGAATTGAAAATTTTAGCAGAAGTCGTACTTCGTTATTTTGACGATGACTTTTTAAAAATAAATAAGAAAAACACCCTATAAATTATTATAGGGTGTTTCTAACTAATTAGAATGATTTTTACGATTGTTCTTCTTAGCCGCTTCGGATTTTTCTTACACGTTTCACACTAGGTTTTTTCATAATGTGCACGTTTACGGCATTCTTGAAGAACCCCAGATTTTTGGCATGAACGTTTAAAAACGACGTAAAGCACTATCTAAAGACTCGTCTTTACGAACCTTGATTTCAGATGACATAAATAATTTTCCTCCCTCCACTACTAACCTTGACGTTAGTGTCAGGACAATTTAACACAAAAATAATTATATCTAAAAATGTAAAAATCAATAGAAAAATTAAAAATCAATTATTAACCTGTTGGCACGAAAGCTGTCTACCACCAAGCAAATGAAAATGTAAATGACCAACAGCTTGCCCAACTTCTTTACTATAATTAGTCACTAAACGATAGCCTTTCTTCTTCAGCTATACCCATTTTTCTCTGCAATTTCTTGAGCTAGTGTCATCATACCTGTTAAATAAACACCATCTTCTGCACTGATATGATGAATGCTTTGAATGTGTTTTTAGGAATAATTAAAACATGTATTGGTGCTTTTCGGATCAATATCATTAAACGCATACGCGTATTCATTCTCCGCCACACACTCTGAAAGGGTATTTTTCCCCTAAAATTTTGTACAAAATAAACAATCCATTATACTTCATTCTCCTTTATCAAATTACCATGCAAACCCTTTTTCATCTACTTTAGTTACTTTAATTACAAATAAAGCTACCCAAGGGTACTGTATCGTTTGTATAAATGCGCAAATAATTAGATGTATGACCAGTATAGCCAGACGCTGTTTTTTCCTCAATTAACACTTCTACGGTTTGACCAAGATACTTATTTTGATACTTCTCTTGATGATTTTTTTGCTAACTCATGCATCAAATTGCTGTATTCAGCTTTATCTTCGGCAGAAACTTTATCAGAGAAATCTACTGCTGGTGTACCTTTTCTTGGTGAATATTTAAAAATGTGCATTCCTGAAAAATTCATTTCGTTGACAAAGTCATAACTTTCTTTGAAACCGTGTCTTATTCTCACCAGGAAAGCCAACAATTAAATCTGTCGTAATGGCAATATCGAAATATAGGCTCTAATTTTGCTTTGACTTTTTCTCGATAGATTTCCTTAGAATACGGACGATTCATTTTCTAAAATCCAATCTGAACCTGATTGTAAAGGAATATGCAAATGCTCTAGCTAGGCGTTTATTATTTTTCATCAATTCGAGCAAGTCATCAGTAACTTCAGTCGGTCTCTATCGAACTGAGGCGGATTCTCTTAATCTTTGTTTGATTGAGTAAAATACGACACAATTCACTTAAACTAGAAGGCCTCATCAGTTGTACCCGAACCATACGCCCCTAAGTGAATTCCCGTTAAAAATCACTTCATTATAACCTTGACTTTCTAAAGCACGAACGGCACTGACTACGTCAACAACGGACGAGAACGAAGTGGCCTCTAGCATAGGAATAATACAATAGGTGCAAAAACTGTTCACAACCTTCTTGCACTTTTAAGATAAGCCCTAGTCATATCACTGACCCTATTTTCATCAACACTTTCAAAAATCTTGAAAACTTTCTTCTGTCGAAGATAGCTTGCTTTTTGTCCATTTCTATCATAAAAAGCTCACCAGCTTCTACAATCTTATTTCTTTCATTTGTTCCTAAGATTAAATCAACTTCTTCTAATGCCCTCACTTCATCAGGAGAAGCTTGAACATAACAGCCACAAACAGCAATCACTGCTGATGGATTTTGCGTTGCAGCCCTTCTTATCATCTGACGAGATTTTCTATCACTAAGATGCGTTACGCACACGTATTAATAACATAAACATCTGCCATTTCTGAAAAATCTACAATTTGATAGCCTGCCGTTTGAAACAAACCTTTTCATCACATCACTGTCGTGATGATTAACCCCTACAACCTAACGTGTGAAAAGGCCACACGCAAATCACAACTTGTTTTGCTTTGCACCTAATTCCTCCTTTTTATTCTGACCTAATATTAACAAATAAGCGTCTATTGTGAAATAGTAAATAAAAAGCTAAGCTTTTAAGCTTAGCTTTTTCTAACCTCGATCAGTATCTCTTTGTTGCTCATAAAATTGAGTGGTATATTTTTTCATTTTTAAAAGGTTCTATTTTTCACCTCACTAACGAATAAGTAAACCATCTAGTAGTTTTATCTTTTTCGTATAAATAGAAAATAAAATGGTATTTTTATCTAAAAAGCAAGCATTTATATTACCTAGACTGTTTTACAAGAGGATAAAAGAGATCTGTTTTGTTTATCAATTAAATAAAGTGTTTTATAATCATAATGCTGATATACACTTAATGCCTTATTATATGACTAGAAGTCTTTTTAGCTTTTATTGAATTCTTCCACTTCAAAATTACTCTCATTTTCACTAGGTTTTGAAGAAACATCTAAAAATATCCACTCTTCCCTTGTGAGTAGATTGAGCAAACTCTTCATAGTCTCCACCACCTCCATATAAGATAAAGAACCCCTAGTTTTTCTAAACTAAATCTAAGTGGCACATAAATCCTACCTTCTATTTTTACAAGGTGCAAGCATAGCATAGTTTTTTTACCATTAACATTAACAATATTACTATCAATGTTAAATTTAATCTTAGTCTTATCATTTTTCAACGCCCAATATTTTTCCGTTGTGCTTTAAAGTTTCAAATGTGTCTTGTACAGATTTATCAGAAAAAAATATAAGGAATCTCATCAAGTGATACCATTATTGTAGAATGGTACTTCATCCCTTTAATAGGATGATATAATGTTTCATTGTCTTTTTAATGAATACACCAAAAGAATTATTTTTTATATAGAATGGTTCTCTTTTCTTTTGATGAATAACTAGGCATATCATAACACTTTTGGTACATGATTAGGATAAGTATCCGCAAAAATAGGCGTAGAAAAGAATATTGTAAATATCAATAAACGGAAAAATATTTTTCATACTAACCTCCTACATATTATTTACATCAATGATTAAGTCATTAGCCTGTCTATAAATCTTTGCATGATCGACTTCTGGATCAAAAATAATCACTTTCTTTTATGCGATTATTATTCATCGTCAAATAACTAAAAATTGCTTTTCACTCTACCTCTTGGTTGAACACCTTTTTCACTAGAAGCAATAGTTGCTAAAAATTTTGCTCTTTGTAGCATTAGGAACATTATCTCCATCTTTACCTTCCAATAATAGTCTGCAAAAAGTTCTTCCACCTCTTCCATCCATACTCTCATGCTTAGCGTATCCACTTAATCTTAATCTAAAGTTCTCTCACCATGATTTGGAGCAGCTGAAAAATCAATAATTTCTCCCGGTATATAACAATTTTTCAACTGAACTTGATTATAATTTTTAGGGGTTGCCAATTAGTTTTTCGTTTAAATAAAAATAGCTGGTTTCCATCCATTATAGATATGAGAATACTGCATCTCCATATCTATTACTTTTTCTCCGGTACTCCATTTATCACTTACAAAAACCTGTATAAATATACGCCATTGTAGTTTGATAATCTTCTAAGAAGATTTCATTATCTCTTGGAAGTGTTATTTCGCCTTGTACAAAAGTGGTATTTTTTATCATCAAATTTAACATACTGTCTACCACCCATACCATCAGGTAAATCAACATTATGACTAAAGAAACTATCACCATGCTCTATGTTTTTCTTTTTCTATCTCCACATCAGCATAACTAGCTCTTTCTTCACCATCTTCATTTTCATAAGCATATAACCTATGATTTTCGCCATCATAATACTGATACTCAAAACTAATTGGGCTAGTTTCTTCATTAGAACCATTTAGAGAAGTAAGTGGTTCATTCTAAGCACTTCTTCATAAAGATTTTTTTGCTGACAGACTAGCCTCATCTTTTTTGACTAAGTGTATTTATATCCATTTCCATTGCAAAAAGTAGAGGTAGTGACTAAAAGCGATAAACACAAACTAAAAAGCTACTAATTCTCATTTGAATTCTCTCCTTTTTGTTCTGTACTCTCTTTATCTCTCACTCACTTAGGCAAAAGGCACACACTACTAGCTATCTCAAAATCTAGCCTCCTTTCTTTTTCTGCTATCTCACGTTTAGCATATACCTTATATATCTACTCTACCACTTTTAAGTACTTATTCACAAGGTACTTTTTGCCTACTCTAACTCTTTGTTCTTCTTTTTAGAGTATTTTACGCATCACCACCCTATCGGGTGGCTATTTATGTATCCGGCAACGACCCTACTTTCCCAGGAAAAATACTACCAAAGTATCATCAGCGCTGAAGGGCTTAACTTCTGTGTTCGGTATGGGTACAGGTGGTTCCCTTCGCTTTTTATCACCGGATCTGAAAGAATCTCTTCCCTCAAAACTACCACAGTAACATTTCTTCGATTAAGTCTTCGACCAATTAGTATCAGTCCGCTCAATGTATCACTACACTTACACCTCTGACCCATCTAACAGTTATTCTCTCTGCTGTCTTATTGCTTGCGCAGGGAAATCATCTTAAGGTTCGCTTCACGCTTAGATGCTTTCAGCGTTTATCTTCTCCATACTTAGCTACCCAGCTATGCCTTTGCAAGAACAACTGGTTCACCAGCGGTATGTCCAACCCGGTCCCTCGTACTAGGGTCAGCTCCTTCAAATTTCCTACGCCTGCGATGGATAGGACCGAACTGTCTCACGACGTTCTGAACCCAGCTCGCGTACCGCTTTAATGGGCGAACAGCCCAACCCTTGGGACCTACTACAGCCCCAGGATGCGATGAGCCGACATCGAGGTGCCAAACCTCCCCGTCGATGTGAACTCTTTGGGGGAGATAAGCCTGTTATCCCCAGGGTAGCTTTTTATCCGCTGAGCGACGGCACTTCCACTCGCAACCGCCGGATCACTAAGTCCTGTTTCCTACCTGCTCGAGTTGTTGCTCTCGCAGTCAAGCTCGCTTTGCCTTTGCACTCTTCGAACGATTTCCATCCGTTCTGAGGGGAACCCTTGAGCGCCTCCGTTACCTTTTGGGAGGCGACCGCCCCAGTCAAACTGCCCACCTGACACTGTCCAAAAACGTGGTTAACACGCCTCGTTAGAATTCCAAACAGATAGGGTGGTATCCCACCATTGACTCCACGCATTCTGGCGAACACGCTTCTCTGTCTCCCACCCTATCCTGTACATATCAGTCCGAAAGACCCAATATCAAGCTACAGTAAAGCTCCATGGGGTCTTTTCTGTCCTATCGCAGGTAACCGGCATCTTTACCGGTAATTCAATTTCACCGAGTCCCTTGTTGAGACAGCGTCCAGATCGTTTCGCCTTTCGTGCGGGTCGGAACTTACCCGACAAGGAATTTCGCTACTTAGGACCGTTATAGTTACGGCCGCCGTTTACTGGGGCTTCGGTTCAAAGCTTGCACTCTTCCCTTAACCTTCCAGCACCGGGCAGGCGTCAGCCTTTATACTTCATCTTTCGATTTCGCAAAGACCATGTGTTTTTGCCAAACAGTCGCCTGGACCTTTTCTCTGCGACTCTCCTCTGCTCTGTATTGCCTCATACTCACAATGGAGAGCAACCCTTCTCCGAAGTTACGGGTTCATTTTGCCGAGTTCCTTAACAAGAGTTATCTCGCGCGCCTTAGTATTCTCTACCTATCTACCTGTGTCGGTTTGCGGTACGGGCACCTCTAGCCTCACTAGCAACCTTTTTCTTGGCAGCCTGGAATCAAGGACTTCGCTACTTATCTTCGCCTCGTATTCGTATCTCAGGTCCTCAAGATGCGGATTTGCCTCACATCTCACCCTTCTACTTACTTTCAAACGCCTCACCAACTGGGCGCCTCTCTATCCTTCTGCGTCATTGCTTCATTCATACAGCTTTTGGTGGTACTGGAATCTCAACCAGTTTCCCATCGACTACGCCTTCGGCCTTGCCTTAGGTCCCTGACTTACCCTGGGCGGACGAGCCTTCCCCAGGAATCTTTAGATTTTTCGGCGAAGAGGATTCTCACCTCTTTTATCGTGTACTTATACCAGCATTCTCTCTTCCATACTGTCCACGGCCGCTTCCGCTACCGCTTCGCCCTATATGGATCGCTCCTCTACCAATTACTTTCGTAATTCCGCGTCTTCGGTGTATTGTTTGAGCCCCTGTTACATTTTCGGCGCAAAAACCCCCTGGACCAGTGAGCTATTACGCACTCTTTTAATGGTGGCTGCTTCTAAGCCAACATCCTGGTTGTCTCTGATGATTTCACATCCTTTTCCACTTAACAATTACTTTGGGACCTTAGATTTTGCAGCGGTCCGGGCTCTTTCCCTTTCGACTATGAAGCTTTATCCCCATAGTCTGACTCCCGGTTATTCATACTTGGCATTCGGAGTTTGATAAGATTTGGTAGGCGGTGAAGCCCCTGCACCCAGTCAGTGCTCTACCTCCAAGTATTTCCATTCCGAGGCTAGCCCTAAAGTTATTTCGAGGAGAACCAGCTATCTCCAGGTTCGATTGGAATTTCACCCTCTACCCACAAGTCATCCAAACACTTTTCAACGTGTCCTGGTTCCGGTCCTCCACGTTATTTTACTAACGCTTCAACCTGCTCATGGGTAGATCACCTGGTTTCGGTCTCACGCACAGTAACTTCTCGCCCATTAAGACTCGGCTTTCGCTTTGGCTCCGTATCTCTTAACCTGCATACTATACGTAACTCGCTGGTCCGTTCTACAAAAAGTACGCCACTACCCCTCATGTGGGGCTGTGACTGCTTGTAAGCATACGGTTTCAGGTTCTTTTTCACTCCTCTCCGAGGTGCTTTTCACCTTCCTCACGGTACTTGTTCTCTATCGGTCGCTAAGGAGTATTTAGCCTTACGGGGTGGTCCCGCTCCTTCACACGGAATTCCTCGTGCTCCGTGCTACTCTGGATCCATTCCCAGTCTTCTAAAATTTCGTCTACGTGGTTCTCACACTCTATGACTGACTTTCCCAAATCATTCGACTATCTATCCGACCTTTTTGAATGTCCTAACTCCCCGGATCGCTCCGGTTTGGGCTCTTCCCTTTTCGCTCGCCGCCACTGGGGAATCGAGTTTTCTTTCTTTTTCCTCCAGGTACTTAGATGTTTCAGTTCCTGGGTTGCCTCTCATTACCTATGTATTCAGTAATAAATTACTAGATATTACTCTAGCAGGGTTTTCCCATTCGGAGATCTACGATTCTCTGTTTGCTTGCAACTCCTCGTAGCTTTTCGCAGCTTACCACGTCCTTCTTCGGCTCTTAGCGCCTAGGGCATCCACCGTATGCCCTTTCTTTCTTAATCTCTCGGTTACTTTCTTCGCTTTCAGAAATGACCTCGCATTATACATCGCTATATAATGCGCTTTTGTTACTGTGTAGTTTTCAAAATAGCTATCTCAAAGACAGCTTAGTCATATTACCACCTTTTACTCTCCTTGTCAACTCTTTTTACCATCTTTTTATTGAAAAAGCGATTTATTTTATACTATGATAAGTAAACTACACAAAAAGAAAGGTTGTGTCTCAATTTGACAAAGGAAAAAGAGCCAATATATTACTGTTTATTACTGCTATCATTTGGGGTATGGGCTTTGTTGCTCAAAAATTTGGTGCAAATACAATGCCACCTTTTTTTATTTTAATGCCCTCCGTTTTTAATAAGTTCCATTACCTTGCTACCTGTTTTATATTATTACAAAAAGACACATCAAACGTGCATTTGATGAATCAACTTCAACTTTAAAGGAAGAATTGTTTTACGGTATTTTAAACTGGTACTTTCATTTTTGGGTTCTATCACTCAACAAAATTGGTATCGCTTATACGAGTGTTGGTAATGCCGCCTTTTTAACTGCTTGCTATATTATTATTGTCCCCTTTCTAAGTTTCTTTCTTTTTAAAGAAAAATTGCCTAAAAATGTATATTTTGCAACAATTCTAACTTTAATCGGTCTTTATTTCTTAACTCTAACTAGTAGCCTACATCTCTCTTTGGTGATTTAATGAATTTTATCGGTGCTTTTTGGCTGGTCATATCCTTTCCGTTTCCTTTGGTTCTATTGTCCCTATCAAGTTAGCTTTTTACAATTTGTTTCTGTAGTTTACTTAATTTTATTTTTGCGATTTGGTTTTGAAAAAAATAACTCTATCTGCTATTGAAGCTACGCTAATACCTTTACTTTATGCTAGTATTATATCTGCTGGTATTGGCTTTTGACTTTACAATTAGTTGCTCAAAAATACGCCAATCCCACTTCTGCTTCTTCTCATTTTAAGTCTTGAAATCGTCTTTGCATTTATTTTTGGTATTATTTTTATCACGAAACACTAACACTAAGAAGTGGTGTAGGCGCAATCCTAATGTTTTTAGGAATAATTTTAGCACAGTCCAGTAACTTACTCAAAGAAATAAAAATCCCGAGATAATTATCTCGGGATTTTTATTTTCTAATTTTCTTTTCTTCAAATGTTGCAACAAATAGAAGTAGCAAAATAACTGTTACAGAAAGATTATCTTGAGAATCGCTCTAAACCTGTCTTAGGCAGAACTTTCGATCCATTATAATTTGCTGATTCCGTATTATTACCAGCTGTATTATTACCATTGTTATTTGGTTTAATAATAGGGTCTACTGAATAAACCCTGGATTTTTACCATTGCTATCATCATTATCATTTTTGATGAGGTGGCTTTTGGTGTTATTGGTTTAGTTAGATTTGTCGGATCTACAGGATTAATCGGATTTGTCGGATTCGGCTTAATATCAGGATTTATTGGTGGTTTCGGATTAGAAGGATTATTTGGATTTGGTTTAACATTAGGATTCGTTGGCAGTTTCTGGATCAGATGGATTATTTGGATTTGGCTTTAGTTTCATCACCTTTTTGGTGGTACTGGATCCGTTCATAAAAATCATCACTACCTGGTGAAACATAAGTGTTCTTAATCGTAACTTCCAATGATACTTTACCACCATCTAACGTCTTAGATGAAATTTCCGTCTTGTAATTTGCTAATAGGAGTTTCGCTCACACTATATTTAATCGGTGTTTTACCATCAATCGCATACAGTGGTAAGTGTTCGAATCGATAGAACCATTTATCTTGGCTGCCACTTTAGCAACCTTTCGTTCTATGAGGTTATTATCCCCTGCGAAAAATAAATTCAACTTCAGTTTCCGGACTACCTTCTGACCAAACTTTCTTCACAGTAACTTCTGTTTTCCTTTGACTGTGTTTGTAATGCCTAGTATTTGGCTATTTGCTTCTGTTCCGTTTGTCACTTCGGCACAGCTCACTTCATACCCTTTGCGTTCATCTGTTCCTACTTCTTTTACGGCGTATTTAATTTCTGTTACGCCATCTGCTTTGTAGATTGGTAGGTTCTCGTATTTGTAGCTCCATTTGTCGCTACTCGTTTTTCTTTTTAGAACCTTTTCTTCTCTGACTTTTATTACGTTATTTTTATCTGTCTTATCTAGAGTTGGACTCTTTTACTTGGTACTTGATCTTTGTTCTTTGTATTTTTCTAGCCCTTCCCAGTGTTTTTCTACTGTCACATTTCTTACTTTCAGTCTATTTTCTAGGCTTGCTTTTAGTTGTTTTTCCTTCCAAGTTCAGTTTCACGCTTTCTGTTGGCCCTTCATAACCTGCTACGGCTCTTTCTTTTGACGTAATAGTCATAGAGGGTGTTTCCGTCTACTTGGTATTTTGGCTGTGCTACGCTCTTTTGTAGTTATCTCGCTTTGTTCAGTTCATAACTGCTCTACTGGCGTTTCATTGCCTGTTAGTTGACTTCCCTGTACTTACTGCGTATAGGTCAAAGGTGACGCTTGGTCTTTCATAACCTGATTGGTCATTTGCCCATGTTTTATTGAAAGTTAATTCTATATTTTCAGTAGAATTCATCCCATTTAAGAGCAATTTACGATCATTTCCAGTGCCTACTTCTCTAGCTGAAAAACTAAATTTATAGCCCTGGTAAATTGGTAGTTTCTTCCAATCTGTATTGAATTTTTGTTACCCCATCAATATCATATTCTGGCAAATTCACAGCATTAGCAGTAAAGTTATTATCTTTGTTTAATACAAAGGCATGATCTCACTAAAGTGCTATTGTTGAAATCTTTCAGTTTTAATTCTATTTCTGGTGCATCAGCATTTGGCTTATGTCATTTTTAGTCACTTCTACCGGTATCGTTTTAACTCTATTCGTTATACCTAGCACTTGAGTATTTGGTTCTTTTCCATCTCGCGCTTCAGCATAACTGACCTCATAACCTCTTAATGCACCTACACCTACTTCTTCACAGCATACTTAATTTCTGTTATGCCGTCTGCTTTGTAGATTGGGTAAGTTCTATATAACTATAGATAAATTTACCTGTTGTATTATCTTTAATTAATGTTTGGGGTCCTGGACTTTCAACGGACGATCGCTATCTGTCTTATCTAGAAGTTGAACATTTACCACTGGTACTCGGCTTTGATCGGTATAATCATTTAAACCTTCCCATTGTTTTTCAACTACTACATTTTTGACTTTTTAATCTATTTTTCTATACTACCTTTTTAAGATTTCGCCATCTAAAACTAATTTAATAGCGTTTTCAGGACCATCATACCCTGGTACAGCTCTTTTTCTTTAACGTAATAATCGTATTCGGACAAACCATCTACTTGATACTTAGGCTGTACCATCACTAACAGTGTAGTTATTCGCTTTGTTGAGTTCATAACTACCTACTGGCGTTTCATTGCCTGTTGGTATCTCACCTTTATTTACCGCATATAAATCAAATATAACACTTGGTCTGTCATAACTTGAAGCGTATTTCCAAGTTTTTGCAATACAATTTCACGATTTACTACTCTGTTTATACCAATTAGAACTAGCTTTTTTGTCATTACCCTGACCTTCTTCTCTTACTTCATAGCTAAAATCATAGCCAGGTAAGTTAGTCACTTCTTCTAGGCTGTAATTAATTTGTGTCTTTCCGTCTATTTCATACTCCGGTAGGTTTTCAACTCTACCTTTGAAGTCATTTCCATTGTTTAGCGTGAGGTTGTTGCTGATTTTCTACTTTGTTGTTGGCGTCTTTTATTCTCACTTCTACTTCTGGTGCTTCGTTACTTGTTACACCTTCCCAATGTTTTTCTACTTCTACTGGTATGGTTTTTGACTGTGTTTGTAATACCTAGTATTTGGCTATTTGCTTCTGTTCCGTTTGTCACTTCGGCATAGCTCACTTTATACCCTTTGCGTTCATCTGTTCCTACTTCTTCCACGGCGTATTTAATTTCTGTTACGCCGTCTACTTTGTAGATTGGTAGGTTCTCGTATTTGTAGCTCCATTTGTCGCTACCGTTTTTTCTTTTTAGAACCTTTTCTTCTCTGACTTTTTATTACGTTGTTTTTATCTGTCTTATCTAGGAGTTGGACTTTTACTTCTGGTACTCGGCTTTGTTCTTTGTATTTTTCTAGCCCTTCCCAGTGTTTTTCTACTGTCACATTTCTTACTTTCAGTCTATTTTCTAGGCTTGCTTTTGCAGGTTTCTCCTTCTAAGTTCAGTTTCACGCTTTCTGCTGGTCTTCATAACCTGCTACGGCTCTTTCTTTGACGTAATAGTCATAGGGTATTTCCCGTCTACTTGGTATTTTTGGCTGTGCTACGCTCTTTTTGTAGTTATTCGCTTTGTTCAGTTCATAACTGCTCACTGGCGTCTCATTGCCTGTTAGTTGACTTCCTGTACTTACTGCGTATAGGTCAAAGGTGACGCTTGGTCTTTTCATAACCTGATTGATCATTTGCCCATGTTTTTGTTAGTTCTAAGTTTTGTTGTACGCGAGTGTTTGTTCCAACTAAAAGTATGTTGTTTTCTGAACCTTGTTCACTGCTTTCGCTTGTGTACGTATAACCTACTAACTGGGTTACTTCTTCTAGGCTGTAATTGATTTTTGTCTTTCCGTCTATTTCATACTCTGGTAGGTTTTTCAACTCTACCTTTGAAGTCATTTCCATTGTTTAGCGTGAGGTTGTTGCTGATTTCTACTTTGTTGTTGGCGTCTTTTATTCTCACTTCTATTTCATGGTGCTTCGTTACTTGTTACACCTTCCCAATGTTTTTCTACTTCTACTGGTATGGTTTTTGACTGTGTTTGTAATGCCTAGTATTTGGCTATTTGCTTCTGTTCCGTTTGTCACTTCGGCATAGCTCACTTCATACCCTTTGCGTTCATCTGTCTCCTACTTCTACGGCGTATTTAATTTCTGTTACGCCATCTGCTTTCGCAGATTGGTAGGTTCTCGTATTTGTAGCTCCATTTGTGCTGCCACGTTTTCTAGAACCTTTTTCTTCTCTGACTTTTATTACGTTATTTTTATCTGTCTTATCTAGGAGTTGGACTTTTACTTCTGGTACTTGGCTTTGTTCTTTGTATTTTTCAGCCCTTTCCCAGTGTTTTTCTACTGTCACATTTCTTACTTTTCAGTCTATTTTCTAGGCTTGCTTTTTAAGGTTTCTCCTTCTAAGTTCAGTTTCACGCTTTCTGTTGGCCCTTCATAACCTGCTACGGCTCTTTTCTTTGACGTAATAGTCATAGAGGGTGTTTCCGTCTACTTGGTATTTTGGCTGTGCTACGCTCTTTGTAGTTATTCGCTTTGTTCAGTTCATAACTGCCTACCGGCATTTCATCGCCTGTTAGTTGACTTCCTGTACTACTGCGTATAGGTCAAAGGTGATGCTTGGTCTTTCATAACCTGATTGATCATTTGCCCATGTTTTTCTTAGTTCTAAGTTTTGTTGTACGCAGTGTGTTTGTTCCACTAAAAGTATTTTGTTGTTTTCTGAACCTTGTTCACTGCTTTCGCTTGTGTCACGTATAACCTACTAACTGGGTTACTTCTTCTAGGCTGTAATTGATTTTTGTCTTTCCGTCTATTTCATACTCTGGTAGGTTTTCAACTCTACCTTTGAAGTCATTTCCATTGTTTAGCGTGAGGTTGTTGCCGATTTCTACTTTGTTGTTGGCGTCTTTTATTCTCACACTTCTATTTCTGGTGCTTCGTTACTTGTTACACCTTCCCAATGTTTTTCTACTTCTACTGGTATGGTTTTTGACTGTGTTTGTAATGCCTAGTATTTGGCTATTTGCTTCTGTTCCGTTTGTCACTTCGGCATAGCTCACTTCATACCCTTTGCGTTCATCTGTTCCCTCTTACTTCTACGGCGTATTTAATTTCTGTTACGCCATCTGCTTTGTAGATTGGTAGGTTCTCGCATTTGTAGCTCCATTTGTCGCTACCGTTTTCTTTTTAGAACCTTTTTCTTCTCTGACTTTTTATTACGTTATTTTTATCTGTCTTATCTAGGAGTTGGACTTTTACTTCTGGTACTTGGCTTTGTTCTTTGTATTTTTCTAGCCCTTCCCAGTGTTTTTCTACTCGTCACATTTCTTACTTTCAGTCTATTTTCTAGGCTTGCTGTTTCTCCTTCTAAGTTCAGTCTCACGCTTTCTGTTGGCCCTTCACTACCTGTCACGGCTCTTTCTTTGACGTAATAGTCATAGAGGGGTGTTTCCGTCTACTTTGGTGATGGCTGTGCTACGCTCTTTGTAGTTATTCGCTTTTGTTCAGTTCGTAACTGCCTACCGGCATTTCATCGCCTGTTAGTTGACTCTGCCCCACTGCGTATGGGTCAAGGTGATGCTTGGTCTTTCATAACCTGATTGATCATTTGCCCATGTTTTCTTAGTTCTAAGTTTTGTTGTACGCGAGTGTTACTTGCCACAATCGAAATACTACCATAAGGTGAAGCATCCGTAGTTTTCATCACTTGCAGTTGTTTCATAGCTAAACGTATATCCAGCTAATGCGGGTGTTTCAATTACACCATACTTAATTGGTGTAACACCATCCGCTTTAAATTTCTAGTAAGTTCTCTAAGGTACTCGTATAATGATTTGTTGTGATTTAAAGTAACAGTATTCGCTAAAGTGATAGGATTATCCCCACCCTGTAATATCTTGTAGAGTTAAAGTAACTTCTGGTGTCGTTTCATCATTTTACACCAGCAAAAGTTTTTGAAATATTGATATCAACTGTCTTGTACGTATTGGTAACAGTAAAGAGAAGATCGGTTTCGCGTCTTCACCTCGGCGTTCAACAGTCTTTTCGCAACACTACTACATAGCCTAAGATCGGTTTTTCTTCTAAAGAATAAACAATCTGTTTTACCATCAGCATGATAATATGGTAGATTTGCAAATTCATGGCGCCAATTTTTGTTAGTACCATTATTTTCTACAATCTTAGTACCATTGACATCTAAGTTTTTGCCATCTGCTTTTTAAATACACAGTGGTTTCGTTTTTCTTCTTTTCATTCCATACTTTTTCTACTGCAATCGCACGTGTTTTTCACTTTGTTAGTTAACGTTTGTGTTAACATCGTTACCAACAGACGTGACTTCGCTTTCAGTCTGAATGTAACCTTTTTACATCATTTGCTATAACTTCTTTTGCTTTGTACTCAATTTCAGTTGTTCCATCTGAAGTATATTTTGGTAAATTTTGCGAAAACAGCTTTATAAGTCTTACCACTTGTATCTAAGGATCCACTTCAAGAGTTGCTTGACGATTTACACTTAACTTCATTACCGGTGGTAACATACATACAATTCAACGGTAATGTTAGTTTATTTGCTCGTTCGTTTTCCTTGTAAAGATCAAGTCCATCCCAAACTTTTTTCACTTCAAAATTACGAACTACTTGAGTATTTGTAGAAGCTAGTGCTAAAGCATCTCCAGTATCAGCTAAAGCCTAAGGCAACTGGTGCCGTCATAGCTGGACTCAGTATAACCATTATACTATCTTCTGTAACATAGTATTTAATTTCTGTTACACCGTCATTTGCATATTTTGGAAAAGTGGATCAAAGTGCAATGTCCAATTGTTAGCTGCATTCAATACAATGTCATTAACAGCTGTGCCATCTTTTGTTGGTGTAACGGCTTGTAAATTAGTCGTATCTGTTGGCGTTAGTGTACCAGTTTCATCTTTCCACTAAATGTAAGGTTACACTAGGGTTTTTGTGTCCGTACTACCTGTGTAAATAGCATCAGCTAAAGACCATAATTTAGTTAGAGTTAAACCTCTTGTCACCCTAGTATTCGTTTCAGTGATTTTCAATCGTACCATCATCTAAAAACTTTTACTAGATTGTGCTAAAATAACTCAACCTTTGTATTAAGCTCTGAGTATCATACTTAATCGGCGTGATACCATCTGCTTTATATAAAGGTAAATTATTAAACGTTTTTCCCAACCATCAGTCTTATTTAATGTTGCTATTTTGCCAGCAATTTCAATGTGATTTTCTTCACCATCTGTTGTAACATCCATAAGTTGAAGTTTAACTTCTGGTGCATTTTGAGCATCAACACCAACCCAAGATTTCCAACCTTAACTGCACCTTCTTTTTAACGTATTAGTTAGAGTAGCTGTCATATTATCTGTCATGCTGATCATTCGCATAATCTGTCATCACCGGCTGTTTTCATTAAGTGCTTTTTGTCGTTTGTATAACCTGGATGGGCTTTTACCATCTAAATATTTTTCTTTTTAAATCATACTCTATTTTTCGTGCTGTAAGATTACCATCTGAATCAACACTATAGCATAACTAGGAACATCTGTCAAAAGTTGCAACATATTTTATCTGCGTCTTTTTCAAAATTTCTTGTTTGAATGGTGAATTATCTTCGCTTAGTCCTTTTGTCGAAGTTCAACTGCAACTTCGGTAAATCGGTAGCAGTTGTATTTGCCCATACTTTCTCAGAAAGGCTATTTCTCATACTGCAGTATATCGTAAAGTTCTTATTGGTATCATCATATGCATAAGTGGTGTCAATCCTGCATAATTTTCCTACTTCTTCAACTACGATAAACAACTCTCACCATTTTCACGTTTTGGTAAATTCGTGAAAGCATGTTACACATTATTAGCAGCACTTAGCGTAAACTCTTCAACTACTTCCGTCTGATCTGTATCAGCAATTGGCAATCTGTCGCCTGAAATTACTTTCTTTAATTGAACTTTGACTTTTTGTACCGTTTGGTGCTTCCGGTAGAACCAAGTGGCATATCCCATTCTTTGGTAACACCAATAGATGTCTTATTTTTGTGCCGTCGCTGTATTTGTGAAAAGTAAAACCATTCTCAGCCTGTTTAGCACTACCGGTTGATGTACTGTCACAGCTATGTCTACACCTAATTCAACAACTTTCTAGTAGAAGCGTTGACCGTTGGCATCACTCTTTTGGTAAGTCTTTTGAAAAGTAAAATTTCCAATTCTTTTCAGAATCGGCATTGCACTTAAAACAACAACACCATCACTGTCTGTAACACCATCAATTTCAAGTGGTTCAAAGTTACCATCTAAACTGTGAAAAGCACGTTGTAATTGTACTTTAACTTCTGCTTCTGAACCACCAACCCAATTTTTAGTTACAGGAATATCCATCAACTTAGTATTAAAGATAACCAAGGTTACTTTTTGTACTTATTTTTGAAATACCTACTTGACGATAAAACGTCATCGCCTTCTGCATTTTATACTCCTGTTGGTGCTTTTGATTTCTTTTAGCGTATAGACGCCATGCAAACCTTAAAGGCATACCGTCTGTTGCTGTTGTAGTCTACTGAATTAGATTTCTATGTTTAAACCTTCGGTAAATGTGCCTGCAGATTTCAAAAGTAGCACCTTTTGACCCTTTTCTTGCTAGAGGTCATATTTAGAAACCAAAATTGTACCGACTTCTTGTTTATGTATTTTAAATAGAATTCAATCTCCATTAAAGTTTGGCTTGCTTGTTTCATCTCTGATAGAAATTATCTTCATTCCACTAAGCGGTTCCTAGCCTTGTGGTGGTGTTTTTCTACTAAGCCATAATCTGTATTAAACTCAAATGGATAGCTACCAAAAGTAATTTCACCTTTGGCATTGGTTGTAATATCTGCATTACCATCAATCTCAATAGGGATTACCAGTAACTTGACGATTTTCATCTAATTTGTACAAATTAGAATACAACATTTTCTAGAGGTTCATAAACTGTTGCCGTTGTTGCACCGACAAGACGATAAGAAAGGTTAGGGTTTTTCGGCACCATGTTCTGTAACATATGTTTCTGGCGTCATCTTTAGCAACATTTTTATAACCTTCAACTTCACTACGCAATACCTTTAATCTTAATTGCCTTATTTGTCATCGTTGTTGCTCAACAGCAATGACATTATCACCAGTAGCATTAAGTTACTTGAGTTGCCGCATAGAATCAAGTAAAGCACCAGGCACAACCACATCTACAGGTGTTGTATTTAAAATATAACCTGCTGGTGGTGTCGTTTCCAGATTTTGATAATCATCTGGTTCTAATCACTAAATATAACAACTGCTTGATTATTAATTAAAGCACTTGTTTGTCTAGTTCTACTTCTATTCTATCAATATTTTACCACGTGAATCATGGGTCACTTTTCAATTTTTGAAGGTTGCACCAACTAAATCTTTCTTCGTTGTTTTACCATCATCTGTTTTTCTAAAGTGTCACTTCACCTTTTTAGTGATTTTTGGTTCATTTGGAATATTTAATATCGATTGTTTAAACGGTTTGTCATTTAATGCATTAATCAACTTTACCTTGGTGACTAATTTTAAATTTATACTCACGTGGATTATGTTTGTATAAATTTTTCACGGTACTATACTGACTAGCTGTAGGTAATTCTGTAACTGTGTAAACAACGTCAGTCTTTAAATTTTTGTAAAGAAGACCTCTCCAAGGCTACTCGTTGCATTTGTAGTAAAGTGGTTCCATCTTCGCCCACTAAACCTTAAAGCGGAAACCGAGCTAATTTTTCTTACCAAAATCGGTTAACTGATCCCAATTTTCTGGTTCAATCGATGTATTATCAGCTACAACGATTTTTGGAAAAGCTTGCCGAATTTATCATTAACAAAGGTAAGCTCATGATCTCTCCTATCTGCCGTAATAGTAAATTCTTGGTTTGGTGCTTTTTGATATCTATTCATGAAGTTGATTCTATTCTCACTAACGCTATACGTCCCTTCAGGTAAGTTTTTCAATTTTCACTTTACCTGTCTTGTCAGTATGAACTACTATCTGATTAATCTGAGCGTTTGTAGAACTTATCCCTTATGAAACGAATTCAACGTTTGTAATACGCCAAGATTGCTCACGAACTTTTAGTAATTTCAACACTACCTTTAAATAAGCGAACATTCATAAATCTAGCCTTGCTTGTTGCATCAGGGATAACAACAGCAAAATTATCATCTTTACACGTTCAAATTCCTGCTTTTACCTACTGTAAGTTGGTTGTTGATGATAATGCTGTACTCTGGTGGTGCTGAAAATTCTCGGATGAAGTAAGTTTCATTAACTGCAAGATCTTCAAAAGTTACTTTACCTTCAGTATTTGTATAGGCAACAGCAAAGCACCTTACTTGGTTCTTTTCTGTTGACAATTTTCAAAACCTGCTCCTTGAAAAGTGGGGTAGCATGTATGATTATCCGCTAGTAAACCTTCTTTACCATATTTAGTAAAAGTAATACTACCTCTTGGCACATCCATATAGTTGTAGACTGGGTTAACTTCACCAAAATGCGTATAATTTTGTCGTTCCAACATGATAATGACGAAGAGAAAGAATCTACAGCCTTTTTATCAAGAAGTGGATCTTCTAAACCTGAAAGTTCAGGAGCTTTCATCGGAATAATAACATTAAAGCTATCACCTTGTGGTAAGATAACCCCTGGTTTTGCTGTAATGCGAACCTTTAGTGTTAATAGCTGGTGTATCTGACTCAAAACAACACTTGGGTCATCACCAAAGCATCGAGGTCGGTGTGGCTTTTGAAGCAAGTCTTTAACTGGTGTGTCAGTATTTAGATAACGAATTGTATAACCATCTGGCATATATAAAATCAGTGGCTATTCTACTTGAAGTCAATCGTATTAGAAAATCTGACCCACGTGTGATCAGATTTTTCATATTTAAATCTCTCTCACCAGGGAAAAAGTTAATGATCATCAATACCTTCATAGCCCGTAACGTTAGGTGTGGCATCATAATTGCTAATAATCATCTTATAGTCAAATGGTTCAAGTGATTTTGTCGGGGTACTTCTTTGCCATATGTTGTCAATTTTATTTCTAATATACAATCTACCAAAAAGCGAACTACTCGCTAAGACGCGAATACTTGCATCAGCATAAACCCATTTTTGGGCATCATTTGCGACAACATTGCCTTTTGGATCCTAGAAGTTTTGTTTATCATCGCTAACAGCAGGATTGATAGGCAATACGGTTTCATTATCCCATTTCGCATAAACTTGCTGTTTTTAAGAATGCTTTTTGGTGTTTCGCCAACGTATTGAGATTTAATAGAAGCAATATCCAAATCACCACCATAATTTCCCATATCAAAGCGTGCTGCATAAAACGAATCGCTGTTCTCGTGACATTCTTACCATTTTCTATGACTGGATAGTCTTCTAAAAATTCAAACTTACCACCTTGTCGAATAAATTTTTGATTTAAAAACGACATCCGATTTTTAACACGAATAGATTCTGGTAAAACATCGATAATTTCTAAATTTCTAAGAATATCTTCTGCTTTATCGCCAGTTGAATCAACACGAGAAGTCAGTCTAATATGATGAGGCACCTTTTTCCCCTGTTAAAACAAATTCACCACTATCCGCTGATGGATATTGATCATATTCTTCACCAGTGAAACTCACAAGAGATTTTAAAATACCAACACTGGATTTATACTCGAGAACTTTAACATTCGCTTCATCGTGGTCAATATAATTATCTGTTAAACCTTCAAAGAAGTTTGTCGTATCTGCTTTTCCTTTGCTTCAGTTGTACCTTTTTGAATACATCGGCAGCAAGTGTTGCTCTATTGGTCAAAATATTATCATCTGAACCAGAAACATCACTAAATAATTTTGCCTCTATATCTCGGACTTCTGTTATAACTTTAAATATTAGCGAATTTGCTAAAAGTGCTTCATCTGTACCAATAACATAAATAACTAAATAGTCGATATCTGCATTGCCGAAGTTAACGCCACTAGTCTTATCTACTCTGACTTCTCTTTCAAATGTAACAGTATCCTCCGTCAAATTCATTTTTGACCTATCTTTTTCTGTAACCTGTTATACGAACAGATCGATTGCCAGCTTCAGCTGATGTCTGAGATAAAATCAATTCCTTTGTAACGCAATCTTTCATCTAAAGAATGATCTATCAATTTAACATTTTTAGATCGTGCAATTCATTTGTAGAGTGAATTACCAAGTCAAAAGGAATGTCTTTCTTCTTATCATTCAAACGATCATATAAATAGGCACCAACACCACTTTATATCTTGGTGCCTAGCGTCTTCTTTATACCAAGAGAAATCAGAACTCGTAGTTACAGTCTTTTCACCTGTTTCACCTGGAACATTAGAGTTTTATCTGGTGGAACATAAAGTGGATAGATTGTTAGAGAATCCCCCTACCCTAAATCACCAGTAGCTAGTAGTTTTTTCGCCTCAACTCCTGGTGCAACGTTTGGCACTAAACTCACAAAGACCTTGTTAACAACATTTGTCTTTTTCTTTAATGTTAGGAATTTTAAATATAAGGATGGAATACTAGCATTTACCACAGAAGCTTCATCAGTCGAAGTAAAAGCCTTACTATAATAAAGCGATTTACCATCATCAGATAAGGTCCACTGCGGATTTTGATTTCTGGATCAAAAACAGCTGTTTTTCTACTTCATGACCAGAATCATCTAAGGCCGTATAGGTAGGAATCGGTACCACAGCGCTACACTATCCATACCATAATAAACATTATTTATCGTGTAATAGAATCTAACAGCATCTGGGTCATCTACAACGCGTCTATTTTGAATATCGCCCTTAAATTTACCCATATTTCTTGGCCCACCATTACTATCCATCATTAACTAGTATTACTTGGTGAGTTTACTGTAATTGTTGGACCCGGCTTATAGAATAAGCGAAGAATTGTTAGTTCTTCCGTTTCTCAAACGATTGTTTCAACGCCGTTAATTTCATCTGTTAGCGTCATCTTATTTTGCCGTCGCACCTTCAGGTGTTTTTCCCGACTTAAAAGCGATAGGAAATATTAAAGTGTTTGGCATTAACTGGAGAAAGGTTCGGTAAGAGTGGAATTTCTATACCGTTATCACTAATGACAACGTTTTCTTTTTGAAAATACCCATGCATAATATCATCACTATAAGCAATACCAATTTCTTTAGGATCAATATATGGTACATCCCACGTAATTCTAATCTTACCCTGTGGTAAGCGTCTCACTGTCTTTTAAAGACATATCCCAAGCTGTTACCATTTGAGGCAATTTAGAACCTTTGTTGGTGCATTCTACATAATCTTTACTTTTTACTAAAGGCTGACCGATATTTTCAACAATACCATAATCAATTGTTGGTCCTTTGAGTGCTGAACGTGTTGCTCTTTTATAAACTAAAAAGTAATAGTTCTATCTGTTCTACTACCTTCTTTTTCGAATGGAAGATCTACTTCATTAGCTACCAACAATAGCATAACCATCAATTAAAGGCGCTTTTGTACTTTGCAGAAGCAGCAAGTTCACCAGTGATCTTCAACGAGGTCTTCTCTAATTCTTCATACACGTACTCAAAAATAATCTGGCTTATTTGGTCTACCATCTTAGACCATCTAGAGCTGGACCATCTTCTGTATCAAAGGGGCGATGTTTAGTACTCTCACTACTAAATTCGGGGTGAGAATTTGCTGTAGATATTTTCTGGAGATGTATTTCCCGTTAAAATATTTATAATAACTTCCCGTTGTCCGGACCGCCTTCTTTAATGTTGTGAGGATTAGTTCTATCTAGAGTACCATCTGCTCTTGGTGTTTTTGTAAATACGATAGCACTAGGTTTTATAATCTCTATTATCACTACCTTCACGATAACCAGAAAGAAATTGATTTCCAACATTAGAACCATACAGATATTCAATATTTGTTGCATCTACAAAGTGTTTCTGTAGTGCCAGAAAATAGAAATTATAGTAATTCTCAAGTCGTTTTAATGTGATAGATCCAGTTTTTAACAGGGATTATTATAAAAATTTTCATAATAAATTCTTTCTAGTTTTGGAAAGGTTATGATCAATTCAGTTAAATTCATTTCGCCGTAGAATGCATAGCTTCCAGGGTGCTTTTAATTCTGCACATAAATACTGAGGTTATTAAATTAGAGGCAAAAGCATAGTCGTTTCCAATAGATTCTGGTTTCATCCGCTCTAACTGTTGTAATAGGATTGTCATAAAATTCTCTACCGAATTTAATGTAACTCACGCTAGGAAGGAAACTTCTGTCAAACCACTCTTTTCAAAAGCCCCGTTACCAATCGTAGTGACATTATCTAAATTCATGAGACTTTAACTTTCTACCATAGTTATTGTAGAACGCTTGATTGCCTCACTGTTTTTAATTTTTGGAAAATCAGCCATTTCAGTGGATTATTTTCAAAAGCTGATCTGTGACTTCAGTCACATTTTTACCACTTTACTTTAGCTTACATTTGTCCAAATAAAAGCTCTCTCACCGATAATTTCTGCTCTATCTGGAAGGGTAATCGAAAGAATTATTTTTAATGAATTTTGTCTTACCTAGTTCATAAAACCGAGCACCATATTCGGATTAGTTTTATCCCAAATGAAATCATCTTCGGTGCAATCACCGCCTCGCTCTCATTTGGATTAACGAGATAGTTTTCATTACTTCTTAAATTTGTATTATCCGTATAGATAACCACATTATTACCTGATGCTTTTATCCCTGGATTATACTCATTTGGTCCATTATCTTGCCAAAAAGCATAGAGCTCAATCGTTTCTAATTTTGGAGCATTGACAGTCTTCATCTTATTCGGACCAAAAGCCTGTATCCTATGCTAGACGGGATGATTGACTGTTTCAATTAAATTATTAGCAAAACCATAATTAGTAATTTTTCAAAAGTGGCGGAAATTGATCTTCATTTAACTTGGTCAATTTTATTATTCTAGAAAAGCATAATCAGACACAACTTTTAACTGGGAAAAGAAACATCTGTTAATCATTGTTAGCAAAACCCATGGAGTACGATGGTCGTTGCTTCAGGAAAAGAAACGTTGGTCAACAAATTATAATAAAGCGCTATAGCCAATTGTTGTCGCTGAGGCGCTTCAACTTTACTAATATTATTATTATAGCACTACTGCCAATTCTCATAACTTCTGGTGATACATGAGTAAGTGTTCTACCGCTTTGACTGTAAAATGCATCTGACACAACCTTAGTTTACTTTTGAGAGAGGTTAACCGTCTTAATCAAATTACCTTGAAAAGCTGAATAACCGACTTCTCTAATTAGAGGCATTTGTGTTGTCATCAACATAGGTTAACTTGCTATTTCTAAAAGACATAACTATTTAACGTTCCAGCTAATAGCGGAAAAATGAAAACCTTGTGGATAATCTGGATCACTTCCAGACCATGGAACTTTCAAATGCATACGCATCAAAGTTTATTAATACTGGTGCAATAACTTTTTGAACCCGTACTGAAAACCTGAACTCTCAATTGTTGTAATTTTCGTGAAGTCCATTTCGGTTAAAGTTCTATTGTTGTAAAAAGATGATGCGCTCAACTTTTAGTCAAATTTGGCAAATTAACAGAAGTAAGACAGTTACCCGCAAAGACGGAATATAACGTTTCTGTAATATTTTTGTCGTAGTCGGTTACTGGAGGTAATCCCTTACTTGTAAAAGCAAGTATTTTCCTGTTTTTCAGCGCCAGCACTAAAAGTTCTGTCGCTTGTCATTCCACCAACTTTTGTGATACGTTCACCCGTTGTTGGATTTAAGTGAGGTAAAATAACATGTCTATTTCTTTTGGAATTTGGTATAACCTTGTTCGGTAAAACCCCATAACGATTGTTTTGTCGTTACTACCAGAATTTGCATCGCCACCATAGACGAAAGTCACCTAACACCAGTCGTTACCTAGTGGGAAATTTCTCATATCGGTACCGACATGCCAGACGTCTAGAGTCATTCTTTCCATTTCTCCGGTTGTCGCATCTCTTAAAATATAGGTCACCTGTATGCACCTGACCTTCTGTATCTGTATCAATTGTTTCAGGAGAAAGGATAACTTGATCGATTAAGTTTTTCATTGTTTTTATTCGTCGCTACGACAAAATTCTTTTAATTTTGCTGTCAATTCATCCCCAGATAAACCGGCTGGTACCATGGGTTTTTACTTGAGGATTTTGAGTGAAGAAAGTCCACTCGTCTCGTCTCAACTGTTAATTCATAGCCCTCTCTATCTGCTATGAATTTTTATTTTCTGGCACGGGAATGTAGCCAGGAATCTCCGTCGGCGTATACTCCATTTCTTCATTTAAAACAAAAATATCATTTAAAGAAGTTAAGTCTTACCTAAAACACTATCGTCTAATAGCTTTCTTCCAGTACCGACTCTTTTATAAAAACATTTATCGTGATTGGATCGATAACATACCCGTAACCACCATCTGTTTTTGTAATTTTTGGAATACGATAGGTTTCATCGGGATTAATTAACTTAACAAAACTGATTGTTGTAGGAAAATACATCTTTCCCAATCTTGGTCAACGTTTTCAATTAAGTTAACTTCTTTTTAAACTATTACCTTTAAAAACGCTATCGCCGAGTTCGGTTAGGCTATCCTCAAAAGCCAAACTCGTCATACATTGTTGGCAAACGCACTTTTCAACGAGGGTAACGTGTTTTAAATCTAAACTTTCGATTTTATTGTCACGAAAAGCGCTTCGCCAATTTTCTGTACGCTGTCAGGTAAATTGAGTTCGCTAATTTTAGTACCAGCAAAATGCATAATCTAATTTCTTTTTAAACCTTCTGGCAAGAACAATGCTTTCAACATTTTGAAATAAAAGCACGTTCAGCGATTTCCAAAAACACAGCTTGACCTGCAAAGTACTTGGAATGGTAATATCTTTTATCATCTTCTGTCGCATTGGCACGGAAGGCGACGATTTTAATACCACCATCTACTGTCACAGCGATAAATACCTTCGGTTCAGGCATCAACACCTGTCTTCAACATCAGAACTATCTGTCGTTTCTGATGTTGTGTCCAGTCGAACTCCCACTTGTTGGGTTATCGGTATCGTTGTCGCGCGGTACCACTTCAGCTGTATCTGAGGTTGATAGCTGCATCATGCAACAGGCCGTTGGCAAAACGGAATTTGACAAGAGCGAAAAATCAACAACGACGCTATAAAGACGTTTTCGCCATCGCCCTTGCTTTTTCTCAGACATTTCACTTTTTCATTGTTGCTACGTTCCTCCTTAAACGTAGACACAATTTTACTTAGCTATAGTATATCATAAAACATCCGGTAAAGTTATGCTAAACTACTTTTACCCAATATTTTAACGTAAATGTTGAATAATATAATTTTTCTCTTAATAATAATAAAAATAGGTGATGGGTGCTACTCACCTATTAAGTATTTTAGTTCTAACTCGCTTATCTCGTGCTTTATTTTGATAAGCATAGCTCAATACTTCATTGTATGCATAACGTTGCTTTACCACCAAAGCTTAACTTTTTGTCCATCTGCAAGTACATCATACAAGAACCACAGCCAGTAATAATCGTATCTGCCGCCGTATTTTTTGATATCTTCATATTTTTATTTTGAATATCATCGATAAATCATAATGCGTCAAGCTAAACGAACCGCCACCCCGCAGCAACGATTTGGTTTTGTCATCGACAAAATCCACATCCAACAAAGTATTTAAATCTTGCATTGGCGATTCTACTCAACACCGATACCGGCGTGGGTACGACAAAGGGTCATGATGGGTCGCACGCATTTTTCCGTGGTAATAAAACACTTAAATCTGCTTGAACGACTTTTACGATAAAGGTCAAACAATCCATAACTTTACTTGAAACGCGTTTACCATCTCCTTAATACTCACTATCTTCAGTAAATCAGAATAATGTTCCTTTAAAAGATGGCGCGCGAGAGCCACACACTGTAAGAATATATTCTACATCTGGTTATCAAATAATTTCACGTGATGGTCCAATCGCCATTCTTTTTGCCATTTCGATATCCATGAGCTTTAAAATAGGCGTACCGCAACAATGCAAGCCTTTTGGCACAATGACCTCTACATTATTTCTGCCATAACATTCATAAAAAGCTTTGGAATGTTACTATAAATGTAGTTTGCGGAGCAACCGTTGAAAAAGCTACCCTGTGTTGACTTCGCCTAGCGGTTTAGTCCTTCATTAACCGTTTTTCACAAACGGTTTATCTGTAATTTGGTACTACGCGTTTCATCTAAGCCGAACGGAAGCGATGAATTGTAACCACCCGTTTCTTTTCTTTTGAAAACAGCTCGCTTGAAACGTACTACCAAGTTGCATACCAGCATCCATAAGAGACAGTCTATCTACCACACTAAAAATAACTTTTTAAGTGGATGCATACCTTGTTGACGCACAACTGCTGCGACCCACTTCAAACAATTTTATCAATCTCAACACCACAAGGACAAATTTCATTACAGGCACGCAAGTTAAACGTGTTCGATATGATGTTTTAACCTTTTCATCGCCGGTAATTAAACCATTTTAAAAGGGCGTGTACCGGCAATCTTACACCTCGCTTCACACTACCTTCTTCTTTAGTTTCATAATAGATTGGGCAAACTTCTTGACAGTGCCACCAAACCATACATTTCATGACTTGTCTTCACAAATTTGATATCATCAGAAAATAGAGCTATCTCTTATTCCCCCCTTAAAAATAAGTGGTCTGGATTGAACATAGATAGGATCAAACACTCTTTGACAGCTTTAAAGGTTGCCATACCAGCCTCTCCAAATTGATCCTTCATATGTTTGATTTGCCAATACTATACCGTGTTCGCCAGTAAGGTACCACCCTATTCAAGTGCTGTTGCAAAGATTTCATCAGTAGCGACGAACTCTAGTCATTTCTTCTTCATCTCTAGAATCGTTAAAATTATTGGATGTAGGTTCTCCTTAGCATGACCAAAAGTGCCAATTTGAAGATTGTATTTTCTGCAATTTCTTCCAATTTTAACTAACATATCTCTGAATTTTGTACGTGGTACAGTAGCATCTTCTAATACAGTTTGTTGGTTTTACTCTTGCAAGCGCTGGAAGACTGCGACATCCTGCTATGAGTTTCAGTTCTCTCTTCTTCTGTTTTCGCTTTGTAATGATAGTTTACCATTATTTCTAAACTCAATGACTTTTAAATCATTTCGACTTCGGTCCAGAACATTTGCCAATCTACTTCGATTAAAGCATAACTTTTGGTCCAACTGATAATAATCGGTTTTGTAATCTTCCACTGCATGGTTACGCGAGTCCGGATTCCATGGTGGCTAAGATAACTTTTGCTCAATAATACCGTTAATTGCGCGCTTCTTTTAGGTATGGTGCAGTGTCGTTTTATAAACTGTGGTTTTGGTATAACAGCAGGCATGGTTAATCCTCTAAGGGACCTTCTGCTCCACAAATCAATTTGTCAAAATCGTAACCGGCTGCATTCTTAACTGACTTACACCACCAAAAAGTGACAACCATGCGTGGACTTTACTAATTCTGCTCCCGACAACATAATCTTTGGTAGCGCCATGCTTTAAACCAGAACCTGGAAGATTCGCTTACCAGACCCCATAAATACAGCTGTATTTACAGTACCTGGATCTTAGCGGATACAATAAGCCGCCAAGGACTAACTGCATCTACTTAGAGACGAATAACTACCTTTTGGGTTCAACTAAGGCGGTCATATTTTCCGTAATTTCAAAGAATGTTGTTCATTCGTGTCGTTACAATGCAGCCTTTTCTAAAAGTGGAAATCGTGCCTCCTGAAAGGTTGATTGCCTGCACCCCTTGTGTAAATATCGCTTCTCTCTTCGAAACCAAATTGACTAAATCAACAATTTCTTCTTTGTTTTGGTAAAACTACTACATCAGATGTACTTGCGGTTGATCTGGTGTTTCCATCAACAGAGCCAGTAGTAGTGCCAAATCAGACGTTTTTCCATTGTCTTTTCCAACAATTCAACTAATTGCTTATTGTGTTTTTCTCTAGCATACCGCTTCCTCCTTGTGTACTAATTTAAGTTAAAGGTACATAATTGTAACCGTGATTTTAATCCTGATTCACGCTCTGTTAAAGGTCTATATTGCCCTTATCCACATGTTTTAAAGGTACTCTATCTACTTCCAATGCGTTTTTAAATAGCACTGGAAAACCAACAAAAGCATACGTCTAACCTCTTTTTTCCCCTCATGAATGGTTAACAATGACAGAAGTTTTTTTCTGTTTTCTTTTAGAGACAACTTGTGCAGGTTTGTTAAGCCGTCTTCTAACGGCACTCCTTACTCCCAATGTTTCTAAGGCTTTTTATTAATTTCCCCTTGAACAATTGCGTGGGTTTTTTACTTCAAATTTGAGTTGCGTCATACAGCAATCACCATCATTTGTTGAAAAGTAAGCCCTCAGTATCCATATCTAATCGACCTACGGGATTAACTTTTCGCGCCAATTCTGGCAAAGATCAAAAATAGTTGTGGTCTACCTTCTGGATCGCTAGCCGCCGTTAAATAGCCTTCTGGTTTAAAAAACATATAATAAAGTTTTCTTTTGGTAACTGTACTTTTTTACCTCTAACTTTAACCATATCTTTTAAGGATCAACTCTCTCTCACCCTAGCGTCTTTATAATGCCCATTTACTTCAACTACACCATCCCCGAAATAAGTTGTTCGCTCTTTCTTCGTGAGCAATACCACACCTTACCAGATACTTATGCATTTTCTGTATCATACATTATCACCTTTTCTAAGTATACTGAGGGTTTAGGATTTTCTGTCTATTCAAAATTTTTTATTTATTATCCTTTTGGTGTTCTTAACTCTTTATTGATAGCTAAATGACGATTGATAAAATTTCACCGCTTTCTCTAATAACCAAGCCGAATGATTTTTTCTGGACTTATAATTACTTCGTAATAGGCTGTCTAAAACCGTTTTTTGTACCTTTCCTTGAAAACCCTAACGATTTTAGAGTCATTGCCACTAAAATTTTTTAAGGTTTTAATCTCAAAACAGTCAGCTCTTTTATGATTTCGTCTAACTTATTTTCTATTTGTTCAAAATGAAGAATAATTTTCTTTCCTTTTAATATTAGGAAAGTCTATGGGCTAAAATATCCGCTATTTTAACCTTTAACAATCTTTTGTACTTTCTAAACCTAAATTTTTAAGTACACGACGAATACCCCAGTTTCATCATCGAGGCCAATATTATCGTTGTGATGTATAGCTTTACAACTTCTTTGCGTGTGTATTATCATATTTTGAGTCCCGTAAGTTGATTAGCAGTTGACTTCCAATGCTTTTCGTGAAGAGGAAATTCATCATTTTCATCTAACGTATAGGGTTTTGCCAATATCGTGCCAAAAATAGCGTTAATCTTAGAAATGAAGATCATTTGATATAAACTTGTCGCTAAAGGCTATGTTCGAAATACATCAAAATGTCCCTTCCTTGCGTAAAACCATATTGATGACCATTTTCTGGTGCGCTGACGGTAAAATCGTATTGACCTAAATCATATAACCCGCGTGCCACATCCTTAGCACATAAGATTTTTATTTAATTCAACTTGGATACGCTCTTTTGCAATGTGCTGGTAAATGAATTTTCTGTTTATTGCTTTTAAGTTTCTTTATCGTAATCAAAAGACAGTACTGTTTTCAAAGCAGATAAAACGTAACAAGCGGGGGGTATATCTTCAAAACGAACAGTGGATCACCACCGCTTTCAAAACACGTTTTTCTAATCGCTTCTCAAAATAATCTAATATCCTTCTTTGGGATGATAGGCCATTGCATTGATTGTAAAATCTCGGCGACTCAAATCTTCTTTTAAATCACTCATGTGTATTGCACTTCATTTGGTCGCCTATGATCTTTGTACTCGCCATCGATACGATGGGTCGTCACCTCATAAGAATCTTTGCAACTAAATGTGCTGTTCCGTGAATAATCCCAGTTGGGAATTACCTTACATATTCACTAAAACTTAGGCATTTCATCGGGAGTTGCACTTGTGCCAAATGTCCCAATCAGAGGAATTTTTCCTAAAGGGCCTCTCTGACGCAACCGCCACCACCAGCCTGCATGTCAACAATTGTCATTTAATTTTCAATTGCTGATGACAACTTTTAGGTACCTGCAAGTTCCCTCCTTAACTATTGAAATTTTCTTGCCATTGAGTAAAGCATCAAATCACTTTATGATAAGAATGTAACGTAACCTAACATCAATCTATTTTTCTATAGGTATAACGGCGAAAAAAATGAATCCTCGTTAAGATATAAAACTGGTCTATCATAAGACAGGCTCTCTGTCACCAGCGTCTATCTCCAACAATAATATGTCCCATATGAGAAAGTTGTGCACAATTTGATGTCATTTTACGTTCAATTTTTATCGTTGGTCCCGTTTTGTTTTCATCTTCTACGTCATAAAATACTGGCGAAAAAAAGAGTTTGCCCTTTTCCTGTTTCACTGACGTGGTATAGGCACAACTTCATTGTCTTTGGAATATGGACACTGCTCTAAATAATTCTCTATGACTGCCATATACTTTTCCATAAACTAACGTCTGATGGTATTTATGAAAATCAACTTTAGTGATTGACTTGCCATAAACAGATGTTCGCTAAAAGAACTAAACCCGATGTTCCCTTATCTAGCCTAGAAATTTGGATAATAGCCACCACATGCTCACCTTTGTGTTCCTAGATAATTATCTTACTTTGTTATTCGCTAAACTACGGGTCACCTTTATATCTTGGATACATCGTAATATAGGGCGATTTATCGACTACTAAATAATCGTGTCTTCACCAACTTTGTACCGACAAAGCTGTCTTGTTGTGCTTCAAGGATAACGCTTTTAAAAATGTCGTTTGCACACACTGACTATCATATTTTAGTAAATAGCGTACCGTTTTCTTTTTCTTGTTTATAAATACCAAAGGTTCGTTTTTTTTAATCGTCTAACCATTCTTTTTTCGACAGCAATTCTTCCTGATAATAAGCGCTTCTTTCTTTCCTGACCAAATAGGCAAAACGTTTTTTCTAAACGTTTCATACTTAACTACGCCTCAATATACGCTCTACTACGTTTTAGTAGCTTCTACCACTAACTTTTGCCCGATACGTTCTTTTAATTCATTAACGTGAGATATAATTCCCTACTAAGCGACCACCATTTCTAAATTCATCCCAGCGTATCTAACATTATATCTAGAGAATCTTCATCCAACTGCCCAAAACCTTCATCAATAAAGTATCGTATCCAGATGAATACCGCCACTTTCTTCTCCGACCATCAGATAAACCTAGGGCTGGCACTTCAGAACGCCTTAAAACTCTACCACCAGAAAGCGGCAAAGCTCTTTACAGCATTCGTCATATCATCAGATCAAACCACCTATTACTCTCTTGTCGCTGACATCTTCTTGTCTGTCAAAATAAATAACGACCCATGGTCATTTGTCTTTAAGCGACTATTGGCGTGAGGAAGTACTTTTTCATAGTAACGTATTGGTGCAAACGTCTCAAAATCCATTTTCCATTCATTTTGTTCCATTTGCTAAATCTGACGGTGTTTTTAACCATAGCATAGTTTTTCTCTATCGCACTCTGTTTCCACACGAGTAATTTAGAATGGCACCATAAGCTTTTCCTTTCTTGAAGGTACTTTGAAAAGCCCAAAGTCTTGTTCTTTTTTCTAAACTATAGCAAAAGTTTCATTAAACACACTTTCTAAAGAAAACCCTCATATAGTAGAATTTTCTAATCTTTTTCGAAGTTGGCGGTCAATAGAACGGTTTCCTAAATTCAGCTGAATTTATCTCTTGATTGATCTTATTCTTTACTGAGATTTTTCTTTTATTTTTGATACAAATCAAAGAAAAAATCCTTGCCATTCAACTCGAATAGCTGATAGTCAACCGAATAACTCATCTCAATACTTGTCACTTTGGTTTCACTAAAGACTTTTTCGCTGTAAGTGTAATTTCTTTCCTTTATTTCATTTCACACGCTTAGACAATTCATCTAACCAAGATGTAATTTTACTCATTTCATCGTCTATCTTATCTTCTTTGTACCAAAGCACCCTATCTTCTAAAGCTAGAAAATCAGATAATCTCTAACCTTTCTACTTCACTTGGCTTCTGGTTTTAGACAATGAAATTTTCTTTAAACTTTGTATTAAATTTTCCTGGCATTTCGTCATATCATTTAGTTGATTTTTCGATTGTATCTTGCACTAATTCTTCTAGTGTTCTTTCTTTTTCGCCAGTTTTGATACTGTTCCTCTCGTAAATTACCTAAAAATTCATCAATATCTGCTTTCTCAATCTCAAGGGTATTACAATATTCCAATGAATTATTTTCTAAATCCAAGAGCCGTACTTTCTCACGAGACAAATTAATTTCTATCCGATTTAAATTTTGTTCCAGAACATGAACCACTTACTTTCTTCATAGTCGGAAAGCGAAACGCTTCCTTTGCCTTTCTTTAGGCAACTCCGTAACAAGATGACCGCACAACAAACAAGGCTCTCCCTTTTTTGAACAACCGGCAATTCTCGCCTATAAAGCAAAACTTTATCTTTCAACTCTTGATACGCTGCCCGACTATTTGAAAAACGTTGGTGCTTCTATTTTTCTTTATCGTACTTTCTAATCTCTCTGCTTCTTTTGCTTTAACATCTGATTGATAAGTTTTGTTTTCAGTTTGTCGTAATTTCCACACAGGGCTGTACAACATCATTTAAACGGTTTTTCTCTTGAATAGCCGTCAGTGTTTCTCTTAATTTTCCTGTCTTCTGTATATTTTTGATATTGATGGTATTTCTTCTTCCTTTATAATTTTCTTTTAAGTCTTTTCTTTTAACTTAAAGTGCGTTGTTGCTAGTTCATATTGCTCTGATTGTTTCTAAATCTTTTGTAAGTCCTGCTTCCACTATTTCCAGCTTTTCAACAGAATTTTGTTTCTTCTTTTTCTTTTTCACTTTCTTGGTATTCTTTACTATTATTTAATTCAATAAACTTACAATACTCACCTAACTTTTCTTTTATTATTTTCTAAAGATAGCCTTTCTTTTTCTAAGTTTCTTCCAACTTTGTTTTTTAACATTGATGTTTTAACTCTTTTTGTAAGTTTTCAATATTGCTTCTGCCTAAAAGATGGGTATCTCCATAGGATCTTTTGAGCGTCTAGTAAGTGGTTTGAATCTCTTGCTTGCAAATCTTGTGCTATTTAGTACTTCCTCTATTTTCCTTTTATGCTGTCCGACTTTTCTTCTAATTCAACTTTCTTTTGCAAAAGTAATTTGTTTTCATTAACTAAGATGATGATTTTCAATAGCATTTATATCTTCATTTTTCAAAATTTACCTTAACGCTTTTTCTATTTCTAGCCTACTATCTTCCATATTCTTTTTTTATTGCTAAGGCTTTCTTTTTCATCCTACTTCTTGAATTTTCAGATAAGGTTTTGTGTGGAATAAACTTCTTTGAAAATTTTCTTTTCTCATTGTGTTCCAGAAAGTAAAATTTATAAAAACTCACCTTGAGGCAACATTATAATTTTTTTAGAATTGATCTTCATGAAATCCTATCAGTTCTTCTACTGCTTTCTTTACTTCACTAATTCTGAAGCAGGAGTGGAGAAAATTACTATCAGGCTTTTTTTTAGTACAACTTCATGTTTTGTTCTCTAAATCCATTTCCGACTTTCTTAGGCTGGAAGTTGATAAGGTATTCCAGCTTGATTTCATAAATTTCATTCTGTGAATTGAAAACGGGGAAATAGTGTATAAATTTATATCGGTATTATTTTTTGAGACAAAATCAGAACGGTACCCTTTCGTGTCTCTTTCTTGATGAGTCGCCTCACCATATAGAAAAACATCGCTTCAATGGGTAGACTTGCCGGCACCTGTAGGTCCAGTAACTACAAAATACCTTCATCAGTAATTTTTGTGAAATCAAGGCTACTTTCTTTTTCGTAAAGGCAAAAGGTGTAATTCTAAATAAATGGTTTCATCTTTTCTTTCCTTATCAATTATCTCTTGCAACCATTTTTTCCACAGAATCATCCTGGCCTTATCATAAAAAGAACTATAAAACTTTCAAATAATTCAAATGTCGATATTTTTCTCTAATTCATCATTTTGCACAACTTCAATGAAAAAGTCTCTCTATCTATTTTCTTTTTCAAGTAATTGTAAAATATTCGGATGGAGCATCCTTTAAGCGTCTCATTGGTTCAATCGGTTCTGTTGTTTCGTAAAGCTCGACAGCTAAATAATCTTGGCTTGGATTTGTTTCTCCAAGGCACGTTTGAAAATAACCCTGTATTGATGTTTTTAAACGTCGCCCTTTCTCTAAAAGCAATTCATAAATTTCTAAAGGCCTATCTTTCCCTTTTAAATTAACTACCGTAAACTGATTTTTATGTTTTTCTTCTGAAAAGAGTACGGGTAAAATGACCACTATATCTAATGTTCGGTTTCCTGCTTGTTGCGCCTTATGTAAATGCCCTAAGGGCAACATGGGAAAATTTTCAAAATAATTTTACTTTGATGGAAGTCTGCCACCAACAGAAAGCATTCTTGAATCAGAAAAAGAGCCTATCACCACCAACACCATGCCGTGAAAAAAGCAATATGTGTCTCTTTTTCATCATTGGTATCAATTTCTTCTAACAATTTTGCCATCACTTCTTCCATAAGATAGGCCAGTAAGTCCTCTCTGTGATGATAGGCTGTGGTAGATCAAAAAAGGTAGTAGATGAAGAACCAACTCACCATATTCATCTGTTAAATTGTTAAAAATAGGGAATAGCTGCCATGAACTCGCCTGCAAGGTGTAAGCGCTTTGGGCTCATTTTACCGTCTAGGCACGTCTACCACTATCATGATTGCCTGATACCAATTACTAATTTTTTCTAAAATCAGGACGATAAAAACCAATCACAAAGGTCGAACCTTCTAAGGATGGATTTCTTCTGTCATAATATACGACCCAACAGAAATTACATCGGGCTTTCGGTTGTAACATAGTCAAAATCTCTTCCTAAGGACAATTCTTTTGATCTGAAATCAAATCGACTTTGGTTAACTTTTAAATGAAGATCTGCTAAGTGAAATATTTGCCCGCTTTGTTTCCTCCTTAACTTAAAAATGCGAAAATAAACTCGCCGGCACGGCAACAATCGCACCTAAGACCCATTCGTTCCACTGCTTGCTTAAAATAGGGATTTGCAATTTTTCTAATCAGAATCTCTAGCCTATCATCATCCGCTTTTATCAATTGCCTTAATGACTACACCAGATAATCAAAGAATCGAGCATTATTTTCATTTCTTTCGATTAACACTTCGGCTGCTGCAGGGGAATCTGGGGTGGCAAATCTATCATTAGCATTTCTGAATTTTAAAATGATTGTCCGGGCAATAAATCTTTTGGTTAAACACTGCCTCTATAGCGAGCTCAATCTATCTACATTAACAATCGTCTTAACTTGCCAGAAGCAATTTGTTTGAAATGTTTTTGCCCAATCTGGAAATAACTCTTCAATATGACTTTTAAAACACAAGCAGTAAGTCTTGATAAAAATTTAGGATAAATTTTTTTCTATCTAGGAAATAAAAACTACCATTTCTATATTACAGATTTTCAATTCAATCGTTTCTAAAAACTTGTCTCTGTGACACATCATTTTTGCAGGTTTTTTTTTAAAGGTAGCATTATTTTTTCTTTGATAAAAAGCATCAACGACAACTTGGCTTTTCATTCGTTTGTCTGTCAAAAGTATCGAATAGAGTTGTTCTAATTGAGTTGATTAGAAGTTAGCCCTAGTTCATAAAATTGATTTTCCTTTAAAATCTTTAGAAATACTTTTAGTAAATACTCACCTAGATCCTGGCGTATTTCTTTTACGAAAAGGTAACTTGTTTCTTAAAAAATACGGACAAAGGCGTAATACATAGCGATCGCCCCCTATCATTCCATTAAGAGCTAGATTAACACGAAAACCCTAAACTTTCTTTAATTTTTAATTTGAAAACTTCGTTAACTGATTTTCATATTTCCAGAGAAAAAGAAATGGGAATAGCCATCTTGTTCCAAAATAAATTCTACCCCTTTTGAATTAATCTATCGTCCTTAAGCAGAATCGTTTGTTTCAAAAAAGTATCCATTTTTCTTTAAACGCTGTGGTTTAGTTTCAATAATAGATTCAAAAGAATTTATTCGTCGTTTTATCTAAATAAACGGTATATTTTATCTAAATTATCAATACCGTTTGTTAAATATTTGCCAAAGATGTTCGCCTATGTTTTGCTGTAATCAAAATTCATCTCAGATGATGTACTTCTTTTGATTAATTTTTCTGCGCTTTCACTAACATCACGATGAGATAGAACCACCTTAAACCCTTCATCTAGCAAACTCGAAATACCTTGTCCAATTTTATCTGGAAAAATCAGCCAATGGTCGTTCTAACCATTCGCCCGTTAGGAGAAAGTTTTGTTTCGTTAAAAGCTTGCTTTTTAGCTGCATAAAATGTTCATCTCGTCACATTAAAACGATTCTGCCAAGATGACATTATTGTGCCATACCAACCTCATCAGCGACCTTATTTTTCGCTCATTGCGCCCATTTTTAGAGCAAAACGCCTTTTATTTTTTTAGGTAATAGCCCTTGCCAACCTAAAAATCGGTTCATAAGGTCTAAATAACGAATGAATTGCTAAACATTTGTACCATAACCAATTGCACCATAGCCAACTGAACGAATTAAAATATCTTCTGCTAAGGCATATTTGAAAGATCTTTTGTGTCACTGTTCCCAAGGAAAAGCCAACACCAAAACCAATATTACCACTACAGGTAAGAAAGCGGACGCATTTCTTTACAAAGTTCGCTCACTAATTGTCTAATTTCCTTTTGACTTAACGAATACAAATAATTATTCGAAACTGCCACAATAGTGAGACAGATTTTGTTCTAAAAAACTGTTTTAAAAATACCAAATCAGTTTGTTTTCACAAGAAGTGATATTACCAGTATATTTTTGAAAAGTGTAGCCCATCTTGTCCAAAAACATGCTATAAATTCTACTAAAATTGTATTGAGGTGCGCTTTCCATTCGTATTCAAGCTCATCTAAAGCTATAATTTTCCCGCTAAATACTGACTGTCTAGCTCTAGCACAATTTAAAATATGGTTTTAATCTCCTTTTAACGGCAGTTGAAACCAACCACCTAAAAAGGCACATTTCTAATTTATCAAAACTATTTTGATAGTAACCTATCCACCAACTTGTTTTTAAACTAAAATAAATACCGATTTTAAAACATCTAATACGGCTTGGTGCCGTAACGTTCGTCACTTCCCTTCAAGGCAATCATACCAAACTTTAAGATGTTGATTCTACAAAATAAACCAAAGTCATCACTAAATACAGGCTCTCATTTCTCTTTTGTAATAAATTTTAGTTTACTCGTATCTAATTTTAACCCCTTACTCTCTCTTTTAATCCATCCCTTTTTGCAAAGAAATTTTGGACCTTGCGCTAAAATCATTTGACGACTAAGAATCAACTAAGTCTTCGTTGCTTCAATAAGCGCCTCATAAAAATAAACTGTTAGCCTATCTTCTTTCACTTTGATAAAAAGCAAACTGTTTTGTATCTATACCATAAGTACCTAGTCTATTTTCTGTATGATAAATGGTTCTGAAAAATTCTGGACCTTGTAATCATTGCGATGTCGCTTTATTTCCAAGAAATAAGACTTTCTCTAAAACTTGGTCGGCCGGACGCTAACTCCAACTATTGAAAATGTCAGATAGTCTTTGAGTTTTAAAATCAGGGCGAGAAAGTTTGGAAATAATAAATCGCATTACATTTATCTAAAATATCATCTTCACTAATGTCAGCATAGACTAAATGTTCTTTAATATGTGATAACGCTCTTCTCTAAAATCTCTTTAGACTTTCTTTGCGCAAAATGAGTTCAACGAAAGTATCTGCTATCGATTCACTAAAGCACATCTTCTTTCTAATTAAAAGAAATAAATTATCGTAAATCCCCTCTAAGTTAATAAGGAATCGTGATTGCCATCCTTAAAACAAGATACAACAATCCTCTCTTTTCACTTCTATCATAATTCGGAAAGTATTGATTCTAACATCCTGACAATGCCTGGTGGTGTTGTTTCAGGTATGAGAAAAATTCTCTATAAATTGACCCACTTCATCCTTTAACAAGATTTTTCAATCATCTTGGTAAAAATTCTCTTTTAACAAAAGTGATTAAAGCTTGAATAAATCTCATCTTTCTTTCAATCACACCGCGTCACGAAAAAGTTGCTTTTAAAAGCTGATGTCATTGTGTCTACATAGCCTGTAATCGTCACTCTAAAGAGGCTCTCCTTGGTATCTGGTTCTAACATTCGATATACTTTCTCCTTAGTCTAACCTTCTTTCCCATTTAACATAAAGATGTAAATCACAAGACAAAATTCACATAGAGCAGCAAGCAACTAAACAGCTGCTTGCTTTCCTAACTCACTTTTAATAACTAAACTGTCCAGATAATCTTTCCTTGTAATACGCATTAACAAAAGGGATAGCGAGCTTGTTTTATCCATTTGTATTGTCTCTAAATCTGTTTTCATTCGATTGAGCTTTTGTTCCTCTGACACTCAAAAATCTCTGCCAATACTTCATAGGCCCTCCAAAACAAACTTCTATTAACTGCTCAAAAGTTAAAACACGATGATTTTCTCTAGATTGAACTCAATTCTTTATTTTGTTATTACAATAGTGTTAAGCATTTAGGACAATTTATCACTTTTGCACACTTTAAAAAGAAAAGAGTTTTATTAAGTGTCTATATTACCACATCACAATTATTTCAGTTGGCGTTAATAGGACAAACGCCTACGCTTAAATAATAATATGACACAAAAAGAAATTAGCGGACGCAATAGGGCTATCCAAGTGTATGTGATAGAACCATTAGACGTTGGGAAAAATAATGAAAGTAATCCGTGAGCCATCGAACTCAACCATATTTTAAAGCTTTCCCGAAACTAGCACTTTTTCCAAATTTAGGAAAAGGCACCTCACACAATGATTGACTTATTTTCTGGTATTGGAGGAACACGCCTTGGTTTTACCAAACTCAGAAAGTTCGTGTTGTTTTTAGCTGGCGAAATTGATAAATTTGCTTGTGGAAAACCTATTATGCAAATTTTGGTGGAAATACCGCCTTTCAGCGACATTACTCAAATAGAGATGACTATTCCTTCTCACGATATTTTTAGTGTGACGTCTTTCCCTGCCAAGCTTTTTAGCCAAGCAGGACCTTCAGCTTTTGAGACACGCGTGGCACCCTATGAGGTGCTCTGAATTTTAAAGAGCACGCCAAAAGCCTTTTTACTTCGCAAATGTAAAAGAAATTTAAAAAGTCATAGCAGAGGCAAAACCCTATACTATCTCATGACAAATACATTAGTCTTGGTTATGAAGTCTTTACAACCCTTTTAAAAGCAAAAGATCTTTGGTTTACCACAAAATAGAGAACGTATATGCGTGTTGTTGGTTTTATAAAGAAACCGATTAGGTATTACAAATTTCACTTTTCCAAAACCAACATCTTTACACAACAGTTGGTGATATTTTAGAGAAAATACCGTAAACGAGCAAATACACCATTTCAGATAATCTGGAATGGACACAAACGAGAGAGAATCATCATTAGATGGTTTTGGTTTCACTTTATTTAACGAAAATAGCTACCAATATCTTATCTGCTGGACTACTATAAAGATGGTAGCGAAATTTTTAAATCAAAAGCAACCAAATAAAAATCCCTAGAAAATTAACGCCTCGTGAGCGGCACGCCTGAAGGTTTTCCAGAAGATTTTTTATTATCCCCGTTAGCGATACACAAAGCTATAAACAATTTGGCAATTCTGCTGGCTGTCCCTGTAATTTATGCAAATTGCTAAAAATGATTGAAGTCTTGACAATGCGACTTAAAAGTAAAATCCTAGTTCAATTTATTTCATTTAACGATATAGGCTACTTTTCAGCTTTTTCTAAGGTAAGTGACTCTGTAATTAAAGGCTTAATCACCCTATGCGATATATTCAGATCTTATCTATGATTTAAAAAGTATAAAAAGTAAAAATTATTTGTAGTAATAAATTTAGGTAAAATAAAAAGGCATAGCGTAAAATCTATGTGTCACTCATCTAAAATCACTTTGACAGTGAATTTTTGCCTGTTTTATTTAATTAATTCCAAATCTTCTGGACTTAAATTAATTGCATGACTTAAATCTTCTTCTTTAATTGATAATTCTTCAGTTTTGTCTAAGAGAATATCGTGATAGTAGCGCATACCAGTACCCGCTGGAATCAATTTACCTAAAATGACATTTTCTTTTTAAACCAACAAGATAATCTACCTTACCTTTTAATAGCGAAGCATCAGTTCAAAACTTTTGTCTGTTTCTTGGGAAAAAGCTGCAGACAAGAGATTCTGTTGCAAGAGCAGCTTTTGTAATACTAACAATTGAACTTACACCTATTGCTTTTACTTTTCCTTCTGTTCTAAACGTTCGTTTTCTTTCCTCAAAATCAATGTATATCTACTTGAGTACCTGCTAAAAAGGCACTATCACCAGAAGATTCAATTTTCAACTTTGCATCATTTGACGAACCATTACTTCAATGTGCTTATCGTTGATCTCCCAGCTTGCGGTATACTTTACTGAACTTCCGCACAAAGATATTCTTGTACACCAAAGGGCACCTTTTACTAAAAGCATTTGCCAGGGATTGGTTGAGCCCTCAAAGTGAGTTCGAGGGTACCCTCAAATGGCTCAACATCGCCTTTCTTTGACGGCAATATATGTACCGTAAGAATTTGATAAGCTTCTGTTTCGTAACATCTACCGTGGTAATTCTAATTTCAGTTTACCTTTGTGGCTCGCCATAGCTCACACCTTACCACTAACTGTATCTGCAATAACGCAGCTTGCCCTTTTGGTTTCTTGCTTCAAAAGAATTTCTTCGACGCGGCACCTTGAGTAATATCGCGCTGTACCACCTGTGTGGAAAGTACGCATTGTAAGCTGTGTGCGGTTTCGCAGGATTGAGCTGCTATGATACCTACTAGCTTCGCCAATGTCAACTAATTGACCAGTTGCCAGTTTCATACCACAACAATGTGCGTCACAAACCCCATGACGGCTACCACGACAAGTTAAGGCACTTCGGATGACGACTTCTACCTGCACCCATTTTTGTAGTGCTATCTGCCATTGCGCATCGTGCTGCGAATTCACCTTTTTAACCAATAACAACGCCACTCTTTGGATCTAGAGACACGCTTCCGCTACATAGCAGTCAGCAATACGTTCGCTCAGCTTCAATCACTTCTGTTCCATTCATTACTGAGGCGTACGGTTAAACCTTTGGTGAGTTTCCCCAATCTTCTTCTCGAACAATCACACGTCTTGTGCAACGTCAGCAAGACGTCTGGTTCACTAACCTGGGTCCGCTGTAACGTAACGCGGTATCTGCCAACCCTTTACGTGCGCGTGACTTGAGAATAAAAGTGCTCTATTACGAGTAAAGCCCTTCACGGAAGTTCGCTTTAATCGGCGTTTCGAGATTGTTTTACGATGGATCGGCCGGCCGAGCCACGCATCGCAGACTAATTGCTCTCAATCTGCACAGTGCATTGTACCACGCGCCCCAGATGTTGCCATCCTGACGAGTGGAAATTAAACTTATCAAGGTTATTTTAAAAGGGCCGCCCCAACGTCATCGGTACAACGTGTCATCCGCCGGCAACCAACCAGATCGATAGCGTTCTGCATCGGTAATCAAACCACGACGGTATTTTTAATTCGATACGTCCAATAGCTTTTCACTTTCTTCCAAAAGTGTGTGTCTTTGGAATCAGCGTATCCATATGGCGATAGATACACCAGATTGTGTAGATAACAAAGCCTAATGATTTAATCGCATCGAGCATTTGCGTGATGGTCGGTGGCACCTAATTTTCTAAAGCGATCATCAGCGACTTTCCTGGTTGTCTTTGCGACGTGGTTTCATTGACATGGAGGCAACTCTTTTGGAATTGCTTCATTAAAGCAAGCGACGCAACTGTTGTACTCAGCATTTCGCCATTATTCGACGAACTTCAATAGGTGCTTGAAGATGAATAGCCTTAGCATCGCATAAGCTAAAGCAAAGCTTCCGTCATGTTAGAGGGTACGCGCACTGCCTACGGCACCTTCACGTTCGATGGTGAGGGTGATACGTCCCAAGTAGCGCATATCCTGTGTTGGTACGAGTTACCGAGCTCTACCCATCTTTGAGGATGGGATATTTATTGGCAGCTAGCATTAAAATACGTGCCTCCGCTTGTGCTTCCAGCCGAAATTGGCACGTGAACCGCCATCTGGTCACCATCAAAGTCAGCATTGCCAGCCGTACAAAGCTAGCGTCGGATGTGGTTTCAGCGCTCTACGCTTCTACTAGGACTGGTTCAAACGCTTGAATCCTAATCACCTGTGCAGGATTTGGTGCACGTTAACAAGACTGGATGATCTGATGGCTTCGCCGACGTCCAGAAGCAACGGGATCAAGACGCTCAACCCTGCGTTTTGCACTTTCAGCATTAGCTGCTGGACCATCTGTCGGCAAAGTCTGTGAATAGCTTGATTGGCGGCTTAAATAGCTCAGTGCCATTTCACTTTGAGTGATGACGTCGCATTGATGCGTTTAGTCGGGTCCAACAACGATCGCTGAACACGCCGAGAAATCAACACGTTTACCAAGTGTTGACGACGACGCGTCCGCTTTAAAGCATATCTGACAACGATTTTAAGCGGTCTATTTCCTGTGGTCCGTTGCTGGCTTCCGCGTCTGCATTGTCAATTGGGGCATCTACAGCTTCCTGTAACGTCGCTTTTCATTGCGAACAATATGTCGGGTGCGCGATGTCTAAAGGCGTTTTCTGCGAGCTGTGTACGATTAATGACTCTTCTACACACAATCGTGAGTCGAAGTTTGCAAATCTACCACCGTCGAATTGAACCATAGGACCGTAAGTCTGGTGGAATAACTGGTAAGACATCTAAAACCATCCATTCCTGGTTTATGAGATTGTCGCATGCGGCGCTAACAATTTCAAGACGACGAGCAGCCTTAATTTGTCGTTGCCCAGTAGAATTTTAATAACCTCTTCTTGTAATTGTCTACTTAAGCTTTCCAAGATCTGATGACTCTAATAATTCCTTCAACTTCACCTCTGCCACCAGTACTGGCTTTGCGAAAAGCTGTTGCGCCAAGCTGCTTGACGTTTTCACGATAGTCTCGTTCGCTTGAAGTTTGACCTCCTAGATAATTTGGTTTCTTTACTACCGGATCAATAACAATATATTGACGCAGTAGTAACGCATTCTAATTGTCTTGGACTCATATTCAAAAGCAAACCCTTGACTAGGATACCTTTGAAATACCAAATATGTGTGCACGTGCCGCAAGTTCGATATGACCGAGTCTCTCACGTCTCACTTTAGAACTGCCTACCTCTACACCACATCTGTCGCAGAGTCGATTTCATATCACGGCCAGGCATTGTGCTTTCCACAACTACATTCATACATCTTTCGTGGTCCAAAAATGCGTTCACAAAATCAAACTTCGTCTTTTTCAGACTTTAGTACGATATAGTTAATTGTTTCCAGCTTTTAACTTCACCCTTGACCAAGCTGGGTTTGTCTGGACCTCTGGAAACCAATCGCTATGTGATCTGATGTAGTTTATATTTCCCAAAGAATACGCTCCCTTCAAAAAGCTGTCAGTAAATGACTTGTGGTATTCTTGTCGATTAATATATTCTTCCTATTTCTGTTTCTTCTAAAACGAGTGTAGTCGTGACATCGCTTAAAATTTTCTACTGAGTTCATCATCGGAAGAGGCGTCATCCGCATAATTGCCTTCTGATTTTTATCATTTGTTGTAATACCTAATCTCTTGTGCCATTGAAAATCTCTGCCATCGTGTGACATATCAATTTCTTCATCACTGTCTTATCTAAGATACGAATATCAAAGTGCCAAAAGATTGTAATTCTTTTAATTACGCTTTAAACGCTTCTGGCACGCCTGCATCAGGTAAATTATCACCCTTTGTTATCGCTTCGTGGTTTCTATTGACCTGTCGCATCATCTGATTTTACGGTTAAAATTTCTTGTAAGGTAGCAAAGGAGGCCCCATAAAGCTTCAAAGGGTCTGGCTTCCATCTCACCAAAACGTTGACCACCAAATGTGCGCCTTACCACCAAGTGGTTGTTGCGTAACAAGTGAGTATGGACCTGTTGAGCGTGCGTGGATTTTATCATCAACTAAGTAGTGAGCTAATTTGAGATAACTGCATATAACCAACTGTTACCGGATTATCTAAATATTCCCCAGTTCGACCATCTCTTAAATGCGAATTTACTCGCTTCTATCAAAACCAGCTTTTTCTAACATATCACCAATATCTGTTTCACACCACTAAAAAGAAGTTGAAAAATGAACGCTCAAAAGCTTTCGCGGCCATACCTAAATGCACTTCTAAAAACCTGACCAATATTCATACGGCTAGGTACCCTAATGGATTTAAGACGATATCAACTGGTGTACCGTCTGGCAAATATGGCATGTCGCATTCAGGAAGCACACGAGAAACGACCCCTTTATTACCGTGGACGACCCGCCATCTTATCGCTTGAGAAATTTTTGCTGTTTTTGAGCGATATACACTCTTACCACTGTTAACTCCTGGTGACAATTCATCGCCGGCATCTCTCGTAAAGACTCTTTAACATCGACTACAATACCAGAAACACCATTTGGCACTCTAAGTGAAGTATCTCTCACTTCTTTCGCTTTTTCACCGAAAATCGCACGAAGTAGACGCTCTTCACTACGTAATTCAATTCCGCCTTTGGCGTAACTTTACCAACCAAGATATCTTTAGAACGTACTTCTGCACCAATGCGAATAATACCATTCTCATCAAGATTTTTAGCATATCTTCGCCAACATTTGGAATGTCTCTAGTAATTTCCTCAGCACCTAGTTTTGTTTCCCTAGATTCTGTGTCAAATTCCTCGATATGAATAGAGTATAAATGTCTTCTTTAACAAGACGTTCACTAATCAAAACGGCATCTTCATATTATAGCCTTCCCAGTTCATAAAGGCAATGAGCGCATTACGACCAAGCGCAAGTTCGCCTTTATCAGTCGATGGTCCATCCGCTAAAATATCGCCACCTTTTAATGACTTGACCCTTGCGCTAACTAAGACACGTTGATTGATACAAGTCCCTTAGTTGGAACCTTTGTATTTTTGTAAGCGGATAAATATCACGTGTGCCATCTTCTCTTTTTGATAACGATTTCTTCTGCAGAAACGGAGCTAACTACCCGCCATGCTCTGCTATTGCCATAACACAGCTGTCACTAGGCAGCCTTATGTTTCCATCCCCGTACCGACAAAAGGCGCTTCTGGAATAAGCAGTGGTACAGCTTGACGCTGCATATTCGTTCCCATAAGTGCACGGTTTGCATCATCGTGTTCTAAGAATGGAATAAGGGCCGTTGCGATAGAAACTACTTGTTTCAGCGAAACGTCCATATATTCAACTTCTTCTTTGTTGACAACGATATTTTCATCGCCACGACGTGCATCTACTTTTTCTTGAATAATATAATGATTTTCGTCAAGCTCTGTATTTGCTTGTGCAATCGTATATTTTTCTTCTATATCGGCTGTTAAATAATGTACTTCATCACTAACTTTGCCAGTTCCAGCCTCTACAACACGATACGGTGTCTCAATAAAGCCTATTCATTGACTTTACCATAAGTTGCAAGGGAGTTAATCAAACCAATGTTTGGCCCTTCAGGTGTTTCAATCGGACACATTCTACCATAGTGTGAATGGTGAACGTCACGAACTCAAACCCAGCACGTTCACGAGAAAGCCCACCAGGACCTAGGGCTGATAATCTTCTTTTGTGTGTTAATTCTGCTAATGGATTGATTTGATCCATAAATTGAGAAAGTTGAGAAGAACCGAAAAACTCCTTAATGCTTGCAACCACGGGACGAGATGTTAATTAATTGTTGTGGTGTATATTTCTTCGGGATTTTGAGGTTGTCATTCTTTCACGAATATTTCTTTCCATTCGTGTTAAACCGATTCTGAATTGATTTTTGCAATAATTCACCAACAGAACGAATACGTCTATTGCCTAAGTGATCAATATCATCAACTTGAACATCTTCTCTACCTTCCATTAATTTTAAAATGTAACGGTAAGTTTCTAAGATATCTTCGATAACAAGATGCTTGACTTCTTTATCAATATCTAAACCAAGTTTTTATTGATTTTATAACGAGCCGACCTTAGCTAAATCCATAGCGTCTACGGTCAAAAATAAAGCGTCAATTAAATTTTTCTGCACTTTCTACCGTTGGCGGATCACCAGGTCGTAATCTTTATATATTTCAATTAATGCTTCTTCTTGTGATTTATTAGAATCTTTTCAAGGGTTGGATTGATGTATTCCGGATTTTCAAATAAATTTCTGATGCTATCATCTGTTACACCAACCAACAGCACGCAAGAAAAATACTTGCAGGTAATTTTCTTGTGCGATCTAAACGAACGTGTAAAAATATCGTTTGCATCGCTTTCTAATTCAAAACCACGCCCCACGATTTGGAATAATTGTACAACCAAATAATTTTTGCCTCTAGTATCAATAGAGCTATGGAAATGAGACACCTGGACTTCTCACCAACTGACCTACTTCATAACACGTTCTGCCCCATTAACGATAAAAGTCCCTTGATCCGTCATTAGCGGAAATCACCCATGAAAACTTCTTGCTCTTTGATTTCGCCATCTTCTTTATTAATCAAACGCACTTTCATTCTTAATGGCGCTGCATAAGTTGTATCTTTATCCTTAGATTCAGAAACCGTATATTTTGGTTTTTCCAAAATTAGAGCTAAAAACTCTAGCGTAAAGGGTGTCTGAGAAATCAACGATAGGAGCTTCTTCAAAAGTTTCTTTGCAAGCCTTCTTTAAGGAACCAATCATATGAATTCCTTTGAATCTCAATCAAATTAGGGCATTTCCATAATTTCATCAAGATTAGCAAAAACTTTCTCTCTTAGTTAAAGCATGGTTTCTTTGTTCGAGCAAAGCAATCACCCCTTGTCAAATACACATATCAATAAAAAATTACTTAATTTTTTATAAAAATTATTCCATTTTATCATTAGCTTATCTATTATAAGATACACTTTATTTTTGTCGACAAAAGGACACTCATCTCGAGTGTCCTTTTTAGCTAACAGCTTTTTAGTAAATTTCATATGTGCTCTAAGTTCTTACCAACTTTTTCAATTTGATGATTAACAGCTTTTCTTTCATCGCTGTATAGCTTGGTCGCCCTACCAAGTTTTCAACCATCCAATTTTTAGCGAAAACGCCGTCTTGAGATGTCTTTTTAAAACGCTTTCATATTTTCTTTTAACGACGTTTGTCGACAAGCGTGGTCCGCTGACTATAATCGCCGTATTCTGCAGTATCGCTACAAGAATAGCGCGCTATATTCCATACCACCTTCATACATTAAATCAACAATTAATTTCATTTCGTGGAAACATTCAAAATAAGCGATTTCTGGTTGGTAACCTGCTTTTAACTAATGTTTCAAAAGCCAGCTTTAATTAAACGTTAAACCACCACATAAAACGGCTTGTTCTCAAATAAATCCGTTTCCGTTTTCTTCTTTAAATGTTGTTTTCGATAACACCCGCTTTAGTACAACCGATACCTTTAGCAAAAGCTAGGCCAACTCTCTACATTTCACCTGTTTCATCTTGGTAAACTGCAACAATCCAGGAACGCCCATACAACTTCTACAAAAGCCTTACGGAAACTATGTCCAGGACTTTTTGGTGCTGCCATGAAAAACATCTACACCTTTTGGTGCAACAATTTGTTTAAAGTGGACATTAAAACCGTGAGAAAAGCTGAGTGCTTTACCTTCTGTTGAGGTATGGTGCAATTTCTTCACGATAAACTTGACCTTGTCTTTCGTCCGGCATAAGAATATGAATAACATCAGCCACCTTAGCAGCCTCTTTTACTGTTAGCACTTCCAAACCGTCTTCTTTTTGCAATCTGAACAGAAGGACTATTTTCACGCAAGCCACAACAACTTCAACCCATGTCAGTAAGTTTAGGTGCTTTGCGCACGACCTCGCTACCATAACCTAAAACCGCGATCTTTTTACCGCGTAATACATCTAAATTTGCATCGTTATCATAATACATTTTTGCCATTTTTAATTTCTCCTTTTAATGTTCTTTTGGACTTCTTATCATTGCACTGATACCTGTCTTAACAATTTCTTGGATACCAAAGCTTTTCAGCGAATTGATAATCGCATTGATTTTATCTTCATCGCCAGTTGCTTTATAATTAAAGATCCTATATCGACAATTCTTGCTCTAAAAATATCCATTAATTGAATGATTTCACTGCGTGTACTGTGATCAGCAGCTACTCTCACTAAAAGTAATTGTCTTTCTACCGTTTCTTTTAAAGTAACATCCTCTACCTTAATGACTTCCAATGAGCTTATATAATTGTTTCGTAACCTGCTCTATAACAGAGGGTTCACCGTCAACTACTATTGTCATATGTGCAATGGTTTTCAACCTCTGTGTCACTAACCACCAAGCTACTATTTTGCCAACACGTCTTGCAAACAAACCAGAGATTCTAGCAGTCCCAGGGTTATTTTCTACTGTTACAGCTACTTTATGCTCATCTTTCAGTCCCCACAATCTTTATCTAGATCTTTACCCAGGCACCATCGGATAAACGTTTGCGGTTGGATCGATTCTATTATCTATAAATCCCTGATTGGTCGCTATTTAAAAGGTGTACTTAGCTTTTCATAAACTTCTTCTCAAATGTTCAATCTGGCTGTACGATGGGTCGCTGAGGTCTTTGGCAATCAACTCCCAGTGTGTGGTGCAACATCAAGTGTCGTTTCTGAAGAAGTTTTGTTATGAAACATTTCTTGCCATTGTCTAACCATGCCAAATATCATTGTTTTACGAGTATGATTTTTAATCGGTAATTGATGTCATCAGAACGGCTAATTCTTGCATATTCATTTACGAAAACTACCATCACCCGTAACTAGGAAAATCTTACTATTTTTCTCGACCAAATTGAGCACGATAGCTGCAGGTAGCCCATAACCCATAGTCCTCAAACCACCAAATGTAATAAATCTTCTCGGACCTTTTGGATGTGAAAAGTGCTGACCACATTTGATGTTGTTGACCTACATCAGTAACTACAATCGTGTCTTCATCCAAACTTTATTAATTTCACTGTAAGAGTTCTAACGCTGGTAATCCTGTTTTTATCACTGGAGCGTCTTAAGCGTTTATTGTGCTTTTCTTATCTCTTCAAACCAAGCTTTATGATCTAGTCTTCACTAATAAAAGCGCTAAGTTGATCCAAGAAATCTCTGCATCACCAACGATAGGTACTTCTACTGGTACATTTTGCCAATTTCAGCAGCGTCAGTATCAACGTGAATTACTCAAAGTGCTGTTTTAGGCAAAACGTGTCCAGCCCGCTTGTCACCCTATCATCAAAACGCACACCGACAGCTAAAAGAACATCACAATGCTGAATCGCATAGTTAGCTTGACTTGGTACCGTGCATACCTACCATACCCAAAAAGGCAATTATTATCATCGTTTAAAAAGCCCTTTACCCATCAAGGTTAAAAACGACAGGAATATTTAAGTAAGAAGCTATTTCTCAATCTTTGTTTATTCACAAAATCCGTATTAACACCGCCACCGACAACAATGAGTGGACGTTTTGCTTCGACAAGAGTCCCAGTGCTTTTCTAATTTGTTCTTTAGAAATATTATTACTTCTTAATTTTTGTTGGTACTCGCTCTAATGGCAACACATCAAAATCAATATCTTCCACTTCACTCATATAAATAAATCTTTTAGGTATGTCTACTACAACGGGGCCAGGTCCCCAGTTTTTGCAATAAAAATGCATTCGCAAACTTGAGGCACATTCTTTAGGATCCGTCACCATAATGCTATATTTCGCGACTTGTTCGGTAATACCTGTTAGCAAAAAGCTTCTGAAAGCTATCTTTTCCCAAGAAAGGTCTGGCAACTTGACCCGTAATACATACAATCGGAATAGAATCCATTTGCGCATTTGCAATACCAGTCATTAAATTGGTCGCACCCGGTCCAGACGTTGCAAAACAAACACCTACTTCACCAGTTGCACGAGCATACCCATCCGCCGCATGAACAGCACCCTGTTCGTGTTTTGACTAAAAATATGTTCAATAGAGCTACGTGATAGTCTCATCGTATAACGGTATTACTGCGCCTCGGTAAAACCAAAACAACCTTAACACCCATATTTCTAAAGACTTCAAAACAATATCAGCACCTAACACACTCTCATCTCCTTCCTCCAAAATCGATTTACTGTATTATAACACTATAATACAGAAAATCAAGCTTATTTTAAGATATTTTTAAAATTTATTCATACTGTTATATGACAATATAATTATTCTTAATAAAGTTTTAACACCCATCCTTAAGAAACATCTTTTTCTTTAACTTCTTCGGAGATCGCTTTTTAAGTTATTTTCTTCGGTCGTTTCCCATCTTCTCATATACACGTTCCGAATAGTGTTCTCATCAGTTCGGCAATTAATTTAACAGCTGAGGATGGCATATAAAATTCGCCATCTTTTTCTCCTCTCGTTCGTTCTTGTTCATGACTTCTCATCACTATTATATCAAAATCACCCTATTCGTAACTAATACGAGAAGAGGCTATATTCTTCAAATGTCTTTGCCTAGCGACAAGAGAGATACACTTAGACAAAGCAAAAAGGCATAACGCAAACATACGCTATGCCTCAATGCTCAAGACTAAAGCTCTTAGAAAAATGACCTGTCATCTCTTTTATTTACTTAATTTAATTTGAGTATTGTAAAAATCTCTCGATGTAGCTTTCTAGCTCATCACCTGTATAATAGGGTAAAAATCACGGATACTTTTTGTGCCTACGTTACGAATGCCTATCAATATAAAAACGACCTTGATGTAGGGTAATAATTTCATTGGCAATCGCCAAACCTAGCCCCTGTACCACTCATTTTTATTGTTACCCTTATAGAATTTTTCCTTAACTCGAGAAAGCTCCTTTGCATTCATTCCTAGTGCCATTATCTTCACATAAATTACCACCTGATCGTCCATAATGTAGTATCCAATATTCATTACGGATTGGCTTTTTGAATGAATTTAAAGCCGTTATCCATAATATTGATGAGGACTTGTCGCAATCTATTTTTGTCTGCAAATACAATCACTTCTTCTTGGTCAAAATCTAAATTAACGGATACATTTTCTTGCATAAAACGTACGGCAAATTGTTCCAATAGTTCTACGTAAAAACAGATTGAGATCTACTTTTTCACAATCTAATTCAATACGGTGTGATTGTAGCTTAGAAAAAGTCAAGCAAATCATTTACTAAAATAATCAACCTATTTGTTTCTACTAATTACCGAAACACCGCATAGCTGTCGTTTTCTTGGTCATCTAGTGCGTCTTCATCGTTTCCGCCCAACCTTTGATTGAAGTTAAGGGCGTCCTGTACTCGTGTGAAATACTGCGAAATAAAATCACTTTCTCTCTTGATTTGATTTTTATCTCAAGCGTCATGCTGTTAACGGCACTCAGAAAGTTGACCAATCTCATCAGAATAATATTTTTAGCGACAACATTCAAATTACCTTTCTAATTTCTTCTGTAACCTGTGTCAGATTCTTAATAGGAATTAGGATACGATTGCTCATACAAAACCTATAAATCCATGATACAAACAAAATGATAACACCTATCCCGATAGTAATAACAAGATTACTTCGCATCACTCTTTTTCACTTCATCTAAACCACTGATGTATCTTAAAAACGCCTACAACTTTTTCGCCATTTAACAGTGGCACTGAAACACTGATAATACTTTCACCATTATCAATACGACCACGCCAAATTCCTTTTTCGCCGTTTAGGGCTTCGTTGTAATCTTCTTTTTAAGGGTATATTCGTTTTCGCTATTTAAGTTGCTAAAAATATAATTGCTGTTTTAAACCGTAAACTTCTACCAAGGCTTTTTCATCTAAGGTCATCGATTCAAAAATAAATACTTCCTTATCTTTAATCGTTCCACTTGGTGCAAATTTATTGTAAAGGGCGCACTAGATTCTGCATGATTTAATAAATTTTGTTCCACACCCGTATAATAATAGTTGAATAAAGCAAAAATAAAAACATCGTTTCTAAGATAATGAGCGTTACAAAACTCACTAAAATATAACCTGGCAAGTAAGCTTTTGTACTAATGCTGTTTTTTGCGCTACAAGTTATTCGACCACCCCACCAACGGTAACCATAGCCCCATACTTTCTCAATGTGTTTTTGGTTCTGATGGATTATCTTCAATTTTTGTCGGATACGTCTAATATTTACATCAACTATTTTAAAAATCGCCAACATAGTTATAGCCCCAAACGTTGTTTAAAATTTCGTCACGATGAATTGCCTTTATTGGCATTTTTCCATAAAATATCTCACTAAAAGAAAATTCAATCGGTGTCAACTCTATTTCTTCTTCATTTTTCATAAATCGTCTTTCATCGACAATTAATCTAAATACACCAGAATGTAATTCATTGCGGCTTGTTTCCGTTTCTCCTGTTTGAAGTGATAAACGTCTTGTGAGAGCATTAATGTGCCAAAAAGTTCCTTTTGACTAAATGGTTTTACGATGTAATCATCCGCACCTGCGTCTAAGCCCTCTATTCTGTTTTCTTCTTGTCCTTTCGCCGTCAAGATAATAATCTCTATATTTGGATAGGTTTCTCCTGACTTTCTGACACACTTCATAACCATTCATTCCTGGTAACATCACATCTAATAAAACGATGTCTCACATTATCGCCCACTAAGGTTAGGGGCATCTTCTCCGCTACCCGCCTCTAAAAACTTCAAAATTATTACGTTTTAAATTGATTTTTTTATAAAACCGTGAATAGCTTCTTCATCTTCAACAATCAGTATTTTCGTTGCCATTTTATTAGCCCCCTCAACAGAGAAATATTTTTAATGTCTGTTCATTTATCTTTTGACCAGAAAAATCTTTTTGATAAAAATTTTTGCCACATACACTTTTATGTGTTGATTCTGATGTCCCTAACACAATCATATCGTCTAAATTTCTGCTACCTGGTAGATAGTTTTCAATTGTGCAGATTGTAAAAATGGGTTTGTGTGCTTGCTTTTTACTTTTATCGTAAAATTAATTTGACTCTTTCCCCATTTTCAATGGTGTATTGATAAGCTTAGGTTTTCAAGCCACGATGTTGGTAATTCAAATTTATACCCGTCGGAACTGTTCTCACTACTGCCTTATAATCGGTAAAAGCCACTATAGCCGTTCCATCTTTTTCCAAACTTGTAAATAATCTCTTGCTTGTCAGTTTTGTCGTATCTAGAGTGGTGGTAAAACATCTAGAATTGATAAAAATACCACTATTTTTCTTCCTCTTTAATAAAGCCTTGTGGTTTTTCACTAAAAGAAAGTGAATAGTCGCTTTTTAAGTGTGCTTTTTCTTTATAGGTTTCACCCTCGCCCAATAAAAAGAATGTACTCTATTGTGTCTAAATCTAGGCTAAAACCCACATAGATATCCTTTTTGTTTTTACTGACCAAACCAACTTCTAATTCTTGAGAAAAAGCCTTCATAGCGATGTTTGAAAATAGCTTTTCATATGACCTTATGCCATGTACACAGCAACTTCTGTCCTTAAATCGTCGCTTGTATGGTTATTTAAGCTGGTAACAAGTTGCACTGTTTGTTGATCAAATAGTCTAAGTTGTGAGTATTTAATTTGATCAACGATTTGATGATCATCTTTTAAAAATTTATAGATGTATAGGTTATAATAACCACCCACATTGACACCTAGTAATAATTCAAAGAACCATCGCCTGAAATATCTTTTAGCTCAAAAATAGCATAATTGATCTACCAACTTGCTTATCTTGATAGGCCAAGTTCCAAGAACCTTCACTATTTTTCTTTAACAGGCTAATACCTGTTTGATAACCGTTGCGTTTTTGAAAAGAAAATCAGTTTTTCATCTCTTACCATCACCACTCTATGTCTAGTTGATTGTAGGCGATAGATTTTTCATTTGTCTAGGAATTTCTACTTTTTCATCTGTTGCTAAAAAGAGCGTACTAGCTCCATTTCTTGCAAGTCTTTTTCTGACATAGGTGTCTTAATTAGAATCAGAGGGGTGCATCAAGGCTGAGGCCACAACCAGTCAAGCTAACAGCGAGTAAAAGAATTAAAGCTATTAACTCTAGTGCATCCCTCTAAATATAAAGTAAAAAGAAATCTTTTTCACTGTATCAATTTGTCAATCAAAGGTCATCAATTTATTTTCTAAGTTTTGAGTTCAATCATTGCAATTTTTCACTAGAAAAATGTGTGTCGACTCAATTAGCCGATTTCTTTGCAAGTTGACCATCTTGGTATGTTTAGATCTCCTGTAACATAGCAATCTGCATTCATGCTTGCGTAAGCAAACGACCTATACCACAAAAAGCAATACGCCTAACAGCCTATTATCGCCAACGGCTTTCACCCGATCTGACTTTAATTTTTCTTAATCAGCGTAATATAATCATTAAAATAACATCGGTGTTTCTGGGTTGCCTACCTACCAATACCATAATCGTACGCCTTATCTTCTTCTAAGAACAATCGTATGCTACGCTTTCATACGGATGCGTAGCTAATAGAGCTTCTTTGACCTCTTGCCATTTACTACTAGGAACAATGCATTCTAAACGGATTTCATTTTCATAGTGCCTTTTGTCCTGTCCACTAGAAACAAAGGGCGTTGCTTTTTCACTGAGTTTAAAGAACCTTTACCTTTTACTGATAAAAGCACATTCACTATACTCGCCAATATTTCCTGCCATTTTTGAAGAGGGCCTCTTGTGCCTTTTCTAAATAGTTCTCGGGAACGTATACTACTAGCTTATAATTTTTTCGGTATAGGTTTTCCAAAACTTCAAAGATCAGTGACTTCTAGATAGTCTGCCAAAAATGTCGTGACGCCACCAAAAGTAACGTCAAAAATTTGTGTGCATAGAAAAAGGCCAACATCATATCAACTGAAAATATCGCCTTGCCTAAACTGTCTTTATCTGCAATTGATTTGATGCCTTTAAATATAAATGGATGGTGCGTGATAATCAAATTTGCCTTAGCTAAAATTGCTCTTTCAATCACGTCCGAACTCAGTGTCTGAGCCAGATAAATTTTTCTATGAGCTTTATCTCTTTGACCAACTTGAGCCCTATATTATCCCAATCTTCTTTGTAAAAGGCGGTGCAAATTCATCTAAAAAGTTATGATTTCTTTAAGACGTATCACTATTTATCTCTCCACAACGATGTTAATCGTTTGATATCTTCTGCTACCAAGCTAACATCATTCGCGTTTTCATATTTTCCGATCGTCTTGTTTTCTTCTCTCTTCAAAAATAATTTTTCACTTAAAACTATGCTCTGGTAAATAGCGTCCAAAATAAATTTCTTTATCTGTTAATGGTTCGCCTTTTTTCTTTTAGAAAAAACCAAGATTTCATAATAACGTCCTTTTTCATAGATTAGGCTTTCTGCCTTTAAGAAAAAGTCATATTTTGGTAGCGTTTCTCTGAGTAACCAAGGAGCAACGTTTGGCGATAAAATGAGCGTATCTAAAGTATGTAACTTTTCCTTATGGTTGGTTAGAATTTCTATGATAAGGCTTGCTCCCATTCCCAAAATGGTAACCGATATCAATATCATCTAAAAAGACACGCTTCTAGGCCATTACCTAAACGAAAAATCATAGTATTTTCTATCTACACCACCAGTGTGGACATGCTACTTCTAAGGGAAGATTATTAACATCACAAAAGAGTGCATACTCTATTTTTTCATCGTTTAAGAGTTGAAGTGGTAAATAACCATGATCTGTTCCTATATCAGCTAATCTTGCACCTGTGGCACAAGACTTGCAATTTCTGCTAATCGTTTGAGTACCATTCTCTCACCTCTTTCTACTTTTAACAAAAAAGAAAAAAGGCAAAAAGCACCTCAGATACTCTACGGTGCTTTTCTGTTATTCCTTACCTGTAAAGTAACTAATACCGCTTTCAAATATTTTTGGTGACTTATTTTCGTAAATATGTAAATGTTGCTTCCTATTCGCTCCTGTGACCCATCTTCCCAAAAATACGTCCATCTTTACTAAAAAGACCTTCTATTGCATACATTGAGCCGTTTGGTTGTATTCTCATTGCCATACTGGCATTTTTCATCTACGTATTGTGTTGCAATCTGTCCATTTTCTATAATGTCGCTAGCATCATTTCACTACAAATGAAACGCCCTCACCGTGAGAAATTGGAATTTTATGCACATCACCAATGACTTTACTAAACCAAGGTGAGTGAACTGAAGTTACACAGGTGTCAACATAACGTGATTGATGTCTGAGAACGGTATTAAAAAGTTAAGGTTGGCGCCGTATCATCTAAGTTTTAATTTACCACCATAAGGCAGTAAGCCCAACAATCAAAGCTTGAAACCCATTACAAATACCTAAAAGGCTAAACCGTCTCGTTGATAAAGTAAATTTTCTATTGCTTTTTCAATCTATCATTTTTAAGAAAGTTGCAATAGAATTTACCCGAACCGTCAGGTTCATCTCGAAAGAAAATCACCTGGTAGGATGAGCATATTTGCACGATTTAAGGCTTTTTTCCAATCTCATAATACTTTTCATTTAAAAGTGTCGGCGTCAAATTTGCAATAACGACTGTTTCAGCAATACCGCCTGCCAAAGCCACTTGCTTTTTAGTATCAAATTCACAGTTTGTTCCGGGAAAAACTGGAATAACTGCTAAGGTTTTTGCTATTTTATCTTTAAAAACATAGGGTCGGACGCTTTGTCGAAAGAAAAATTTTGGTAGCTCTTTTGTCTCATCAAGTTGCAATGAAGATTTTGTTGGATAAACACTTTCTAATACCGACTCCATTTATTTTGAAGTTTTTCTAAGGAAAGCATTTCTCATTAAAGACAGCTATCTTTTCTTCTAGTGTTGTACCTAGATGTTCAAAATATTCGCCGAGTTCAACTTTTGATTCTACTATAATCTGACCATAGTTTTTCTTTTTGTGAGTTCGAGCTAGAGAGAAATTATCGTTAATTTTAAAACCCAATCTGATTCCCGAATGACATTTTATATAGGCCTTCTAAAAATACCGCCACGAGAAACTGCCCAACTAGAAAGAACATGTCCTGCCTCATTTGCTTGGGAAAAGGCATTCCAAGCCGACTCAAATCTTTTATCGTCGATTTTAAAATGATTTTCTTTTTGGCAATTTGAATATATACAAATGACTCTTTTTGTTTCTTTTAAACTCACTTGAAATAATTTTATCTGCTGTTGTAATTGCTGTTGCAAAGGAGATTAAGGTTGGTGGTACATCCAATTGTTCAAAGGAACCACTCATTGAGTCTTTACCGCCGATAGCTGGTACTTTGAAATCTAGCTGTGCTTGAAGTGCACCTAAAAGAGCCGCAAAAGGTAAGCCCCAACGTTTGCTTTCTTTCCTAGACTAGGAAAATATTCTTGTAGTGAAAGATAGATTTGTGTTCTTTCCAGTCCACTTGCTATCAACTTTAGAATAGATTCTAAAACAGCGATATACCCCTCCTATATAGGCATTATTAGACGCTAAGTCAACATCAAAACTCATAGGTAAAATAAGCTTGTGGCCTCTGTTAATTTGTCTTCAAGTGGCAACTTAGCGGCCATCACTTGACTTTGGTGTTAATTGTGTTCTACCACCCTAAAAGGCATTAAAACTGTACTGGCACCAATAGATGAATCGAAAATTTTCAATCAAAAGCCTCTTTTTGATGCAATATTTAAATTTTTGTAGAGATTTTCAGAAACTTCTTCAAATGTTTTGCCATAGAAGTGTTCTACATATTCGGGAAAAATGACTAGCTTCAACATTCGTTTCTTTCCTAGCGCCGGCAGAAATCTATAAATTTGCGGCTCAGTGATACAAATCTGTTTTCGATCGTTGTATTTCATTGTTACAAAATCATCGTCGGTTACTTCTGCAACAATGGTTTGCTTCTAGGTTTTCAGATAGCGCTTTTGCAGCTTTCCCAATCTTCTTTAGCTATCACACAACTCATTCTCTCTTGTGATTCTGAAATCGCAAGTTCTAAAAGGTGTCAAACCTTGATATAGGTACTCTATCTAAGTAAATTAAGATACCATCAGCTAGCTCTCGCCCACAGATAGCGAGAAACGCCACCTGCACCAAAGTCGTTGCAACGTTTTATCATCGGAGCAACATCTTTTCGTCTAGAAAAGACGCTGTATTTTCTTTCTTCAACAGGATTACCTTTTTGCACTTCTGCCCCTGCTTCTAAAAGAGAATCTTCTGTATGTGTTTTTGAGGATCCTGTTGCCCCACCACAACCATCACGACCGGTCCTACCACCAATTAAAACAATCAGATCACCTTTTTCGGGATGTTAGACGTCGTACATTCTCTTCTGGAGCTGCTGCTATAACGGCACCAACTTCCATTCGTTTTTGCCTGATAGCCGGGATGGTAGGGTCCATCAACTAAACCTGTTGCTGAGACCAATTTGATTGCCGTAAGACGAAAAACCTTTGCGGACGCCGTACATATTTGTTTTGAGATAATTTCCCTTTTCTTGTCTCATTTAATGGTTTTTACGGATTTCGCTGCTCCAGATAAACGCAAGCCTTGATAAACATAAGAGCGTCCAGAAAGTGGATCTCTAATCGCACCACCTCAAGCAGGTTGCCGCTCCACCAAAGGTTCAATTTCCGTCAGGATGGTTATGTGTTTCGTTTTTAAACATATAAAAGCAATTTTCTTCTCCGAGGTTGGTGTTTTATCTTGACTTTTTACACTGCAACATTTGATTTCTTCCTCTCGTCTAAAACCAACAACCGCATTTTGTCCAACAATTTAGTAGAAAGATTGTTTGCTATATCCATAAGTGTCTTAGGGCGATTATTTGCCTTACTACCATAAACGGCTTCTCTTGCTAGAAGATAATTACTAAAACTTTCATTGACCCCATCATCAAAATATAATGCGTCTTTTAATTCTGTATTAAGGTCGTATGTCTGCAATGATCTGACCAGTAGATATCATGACTTTTTAGTTCAACTTCACTAGGATTTCTCTTTTGCCTCGTTTTTAAAAATAATTTTTGCATATATAAAATATCATCCAAATCCATAGCCAAGGCATATTCAGAGATAGCCCGCAAGTTCTTCTTCACTTGCCGTTAAAAAGCCCTCTATAATTTTACATCATCAATGGAAGAGTATTTTCTTCTAGTGTTTTGGTTTTTCTGGTCGCAGCTTGACGTTTTCTAAAGGGATTAATTAAATAGCTTGTCAGTCTAGCTTTCTTTCTTCATTTAATGAATTCTCAAATAGATACACACTTGCCACACGAACTAGGCCTAATTCCGTAATAGTTTCTATACATTGCGTAGAATCTGCTCTTTGATCGTATTGCCCCGGTAAAGATTCAATGACAATGGCCAAAAAGCATCATAGCTAATTTCTTCTCTATAAAGAAAGTCTATCTGTGGTTCCGCTAAAATTGGCGAAAGCGCTTATCATTTGATAAATCTGATGATACAGCTATATCATAACGTTCTAAAAGACGGATATTATCTGCTTTTTATATCCTAAGTCTCTTTTCAATTGCAATTTAGATGTTTCATTGAAAATACGATAATCTACTTTTCGTTCAGACAAAATACGAAATCTCAGCTCATACTTTTCCTCCACTAATCGCTTTCTTTCCTATATCACGGCGATATTGCATACCTAGAAAACTAATTTTTCTACCCCTCGATACACGTAAAATGCATATAAAATATCTTTGTCTAATGCAGTTACTGCAAGCACTCTACCAGTTAGTCACATATTCTCATTTCAGAGCGGTTCAGAATGAAAAATCAGGTTCAACTTCAAAGTCGCATCTAGTCGAAATAATATCTCCTGATGAGGGTTTCAGGATAACCTTTTTGAGGCTAGGATAACCGTCACACTAGTCATCTTTTCCAAGAAATGCTAAATCTCATTTTGAAAGCGCTCTTCACAAACGGCGTCTACAATGTACTAAATCGGTATCTAATCTAAATAAAACGCCTGTGTTTCAGGATCACCAAACGTGCGTTAAATTCTAGAACTTTGATACTGCTTTTACCTACCCTCAAGCCCTGCATATAAAACACCTTTAAAAGGCGCACCTTGACCATTTGGCTGGCGTCTTTTGCAAAATTTCTTTTTCTGTAAATTCAGCTTCTTTTACTATAAATTTGAAAGTGACGAATAAGCCCCCATACCGCCAGTATTACCACCTAAATCATTATCAAAAATAGTCTAGATCGACTTGATACCATTGGCACAATAGTTTTACCATCAGTAAAAAGCTAAAATGCTAACTTCTTCGCCTTCTAAAATGACTCAATAACGACCTCGCTCCAGCCTTGCCAAATGATTCATTAACAACATATCATCAATGGCCTTTTCGCCTCTTCTTCATTTTGACAAATATAACGCTTTTACCCAGCTGCTTAAACCATCGGCTTTAAACCACACAAGGAAAACCTAATGTTTAGCAAATTAGTTTTGCTTTATCCACTTCTGTAAAAACAGCATATTCCGCAGTCGGAATATCATATTTTTCATTAGATTTTTAGAAAAATTCTTTACTACCTTCTATTTGTGCAGCCTTTTTAGATGGTCCAAAACATTTCTAACCCTCTTTTCAGAAACATCTACAATACCTAAGGTTAATGGTACCTCAGATCCAACTATAGTTAAATTGATTTCATTATTTTTCCGCAAATTGACAAAAGTTCATCTAGGGACTCTACACCAATTGGTACAAGTGTCGCCAAATCTCTCATACCATCATTGCCAGTGCTACAAAAGTTCACTCACTTTTTACTCTGACTTAGATTTCCATAAAATAGCGTGTCTCTCTACCACCAGAACCAATGACCAATATCTTCATATTTTTCTCCTAATGTTTAAAATGTCTCATACCCGTAAAAAACCATTGCTATCGTTTTCATCATCAAGCTTTTCATCAGCTTCATCATCTCTAACGAACCGCCAGGTTGAATGATAGCTTTGATACCGGCTTTTGCTAAATCGATACTATCTCTAAAAGGAAAACGCATCCGATGCTAAAAAGCAGCACCAACGGCATTTTTCTTTTAGCTTTTATTAAATACAAGCTGACAGGAGCCAACACGATTCATTTTGACCTGCGCCTATCCCAAGTGTCTGAAAATTTTTGCTCACAACAATAGCATTAGATTTAACGTGTTTTTACAGCATTCCAACAAAAATGAGTTCATCTAGTGTTTCTTCATCTACTTTTGTTTGTGTAACGACTTTTAAATCTTCTTTTTGAATCTTCTTTTTGTCTCTATCTTGAATTAAAAAGCCCCCAGTCAATGTCTCTATCCAAGTAGAATTATCTTCTAAAGAGAGACCCGTACTTAAAAATACGTAAGTTTTCTTTCGTTTTTAAAATTTCTAGTGCATCATTGGTAAAGTGCGGTGCAATAATAGCTTCCGTAAAAAGTCTTAACAACTTCTTGTGCCATTTCTTCATCTACTGTTGTATTGCTTGCAATAACTACCAAAAAGCCGAAATGCTGTCTGCCTGATAGGCTCTTTTACACGCCTCCGAACTATCTTTCCTAAGGCACTACCGCAGGGTTAGTATGTTTGACGATAACACAAGCTAGGTGTGCCGTATTCGTTTACCATTGCTAAGCTGCATCTAAGTCGACAAGGTTGTTATAAGAAAGCTGTTTTGCCACCTAATTGTTTTTGCTTGACCTAACGTTTCCTTTTTCGTTACCTAACTGATAAAAACTTGCCTTTTGATGAGGATTTTCTCCATAACGAAGCGATGTTTTAATCTACCGAAAAAGTTTTTCGACTGATTTCTTCATTAGAATGTACCTTTTTAAGATAATTTTGCAATTAAGCTGTCATAGTAAGCCGTATGTTCAAAAGCTTCTGTTGAACTTACTCTAAAAAGCTAGCGGTACTCACTTTTTCTAAATAATGCAATACATTCTCATAGTGTGATGGCGAAACAATTCTAGCAACTCTTTCTTGGTACAGCAGCCGAACGAATCATTGTTGGTCCACCAATATCAATATTTTCAATATGGCCTCTTCTAGGGCAACTACCATCTTTTTGCTATCGTTTTTCAAAGGGATATGGGTTGACCACAACCATATCAATCAGTTCAATTTGATGCTTTTCTAGTGTTTCTTGATGTGAAGGTATTGATTTTGCTAAAATGCCACCATGTACCTTAGGATGTAAGGTTTTGACCCTACCATCTAAAAATTTCAGGAAATCAGTAATTTCAGAAATACCTCTAACTGGAATACCTTCTTTTTCTAAGAAAGTTTTTGTGCCACCAGTAGAAATAAGCTCATAACCTAAATTGACTAAGGCTTTTTGACATCTAGGTTGGTTTTATCAGATACACTTATTAAGGCTCTTTCATAACATTCTCCTAATCTTCTATTACAACAGTTCTATTTTTTAGTGTTATTTTATTTTTCTGCAAATAATTGAATGACTTTAGAATACAGCTGATGTTCCTCTTTTTAAAAATACGCAAAAGACAAGCTATCTTCAGTATCTTCTTTTAAGACTTCAACTAACTTGCGCAATAATAGGTCCACTATCTAAGCCACTATCTACAAAATGCACTGTGCAACCCTTATCTTAACACCATAATCCAATGCTTGTTTCTGTGCATGAAGACACGAAAAACTCGGTAGAAGGGAAGGATGAATATTTAGAATGGGTGCTTTGACTTTATCTAAAAACTCTTTTCAAGGACTCGCATATAACCCGCTAAAATAATTAAATCGTGTTCTACTTTATTAATTTCATCTAGTAACTTATTCTCATAATCTTCTTTACTTTGAAATAGCGTAAAATCTAATATCGCTGTGGGAATAGCTTCCTCTTTAGCAAAGCTTAGCACTTTCGCATTCGGTTTATCAGAGAACTAGACTCACCTCAGCATCAAACGATTTGCTTTTAATAGCCGTTACAATAGCTTCTACAATTTGAGCCACGACCAGAGGCTAAAATAACTAATTTGAATCGACATTATTTCTCCTAAATGAAATTGAACTTTTCCATTACCATCTTCAATTTTCCTATTTCATAAGCTGTTATGACATCATTGAATTCATTTAAAAATAGAATCTTTGTCTTTTTCACTTACTACCAAAACAAAACCTATGCCCTATATTAAATGTACATGAATTTCCATCTCTTCTACTTGACCTAATTCTTGTAATTTTGGAAAATTTTGTGTATTCACGCATCTATAACACCACTTAAGTTTTTCGGTAAAACACGCGGTGAGTTTTCAATTAGCCACCACCTGTGATATGAGCCATCGCTTTAATTGCCTTAGGATATAAAGAGGTAAAATAAAAGGTACATGATTCTTGTCGGTTCAAGCAACACTTCGCCTAACGGTTTTCAAAGCCCTCTAAAACATCATCTAAAGTATAGCCACCACGTTCAAAAACACTTTTTCTTGCTAGTGAAAAGCCATTGCTATAAACCAGTTGAAGATAGTCCGATTAAAACATCGCCTTTTTGAACATTTTTACCGTCAATCATCGCTTTTTATCTACGATACCAACACCTAAATCCAGCTACATCATATTCAGTCTGATTTATAAAAGCCAGGCATTTCAGCTGTTTCTCCACCATCAAGGCACACTTGTACATTTTACAGCCTGCTGCAATCCCTTTTACAATCTCACTAACTTACATCGGATCTAATTTACCGACTGCCAAGTAATCTAAAAAGAAAAGTGGCTCTGCTCCACTCACCAAAAATATCATTGTATGTATAGTACATCAATACCTATGGTATCGTGTTTATTCATTTTGAAAGCGTCTAATTTAGTTCTACCCCATCAGTTCCAGATACCAAAATAGGTTCTTCGTACGCATTTTATTTAAGGCAAATAAACCACCAAAGCCCCAAATCGGTAACTACTTCTTCTCTGCATGTTTCTTTAACATGAGTTTCATTAGCTCTAGCTTTAAATTAGCATTGTCAATACTAACCCCAAACTGATTCGATCCCAACTCATTGGCTTATTATTCATTTTTACTCTCCCTCAAAAATACTCACTGTACACACCCATTTGATAGGCCCCATTTAATAAACAAGCTAAAGCAAAAGTCGTCTTTACCGCAACTGCCTCAATCAGCATGCTTTCTAGGCTAAGATAATGTAATGAGTCTGCTCAGATAGGCTCTAATTTCTTCAAGTGAATTAGTGGATCCTATTAAGGTATCTCTGTTGCTCAGTATCAATACCATAATAACAAGAATGTGCTAACGGGTGGACATGTCACTAAAAGCGAACTTCTGTGGCACCAGCTTCTCTTAAACGTTCTATTAACTTCTTACTTGTCATGCCTCTCACGATAGAATCATCTACAACAGCCACTCTTTTTCCACTAATTTCTGCCGTAATTGAAGCACTAGATAACCATTAGTTCGCGTAATGCCTGTGTTGGTTGAATGTTCGACCTGCATAGCGTTTTTAAAATCCTGTGTAAAAGTGATATTACTAAAATCAGCAAAGCCTATCGCTGCTGTTGTCCCTGAATCGGGTACTGGTATAACAATATCACAATCGAGTTTTTGATTTCTTTTGCTAAAATCTCACCCATTTTACGACGAAAACATTAGCGGTGATACCATCTAGTGTACTATCTGGACGTGCAAAATAAACATATTCAAAAATCATGTGCTTTTTGAGGCTGAATTAGGAAGTTTGGTGTCACTTTTGACACCTTTCATCATCAATTACAAGCACTTCGCCGAGGTTCGTAAATCTCTAATAAATTCTGCACCTATTGTTTGAATAGCACAAGATTCAGACGCCACAACATAACCGTTTTATATTTTTCCTAGACACAACGGACGATTGCCGTAAGGATCTCTTGCCATGTAATTTGCTCTTGTTAAAGCAACAAAGCATAAGGCCTCTAAGATCTGCCATCGCTTTTAAAGTGCTTTTCCAACGGCATATCACCATATGTTATAGCAATAGATGTAATACGACTTCCGTATCAGCGGTTGTCTGAAAAACGGCACCTTTTCGATTTTAATCTTTAGATTGTCCGTATTTGCCAAATTACCATTATGCGCCAAAACATTTGATCTTGTTCATAATAGCCTACAATAGGTTGTGTATTAATCTGTATTTTTGACCTGTTGTAGAATAACGTGTATGTCCAATAGCCGCATGCCCTTTTAATTGTGCAAGACTCAGCACCCATCAAATACTTCAGAGACTAAGCCCAAATCTATAGTACTCTTCTGTTAGAAACTGCTATACCACAACCTTCTTGTCCTCTGTGTTGTAGCGCAAATAAACCAAAAGTAGAGTTAGTTCAGAAACATTGCTTTCCTTTTTCATAAATTGCAAAAACCCCACACTCTTCATGATAACGTCCATCTTGACCGATAAACATTCATTCTCTCCAAATTACGCTTCCACTTAGTTCATTTTTCTAAACGTTTTAGACTTCTTGATAGGCTTCCTCTATATTACCTAAATCACGACGAAAAACGATCTTTATCTAATTTTTCATTAGTTTGTTTGTCCCAGAGACGGCAAGTATCAGGCGAAATTTCATCAGCTAAAATCACTTGCCCATTCGACAAACGACCAAATTCAATCTTGAAATCAACTAAGGTTGCCACATTCATCAAAAAGTGCTTGTAATTCGCTGTTGATTTCAAAATGCTTTTTCGCAATAAAATCAAGTTCTTCTTTTGTCGCTCAAACCAATTGCCTCAGCGTGATAATTGTTTATCATTGGATCGCCCTAAATCGTCATTTTTATAGCAAGTTCTAAAATTGGTTGTTTTTAAGACTTCACCTTCTGGTTTACCTAGACGTTTTGCAAGAGAGCCCGCAATAACATTTCTCATATTGACTTCTAGCATAATAATTTCTACTTTTTGACGATTTGATGTGTTTCATCAACATATTCTACTAAATGATTTTCAATACCTTTTTAGCTAATTTTTAAAAATCAAAGTAGTAATTTTATTGTTCATTATACCTTTTTGATGAATAGAACCTTTCTTTTCACCCATTAAATGCGGTTGCATCATCTTTGTATTCAATCATATACAAATCGTCATCACTTGTTTTAAAAACTTTTGCCTTACCTTCATAAAGTTGTTCTAATACTTGAATATCCATTTTATTTTCTCTATTCTAAGTCTAAACCTACACGCTTGAAAATTTCTCATCGACACGACTAATGTGATAATGATAGTCAAGGCGTCATCAATATCAGTCTTATCTAAAAACTGTTGTAATTGCAGTATCTTCTTCAATTAACTTTCTAAACGGAACTTGCTCATCCCAAGATATTTTTCGTTTTTGGTTGAACTAAATCATAAGCATTTTTCCCTTTGTCATACCTTTTTCAATTAATTTTAACATCACCGTTGACTATAAATTAGCCCTAGCGTTTTATCCATATTCTTTAACATATTTTCTGGAAAAACGGTAAGTTCATCAACAATCTTATTGAAACGATTCAACATATAGTCTAATAAAATTGTCGCATCTGGTAAAAATAATTCGCTCTGTTGAAGAGTGGGAAATATCTCTTCATGCCAAAGTGCAATATTTTCATAAGCTGTATGCATATACCCACGCAATACTCTTGCAATACCACACTATTTTCACAACCGATAGGATTTCTTTTTATGTGGCATAGCGGAAGAGCCTTTTTGCCCGGAAGCAAAATATTCTCAACTCTCTACATTCACTTTTTTTGTAGTCCTCTAATTTCCGTTGCAAAGCGTTCCTATGGAACTTGCAATCAAGGCTAGCGTTGCAAAATACTCTGCATGTAAGTCTCTTGGTAAAATTTGAGTTGAAATTTCTTGTGCAGAAATACCTAACTTATCACAAACAAAACGTTCAACATCAGGTGGCGTATTTGCAAAAAGTACCAACTGCGCCATAATTTTGCCTGCCTCTACACCTTTACTCGCCTTTTGAAAACGTTCAATATTACGTTTCATCTCCTGTACCAAGTTAAGGTTTTAACCTCAAAAGTTGTTGGTTCGGCATGTACGCCGTGTGTGCGTCCCATTTGAACGGTATCTTTATAAAAAGAATTGCTTTCTCTTTTGAATTGTTTCCGTTAAACGGTTTAAATCAATAGCTAAAATGTCGTTTTGCTTGACGAATAAGATAACCACGCCGTATCTACAACATCAGTACTCGTTAAGCCATAGTGAATCCATTTTCTTTCCTCACTCAAGGCTCTCACTAACAGATCTTGTAAAAGCAACAACATCGTGACGTGTCTTTTCGATTTCAAAATAGGAAATATTGAATTTTGCATTTTCTGAATTTTTAAAACATCTTCTTTGGCACTACACAAGTTCTGACCAAGCTTCACTTGCTAAAATTTCTGCTTCTAGCGAGCCTTATGATTTATTTTCTTCGGACAAATACTCGCCATCTCTTCGACTGTAACGATCTCATATTATTCTCCTACATCGTTTCCTTAATCAACACTTGTACTTTTTCATTCTTTTCGCAACTTCATCTGTCATTTTAACTTTATAATTGTGTAGTGATTTTAAGTCGCCATCAGATAAAGCTAACATTTGAGTGCCAACAAACCAGCATTTTTAGCACCATCAATGCCACGAGTTGCCACTGGGTACACCTGATGGCATTTGAACAACTGACACAAAGCATCTGAGTCCATTTTAAAAAGCAGTTGCACTTAATCGGTACTCCGATGATTGGCAAGACAGTTTTCAGCCGCTTCGACGCCTGAGATGAGCAGCACCAGCCCCTGCAATAATCACTTTCAAACCACGCGCTTCTGCCGTTTTCTGCATAATTTAATGCAACTTCAGTTATTCATGTGCACTCGCAACTAAAGTTTCAAAACCTACATTAAATTCTTTTAAAATTTCCATTGCCTTTTTCAAAAACACATAATCTGAATCACTACCCATAACAATCCCTACCGAATTTCATAAAACGCTCCTTTCTCTAAACATCAAGCGGGTGGGTAGACTTCCTAACTCTAAAAAGGTTGCTAGAAACCTACCCGCCTGGGCTTTTCCTTCATTGATAACGCAAACTACTTGCGTCCGTACCGCTGGTCAATTTACTTGCCCTAGGTACGCTTTTCCCGCACATCGATAGACATCACGTACAATCTCATTTGCAGCTTTACTTATTTACACGCTCAGTCTAGCTGGGGAAAAATGAATTTCAAGACAAATAAAAAGAAGCATAAAAATTTTTCACTTCTCTATTACCACTTTCATTATACTTTTTAATTAATGTCATAAAGGCAACCCTCCCATAACTGGTAATTTTTCTCTCAACCCCCAGAAATTTGTAAGAAAGCATTTTTGTTTTGGTTTTCTTTTGTCATTTCTTCTAGTGTCTTATCAGAAAAATCAAATGAGGGGCTATCTCTAAATTATTCTAATTTGACTCTGAAGTTTTCAGCTGCTCAAATAAAGTGCATCAAAGATTTAATTTCATTACTTTCATCTTTTTGAATACTTTTTGTTGATAAACACCTTTTCCCCTTCAAAAAGAATCTTTTCTGCTTGTTTTAATTTTTAAAAATGGATACTCTTGTCCCACAACGGCTAAATAATCTTCATAAACAAGTAGTGAAATAACATCTTTTAATGTCACTAGCACGATAAGCCTTCATTAAGCCATAGGTCGTAATTTTATCTAGTTTATCTTTTTATTTTCATTTTACTACCTTTTTACGATATCAACAATTGTAGTCATACCATAAATTTGTCCTGTTCTACTAATTGTGCTTAAAATAATCTGTGCATCTTGTCAATTTCCGTGATTTCAAAATCACCTCGGCAAATAGAGCATTTTCCACAAGGCTCATGAGAGTTCGCTAAAAATAAGCTAGTATATACTGCCGTAAGCATTTGCTGGTATATGCGTACCCAATCATTTTATCCAGATTTTCTTTGGCACTCGGTCTCAAGTGATTCACTAATTAAAAATTTTTGCAACTAAAATATCTTGAACGGAAAAAGTAAGGTTACCTTAGCTCTACATCCATCACGACCAGCTCTACCAATTTCTTGATAGTAGCTTTCCATATCTTTTGGCATATTATAATGAATGATTTGGCGCACATTTGGTTATCGATACCCATTCCAAAAAGCATTAGTTGCAATAATAATCGGCTTTCTGTCAAAGAGATGAAATCATCTTGATTTTTCTCGAACTTCTTTTGTCAGTCCACTCGTGATATTATGTGACTTCAAAGTACGCATCACTCAGTATATAATTTTTCTACCTGTTTACGTGTACTACAATAAATAATCGTTGCCACATTGTTAGACAGATTATTTTTAACCATTCTTTTTGTCTTCTGGCTTTTTAGTTCAAAGAACAAATTTTCTCGATTAAAAACTACCTAAGTAGAGGCTGACGTAATTTTAATTTTTTATAATATCGTCTCTAACAACCGATGTTGCTGTATGCCGTAAAAGCACAAATGCTTAGATCTTTATCTAAACAGCGAACACCATCTAAAATACTCTGATAGCTCTTTCTAAAATCGTGTCCCCAACTTGAAATACAATGTGCTTCATCAACGGCAATGAAAAAGAAATTAGCGTTTTTAAAAACTAAAAGTTCTTACTCGCAAAATTTTTCTGGCGATAAGTACAATAACTTTATCTTTTCTTCTCTTAAGTCTTTTAATATTTCAAGCTCTTTTTCTTTTTGGCAAATAACTGTGAATATTACAGGCTTTGACTACTCTATTTGATTTAATTCATCTACTTGATCTTTCATTAAAGAAATGAGTGGAGAAATGACAATCGTTAATCCTTCTTTGATTAAGGCCGGTAATTGATAACACAGCGATTTTTCCGCCTCCTGTTGGCAAAATCGCTAATACGTCTTTACCTTGTAAAATTGCTTGAATAATATCTTTCTGCCCTTCTCTAAAAGTATCGTACCCAAAAATACTGTTTTAAGACGCTTTCTAAATTTTTGGATTTTATGCACGTCAATTACCTACCCGTACTACCAAAACCACCATTTTGAACATCTTTAACTGCATCATCATCTGTTATATGGTAAGAAATTATCAATCCTTGCATAAAACGTTCCTTAGCCTTTTAAGGTTAGTGGTTTTTGTAATGCTATTAAATGTCAACCTTGCCATAATGTGGCCTTCATTGTCTGAAAAATAATAATCTGCATCTATTACACCTACAGTATTATCTAGCTGCATACCGTATTTCATTCCAAAACTACTTCTTGGCATGAAAAGACACACCCATCTCATCTTCTAAACGAACTTTAATTCCGTTGGCATCTCAAAATTGATTCTTTGGGAAAAACCGTTGGATCGAAAGGTAATGAAAAATCTACAGCCTGCCGATGCTTTTGTTGCTCGCTTTGGTAAGACAATCATTTCATGATATTCTTTTAGTCTTGTCTCATCGACACTATAATCCACAAACTGTAAACTATTCTTAAAACTTTCAAAGCTGACTTTTTCAAATTGTATCATGTTTTTCTCCCATGATTGCACTATGAAGTGCTATAATTTTTCTGTTACTAAAGAAACGGAGTGATAAATTATGGGACGTATTCACAATATAGAAGGTAAAAATAAAATGGATAGCAAGCGTTCTGCTGCTTTTACCAAAGCACGCAAGAAATATCACGGTTGCTGCAAAAACAGGTGGTGGCCAAGTTGAATATAATGCTGCCTTAAAATTAGCAATTGAAAAAAGCTAAGGCTGACAATATGCCTAATGATAACATTGAACGTGCAATAAAAAGGGGTCGGCGGTGGTGACACCGAAAATTATGAGCACATCACCCTATGAGGCTATGGTCCCGGTGGCGTAGCTATCATTATAGAAGCCTTAACAGATAATAAGAATCGTACTGCTGGTAACGTTCGTCACCAATTAGATAAACGTGGTGGCAACTTGGGTACGGCTGGTTGTGTCAGCTTTATGTTTGATAGAAAAGGGGCTCTTGCAATTAATAAAGAAGACTCACCTTTAAGTGAAGATGAAATTATGGAGCTTGTTTTAGAAGCCGGTGCCGAAGATTTTTACCGTAGAAGACACCTATTATGAAGTCATAACAGAACCACAAGCTTATCCAGATGTGAGAAGTGCCATTGAAGAGAAAAACTTGCCTCTCATTTCAGGCGAAATTACTATGTTACCTCAAACCTATCAAGCATTAGATGATGATAAAAAGCTCTAATGGAAAAATTATTAGATGCCTTAGAAGATGATGACGATGTTCAAAACGTCTATACCCTTAACAGCTTAAAAATAGCCTTAGATTTATCTGAGCTATTTTTATTCATAATAAACTTTCTATTTTTATCCTCTAAGTCTTTTTCGTCCCATCATTTGAAATAACAATTGGCGAATACTTTTGCAATAACTTCATCAGGCGACAGTTGGACTTTTTCAATTTCTGCCAAGCCAACTGCTTGTCTATTTTATCTCGTGTCATAATACGCTCAATACGACTATTTTCTTTACTCGTAATATACCACACCCTATCGGTGTATTTGTCATAACCTGTTTCATAAAAGAGTGGTACCACTAAAAACAACTGTTTCATTACTTAACTGCTCCAATGTATCACTTTTTTCAATTAAAAGGGTGTAGTATCTGATTTAATGTAGTCAGTTTCTCTTTGTCAGAAAAACCATCTTACCTAGCGTATTACGAGAAAGATTTCCCTTATTATCCAAAATCACTTGACCAAAACGCATTAATAAGCAAAAATAACCTTCTGTATCTTTTTCTACCACTTCTCTGGCAACAATATCTGCATCTATAATCGCATAGCCCTTTTTCTAAATAGTTGCTAACGAAGCTTTTTTCCAGATGCAATACCACCAGTTATTCCAATGACTCTAGCCATTTCTTACCCTTTCCTTTGACATCTTGGACAATAAACAGTAGTTCGTCCAGAAATTAGCATTTTCTAGAGGCGTCTGGCAAGAAAAACATTCTAGGCCAGCTCTACCATAGACTTTATGGTTTGTTTGATAGTTGCCACTTTTACCAAGTGCATCTTTATAGTCTTTAATTGAACTGCCACCCAAACAAATTGCTTTCCCGTTAAAATTGTTTTAATCTCTAAAACTAAGGTTTCACATTCTTTTTGAGTTAAAGTTCTTATTTTTCAGTGGATGAAGTTTTGCACGAAAAAGTGTTTCATCCACATAAATATTGCCTAAAACCACAAAGCTTACTCTGATCTAAAAGAAAAACGTTTTAAAGGAATTTCTTTGTTTTCTTGTTAAATCGTACAAACTTTACCTGTAAACCCTATCGTCTAAAGGTTCAACGCCCAAATGACTTAAGGCTTTTTCTACTTCTGATAACTGCTCATAATAGAAAAACCGCCAAATTTTCTAACATCATTATAGTAAAGATAACCATTTTCTAAATCTATTTTAATATGATTATGCTTTTCTATCCATCTATTTTTCTGAATAAATTATCTTGCCAGTCATTCTAAGATGAACAACGATAAAAACCACTAGGCTGTAAATGAATACATAGATACTTTCCACGTCTTGTAATGTTACTAATTTTCTTTTTCTTGTAAGAGCAATTTACTGAAATTAGGAAAAGCTTTGTCATAATAAACGTAACTATCTTTTATTTTTCTTTTCCACAAACAAAAGGTAACAAACTTCTTCTTAATACTTCTACTTCTGGTAATTCAGGCATTGCTATGCTCCTATTAAAAAAAGCTCTCTTAAAGAGAACTTAGCGAATACTTTCCATTTCATCCCAATTAAAAACCAACTTTAATATCGACTTCCAAGGGTGCAGGAAAGACTGACTACTTTTTGTCATTGCCTCTTCCACTTTTTAACTAAAAACCAATTTCTTTTGGTGGCACATCAAAAATGAGTTCATCGTGCACTTGAGCAACATTTTTCGCTTTAAAAAGCCTTCCTTTCCAAGACTTTTTGGCATTCTAGCATTGCCAGCTTGATAATGTCTGCCGCCGTTCCTTGAATCGGCGTATTAACTGCCATACGTTCTGCTAAAAACTTCGTCTAGTAAAGTTCTTTTCATTAATATCGCTAATCTTTCGCTTACGTTTAAATAGCGTTGTTGAATAGCCTTTTTCACGTGTTTCTAAAAATCGTATTCTGAATGAATTCATTCACTTTTTATAGTGTGTGAAAATATGCATTGATGTACTCTTTGGCCTCACCGCGTGAAATATTTAACTCTTGAGATAAACCAAAATCTGTTTGACCTAAATAATCCCAAAAATTAACGGCTTTGGCAGCACGTCCCATTTCAGTCGTTACGTCATCTAATGGTACGTGAAAAACTTCTGAAAGCTGTTCTTTTATGAATGTCTTCACCATTTTTGAAAACTTTCTAGTAGCGTTTCATCTTGACTCATATGCGCTAGAATACGAAGTTCTATTTGAGAATAGTCTGCACTTAGTAAGATGTGTTCTTCTTCTAAAAGGTACAAACGCTTTTTTCTAATTCGTTTGCCTTCGGCTGTTCGTATTGGAATGTTTTTGTAAATTCGGTTCCGTGCTAGAAAAGTCTTCCCGTAGCTGCAACCGTTTGCTTAAATGTCGTATGCACTCGCTTTTTATCTGTTAATAAATTCAAAGTCCATCTACATAGGTGCTTTTAATTTGACAAGTTTGCCTATAATCTAAAAATCGGCAAAAATAATCTCGTGTTCTTCTTTTAACATTTCTAGAACTTCTGCACTGGTTGAATAACCATTTTTAGTCTTCTTTACGCTAGGCAATTTTTAAATTAACAAATAGCACCTCACCCAATTGTTTTGGTGAATTTAAATTAAAAATACTACCTGCTAAATCATAAATTTTTCTTTCTAAATTAGATGAGCCTTTCAGAAAGTTCTATTTGAAGATTTTTAAATACGCTTCATCAAGAGCAATGCTATTATCTTCCATCGTCACCAAAACTTTTTGATAACGGAACTTCTATATCTTCATAAAAGTTGAAAAACATCATTTTCTTCTAGCAACAATATAGCTTGGACATAATTTTAAGACGGCAATTACCCTATCTCTTGATTCTAATTTAGAAATGATTGTATCAACCTCAAGGTATTTTTGTGCTATCTTCTAATCTTTTATCTGATCCATCTGCATGAATTAAATAATCTGCTAAAAAGAAAGTCTAAAGTGATTAAATCAGCCTTTACTTGTTTTTAAAGAAGCGATAAAAACGCTTTTCTATCTTCTACAAATAGCTCTGCTCTGCTTTTAAAAGCGAGAAATAAGCGCCAAAAACTTGAGTCGCATCATCATAAATAGAGTAATCATAGACAATATTTTCATTAAACGCAAAACAGTTTTTGCTTTCTCTATTCGGTAATAATAGCATTTGACGTTCATCGCTTTTCTTCAAATACTTTTTCTAATTCGATAAAAACTTCCTAGTGAAATAGATTCATAAGAAATACTTTATCTTTTAGACGATTTTGGTAATTTCTTATTGAGTTGATTCATTTCATATTGCACATAAAATTGACGCAAACTTTCAACATTTGGCGTACGAACTAATAAGTCATCTAGTGACAAATCAATGGTACGTCACACTTAATAGTTGCCAAAGATCTGGAAGGTGAGCCATATCTTTATCACTAATTAAATTTTTCACGCATTTTTCCCTTTAAAAATCATCTAAATGATTATAGAGATTTTCCAGATTGCCACTAGGTTTCTACAAATTGCTTTTGGCTCTTTTCGCCAATACCAGAAACACCTGGAATATTATCAGAACTATCCCCCATAAGCGCCTTTAATTCAACTACCTCTTCTGGTCGCATTTGATACTGTTCTAAAAGACTATCATTGTTAGTCTAATACTATTTTTAGTGCCTTTTTGGGATAGATTACTGTCGTTTTATCGCTAATTAACTGAAAAATATCTCTATCGCCTGATATGATAACACTCTCTAAATTATGTGATTCTGCATAAGTTTTTACCGTTCCGATAATATCATCGCCCTCATAACCTTCTAGGCTAAGCATAGCAATATTCATATAAGATAGGGCTTCTTTAATAAGTGGCATCTGTACACGAAGTTCTTCAGACATAAGGCTCTATTGGCTTTATAGTCTTTAAAATCTGTGTGTCTAAATACTTTGCCTTTTACATCAAACGCGATAACAAAGTGACTAGGTTTTTCATTTTCTAAAAAGGCGTACACCATTTTCAAAAACCATTTAATGCATTCGTTGGAATATTATCTTTTGTGTATAATTGTGGCGTACCATGAAATGCTCGATTAATTAAGCTATTTCCATCAATAATTAACAATTTATCCATTCTTGTATCCTTTTTGTATGAGATATAATTTTTTTCTTTTTACGTGTCATCTTCTTAATTTGAATTTCTCTTCTCAGAGCCTCATTTTGTATCAAAGCATTCATTGTATACTAAAGAAACTGGTCTTCTAACCTGAGTATATTTTTGCACCTTTACCCTTATTATGTGTCGCAATCCGCTTTTTCTACATTTGTAGTATAACCACAATACAGGGTATCATCACTACATTTTACAAGATAAACGTAATGGTTTTACTTTCTTCTCTCATTTATCTTTTTAACAAAATAGACTTCATACTAGAGCAAAAAATGTATACACGGTGTAAATTTCTCTTTGATAATTACCTTCACCTTTGTAATGCATTTCTAAAAGATGTAATAATTTTTCTCTGTTAAAAATTCTTCTACATAACTATTTTTCAAAAGTTGTCTTTACCATTTGATAGTATTTTTCTTCTCTTAACCAATATCGAATCGGTACTGGAAAACCGACTTTTGGTCGTTTTGCCCATTCTTCAGGCAAGTCCTCCAAAAAGCCGCTTCACGAAGAAGGGCCTTACTCACACCTTTATTTACTCTGTAAGTCTCTGGTAAGCTTTCAGCGATTTTCATCACTCTTTATCTAAAAGGGAACACGAAGTTCTAATGAATGTGCCGAGCTCATCTTGTCGGCTTTCAAGAGAATATCGCCATGTAACCAAGTTAAAATATCAATTGATTGTTTTATCTAAGTCAGATTTGTCTTTAGCGTGCGATATAAATTTCTGAGCAAAATACCAACACTAACGCCTTTTGATAGGCTGGTTGCAAAATTTCAAAGGGCTTTATCTTCATCAAAGATTTTCGCTTCACCAACAAAATACTCTTCTGCTTTCATCCCACCACGTCTAAATAAATCTGTCCATCTTGATGAAGGCTTATCCTTGGTCATCCAGTATAATCTTCTTCTTAACCCCCAAAGGTAATTTCTTATAGAGTGCTAAATTTTTTAGTATCTACATAACTCTCTATAGCCCCCAAAAAGCTCATCTGCACCCTCGCCACTTAAAACAACAGTGACGTGTTCTTTTTGCCAAAACGTGCTAAAAATATAATGGGATTGAGGATAAATTAGCTTGAGGGTTCATCCATTTGATATTGCACGGTAGGCAGAATATCAAAAATTCATCAGCTGTAATTAATTTAACGTGATGTTCAAAACCAAGTAATTCAGATAAATTTTGGCGTGTTCGGTTTCATCGTAAACACCATCATAATCTTTAAAACCGACAGAAAATGTTTTTCCGGCTTAACCAAGGCTGAAATATAACTTGAATCAATTCCGCCAGAAGAAATGTTCCGACTGGCACATCGCTAATTTGATGAACTTCCACCGAATCTTTTAAAGTATTTTTAAAGCGTCAAGATAGCTTTCTTTGTCTTTATCTTCACTCTTAAAATCAAAATTGAAATAACGTTCTTTTGTCATTCGTCCATCTTTGATTTCAAGATAGCTCCCCAGCATAAGTTTGTAAATATTTTTCAAAAAGTTTCTTCTGTCAATGAATACTGTAGCGTTAAATAAGGTCGTAAAGCATTTTTATTCAACTTTTTCTCAAAAGAAGGATGGACTAGAAATGCTTTAATTTCAGAACTCGATCGTTCCATCACTAGATGCCTCACCGTAATACACTGGCTTAATCCCAAAGGATCTCTTGCTAAAAAGTTGTTTTGGTACGATTATCCCAAATCGCAAAACCAAACATCCCCCGCAAACGCTCTAAAACGCCCTTACCCCAAGCTTCATAGCCTTTTAAAAACAACTTCACTATCCGTATGAAATAAACTGATAGCCCATTTCCTCAATTCTTCCTTAGTGAAAAAAATTATATATCTCGCCATTAAAAACTAAAACAATGTTACCATCTTCACTATAAAAAGGTTGCGAACCTTTTTCACTAAGATCAATAATTGAAAGTCTTCTAAAACCTAAAACAATATTGTCATCTACAAAATAACCATCACTATCTGGTCCTCTGTGTCTAATTTTATCCGCCATTGCTGAAATAATATTTTCATGATTTAAGATACTTCCCTTGCTCGGAACATAGCCTACAAATCCACACATATTTTACTCCTATCATCACAATAACTATTTTCCATCTTTTTTTATTCATAAAGGTCTTCTTATTATAAACCAAGTGACTAAGCTTTTGCACTCAAGAAGAGTAGTGATAAGTTAATAGTTTTATCATAGCTTAAGCTAATAATAGCTAGAATGAATTTATATTTTTAAATAATTATTCTTCTAGGAAATCTGATTGAAAATAAAAACAAGTCACAAATTGTGACTTGTTTTTATTTTATTTTAACTAAGATATTTTTTAACAACGCTGTTAATGCTTCAGCTGGTTTTTCTGAAAGAAAAGCTTGATGATAGGATTCTTTATCCATATCTGAAATACTAATTAGTTTATAGCCTTTTCCAATAATCCTAAATTGATTAAAAAGACGACCTACCTTACCATTATCTTCAAAAACGGATGAATGTATTCAAACTCATAATGAAAAACGTGCAATCGCCTCTAGCGGATTATCACCATTTAATGCGTCATTGTAAGTTGTGATAGCTATCTTTTGGTTCATCTTCTACCTTATCAAAAACCTAATGCCATATATTACCTGTTTGAGGCATTTTAATTGGCACAGAACGATAATCAGAAGGATGATAAGGAAAAATAATTTCTAATATAACCATGCATTTCTTTTTAATATGTTGATTCTGTAAGTACTTTCACTTTTTTTGCCAATTTATACATAAAATCGACAGCTTTACCTAAGCCCAAAACAGAATCTTTAGCATCACTTGTTAAGGCTTGATACGTCTTAGGTTCTGTATCTGTCAAACCTAAAATAAATCTAACATCTTCTCTTGATACATTATGTTGATCAAGTAAGGTTGATTGATAACATTCTTCCAATTTGAATTCAAAGGATTTCTTTTGAATAGTCCATAAGCTTGCTCCTTTTTAATCTAATGTATTATCTTTATTTATCATACCTTTTCAACTTATTGTTGTCTAGACTTTGATTTAAAAAGCACAGCATAAGCTGTGCTTTCTACTATACTTTCGGTAAGATACTTTCAATTTTTTCTAATAAAATGGATAATATTTCGCCTTCATAGCTTTCTATATTGCCTTTATCTCCAAAAATGAACCAATTGTGGATCAATTGGAAAACGACCCAAAATATTCAAATCAAATGCTTTTGCTGTTTCTTCGATATGACTTTCCCCAAAAACTTCTATCTTCGTTTGACAATCTGGGCAAGGTAGATAGCTCATATTTTCAAGCAATACCTAAGACTGGTACCTCCCATCATTTCAAGCATCTTGATACCTTTACGAACAACCATATTAGATAAAGATTGTGGCATAGTTACAATCATTGCACCACTAACTTCTAAATTTTGCAAAAATAGTTAATGGTACGTCTCCTGTTCCTGGTGGCATATCAATGACTAAATAGTCTAAATCGCTCCCAAATCACTTCATCTGTAAATTGTTTAATCACTCCAGCAACAACAGGACCACGCCAGATAACTGGATCATCTTCACTCGGTAGCATAAAATTCATCGACATCAGCTTAATTCCAAGCTTACTTTCCATAGGCATTGACCAAAATTCCCGTAACTTTGGCTTACCTTTCACACAAAAGTTTCGGAAACACTAGGGTCCGTAATATCAGCATCCATTAAAACCAACAGCGTAGCCTTTCTTTTTAAACTAATTGCTACGAGAAGAAAGAAGATTTCCTACGCCACCTTTACCACTCATCACAACAATAATATTTTTAATGTGACTTCTTTTTGGGCTTCTGTTAAAACAACTTCTTCACTCCCACAAGAACCACTCGAACAGCTACCATTTTGATTGGAACTGCAACCACTACATCCGCTCATCTTTTATCCTCCTTTACTCTACAAAAAGAGCAGGTAAATACCTGCTCTTTCTTTACATCATACCCATACCGCCAGCTGCACCTGCTGCTAATGGATCATCTTTTGACACATCTGCAACTCAAACTTTCTGTCGTTTAAAATCATAGATGCAATACTAACAGCATTTTGAAGGGCACTGCGTGTTACTTTTTGCAGGATCAAGTACACCTGCTGTAATCATATCCTCATAATCATTTTTAAAACATTAAAAGCCTGTACCAACTGGCAATTCTTTTTACTCTTTCAGCAATAACACTGCCTTCTAAACCTGCATTATCTGCAATTTGACGAACTGGAGCTTCTAAGGCTTTACTAAACGAACACCCGTCATTTCATCTGGTTCAGAAAGACTAATTTCATCTAAAACCTTAGATACATCAATTAAAGCTGTACCACCACCAGCTACAATACCTTCTTCTACTGCTGCTCGTGTTGCTGAAAGCGCATCTTCAATACGATGTTTTTCTCTGTGAGTCTCGGTTTCTGTTGGCACCTACTTGAATAACGGCAACCCCACCAGCAAGTTTTGCTAAACGTTCTTGATATTTTTTCACGATCGAAATCTGAATTTGTTTCTTTCAATTCATGCACTGAGTTGTCTAATTCTAGCATCAATATCTTCTTTTACCACGTCCATCAACAATTGTTGTACTTTCTTTGCTAATTCAACTTGACGTGCCAACCCCTAACATATCACTAGTTGTCTCATCTAATTTATAGCCAAGTTCTTCTGTCACAACGGTTGCACCTGTTAAGGCTGCAATGTCATTTAGCATTTCTTTTCTTCTATCGCTAAAACCTGGTGCTTTAACTGCAACACAATTAAAGGTTCCACGAAGACGATTCAAAAATCATCGTTGTAGAGTGCTTCGCCCTCTACATCTTCAGCAATAATTAAAGAGGTTTGCTTGTTTTAACAATTTGTTCTAATACTGGAAGAATTTCTGTACACTTGTAATTTTTCTTGTCTGTAATCAAAATGTATGGTTCTTCTAAAAGTGCTTCCATTTTTATCGGTATCATTTACTCATAAGGAGAGATGTATCCTCTATCAAATTGCATACCCTCTACACATCTAAAGAAGTACCAAATGTTTGAGAATCTTCTACCGTAATAACTCCCTTCATTGCCAACTACTTCCATTGCGTCAGCAATCAATTTACCAGTTTCTTCATCTGCTGATGAAATTGCTGCTACTTGAGCGATAGCCTCTTTACCTGCACAGGTTGTGAAAGGCGTTTAATCTCTTCAACAGCCTTATCACAAGCTCATTTTCATCCTGTCTTAAAATAATAGGGTTAGCACCCGCTGCGATATTTTTAAACCTTCGCGTACCATTGCTTGAGCTAAAACAGTTTGCTGTTGTTGTACCATCCCCTGCAACATCGTTGGTTTTATAGATACTTCCTTTAAAAGTTGTGCCCCCATATTTTCAAAAGGATCTTCAGGTCAATTTCTCTTGCAATGCTAACACCATCATTGGTAATCACTGGTGCACCATAAGGTTTACCTAAAACTGCATTTCTACCTTTTGGTCCGAGTGTTACTCTGACCGCATCTGCAACAGCATTGACACCTACTTCAAGTGGCTTTTTCTAGCTTCTGTTCCAAAACGAATATCTTTTTGCCATCTTATCTTCTCCCTATTTACTAAAGTACCACTAAAAACATCTTTTTCTGATAAAACAACTAATTTTTCATCATTTAATTTCAATTCTGTGCCACTAAATTTTCCGTAGACAACTTGATCCCCTACATTAATCTCTAATGCGACACGTTTGCCATCTGGTGTAAGAGTCCCACTACCAACAGCAACGACTTCACCTTGGTGAGGTTTTTCCTGTGCTGATCCTGGTAAAAAACAATACCACTTTGTGTTTTCTCTTCAACCTCGATTGGGCGAACAACAATTTTATCACCAATTGGTTTTAATATTCATAGTGTTTCCTCCTTTTTAGCACTCGTCTTGTTAGAGTGCTATTTTTCTTTTATTATCATACCACAGAAAGATCAAGTCTATTTATACGCCTTTTAAACTTAGGCCGATACGTTTTTCTAAATCTAACGAAATAATCTTCACACTAATTTCTTCGCCTATTTTTAGGACTTCAAATGGATCTTTAATAAACTTATCTGAAAGTTCAGAGATGTGTATCAGACCATTTTCGTGCAGACCAATATCTACAAAAGCACCAAAGGCCGCAATATTTCTAACGACACCATTTAAAATCATACCGATAGAAAGATCCTTAATATCTAGCAAATCATGGCGTAAAACCGGTAATTGAAAAGCCTCTCTTGGATCTCTTCCCGGTTTTTAAGGCCTCTATAATATCTTTTAGCGTTTCTTTACTGACATTAAATTGCTCTGAAAGCGTGTTTAAATTTTCTTTTTCTAAAATTTCTGCTAAACGAGTAAATTCTTTTTCATCATAGGCTTTTTGCAAATTCTTAACCACATCATAACTTTCAGGGTGAACAGAAGTATTATCTAAAGGTTCTTTACCGTCTACACGCAAAAAGCCGGCACATTGTTCGAATGATTTTTGTCCTAATTTAGATACCTTGAGCAAAGTTTTTCTAGATGAAAAGGCGCCGTTTTCACTACGGTAAGCTAAAATATTATCTGCTAGGGTTGTATTGATACCTGCAATTCTAACTAAAAGAAAATGAGATGCCGTATTTAAATCCACTCCGACAAGGTTAACACAATCTTCTATTACATTATCTAAGCCGGTCGCCAGATGATTCAAATCATGTTGGTATTGTCCAACACCAATTGATTTTGGATCAATTTTTACAAGTTCTGCTAAAGGATCTTGAACGCGTCTGGCAATAGATACTGCTGAACGCAAATTAATATCTAAGTTGCCCAATTCTTTACTGGCAACTGGTGAAGCAGAATAAACAGACGCTACAGCCTCACTCACGATTAACCAAGGTATAGAAAGGTTATTCTGTTCGATGATCTCAGCTACAAATCTTTCAGACTCTCTAGAGGCTGTACCATTTCAATAACCACTCAAACTAACCTTATAATCTAATAATAATTTTAAAACTTCTCTCTTGCCGTTTCTCTACTATTGTCACCGCTATGAGGGTAAATGACCAAAGTTGCTAACACTTCGCCGTGTTCATTAACAATAGCCAACTTACAACCATGCGATAACCTGGATCAAAGCCTAATACAATTTTATTTTTATCGGCGCCTCTAACAACAACTCGCGTAAATTTTTCTTGAATAAATCAATCGAAATTTCTTCTGCATCTTCCGTTCTTTCTTTACGCACTTCTTTTACTCAAAGATGGTTTGAGCAACCTTTTTCCAACTGTCTTTAGCAACTTCCCTTAAAAACGTTTCATATGGTGCACCCACAGGGATAATTCCCTAAAGGGCTTCAAAAATACGCTCTTCATCTATTAAAAATACTAACCTTCAAGGCTTCTTCACGTTCTGCACGATTAATTGCCAAAATACGATGTGCTGGCATATTTTTAAACTTTCTTCATAGTCAAAAATATTGTTCATATAGGCTATTAGGCGCTTTACCTATCTCGGTAACTAATTTTTCCGTATTTAAGCAAAAATTTCTCAGTGCTTTTCTAACGCTAGCATCATCACTCAATCTTTCAGCTAAAATATCGCCCGCACCTTTGAAAAACTTCTTCTAGGCTAACTACTTTCTCTTCTTTTATACTTAACTCATTTTGCAATTGAGTTGCTAAACTTAAAATCATCTCCTTATCTTTATCTACCAAGATATCGTGCCAATGGTGCAAGCCCTCTTTCGATTGCCACATTTGCTCTCGTTTTTCGTTTTTGGTTTAAAGGTCTGTACAAATCTTCTAGCGCAGTCATTGTTTCTGCTTCATCTAACGCTTTCTTTCTAAGTCATCAGTTAGCTTCACCTTGTTCTGATACTAACCTTTTAATAACTTCTCTTCTTTCGCTTAGGTGACGGAGTTGCTCTAATTTTTCACTAAAATCCCGAAGCACGCTATCTTCCATTGCACCCGTTAATTCTTTTTTCTATAACGTGCAATAAAAGGTATCGTATTGCCCCATCTAATAACGCTATTATCCTGTGTCACGATTTGAGGGCGATAGGTTAAACATTTCTCTTAATTTTTGTGCTATCATCAGTAAACCCTTCTTTCACAAAATTCATCTTATTGTAAGCGATAAACTAAGCTCTCGTCAAAGTCTAGCCAAAAAATTTTTATTTGTTATTCTAAATAAAACTAAAGTTTGGAGGGATTCATTATGAAACTTGATATTTGGTTTGATATTGATTGTCCCAATTGTTACCTTTCTTTAAAAACAGTTCTTTAGGCTCTATCATTATATGGGCTACCGTTATAGAAGATACAATCACTTTCTATCCTTTACGATTAAATCCTACGATAGAAACAGATCAAAATAAAACCTACTTTCATCTGCTGTTAAAACGCACGCCCTATTTAAAACAACGCAAACAAGAAAAATTTCTGAAAAATATGCTGATTTTGAGGTGATGATGAGGGCATTCATTTTCAATTTTGAAAAATTATTTCCCGTAAATCACTACTCGTGCCATTCAACTGGTGCTTTATACGCAAAATATGAAAATGACAAATTAGAAGATATTTTATTCGCTCTATATGAAGCTTATTTTGAAAAATATCAAAACATTGATAACATCAATATTATTAAACAAACTGCTATGAACATTTGCTGAGATACATATTAACTGCTTTATTTGAACAGAATACTTTCTCTAAAAACAATTGAGAAAAAGATAGTGTACGATTAATCCATCTTGTATGTACAGGGAACTTCCACTTTTATTTTTAATGATGACAGAGCTTTTACTCGGTTATTATGATGTGATGAAAAAGTAAAATCTCTCATTGTTGAGGACATTTTATAATGATTACCATTGTTGTGGATAATACTATTACTACACACAAACTTTATGGACAATTAAAACGCTTATTCTAAACAACGAACCCGAGGCGACAAACTACCTTCAAAAGAGTGCTTGCTAGTCACCTCAGTGTTGCAGTCAAACTACCGTTTAAAATGCCATATCAGCTTTTTGAGAGGGAAGGCTCACCTTTCTTCTAAGGAAAAGAGTGACTATTTCGTCGAAGCAATTTCTAATCAAACTGTCTTAGATCAGAAAATAAACTGACTGGTGCAACTGTTCATTCTCCCTTTCGTGAACTATAGAAGACATTTGTTCCTTTGCGACTTTTCAGAAACTGTCTGAAATCAACTTTTCAATCAAAATCATTGGAATTTTTGACCACTAGTCTACAGAGGGAGTTTATACTTCGGGAAGAAGTTGCAAGGTATCCGAAATCAACAAGAGGTTTACCGCGGAAAAGGGATCTATTCGTCCAAGCACAGAAGATTTTAGTTGAGCTATTATTTCGCCTCATACCAAAATCGAGTTGTATCGGTATCGAAAAATCCTGGTTACCATCAATTGCTACCTCATTCGATGTGTATTGACTATTTTACCTTTCTCTAGATTCTGATGGATTAATCCACCGAAAATACAACACCTAATTTACTCTATCTTACACCTACACATCAATTTCCTACTGGCACCATTATGCCTATTTCGAGAGCACGAAATCCTAAATTGGGCAAAATCAAAATAGCCTTTATTATTGAAGATGATTATGATAGTGAATTTGAAATATGAGGGTGACGCTATTCCATCATTAAAATCATGATACAACTGACAACGATATCTACATAGAAATTTTCCAAGCTCCATTAGCCCCGCCTTACTGTATAGCTATATGGTCTTACCTTTTAGGTTTATTTGAAAATTTTTACAAAACGAGACACATCTCTATTGCCATAATGATGTTATTACCAACAATTACTCGCTCATTTTATGCGTAAGGCTATTTTGAAAGACACATTAACAAAATTAGAAATTATTATAGAGAGAGAAAATCTTATATCGACAATTTTAACTTTTTGACCAAAAAGCACACTTTTTGGGGTTCAAATGCGGACTACACCTTATTTTTACCAAAGTATTCAACATAAATTAAAATTGGTAGCTTATTAAAACCAATTTCAAACTATCCGTTGAAACGCTGAGGCCCTTTCCTTTAATCCTTTTCTGGGCGAAAGTGAAACAACTTTAAAAGCGACTATCGAGACTACTACCTGGGAGAATAATTTGCATTTTCAATGATAAATTTTTGTATAATAGAAAAAAGTCTTATTTTTAGGAGGATGAAACTTGGAATAGTCGGTTTACCAAATGTAGGTAAAAAGTACTTTGTTAACGCTATTACAAAAGCTGGTGCTGAATCGGCAAAACTATCCGTTTTGTACGATTGATCCAAATGTTGGTGTGGTTTCAGTACCAGATAAACGCCTAAATAGGTTGGCGGAAATGTTTTAATACATCTTGCCTGCTGCAATTGAATTTGTGGACATTGCCGGTTTGGTACGTGGGGCGAGTAAAGGTGAAGGGCTAGAAATCAATTTCTATCGCACATTCGTGAAGTTGACGCTATTGTTCACGTGGTACGTTGTTTTTACGATGACAACGTCATTCGTGTTGATGGTTCAGTCGACCCTTTTGCGAGATATTGAAACGATTACCCTAGAGCTAATTTTTCAGATATGGAAACGGTGAAAAACGTCTTCAAAAACGGCTAAGGTCGAAAACTAATGACAAATTGATAAAGAAGAAGACGCTTTCTTAAAAGACTTTATACACATTTAGAAAGCGGCAAATCGGCACGTCAATTAGAAATTGACAGTGAGAATGAAAGCCTATTTTAAGTCAATTAAATCTTCTCACCACAAAAACCAATTTTGTATGCAACAAATGTCTCCTGAAGATGATATCAGCAGTGGTAATGAAAAGTGACTTAGTGAAAACGGTTCGTCAATTTGCCGAAAAAGAAAACTCTGAAGTTTTGTTATCTGCGCACAAATAGAGGCAGAAATTTCAAGTTTAAGTGATGATGAAAAATTAGAATTTTTAGAAGCACTTGGCTTGAATGGGAAAGTAGCTAGATAGAATTATTTTCAGCGAGTTACAAACTTTTAGGTCTAGTAGTTATTTAACTGCCGGCGAAAAAGAAACACGAGCTGGACAATTAAAAAGGAACAAAAGCACCAGAGGCTGCTGGTAAAATTCTACAGTGACTTTGAACGTGGTTTATTCGTGCAGAAATTGTCAGCTTTGATGACGAGATAGCCTTGAGTAGCTATGCCGCTGCACGTGAGGCTGGAAGAAGTTCGACTTGAAGGCAAAAGATTATGTTATGAACGATGGCGATATTGTTGAGTTCCGTTTCAACGTATAGACACCTCTTAAAGGGTGTCTTTTAATTATCCATATGAACTTCATTTTTAAATATGCTGTAATAAAACTATCTATGTCGCCGTCCATCACAGCCTGAACATTACCTTTTTCTTCATTGGTACGATGATCCTTGACCATAGTATAGGGATGGAATACATAGGAGCGAATTTGACTACCCCAACCAATTTTCTTGTTGGACGCCTGTGAATTCTAGTACAGCTCTCTTTCCTGTTCTTTTTAATTTTTCTTCTACTAAGCGACTAGTTAACATTTTCATTGCCGTTGCTCTATTTTGAAATTTGTGAGCGTTCCCTTGGCATTGAACAACGATACCTGTCGGTAAATGGGTAATGCGAACTGCTGATTCTGTTTTATTGACATGTTGTCCACCAGCACCGGAGGCACGATAGGTATCAATTTTAAATCTTTTAGCATCAATCTCTATATCGGTGTCATTTCTACTTCTGGCATCACTTCTACTGCAGAAAATGAAGTATGTCTTCGCCTGACGCATCAAAAAGGTGATATTCTAACCATACGATGAACACCCTTTCGGCTTTTTAAATAACCGTAGGCATTATCGCCACTAATTAAAAGCGTCGCACTAATACCCGCTTCATCGCCTTGAAGGTGAGTCTAAAATTTCAACATTAAAAAGCCAGCGTCGTTCTGCCCATCGAATGTAAAGGCGATAGAGCATTTCAGCCCAATCTTGAGATTCAGTACCACCACAGCACCAGGATGAATTGATAAAATGTGCATTACAATTATCATATTCACCATTTAACATTGTTTTCCAATTCAAACGCCTCTAAAGAGCTTATTTTTCTCTAGAAGCGTTTCTATTTCTTCTAAGTAAAATGGTTTCATCATCTTCTTTAGCCAGTTCAATTAAAGGTATTCATATCATCAATATCTTCTGCTAAAGATAGTATCTATTTAACAATCGCTCTTGTTTGCCTTTTTCTTTTAGTAACTTCCTGTGCTTTTTCTTGATCTTGCCAGAAATCATTTGAAAGCATTCATTTTCTAAGTCTCTAACTTTACTTTCGCGTTTTTCTATTTCGAGAGATTCTTTTAAGTCATTTTAAGCGTGAAATAACATTTTTAATCTCTTTTTGCATTTCATAATCCGTCAACTAACCTCTTTATCGTAAGCAAAAACGCCCCAAAAGGGGCGTTTTTATTACAACAATTTTATATTTTTCACCACTACCACAAGGGCAAGGTTCATTTCTACCAACTTTTTCTTTATTAACCTTAGGTTTTTGGTGTACTTCATCACCATGGGTTGCTTGAAGAATGTCTGTTCGTTCTGCCTGTATTAGCCTCTTCTAGAATTTCTTGTTCTTCACGTAAAAGTGATGTGACACAAAGTTCTAATTGTTTCATACTGAATATTGTAGCTCATATCATTAAATAGCGTATAAGACTCATTTCTGTATTCATCAATTGGTTTAGTGATTACCATAAGCACGTAACCCGATGCCTTGTCTCATTTGATCCATTGCATCAAGATGTTGCATCCACTGTTCATCGACATTTTCTAATGAGTAATCCACGTTCTATTTCGTGGAAAATTTCACTGCCAATTTCAGCCTCTTTTTCAAAATAACGTGCATGAATTTTTCCTGAACGTCTTCTTTAACTTCTTCTGCATCCATCAATTTATAACGTTCGATATCTACCGGTTCGGTTAAGGCGAACACTTCTTGCTATTCTAGAACGAAGTCCTTCAAGATTCCATTCTTCTGGATAGCGTTCCATTCCCACTTACCTCACTGATTAGGTATTCTCCCTATTTCAGTAATCATTGCTTGAATGCTTTCATCTAATCTTTCACCCATTAGAATTTGTCTGCGTTGACCATAAACAATCTCACGCTGTTTATTCATAATGTCATCGTATTCTAAAACATACTTACAGGCTTCAAAATGACGTGATTCTACACGTTTTTGTGCATTTCTATCGTGCGAGAAAACCATACGGTTTTCAATTGGCATTGTATCATCCATACCAACTTTATCCATAATAAGTGGTAAGTATTCTGCCCCGGAAACGACGCATCAAATCATCTTCAAGAGAAATGTAAAAATGCGTTACCCCTGGATCACCTTGACGACCTGCACGACCGCGTAACTGATTATCAATTCGACGTGATTCATGTCTTTCTGTACCAATGATGTATAAACCACCAATATCAGCAATGCCCTCGCCTAAAAACAATATCCGTACCACGACCAGCCATATTCGTTGCGATAGTAACCATACCTCTTTGACCAGCACCGGCAACAATTTCTGCCTCTTGTTCACTGATATTTCGCATTTAAAACTTGATGTGGAATACCTTTCTTTTTAAAAAGTTCGCTTAGTTTTTCTGATTTCTCAATAGATACAGTCCCAACTAAGACAGGTTGACCTGTTGCATACAATTCTTTAACTTTTTCGGCAACGGCCTCAAATTTGCCATCCTCACTACGATAAACGATGTCTGGTCTATCCAAACGTTGAATTGGTTTATTCGTTGGTATCATAACAACATCCATACCATAGATTGCACGGAATTCATCTTCTTCTGTTTTTGCCGTCCCCGTCATACCTGCAATCTTTTTATACATACGGAAGTAATTTTGGAAAAGTAATTGTTGCTAACGTTTGACTTTCTTTTTCTATCTTAACGCCTTCTTTTGCTTCAATAGCTTGATGCAACCCTTCGCTATAACGACGACCATACATTAGTCTTCCGGTAAACTCATCAACGATAATAACTTCACCGTCTTTAACCACATAATCTCTGTCTCTTTTCATTATAACTTCTGCTTTTTAAAGCTTGGTTGGCATGATGAAGCACTTCAACATGTTCTTGGTCAGTAATATTTTTCAATACCAAGTAGTTTTTCTAAATGATGTGCCCCTCTTCTGTTAAAAGAAACATTTTTGAGCTTTTCATCATAGGTGTAATCTTCTTCTCTAAGACGACGTATAATCTGTGCCATTGGCGTGTACAAATCACGTGGTTTTGCCGCTGCCCCAGAAATAATGAGTGGCGTTCTTGCCTCATCAATCAAAAATAGAATCCACTTCGTCGACAATAACATAGTTTAACTCACGTTGTACCATAATATCTAAGTGGTTAACCATATTATCACGAAGATAATCAAAACCAAATTCATTATTAGTACCGTAAGTAATATCTGCATTATAGGCTTCTTTACGTTCTTGATAATCTGAGGCCATGTACAATCAAACCTGTAGTCAACCCTAGAAAAATCATACACTTGACCCATTGATCTCTGTCACGAGAAGCAAGGTAGTCATTGACTGTAATAACGTGTACACCTTTACCAGTTAACGCGTTTAAATAAACGAGGTGCTGTCGCCACCAAGGTTTTACCTTCCCTGTTTCATTTCCGCAATACGCCCTTGATGCAGAATAGCCGCCGCCATCAACTGAACATCAAATTGACGCATACCAAGAACACGTTTAGATGCTTCTCTGACAACAGCAAAGGCTTCACGTTTTAAAATGTCATCTAAAGTTTCACCTTTTTGTAAACGTGACTTAAATTCTTCTGTTTTTGCTTTCAATTCATCATCAGATAGCGCCATGATATCTTTTCCCAGATTAATTTCTGCCACGCGTTTTTCTAATAATATTTCACATCTTTTTATTATCATCCGAAAATTTTTTTATTAGTGTATCAATACCATTTCATCATCTCTTTCATTTCGTTTACAAATTACACATTTCAACATTATACATAAATATAACAAGCTTGCAATCTATCAAATATGCTATCTTTATTATTTACCATAAAAACTAATCGCTTTAAACCATAGATTTTACTGTTTATGTCTCCTCTTATCTCAAAGTTCTTGAAATGCGAAACTCTATACTATATAATTTGATGCTTAATATTAATTTATTTAAGTATATTAGTTAATTAAATTAAACGGAGGGGTTTAATAGCAATACCAAACAAAAAAATTTTTAGTCTCATTTTAATTTTACTTTTACTAATCAGTTTAACCTTGCCCTAATCGCATTAGTTACGCTCGCTGAAGAGGAAAGGTTTTACTACAAGTGATTTTACCTTTCGGTGAACTTCGCCCTGAGATGGCGAAGTTGATTGGGCATACTAGCACACCGGGTCCCGATATTGTTGTTTCACCAGCAATCACAGAAACTTATCCGAGGTGGATTAACTAAATCGTGACTCGCTCCATACGCTAAATTTGCCACAAAAGAGTGATTCAGCTGCGGACCTATCGTGATGGCTATCGGGAAAATGCTTTTATAACAAACAAATTGAAAAGCGATAACTTTACCTGAGACGTTGGCTCGTATTACCGCAAAACAATGCATTCTCTCAAAATCTACTTGCACTACCATTCATTTGCCCGACTCACTTAAAATTTATCCCGGTGAGCAGCACGCTTTCGAAGAATCATCATCCAAATACTTGACTTGCCAAGTCCATTTAACGAAATTAATGCGATGCTTTTGCCCAAAACGAAGTTAGAATCCTTTCTATCAGGCAATATCACAACGCGTCGGTGAATGTTTTTCATCAAATTTGAAAATTTCTTCTCTTACTTTAAATGAGGGCGTATTACATTTTAATTGGCAATCGCGTATTCTCACGTAACTTCCTGAAAGAAAGTGCCTTACCTAGTACAGTCAGTGCCGATGCCATGGTTTTGAAGACAACGCTCTGGTCAAGAACGTGGTGAGCATGAGGGTAAGGTTTTAATCCATCTTATGTCACCAAAAACAACCTATGATAATGCAACACTTCTGTGCTAACACGTCCCTGAGATGAAAACGACCTGTCCCTATTGATACCGAGAAATTTTCCTGATGCTAATTTTCGTGCTGTCGTTCAGAAATGCTGAGTTTAAATAAAAAGCAATCTTTTTAGAACAAAATGAATTTGAAAGCATTACTGCTATGAATGTTAGAGCAAAAAGAAATTAGTGATTTAACGGGTATCGAACATTTTTCTAATCTACACTAATTGCTAGCAATGAACAATCTCTGCTCGTGACTGTGATATCACACAATACTAAACTTGAAAAACTTTATTGTGGCGGTAATCATCTCACTTCACTGAGATGTCAACAGTCACAACTGGAACTGGCAACACTTTTGTGGCACTGGAACGAGTTTAACCGAACTTGATGTATCACACAACACGAAACTAAAAGAGACTGTTTGTGGCGTCAACGAACTAACGATTAGATCTATCTAAAAACACTGAACCTTACCGAACTAGGCGGACGTCAAAATTGTAGTATCAAGGTCCCAGATCTTTCTAACAACCCTAATTTGACCACATTAAATGCAAATGAAAATGGAGTTAACTGAGACTCGATTTAAAATAATACCGAATTAAAAGTCTTAGCCCTAAATAAAAACCGATTTCGACCTCTCTTGATTTATCATCAATCAGACCTTACTATAGCAACGTGTTAGATCCAATCACGTCGAACCCTTCCTTTGAGTAACAATAATACATTTGATCTAAGCACCCTTAACCCACTTCGATATTTCTAAGGTTGTCCAGTTAACCTAACGCCTCTTTTAAATGGTACTATTCACAACGCCATGAAGATAAAAGAGATTACCTATACTTATGATACGGGAAAAGTAATTTTCCACTGTCTTGTAAACTTTACTTTGATAAGGAAAATCAAAACCTTACCAGAAAATAGCATTCCTTTAGACTGGCACACATTTCCCCGATGCTAATTTCTTGGCATAAAAGGAAAATGTGAGATGGATTCAAGATAATCGACTTCAAGTGCCAGGAAGTGCTACTGTTGCCGAACTTAATTTAACGCGACTCAAAACATTCAGTCAATGAAAGGCTTAGAGCATTTTAAAATCTCACTTCTTTAAATGTTAATGGCAATGAGACGAGCCACCTTGGACAACTCTCTGCAGGTAAAGCAATTTAACGATTTTGGAATGTCGGAGTAACCCTATGACCGAACTAGATTTAACCAAAATACTCATCCCAGAAAAATTATCTTGTAATGGTAGTGAAATTAGAAATTTAAATCTCGCTCCTTTACTTGAAAACTTTAGAATGTTACAAAAATAATTTAGAGACGCGCAGATGTTACTGAAAATACTGCGCTCGCTTCTCTTTTTGCGATCAAAATAATTTACTATCGATGTTCCAGAAAAACCTAATTTAATTGAATTAAGTAGTAGCAATAATCAAAGTCAAGAGCATTGACTTAACTCAGACTAAAATCTAAGAAGGTTTTTATGCAAACAATAACCAACTAACTCAAGTTGAGTTTTTCTAAAAATGACAAGCTAGGAGTTGTGCTAGTAAATAAAAATGATTTAAGTGACTTAAACCTTACCAAGCAAACTTTATTAAGTGAGTTGCAATGCACGGAAAATAATTTAACATCAATTAACTAAAGTCATCAAACTAAGCTTACTATTTTGTGATAAAACAAAACTAACTCAACTCGATACTAATTGCTTTTAAGTCAACTAGAAAGACTACATTGTGCCTATAATAAATTAAATTCCCTTTCTTTAGATACACTATTAAGAGAACTTGGTATGTGATGACAATAATATTCAAGATTTAGATCTGAGCGTCAATCAAAACCTAAGTGTTTTATACTCTAAAAACAATAATTTAGCTCGTTTAGATTGTACGAAAAATACGCTTTTGACTGGTTTAGATATTACCAATAACAAGCTAGGTGAATTGAAACTTCTCGAGAATCCAAATTTAATGATTTTAATTTGTCCTAAAAACCAATTACACCTTCTAGATCTTTCTAAGAATCTCAATTTATATTGATCTATCTGACAATCCTCTAGACTATCTCGATTTAACCCAAAATACAAAATTAAAAATGTATTCATAAATAATACTACGTTAGCTTCTCTTGATTTGAGTCATCATATTACTAGAGTTCTCTAAATAATAATAAAAATCTATTACATTAGATAGAAATGGTAATTTTGAGTTTAAAGCACTATTCGAACTTTAACCCTGCTAAGCTCTCTAATTTACAAGGTGCTACGCTAAAGGGTAATATTTTAACGCCAAGTGAAACAGAAGTGAGTTTCACCTATCAAACGGATAATCCTCTCCTAAGCGGTGAATTTAAATTTCTCATCAAAAGACGTTAACCCTAACTTTAATGGATGATAATAAAGTATTTAAAAGCCTACCAACTCGCCGAAGGAGAAAAAGTGACATTAAACGAGTTGCCAACACGAGAAAATGCGCGCTTTATTGGTTGGTTCACTCAAGATGAGCCATTTATAGATTTTTCTACGCCAATAACGGAAGAAATTTCACTTTAATTGGTCAATTTTGAGCACTAGAAAAAACTAGCACTATGCCAGTGGTGGTGCTATCCTACTTTGCACAAGAGCAACCAACTACAGCGAAAAAGAGGAATCAAAGGGTGAAACTTCAACAAAAATGGTTATTTGAAAGGCTATCCTGATAATACAATTCGACCAAATCAAACTATTAGCCGTGCTGAATTCATCTCTTTACTCTACACTTTGGAAAACATTTTCAGATGAAACAACAACTACCTTACCTTTTGTCGACACCAAGGCGAAGTTGGTATCAAAGCTGCATTAAATTGGGGCGTTAAAAATGGTATTATTTCTGAGTAAAACCAAAACGTATTTTGAACCAAATAGCCCCGCTTACACGTGCAGAATTTGCTGCTATTTTGGTCTGTGCAAAACACCTAGATTTAAAATCCTTCGACTTATTTAGATACTAAAACGCATTGGGCAAATACTTCAATCAGTTGCCTTAAGCTAAAATTTTGTAAAAAGGCTATCAAGGCAAGCTATTTAAACCAAATCAAAAATCACTCGTGCAGAAGCAATTCATTTACTCAATCTTCTCTATGAATTAGGAGAAAAATGACATTCTTTCTTTTTCTGATATTTCAAAAGACTTTTGGGCTTACAATGATTTTATTATTGCGAGTAAATGGTTAGTCTATCTTGTCTTTTGGCATAGCACCCCCTTTCGGGTGCTCAAATTTTATATCAATTACTTTCTTTTAACCAAATCTTTACCGCACTTGCAAGGTTTTCTTTTTGTTAAAGCCATAATGTGCCATTAGCTCATCAGGTGTACCAGATTGTCCAAATTTATCTTCAACACCTACGTGTTTTAACAAACAAGGGTAGTCTTCTGATAAAATTTCAGCTACTGCTGAGACCTAAACCACCTATCACATTATGTTCTTCTGCTGTGACAATAGCGTTTGTTTCTTTTGCCCAAGTTAAAATAAGTTCTTTTATCTATCGGTTTTAGTGAACTCATATTGATAACGGCGACACTAATATGTATTTTCTGCAGGATATCTGCCGCTTCTAAAAGCTATCGACACCATAATACCACAAGCAATAATCGTTGCATCAATACCTTCTCTAAGTACGCTACCTTTACCAATCTGAAAAGGCTTAGCATCCGTTATTGTCGGCACTTTTTGCTCTACCCATTCTAATATAGCAAAGGCGCATTAAGCTCACTTACTGCGTGAATAAATCGCCTTTGTTTCATTACCGTCAGCAGGCACAAAAACATTCATATTAGGTAGCCCTCTCATCAAGTTAATGTCTTCCAACATTTGATGTGACCCACCATCTTCCCCAACGGTGACACCTGCATGCGTTGCCGCTATTTTAACTGCTAAATTGGGATAACAAATTGCATTTTCTAATTTGATCGTAAAGCTCTACCACGTTGCAAAAACTGCAAAAGTACTCGCAAAAGGTATTTTTCCTGTTGTTGCCATACCTGCTGACAATACCCATTAAATTTTGTTCAGCTATACCAACATTGAAGAATCTCTGGATAAGCTTTTTAAAATCTTTTTGTTTTGGTGGAACCGGAAAGGTCGGCGTCTAAAAACAACAACATCAGTATTTGACTCGCCTAGTTCTACTAAAGCTTCCCCATAAGCATCTCTTGTCCTTGCACTTTATTCCCTCCAATTCTGAAATAGCAACTTTGTTCCTCTTCGTTCGGTGCCTTACCGTGCCAAGAAGCATTATTTTCCATAAAAGAAACACCTTTGCCTTTTACGGTATTTAAAAATAATCATTTTTCGTCTGACCGTTCTTATGCGTCTTAACAAGATCTATTGCATCACTAATTGCTCTAATATCGTGACCATCTATTACCAAGGTTTTCAAAACCAAAAGGCCTCAAACTTTTTATCGTGAGGAGAAGCATCCATAACATCTTTACAAGCACCATCTATTTGAAGACCATTTCTGTCTAAAAGCCAATAAAAATTGTCCAACTTATAATGACTAGCAGCCATAGCCGCTTCCCATACTTGACCTTCTGCCAATTCACCATCACCTAAGAGTGCATAGGTTAGCCAATTTTTATTATCCATTTTTGCAGAAAAGTGCCATTCCAACAGCATTAGAAAAGCCTATACCAAAGAGAGCCAGTTGACTATGTATCTACTCCAGGTACTTTTTCATATCTGGATGGCCTTTAAAAGGGTTGCCCATTTTTCTTAATCCCATTAAAAGCGCCTTATCAAGCCTCTTTCCGCTAAAGTCGCATAAAGAGTGGGGCTGCATGACCCTTAGATAAAACAAATCTATCTCTTTCTTTTGTCAGTTGGTTTCTCTGGATCAATATTCATTTTGTCAAAATAAAAGTACTGTAAGTCAAATCGCAACTTGAAAGTGAACCCCCAAGGGTGACCACTTTTTGCCTCTTTTTAACATTAAAATAATATTTTTCTAATGTTGTTTGCTAAAGCTTGAAGCTTGTCATGCACTTTTCCTCGTTCATAGTTACCTCCTACGCTATTTGTAACCATTAAAATTATAACACAAAAATCCGCCTACTAAAGTACTATCGGTGAGTAAAAATCCAAACCCATTGGATAAATTTCTCTATTTTTGAAAAAGTAGTTGTAAATTTTGTCTCTTAATATCAAGATCCAACATTTTTACCCTATAATCTAAAGCGTCATAAGTTTTACCTAGCGCATTAATTAGTGGAACTTGTTTTGTCTGATTGATTTGCTTTAATGCCATTTTACCCTAAAGGTACTCATTCCTAATAATCTTAAATAAGCAACTTCCTTATCTTCAATGCTATCCTCACTTAATAAATTCAACATTAAGCGATTAATTCTTGCTCTTGTGTATTGCCTTGTCTGTGCTTGATTTATCATCATAATTTTTAGCCTAGCATTAAAACTTCCTTTTGGGCGATTTTTCATAGCCATCCGTTAGGTTTTAATTTTACACGTAATTCATAACTACTCAAATTAAGCACCATTGCCACAAAAATCATAAAATAATCAGACATTTTGAGGTAAATGCCACGATTTTTGGCTTTCTGAAATGAGCGAGGTTAACCTCTTTGGGCAAATACATTTTCTACCCCTTTATTTTTGATGATTACTTCCTTAAATAACTGCACTAGCTAAAGAACGGTAGGTTGTGACACTATCGTGAGAAAGCTATCTTTTACAGTAAAACACTGATTTCTTTTGGTAAATGCGATAGGGTATTGTATTGCCAAGCGATCGTTTTGAGCGATTCTTTTTAATGGCACGTCTAGAAAGAAAATTGACTACAGTGCTTCATATTGTGCCTGACTATAAGAAAATCCTTGCTTTAGTGTTTCTTTCAAAGCTATTTTATACGCTTTCGGTTCATCTCTAACAATACTGCTGTAGCGTTTTAATCGTTTGGCGTCATTACAGTTTCACTACCAAAGCCAAACCACTTAGACTTCCTGTTTTTACTAAACTTTCAATTGCACCTTTTGCAAAAATAAGCCATAGATGAAGTGGCATGAGACTTGTGGTAGCTCAAAATTAAATCAGCCCAGAAAGTAGTGCCATTTTTGCCCTTGTCCATTTTGTCAAAAGTCGCCCACTTCACCACGTTGCGTGAAGCGCCACTCATCATAATTGCAATAATTGCTGTTGGCTCTTTTTCTTTTAAGCTATCAATCAGATGCTTATGTCCATTATGAAAAGGAGTTAAATTCTGCAACAATCCCATAAATTTTCATATGTCCTCCTAAAGTAAGAGTTGCCTTGGAATGAGAAAGCCAATATAACCACACTTCTTTAACGGGTTTATTAAAAGCTTTCTCGAGGGCTTCTTTAATACAGTTGCATTTTGAAGTTCATAGTTTTTGACGTTAATTTTCTGATCTGTCTTAAAGTCCTAACAGAATCAAATGGTCGCCCTTCTGATAAATCTATCTGACCATCTGTTCCTATATTCTTCAGCCTAGAAGAGGGTAAAACTTGCTTCACGTCGCACAAAGGTATGTATTTTGAGCAAAAAGAATCCGCGAAAAAGTTCGCTCTGATAAAAATTTAAAAATACGACTTTCATCTGGGCTTGCCCTTTCTTTTTCTGTTAGAAACAATTTGTAACGAGCTTATCTCAACAGAAGAAAGTTCAACCATATCCAACGGTTTTAGGGGTAAAAGCGACATCACTTTATGAAAAATCGTGACCTTTTTCAGCCGGTGACAATTCTTGTGTATCAAAAATAAATTGTGCACAGGTAAAATCTTTCTTCTGTGTTGTTATAGAGACTATAGGGATTCTAATATTAAAATCCATTAGATAATCTTTGTACTTATCTTTCTTTAAATCAGATACCGTTGTTTTTGCTATTTTTCTTAGTATCTTCTTCATACGGATATTTAAAATGAGTTTTGCCTAGTGCTTCTTCTAACGTTCTAAATCTCTTTTAACTCTGAAATACTGATTTCTTCTGATTTCATTTCTTCTGATACTTCGTTGTAAAGACAAATAGGGCTATTACCTAAAAATCATATCTGTTGGGGGCTATCATTTCATTTGAAAATAAAATTTCGCCCGCTCTGTCTAAATATTATGAGTAAAAGCCAATCAAGATAACTTGTTGCCTGATGTAGGCCAAAAGATAAACCTTTCGCAGAAAGCTTTTGCTAAGTTGTCATCTTTTGCAGATAATGTACCATGCAATTCTTGAACCGCTCGAGTAATCGCAACATCAAAACAATCTAACTTCTTCTGACTTGAGTTAAACTTCTGTGATACTCTAATAACAAATCAAACTCTTATAGTACGTCCTTGTTTCTAAATCAACAACATTCATCGCTATACCAAAATGATTTTTCTAAAATGAGCGGTTCTCTCGATTCCCCGAAATAAAAATCTTTTTGTCATATCACAGAGAAAAACAACTGGAAATTCTAACCCTTTACTTTTGTGAATACTCATAATTCACTTTACAGTTATCTGCTTCCGACAAAAGTCATCGCAGGTGCTAAAGTATCTGCCTTTTCCTTAATTAAACTGTCGGCATAATTTAAAAATCCTGTCAAACCAAAAGTAAGAAGATTTTTCATAGTCGCCCATTAACTGAATGAGACGATTTGATATTTTCATATCTGTCTTGACCATTACTTAACGAAAGCAAGTACGAATTATAGCCCACTTTTCTTCAAAAGACTAGCGTCATCTAAAGGTAAGTCGTAAAATAGCGCTTGATAACTCGCTAACGTTTTTGAAACTCATCTATTTTTCTTTTTAACTCTACCTATCGTCATAGGAAAGAAGGGCTTCATAAAAACTAAGGTCTCGATTATTTATTCTGATTTCTGCTAACTCATCTTCTGTAAATCCGCCAAAGGGCGATAGCAAAGTCGCAATAAGAGCCCTCATCGTTACTGGTATTATCAATACAGCGTAACACGGCTAAGAATAGAATCACTTCCATATTTTTCAAAAACTTACTGTTGAGGTTATCTGTGAAATATGGGTATTTCTTGTCGTCTGAAAACTTCTTCTAGATTCTTTAATTTTTCTTTTAGGAGAACGTAATAAAATAGCAATATCTTTATATTGGTAACCTTTTTAGTGACCAAAGTTTTTATCGTTTGTGCAACTTCTAAAAGACTCACTATCAACCGATACTGCCTTATCTTCTTCTACTAGATGTAAATAAACGCATTCTTTTTCTTTTGACTGTTTACCACAGACTAAAGCTTGTCCTTTTTCTTTATAGTCTACTTCTCCTAGCATTTCACTCATTAGATTGAGTGAAAATAAAATTCGCAAAATCTAAAAATAGATTTTTCCGAACGAAAATTCTGAGATAGAAAAATTAACTTACCACTTGTTGGGTCATTTTTGATACGTCTTATATCTTAAATTAAATATTGAAGGATCGGATAAACGAAAACGATAAATCGCTTGTTTGACATCGCCAACAAAAAGAGTTATTTTCTCCACTAAGGGCTTGAACAATTTCTTCTTGAATTGGTTGGCATCTTGATATTCATCAAAGAAAATATGTTAGTTTCCTCTTTGATTGTCATCTTTATTTTTCATCCGTTAATAATTTCAACATCAAATGTTCTACATCACTAAAATCTAAAATATTCGCGTCTTTCTTTAACACTTCATATTCATGTAAATACATTTTAGTAACTTCAATTAGCGTTAGAAAAATAGGAATATAATTTTTCCCTATCTTCACTTATCTTACCTGGCGTAAACTCACCTGCTAATAGCTAATACTACTTTTTACTTCTTCATCTCTGATCGTTTTAAAGGGTCTCGTGCTGAAATTGATACCTCTCTTTAAAAACTTTTGACAAAGCGTGGTAGAGGCGAAAAATTTTTGTGATAGCAAATTAAAATAGTGATCTATGTTATCCGAAAGGGCTTGTTCTAAGTCTAAGATAATCATTGTATCAGTAGCGATACAATCAAAAGTATTTCTGCTTTTTAGCTCCTCTTCATCAATCTCTATAACTAGTCTCCTTCATTTGCTAAAAGACTATTTTTAGCCATAGTTAAATATTCTTGACTTATTTTTCTTAACAGGGATAAAAAGCCATCTGTGATCATCTAGAGTATTACTTAGCTACTTACGGCTCTAGCTAGCCATTCTTCTCTATCGACTACTGCCAGTTAAAAACTAGCAAGGCTTGTTACCATTTTAATTACATTTTTGGTCACTTCTGTGACCGCCATAAGCACTGACCAAGTCTAGGAAGCGTTGATTATTTTCTGTTTCATAATAATATTCTAAGGTAGTCGCTATCGCATCTTTTTAACATTGCCTCTTCACTACCACTAATAGACTAAACTTCGGCGATAGTTCTAGCAAATAAAAAGTATTCTCTTGGTTTACTAATGCAAAAAGCATGCATAGTAGAAATATGACTTTCTGGCAAAATCATTAGTTCATTTGAATAAATTCTCTTTTACTTGGATGGGTATTTATTGCTTCATATAGGGCTTTTTCTAGCCTAGCTTTTCATTTCACCTGCTGCTGCATTAGTGAACGTGACAATCAACATATTTTTCAAAGAGATGCCATCATTCACAATCATATTAACAATACGGTCCACCAAAACCCTCGTCTTACCTGAACCAGCAGCTGCAGAAATTAATATATTGTTGCCACGTAATGTGATACCTTCCTCTTGCTCTTTTGTGTAATTAACACATCTATCACCTACTGTTATTTCAGCTAAAGTTCTCTTATTGTCAACTTGACGCCACCTTCCCTACTATCGCCTTCAAAAGTACAAATTGCTTTATAGGCAACAAAAATCACAAGCGGTATCTTCATCTTTTGAGATAATGCGGGTAAACACTGATATTACCCTCATACATCTTCTCTAATGCCTCTTTTTGCTCTACTAATTTTGCATTATTTGAGCAAAATCAAATTGCTCTTTTGATAGACATTCTCTTTTTTCACTAATTGCCGTACTACGCCCTTTAAAAACGCAATACCTTACGCGCATTACTGTCAGCTAATCTTTATCTATCGCACGCAGGATTTTTCGTCATTGATTACTAAACCATCTAATAAAAGTGATTTTTGAAAGGCCTCTATTAATTTTTCTTTATCCCTAAAATCAACTTCTAAAAAGTTGATCCGTTGAGTGTAAATAAAATGCGCCACTGGCTCTACTTCGCTCCTTTACTCAGCAGCCTCTAAATATAAAGTAACTGCAAGTCAAACCCATCCAATAATTTGGTAAGTTCAATATTTTTCTACCTGTTTTATAGTCGATAACAATGACTTTTTCGTCTTCATCTATCATCGCCATCTAGCCTATCAATAAAGACCTTCTAGGGCAATAGTTTGATCTAAAAATTAATAACGAGTGCGGGTAAATCGCCATTTTGTCCAAAATGAACTTCTTGACCAACTTGACGAAATTGACTGTTTTTAATTGGTCAACAATACCAGTAATAACTTTATATAGATTCTCTTCACTACGATGCAAAATAAGCATTTCTCTTGAAAGAAGAGACGATCAAAAATTTTTATTACGATGTTAAAGTTGCTTGTAAAATTTCTCTTAACACTTTCATTAAGGTATCCAATTCATTTGGATGTGCCGTAATATATTTGCCAAAAAGCCTCTATGCCATCATGAATAAAGGTACTAATTCTCTTTCCAAATTATAGTCAATATTCTCTTTTGGTCTTAATCCATAGCGTACAAAATGTGCAAAGGGACAAGCCTTATATTTTTCCAACTGACTAATACTCATTTTCATCCTAGGATAGCAGAAATTGACGTATAGATTTTTGCAAGATTTTTGCCTAATTGTCTTTTTGTCATCTTTTTGCCAAAAGGCGTAAAAACTTCGCTTTTTATCATCTTTCGCTAAAAATATTATGATATAAGCTGTGAAAAATAATTTGCACTATCGTTGCCAACTTCACCTTTATAATACGCTCTAAGAGATTATTCATTGTCTGAACAACTGCCCTCTGCGGCGAATGAGACAAACATTCACTTGAAATATTATGTGAACTTTTTATTTCTAAATCTTTATACTGTTCTTTTAACCGCTTTAAAAATACGTTTTCATTCATATTTTCTAAACCCTTGTTTTTAAAGCATAACTAAATATAATCCTTCTCTACCTTTAGTTAGGGTATCATACAAGGATAATCTTTCCTCTGATCTTTTAAGCTCACTACTGAGATAACGGCTCTAAACCTTTTTCTTTTAAATAGGCTTCTTCCTTTGATAGAAATAAAGCTATTCTTACTGTGATTTTTAGGATAGTACAAATCACTTAAACCAATAATACCTTGCCATTTGACTTCGCTTGATCTAATGTGACCCAATTCGCCGACTAACACCTTATCTTTAGTTGGCGGCAAAATCTAACTCTCAATTCTTTTTAAACTCTCTAAAAACAAGTTCGCAAAATCTTGGAATGCCAAAAGTCACATTGCCTAAGGACGCTACCATTTCGTCTAATAAAAGCATTATCCCTTTTTAAAAACGGCTTCATTTTTCTTCTAAAAGATTGACAGAACCTTTACTTTTCCCAAGACGCAAGTGCCTCTAGAAAAGACGCTTTGTTTAAAAAGGTGTATACATTAGTGGCAAATTCTCTAACTGTTTTCTTTTCTCTAGTTTCTTCATAGAATGTCTCTATACGCTCTTTTAATACACTTGCCACTTGATAGGCAGAATTGGCCTCTTTTTGATAATAGGTTTGAACGCATCTCTCTTTTATCTTGGTAAAACGTTTCATCGAATAGAAAATTGTCTAGCTCAAAATAGCGCCTTCCTCTAAAATGACGACGTCTTACATAATTTTTCAAAAAAGAAAAATCTTTTCTTTCTCTAAAGCATTAGATTTGACAAAAAGCAATAACTTCTATCATTTTTAGATTATATGTTATTAGAGATAGCGCCTGTGACAAATACTTTGCCAAAGGATTTTTCTAACGCACGCTTTCTCACCTATAAAAATAGGTATCTCATAGCTAGGTGCTAATCTTTTCAAAATTGGAAAATACTCTGACTTATCTGTCACACTAAAGAAAACAAAATCACTGTAACGATACCCCGCATCACTGACTTTTTGACGAATAAAAACTCAAAACTTCATGTACTTCATCTTCAGTGCTAATGCCTTGCACTAAAGTTAAATTCTTAGGGTTTTTCTTTTTACCTTGGTTTGCCTAAACGAAAATAAATCGCCTACCTTATCTTCTAAAAATACCTACGGTATTATCTTCTAAGGCAATATGAACTAATTTATCCTTACTAAATCGCTCTAGATTACGATAGCATAAGAGACTCGTTTCAAAAACTAATCTGTCTTTATGTAGGGGATTTGCTAAAACTTCTTCCGGTAAAACAAAGGGAAAAACTCACTTTGCGCCAAGTTCTTCTAAGGCAAATAAAATTTCATATTCTAATCTACTCATTGTCAAAAAGCCGTCAATATAAAAATGACTCTCTTTTTAACCAAAGGGCCTCGCCTATATTCTCTTTTAAATAAATTAATTTTTGTGGTGTATCCAAGTAAAATTGAGATATCTCTTCATTATATAATTCATATAACAATATAATGTCTTCCAATTTTAAAAACGAAAAATAAGTCATTTAGCGGTCCATTGACTAAGTCTTTTTAAATCATCAGATGAATATTGCTCCATTCTAAGTTTTTCAAAAATTTCCAAGACTTTTTCTATCATTCCCGAACTAAAAATATCTGTGAAAATATGCTAGTTTTTCCTTATTTTCTAAAATTAAATTTCTCAGATACATCGCACGACCTATTTCTGAAATTGGAACGCGTTTCTCTTTTCCCCAAGCGTTCTTTTATCTCACGAGATAGGGTGTGAAAGAATACACTCTAATATCAAAAATAGATTCTTTGCCCTAGCGTATCAAATAAAGCCAAATCACTCTCCATTGTAAATTGTTCTGGTACAATGAGGGTAGGCTGATTCATTTGCGCTATCATGTGCGCTTTAGTTGTTTTTATGTATTCACGATTTATTTCACTAGAATAACCTAAAATAACATCCATTTTATCTCCTTTATAGTAAAAGTAGAGAAAAGCCTAGGCTTTTCTCTGCTTTTAATCACTCTCTTTCTTCTTACTTTTTCACTTTTTCTTAACTAAGATCCCTATCCTATTTCTAGCTATCTGTTGCTAAAAACGTCCTTTGCATCACGTGATATAAACCTTTGTCTGTTAGTCTAACTTCTGGAATAACAGGTAAAGCAATAAATGACAGTGTAATAAACGGATCTACATCCTCATTGACACCTAGATTTCGCGCTACTTCAAGCATTTTTCTTTAACGTTTTCTCTACCACATCAGCACGCTCTAAACTCATTAGTCCACCAATTTCTAAAGGTAACAAACCTTTTTACTTCCCCGTTTGAAACAACCACATAACCGCCTTGACTTTTTCTAGGCTTTCAATTGCTAAAAGAATATCTGTATCATTATCTCCACAAGCAATTAAATTATGAGAATCGTGAGCAACCGTCGTTGCAATGGCACCATTTTTAGATTAAAGCCTTTTTAAAAATACCAGGACCTACATTACCACTTTTTGCCGTGTCTCTCAACAACGACAAACATTAAAGACATTATCTGCCTGAAAATACTTATCGCCACCAACAACATACTCTTTATGCTTTGTCAAAAGTTCGTGCGATACTAATTCAATGACATCATTTTTTCTTTTTAAGGTTTTTAAATCAGAAAGAGCTAATTTCGGTAGAGTGTACAGAATGAAGTAGATTTTTACTTGGCAAGAAATCATTCGAAAAAGACATCTCATCAATCCATTGACCATTTTTAACACGATGTATCTGAAAGATTTAACTTCATCTAAGACAATAATATCCGCATCATAGCCGGCTGCTATTGCACCTTTTGTTTTTAAAGCCATACACCAAAAGCTGGTTTGTAAGGTTGCCATCTTAATCGCTTTAATTTCAGAAATCCCTAGCTGAATTGCTTTTTTATATTAAAACTGATGTGTCCTTCTTCATTAATATCTTCTAGATGTTTATCATCAGTACAAAAACATCACTCTATCTAAAGTTGAAAGTGATTTGAAATAAAACCCTTAAGAATTTTTCGAGATTTCTTGCTCCACTACCTTCTCTAATAAAATATAAAAACCAGAACAGAAGCATTTCCAACGCTTCTTCAAAGTCAACATTCGTGGTCATTCATTACACCTGCAAAACGATGGGCCTCTAAGTGTTTATCTCTGACATTAGGGGCATGACCATCAATTACTTTATCTTTAAATAACGCCAACTTCTCCAACATCTCATCTTTTGCAAAAATAACATCTTGAAAACGCATCACTTCACCTAAAGAAAGTGAGTTCTATCTGATGCTGAAAAGGTATCATCTTTTCTCTATCAAAAGTGCCACATCCATTTGTTTCAAAGTCACTACAAGGTACACTAGAAGGTAGTGCAAAATAAATATCCAAAGGCACGCTTTCACTCACCTCTAGAAAATAAGTCGTACCTTCACTACCACTTACATTAACTAATTCATGAGGATCGGCAATAATTGTTATTTGTTCCTTGCTTTAGTAAAACTTCTGATAGCGCTTTTTGGTGCAACCATTGTGAATTCTATATGCATATGTGCATCTATTAAACCAGGAATTAAGTATTTATGAGAAAAATCAATTTCTTCTTTTTCCTTCATAACCGCCCAAGCCAACAATCTTTTCCCTACTAATGGCAACATCTGTTTTCAGCCATTCTTCGGTAAAAACATTTAAAACAAAGGCATTTTCAAAACCAAATCTGCACGTTTTTCGCTCCTAGCAATCTCAAGAAATTCTTTCCACAACGACCTCCTACAAAGCTATTTCCCAATTATTTGTTCTATTATAACACATTTAAGTTCTAATAATAAAAAGTGTATTACATTATTTTTCTATTATTAATATAAAGGAGAAACCTAATTCATCTGAAATAAATGGTATCATCATTTTTGCAAGCTGATGTTTACTGTCTTAATCAGCACCCTTAATAGTGCTTTTCATTACCTTTGTTTTCAAGACACTCGCACAACGTGGACAAACGTCTTTAAAACTCTCATCTTGACCAATTTCATCACTATACTTCCAACAACGTGGACATTTTTCGCACAGTCACTACGGTAACTTTTAGCTGCAACGCCTTTCAATTCATCACTAACAAAGGCATCTTCTTTTTCATCATAGGATTGAATAACAACTTTTACTTACTAAAAATAGGTCTGCTAATTCTTGTTCGTTTAGAAACGATCTTTTCTTTCCAAGCATCATCGAGGAATAAAATCACTTTTTGCATCTAAAGGAATTACCAATCTGTTTTTCGGCACGTGCCACTTCGAGTGGTTTTGCCACCTCATTTTTAGAGCAATTAAGGTATTGTATTTTTCTTCAATAGCTGTATCTACCAAGATATTGTCTAGTTTAGGCCAATCCATTAATTGAACACTTACTGGCTTGTCTTTTTAATGGAATATACTTAAACACTTCTTCGGTTGTGAAAAGCTAAAATTGGTGATAAAATCTGATTTAAGAGCCAAAACAAATTTCATAAATAGCACTTTGGCAAGATCTTCTATTCAAACCATTGTCTTCATTAGCATATAATCTGTCTTTTTGCTATATTGAGATAAAATGCACTCATTTCCGTATTGCAGAAATTAAATGCTTCTCTATACACATTATGGAATTCATAATTGTCATAGCTTTCATACACTTTATCCACTAGTTTTTCAATTTGATTACTGCCCATTTATCGATTTCCAACATCTCATTATAAGAAATTTTTATCTTGTTCAGGATTAAAGTCAAAAAGACTACCTAGGAAATATCTAAAGTATTTCTAATTTTACGATAGAGTTCTCCCACCTGTTTTAAAATATTATTTGAGATGGAAATATCTGAACGATAATCTGTTGAAGATACCCATAGACGCGAAATATCTGCCCCTTGTTTGTCGATAACTTCTAATGGATCTACCCCATTGCAAGAGATTTGCTCATCTTGCGACCTTGTTCGTCAACAACAAAACCATGTGTTAATACAGCTTTATATGGCGAAATGCCTTCAACTGCAACAGATGTACATAAAGAAGAATTGAGACCAACCACGATGTTGATCGCTACCTTCTAAATAGAGATCAGCTGGCCAAGAAAGTTCTGGACGAACTTTCATTACGCCGACATGACTAGTACCTGAATCAAACCAAACATCCATAATGTCTGTTTCTTTTTAAAGTGATTGCCACCACATTTTGGGCAAGTATAACCTTTTGGTAAAAGTTCTTTTTCACTTAGCGCATACCAAGCGTCAGAACCTTGTTCTTTAAAAATTTCTTTTAACTTGGCCGATAGTCGTATCGTCCATAATGATTTCTTCACAAGATTGGCAATAAAATACTGGAATTGGCTCCCCAAACTCTTTTGACGAGAAATGCACCAATCGCCTCTATCACGAATCATGTTACCAATACGCTCTTTACCCCAACTTGGAATAAATTTAATGTGATTTTCAATTTGATCCATCCCTCGACTTCTAAAACCATCAATAGAGGCAAACCATTGACTTGTTGCTCTAAATAAGGTTTTGAGATTTACATCTCCAACATAGTGGATAAGAGTGATTGATTGTTTTTAAGCCTAGCAAATAATTATTTTCTTTTAACCAAGCTGGAATAACTTTGTTCGCCTCATCTGTTTTTAAATTTTTCAAAGAGACCTGCTAATTTTGTCAAACGACCTTGATCATCTATTGGACAAATTGCTTCTAAATTATACTTTTTACCAACAATAAAGTCTTCATGACCATGTCCTGGTGCAGTGTGACGCAACCTGTACCAGCATCTAAAAGTAACATGATCACCTAAAATAACAAAGCGAATCTCTTTCAATGAATGGATGTTTGCAAACAAGATATTCTAAATCGCTACCTTTTATACTCGGCAACAATTTCAGGTTTAGTTGTAAATGCAAGCTCTTGTTCTAGTGTTTCCAGTAAACCTTTTGCAACGATATAATTCTCATTGCCAACTAAAATTTTAACGTATTCAAAATTTTCATTTTAAGCAAACTGCCATATTTGCGGGTAAAGTCCATGGTGTTGTCGTCCAAATAACAAAGTAAGTGTCTTTTTCATCGACTTTTACCTTTTGCCATCTTTTTAATGGAAACTTAACATAAATGGACGGTGAGTCACATCTCCATACTCAATTTCTGCTTCAGCTAAAGCCGTTTTCACAAGATGGGCACCAATGTACAGGTTTAACGCCTTTGTAAATATAGCCCTTTTTGACCATGTCACCAAAAACACCGATTTCTTCTGCTTCAAATTTAGGGATTTAGCGTAAAGGTATGGATTTTTCCAGTCTCCTCTAGCACCAAGGCGCATAAATTCATCGCGTTGAATAGCAACAAAACTTTTTGCATAGTCTGCACAAGCTTTTCTAAAAAGCAACTTTATCTTGTGCGTGTACGTCTAAACCAACATTTTCAATCGCCTTTTAATTCAATTGGCAAACCGTGAGTATCCCAACCAGGTACAAAAGGGCATCATAGCCCGTCTGACTTTTAAATTTGACAACCATATCTTTTTAATACTTTATTTACGGTATGCCCTAAGTGCAAATGACCGTTAGCATATGGTGGTCCATCATGTAAGATGAGTGTGTTTTTCCTTTATTTTTCTTGTACTTTTGATAAATATCTATTTCTTCCCAAAAAGCTAGGGTTTTTAGGTTCGTTTTCTGGCAAATTGCCACGCATTGGAAAAATCTGTTTTTTGGCAAGTTTAATGTTTCGCCATAAACTTTTTCATTTCTTTAGACATTCTAACACTCCTTTTTACATAAAAAGTCCCATCTAAGGGACGAAAAATCATGAGTACCACCCAAATTCTGATAAAAATTATCAGCACTCAAAGACTTTTAACGCAGCCTTAAACGAATAAACTTACTTAGTTTTTCAGTTTACCAACTCAGAGAGGATATAACAGTCTGTTACTACCTACCTTTCACCATACGTAGACTCGCTAAAGCACATTTACTAAGTTACGTGTTCTCTTCACTGTCATTATTCATATTTGTTACAATATAGCGACTTTAAAAATTTTTGTCAAGCATTAACTATAAAAATAAATGACTTGCTTTATTTTACTTTTTTAGTCAAGCCCTCTTCTTCACCAACTTTAAACTTCCCATACCCTCTAACAGAAATAATATCGCCTTCTTTGAAGATAAAAGACGATGATGTAACCACTCTATGATTAACATATACTTTTTCTTTAGCAATTAATTCTGCACTAATTTTCTAGACAGATTAAATACTTTAGAACGACACTATCTAGTCTTAGCGATGATAACTGCACATTTAAAAATACGATAATTTGCTCTAGGGGCTTCCCAGAGCAAGGGATTTTTCTTCTGAAAGTTTCATCGATAGCGTCTAATTTTAATCTCCGAACTTAATAGGTAGGGCAAAATGCTTCTATCAACGAAAACAATCGCACCATCTTCGTACACAATAATATCGTAAATTTTTCTCTTTTAATCCTAAGCTCAGCAGGGCACCTAAGTAATCTCGATGTGTCGCTTGCAAAAACTTTTTGTTACCTTGTAAGCGTAACAAAGCCAATATCTTGAAACTTGTCTGTCAATGTTTCATCCATTGTAAAATCAATTTGACTCTCTCTGCTTCTTCATAGCCACCCCATAACATCGGTTTTTGCCAAAGTACCAGAAAGCTCATCTATAACTTCCAGTAAAATCTCTTTTTGAGAAAAATCTGTAGAAACATCTTCATAATAACGTTCCGCTTTACTTGCTTTTTCAAGCAAACGTTTAACAATTTTATATCGCTCAAGCATATTACACCATTAAAAATATCAAAAAGTTTAAAAATCAAATTTTCTATAAAAAGAAAGTAAAAAATTGCAATCATTGGCGAAAAATCTAGTGGATAAACTGCCGCTCTAGGTAAAAATCGTCCAATGGTATCTAAAAATGGCACTGTAATTTTTATACACGAAATCAACAAAAGCAATGTTGGGGTTTGGTCTAATCCAAGATAACATTCAATAGAATAAAAATTCATAAAAAGCGAAAAGCTCCAGAAATAATTCGCATCAACCACCAAATTAAAAGTTCCATATTATGCCTCTTTTCCTAAACATTCAGAACGTTCTTTGGTCTTTGAAACCGCTTTCAGTATTGCATAGCGAACACCTTGCTCTTCTAGAACATCTAAGCCCTCAACTGTCATTCCTCCAGGTGAGGATACAGCTACTCTCAAATCAAAGGTAGATTGCCCACTATGCTTTAACATTTTCACCTACACCAATAAAGGTTTCAGCTATCAAATCTTCAGCCATTTTCTAGGCAAGCCGTTTTCACTGCGCCATCAGCTAAAGCTTCAGCTATTAGATACAAAAACGCCGGTGATGAACCATTTAAAACGCCCAGAAAATATCTAGATATTTTTCTTCTAGCCACAAGCTTTCTCCAATAGATGAAAAATCATTTCTGAAGTTATTTTAAACTGCTCATAAAACCTTCTTTAGCCGAAAAGTGTTGTCATTGATTTTTGAGACTTGCAGCTGTATTTGGCATTACTCTGACAAGATTCTGATTATATAGCGTCTCTTCAGTTGCTTTTAAACTAATGCCTGCTAAAATAGATAGAACCAACGGTTTTATACTGTTTTAGCGTTTCTCAATTTCTTGAACAACATTCATTAATTTTTGCGGTTTTACTGCAAGTAACACCACATCAGACGCTCTATAAACAGCTCAGAAGTCTCAGTGCCTTAAATCCGTACGCTTTAGAAATTTCTTCTCTTTTACCTTATTCAGTGTGTAAAATGAAATGTATTCTCTTTCATTCGGTGGATAGGATGCTAATAAGCCATTAGCAATCATCCTTGCCATATTACCAAAACCAATAATCCCAAGGCGCAACGACATTTTAAAGTTCATCTCTTGTTCGTGTATTATTCACCCAATCTGCAACCGTTGGACCGTTAATTGTATCTTCTGGGGAACGATGTAATTCATTATCTAGGGCAACTATCGGCAGGTAAGCAAATAAAAATAGCACCTTTTTCGTTAATTTTTGAATGTTACCATGAATTGCAAAAACAGCACCACTCACAAAATTTACGATATTGACCGCATCTTCTACTTGAGAAGACTGCAAATCAATGACAACAATGTTACCTTTTTAAAAGATTGCTGACAACGTTTTGGGCTTGTTCAAAACGCATAGGTTGCATCAAGACAATACGAGCCTTTTCATCTCTATTTGTATTGTGGACGGTAACATCTGGCGAACCAAAAAGAAATACGAGAAAATTTAGAACTACTAGTATTGCGTTTGACGGGTTCATAATCAGCTTCTACATAGTCTTCACCATCTTCATAATAAAATCATCTTCATCATGTCTTCTTTAAAACCCATTGTATCTAACATTTTTGATTCCAAAAACTCATATTTTTCTCTCCTATTTAAATATTGCACTACCAATACGTACCATATTGGCACCTTCTTCAATAGCAATTTGATAATCGCCACTCATGCCCATCGAAAGGTATTTCATCTCTATGTGGATAATTTTTCTTTAATTTCTAAAAACAGTTGGTACATCTCTTTAAAAATTGGTCTAACTTCCTCTTTATTTTCAAAATTTGGTTGCAATCAGCATCGGACCTTTAACTTTTAATGACGGATATTCCTTTATCGCTTCAATAAAAAGAATACACCTCACTTTTTCATACCATGCTTTTGAATTTCATCTGCAATATTGATTTTAGTAATAAAACATCTATTGTTCGATGATTTTTCATAGCACGTGCATCAATTTCTTTGGCTAAAGAAAGTCTATCTAAAGAATGTATCATCTCGACGGAATCAATCACTTGACGAACTTTATTGGTTTTGCAAATGACCAATTAAATGCCAAGAAATATTTTTCTTTTTCTAAAGGTTCTACCTTAGTTAAAAGTTCTTGTACTCTATTTTTCACCAAAAATGCTCAAACCTGCTTTTTAACTTCCAGAAGTTTCTCCACTGGTTGAAATTTAGTAACTGCAACTAGAGTAATCTCTTCTTCTGGATTCGGACTTTTCTTCCTCGAGAGTGCTATCCCTATCTAAAAATTTCATCTATGTCTTTCTTTAATTGACATCTAACCACTCCATTATAGTATATCGCCTCATCTACTCTATCGGGATTTAGAATAATTTCTGTCCCTCAGGGTAATGTTTTTGCAAAAATACTTGCCATCTCTATAATTTCCAAAGGTCGCCATGCCACAATACCATCATTTAAAATGTAAACACCTAAATCTTCTTTATTTGGCACAATAGAAGCTGATGAAATTTCTAAAAATAGCTTCTTTTAAAATATGGACCTCAGTTACTAAGATACGATGAAAGCAATTTATCACTCGCATGAAAGTAGCTCAAATTCACAAAAATAACCATCTTTTTGTGAATTTTCTTCTAACTCTCAACAACTTCTGCTTTTGTGGTTTCACTAAGCTCAGAAAAATCGATACGAACAATATCGCCGACTTTTTCAAAAATTGGTTTTTCTGATTTTTGGAATTTCCATAAAAAGATGAACCGGTTTTAAATTATCAATAACTTTGCAACACGTTCACCTTTTTCATTGACGCTTGTTTTTCTTCTAATTTATTTTTGTACTTGATAAATTTTTGAAAAATCAAGACCTGAAATATTTTGTAAGTTTCTTAAAGTTTCATATCCATCTACTTTATAACTCAAAATTCCTGAAATAGGTACATAAAATTCTCTTTTGAACCACTTTCTTCATTTAAGACAGAAAAATACTAAATGATTTTTAGCTACTCTGCTACCCAGAGTTTTTATTTTTGTACTACTCCAAATAATTAGATGCCATCAAGCTATTTTCTGTTTGTAAAAAGCATAACCCTTGACATCTCTTTTTTCAAATTCACTTTCTACTACATAAGTGCGTACTAAAGAATTGTTGACAAAATTATAAGCACTATCTGCCAATAAGCAAACTATAATAAAAGCAATCAGCGCCACATCATTAGTTGAGGTTTTATCTATGCCAAGTTTAGTGCTAAGTCTATCTAAAATTTTCTCGTTTTTCATGATGATCCCAATCAATAGTATCAAACCATATTATATACTATATCGAAATTAAAGACTAGTCAAAATTATAAAAAGTTGAAAGTTATTTTTTACTACATTTAAAAATAAAAAGCTGTCGCTATTGCGACAGCTTTTGCTGAGCCATGAAGGATTCGAACCTTCGACACCCTGATTAAAAGTCAGGTGCTCTACCGACTGAGCTAATGGCTCAAACTGGGGTAATAGGATTCGAACCTATGAATGCGGGAGTCAAAGTCCCGTGCCTTACCGCTTGGCTGTACCCTCAACAAAGGTGGATGATGGGAATCGAACCCACGAGTCCGGAGCCACAATCCGGTGCGTTAACCACTTCGCCACACCCACCATACCCAAAAAGCGTGCCTGGAGGGATTCGAACCCCGACCCTCGGATTAGAAGTCCGATGCTCTATCCAGCTGAGCTACAGGCACAAAAGAGCGGGTGATGGGAATCGAACCCACGTAGCTGGCAGCCTCTGGAAGGCGGGAACTCTACCGTGAGTTACACCCGCTTGCTATTATCGGGGCGGAGGGATCTTGAACTGACCCCATGGTCCCCAAACCACGCACGCGCTACCAAACTGCGCTACGCCCCGGCAACGCCAGTTACATTACCACGGACTTAAACTATTGTCAACATTTTTATTTTCAATTTTCATGTTGTTTTATGAAATATTTTTATTTCAACTCACTTGTGCTCAAAGTTTTCTATGCGTCACACTGATAGAGATTTTTCTTGGCTTTCCTTTGCTCTATTTTTAAGACAATTGTATAACTTCTATCTTTTTGTCCGCTATGAGCACAAAAGCACCCAACATCAGTTGAGTGCTCTGAAAACAAATTAACGTTTTGAAAATTGTGAGTGCTCTACGAGCGGCTTGTGGCGACCGTATACGTTCTTTCATACGTGGGTCACGTGTTGCTGTGCCTCCGCATCGTTTTAAAAAGCCGGACGATATTCAGGATCTGCTTTTAATAATGCACGTGCAATACCCATTCTAATTGCACCAGCTTTTCTGTCCAGAAGTACCGCACCACTCAGCATTAACTAAAAACATCAAAACGATTTTTCCGTTTCAGTTAAAACAAGCGGTTGAAGCTAATGATCATTTCAAAAGTTTTTACCAAGATATGCTGCCATATCCTTGCCATTGATAATGATATTACCATTGCTAGGGAACCAGTCTTACACGAGCAACGGAAGATTTACGACGACCAGTACGCATAATATTGAATTTGTGCCATGATGTCATTTCCCTTACTAAATAGTGTATTCTTCTGGTTGTTGTGCTTGATGAGGATGTGCCTCACCAGCATAGACAAATAATTTACGGAACATTTGACGACCTCAAACGATTGTGTGGAAGCATACCTTTTACAGCTTTTTCCATCACAAATTCGGGCTTTTTAGCCATTAAATCAGCATAAGTAGTTTCTTTTAATCCACCTGGATAACCACTATGGTGATAGTATTTTTCTGTGCAGGTTTATTACCTGATAAGGTAACTTTTTGCATTTATTACAATAACATAATCTCCGCAATCCACATTTGTGTAAGTTGCTTTTATGTTTTACCTCTAGATCATTGCTACTTGAGTGGCAAACATCGTCCGAGTGGTTTTGCCTTGAGCATCAATTACATACCATTTTCTTTTGAAACTTCTCCAGACTTGGCCATGTAAGTTGTACGCATGGAATTCCCCTCCTCAAAACTCGGTATACAGGAATGATTAAAATTTATCAGTCGTGCATGTATTTACCCGAGATCCGGGGCTCTGGATCTTTTTCGTGCAAAATCATACCGTATTATAATAGTAAAAGACCCTTTTAGTGTCAATTAGATTTTAAACTTTTCTCTTTTAATTTCCTTAATTCATTTTTCTCTTCTATGAGAATTTTTCACTTTCCAATGCTTTCTGAATACTTTTATTATGCGTCCGTACATCGAGAGTATTTTTACTTTAAAAATTGATAAGTTAATTCATAGTGTACAGACTTTCGGCAAAAATACCAGATTTTGCCATGTTTTAAGTAATAGTCTTCGCCATTCATCTTGCTTACTAATTCAAAATGTGTTGTCAAATTCTTCATCTAAAAATTCTCTAAGCAATGTCACTATAAATCTTTTTCGTATAATTATGCGTTTCTAATGACAAACGTTTTACGATAAGGCGCTTTTGTCAGTTGACTTTTTACTGCTAGCGCGTCACACGCCGCTCCAATTGTTCTACATGGGGTAAAAACTGTTCTAAACGAATACAGTATCTTTTAAAATGAATTAGTTCATTAATTAAATATGCTTGATTTGATTTTCTTCAAAATAGTCGTGTGGTAAGCTATTTAAAAACTTTTCGGATAAATTTTCCACTAATGCCTTTTTCTTAAAACAGAGGTTCGTACACCAATAATTTTTCTTTCTTTTTCTATATTTTGGAATGAGTTTTTGATTGAGATGATTGGTAGGTGATATCTTGGTTTTCAAATAAAAGTCTTTATCATTTTTATCTCCTAGGTAATAAAATTGACAGTTAAATTTTTAATGCTATTTTAGAATAGATGAGCGTCTGTAGCTCAGTGGATAGAGCATTGCCTCCGAGGCAGCGTAGAGTTCGATTCCATCAGGTGATAAAAAGGCTACCGTAACGGTAGCCTTTTATTTTTCATTTTACTCAACTGTAACACTTTTTGCCAAATTTCTAGGTTGATCGATATCGCAACTCTATTTTTGCTGTGAAATACGCTAATAATTGCAATGGAATCGCACTAATAATTGGTAAAATCATATCAGAAACACTAGGCAATAAAACAGAGTTTTGTCATCTTCTTTAACCATTCTACCTTCTTCTAAGAGCAAAATAGTTTCGGCCCTCTTGTCCTTACTTCTTGAACGTTACTCATCATTTTGTCACACGTAGAACGTTCTAGTGCGACACAGATTACTGGTGTTTCTTCTGTAATTAATGCAAAGGGTTCCATGTTTCAATTCGCCTGCCGATAAAGCTTCTGCATGAATATAAGAAATCTCCTTTAATTTTAGAAAGCCGCCTCTTGTGCTGCCGCCCGAGTCTAAACCTCTACCGATGTAAAATAAATGTTCGATAGAATGAAAACTTTTGAGCAATATTTTCTATGAATTGTTTCCTCACATAAAAAGCGCTTTTTGCCAATTTGGGTAAGCGGAGTAACTATCTAAAATATCTTGGTGAAGAGAAAAGATTGAAACGACCTGTCACATCACCAAAATAAAGAGAAAGTAGGGCTAGTGAAATCAACATTGTAGAATAAGCTTTTGTAGAGGCCACAGAAATTTCAGGACCTGCATAAAGATAAGTTACCCTCATCTGCCTCCCTACTAATCGCACTACCTACCACATAGTAATCGCAAGTGCGTCATTGCACCTTTCTCTCTGCCTCTCTACAGCGGCCACATGTATCGGCAGTTTCTCCTGACGACTAATCAAAATCACTAGTGTATCATCAATCATAGGATCTCTGTATTCTAAACTCACTTGCAACTTCAACGAATACAGGAAGTTGCATTGTCTAAATAAGTTTTTCCAACTAAAACCGGCATGATAGGCCGCACCACGTCACAATATAGATGGTCTAAATTTTTCGATTTGTCCCTTGATAACGTAATTTCATCTAAGATAACTTTGCTATTTTGAATACTGTCCCGGACAATGTGAAAAGCCTCTGGCTGTTCAAATATCTCTTTTAGCATAAAGTGTCGTAACCACATCGGCCGCCTCTTCATTCCATTCAATTGTGTGAATAGGGCATCGTCACATTATTATTTGCTTTATCTTGAATACTTACTTTGTCTTTTAGTTAAGATGGCAGTTTGACTGCTTTCTAAATAAATGCATTCTCTGTATAAGAAAGCAAAGGGGAACATCTGAAGCAAATGAAATTTTCTTCTTTACCTAAGCCGATGACCAAAGGACTATCCTGTCTAGATACAATAATCTTATCTGGCTCTTCTTCAGAAATAATGACAAGTGCATAAGACCCTTCGATCAGACTAAGCACTGCAGTCTCTTCAAAATTACCCATGTCAAATTTTTCCAAAAGATGAGCAACGACTTCCGTATCTGTTTCCAGAAAGAAAACGCTATCCTTTTAAATAACCTCTTTTAAGCTTTGAAAGTTTTCAATAATACCATTATGTACAAGCAACTTACCTTTTGACTGATATGAGGATGGGCATTCTTATCTGTCGGACTACCATGAGTTGCCCATCATGTCCAATTCCATCATGACCTTGAAAGTGGTGTATTTTAACACTTCTTCTTAAATTGAGATAATTTTCCCGTTCTTTTTCGCTTCTGAGTTTTATTTTCTGAAATAAGTGCACTGCCTGCATGAATCATGTAACCATCGATATTCTTAATAATCCCTTTAATTAAAACGTCTTCTGCATTTCTACTCGCCAATATATCCGACAGCCATTACCACATTTCCTCCTCCTCTTCTATGTGTGACTCTTTCTTCTACAATGTCATCAAATAACCTTTGATAATCGTCTATTCTCGGCAAACTCTTCCAAAGAAGATGATCCAAAAGTACGCAAGAACAAATCTGTTGGTTTGATACAATATCGGACGTCCCAGAACGTCTCAATCTACATGCTTCTTCAATTAATTTCTTTCTAGTAAGTGAAGCAAGGGACCTTCACTGCCGCCGCCGAATCGTTTCAATTTCGCTACGAGTTGCTCGGACTTATAAGCTATAATTGCCAAAATCTCTAAGCTTACGCTTTTGACAGCTGACTTGCTGCGCCGATAGATGTTTTCAGCCTACTGGACTCACTCGGTATTGCTTGCGAAATTGATGCCAATCTGCCGATAGGAAAATCCCTATCTGCTGCGATTGATAGTCTTCATAAATCGCATCTCATTAAAACACTCGCATCAGAGCTCTTCTATTTCTTTACAAATTCAGCTAACATCTGGTGTCATTCCCTCATTTGAAATAAAGAGAAGCCCTTCGGCAATCAATTCATTTCTTTTTCGTATAACCGCCACACCTCATTAGTATAATAATCGGTGCAAAATCACTTTTCTGTCGTAATCGTGATGTAATCACGTCATGGAGCGCCTCAAGTAGAGCCAAAAACATCGTTATTATTGCGGTTTAGAAGATAAACCAACTAAAAATTTCTTGAAAGCTTAATGCCCCCACCTATAGTCAAAATTTTATCGATAAAATCTTCCACTTGATAAGTTTCCTTAGCAATAACTATCTCTGGTACTTCCTCAAAACGCTTTTAAACATCGTATCCAAAAGTCCTGTTAAAATTTCTGCTTTCATTGGCATCAACGGCAATTTAATCTGATAAGCTTCCTGCAAACTTCATCAATCTCTCTGTAATGGTAACACAAATTGACACTATATCTTTCTCGGAAAAAGTCTTCTGCCTCTTCTTTACGATATTCAACCACTGTATCAATAGTTCCGCTTTTCGGATCCTCACTATCTTTATGCTTTGTGTACACAGTCTAACCTTAATTTTAATGAGTTGTGTCGCCATAACTAAAAGCTACTGGCAATCTCAAGATTCATGCATTTTCTAAGCACAGAAAATGACTGTGTTATCAATTCAGCTATCGGTATGTCTTCTATCTGTATTTTATTTTTCTCGATTAGATAAATGAGCAAATCCATAGGGCCTTCAAAATGATCTAATTGAAACTGAAGTACTTCTTCACTCATTTTATGCTCTATTTGATTTGCTCCATTATAACATTCTTTTTAAGAATAAACAAATTATTGCACTAGAGACACTTTAAAGCTGATCCTTCCCATTTAACTAAAACACCTCTGTCCGTAAAACCTGACTTTAAATTCTCTTTTGTTAAAACCTTTTCAAAAATTGCGGTTTTGAGAAAAATACTGTTCCGTAACAGTAGCGCTTTGTCAAAAGCAAGGTAAAATGTCTTCTTATTGTGGGTCACAAAAATTAAAGTGCATTCTTCTTTTGACTAAATCTTCAAATTAACTCTTCTACCATCTTACGAGCAAAATAAATCCAATCCATTATAGACTTATCAAAATGAGTAATTTGGGCGCACTAATAATCGCTCTTCCTATCATAGCTTTTTGTTTTTCGCCTTGAGATAATTCACTGTAATAACGGCTTTTTGGTGCTGTCATGTAGTTTATCCAAAGACTTTTGCCACTTTATCATCCTCAGTCATTCTCTAGACCAAAAGACCCAAGGACGCATGCAATCCACTTGCAATAACAGCTTCTAAAGTTCGTATTTTGGAATATTTTCACCAGCATCGAACTAATCCAACCGATTTCTTCTTAGTTCGAACAAAGGCTGTTTCAAAGTGATAGCCTAAAAACCATAGCTTTTACCCGAAGATTGAAAAATACCAGCCATTAAGTAAATTTAAAAGGCTCGTTTTTCCTAGAACCATTTAACCTTAAAATAATCCATTTTTCATCACTTGCCAGGTAATATCATCTAAGATACTATTTTTGATTAAAGACACATTCTCTAAAATTAATCATGCAAAATATTATTCACTCTTCATTTCTCTTTTCATCAAACTTTCTGCCAATTCTCTGATGCGCATTTTGAAATAGCACTTGATATAAGCCTTCCACGATAGGTGCTGAAATGCCCATTTTTCCTACAAGATCATAGTATGGCCTCGGTTGTTGTGATACCTTCTACCACCATTCCCATTTCTTTTTAAAACACTATCTAAAGGTTTGCCCATACCAAGAGCAAAACCGGTTTCCTATTTCTACTATGCTCACTCGTACAAGTAACAATCAGTCACCACACTCAGTCAGTCCCTAAAAAGTGAGTGGATTGCACCCATTTTTCACCAATTCTAGTCATCTCTGCTAGCCCTCTTGTCATTAATGCAGCCTTGGCATTATCCCCATAACCCAAAACCGAGAGTAAGTCCAATCGCAAAGGCCACTATATTTTTCAGAAAGCACCGTATTCGACACCAACAACATCATCGTTGGTGTGACACTTTAGGCATTAGAATTGAATAGACTGTACTTGACTGACACTCTGTCTAAACCTGAAACAACTAATGTTAGGTAAATTTCCTGGCAACTTCTTCAGCATGACTTGGACCATATAACACTGTAATCTACCGATTTGCTAAAAATCTCTTGATAAAACTTCTACTCAGTCTTAAGTTTGTTCCTATTTCTAAACCTTTTGCAACATTCACGAGAATTTTTATCTTGTAAGAAATTCTTATTTTCAAGAAGGAATGCACGTTGTTTTTGTACAGGTAAGGCAACAATGATAATATCTGTAAGATGTAAATCATCTAATAGTGTTGTTGCTAAAATATTTTCGCTTAAAACAACATCTGCAGATAAGCTCTATTAGTATGTTCCTAAAGTGATTTCATCAATTATTGTTTGGTTTTCTGGCCCAAAGTAGAACTTTCCTTTTTCTCATATGCAAGCTTTCTGCCAAAGCACAACCCCAACTGCCTGCACCTAAAATACTAGCTACTTTTGACATTTAATCCCTCTTCCCATTTGTGTCTCTTATTTTCCTGACCTTTTAATAAACGCACAATATTTTTCTGTGTAAATAAATGATATATACAGAAAGTACTGAAATCGTCAAAATCACTACTTTTGCTTTGATTCGTCAAATAAGATAAACTGGCGTCAATAGTGCTGCTAGATGGCACCTTAACGACATATATCGTGTTAAAATGTGCGGGTACTAAAACGGTAAGAGCCGATAATACAATCGGCGAGATAAATAATAAACACCTGCAAATAGTGCAGATATCTTTCCAATTCTTAAAAAGTAATAAAGGACTTAAACTGACCTATTAAAAGCAGGCAAAGCCCTAAAAGCATCCCTATTTCACCAAAACACATAGTAACCGATGGCGGTAGAAGCCGTCTCTTCACATGTCTAAGAATAGTACAATACTGGCAATTTTAGGACCCAAGGCACGAAGTACATTTGTGAAACCGATTTCCGCTACCGGTAGATAAAATATCTATCCTGTTTAATTTCGAAAAATTACGCCAAAAGGGATTGCACACCTATGAGAATAAGCCAGTAGACTAATGTAATGATAGGGCATCAGTCTTCTCCTTTACGCTCACGAAAAGGAAAAAGCTGCAACCTTGTACCTTCAAATACAAAATAATCTCTAATTCTGTTTTCAAATATCGCATATAAGAAAATGCATTAAGTTTTCATCATTGACAAAACAGGGCAAAAGCTTGGTGGTGCTGTACCTACTTGTGTCATGTAAAAATACTTTTAAGCGTTTCCTTATCTGTTGGCGGCGGATTTTTGGATAGCATCTCTTAAAATTTTCATTTATTACGCTTGTTGAAAAGATTTACTACTCTTGTTTCAGCAACAGCTGCAATAACTTCCATAATTTTAGACACCCTTTGATGCGTGCAGAAACAAACAAGATAGGCGCATACGATAGAATAATAATTCTGCACGTAACTTTTCCATAAACTCTTTTTTGCGTCTTATTGTCTCTTTTTCAATTAAATCCCACTTATTGGACTACTAAAATTATTCCTTTGCCTTCTTCATGAGCGTAACCAATAATCTTTTTGTCTTGTTCGACTAAACCTTTCTTCTGGCATTAATGACAGCTAGACAACGTCAGATCTATCTACCGCATAAAGCGATCTTGATACACCTGTAACGTTCAATGTTATAGTCTATACGCTTACGCATACCTGCAGTATCAACGATTGTAAATTTTTCGCCATGCCAGTAAAAATCTGAATCAATTGCATCTCTAGTTGTTCCGGGCAACGTCACTGACAATTGATCTATCTTCACCCATGATAATATTCGTCATGAAGATTTACCTACATTCGGTCCACCAATGACAGCAATTTTTGACTTGACTATCATCTCTTTCACTTTCATGGGGTAATTTGCAGCTAAATTAAATAAGATTTCATCTAGTAACATCGCCTCATTACTCCTGTGAGAAGCTGAAAATGCCAAGGACTTGAGAAAAGTCTTCAGGCTATAAAATCTACATATAACGGATAAATCTTCAAAACTTCCATTTTATTAATATCAACGATAACTCTTTGCCACTTTTTCTCAACATTTGAGCAATAATTTCATCGTCTTGAGTTAAGTCGACTTTTTGATCTACCATAAATAAAATGAGATCCGCTTCATCTATTGTAACTTGGGCTTGAAAAACGAACATTTTTCAACATCTTCGTCTTCTGATAAACTTCTATCCCACCAGTATCAATCTAAAAGTAAAATGATTTACCGTTCCAGTTCACATCTCTGTATAATCTATCACGAGTAACCCCAGGTTCATCTTTCACTATAGCTAGTTTAGTATGTGTCAATCGGTTAAATAACGTTGATTTACCCACATTTGCTCTACCTACTATTGCTACTAAAGGCTTCATCACTTCCTTATCCTGAAAACCCTACGCCTTTCGACGTGGGGTCAGCATCTTAATGATTTGAAAAATATTGTCAAATTGACGCTAGTGACATTATAAACTTTTAACATTCTTAAAATGAGTGAATTAAGTGGTTGAATATAATGTTGTTCCGTTGGTTCTATGCTTAAAGTTACCATAAAAAGAAAAATATCCTTTATCATATCATAGACAGAACCTTCGCCAAGCTTAGCCTCATCACCCTAACTCAACCATTCTTTACGAGATGCTAAAATACCATCTTCTTTAATTTGTTCTAACATTTTTCTGTAAAGCGTCATATGATTCTGAATTATATAATAAGGCTGAACTAGCACTATATGCCATATTTAACGGATATGGTACCCGCATCAATATGGTTTTATTGTAATTCCATTCTCTGTTACGGAAATAAGTGGCAACACATTATTTTAGCGTATGCTTTATCATTTTCATCCATTTCATCTGGATAAGCATCACGAACTCACATCCCCTGATAGGTCAATGAACCATCTTATTTAGACTATCTATCGCCAGAATCCTGTACATCAAGTGTAACCATCGTATTTAAATGTATTGTGCAAGGCTTCATCAACTTGATCATTCTTTCATCAGATTGATATAGAGTTGTTCAAATTGTATAACAAGCCTCTACTTTACCCTCTTCCAGCAACATTGGTAAATAGAAAGAAGCTAAAGCTGGATAAAACAATCGTCGCCGCTTGATAACGTTTTTCAAAAATTATCAACATGTGCAAAATTTAAACTCACTTTCATAAACGCAGCACTTTTGTAGTAATCTAAAAGTGCTGGATTATTTTTGAGCAAATTGAGCTGTATTTTTGGGTGTGCTGTTGGCATCGTTTCAATATCAGCTGTTTTAGTGACTGGTTGATGACCTGTTGCCAAAAGTATTGCATTACGTCGTTTTAATTCTCAAATAAACTTTCAATAAAAGCAAGATAGGTCTATCTCAGCTCTAATTTTCAATAAAATTGGTATAATGCCAATTGACTTGACCACCAACACCAAGACTAACCATTCATTATCACTGGCGTAACACCGACAAGCTTGTTCTTCTAATACTTCTTTCCCAACCAAGATGTACTAGATAAGAAAGAAGTGCTTTTAATACCATTTTCTTCGTCCATAGCCTAAAGCGCTTAAATCATTTGCACCTAACAAGAATATGACCGAACTCAACAGAAAGTTGAAATAGTTTTTCATGATCTCTTTCTAATGTTCTAAAAATAATCTTCAAATTGTTCTAAATTCATTTCTATTTTAATCTCCTAATTCACCAAACAACAAATTTAAAATCATGCCAGACAATATAAATTATTATACCAAAAAGGAAGTTTTGAAAGAATAGATAAATTTTGGAAAAATACTATACTTGCATTTCAATTTAAATTTTGTTATTATAATAAGGCAGTCGGCAAACATAGCTCAATTGGTAGAGCAGCTGATTTGTAATCAGCAGGTTGCGGGTTCGAGTCCCATTGTCGGCTCTAAAAGACTATGAATTATTCATGGTCTTTTTATTTCCCTTTGCAAGAAAAGAAAATTAAATAGACTAAGACAATATTGACAATGAAATTAACCTGTGCTATTTTATACAGGTTAGTCGATGTAGCTCAGTTGGTGAGCAGCTGATTCGTAATCAGCAGGTCGACGGTTCAAGTCCGCTCATCAGCTTGCCCAGTGCATATGTATTGGGCTTTTTCTCAATAAAAACACCTCTTCAAAAGAAGAGGTGTTTTTTATTTTCTTATCTTTTGTGTGATTGATATCTAAATTCTTTATGGTTTTGTCGAATCCAACGCTCACCACTCGTCAGACAATCGTTCATAATCATGACCATTGGTCGCTTCCATTATGTCATGATGATGCCCAATAATTTGTCTTTAAATCGACAAATTTTTCTAAATGTGCTTTGATTTTTGTTTTACAAAATCTTCATCAGCTTTACGCTTTTAACATTTTTATTCGTAATACTAGCAACTTCAGAGCGTACAGGATTGCTTGTTCAGGTTTGAAGGAACCATCTGGATAACCACTCACCCAACCTTTTGCGGTTGCGGAATCGATGTAGTGTTTTGCCCAATGTGCTCCTCAAGTCGGTAAAGCGAACATTTGGTACCATTGACTCATCAAAACGTGCTGCAAGAGATGCAAATTCAGCACGTGAAAACCGCTTTTTATTAGGTCATCAAAAGTACCATCTGGATAGCCCGATGCAATACCATTTTCATCATAAAACCAATTGCTTTATAGTGCCAATTTGATTTTCGACATCGGTAAAACGGTAAATTGTAGGTTGCTTCAAGCGGTGGTTTTCTTCTAATAATCGAGCAAACATTGAAATTGCTTTCACCACGTGTCATTGCACGACTAGGCAAAAACATATCCCCATCTGGATAACCAAACATATAAGCATAATGGTCTTTTGTATTCAATTTAGGTGGAAGAGTGTTGATATGCTAGTGTTTCTATCTGGCGTTTTATCTTCATTTAGAATAAGAACCACGTACCAGTACAAAATAACATTACTATTTTTAATGACTTCTTTTTCCTTATCCAATTTTTAAATTGCATTATGGCCATCTGTAGTAATCACTTCTCTATTAACAAGATGACTTTGATGAAAACAACATCACTGACTTTTTTACCTTTTTCATTTTGAGGTAATAAATTCATTACCCTATCTGGCAGTGCCGTTTCACTTACAAATTGATAGCTCACTTCATAAGTGATTAATTTTTCAAAGTGCCATTTGCCTACAAATTCCATATTTGAATTACTAATGGTTTTCTGGCTTTTATCCCAAGAAATAAAGACCAAGTGCCACCATTTGTTTCATCTTTGATACGTAGTTACCTTAGGTATTTTTGCACTAATCTCTGTTCTGAAATAAAACCATTTTCTTCTTTCGGTAAATAATCATTAATGTGGTAAATCTAACGTTTGATTATTTTCTTTTTCAAACACGTAGTCTACAGAATAAGTGACTCGGTGGAGAGGTGCTTGGCTTTCAAATGTCCACGTTCGTGTAGAAACAATATTTTCGTACCTATTGTTTTTCTGTCACTGTCCCAAGAAACGAACCTCCAAGTTCACTCCTGTTAGTGTTATCTACACAGCTTGTTGTTGTCTATCATTGCTTTTACTAACTTCTGTTTCCACTGGCATATTCATTATCATCGCTATGGGCAAGTAGTTGTTAATTTCACTTGGTAAAGCAATTTGTTATGTCATCTGCTGAGATTTATAGCTGACTTTTATACTTTGGTGCTTTTCAAATGTCCACGTTCACGTGAAAACAATATTTTTCACTGCCCTATTGTTTTTCTGTTCACTGTCCCAAGAAACGGTGAACCTCCAAGTTCCTCCGTTAGTGTTGTCTACATAGCTTGTTGTTGCCACTGCTTTCCTCGCACTTCTGTTCCACTGGTGTATTCCGTTATCATCGCTTGGCAAGTAATTATTGATTTCTTACTCGGTAAAGCGATTGTTACGTCATCTGCTTTTTGAGTTACCAGCTGACTTTATACTTTGGTGCTTTTTCACTGTCCACGTTCCTGTGAAAACAATGTTTCATTGCCTATTGTTTTTCTGTCACTGTCCCAAGACGAAACCTCAAGCGTTCCTCCGTTGGTGTCGTCTACATAGCTTGTTGCTATTCCTGCTTTCGCTCTAACTTCCTGTTCCACTGGGGTATTCGTTATCATCGCTTGGCAAAGTAATTGTTAATTTCACTTGGTAAAGCGATTGTTACGTCATCTGCTGAGTTATAGCTGACTTTATGCTTTTGGTGCTTTTTCAAATGTCCACGTTCCTGTGAAAACAATATTTTCATTGCCTATTGTTTTTCTGGTCACTGTCCCAAGAAACGAACCTCCAAGTTCCTCCGTTAGTGTTGGTCTCGCAGCTTGTTGTTGTCACCGCTTTCGCACTAACTTCTGTTCCACTGGGGTATGCCCGTTATCATCGCTTGGCAAGTACTCATTGATTTCACTTGGTACAGCGGTGTGCGATGTCATCTGCTTTCTTGAATTTACAGCTGACTTTATACTTTGGTGCTTTTGCAAATGTCCACGTTCCTGTGAAAACAATACTGGCATGTGCCTGTTGTTTTTCTGTCACTGTCAAGAAACGAACCTCCAGGTTCATCCGTTAGTGTTAGCTACATGACTTTGTTGCCGTCACTGACTGCACTTTTCTTCTGTTCCACTGGTCTATCATTATCATCGCTTGTGAAAGTAATTGTTAATTTCACTCTGGTAAAGCGAGTTGTTATGTCATCTGCTGAATTTATAGCTGACTTTATACTTTGCGTGCTTTTTCAAAATGTCTCATGTCTGCTGAAAACAATATTTCTTTCGTGCCTATTGTCTCTGTCACTGTCCCAAGAAACGAACCTCCAAGTTCCTCCGTTAGTAGTTGTCTGCATAAGCTTGTTGTTGGCTACTGCTTTGCCACTTTTCTTCTGTTCCACTGGGGTATTCGTTATCACTCGCTTGGCAAGTAATTATTGATTTCACTTGCAAGCGATTGTTACGTCATCTGCTTTTTGAATTTATAGCTGACTTTGTACTTTGGTGTGCTTTTTCAAATGTCCACGTTCCTGTGAAAAGCAATATTTTTCGCTGCCTGGTTGTTTTTCTGTCACTGTCCCAAGAAACGAACCTCCAAGTTCCTCCATGTTAGTGTTGTCTACACTTAGCTTGTTGTTGCCACTGTCTTTCGCTATAACTTCTGCACTGGTGTATTCGTTATCACTCGCTTGGCAGGCAATTATTGAGTTTCACTTGGTGAAAAGCGATTGTTACGTCATCTGCTTTTTGAATTTATAGCTGACTTTATGCTTTGAAGCAAGATAGCCTGCATAGACTTCGATGTAGTTATCAATATCTCAACAACGGCGTCACAATTGGTTCCGTACTATTTGTAAAACAGTTTCTTTCAAAAGTGAAAAGATTAACTTGCGGTCTTTTCGCGATCAGCGCTTTTGGGATCTTTTTGCCTTGTACCAATTATTCGAAACGTAACCGTCATCAGCATGTTGGAATCTCAGATATTTTAGTCGACTGTATCGGGATTACTCAAGGTGCAATCGAACTATAAATATCATAAATTTGAGTTTTATATCTGAATTATCCGCAAATTTCGCCCCACTAAAATTAATCTTTGTTTGCGCCATAAATAAGCTCAGCCTCTTTTTGTCCAAGAACAACCGATCTTGTCTACTGGATTGTAAACATAATCCTCACTTGACCTCTGTAGTTTGATCATCATAAGCTGCTATAATCGTTTCACCCTGTTTGGTTTCGTGGGCCGTCTTATCTGGCGAGAGCATAATTCAAGAAATTGGCATCACTCTTAACTGGTTCGCCATAGGTACCATCACCTCTTTAGCAAACCGTCGCATAGCCTATATAACGTTTTAGCATTTTTCTTTTTAATTTTCTAGATAAACTAGTTGCACCTGTTGTTTCTCTCTCTCTACTTCCCTACTAATCGATACATCAATTTTTATTTAAAAGGTACCAGTTAAGACCGATCGCTGATTGTTTATCAATCAACGCGAGATATCACCATTTTCAAATGTTGCATCGGCGTAATAATGTACATCTTTTTGGCATAGATATTGGCACCTATCGTTTTCTCACTTTATGATCACTGTTGCTGTCAAGATGTGTCTATTACTCGTCCAACCATAGTCACTATTGTACCAGAAAAAGTAGCCTCGTCAACTTCAAATAACCATCATTTAAAATACCCGGAACGCCATGATAGTGTGCGTGGTTGTCGATAATTTTAGCACCACCCGAGATGGTTAAACTGCACTTCGTTGGCAAATGGCTGCTGTTGCGGTATAAGGGCCACTGCTAGTTGACCACCGTCCATAACTACGGTGTTACCTTTTCCAAGGAAAATCCCACCACCATAATTTGTATTACTCCAGAGTATAGGATAGGTTATTTAAGTTTTGTATTTCTAAGTGTTAGATCTGGTACTCCCTGGTGTAATACCCGCTTTCTGAAAGTTAGTGTATTTAAGCCAGTACACCACCAGAAATTTCTACACTAAAGTTTTGGATAGTTGAATCTTCAATAAGCGCTCTAACACTTGTCGCATTATAAAAACTAATTCACCACCGCAAATTTAGGATGCTTGATACTGACTTTTTGATTCCAAAGCACATGTAGATCCCGTTAAAGTGGAACGTTTCATTGTACACATACCGTACCTGACGATGTGACTGAATTAGCCCTCCAGCCTCTGCAACACGAGAACCTAACCCTGCTGTTGAAATTGCTATCTTCAATCGTTAGTTAGAGCTTTTCAGAGGTAATTGCACCACCTGCATTACCTACAACGCCTTTATTCGGAAGAATAGTAAACTCTGAATTTTTAATCAGCCCTGTACCACCTTCAAATTTAATAGCACCACCTGTATCAAATGGTCCTGAAATTTTAAATGTTGCACAAAAATATTTGCAGTGGCATCAGTCACTAATAGATCCACCTTGACGGCCACCATTACTGACTAAACTGTCGTTACTATTACCTTCAAATAGAGTTGTTAGCTTATTTGTCGTTTCTGGGGTATTGATATTTAAAATAGATCCACCCTCTACTTTAATCGCACCACCTTCGCCATTTGGTCCAGGTATACCATTTGCTATACCACCAGTCTTGTTATTTAAAACTTACCGCCTGTGACATTCAATACGCTAACGCTACCTAAATAAATACCACCACCACTTGGAGATGGTGCACCAACGATTATCACCTATGGGAACATCAGTTTTTCGCTCTATTTTTCGGAACAATCGTATCTACTAAAGAGATAGTTGAACCATCGCTGTATATCGCACCACCTTGGTAGTGTTGCACGTTTTTAACTTTATTATTACCTTGATCAACGCAATTTTCTTGCAAATTTTGAGTAGATCCTTTTCGTTAGTGTTGCACTTAAAAAGTTAATTTTAGCGCCACTTGCTAAAAATCAATCTCCTTTACTGTTCCCCATTAAGTACAATGTTTTTCAAAATTAGCATTTGTATTATGAATATGAAATAAATTTTCTATCGTACTTCCGAGAATAATACTATGATTTGTACCTTTTATCACAACAGGACGGCTAATATCAAAAGTCCCATTCAAAAACAGTAATATCACTACCTATCTCGATTTCACTATCATTTGATGCCAATGCTTTGTCTTAATTCATTTTCATTATTTACTGTAACGCTTGCTGCTTCAAAAGGGACCAAAATCTCACTAGTCAAAATCAATGTTACAACAAGCAAACTTGATAGAAATGGAACTCACGCTTCTCTGCATAAACTATCATCCCTTACTGCTTATTTCCTAAAAGCATCATTTCCTGACAACGACTTATATACCATTTCTGGCGTTCTATCTAAGCGTCTCGCTACTTTTGAGATCAAGTGCAGCCTCGGCAGCTGCCATCGCTACTTTAGGTGCAAATAGTTGTATCTCAAACTATGCGGTATAACCTTTATCTCTTAGATAATTCTTGGTTCGCTAACACAACTTGCCAGCATTCGCCGCCGCAATTTTCATTTCTTCAGTGATACAACTTGCCTCTACATCCCAGGCCCTCTAAAATACCTGGAAAAGACATCATTAATGCTTCTGGTCGGAAAGTCACTGCGTCCTGTCATAAACTGACAAAGGCGCCAGCTTCAAGGGCCTCTTCTGGCATAATCTCAGGAACTGCTATGGCAGAGCTAAAATAATCGGATCTTTTGCTCATACTTCTGATCATTTCTTTTTGAGTGAGTGCTCCAGCAACTGAAAACACCTAAGAAAATGTCCAGCACCAACCATCCTGCCTCTTTTAAAGAACCCGGCCTTTTGACTTCTTGTTCGTTAATCTAGCTAATTTTTCTTTTCGCTATTTAAACCTTCCCTACCTTCATAAAATAATACCTTTACCATCAACTATAATCATTTCCTTGACGCCGTAGTAGCCATGTACTTTGGCATTCGCGACAGCTGCCGCCCCTGCACCGTGATAACGACTTTCATCGCGGAAATCGCTCTTTTGAAGTTTGGCACAATTTAAGTAAGCATCGCCGTAGCAATAATCGCCGCACCGTGCTGATCATCATCATGAAAAATAGGAGATGTCACATGCTTGTTTCGAATTTTTCTTCTATCTCAAAACAACGAGTGCGAGAACATCTTCTAAGTTAATTCCCCCAAAGGTTGGTTCTAAAAATTTAACGAGTTGAACGAGTTTCATTAACATCCCATGGTGCCGACACAAATGGGAAAAGCATCTACTCCCGACCAAAAGTTTTAAATAAACTGCCTTTGCCTTCCATTACTGGAAGGCCGGCTGATCGAGACGATATCACCAAGGACCACCTAAAACAGTTGCACCATCACTCACAACAGCAACATAATTACCTTTTTATTGGTATAGGTATGAGACTTCTTTTAAGTCTTTGTAAATTCTCTGCAGGGTTCGCAACACCTGGTGAATACGCAAAGCGTTGAAATCGTCAGAGGTTTGTTACCTTGACTTTTGAAGACTGCTATCCAACATTATCCTTGGTGCATTGCCAAGGCTCTTTGTTCCATATTTTCCATGAAAGCTTGCTCGTTCCAAAATTCTATCGCCTGCATCACCTAAACCAGGCGTAATATAACCATTTTCATTTAAAACGCTATCTCGCTGTGCTGCCAAATAAATTGGCACATCGATGATCTTCGCAAGTAGCGAACCTCGCCAGTCCGCACCTAAAAGACCAACAACGACTTAATTTCTTTTTGCACCTTTATCGCTTTAAAAGCTAATCGCACTCGACGGCAGAACCACCTGTGTCAAAGCGTCGGATCAACAACAATGCAAACGGTTTTATCAATATCTAGAGGTAGCTTTGCACGTAATAGGCTTCTGGTTTTAGTGTCTCTTTCATTACGGAGCAGACCCATTATGCCCTACTCTTGCACTAGGTAAGAGCGTTTGTAAACCTTCTATCATACCCAACCCTGCACGTAATATAGGCACAATGACAATCTTGTTTTCATCTATCATTTCACATTCGGCAAGGCCGATAGGTGTTTCAACAGTAATTTTTTCCGTTTTTAAATCGTGAGCCAACTTCACATGCCATAAGCATCGCCAATTCTTTTACTCTTTGACGAAAATCGGAATCTTTGTCGTCTTATCACGCAATAGTGCAATCTTATGCACATGTGCAGTGGATGATTAAATATATGAACTTTACTCATTTTTATCAACCTTTCTAGTCTTGATCTGGATAAGAGGATAGTTATTCGTTAAGCTTGATACACGACTCTTAGCTTCTTCATAATTTTTATCAATTAATACAAGTTTAAAAATTTCTGCTAATTCAATCATATCTTCTTCGCCCATACCACGTGTTGTAACAGCCGGTGTACCTAATCTGATACCACTGGTAACAAAAGGTGTTTCATTGTCATAAGGAATTGTATTTTTGTTACAGGTAATATTACAGTCATCTAAAATAGCTTCGCTTCCTTTCCGTTAAGCAACAGATTTCCGTCTACAAAATGAGATGATTGTCTGTACCACCACTTACTAAACAAAACTTTTTCTTTTTAATGCACTTGCAAAAACATTGGCATTTTTACTACTTTTTCGATGTAATTACTAAAGTCATCACCAAAGCCTCGCCAAGGCAACGGCTTTAGCAGCAATAACGTGCATTAATGGGCCACCTGAATCAGGAAGATTGCTTTATCAATCCTTTTGCCAACTCTTCATTATTCGTTAAAAATTAAGCCACCTCTAGGGCTCTTAGCGTTTATGTGTTGTTGAAGTCACTACATCAGCGTAGTAAATTGGGTTTCATGTTTGCCCGCAACAATAAGTCCTGTAATGTGTGCCCACATCAACCATAAAATAAGCACCACATTCTTTTCGCGATTTCGCCCATGAAGTCAATTGCTCTAGGATAAGCACTTACCTGCCACAATCAACTTTTGGTTGATAATCTAATGCAACTTTCTAAATGCTTCATAATCTATTGTTTCTCTACTTTCCTTTATCTACACCATAATCGGCAAAATTAAAAGTAATTACCACTACTATTAACTGGACTACCGTAGTGAGATGACCACCATGTATGAAATTCATACCTAATACTTTTATCGTTTGGTTTTAAAAAGGCATAGTAAACAGCTAAATTAGCATTAGCACCACTGTGTGGTTGAACATTAGCAAATCTATGTCAAATAATTTTGCTCTTTGCGTGCCAAGTCTTCAACAACATCTACATATTCACATCCGCCATAATAACGTTTTGCTGGATAGCCTTCTGCATATTTGTTCGTCATAATAGAACCTTGTGCTGCCATAACTGCTTGAGAAGTAAAGTTTTCAGACGCAATTAACTCGATTTTATTTCTTTGACGATTTAACTCTAAATCAATTGCTTCACTTACTGCTTTATCATGCTTTTCTAAATAATGTTTTTGTGAATTCATCTCATATCTCTCCTTAGGCTATCAAAAATTTCTATCTCTTAGTTTTACATATAAAAATAGTAAATTCTACCGCATTAAAGATAGATTTTACTATTTTTAAAGTTTTATTTACTCGCCTTAGAAAATTGATAGGCTTTTTCCATTTTTAAACAGCACTAAAACGGACGCTACCTGTAAAAACATCAATGTAATTAAATGATAAATGTCTTATTTTTCCATCTTCTGCCACCGTTTTCAATCACAAAGACTTGCGGATAAACTTCTTTTAATACGCCTCGTAAATGACTCGTCTTCTTTCTACCTAAGTCGTGTGCCGACTTCTGCCGATTCGCCAACAAATTCACCTAATTTTTGGAACATCGCATGGTTAATTGCTTTTCATATCCATAAGGCTGCCTCTCGTTGCCGTTTGTAACAACTTACTCTTTTTATTATATCTATAAACATATGAATTGTCAAAAAGTAAATTGACGCTTACTTTATGAAATGTTATAATCTTATCAATTTGTAACTTAGCCTCATCATCGGAGGATATATGAAAAATAATTACATCAATAGCTTATTTTGAGCCTTTCTCTTTCATTGTTGCCTGCCAAAACAATGAAAAATGTCTGACAGTAAATGATGCCCAAAAAGAGAAAATGCATGACACCAACCAAGATATTTCTATTCAATATGAAGACAGTGGTTTTACTAATTTACCTATCAAAGCAAGCACTGATATTTTTGCAATGGATACTGTAATGACCCTAAGTGTTTATAGCGACACTAAAGAAAAAGCAGCTTTTAACCCTTGGTGCAAAAGAACTCTATCAGTTAGATAATTTACTTTTCTACTAATATTGTAACTAGTGAACTCTATAAAATTAGATGAGAAAATGGTAAAGGTACCTTCTCTAACGACGGCAAAATTTTGATGAAACGTTCGAAAGAACTCTATGACACAAGGTATTTTTAATATTGCAATTTATCCGATTGTAAAAGCTTGGGGGTTGTACAACAAATAGTTTTCAAGTACCAGCGAAAAGACTCTAAAAGATTTACTCTCAATTAGCGACTTTAATCTGGTTGATTACAATGCTACTACAGGTGACGTTAGCTCAAAAACAAAAATATGGGTATTGATTTTGGTGGCATTGCAAAGGCTATGCAAAAGCAATCGCTTAATGGAAATTTTAAAGCAAACGGTATTACTGCTAACTTGTTTCCTTAGGTGGCAATGTACAGCTTCTCGGCAAAAAGCCAAATGGTCAAGATTTTGTTGTTGCAATACAAAATCCAAATAATCCAGAAGATTGTTTTCTGTACCTTAAAAGACAAATGATGAAGCCGTTATTACTAGTGGTGCTTACCAACGTTTCTTTGAAGATAAAGGTAAAATTTATCATCACATCATTGATCCAAAAGCATCTCCTGCAAACAAAGCGACTTGACTGTTTCTATCATCACAAAAGATGGTGCTTTAGGTGATAGTCTGCGCAACACTCTATATTTTAGGTAAAGATAAAGCTATTGAATTTTGGCAAGCACATAGTAATGAATTTGATATAGTATTAGTTGATAATCAAAAATCACGTCTACATTAGCGAAAAATTTAAAGGATCGCTATACAGACAATCATTTTGCAACACCAACAATTGTGAGAAAAGCCTAATGAAAAAGAACGTATTTGGCTTATTATTATTGGTGCTATTTTATTTCTTGCTGTAATTTCTAGCTTTCTTATCAATCAAATTCATAGCGATCACAAAATTGCCTCTATTTATATTGAGGTAAGGTGGTAAAACCATCGACCTTGATAAAGTTACTGAGTTTCCTACACTTTTTAAATTGAAGATAAAATGGTGGCTAGCAACGTCATCAAAGTTGACAAAGGCAGTATTGCTATTGTTGAGCCGATTGCCCCGATCAAGTTTGTGTCCATCAAGGGTTAAAATTACTGATGGTATTAAACCTATTGTTTGTCTTCCCCATGAGCTGGTTATCAAAACAAACGGCGAAACAATAGAACATCATCACGATGATGAATCAGCACATCAAATAGATACTATTTCAAAGACAGGAGCTTATTATGTCAACCAAACGATTAACTACCATTTCCTTACTCACTGCTATTGCACTGATTATCTTTGTTATAGAATCTATGCTACCACCACTGACAACCATCCCTGGTATTAAGCTCAGTTTAGCAAATATTGTTAGTCTGTTTGCCTTATTTTGGCTTGCGAAAAGAGCTTTTACTATTCTCATTTTACGTATTTTTAGGTACTATCTTTACGGGTCAAGGAGATGACTCCTAATGTATAGTTTAGTGGTGGCTTGCTTTCTTTTTCATCATCTACTTTTTATTTCAGACTTTCTCTGTTAAAGCAATCTATATTCCATCTATCATAGGTGCTTTATGTCATAATACTGGACAATTGCTCTGTGCTGTTTACATCACTCAAAACCTTTGGTGTTCTTGCCTTTTACCCCAACTCATCATCGCTGGTGTGTTAACTGGTCTATTTACGGGCTTTCCGCTCAATATTTAATCAATCATTGCTTTTTGAAAAACCATTTAAAGATTAACGCATATGCCTTTTGGCATATGCGTTTTAGGCCTATTTACCTAGATCAATTAAGTACCCTATGTAAAAATATCTTCTTTTTAAAGCTTGACGAAAGGGATAATATATTTTACAATACGCCTGATTGGAGAAAAGTGAATGAAAGAAAAGCAATTACTAATAACTAGAACTTTAGAATGGTACGACAACAATAAACGCTTACTGCCTTGGCGAGATAAAACAACAACCTTATTACACTTGGATTAGTGAAATATGCTCCAACAAACTCAAGTCCAAACGGTTTATTTCTTATTTTACTCGTTTTATCGAGAGTCTACCCGATATTGAAGCGTTAGCAAGGGTCCCAGATCAAAAACTAATGAAACTTTGGGAAGGACTTGGCTATTACCGACGTGCGATTAATTTAAAAAGCGCCCAAGAGATTCTTACTACTTATCAAGGAGATATGCCAGACAATTACCACACATTCTTAAATTAAGTGGTGATTGACCTATCACGTTGGAGCGATTGCCCTCAATCGCCTTTGGCGAACGTAAAGCTGCGATTGATGGTAATTTAATGCGTATTTTTCGGCGTCTTATGGAGCTTGATTATCCGCAAAATACGACTTCAAGTCATAAAGCATTATGAAAAATTATTACACCTTTTATACCTGCCAATCGACCTGGTGATTTTAATCAGGCAATGATGGATATCGGTGCAACTATTTGCCCGTCTAAAGGTAAACCGCTTTGTCAAATTTGTCCCTTAAATTCTTTTTGTCAAAGCTATCACAATAATAGTACTAGCATTTATCCTAAAAACTCAGGAAAAGCGTCTTGAAAATAGACTCGTGCTTATCCTCTGTTATCGAGATAAATTCTATTTAGAGAAAATGCTGGCGTCTTCAAAAAGGTATGTGGTCATTTTTAAATTATCCTTTAGAAAATACAAAACGAAACTATGATTTTAGACGGCTTTTCAAAGTGATACCTATATCCCTTTGGGTTCCATCAACACTATTTTCACTCATCTCAAGTGGCATATGACGGGCTACTGTGTTATACTAAAAATGTGAAAAAGTGTACAACTGGTTCGTGGTGTACCTTGGAAGAAATTGAAACACAATACCCACTGCCAACAGCCTATAAAAATTTTTCAATCAATTAAAAATCTAAATTTAACTTTATTTTTAACTTGGGAGGCAAGTGAATGAGAATATTACGCTATCTGGTAGGTATGTTACTTTTTAATTTGTATGCTTTTCATTAGCGAGAGTGTTGGTAGTTTGTGTTTTTATGCAAAAGCACCTAATCAAACTATCACACCTGAAAAACCAATTGCCGAAATTTTAAAACCTGGCACCTACAATATTCTATGTGCAGGTATTGATAAAGGGCGAAACGAACAGACACCTATCGTTTTTAATTTCTTTTGATAGCGTAAAAAGAAGTTAACCTTTTGAGTATTCCAAGAGATACGATGAGCAATGTATCTAGAGTTGTCAGAAAGATAAATGCCTCTTTTGGTGAGGTGGTATCCCAATACAATTAAAAAGTCGAGAAATGCTAACTAATCTACACATTGATCGTTTTATTGTCACCACCTTTGATGGTTTTGAAAAAGTCATTGATGCCCTCAGTGGTATCGATAGCGAAATCCCTGAAAAGTATTTCTTACCAAGATACACATCAAGATTTAAATATTAATTTACAAAAAGGCTTACAACATCTAGATGGTAAAACAGCGCTACATTTTGTACGTTATCGCTATGGTTATAATACTGGCGATATCGGCCGTGATTGGCGACTCAGCAAATTTTCTTTAAAAAGTAGCTAACAAATTAACATCTAGTGGTATGATTAAGCACTACCCGCTTTAGCGGGAAACACTTAGAGAGGATATGAAAAACCAATCTAAGCATCCCAGAAATTTTTGGTTTGCCAAAAGAAAGTTTTAGCATTGATCTCAGTAAAAATGTTCATATGTTTTTACTTCCAGGTAGTTCGCGAACTGTTGACGGGCTTTTCTGTACATTCCGTCAGCTCAAGGTATTGTAACAATGTTAAATAAACATTTTTATTAAGGATGAAACTAGTTACTACAGAAAAATCTAAATTTAGTTCCGGATACGCATTTGTCACACAGATTTTCTTAACTGAAGGCGATAAACCAACGCAAAAGATGCCAATAATAATGGTTTGGAACCAGAACATAGCTACAATCCATATCAACCTATACCAGTGGCACCACCTAAACCGTAGAAAATACACCTAAAAGAACATTGCTTGAAGCAATGTTCTTTTTGTTTCTTCTTGATAAATTTAAAAATGCTATACTAGGCAAATAAACATTATTTAGATACAAAGGAAGTTATTGTTGTTATGTTAAAACGCTTAGAAAAACAATTTCGTAGCTTTGACCTTACTTACATAAACATTCAGCTTTCAATGGTCATTTTTGCAGAAGATAGTATAGAAAATCCGAAGATAATGTAAAACAGCAAATGAAACGGTAACTGATACTAATTTACTCCATCTATAAATGAGACCTAATGAGAAAAGCTGATGAAATAGAAATCGTTAATACTGAAGAGACTGGTCTTTTTGAGAGGCCTATCAGAAGTATTCAAACGATTGAAGAAGTCATAAAAAGAGACGACAGAGCTAATGCTATAAAAAGAGAATCAAAAGAAAAGATAGTGATGACCCTTACAGTGGCGAAAATCTCAAAGACCTCGTCATTATAGCACTATTTACAAGAGCTCAAAAACAGCTTGGGAAAAATGACAGTATTTCAAACGAAAAACACTTAAAAGAAGTTGCTGAAAGTATGCTCGGTTTTGAATATTCTCAAGAAGATCGTATGGCGGAAAAATAAAAACAGACTGTTCTAGTTTTTGTTCATCGTGCCTTAATGATGAGGCGGTCTAATGCCAAAGAGCAGTATGCTTTTTACAGACAGAATCAATGCCAGAATACACTGCTTGCTAGAGCAAATTCCCTGGGAAGAATATTAAAGTGAGGCGATATGCTGGGCGATGGTCATATGGCCTTTTGGGGTGAAGATTCCTGGTCATCCTATTACCCCTAGAGTCTGGGCTCGTTATGGTGTCGGCTATGGTTATATGATGTATGGCGGTTGGGACTTCAACTACTCTGAGTGCTTGGCGTGTAAAAAATATTGATGAAAATTCAACTAGTATCATAGATACTCTTGTAAGCATTTGGGATTTTGTCGTTGATGAAGAAAAACGCTAGAACAATCAAATAATACAACCCTTTAGAGACAAAAAGTAGCACTGAAATGTAATCCATTACAGTGCTACTCTTTTATTTACTTTGATAAATGATTTACTGATCCTACCCTGTCCCAAATCTAAGTTTGCCTTTTGAGGGCGCTATGCAGGTATTTTTAGCTAAGAAAATTGCCTCATCTAAAAGACTTGTCTTTTGGCTAAATTACAAAGCAATTGCTGAAGATGAGGGTGCAGCCGTGTAGCCATGTGTATTTGGATTAGGCACTTTTCTCAAGCTCATAATAGGTTTTCTTTACCATCATATAACACATCTACTGCCATTTTATCTTCCAGATGGCCACCCTTGATTAAAAACATTCACCTTAAATTGTGCAAACATTTTTCTTGACGCCCTAAATCATACTTTCTCTATCAGTATTTTTCTTGAATGAGGGCTTCTGCCTCGTGTAAGTTAGGTGTTATCACTCGTGCCAAAGATAATTTAGTGGTTAAAAACATCGATTGCCTCATCGGATAACAATTTGTATCCACTTGTAGAAATCATAACGGGATCAACAACAATATTATCTGCCTTATACTCAACTAACTTCTCAACAATTACTTCTATTAAAACGAGGATTGGAGACCATTCCTACCTTAATTGCATCAGGACGAATGTCTGTAAAAAGTGCATCTAATGACGACCTAAAAATTCAGCAGAAGATTCTAAAATATCATAAACGCCAAGCGTATTTTGTGCTGTTAGGGCGGTGATTGCAGACATCCCATACATTTTATAAGCACAGATTGTTTTTAAATCTGCTTTGGATACCTGCACCCCACTACAATCTGAACCAGCAATCGTTAAAAACTTTTTTCATCTCTTGTCGCCTCAAACAATGATTTGCTCTCTTCTCTTAAAGAAGAGCTGCTTTTTCAATATGTCTTTCTTACCAAACAAATCAGACACCACTGCCCACACCTGAAATACCACTATCTTTAAGCACATTCATATTGTCTTTTGTAGTGCCACCTATCGCAACAACCGGAATAGAAACGGCACGCACAATTTCTTTTAGTACTTCTAATGAAACGCTCTTTTGCATCCTTTTTGGTATTCGTTGACGGCACCTACACACCAAGGATAATCGGCTCCATTTTTCTGCTAAAATAGCATCTTCTACCGTTCTTGCCGATACGCCAATAATACATTCTTCGCCCAGATAAGCTCTTGCCCGCAATGCTTCTAAATCTTCTTGACCAATATGAACACCATCGGCATTAATCTGCTTTGCAATTTCAACCCTATCATTAACAATGAATGGTACTTGATAGGCTACATATTTCTTGACTACCATTTTGCACGAGCTAAAAATTGTGTATCATCTAAGCTCTTATCTCGAAATTGCAAGATACTAGGTTGCCCCTCTAGCTTCTTGGATTCTTGCTTTAAAACTGACTTTCCTCTTCTTTTCTACCATCGGTAATGGCATAAAGTAAAAATCATCTAATTTTTCTCACACACTGCCCTCTCCCTTACCACTTGATCTGTTGCTTGATAAGCCTTATCAATGCATGTTGAATTGAAAGGCCATCGGCGTCACCGATTCATTGGCAGTTCTCCAAACACGCCCGTAAAATCGTTGAAAATAACGTCTTTTCAAAAGATCTTCCTTATTATCATCAAGGCCTAAAAAGTTGCCAAACGGGCTGAAAGCATACAACCACTGCCAGAAATTTTAGCCATCATAGGTACACCATTTCTAACAATGTAGACATTATTTTACCGATAACAAAATCTTCTTTTCCCGAAATAACAAAAATAATATTTCTTTTTCTCGCTTTCCTCTAATAATACATCAAGGTATTGCGCATTTTCTGAAAACGATCTTCAAACTATCAATGCCACTAATTTTTAACTGGCTTTTCCTAAAAATACTTAAAATTTCACCATAGTACCACAAATCACATAGGAAGCCCTATTTTTAGCAATTCTTGCAATGATTTTCTAAAAATCTGACGTTACAAGATCCACAGGATCTAAGACTATCGGTTTATTATTTTCGCTGTATGATTTTATAGCAACTTTCATCGCTTGAAGTCGATACTCGGTTATCATTCCTAAATTCAGATGTAAACTCTTCGCTAAATCAGCAATTTCTGACATTTCTTCTTTTTGCCTCTGCCATAATCGGTGACGCCCTAGCGCTATAATGAGATTAGCGCAATTGGTGCTACTCACTGCATTAACGATATTGTGAATAACTGGTCTACTATCCTTGGTTTTGTTAAATAATTACTAAGCATTTTTCTTCCCAACTAATTGACCGACAATGACGGCTAAAAGTGCAACGATTAAAATAACGGGAAGTGTATTACCTACTGGCGTTTCTATCGTTAGGAAATATCTGTAACAGAAGAAACCTACCAACCACAAAATAAGGTTTTGCCATCTAAAATTCTCTTTTTGAGTAATCTACTTTCAAGATAAAGTAATCTACCATCAAAATAGTAATCATTGGTGCAAAAACAGAGCCTATGAAATAAGAAATGCTTCAAAAGAGGAATTTACTGGTGCCACCAAGGCTAAGATCATCCCTAAGACAAGTACGCCTGTTGCAAAAAGGTTTTTCATCAAAATTTTTGCTAATTGCGATTGGCACTAACCCCTGCAGAATACACATCTAAAGGTTGTTGTAACTGTTGAAAAATAACAATAAAGAGTGCAATTAAGCCAAAAACCCGCTCCAACTAAAAATTTCAGCAATATCTGATTTTCCAGTTAAGACTTGCACCAAGACCGATTGCATACATCCAGATGCTAACAATACTATAAGTGAGTTGCGCTTGCTAAGTGGCTTTAAAAAGGTTTGTTAGCGTCTTGTGTAATCTGAAATAAGTGGCAACCAAGATAAGGGCATTGCCAAAGAAAAGCTCTGTGCACTACCAAAAGACATCTCTCCAGAAACACTAAGCAAGGTCCCTTTTGCAAAAATATTGTAGCTTAAAAATAACGTAGTAAAAATAGCCCTGTCATTGCTGCAATATTTATCTTACTCATATTTTTAATGCCTATGAAAATCCAAAAGTAAAATAAGTAAAAGAAATAACTACTGTCCAAATCCATTGATAGTCCAAAGGAAAAGCAAGATTAGCAGATGTTGCCCACCTACTATCATAATAGCCGTCCAACCTATAAGCTGTATGATGTTTAGCCCAGAAAAAGTACGCTTCCTTTGTCGCCAAAGAGCGTTTGACGGTTTTCCATTGCACCAAGTCTTGTTTTGCTCAATATAACCTGCAGCAAAGCTACCACCAATTAAATGCCCGATAATAATAGCTAACATTGCTTGTTTAAAGCCAAGTGGTGCAAAAAGTGTTCCTGTAAAGATTTCAGCAATAGAAACTGCCGCTCCAAACCATATTAAACTATTAGATAGATGTTCTTTCATTTGTACTCATAGTTACCCTCTACTTTCTTAGTTAATTTTTAATAACTGACGTGTTTTTAATCCGTATAAAAATAATTCCTGCTATTATCGCACAACAAAAGTTGAGACGGTAAAATGTAAACATAAAAGGCTAACTCTCCGGCATCCTAGAAATAAAATTGCAATCGGATGAGCGGAAAAGTCACCTAAAATAGAAGTCCCAAACACTTCGCTAAAACAGCAGCGCAGAAAAGTCTCTTTTGTTTTGTAATAGAAAATACCAGCTAGAGTCGCACCAAAAGACTGCCAGGAAAGGCCATAAGCGTCCCTAAACCAAGAATATTTCTAAGCAAACCGAAACAAAACGCAACTAAAATTGCATAGAGGGTCCTAGTAAAACGGCTGCCAAACATGTTACCATATATATGTTGAGTTGCAATTTTTGCACTAAAGAATGGCACGACACTACCACAAACTGCTAAAGCACAAAAGATACCCTGACAATACTAATTTTTATTTTTCATTGACTAACTCCTTTCTATCAATAAAAGAAGACACCCAAAATGGTATGTCTTCTCAAAAGATTTTTATTTTAAAACTCCTAGTCGGCATTATCCATCAGGTTCAGGGTCTAAGTTACTCACCTCTCAGCCTTGTAGCTCCCCTGTCTTTTTCATTATTATAGCACTAACTAACTTTTTAAAGGAACTATTTTATTGAAACATTTGTCTAATTTCCGCCACAATAAAAGCTGGCAAATTAATTTATCAGCTTTTTAGCAATTCCTTTTGCTTGAAATAAAATTTTTCTTTATCTAGGGTATAATATTCGCCTTTTTCATAAGACACCTACCTTTTACAAAAAGGTAGTCAATATCACTACTGCACTATAAGCTACATTAGCCAATAGGTCATAATGCGGATAGTGATGGTTTTTCTAAATCAAGCAGATAAAATCGGCTTGATAGCCTGTCTTTATTTCACCAGTATCCCAAAGAAACCAAGAGGCCTTCGCGCTGTTTTTAGTTGCCATATCTAGCGCCATTTTGGTGGGTATTACTTTAGGATCTAATTCATTAACTTTTATGCAAAAGGCTAACCATTTGCAACTCTTTAACATATCCAAATTGTTATTACTAGAGGCGCCATCTGTACCAAAGTGCATACGATACGCCCTCTTTAAGATAAGAAGAGATTGGTGCAATGCCACTCAGCAGTTTCATATTACTAATTGGATTATGCTACTAAAATCGCTTTTTCTGAATTAAATTTTTCTATCTTTATCTGAAAGATAGACACCATGAGCAACAACCGTCGGTTTTTCTAAATCAAAATAGCAATTCATCTAAATAATGAGCCGGGTGATTTTCATAAGTTTCTTGAATAAAATTTTCTTCTTCTTTGGTTTCTGCTAGATGAATGTGAATACCCGTATTCTTTCTCTATGCTGCATTAACTACATCTAAAAAGATACTCTGGTGGACAAGTATTCGGTGCGTGCGGACCAAAATAAACATTTACTCTACCATCTTTTCCTTGCCATTTGTCGCCTAAACTACTATTTTCTATGATAGCTTGTCTCTGGCATCAAAACATCCCTACCGTACCACGGCAAATATTAATACGCATACCACTTTCATAAGTCGCACTAACAATCGCCTCTGTATGGTCATACATTTCCATCAAATGCACTCTGTTCCACTGGCAATCATTTCTAATAAACCTAGTGAGGTCCCCCAATAAACATCTTCATCACTTAACTTTGCCTCGATCGGCCAGATGTATTGATTGAGTACGTTTTTAAAATCCGTATCACTACCATAACCCCTAAGCAATGTCATTGCCACGTGTGTGTGTGCATTGAAAGCTCGGTAACAGCAAATACTTACCATCAATCGTTTTTCTATTTTGAGATTTTCACAAAAATCGATTAAATCGACCTCTTTTCTATAAAAATATCGCCTTGTTTCAATCTTTCACCATCATAATAGTAGGTGTAATCTGTAATACCATTCATTTCCCCTGCATCTTCTGTATGCGCTTCTACTAAATCAGAAAACATCATAAAACAAAACGTTCTGCATCAAAAGGTTCCAAATTATCATACCTTCTCCAACGCCAACAAATTTTACCGGTAAATCAAATTCAGATAAAATACCTAAAATAACGCCACCCTTGGCTGTACCATTAATTTAGTTAAAATAACTCCCCGTTAGTCCTATCCTTCACTAAAGATTTTTAACTTTGTTAAAAAGCATTTTTGACCCGTTGTTGCATCTAGAACAATCAAAACTTCACTTAAATTTACCCGCTGCTTCTATCAATGATATCTTTGCTAGCTCATTCATTAGATTAACTTTATTATGCAGGCCCTCTGTATCAACAATTAAAACGCTTGCCTTTCTTGCTGAGCCGCCTTAATACCGTCAAATACGACAGCAGCAGGATCAGCACCTTCATTGTGCAATCATCGAACGCCAGAGCGTTCGCCCCAAATTTAAGTTGTTCAGCTGCCGCCTAAAGGTATCTCCAGCTGCAAGAATAACTTTTCCCCTTTTATTCTTAAGATGATGTGCAATTTCTTTCTATACTCGTTGTCTTGCCAACACCATTAACGCCTACTACTAAAAATGATATTTAACTTATCTTTTGTAGAGAGCTATTCAGCCTCTCGCCTTAAAAAGGCGTTCTGCTATATCTTCGGCAAAGGCTTTCTGGTTCTTTCTATGGTTCTTAAACCTTTTTCTCTTTCTAAAGCTCTTAATCGCTCTACCATTTCTAAAAGCAGTGTTGACACCCACGTCCCCTTGAATTAGTGCCTCTTCTAGGTCATCGTAAATCTCATCAGTAATTTCACTGCCTTTAAACACATCAAAGAGCTTTTCCACATAAACCCTTACGTGTCTAAACCTAAATTACAGGGCTTTTATTATAAGAGTCACTCATCTGTTGTCGTGATTTCTTTCGACAAAACGATCATCCCATTTTACGCTCCTCACTTTCGACATAATCTTTCTAAACGAACAGAGAGTGGTTTTGATACACCCTCTTTATCCATTGTCACACCATATGTAAGATCACTGCGCCTCCATCGTGCCTTTCACAAAGAGAAATAACGATAAACTGGCTCTTTACTGTAATCTTTGAATAAAAATCTGCTAAATGGTCAACGATGCGTTTCCATCTAGTGCCGCCTCACCTTTCATCTAAAATCACAAACGGACTTGGCTTGATATTCAATAATGCAAAAAGTAATGCTATTGCCGTCATTGCACGCTCGCCACCAGATAATGAGGCTTAAAATGCGTTCTTTTTACCCGGTGGTTGGGCAATCACTCGACCCCAGTTGCCAAATAGTCTTTTGGCGTAGAAAGCTCAAGTCTAGCATGACATGAAACATTTTTGATCTCATCTCAAATAAAAGATTAATCCTTTTTATACGTTTCCGAAAAACGCTCTGCTCATAACACTTCCATTTCATCAATCAGAGTTAATAATTTGCTTTCGCTGCTTTCTTCTTCAAATCAGACATTTGCTCATTCATAAATTGATGACGATTAGACACTTCCTCGTCAGTTTCTATTGCCGCATAAATTCAACCTCGCCTAAATCATCTATCGCTCAAACTGGCTTGTCTTAACTGTGTTTTCTAAATTAAATTCGCTTAAATCTAAACTGTCAAAACCGATCTGACTAACACTCTCTTTCAAACATTAAAAGATGATTTAGGTTTTCTTCTTCTCTCGTTTTCTTTTAGAGACTCATAAACTCTTGTTCTTTTTGAGCTATCATTCTGCAAGCTTTCAATTTCTTTTCTAAGCTAAAAATCCGACTCTGATTTTTCCAAATAGGCTGTTTTCTTTTAACTACCTGCTAAATTATCGGCTAATTGATTCTCTGTAAATTCTCTCTATTTAAGATAAACGTTTCTACGAGTTGAACGATTTTATGCGCTTGTAAATTTAGCCTGTTTTCTGGAAAGCCTTTCTAATTCTTTTTGTGTTTCAATAAAACAGCTTTCTTATCTTCAAGCGCATTTAGTGTTAACATAACTTTCTTCTTTAAAATTTAAGCGTGCCTCCGATTCATAATACATCATTTTTGAACTGCTCTAATTCTTTTTGTCAGTTCGGCTAATTCTGATATTTCTTCATCTTTTTGTCGCCCTAAATTTTGAATCTCTAACTTGTACTAAATTGATTTCATTTGTTTCTTTTTCTCAAGGAGCTCATCTCTTCTTCAATTAAAGCTTGATAATCGGCTTTTTCTAAGAAGGTACGCTCTTTTTAATCTATTTTCATCTAGTAAACTATCTAATTTCGTCAATTTTTCCATTTTATCTTTAATCAACGTTTGATAATTTTTATCAAATTCTGTATAACACTTAGTTTGATTAGCGATTCATCTTTTGTCTGTACTTCATTCTCTTTTTCTTTGATTGTTTTGTTCCAGCAAATAAAGCTCTTTTCTAGGGCTTTGTTTCTCACTCGTCCCTTTAAAAAGAACTGGCGCCTTTTTGTTTATTTAGCCCCTGTTAAGCTGCCTTTTGGTGAAATGACTTCTCCACCTAGAGTTACCATTCTATCTGAAATGAGTTTCTCTTTTTGCAAACAGTGCACTATCTATATCTGTTACAATAACCGTTCTACCTGAAAAGAGATGACATAATCTTTTGATAGGGTTCCTCATAATTGATTAATTCATCTCCGTAACCTAAAATCGCCTCATCCTTAATGAGGGCTTTCTTCTTTTCCTCTTTAATGGTTGTTAACGGTAAAAAGTTGCCTTACAATTTATTTTCTTTTAAATGTAACGATTGCTTTCTTGGCGGAAAGTTCGTTATCCGTTACAAGATACCGCAAGCTACCACCAAAAGGGCGTTTTCAATCGCAACTTCATATTGCTTATCCACGGTAATCAATTGTGTCTACCACCCAAAAATGCCATCATGTTTTTATCTTCTTTTGCCTTTAAAACACTAGATACACCAAAAATACCCTTCACCGCTACTTTCCATCTCGTTTAAAAGTATTTGAGGACTTTTCTTTACCGTATAGGTTTCTTTTTAGTTTCTGACTAATGGTTTCTATTTCATTTTTATCCAAAAGAAAGTCTAGTGACTTCTTCACTCAAATCTAGGCGATCATTTTTCTAAATCTGTCAAGCGTTCATCTATCTCTTTGATAGTGTTTTCCAGACTATCTAAAATACCACGTTTTCATTAACTTCTTCATTTAAAAGTGATTCTTTCTTACTCGACGCTCTTTTTGATAAGAAAAGACATTCAAGTTATCTATGATACTTGTAATATTATTTTTAAGGATACTGCTCATGAACTAATGTAAAATAGTTTGTCTTCATAATGAGACAAAGCCTTCTTCTAAATTTGCCTTTTTACTTTCTAGCGCTTCTTTTTAGTTTTATCTTTTTCTTTTCTGTGCATAAGGTTTCAAATTCTTTCTTTACCAACTCAAAAGATTCTTTTTGCATTTTAATACTTGCGCTTCTTCTTGTACATATCTATTTTTAAACGATTTTCATCTAAAAGATTGAATTGTTCTTCTTGATTCTCTTGATGTATTAATCTCTCTTAGAACATCAATATGACGCTCTAGTTGTTCAAATTCTCTCTTTTTCTGCTTCATAGGTTGTTTCAAACGCCTTTAAAGCCTCTTTTCTTTTGCATATTCTTGACGCTTGTTGTCAAATGCGTTTTCTTTTCTGTTAAGTTTGCCTGAATCTTCAAAAAGCTTTTCGATATCTGCTTTCATCTTTTCTTAATAATTCAACATTCTTTGAAATAACATCATAATTAAATCGTAGCGTTTTTAAATCAGGCAGCTCAAGTTCTTCATTATATGCTTTATATGTCTGACATCATCGGCTTGTTTTTGCCAAAAGGTTCTAATCTTTCTCCAAGTTCTAATAGGATGTCTTCTAATCACAAAAGATCATCTTGCGTATTATTTAATTTACGCTCGCTTCTTTTTACGGTACTTGTACTTGCTAATACCAGCAGCCTCTTCAATCAATGTTCTTCTATCTTCTGCATGCAAAGTCAATATCTCGTCAATCTGCCCTTGTCCAATAACAGAAAAGCCCATCTTTACCAAGACCGGTATCCGCAAAACAATTCTTGAATATCTTTTTAATCTAACCGTTTTACCATTTAAGAGAGTAAAAAGCTTTCCTTGGAACGATGTAATACACGAGAAACACTGACTTCGTTGTAGTAAATCAAAAATGTGCTATTATCTAAAACAAGTGTTGACTGGCCATGCCAAGGTTTTCTACCTTTACTGCCTGATAATGTCTTCCATCTTACCACTCGCGAAGACTTTTTGCGCACATGTTTCACCTAAAACGCGCATCGATACAGCGTCTACATTTGACTTACCACTACCATTAGGTCCGACTATTGCCGATACACCGTCGAAAAATCAAAATGCACACCATCTGCAAAGGATTTAAATCCTTATGTTTCCAACCGTTTCAAATACAAAATGTTCTCACCTCCCGCAGGTTGTGATTGTCTATTTTAAAGAGAGACATCTACATTGTAGCCTTTTCTTTAAAATAAAGAATATTTTCACGCCCTTGCCCAATACATTTTGAAACAGTTTTACTATTTATAAAAAGTTTGCTGTTGGGAAAACGACTCGACAGACGCCATCTTCTGTCTAAAATACCTAGAATAAACACTCACCTAATGCTGGATGATAAAGCCACCTACCACATCATCTAACAAATGAATTTCATTTGTAACCCTAAACGAATAATAGAGACATCTTTATCAATAAAATACGCAATGCAATCGGCTAAAACATCTAGCAGTTACTATCCCAAGGAACGTACCTTTCCCGATGAGTACATTTTCTAATAAAGTGTCTTTAAAAATGAGTGTGTGGGATAAATACGCTCATATCAATAGCCGTTTCTGAAGCATTTTCTGCAGTCATTAGCACATCTTCTTTAGTGTCTTGATAAGCCTACCATCATTTGTGCACCAACTGTAAACCAGCTTTCTTTAATTTTGAATCGCCTCTCTAGACTCGCCCGTGTAGCATGGGTGCTGCTTTCTAATACTTTGTCGGATAAGTTGGACTCCTAGCTCAAGCAGTATCTACTCCGTAAGCCTGCATTTTCCTCTAATCTTCTCCGATGTGCATCAGGTCGTGTCGATAATCTAATTTCTTCAATAACACCTTCATTTTAAGCTCTCTTGCGCAAGCCAAAGTACAGCATTTTGAAGTGTTTTCCTCCTAAAAGCAGTAAAAGCTCCCACCGCAATAGGCTAGCGTATTCGTGCAGTTTTCTTCCATTCTTTAACATAAGTGCTAAGCTCATCTGAGTGGAATACTATTTGTGATACCTGTAGTTTATGCTGATTACACGCAAGCATTTGGACAACCCACTTATGAGGGAATGAAAAATCGGACAGATACCGACGACCTCGTTTCATTGATTTCCCCTAAGCGTAATTAAGGCCTTAAATGCTGCTTCACGTTCAGATAATTTTTAGTCCAACACCTCTACCATAAGGTAGATTATTGATAAAAACTTCACTATAAAACGTTTTGTTATGATCTGGTCCCTCTGTTTTCAAATTTTATGGGTCACTACCTTAGTATTTTTCTTTTGAACTAATTCTTGTAAAACGTGTTTTGTAATCACCATAATACCCATTTGTAGAGCACACAGCATTTCTTCATTCAAATATTTTTCATAGTGCCTTCAATGCTTCCATTCCTAAAGAAGATAAATACTTACCGCACATTGCTTCCCCAAGCATCAGCTAAATTATGGATGCCCCTATAAAGCACCACCACTTGCTCTTCACCTTTCGCAAAGTAAATGCCCACCTGAGATCTAGTCGTCTTGCTGCCATAGAGTAGTGCTTCTTCTGAGGCTAAAGTCGCTCTCTCTTTTTAGATAGCATTCCCTCATCTTCGTTTTATATTGATTAAACAAATACTCACCTGTGACTAGATCACTGCAACGCACCTAAAAATTCTAACCGTCGATTATCTTGATAGCCTGGATTTTTCAATCGCATAAGATGGATGCGTCAAAGGCAGCTGAAGTAAATTCAGATCGATATTTTCTAGATTAAGCTCTTTCATTAAAAGAAACCATTTCTCTTGGGTCGTTCATAACTAACCTCCTATGTTTACTATATTTTTGTACTATCTTTCAATCTCATCATTGCCCAACAAATCTATATTAAACTATTTGAAATTAAAATAGCTTGTTGCAAATGCACGCTAAATCGTCTTAAAATATGCATCATATGCCCAATGAGCTAGGTCTTAAGTCTTTAAATGGATTATTTTCTCTTTTATTCTCTACACTAAATGCGTTTTACAATTTTGTAGCTTCTGCACGTGTGATGTGA
>BNJT01002567.1_pt1 | contig 251370 bp, 299 predicted proteins | sample 8540491 | NCBI WGS metagenome assembly BNJT01 (sample SAMD00202455, study PRJDB9452) | human saliva metagenome | host: Homo sapiens
TTTCCGAATCCTGTAGTAAAGGCGTGCCTGAGCGAAGCTCCTGCGATGTAGCCGTCGTCCAGTCCGGAGACGATTATATTGATCACACACTCCACAGCTCGGTATCGAGCAGGCGGGATATCATATACCTCTACCCGCTTGATCTTTTCTTTGGGGAGCATGAGCACATCCGTCTTCGTGGAGCGTACCCCATTGATCAGGAGCTGCACCTCGCCTCCCATAGCCCCCTTGAGGCGGTCGTTCATCACATCGAAGCTGACTGAGGGTAGGGTCTTGAGCAGATCATAGCTGTGTAGGGCCTCCTGGACATCCTTGCGTGCAAAGGTGATCACCCTACGGTCGGCTCGCTGATGCGTGGCCTTAGCCTCCACGACCACATCCTCCAGCACCTGACTATCTTGCTGTAGCTGATCGAGAAGCTCCACCGTGAAGCCTTGGCTGGGCATCACGATACGAAGCCGTCGCTCCAGAGGCTTGTAGCCGAGGAAGCTAATACGTAGAAGATAGCGCCCGACCTTGACCTCATTAAAGAGATAGCCCCCTTGAAGGTCTGTAGCCCCTCTGAGGATGAGCGTTGAGTCTCGCTCACTCACGAGCGTGACGGAGGCAAGGGCGATCGGCTCCTTAGTCTTTGCATCCTCCACCTGCCCCCGCACCTCGACCTGAGCAAGGAGGTTAAGGGGGGCGAGCAATAAGAGGATAGCGATTAGGAATGATCTGCTCATAGGCGCTCTAAGGTAAAGGTCGTGGGACCAACCTTCTGAATAGGTATGTCTCGAATTATGAAGTCTATAGACCCCGCATAGTAGTCATTCGCCTGTGTCGGGTGTGTGATGACGATCTTATCGAGCATCTCTCCCGTTACCTTGAGGAGTACATCAGCCAGCTTCTTGTCCTGCACCATGCGCCCTGAGACGAAGAGCTTGTAGTTAAGCCCTTCTGCATCGGAGATCGTCACCCCCTTCCGATGGGCACCCTTGATGGCGCTCGTCGCCAGGTCAAGTGCCAGCTTATCACCATCTTCCTTCTTGGGTATAATTGTAGATACTGTGAGGTACTTCTCCATAGCATCAAGCTGGATATGCGTGCTGATGTTACCAGTGAAGCCAGGATTCTTTTCAATAGGGATTCGACGAAAGCGGTACGTACCACTCGGTAGATGTACCGAGAGGATATGGTACTTGTACGGGTCTATAGGTACGCCCTTGAATGAAGCCTCTCCGTTAGCATTAGTCATCGTGACTGCGATGATGTCATTGGGCTTATCTTGGAGGGAGAGGTAGACCGGTAGATAGGGGAAGCGCTGCTCGACTCCAGTCTTAGTCTTGCAGTACACGTTGCCGAGGTAAAAGAACTCTGTTGTTCTCTGAGCATGCAGAGCGAAGCTCGAGAGTAGCATGCTCACGGCAATAAGTAGGGTCGTTAGTGATTTCATATTGATTTGAATTAAGATGGGCGGGATATTTGTGTTCGTTCTTTGAAGCGATCCTTGGGTAGCTTCCCTGCGTTGGGTGGATGGTGATGCGTTTTCTCTTGGAGATGTTAAGCTCCTTATAGCACTTATGTACGGAATGCACTATGCTTATATCTGCGATAAAGTTAGATGTATTCAACTTATCGTCAAAATGTGACGGATGAAGCATGCTCGACTCCAACTAAGGTATGCGGTTGTGTGCCAGCTTTGGTGAGGAGTGGAGGGGGGGGTATTGTTGGGAAAAAGTAGAATACTTACCTTTGATTGGCTTCTTCATCGGAGTCGCAGCTTTGTACCTCAGGGTGCTGGGGTCGTTAGCCTACGTCTCTTGGGAAGATGGCCCTCCCTAATACTACACAGGAGCCCTTTTTCATATAAGAGCTAAATCAATGAGCACTACCTGGCAAGAGCACATTGCTCGCCATACTACGACCGCCCTCGAAGCCGTGCGATCGGCAGTAAAGAGCGGGGACTTCTTGGTCTTTGGCCATGCTGTGGCAGCCCCCAGCAGCCTCTCCAAAGCCCTCTACGATGATCGCGAGCGCCTCACGGACGTGAAAGCCTTCCACATGCTGTACTTTGCTGAGCCTTGGCACCTCCGCCCAGAGATGGCGGGGCATGTACATCCCGTCCTTAACTTCCTCGACAAGAATAGTCGCCCCGCTTACTTGGATAAGCGAGTCGACTTCCTCCCTTGTCACTTCCATGAACTCCCAGACTTCTTTAGGAATGGTATCTATCCTGTCGATGTCGCACTGATCTCGGTGAGCGAGCCCAACGAAGAGGGCTATTGCTCCTTCGGGGTGTCGTGTGACTATACCAAGCCCGCCGCAGAGGCTGCGCGGATCGTCATCGCAGAGATCAATAAGCAGATGCCCTTCATCGGAGGGGATAACCTCATCCATGTGACGAAGCTGGACTATATCGTCCCCGTTGACCGCCCCTTGGTGGAGCTCCCTCTTGCTCCTATTGGCCCTGTCGAAGAGCGCATCGGTGAGCTGTGTGCCGAACTCATCTACGATGGAGATACGCTTCAGATCGGTATCGGGGCGATCCCCGATGCCGTGCTTCAGAGCTTGCGAGAGCGGAAAGATCTGGGCTTGCACACGGAGATGTTCACCGACGGGGTCATGCACATGATCAAATCTGGCAATGTGACGGGCGAGAAGAAGACCCTGCATCCAGGCAAGGTCGTCAGCTCCATCATCATGGGTACGAAGGCACTTATGACTTCGTCAATAAGAATGATATGATCGAGATGTACCCCGTCGATCATACGAATGACCCCTATATAGTCGGGCAGAATGACAATATGGTCTCGATCAACTCCTGCCTAGAGATCGACCTCTATGGGCAGGTGGCATCCGAAGCTATCGGACTCAATCAATATAGTGGCACAGGGGGGCAGGTCGACTACCTGCGTGGGGCAAAGCGCTCGCGTGGTGGTCGCTCTATCTTAGCCTTCACCTCTACGGCAAAGGATGGCACTTGCTCGCGCATTGTCCCAGTCTTGCCATCGGGAGCCACCGTGACCTCAGGGCGCAATGAGGTAGACTATATCGCTACCGAATACGGCGTGGTGCGTCTCCGTGGTCTGACCCTTCGTGAGCGTGCTCTGGCTTTGGTGAGCATCGCTCACCCTGACTTCCGCCCTGGACTCATGGAGGTCATCCGTGAGCGCTTCGGTGAGTAGCCCGTTTGATAAAGTCGGCTGAAATACCTCCAGACAGTATAAAAGAGAGCAAGGAATAGCCCTAGGATGGGTCTCCTTGCTCTCACTCGTTTTAGGAAAGGAGGGGTGTAGCTACCTATGTTTTTAAAGAGGAGAGATCAAATTTGTGGTAAAATAGGTTTTTATATCATAAATGACTACATTTGTCTACCACATGAGGGAGCATCGTCGCCGGAAGCCTTACCATCGTAACCCCATAATACAGCGCGCTCCTACCAATCAATTGATCGCATGAGTATGAATAGAGTAATGCGTTTGTCAGATCATCAGGCCGACCGCTACTGGCGTGTAGAGACGCTAGGAGGTGACCTTATGACGAACTGGGGTAAGGTATCTACATCAGGGCGCTATGAGGTCAAGTCGTTTGCCGACGCAGTGGAGTGTGAAGAGCGCGCCCAGCAGTTGGTTGACGCAAAGCTAAAGGCAGGCTTCCAAGATTTCCCTGGTTTTGATCCGATGCAGTCCTTCTACTATGACGATGATGAGATGGGGCTACATCCCCTGACCAGCCACCCGACCTTCCGCAAGTACTTCGGCTCGGAGGTCTATTACTCCAGTATCCAAGATGCTGCACCCTTCGGTAATGATGAGGGGAGTGATGCCCTCTGGGAGCTCAGTGACCTCCTGCGTCGTCGCCCCAAGGCAGACCTTACTCATTATCCTGCCTCGCTAATCTCTAAGCTCTATCATCTGCCTTTCTGCCCGCCTAAGGGAGAGACCTATGAGGAGCTGGAAGCCCAGCGTAACCTTACGCTGGAGGGACGCCCGCTACTGGAGCAGCTCCGCCGTACGGATCGTGTCATCGTGGCGCTGGCTCTTGCGCAGGTGAAGATTACGGGGAGACTCTCGAAGACACTCTATGCTTTGGCACTGCGCTCTCTCGATCGCCCTCGTCAAGCTCAAGAGTCTCGGAGCTCCTGTCCGCTGCTCAGTCGAACTCCTCCTGCAGGAGCGTGATGATCTGGAGATCTATGCTCGTGAGGTCGGTCTCAATTAGTTGCTCATAATCGTTCATAAATAATGGAGTCGCCCGCTTGGTGCTGATGCCAAGCGGGCGACTTCATTTGTCTGGAAGCTACTTATGGTAGGTGAAGCGCAGTACGGTCTGCGTCTTACCCGAGAGTGCGAAGGTACGGTCTGTCACATGACCGATGAGCCAGATGGGGGCCTCTTCACGGCATAACAAAAGAGCTTCATGGCGTGCGCGGTGGGAGAACTTCCCGTCAATGAGTATGCGTCTGAGGAGCTTCTTTCCCGATATGCCAAAGGGGCGGAGGGCATCACCCTCACGCCGTGAACGGATGGTGAGCCTTTGAGACTCCAATCTATCGTAGTCGAAGAGTGCGATCTCTCGAGGTGTGGAAGCTTCCCTTTAGAGCGCTGAGGGGAAGGAGCTCCCAGTGTAGTTCTCCTCCAAAGGGAAGTGCGCACTGCCCGTCTTGGCTGATGTCAATGGATAGGGATACGGCTGCAGCCTCCTCACGTGGGAGTAGCTCCAGCAGCTGCACCCCATGGATGAGCAGGTGGGTGGGGGAGTAGAACTTTGCTCCAGCTGTACCCTCTGCAAGATGCTTACTGAGTTCCTCGACGACGGGGCGCTGGAAGCCATAGGGGCGTAAGAGCTCGAAGAGGATAGTCGTTCGATCGGGGTGGGTGGCTAGGGGCTTATACTCCAAGCCGTTGGAGGATAGTAGCTCAGACCGGTAGCGCTCGATCGTCTCCATATAAAGTGCCTCTGTCGAGCGTAGGTGCTCTATCGTGCGGTAGGTCGTCTCTCGGAAGGAGGGATTCAGCTCCTCAAAGAGAGGGATGAGCTGATGGCGGATCAGATTACGCTTATAGCGGGTATCGCTATTCGAGCTATCCTCACGATAGCTTTGCTCCCAGAGCACTCAGGTAGTCAAGTATGAGCGCACGGGGCGTTGCTTGTAGGGGACGGATGATGCCTTCTGCCTGCTTAATGAACGGCATACCACTGAGACCCACGGATGCCCGTACCCATAGAGAGGTTGAGGAGTAGGGTCTCGACTTGGTCATCAGCATTGTGGGCAACGGCTACGACCTTCTTTCCTTCACTACCTTCAGTAAAGGAGCGAAACCACTGGTAGCGTAGCTCACGTGCCGCCATCTCGATAGATATACCCTTCGCCTCGGCATAGCTCCGAGTATCAAAACGCTTGACTTGCAAGGGTACACTGAGCTTCGTGCATAGATCCCGCACGAAGGCTTCATCACTGTCGCTCTCTTCGCCACGTAGTGTGAAGTTGCAGTGGAGTGCTTCAAGCCTTTCGCCGTAGCCTAAAGCAAGCATAGCCATCAGCAGAGTGACCGAATCGGTCCCTCCGCTGATGGCTATGTATATACGCTGGGTAGCGCTATCTATGAGTCGATGCTCTTGGATGGTCGTGGCGACCTGAGCTTCGAGAAGAGAGCGCATCTCCCTTCTTAGTTGTGCTGGTGAGCTTCCTCTACGAGTTCGGGATCGACGAGGATACGACCGCAGTATTCGCAGACGATGATCTTCTTGCGCAGCTTCAGATCTACCTGACGCTGGGGTGGAATCTTGTTGAAGCAACCACCACAAGCGTCACGGTCGATGGGTACGACCGCAAGACCATTGCGGGCTCCTTCGCGGATACGAGTGAAGGCGTGGAGGAGACGTTCCTCGATACCTTCCTCCAGGCGGATAGCTTCAGTACGGAGAGATTCTTCTTCCTGCTTTGTTTCCCCCTTGATACGTGCCAGCTCCTCCTGCTTAGCCTCCAGATCTACACGGCGCTCACCGATAGTTTCCTTGAGGGTAGCGATACGCTCCTTGCGGTGCTGGATCTCGGTCGTCCCTTCAACGATGCGCTTCTGGGAGAGTTCGATCTCGAGGCCTTGGAATTCGATTTCCTTGGAGAGGTTGTCGTACTCGCGGTTGTTCTTGACGTTGTTGAGCTGCTCCTTATATTCCTCGATGCGCTCTTCAGCCTTCTGGATCTTAGCCTTCTCGGTAGCTACAGCCTGCACCTGGCGCTTGTTGTCCTCTTCGAGGTGCTTGAGGCGCGTCTCCATACCTTCGATCTCATCTTCGAGATCCTGTACCTCGAGGGGAAGTTCACCACGGAGGGTCTTGATATGGTCGATCTTGGTGAAGGTCTCCTGTAGGCGACTAAGGGCGATGAGCTTGTCTGCTACCGTCCGGTCAGCAGAGCTAACGTTAGCTTCAGGGCTTGCTACTGTCGTGGCCACCTCTGGGGTAGCTACTTCCTTAGCCTTGGTTGACTTCTTGGTGGTCGTCTTCTTTGTCGTTGTTTCTTTCGCCATTATGGATGCTGTAACGCTTTATAGGATTGGAGTCTAACTCGCTTTGATAGACCGCAAAGTTAGGAATTTTATCTGAGATGATCTGTGCGAAGAGCTGTGCCGCAATGCATTCGCTCTCGTAGTGCCCCACCGTACAGAGGATGGAAGCTCCTTCGCAGTCGAAGTAATCGTTGTACTTGGCTTCGCCTGTGATGAGGATATCAGCGCCTGCTTGCTTGGCCTGCTTCCAGAGAAAAGCACCAGCTCCGCCACAGATAGCGACACGCTTGATGGCTGTCTTCTCAGTCACGCTGTAGCGAAGCTGCTCAGTCTTGAAATAGACTGCTACTCTGCGTAGGAAGCTCTCTATGGGCTCTGCTTCGGGGAGTTCTCCGATGACGCCTGCACCGATACGTGGATGGACGTTCTGCAGTCGGGTAATGCTGTAGGCAGGTGTCTCGTAAGGATGGCTGGCTAGCAAGGCTTGCTCCACTTGACGCTGCCGGTAGGCAGGGAAGGTGAGGCTTAGTCGCTCCTCTGGCTCTACATGGAGCTGCCCGACCTCTCCTACGAAGGGATGAGCTCCGTCAAGAGCACGGAACGTCCCTTGCCCAGAACTGCGATAGCTACAGCTGTCGTATGCCCCGATCGTGCCTGCTCCTGCAGCCCAAAGTGCTTCGGCCACTTGGTTTAGTTCCTTCGTTGGGACGAAGGTCACCAGCTCCATGAGCGTGTTGGACATTGGCGCTAAGGCGGTGACGGACTCCAGTCCCAGCTCCTCGGCTAAGAGATGGTTCAACCCGCCATCAGCATTGTCGGCATTGGTGTGAGCAGCATAGATCGTGAGGTCGTGGCGTATCGCCAGGCGTACGCAGCGCTCGATATAGCTGGAGGTGCCGATCTGCTTTACCCCCTTGAAGAGGAGGGGGTGGTGGGCGATGATCATGTTGCATCCCTTGGCGATAGCCTCTTGGAGGACTGCCTCGGTGATATCAACACAGCAGAGTACGCCCGTAGCTATCTGCGAAGGGTCGCCGACTTGTAAGCCACAGTTGTCGTAGCTCTCTTGTAGCGCTGTAGGGAGCTTCTCAGTGAGGGCTTCCCATACCTTATATATAGGTGTCATCAGTCGTGCTTAGCTTGTTTCTTTTTCTTACGTCGATTCCTCTGCCCTGTGATGAGGACGATGACAGAGGCGAGGCCGAGGAAGAAGATGAATAGGTCTGTCCCCCACTTGCCGAGGAAAGGACGATAGAGGCGTCCGGCATGGAGCTCGAGAGCGGCCTGCCAGAGGGAGTAAGGCATCTCATTGAGTGCCTCAGGCTGGCGAACGAAGGGGAGCTCCTGTGCTCCTGTCTTGTGGTCAGAGACTCTACGGACAGCACCTCGGTAGTGAAGGAATACGTAGTCCTCACTGGGAGTGTCTCCTGCGAGAAGTCCAGAGACCAGGTAATCACTTATAGGAGGCCCCATCTTTACCTCACGGATGACCTCGCCCGTGAAGTAGTTACGTATAGGATCCTTCTGATCAGGGTAGACCTCAAAGAGCCCAGTAAAGGAGCCGATGAGCCAGCTCCCATCAGGACGCTGAGCAAAGCCATTGACTCCCATCGGGCTGACCTCGGGCTGGAGCTCCCACTTCTCCGGCTTAGCCGAGAAGTCACGGAGCTTGAAGAATCCCTCGCTCGTCGAGAGCAGCCACCCGCCATTTTGGTGATCCTCGCGAATACCACGCAGACGGTCGAACCAAGGGTTCTCGCTATAGAGCGTACTGAAGGTATTCGGACGTGCCTTCGTGAGGATGAAGGGAATCATCAGCGGAGGACGGAGCACCCATCCCGTGATGAAGACGAAGAGGAGGATATAGTAGAGGTGAAGGCCGATGACCTTATGCCACTTGAAGTGAATGGAGAGCTTACGTGAGAGTTGTCGCTTCTTCTCGGTGGCTTCCTTCGTCCCGTGCTTGTTCTTCTTCGCCATCAGACGGTGACTGAAGATGGTGTAGAAGATCCCCGTGATGGAGAGGAGTATGACGAAGAGCCCGATGATATCGACGATGATTCGTCCCGTGAGGCCGAAGTACTCTCCGCTATGGAGCATCCAAAGGATCTGGAAGAGTAGGATCTTTCCCGTATATCCATCAGGCTTCTTCAGCTCGTAGGTCGTCCAGCTGGGATCGCTAAGCGAACGGCGGTAGAGTAGGGAGCGGCTCAGGAGCAGTACGGAGTCGCCTGTGATCTGCAGATCGGCCAAGCGTCCATGTACAGAGCTTGGTAAGGGTTGCTCGATCCATCGGTCACGCTGAGGAGCCAGGCGATAGAGGCGATACTGCGAGGCGACCCATATCCCGCCCGTTGTATCTCGTGCCATAGACATAATCTTGGCTTCGTCACCGCCACGGACAAAGCCCGCATGCAGTGGTCGTGCCTCACGTCGTAGGCTACTGTCGGTCACCCACACGCCTACGCCCCCATAGATATAGGCTAAGCTGTCGGCGCGGAGTACACCTCGCACAGCCCCATTATTCCACTTCTCGAACTTATAGTCGCTGGGGAGGACTGCACGGGGAATGTCTATACTCTGTAGTAGGTCTCGGTGGTTGAGGATGATCCCAGAGAGGGCTGCCAAGAAGAGTAGGAAGCAGAGAGGGATCCCCAGATACTTGTGTATCTTCTTTGCCTTCATCCTATGCTCCTGAGTTTGCTATGCCACCCTGTCGTGCCTGAAGCATACTTCGTACGGGGTTAGCGTACATGGTGAGTAGGCAGTGGCGTAGGAAGGTACGGTCGAGAGCAAGTTCATCGGGGAGCTTGACTAGATCAATGCGGCTCTCGATGTACTTGAGGGCCTTGGCTTCGTCCTCAGCACTATAGTCATAGAGTCCCCGCCTGCCTCCCTCGAGGGTATCGAGGGCGATGTAGTTGATGGGGTAGAGCTTGTAGTGGCTGTGGATCTCTGAGTCAATGAGCAGAGCGATGGCTTCGGGAGTGCTGTACTGCTCAGCCGTCTCGCCTCGTGAGGCGATCAGCTCATTGAGAGGACGGCCGATGTGGAAGGATACCTCACCCTTCCAGCCGAAGATCCCTGTGCGCATATTGATACCATCGTCAGCTGGACTCTTCTTGAAGCCCTCGACGTCGCGCTTGAGCTGCATCTCCTGCGCCTTGAGGTAGTCGCAGGGGTCATACTCATAGCTGCAGGTCACGGGGATGATATTCAGTGGGGTAAGAGCCTCAAGAGGCTGGCGGCTCTTCGCACCGAGGGCAAGCATCTTCAGGAGTGCGGGCTGTGTCTTGTCAGTGGAGTCCTTTGAGCGACCTTCACGCTGTGCGATCCAAAGGCTCTTTCCTTCGGCGATGGCGTCGTGCATGTACTCGGAGAGTAGGCGAGCAGCCAGCAGGACTTCGCGCCCTTGGAGGTTGCGTCGCACGAGGAAGCTCCCATTGAGCTTAACCAGGGTCTCGATCCAGGGGTAGAGCATGAGGTTGTCACCGATAGCGATCTCGGGGAACTTCGCATCGATGTCCGCTAAGAGTACGTTGAGGAAAGCTGAGTCGAGGATGATATCTCGGTGATTGGAGATATAGGTGTAGGCGCCATCCTTCGTGATGTGGTCAGTACCTGTGAGCTCGACGGAGCTACAGCACTTGCGCATGATGTGCTTGACCCAGTGGTAGCTCACCGTACGCTTGAAGTCCTCGACGCTACGGCAGGCGCTGAGCGCCTTGACCAATTCATCCCACGACTGCTCGAGCTGTAGGCTCTCATAGACGGCACGAAGGGGCTCGAGACTCGTCAGGTGCTGGATAGCTGTCTGTACCTCTTCGGGCGCCAGTGGGCGGATGCTTTCGTATTTCTTGAGATCCATAGTGGATGGTGTGCTTGGTGAGGGTTAGGAGAGATGATCCTGGATAAGGTCGGTCAGCAGGTCCTGCATCGTTAGTCCTGCAGCCTTGACCTGCTGGGGGATGAAGCTCGTGGGGGTCATGCCTGGGGTGGTATTGACCTCGAGGAGGGTTGGGCGACCATCGGCTTCGATGATGTAGTCGACACGGATGATACCGCGGGCATCGACGTGCTGATAGATCTCACGGGTGAGCTCTTGTATCAGCGCAGTGAGCTCGGGGCTAATGCGTGCGGGGGTGATCTCCTCGACTGCACCGTTGTACTTCGCCTCGAAGTCAAAGAAGCTATTCTTGGGTACGACTTCTGTCACGGGGAGAGCCGTGATGGTGTCGCCGATGCGGTAGCATCCGCAGGTCACCTCTGTGCCCGCAATGAAGCGCTCGAGGAGGACCTCATCGCATTCGTCAAAGGCGAGGGCAACGGCCTTGTCCAGGGCCTCAAGGCTCTCAACCTTAGAGGTTGCTACACTGGAGCCTCCAGCATTGGGCTTCGCAAAGAGAGGAAGGCCGAGGCGCTTGATAAGCTCCTCAGAGGAGGGGCGAGAGCCATTGCGCAGCAGGCGTACGGAGTCTGCTACACGCAGGTTCGGGTAGGTGGAGAGGTAGCGGTTGCAGTAGTATTTATTGAAGGTCAGTGCTTCGGTGAGCGTGCCACCCGTATTGTAGGGGACGCCGACGAGGTCAAGGTAACCCTGCAGAAGCCCATTTTCTCCGGGCGTGCCGTGCACGGTGATCAGGGCATAGTCGAGCTTGATATGCTCACCTCGGAGGGTAAAGCTGAAGTCGCACTTATCGACGAGGATGGGCTCCTTCGTCTCTTCGCCATCGGGGCGTACATACCATCCATCGCGCTCGATGACGATGAGGTAGGGGGTAAATCTGCTGCGATCAATCCACGAGAGAAGGCCTGCAGCACTGCGCAGAGATACGGCGTATTCGCCAGAGAAACCGCCAGCGATAACGGCGATATTATATCGTTCCATAGGGTGTATGGGCAACTTGGTCGTATATGAATGAATAATTATGCTAAGACAAAAATACAGCTTTCACAGCTGAAAACCCACCCCGTGGCGTGGTGACGTGGCTCTTCTCTGCATAATGATGCTCTGGGTTCCTACGGGGAAGCAGTAGGGCTTTAAGCATGCGTGAGGCTATAGGGATGAGTGATACGTATACCTTGTCTGGGCAAAACGTATACGTTTCATGCCCAAGACGTATACGTTTTAAGCTCGAAACGTATACGTTTTCACCGTAAGACGTATACGTTTTGCCCGCGAAACGTATACGTCTCACTTGTGGAAGGTATAGGTCTTGCTCTAAACCGCTTGTAGATGGCGTTTTACTTTATGAGAAAAGCCCCGACACACAGCACGTATGTCGGGGCTATTTATTTAGGGAGAAACGCCTTAGCGGTAGTCGGTGTAGAGAAGATAGCGAGCGCGCTTGGCTTGGAAAGCCTTGAGGCCTGCTTGCCATGAGGCACGTATTTCCTCTTCGCTAAGACCAGAGCTTAGCTGCTGTCGGAGCTTCTTTGTCCCAGCTAAGAGATCGAAGAGTTGGCGCTGATTGATCAGCTGAAGCCCCAGGCTATCAGCCTTGCGGTAATAGTCAAGGAGCGGGCTGAGTGCGATCTGCCGCTTGGGTAGGTTGGCCGAAGTATAGTCAGTGCCATAGCATAGCTTGCCCTTGTGCCGCGGGTTGCTGTCCTCGCCGATCTTAATCTGAGGGGTATAGACGATGCTCCCGAAGCGCTTGTCGGGGTAGCCGATGGCTTGGAAGGGCTTCGATGTGCCACGCCCCACACTCATGATAGTTGCCTCGAAGAAGCAGAGCGAAGGGTAGAGCTCGATGGAGCGACTATTGGGGAGGTTCGGACTCGGGCGTACGGGCAATTCGTAAGGGTCGCCATGAGACCAGCCTGTCATGGGTATGACCTTCACGTGGCAGGTATTCCCTCCTCTTAGCCAGCGCTCCCCATCGATCATCAGAGCCAGCTCTCCGACGGTCAGCCCATGGGCTACAGGCAGTGGATCTACGCCAATGAAGGAGCGGCAGTCGGGCTCAAGTATTGGGCCATCAATGAAGTCATTGGGGTTGGGGCGATCACATACGACGAAGGTCTTCCCCTCCTCAGCACAAACCTCCATGAGGTAGTGCATCGAGGAGATATAGGTATAGAAGCGCGTACCGACATCCTGCAGGTCAAAGACAAGGAGGTCGATATCGGCGAGCATCTCGGGGGTAGGGCGCTTGCGCTGTCCGTAGAGGCTTACTACGGGAAGTCCCGTCTTCTCGTCCACGCCGCTACGTACATTCTTCCCTGCATCGATCTTGCCACGAAGACCATGCTCGGGGACGAAGAGGCGTACGATATTGATGCCTTGGGAGAGGAGGGTATCTACAAGATGCGTGCCCGTACTTCCGACGAGCGAACTCTGATTGACCATCAGCGCGACGCGCTTACCCTGGAGGGTGGGGAGGAGGAGCTCCATGCGCTCAGCACCCACGGTGACAGGAGTGAGGAGCTTTTGTGCATGAGCAGAGGCTGCCCAAGAGAGGGCACCTGCGAGGAGGAGAGCAAAGGTCTTCTTTGTTATCATCTATCCCGTAATCTTGACGCGGGTGGCACGGACCTCCGTTCCCGTGAAGATGGAGGCTAATTCTTCGAACTTCTCAGGACACTCGGTTGTGCGGTAGGAGATCTCACCACCTTGACTCAGACGATGCTCCATCTCGGGATGTCGGAGGAGGTAGTCTGCCAGCGAAGAGGCTACGAGTTCGCCCTGAGAGATGAGCTCGATGGACTCGGGAAGGGCTTCTCTGATCTTCGGACGAAGGAGTGGGTAGTGCGTACAGCTAAGATGATCGTATCGATCTTCGGGTCACGCTGCATGAGTTCGCTGGTGTATTTCTCGACGAAGTAGTCTGCACCAGGCGCATTGCTCTCTCCGTACTCGACGAGGGGTACCCACATGGGGCAGGCTTGCTCCTCTACGGTGACTTCGGGGAAGAGCTTCCCGATCTCAGTCGCATAAGAGTGTGAGGAGACCGTACCTGGTGTGGCGACGACACCGACATGGCGACTCTTCGTGAAGCGAGAGATCGCCTCTACGGTGGGGCGGATGACGCCGAGGACACGACGGGTAGGGTCGTTGGAGCAGGGCAGGTAGTGCTGCTGGATCTCACGAAGCGCCTTGGCTGAAGCCGTGTTGCAAGCTAAGATGACCAGCGGGCAACCTGCATCGAAGAGATACTTCACGGCCTGGAGTGTGAAGTCGTTGATGACATCGAAGGAGCGTGTGCCGTAGGGCGAGCGTGCATTGTCCCCGAGGTAGATGTAGTCGTACTGAGGGAGCTGTCGGCAGATCTCAGAGAGTATGGTGAGCCCGCCGTAGCCTGAGTCAAAGACTCCGATAGGAGCGGGTGTCGTAGGATGAGACATATAGTGAGGTATCGGGTGTTAAGCTGGGACAAAGCTATAGAAGACCATGCCGAAGCATCCTGCCAGAGCCAAGATGAGCAGGGGACTGACTCGGAAGCGGAAGACGGCGATGAAGGCTATAGCGAAGAGCGAAAGACTGACGATGAACTGTGTGAGCGATGTGTCGGGTGTACCAAAGTTCTCCGCTGTCATCAGTACCATAGCTGCTGCTGCGACGAGCCCAACGACTGTAGGGCGGAGTGCACCGAAGACGCTCTTCAGCAGGGGACTATCCTTATGCTTCAGAAGGAAGCGGCTGACTACCATCATTAGGATGAAGGGTAGCCAGAGGATCGAGAAGGTCGCGAGGAGCGAGCCTAAGAAAGCCATGGCGGGTGGATACCCCGCGTTGAGTACCGAGGTATAGCCTACGTAGGTGGCCATGTTGATGCCCAGAGGCCCAGGGGTCATCTGGCTCACAGCGACGATGTCGGTGAACTCAGCTGCGCTTAGCCAACCCTCCTTTGTGACGACGTCGTCCTGGATGAGGGAGAGCATAGCATACCCTCCACCGAAGCCGACGATACCGATCTTAGAGAAGATGAGGAAGAGCTGGAGGAAGATCATTGGGCGTCTGTGTTAGAGCGTCGTCTCTGCAGGTAACCATAGATCCACCCTGCGATCCCCGCAATGAGGATAATGTAGACTGGAGAGACGTCGAAGAAATAGATGAGGATGGCCGCTACGAGAGGGATCCATACCGTATAGCGGGAGAGTGATGCGGAGCGTGCCATCGAGAAGACGGGAGCTGCGATAAGTGCTACCACTACGGGGCGTATCGCACGGAAGGCATATTGCACGAGTGGAAGCTCCTTGAACTGCTGGAAGACCGTCGCGAGGATGAGGATGATGACGAACGAGGGGAGGACGTTGGCTACCGATGCGATGATGGCGCCACGTAGCCCACCGAGCTTATGCCCGATATGTCCAGCCATATCGACGGCGAAGATACCTGGGGTAGCTTGTGCTACAGCCAGGATGTCGAGGAACTCTTCCTGCGTGAGCCATCCCGTACGCTTGACGATCTCGTGCTCCATCATTGGGATCATAGCGTACCCTCCACCGATAGTCGTGATGCCTATCTTGAAGAAGATGCTGAAGAGCTGCGATAGCTCTTGGCGGGTCAGTCTGTTTGTTGTACTCATTTTTCGGCACAAAGATACGACCTTATGACGGAAGAGAATATTAAGACAAGTGCCCCCGCAGGAGAGATTCACTCTCGTGCGGGGGCACTACCATTATATATAAGGTAGGGTGGGGAAGCGAGCCCCCCCTAAGCCTTACTACCAGACGACGACACGATCCTTAGGAGCAATGTACATCTTGTCCGTTGGGTGGATATTGAATGCCTTGTAGAAAGGATCAATATTCTTCAGTGCCTGGTTTACGCGAAGCAGACCGAGACTGTGAGGGTCAAGCTTCGTGAGGCGACGGATTTCGGCCTCCGTGATGTTCTGCCCCCAAAGGCGAGCATAGGCTATGTAGAAGCGCTGAGCGGGTGTGAAGCCGTCGATCTTGGCGACCTGCTTGCCTTCGTTGGCCATCTGCAGAGCGAGGTAAGCGATGGTGAGACCGCCCTGGTCTGCGATGTTCTCTCCGAGCGTGAGCTCCCCATTGGCCTTGAGACCTGGAGCAACCGTGACAGCAGAGAACTGCTTAGCGAGGCGCTGCGTGGTGGCTTCGAACTTCTTACGGTCTTCAGGTGTCCACCAGTTGTTCATGTTCCCATCCTTATCGAAGTTAGATCCTTCGTCGTCGAAGCCGTGAGTCATCTCGTGACCGATGACGACACCGATCGCTCCATAGTTCACTGCGTCATCTGCATCCATATTGAAGAAGGGAGGCTGCAGGATACCTGCGGGGAAGCAGATCTCGTTGGTCGTGGGCATGTAGTAGGCATTGACCTCCTGAGGGCTCATGAGCCACTTCGTACGGTCAACGGGCTTGCCGAGATCCTTGAGGTTGTCTGCCTGCATGAAGCGCGTAGCTGCTTCGAGGTTCTGGTAGTACGTCTTGCTCTCATCGATGTCGAGGGCGCTGTAGTCCATCCACTTGTCGGGGTAACCGATCTTGATGACGAAGCTGCTTAGCTTCTCCTGTGCACGCTTCTTCGTCTCTGGGCTCATCCAGCTGAGGGCTTCGACACGCTGACCGAGTGCCTTCTGCAGGTTGTGTACCAGCTCGATCATTCGCTCCTTAGCTTCGGGAGAGAAGTAGCGCTTGACGTATACTTCACCGAGAGCTTCACCGAGGACGTTCTGCACGACATCGACGCTACGTCTCCAGCGTGGGTGCATCTCCTTGCGGCCGCTGAGCTGCTTGCCAAAGAAGTCGAAGTGAGCTTGGACGAAGTCATCACTCAGCGAATTGGCAGCACCGCTGATGGTATGCCCTGTGAGGAAGTCACGAAGATCCTCGACCTTAGCAGAGGAGTACCACTTGTCGAAGGCCTTGAAGAAGTTCAGCTGCATAAAGTTCGCCGTAGCGATGTCAAGGCCACGCAGACGAAGGTAGCCGCTCCAGTCAAAGCCCTTATTGTCACGAGCGAAGTCAGCGATCGTCACGATGTTGTAGTTCTTCTGTGAGTCACGTAGCTCCGTATTGGAGTAAGAGAACTGAGCCAGCTCCGTCTCGATACGGATGGTAGCCTTGGCGATGCGGCTGGCTTCGGCGTCAGAGTAGCCCGAGAGCTTGAGGATGCGGATGAGGTAGGCCTCGTAGCCAGCGAGGATCTGCTTGGCTTCGGGGGTAGACTCGACATAGTAGTCGCGCGAGCCGAGCCCAAGAGACGTCTGCGTGAAGAGGAAGATGTTCATGGTACTATTCTTCTCGTCAGCTGCGACGCCCGTGCCGAAGAGGCAACCTTGACCATAGACCTGATCCTGCTGAGCGATATGCTTGAGGAGGTCTTCCTTGGTTTGGATTCCCTGGAGGGCTTGGAGCTCGGGGATAAGGGGCTTGTAACCCTGACGATTGCGCTCGGCGCTGTCCAGAGACTGCTTGTAGAGGACGGCGACACGATAGTCGTTCGTGCCCTTAGTCTGAGGCTTAGCGCTCAGCTCCTCTACGATGTGGCGGATCTGCGAAGTGGCCGTGTCGCGGAGAATGTCGAAGGTGCCGAAGCGGCTGTAGGCAGGCTTGAGGGGATTCTTGCGTATCCAGCCTCCGTTGCTGTAGAGGTAGAAGTTGTCCTGAGGGCGTACCTTTCGGTCCATGTCGGAGAGATTGATGCCTGGGACCTTCTCGGTCTTGGTCTGCTGAGCACTGAGGCTGGCGGGAAGGAGTCCCTGTGCCAAGAGTGCGCTGAGACCAAGCGTGATGAGTTGCTTTTTGATCTGCATAATGGATATTAATTGTAGTGGTCGTGCGAGAGAAGCCCCGTGTGTGAGGGGCAGCACCGCTGTGTGCCTCTGCAAAGGTACACCTTTTCACTACGTGTTATACGAGGCTTGGGGCTGTATTCGTATAAGAATGTTGTGCGGAGCCCTTGCTCTCTATTTATTATTGTGCTAAGGCATCGCACGCCCAGCCCCACGATACACCTCTCCGAAGCGACACGCAAGCCCTTCGCCTTATCACAAGTATTTCTCTGATCCAGCGAAGGGAAAAAGTGTTGTTCTTGTGAAGAAAAAAAGTGCCTTTCCCGTAGTGATTTTTCTTCTATCTATGTACGTAGTCTTAAAGACAAGGCACGTAAATCCAAATATCCACGCACGTAGATATTAGAGCTACGTACGTAGTCCAAACTTATCTGTCACTCGGCCACAACTTTTATCCCTACGCTGAGCAACAATCTTAACATAGGTCACTTAACAAAGCTATATAGGGAATCAAGAGAAAGCTATATGAGACCATTTGCACGGCATCTCGCTGGAGGGGCTTAGGGCAAGGGAGGGAGGGACGAAAGTCTGGGTTCTCGGATCAGAACGTATACGTTTGAGCTGATGAAAACGTATACGTTTCAGGCACGAAAACGTATACGTCTTGGTTAGGTGCCGAATTTGCCTCCTCAGGCCACGGTGCTTAGTTGCTTTGTTTTAACTGAATATAAGAGGCGAAGGTGCTACTTCGCTTCCTCCCTTCGTGTGGGTCGCTTGCTGCTCTGCCTATGGTGGGAGGAGGGACTTCCCTTCGATCTTGCGAAGGTCGTACATCATGCTGTGAGAGCGCCTTTCCATGTAGGGTCGCCCATTATAATTCGTATCTTTACACCGCACACCTGTAGCGTGCAGTATTAAAGTCCTACAGATATTACAGATCGTAAGTCTATGAATCAATTTCTAAAGAAGGGGCTCGTGCTGGCGACCGCCGCCCTCTCTATCGGCTACCAAGCAAAGGCTGATAAGGGGATGTGGCTGCTCAACGAGCTCACGCGAGAGAACGTCGCTCAGATGAAGGAACTGGGCTTCCGCCTCCCCATTGACTCCCTTTATAACCTGGACAAGCCCAGCGTGGCCAACTCGGTTGTAATCTTCGGTCGTGGCTGTACCGGGGTCACTGTCTCCAGCCAAGGTCTTATCTTCACCAACCATCACTGCGGCTTCGATGCTATCCAGTCGCAGAGTGCCGTCGACCACGACTATCTCCGTGACGGCTTTGTCTCGCAGAGCTTCTCTGCAGAGCTCCCCATCGAAGGGCTCACCGTGAGCTACCTCTCCTCTATCCGTGACGTCACGAAGGAGATCCTGGCTCAGCTCAAGAAGCCCAAGAATGAAATCGAGCGCCTCTCGCAGATCCAGAAGATCTGTCAGAGCCTTGAGGCCGCTGAGAGCAAGCGCCTCAAGAGCGAGCACAAGCGTGTACAGGTACGCCCCTACTATGCCAACAACAAGTACTATCTCATTACCTACGATGTCTTCAGCGACGTACGTCTCGTCTTCGCACCTCCAGGATCTGTCGGTAAGTTCGGCGGTGATACGGACAACTGGATGTGGCCCCGACACACGGGTGACTTCTCTGTCTTCCGCGTCTACGCTAACAAGGACAATGCTCCAGCCAACTACAGCAAGGACAACGTCCCCTACAAGCCCAAGTACCACGCTACCGTATCTACCGAAGGCTACGAGAAGAATGACTACGCGATGACTATCGGCTTCCCTGGCTCGACCTCGCGCTACATCCCTTCCTTCGCTGTAGAGAACCGCATGAAGGATCAGAACGATCCTCGCATCGAGGTGCGCGGCATCAAGCAGGATATCTGGCGTGCGGCGATGAATGCTGATCTGGCTACCCGCATCAAGTATGCCTCTAAGTACGCCCGTAGCTCCAACTATTGGAAGAACTCTATCGGGATGAACAAGGCGCTCGTCAAGCTCGGCGTCCTCGATCAGAAGCGTGCTGAAGAAGCCTCCTTCGAAGAGTGGGTAGCTGCTTCGGGCAAGAAGGCTCAGGCTTACAAGGGCATTCTCTCTGAAATGGAAGGCGCTTATAAGAAGCTTGGCAACATCGAGCGCCAGTCTATGTACCTGCGCGAAGCCCTCATCGGTGGTACAGAGATCGTCTCCGCTGCACGTGGTCTGGGTGATCCCGCTAAAGGTCAAGAAGCTCGCTTCTCAGCCCTAAGGAGCAGCTCGCTCAGATGATCAATGATCTCTACAAGGACTATGTGCCTGCACTTGACCAGAAGGTCCTGCCTGCTATGCTTGACATCGTCCGTCAGCGCGTCGATGCTAATCGCGTAGCTCCGATCTTTGACCTTATTAATAAGGAGTATGGTGGCGACACGAAGGCTTATGCTGATGCGCTCTTCGCTAATAGCGTTGTCCCCTACAAGGATAAGCTTCTTGCGACCCTTCAGCAGCCCAATGCTGCCGAAATCCTAAGCAAGGATCCCGCTGTCCTGCTTTCGAATAAGGTGTGGGAGATCTATACGGCCTTCTCTAACGAGCTGAAGCCTCTCTACGAACCTATTGATCGTGGTAACCGTCTTTACTTCGCTGGCCGTCGTGAGCAGAACCCCTCCAAGCCTATGCCCAGTGACGCTAACTCTACGATGCGTATGAGCTATGGTACGATCAAGGGTTATAGCCCTGCTGATGCTGTAGAGTATGACTACTTCACCACCAGCCGTGGTATCCTCGAGAAGAATAACCCCGAATCTACGGAGTTCAACGTCTTCCCCTCCTTCCTTGAGCTGATTAAGAAGGGTGATTGGGGCCGTTGGGCAGATAAGAAGGATGGTAAGCTCCACGTAGCCTTTATCTCGACGAACGACATCACAGGCGGTAACTCCGGTAGCCCTGTCTTCGACAAGAATGGTCGTGTATTCGGTCTGGCCTTCGACGGGAACTGGGAAGCTATGAGCGGTGATATCGAGTTCGAGCCCAACCTCCAGCGTACGATCGTAGTCGACATTCGCTACGTCCTCTTCACCATCGATAAGTGGGGCAAGTGCTCCCGTCTGATCGATGAGATGACGATCAAGTAGTCCCACGGGTACTACAACTATAAAAGAGGCGCCTCTTACCAGTTGGTAGAGACGCCTCTTTGCTGTATTAGATAACTTAACTCATTTTAATCTCGCAGCCCTACAATATGCCTGGTTAATTGGGGGAAATGTGGCAATCTGAGAGGTGTAGAAATGGTGCTAAATATCCGTATATCTGAGGCTTTTTATCTTTGCTAAGTATGCATTCCAAAAGACCTTTGTTATCTAAATAAATTCCTTAACTTTGCTATGCACGAGTGAAGAGCCCTTCACCCATAGCACCAGTAGACAAAGTAAACACAATCAGATATGGATGCTAAGATTCAAGAACTGACCGAGAAGATCTACAACGAAGGCGTCAAGCAAGGCCAAGCCGAAGCAGATCGCCTTATCGCTGAGGCTGAGACACGCGCTACTAAGATAGAGGCAGATGCCACAGCCCGCGCCGAAGAAATCATCAAGTCTGCTGAGCGCCGAGCCAGCGAGCTAAAGAAAAACACAGAGTCAGAGCTTCGCCTCTATACGGCACAGCTCGTCGATTCCATCAAGAGTAGTATCTCCGATCAGATCCAGGGCGAGGTCGCTAAGAGTAGCGTACAGGCACTGTCATCTGACCCCGCCTTCATCCGAAGCTTCATCCTCAAGATCGCAGAGAGCTTTGATCTCACTCGTGGCGTAGAGATCTCCACCGCTGATGCTGAAGTCCTCCGCTCCTACTTCACCTCCCACGCTAAGTCCCTGCTTGAGTCAGGCGTTTCGATTCGCTCTGTAGCAGGTAAGCCTACTGACTTCTCCATCGCCCCCAAGGATGGTAGCTTCAAGGTGCAGTTTGGCGAGGCTGAATTTATTGAGCTTTTCAAGAGCTTCCTCCGCCCCGAGATGAACCAGATGCTCTTCTAACCTACCCTATAAATTAAGGAGAGCATTCATGGCTAAGTATTATGCACTAATCGCTGGACTACCCAATATCACGGTAGATAGCCCCAAGCCTCCGTTCACTACTGCAAGCTTCTACGAAGAACTCCTCCCTATCCTCACGAAGCAAGATCTCCAGTTGCTGGAAGTCCTGCGTCAAGAAGCACTGAATAAAGAGCTTCTTAATTGGATCGTCGCAGGAGAGCTTACTCCACCAGAGCAAGAACCTGAGCAAAGCTATGAGGTAGACTACTCAGGGGAAAGCCGCGGAGGCATTGAGCCCAGAGATAATTCGCCTGCAAGCTCTACAGTCTGTGTCTGCGGCGGCTAACCAAGGTAAGCGTAATCCACGCCCCAAGGTTGTCCCAGACTATATCTCCCGCTTCGTCTATGATCTCTATCACCGCGAGGTGAAGAGCGATGAGCAAGATAGCTCTGATGCTGTAGCGCCACGCCTCTTCGATGAGATCGGTAGTGATCGCTTAGCGCTGGAAGACTTGATCGCCAGCTACTACTATGATTCGGTCGCTGATTCAAGTAGCGCCTTCCTCACAGAATGGTTTGCCTTGAATAAGAATATCCGCAATATCTTGGCTGTCTTCACTTGCCGCCGATTAGGCTGGGATCCTCAGCGTTATCTTGTCGGGAAGGGTGAGGTGGAAACACAGCTCTTGCAGTCCAAGGCTAAGGACTTTGATCTTGGGGAGAAGCTCCCCTACCTACCTAAGGTCCTTCAGATTGCAGAAGAGCGAGATATCGCACGTCGAGAACGCTTGATCGACCTGCTGAAGTGGCAGTGGATGGATGAGTGGACCTTTGTCCGAGTCTTTGATATCGATAATGTACTCTGCTACTATCTCCGCCTTGGAATCCTCGAGCGCTGGGCCAACCTCAATGAGACGAAGGGAGAAGCAACTTTCCGTAATATCGTCCATTCGCTCAAGGGTGAAAGTGCTCAGGTACTCCAGGACTTCAAGAAGGCTCAGAGACGCTAAGCTACATACTCAGAAAACAGAATAATCATATGAAGCGCCTTGCCTCACCAGTGAGGGGACGCATGCAAAAATAATAAAGGGATACATGGCAACAAAAGGTAGTGTAAAAGGTATCGTCTCGAACCTCGTGACCATCGAGGCTGACGGTCCTGTCGCCCAGAACGAAATATGCTACATCACCGTCGGTGGTGTGCCATTGATGAGCGAAGTCATCCGTGTCAATGGTAAGAACGCTTATGCTCAGGTCTTCGAGTCGACCCGTGGTATGCGCATCGGAGACCCCGTCACCTTCGAGGGGCACATGCTTGAGGTTACACTCGGCCCAGGGATGCTCTCAAAGAACTATGATGGTCTGCAGAATGACCTCGATAAGATGGATGGAGTATTCCTCAAGCGAGGCTCCTATACTTACGCCTTGGATGAGGAGAAGCTCTGGGACTTCAAGCCTTTAGCTACGGTTGGTGATCGCGTCACTGCGGGAGCTTGGCTTGGTGAAGTCGAAGAGAACTTCCAGTCAATCAAGATCATGGTACCCTTTACCTTTGAGGGTATCTACACGCTTAAGAGTCTACAACCTGCGGGTAAGTATACTGTCGAAGACAATATCGCAGTCCTCGTCGATGAGTCTGGTGTAGAGCACCCCATCACGATGAAGCAGAAGTGGCCCGTCAAGCGTCCTATCACTTGCTACGCAGACAAGCCACGTCCTCACAAGCTCCTCGAAACAGGGAGTTCGTATGATCGATACGATGAACCCCATCGTCGAAGGTGGTACGGGCTTTATCCCTGGTCCTTTCGGTACGGGTAAGACCGTCCTACAGCATGCCATCAGTAAGCAGGCTGAAGCTGACATCGTGATCATCGCTGCTTGTGGTGAACGTGCTAACGAGGTTGTAGAAGTCTTCAAGGAGTTCCCTGAGCTTCTTGACCCCAACACAGGGCGTCCTTTGATGGAGCGTACGATCATCATCGCTAATACCTCTAATATGCCTGTGGCAGCCCGTGAAGCTTCGGTATACACGGCGATGACTATCGCTGAGTATTATCGTAGCATGGGGCTTAAGGTCCTTCTGATGGCTGACTCAACTTCCCGCTGGGCACAGGCTCTTCGTGAAATGTCCAACCGTCTCGAGGAACTTCCTGGTCCTGACGCTTTCCCAATGGACCTTTCGGCAATCGTCGCAAACTTCTATGCACGTGCCGGCTTCGTTCATCTGAAGAACGGTCAGACGGGGTTCCGTAACCTTCATCGGTACAGTTTCTCCTGCAGGGGGTAAATCTCAAAGGAGCCTGTGACGGAAAAATACTAAGAAGGTAGCACGCTGCTTCTATGCACTAGAGCAGGAGCGTGCCGACCGCAAGCGCTATCCCTGCGATTAACCCAATCGATAGCTATTCAAAAGTATCTCGAATACCCTGAGTTCGCAGACTATGTTGCTGAGCGAGTAGGGGCTGGATGGATTGATCAAGTGAGCGAACTCAAGCAGTGGCTCATCCGCGGTAAGGAGATCTCAGAGCAGATCAATATTCTTGGGGACGACGGTGTGCCTCTTGATTATCACGTGACCTTCTGGAAGTCTGAACTTATCGACTTCATCATCTGCCAACAGGATGCCTTCGATAGCATCGACTGCAACTGCTCACTTGAGCGTCAGGAATTCATGGTGCGTCGTGTTATGCAGGTCTGCCATACAGAATTCTCATTTGATGGCTTCGTCGAGGTTGGTGACTTCTTCAAGGAGCTGATCAATGCCTTCCGACAGATGAACTATGCTGAGTTCGATAGTGACGAATTCCGCAAGCAGCAGGCTAAGGCCGATGAACTGGTATCCCAACGTGCTAAAAACTAACAGCGCTATGGCAGCAAAAGCATTTCAAAAGATTTATACCAAGATAGAAAACATCACCAAGGCTACCTGTATGCTTCGTGCTACGGGAGTAGGTAATGAAGAGCTGGCTACCATTGGTGGTCGTCTGGCACAGGTCGTCCGCATCATGGGAGATGAGGTGACACTGCAGGTCTTCGGTGGTACCGAAGGTATCCCTACCAATGCTGAAGTGATCTTCCTCGGAAAGGCCCCTTCACTCCAGGTCGGAGACCAGCTCGTAGGACGCTTCTTCAATGCCTATGGTGAGCCTATTGATGGAGGTCCAGCCGTCACGGGACGTGAGGTCGAAATCGGAGGCCCATCAGTGAACCCCGTGCGTCGTGAGCAGCCCTCTGAGTTGATCGCTACGGGTATCGCAGGTATTGACCTCAATAATACTCTCGTCACCGGTCAGAAGATCCCCTTCTTTGCTGACCCTGACCAGCCCTTTAATGAGGTCATGGCGATGGTGGCACTCCGAGCTAAGAGCGATAAGATTATTCTCGGGGGGATGGGTATGACAAATGATGACTACCTCTTCTTCAAGAATACCTTCAGCAATGCAGGTGCTTTTGGACCGTATTATCAGCTTCATCAATACGACTGAAGACCCCTCCGTTGAGCGCCTCCTCATTCCAGATATGGCTCTGACGGCTGCTGAGTACTTCTCGGTTGAAAAGAAGGAGAAGGTCCTGGTACTTCTGACGGACATGACAAACTATGCCGACGCCTTGGCTATCGTCTCCAACCGTATGGACCAGATCCCCTCTAAGGACTCAATGCCAGGTTCGCTGTACTCAGACCTTGCTAAGATTTATGAGAAGGCTGTGCAGTTCCCCGATGGAGGTTCGATCACAATCATTGCTGTGACGACGCTCTCTGGTGGTGATATCACACATGCTGTACCTGACAATACGGGGTACATTACCGAAGGTCAGCTCTACCTGCGTCGTGACTCCAATGTGGGTAAGGTCATCATTGACCCCTTCCGCTCGCTCTCTCGACTCAAGCAGCTTGTCATCGGGAAGAAGACGCGTGAAGACCATCCTCAGGTGATGAATGCTGCTGTCCGACTCTTCTCTGATGCTGCAGGTGCACAGACGAAGATGGAGAATGGTTTCGACCTAACGGACTACGACGAGCGTACACTGCGCTTCGCTGCGGACTACTCACGCCATCTCCTCGCGATCGACGTTAACGTTGATATTGAAGGGATGCTGGACACCGCATGGGGGCTCTTCGGTAAGTACTTCCGCCCAGCAGAAGTCAATATCAAGCAGTCACTCATCGATACTTACTGGCCTAAAGCCTAAGAAGCTCGCGATAATATGTTTGCCCATGAGGGAGCCATCACTCCCTATAGGTCTAGCTGGTAGAGTCAAATAACACAGAGAATGAACTCAAATATTTTTATGTTCCTCTGCTCCTCTTTCGCCGATGTAGCTCCTCTACTAGAGCATGCTTGCCCTATGGAGCTGCGAGAGAAGGTCGTCACCTTCATCCCCACAGCTAGCATCCCGGAGTCCTATACTGAGTATGTTGGGCTGGGGCGAGAGGCCTTGGAGCAGCTGGGGCTGAGGGTCGAGCCCTTGGATGTCGCAGAGGCTTCGGCCGAGGAGATTGAGGCCTCGCTCTCTCGGGGGATCTTATCTACATCTCGGGAGGCAATGCCTTTCTACCTCCTTCAGGAACTGAAGCGTAAAGGTGCGGATAAGCTTATCCAGCGGGAAATAGAGAGAGGAAAACCTTATATAGGCGAGTCGGCAGGGTCGGTGATCCTGGCACCTAGCATCGAGTATGTTCAGCTAATGGATGAGACCCAGGCGGCTCCTGAGCTGACCTCCTTCGCTGCACTAGGCTTGATCGAGAAGTATCCTTTGCCGCACTACCGGTGCTTCCCCTTCGTCGAGATGGCGGAGACTGTGCTCGCTACGTATGGTGGCCGACTCTCTCTCGTACCGATCACTAATGATCAAGCGATCATCGTGCGAGGAGGTAAACTCACTATCGTGACTAAGGAATAAATAGGTAGCCATCAAATGACTTATGGCGATACGATTTCAATACAATAAGACCTCGCTACAGCAGCAGGAGAAGGCGCTGAAGATGCGTCTGCGCACCTTGCCTACAATTAAGAGTAAGGAGAGCGCCCTGAGACAGCAGGTCAAGCAGACCAAGCGAGAGGTCGAGGAGCTCGAGGCTAAACTCGAGGCCGAACTCCGAGGCTATCAGGGCATGGTCAGTCTATGGGATGAGTTCGATCCTTCGCTCATCACAGTGGATCGAGTAGACCTCTCGATGAAGAAGGTTGCTGGTGTCCTGCTCCCCGTGCTGGATGGTATCCACTACGAGGTACGCCCCTTCAGTATCTTCAATGCTCCCTCTTGGTATGCCGAGGGGATTGAGCTCTTGAAGACGCTTGCCACTACAGGGATCGAGGCGGAGTTCCTTCGTCTGAAGATGGAGTTCCTAGAGCATGCTCGAAAGAAGACCACACAGAAGGTAAATCTCTTTGAGAAGGTTCAGATTCCCTGGTTATCAGGATGCGATCCGTAAGATCAAGCGCTTCCTCGAAGATGAGGAGAGCTTATCCAAGGCCTCGCAGAAGATTATGCGCACTAACATTGAGCTGCGTAAACAGAAAGAAGAAGAGGAGGCTGCACAATGATTAGGTCAATGAATAAATATGCCTTTCTGGTCTTTCATTCGGACTATGAAGGCTTCCTTCACAAGCTACGCAGCCTGGGTGTCCTACATGTCAATGAACAGAAGGATAGTCGTGAGGTCGAGGAGTTACGTGGCATTCTCTCCAAGCGTACCCATATCAAGGATACCTTGCGTGCCCTGCGTCCCTATATCACAGACGGAGGGTGCTGAGCTTTCTCAGCCCATCAAAAATGAGGCGGAGGGTGAGGCTCTGATATCTGAGATCGAGGGTGAACTAAAGCGCTTGTCTGTCCAAGATGAGGATCTGGCAGCTCTTCGTCTCGAAGCAACAGAAGTCCGTCCTTGGGGAGCTTTTTGATCCAGCTGCGGTTAGTCAGCTATCAGAAGCTGGCTATGGCCTTAGCTTCTTCACGATTCCTCAAGCACGCTTTACCGAGGCATTCCAAGCGGAGTATGATGTTGTGCCTGTTGCCACGCTCTCAGGTCGAGTCTATTTCGTTCATCTACATGCTGCTGGAGCTTCACAGACTCTACCAGAGGCTGAGCATGTTGCCACTCCCAAACGTAGCATTACAGAACTCGAAGGGCTTGTAGCTGAAGCTGAGGCTGCACGAGCTCAGCAGCTGGAGAAGCTCACCGAGCAGACTAAGCTTTGGCAGGATCAGCTCGCCAGCTATGATCTCCTACTGGATAACCGCTTTACCTTCGGCCGTACGCGACTCCAAGGGGAGCGCCTTGCTGATGAGAAGCTCCTTCTGCTGGAGGGCTTTGTACCTACGGACGATGCTCCAGCCTTTGAAGCTGCACTGGAAGAAGCTGGCTACTATTTCCGCCAAGTCGACTTTGATCCCGAGACGGAGCGTGTGCCCATCCAGCTGAAGAATAATGCATTCGCACGCTGCTTCGAGTTCATCACAGGACTCTTCTCACTGCCGAACTACCAAGAGATTGACCAGACGTATCTCATCGCTCCCTTCTTCATGCTCTTCTTTGGCATGTGCTTCGGGGATGCTGGGTATGGTCTTCTACTCTTCGCCGTATGTACCTACTTCCGCCTGCGTAGCAAAGGAGGAGACACAAGCCTCTTGGGCCTTGGCCAATGGCTGGGTGGTGGTGCCTTCGTTGTCGGTATGCTTATGGGGGGGATCTTCGGTATCGAGCTGCCCTGGGCTCACAACAAGGCGTACATCTTCAACCAGGATAATATGATGATGATCTCTGTCATCATCGGCTTGGTGCAGATCCTCCTTGGTAAGGCTATTGGGGCCTATAAGAAAGGTCTTCAGAAGGGCTGGCGTCACTCCTTGGCTGGCTACGCTTGGGTACTCCTGCTCGTAGCTGTAGGCTTGATCTACGCCTTGCCAAAGGCATCGATCACACTTCCACAGCCTGTGACCTATATCCTCTATGGTATAGCTGGTCTTTCGGTACTCGTTGCCTTCTTCTACAATAGCCCAGGGAAGAACCCCTTCATCAACTTCGGATCAGGGCTTTGGAGCACCTATGAGACAGCCTCAGGGCTTCTCGGGGACTCACTCTCATACATCCGTCTCTTCGCTATCGGTCTGACGGGTGGTATCCTCGGGAGTGTCTTCAATCAGCTCGCCATGTCATGCGTCCCTGAGGCTGGAAGTGGTGCAAGTGTATTCAGCTACATCATCGGCTGGGTCATGGCACTCCTCGTCCTACTCTTCGGGCATGGGATCAACTTCGGTATCGCTATGATCGGTGCCTTTGTACACCCACTACGTCTGACCTTCGTAGAGTACTACAAGAACAGTGAGTTCGAAGGTGGCGGTAAGCCCTACACCCCTTTCACACGTAAGTAAACAAACTAAATATTCTCTTAAACACAAGTAACGATTATGAATGAGATGTTATCTTTCCTCGGCATTGTGCTGATGGTTGGTCTGACGGGTATCGGTAGTAGCATCGGTGTGACGATCTGCGGTAACGCTGCTGTCGGCGCGATGAAGAAGAACCCTGATGCCCTCGGGCAGTATATCGGGCTCTCCGCACTCCCTAGCTCTCAGGGGCTGTACGGATTCGTAGGCTTCTTCATGGCTAAGGCTGCTCTCGACAAGCTCGTCGCTGCTGGCCCTGTATCGATCTATGCCGCTTGGGCTATCCTAGCTGCTGGGATCATCCTCGGTATCGTAGGTGCTTACTCTGCGATCCGTCAGGCTCAGGTCTGTGCTAACGGGATCCAGGCTATCGGGAATGGTGAGAACGTCTTCAGCGCTACGATGGTCATGGCCGTCTTCCCTGAGCTTTACGCGATCCTTGCCCTCCTGGTGACGATCCTCATCGTAGGCTCCTTCTAAGGGAACGAAATCGCACTATAAATATCTGCCTCAGGGCTACCCGACTTCGCTGTGGGGTAGCCCTGAGGTCTTTTTACCGCTATACTATGGTGATACGTCAGAGTACTCCAGAGGACCTGCCCGAGATCCTGCGTCTTATCGCAGCGGCGCGAGCCTTCATGGTTGAGCACGGCAATCCCTCGCAGTGGCCTGAGGGCTACCCATCGGCTGAACAGCTTAGCTCGGATATCGCTCGTGGCCATAGCTATGTCTGTGTAGCTCCCGAGTATGCGGGGCTCGTCGGCACCTTTTACTTTGCTGTCGAAGAGGAGCCAAGCTATCAGCATATCGAAGGACGATGGCTCAATGATAACCCCTATGGCGTCATCCATCGCTTAGCCTCCGATGGACGTGTGCGAGGCCTCTTTCGTGAATGCCTTGCATTTGCTTCTAAGCATTGCTCTGAGCTCAGAGTTGATACCCATGAAGACAATGCTCCTATGCGTCAGCTTCTCGTGGCAGAGAGCTTCGTCCCTTGTGGAACGATATATGTAGCTGACGGTAGCCCGCGTATAGCTTATCAGAAGTCGCTTAAAGGATAGGTCGCATCTTCTACGTTAGATGGTTTTGAAATAAAGAAGCCTACCTCACGAATTCTATCGTGAGGTAGGCTTCTTTACTTTAGGGAATGGGGTCGCTCCTTTATAGCCCTAGAAGATAGCTGGCACGCGACTTAGCTTCAGCATAAGTGAAGAGGTCCAAGAAGCGGGCTCGGGAGGCTTCGCTCTCATTGAGTTGGGGGGCGATAAGCTCCAGCGCCTGTAGTCGTAGTTCATCCCCAGAGAAGTAGCGCGAGAGAAGCTCAATGCCTTGCTCTATACTAATCTTGTGGCCCATAAGCTCCGAGCGAAGGACACGGATTCGCTCTCCCTGCTCGTGAGTCAAGCTCAGCTTTGTGAGTAGAGGCTGATACCACGTCATCTTATCCATGATGGCATCCTGATTCTGCTGCATGCGCTCGAGGATACCTGCACCATAATCCTCATTGCTTGTACTGCGAGATGAGCTGAGGTAACCTCGGTAGCGTCCACTCTGTGAGAGACCGAGAAGACGTCGTGCCTTCTCTTGCGCATCCAGGAAGTCAAAGCATTCGATAAGTCGGTAAGCATTGTATCCGTCACGCAGGTGTGGAGCGATCGCCTCGAGGACCTGCAAGCGCTCTTCGTCCCAGTTAAACTGCTTCAGAATACGCTCTGTCTGGCGTACCGTAAAGGTACTGAAGCGCGCAGCATCTTGTACATAGCGAATCTGATCCTTCGGGAATGATATGCGATTGATCCCTCGTAGGAACTCTTCGAAGTCCTCTTCTCGAGGTACCTGTCCCCCATAGCGTGGGTCATACTGGCGGGGAATAGCTGGTCCGAATTGCTGGAGGATACGCTCTGCGCGCTCACGACCTCTGTAGCGGAAGAGGTCAAGTAGATAGGGTGAATTGTATCCGTCTCGCAAGCGTGGAGCCAAGGCGCGTAGGACATTGAGTCGCTGCTCTGTGTCAGAGAATAGATTGATAAGGCGTGCAGCTTGCTCTGTAGTGAAGAAGCTTCGTCGAGCGACCTCTTCGATAAAGCGAATCTGATCTCCCGTGAAGATTAGCTCTTGTATATCGCGATAGAAGAGCTCGAATGCACGAGCCTCTTCTCCATAGGGATCGCTGTAGCCACGACCAGGATAATACCCAGGGTCAGGATATTGCCCATCGCTGGGATACGGATAGGATTGCTGAGGATGAGGGGACGTAATGATGACAGGCGCTGTCTCTGGATAGGTGGTAGGCCTGGCTGGGAAGGGGGCATCTTCCTTGCTATCAAACTGACTCACGCGATCATTGACGAAGGTCACATGCACCGTGATCGAGTTGCCGGGGAAGTCAGAGAAGTTGTATTCCCAAAGCTCGGATTGATCGGCCTGAATACTACGATTGCGAGGTGCACCTAAGAGTGAGGTCACTTGCTCCTTAGTCATCCCACGCTCGATCTTATTGACTCCTTGGCGTATCTTTCCGAGGCCACAAGAGCTGATGGTGATGACGATGCCGACAGTAGCGGCAAGACTTGTAATGGTCTTCATAGTGTATGATGTGTGGATGTGTCGGTATATATGAGAGGAGCCCCCTCTATGAGGTATAGTCCTCAGAGAGGAGGCTCCTTGTGGATAAGAGAGGCGAAGCTCTCAAGATAGGCTCATCAAATGATACCTAAGAGGCGACGCGCCTCCTGCTGAGAACTGGAGAAGGTGAACTGATCAACAATACGATAGGAGTTCCGTGGGTCACGAAGTCCAGAGGCTACACAAGCTAAGACCTTGAGCTTCTCTTCATCGAAGCTGAAGAGGCGGAGTAGCTTGATCGTCTGCTGCGTCGTGAATCGATTCCTACGGGCTACATCACGGATATAGAGGATCTTGTCATCTGTGAATGTCTTGCGCTGGACCTCACGATAGACCTGACTGAACCACTGATCATTCTGGCGGTCACTACGGTAGTCCCCATAGTCATCATAGTCTCCGTATCCACCATACCCCCCATTGCCACCGTAGCCTCCATAATCACCATTGCCGTAGGGATAGTTCCCTCGTTGGTTCGGATAGCGACCACGATCGGAGTCATTGTAGTCACCATTGTACGTATTCATACGTACGACGCGACCAGAGGAAAAGCTGATGACAGTGATTCGCTTTTCAAAAAGGCCTGACTTATGATATTCCCATTCTTCGATACCGTTGTCTCCGAATCGGCGGTAGGTGGGCCGTCCCATGAGCGAATATACTTGCTCTTGGCTCATGCCACGCTCGATGCGCTGCGTATCACGACGTCCCATAGTTCCTTCACCCAGCATAGCCAGGTCACACGAGCTGAGGGTGAGAAGTGATGCTGCGCCGAGCAATGCAATGATCTTCTTCATACGCTATACAATATATATAGGTGAAACATCAGATATGAGCAGAGCCCTCTGTCGAAGGATACTCTATCTGTCGCTAAAGTTAAATCATCTTTACCAAATATCCTACACTTCGAAGAGTTTCATGTTAAAAAGTTAAATCTATAGCGATGTGAATGCTGCTTTTTCACGTATTTCCCCCTTCGAACTTCTCAGCCTGAAGACTCCGATTTTCGAGGGAAGGAGGTACGAGTAATGAAGAGGTGGGCTTGTTCAATGGTCCCATAATAGGTGTATGGGTGCATAGATAGAGCTATATGGGATGGCGAAGAAAGCTACATAGCTTTGGGCTGATTCCTGTATAGCTTTCGGTGCGAAGCTATATAGCTCTGTGAAGTGACCTCTATTAGGTTGTTGCTCCGCGTAGGGATAAAAGTTGTGAAGGAGTGGCAGATAAGTTTGGGCTACGTACGTAGCTCTAATATCTACGTACGTGGATATTTGGATTTGCGTGCCTAGTCTTTAAGACTACGTGCATAGATAGAGAAAAACCACTACGTGAAGGCGCTTTTTCTTCATGAGAAGGACACTTTTCCTTTGCTGGATAAGAGGAGTATTAGCAATAAGACGAAGGGCTTGCGTATCTCTTCGAGAGGCATATCGGTGTGAGCTGGGTGGCGATGCCTTAGCCCCCTAATAGAGGACAGGATTCTATGCATCCTCATTTGGATGCTTTACCTCAGCAAAGTTTCTTTCGATATGAACTGCCAATTCCATAAAAGCCCTCTAAGCCGCGATCTTCCTTCCCATGATACCCTACCTTTACCATCCCCTTGATCATGTCTCTGCGTACGAATTTTATTGATGTCAATATGTCACTATGTTTGCTCGTATGAATTCACCTCGTAAGGAGAAGTCTCTACATTGAATCTCTTCTTGGGCTTTGATTCATGAATGTGAATTTGTGGGGTGGGTAGGGGAGTGCTACAGATATTCAAACTAATATTTCACGAAAGCAAAGCGGATCCCTACAAGTCTTTCTGCTGTGTGCATCTATGTATTAATAATCAAATGGTTATGTGCTGATTTGTGAAGTTGTAGGTGTAGGTATAGAGAGGGTAGCCCGTGTTTTGTCTCCATTGCACTTTACTTTATATTGGATATTCATATACAAAAGAGCAACTTACGATTATTATGTAAAGCAAAGCTTATAGCTATTTTGGGTGCAGGATGACCATGGCTTTGTGGGAACGAAGTTAGATCCGCTTGAGGGGTTTTGAATTTAAAACATGCACTCTTCATATGCTTAAATTTAAATTGCTATCTTTGTTTTGCGATTTAAAACAACAGTTCAAGCAGTCATTATGTCAGAGTATATAGATCTATCAGCCATAACAAAACGCCTTAAAGAGGTCGTCGATAGGAGCGGGCTTACTTCAAGAGACTTTGCGATGACGGCTGGAATTGCTCCTGCGACGCTATCCCTCAATCTCAATGAGAAGCAACAGATCAATGTGGCGACAATAAACAAGATCGTCGAGCACTTCTCCGACATTATGAGTCCCGAGGAGTTTGTCTTTGGGGTGTCTGCTGTGTCAAATGATTCGGGACGGGACCTCTTCGATTCTATGGGAGTGAAGGGTGAGGAGAAAAGAGACTCTTCGCGCGATACTTCAGGCTCAAGCAGAAGAAATAGCACGCCTAAAGGCCGAGGTACGAGAGCGTAGAGAGAAGGGGATTGCCCATATCACGGTCTTCTATGACGACAATAGTTTTGCAACCTTCAAAGACACCGAGGAGTAGCTGTAGGGCACAGGATTCTGCGTATCTTTGTGTATCTAAGTCACGGTATCTCACTCTATGAAAAAGTATTCTCTTCGGTTTACGCTTCTATCGACCCAGGAGCTGGGAGCGGGTAATTACCTGCTGAAGCTGCAACTTCCTGAGGCTGCAGGCGCCTTTCCCGCTATGGCCGCTGGACAGTTCGTCCAAGTTGCGGTCCCTGGGGGCTTCGTCCTTCTGCGTCGTCCTATATCTATATGTAATGTGTACCCTGAGCGCCGCGAGCTTTGGCTACTTATCGGGCGTGTTGGTCAAGGGACATCAATCCTTACAGGGCTTGCAGACGGCACAGAGCTGGATCTACTTATTCCGCTGGGTAATACCTTTAGTGTAGAGGGCATCAAGCGTCCACTGCTGGTCGGTGGAGGGGTCGGTATAGCTCCCATGCTTTTTTTGGCGCGTACCTTTGCTGAGCGAGGTATTTGTCCTACGATCATTCTCGGCGGACGTACCGCAGGGCATATTGTGCTCCGTGAGGAGTTTGCCGCTCTTGGCGACGTCCACTATACGACTGATAGCGGCGAGCTGGGTATCGAGGGGCGTGTGACGGATCATCCGATCCTGCACGAAGGCTCATTTGACCGCGTCTTTACTTGTGGCCCTAAGGTCATGATGATCGCCGTGGCAAAGACGGCTGAGGCGCGCGGTATTGACTGCGAAGTCTCACTGGAGAATAGCATGGCATGCGGTATCGGAGCTTGTCTTTGCTGTGTCGAAGATCTCGAAGGGAAGGGGAATACTTGTGTGTGCACCGAAGGTCCCGTCTTTAATTCTAAGCTTGTCAAGAAAGACTAATCATGCTCAAGACTCAAGTACATATCGGCCGTGGGCTCACGATTAAGAATCCTGTGATGACCGCCTCTGGGACCTTTGGTTACGGGCTCGAATACGGTGACTTCATCGACCTCAACCGTCTTGGTGGGGTACTCGTCAAGGGAACGACACTCCATCCTCGTCAGGAAACCCTTACCCTCGTATGGCAGAAACCCCTTCGGGGATGCTCAATGCCGTCGGACTTCAGAACAAGGGAGTAGACTACTTCTGCGAGCATATCTATCCCACGATATCTGGCTATGATACAGCGATGATTGTCAATGTCAGTGGATCGCAGGTCGAGGACTATATCGAGACTGCTGAGAAGATCAACACCCTGGAAGGGATTCCTGCTATTGAGCTCAATATATCATGCCCCAATGTGAAGGAGGGGGGAATGGCCTTTGGTGTGACGTGTGCCGGCGCAGCCTCTGTCGTCCGTGCGGTGCGTGCGGTCTATGACAAGACGCTTATCGTGAAGCTGTCGCCCAATGTCACCGACATTACGGAGATCGCACGAGCTGTCGAAGCCGAAGGGGCTGACTCGATCTCAATGATCAACACGCTCCTGGGGATGGCCATCGACGCAGAGAAGCGCCGTCCAGTACTTTCGACTATTACGGGTGGGCTCTCTGGCCCCGCGGTGAAGCCCATAGCTCTGCGCATGGTCTGGCAAACGGCTCAGGCTGTGAAGGTTCCCATTATCGGTATGGGGGGCATTGCCTCGGCTACAGATGCGATTGAATTCCTACTTGCAGGGGCCTCAGCCGTCGAAGTCGGTACGTACAACTTCGTGGATCCTTCCGTGACCACTCAGATCGTCGATGGCATCGAGGACTACATGCACCGTCATGGCTTTACGGATATTCAGGATCTTATCGATGCTTTGCAGATCACCAAGAAGTCATGAGTCCTATTTAGGATGCGGCCAGCTTAGAGGGGATTTCCTGCTATATATGAGGTGTAGTATATCGGCTAAGCCCGAGCCTCATTTCATACTGCTCCGAAAAATAGCCTTGCGGACACCAGTCCATGTGTTATGTTTAGTTTGTTCAAGAGGCGGTGTTGCTTGACAAGGAAAGCTTCATGAAGGAGATCTCTACTCTCTTCCAGGCATAGCATGAGCAGGCTTCTTCATAATCTGAGTATCTTTGTATGGTGCTAAGACATATCATGATTAGCACCATGGACTATACGACAGAGTTATGAAGCACTTAGTATCGATCAACCAACTCTCTACAGAGGATATCCTTCGGCTCCTTGATCGAGCAGCTCTCTTTGAGCAGAATCCCAATCGCAAGCTTCTTGAGGGGGCGTGTCATCGCAACCCTCTTTTTTGAGCCCTCTACCCGTACCAGATTAAGCTTTGAGACCGCTGTAAATCGCCTTGGAGGTCGTGTCATTGGCTTCTCTGATGCGGCGACTTCCAGCTCGGCTAAGGGCGAATCCCTCAAGGATACCATCTCTATGGTCGGTAACTATGCTGATGCCATCGTGATGCGTCACTACCTTGAAGGAGCTGCACTCTATGCCTCTGAGCTCGGGCGTGCCCCCATCGTCAATGCGGGAGATGGTGCTAACCAGCATCCCTCGCAGACCCTGCTGGACCTCTATGCGATACGCAAGACGCAGGGCACTCTCTACGATAAGACCATTGCATTGGTTGGTGACTTGAAGTATGGCCGTACCGTGCATTCACTCATTGTAGGTATGGCGCCCTTCCGTCCTCGCTTCATCTTTGTCTCTCCCACTGAGCTTATGATGCCCGAGGAGTGCAAGGACTTCTGTCGCCGTACAGGTATTCCATTTACAGAGACGACGGACTTCACACCTGAGGTTATCCGGAGTGTTGACGTTCTCTATATGACACGCGTACAGCGAGAGCGCTTCATCGACCTCGAGGAATATGAGCGTGTGAAGAACGTGTATGTCCTCACCGCTTCGATGCTCGAGGGTTGTCGAGAACACCTACGCATCCTTCATCCCCTACCTCGTGTCGGCGAGATCGCTCAAGATGTGGACGACACGCCCTACGCCTATTATGTAGAGCAAGCACAAGGCGGGCTGTATGTCCGTCAGTCCATCCTCTGCGAAGTTCTCGGCCTTGAAGTCAACGACTAACCTTCCCACGCCTCCTATTAGATAAGCTATGAACAAAGACAAGATGCTCGTCGAGGCGATCCGTGATGGGATCGTCTTAGACCACATACCTGCAGAGAAGCTCTTCAAGATCGTGGCACTTCTCCGTCTTGACACGCTGACGACTCCTGTGACGATTGGTAACAACCTCATGAGTGCTCGTCACAAGCGCAAGGGGATCATCAAGATGGCTGACCACTTCGTCTCCTCCCAAGAGATTGACAAGATCGCCCTACTCGCTCCAGAGGTTCATCTGAATGTCATCCGTGACTACCAGGTCACGGAGAAGCGTCAGGTAGCTCTTCCCAGTGAGGTCAAGGGTTTAGCTCGCTGCTCCAACCCCAAGTGCATCACCAACGCTGAGCCCATGCAGACGCGCTTCCATGTGTCTACCGAGGAGGACTCAGATCAGAAGTGCCTCTTAGAGTGTCACTACTGTGGGCGAAAGACGCGTGCTGAGGAGGTCGAGCTACTATGAGAGTAGATTGGAAGCCCGGAACACTTATCTATCCCCTACCCGCTGTCCTCATCAGCTGTGGCACGATGGAGGATGGCGGAGCTAATATCCTGACGGCCTCATGGGTGAGTACGGCATGTACCAATCCCCCGATGTGTGTCGTCGGGATACGCCCTGAGCGTCACTCACACAGCATCATCAAGGAACATGGAGCCTTTGGTATCAACCTCTCTACGGTGTCGATGGCCCGAGAGACGGACTGGTGTGGTGTCGTATCAGGAAGGCGCGAGGATAAGTTCGCTGCCTGTGGCTTCACGAAGGAAGCAGGCACAGTGCTGGGAGTACCACTTATCGAAGAGTCACCCATTAGTCTGGAGTGCCGTGTGCGTGAGATTATCTCTCTCGGAAGTCATGATCTCTTCCTCGCTGATATCGTCGGGGTACGAGCTGACGAGCAGTACATTGATCCTGAGACGGGGGCCTTTGATATGAAGCGCGCAGGTCTCTTGGTCTATGCCCACGGCGAGTACTTCGGCTTAGGCGAATATATAGGCCACTTCGGCTGGTCCGTACGTAAGAAGAAGACCAAGCGCCGCTAACTAAATAATAGAGTAATACAACCAACTATGGGGGTAGATCGCACTGCCGACCTGCCCCCTATCTTTGGGACACTACATGGAGATAAATAGATTAGACGTCTACCCACATAACTTCTCTGAGAAGATCGGCTATAGTGAGGTCAGACACCTGCTGGAGGAATACTGTGCATCCTCTCTGGGAAGAGAAGAGATGCAGGCACTTGAAGCCTCTGCTGACAAGGAAAATATCGTAAGGGCACTGGATGAGACCCGTGAGATGATCACCATCATGGCGGGTGAATCCCCTCTACCCTCCTTGGCGCTTGTGGACTGCCGTGGCGTACTGCGTCGCATCCGTCCTCAGGGTACGTTCATCGAAGAGGAAGAGCTCCTTGACCTACTGCGCATGCTGGAGACGCTACATAGCCTCCAGCACTTCTTCCTCGAGGAGCATACGACGGGTGAGCGTGCGGCGGAGACCTTTGCCTATACCTATCCCCGCCTTGCCTCGCTGCTTGAGGATACGCCTTCCTTCCCTAAGATTGAGACTCACCTTCGTTCCCTGCTTACTGAGGAGGGAAAGCTTCGTGACAATGCTTCGCGTGATCTCTTACGCATCCGTCAGACCATTCGTGAGACGGAGCGTAGCCTCTCGGGTATGCTACAGCGCATCCTCTCGACGGCACGCCGTGAGGGATGGGTGGAGCAAGACGTACAGCCTGCCCTGCGTGATGGTCGCTTGGTCATCCCTATGAGCCCCATGCACAAGCGTAAGCTCCGTGGTATCATCCATGACGAGTCAGCGACGGGGAAGACGGTCTATGTCGAGCCCGTCGAGTTGGTAGAGGCCAACAACCATATCCGTGAGCTGGAGAGTGAGGAGCGCCGTGAGGTCATCCGCATTCTCACCGAAGTGGCCAGTCGTCTTCGTCCCAATATCCCTCACCTCCTCACCGCCTATAGCCTCCTCGCGCACTATGACTTTGTCCGTGCAAAGGCTCGTTGGGCGGCTGATATAGGCGGTATCTGTCCCCGCATCTCAGACAGCCCCATCGTCGAATGGTGGGGAGCAAAGCACCCGCTTCTCCTACGTTCGCTACGTGCTCAAGGGCGCAATGTTGTACCCTTGGATATCCGACTGGTAGCACCCGAAGCTCGTATCCTCCTGATATCAGGGCCTAATGCTGGGGGGAAGTCCGTTTGCCTCAAGACGGTAGGTCTTCTGCAGTACCTCGTACAATGCGGCATACCTGTCCCAATGGCTGATCACTCTTCGGTCGGTATCTTCGACCGTCTCTACATCGACATCGGGGATGAGCAGTCCATAGAAGATGACCTGAGTACCTATAGTTCGCACCTGCGCAATATGAAGCACTTCGTCCGTGAGGGCGGAGCACGAAGCCTGCTGCTCATCGACGAATTCGGTGGCGGTACGGAGCCTACGATCGGTGGGGCTATTGCACAAGCTCTCCTGCATCGCTTCAATGATGCTGGCGCCTTCGGTGTCATCACCACGCACTATCAGAACCTCAAGACTTACGCCGAGGAGCATGCTGGCCTTATCAACGGGGCGATGCTCTATGACCGTCACGAGATGCGCCCGCTCTTCCGCCTCTCTATTGGTCGCCCTGGCAGCTCCTTCGCCATTGAGATCGCCCGCAAGATCGGTCTGCCCGAGGAGGTCATCAGCGAAGTCCGCGAGACGGTCGGTGCTGACTACATCGACATGGACAAGTACCTGCAAGACATCATACGCGACAAGCGCTACTGGGAAAGCAAGCGTCAGAGCATCCGCCAGGAAGAGAAGCTCCTCCAAGAGGCTTCGAGTAAGTACACCGAGGAGATGACGCGCATCGCTGAGGAGCGTAAGCGCATCATCGCCGAAGCGAAGAAGGAAGCCCAGCGCCTTATCCAAGAGGCGGGCGGACAGATCGAGCGCACGATCCGTGAGATCCGTGAGGCCGAAGCTGCTAAGGATGAGACGCGTATCATCCGTCAGCGCCTTGCGGACTATAAGGAAGGACTCTCGGCAGAAGAGGAAGCCGAGGCTCTGGCACGGGCTAAGAAGACGCAGCGTGAGGTAGAGCGTCTCCTTGCACGCCGTCAGCGTCATGCCGACCGCAAGGCTAAGGGGAAGGAACCTTACCTAAGCTCCATCAGCCCTCAGAGGAAGCTCCTTCTTCCGCTGCTCCCCTATCCACGGCACCACTCACCGAAGGTAGTGTCGTGCGTATCGAGGGACAGAAAGCTCTTGGTACCATCATCTCCCTCTCGGGACGTGAGGCAACGGTGGCTCTTGGAGAGCTGAAGACCACCATTCCCGTTAAGCGTCTTCATGCGGTCTCCCCTGCCGAAGCGGAGCGCCATCGCAAGAAGATTTCACCCACTCAGGCCGTTCGCTCCTCGGGGATCATTGACCAGATCCATCAGAAGCGCCTCACCTTCCGCCAAGAGATCGACGTCAGAGGTTTCCGTGCTAATGAGGCAGTCGATGCCGTGGCTTACTTTGTCGACGAAGCGCTCCAGCTCGGTGTGAGCAGTGTACGCATCCTACACGGGACGGGTACGGGTGCTCTTCGTGAGTCTATCCGTACGTATCTGAGCGGAGTACGAGGTGTCCAGCACTTCCGCGATGAGGATATTCGCTTCGGAGGCGCAGGGATCACGGTCGTAGAAATGGAATAGTTCGGCTCCCTACCCTTCCCCCCTTTTTGTGGCAAGATCGAATGCTGGCTTAAATGGCTGGTATTCGGTCTTGCCACAATACGTATACGTTTCCTGCCCGAAACCTATACATTTTGAGACCATTACGCAAGGCCATTTCCTCGCAGCTTGCACTTTTCTCCTTCGAACGTCTCAGCCTAAAGGCTCCGATTTTCGAGGGAGAAGGTACGAATAATGAAGAGGTGGTCTTGCGCAATATTCTCTATAGGTATACGGGTACGTGTGTAGAGCTATATAGGATGGCGAAGAATGCTATATAGCTTTGCTTGGATTCCTATATAGCTTTCGGCGCGAAGCTATATAGCTTAGTGACGTGACCTATATTAGGTTGTTGCTCCGCACAGGGATAAAGTGGTGGACGCGTGGCAGATAAGTTTGGGCTACGTACGTGGGTCTAATATCTACGTACGTGGATATTTGGATTTACGTGCCTGGTCTTTAAATCTACGTGCATAGACAGAGGAAAACCACTACGTGAAGGCGCTTTTTTCTTTATGAGAAGGGCACTTTTCTCTCCGCTGAATAAGAGGAATACTCGTGATAAGGCGAAGGGCTTGCTTGACCTCTTCGGAGGGGCATATCGGGGGACTGGGCGTGCGATACCTTAGCACTCTAAATAGCGGGCAGGACTCTAAGGCAACAGTCTCGTTTGAGAGTTAGCTCCTCTGAGCCTTGTGCTGTGAGCTGCGACTTGTGGAAAAATTCCCCTTTCGGTAAGAGTTCTCAGGAGGCCCGTAGGAGGTCACTTGGGGATTTTGCCGTGGAAGCGCTGTGGATGTGCCTAAGTATAGGGCTATTTCCCCGTCTTAGTAGTATCTTTGTGATCAAGATGAAGCATATACGTAACTTTTGCATTATAGCCCATATCGACCATGGGAAGAGTACCCTGGCTGACCGCCTGCTGGAGACGACACAGACCGTCTCTGGGAAGGATCTTCAGGAGCAGGTACTCGATAATATGGATCTCGAGCGCGAGCGCGGGATCACCATTAAGAGCCACGCCATCCAGATGAACTACGAGCTCGATGGTGAGGACTACGTACTCAATCTGATTGATACCCCAGGACACGTGGACTTCTCCTACGAAGTCTCCCGCTCTATCGCTGCATGCGAAGGCGCACTGCTTATCGTCGACGCAGCTCAGGGTATTCAGGCACAGACGATTTCTAATCTCTATATGGCTCTCGAGCATGACCTCGAGATCATACCTATCATCAATAAGGTCGACCTGCCAAGCGCTATGCCCGAAGAGGTCGAGGATCAGATCATCGAGCTCCTTGGCTGCAAGCGTGAGGAGATCATCCGGGCCAGCGGTAAGACGGGCTTGGGTGTCGATGACATCCTCCGTGCAATCGTCGAGCGTATCCCTGCTCCTAAGGGCGATCCCGAAGGACCTCTGCAGTGCTTGATCTTTGACTCAGTCTTCAACCCCTTCCGCGGTATCATCGCTTACTTCAAGGTGGTGAATGGTAAGATCCGTAAGGGTGACCACGTGAAGTTCATCGCTACGGGCAAGGAGTATGACGCTGATGAAGTCGGCGTACTGCGCCTCGATATGGAGCCACGCAAGGAGGTCTCTACAGGGGACGTCGGCTATATCATCTCGGGTATCAAGACGAGCCGCGAGGTTAAGGTTGGGGATACCATCACGCATGTCGATGGCGGCGCTTCGGAAGCTATCGCTGGCTTCGAGGAAGTGAAGCCCATGGTCTTCGCGGGGCTCTACCCTATCGAGAGCGAAGACTTTGAGAACCTCCGTGCTTCGCTGGAGAAGCTCCAGCTGAACGATGCTTCGCTGACCTTCCAGCCCGAGAGCTCTATCGCTCTTGGCTTCGGCTTCCGATGCGGCTTCCTTGGGCTCCTGCACATGGAGATCATTCAGGAGCGACTCGACCGAGAGTTCGGTATGAACGTCATCACGACCGTCCCCAACGTATCCTACAAAGTCTACGACAAGAAGGGCGTCTGCAAGGAGGTACATAACCCCTCGGGGCTTCCAGACATCACGACGATCGACCACATCGAAGAGCCTTATATCCGCGCTTCGGTCATCACGAATACCGCCTACATCGGTCCTATTATGACGCTCTGCCTCGGTAAGCGTGGGCAGCTCATCAAGCAGGAGTACATCTCGGGCGACCGTATTGAGATCTTCTTTGACCTGCCTTGGGTGAGATCGTCATCGACTTCTACGACAAGCTGAAGAGCGTATCGAAAGGCTATGCTTCCTTCGACTACCACATCAGCGACTTCCGTCCCTCAAAGCTTGCCAAGCTTGATATCCTACTCAATGGAGATCCTGTGGATGCCCTCTCGACGCTGACCCACGTCGATAACAGCGTAGCTTTCGGACGTCGTATGTGTGAGAAGCTCAAGGAGCTCATCCCACGTCAGCAGTTCGACATCGCTATCCAGGCTGCTATTGGTGCTAAGGTCATCGCTCGTGAGACCATCAAGGCTGTACGTAAGGACGTGACCGCTAAGTGCTATGGTGGTGACGTCTCCCGTAAGCGTAAGCTCCTTGAGAAGCAGAAGGAAGGTAAGAAGCGCATGAAGCAGATCGGTACGGTCGAGGTGCCTCAGAAGGCCTTCCTCGCAGTCCTCAAGCTTGACTAAGCTAATCACAGACAACCATGGCCACAGAAACGGCAAAGAAGCGTAGCAGCAAGAAGCCCAGCCCCATCGTACCGATGGAGCTGGACGGACGCATCCCTCCTCAGGCCCCAGACTTCGAAGAGGCTGTCCTCGGAGCAATCCTCCTTGAGAAGGATGCCTATGCCCGTGTCAGCGAGAAGCTCCGCCCTGAGACCTTCTACGTCAAGGCTCACGAGCTGATCTATACTGCGATGGTAACGCTGGCTATGGCTCAGCAGCCCATCGATATGCTCACCGTGACTGAGGAGCTACGCCGTATGGGCGTCCTCGAGGAGATCGGTGATGCAGCCTACATCGCAGGTCTGACAACCAAGGTGATGTCTACAGGTAGCCTGGAGGCCCACGCTGAGGTGCTCTACAATAAGGCTCTTAGTCGCCGCCTCATCGGTATGGCAACCTCTACGCTCAAGGGTGCCTATGAGGATGTCGTCGATGTGCAGGAGCAGATCCAGCAGGCGGAAGGCTCGCTCTTTGAGATCGCCCAGCAGAACTCAACTCGCGACTTCGTACCTATCAATCCCCTCGTCAAGGGTGCTATCAATGAAATGCAGATAGCGGCAAACCGAGAGGAAGGGATTAGTGGGCTGACGACTGGTTTTGGAGACATTGACCAGATGACTTCTGGCTGGCAGAACTCTGACCTTATCATCATCGCTGCCCGTCCAGCTATGGGTAAGACGGCCTTCGTCGTATCTATGGCGAAGTATATGGCAGTTGATAACAAGATACCTGTCGCGCTCTTCAACCTCGAAATGAGTGCCGTGCAGCTCGTCAAGCGTTTCCTCTCCAACGTCTGTGAGATCGATGGGCAGAAGATCAAGAGTGGTCGCCTCAATGAAGAGGAGTGGACACGCCTCAACAATCGTATCGGTACGCTTGAGGGTGCCCCACTCTACATCAATGATACCCCATCACTCTCGGTCTTTGAGCTACGTACCAAGGCGCGCCGTCTTGTCCGTGAGCATCAGGTCAAGATCATCATCATTGACTACCTCCAGCTGATGAATGCCAGTGGTATGAGCTTCGGCAACCGTGAGCAGGAGGTCAGTACTATCTCACGTTCGCTGAAGATGCTGGCCAAGGAGCTGAACATCCCTATCATCGCCCTTTCGCAGCTCAACCGTGGCGTAGAGAATCGTCTGCAGGGAGGTGATGCCAATAGCAAGCGTCCACAGCTCTCAGACCTACGTGAGTCAGGTGCTATCGAGCAGGATGCCGACATCGTATGCTTCATCCATCGCCCTGAGTACTACAAGATCTACAGCGATCCAGAGACAGGGGAAGACCTGCGAGGGGTAGGTGAGTTTATCATTGCCAAGCACCGTAATGGTCCTGTCGGTGATGTGCGCCTGGCTTTCAAGGCGGACTATGCTCGCTTTGCTCCGAAGGGCGAACTCTCTCAGCTGGGCGCTGATGAGAAGCATGCTCGTGGTGGACGCCTCGGTAGAGGTGCCCGTGGAGCCGATGCTTCAGCTGATCCCCTTGCACCCTCAGGCTCTGGATTTGATGCAGGCTTTGACCCTATGAGCGGACCACTCCCATCCAATGAAACCCCATTTTAATTAGCCCTCTATTCTCCGATATACAATGGAATTTCTCCAGCCAGACTATCGTCTTCGTGTAGCTAAGCTCCAGTCGCTTCTTCAGCGTCAGGGTATTGAGGCTCTCGTTGTGGTATCTAATGTCAACCTCCTCTACGTCTGCGGAGAGGTATTCGCTGGTCTTGCTTTCATCCCTCGTGAGGGAGAGCCTCAGTTCTTTATCCGCCGTCCACAGCTTCATCCCGAGAGTGCCACGGTACACTATGTACGAAAGATCGAACAGATCGCAGAGCATATAGACACAGCTGCTCTCCGTTCGGTGGCTTTAGAACTCGATGAGCAGAGCTACTCTGATATCCAGCGACAGCGTAAGCTCTTCCCTAAGGCTGAGCTACATAATGCGACGGCACTCCTTCGTGAGGCTCGCATGGTGAAGACTCCACTTGAGCTGGAGCAGATCCGTGAGGGAGCGCGTCATCATATCGCTACCTATGCTACGATCCCTTCTCTCTACCGAGATGGGATGACCGACCGAGATCTACAGATCGAGATTGAGCGGGAGATGCGTCGTAGAGGATCTATTGGTATCTTCCGCTGCTTCGGCTCAGCGATGGAGATCTATATGGGGAGCCTCCTTACAGGTGATAATGCAGGCGCTCCTTCCCCCTATGACTTCGCTCTCGGTGGAGCAGGTAGTCAGGCACTCCCCTTAGGCTCTAATGGTACTCCCCTTCGCGAGGGGCAAGCCGTGATGGTCGATATGGCTGGAAACTACGGGGTCTACTACACCGATATGACGCGTACTTACTCCATCGGGCGCCTCTCAGATGAGGCCTATCGCCTGCACGAACTCAGCCTTGAGATTCATCGTCAGGTGATGCAGAAGGCAGCCCCTGGGACGTCGTGTGCCGATCTCTACAATGAGAGTCTGCGTATGGTAGAGGAAGCTGGTGCGGGGCCCTACTTTATGGGGACAGAGCTACAAGCGCAGTTCGTTGGTCATGGCTTGGGCCTACAGATCAATGAGCTCCCCGTACTGATGGGGCGTAGTAAGGATACCTTACAACCAGGTATGGTCATCGCCTTTGAACCCAAGTTTGTCCTCCCTCATATTGGAGCTGTTGGCATAGAGAATACCTATCTTGTCACTGAGACAGGCATAGAGAACCTCACACCTGCTCCAGAGGAAATCATTGATTTGACACAGCGATAGAGCCTCAATGACGCACATGAAACGCACTGCCCTCTACGCAGGATCCTTTGATCCCTTTACTCGTGGTCACGCCGACATCGTGGCACGTGGCCTATGTCTCTTTGATGAAGTCATCGTGGGGATCGGGACTAACGATGCGAAGCGCAACCTCTTCTCTGCAGAGGAGCGCCTGCTGCAGATCTCTCGTTACTATGCAGATGAGCCTCGTGTGCGCGTCTTGACTTACACAGGACTGACCGTGTCTCTGGCTCAGGAGCTTGAGGTCGGTGCCCTACTTCGAGGCGTACGTAGTAGTACGGATATGGAGTACGAGCGTACGCTGGCAGACCTCAATCGTCACATCGCCGATATGGAGACGGTACTTCTCCCAGCCTCCCAGCGCTTCACACACATCAGCTCAACAGTTGTACGTGAGCTCCTGCACTATGGAGGGGATGTATCAGCCTTCCTACCTGTAGGCTTCTCACTTGACGTCTCTCCTATGGTATAACAACTATGTCGGACTGGAAGAATCGCTTGGGGGTGCTCTACAGTACCAACCCAGACTTCGAATACACGACAGCCGAGGTGGCTGAGCCTGAGACGCTACCAGCTGCAGAGCAGCGCCTCCGTCTCTCGCTCTCAAAGAAGCAGCGTGGCGGTAAGGAGGTGACGCTCATTACGGGCTTCGTAGGTAGTTCTGCTGATCTTGAAGTCTTAGGCAAGACACTGCGTCAGCGTTGCGGTGTCGGTGGATCTGCCAAGGATGGTGAGATCATCATTCAGGGTGATCAACGTCAGAAGCTCCTCACGATCCTTCCTTCTCTGGGCTATACAAAGACGAAGTAACTAACACACTACACATACTACTACCTATGGACAACGGACTATTCACCCCACAAGACCTCGAAGAACTTGCAGCTCGTGGCATTACTCCTGAGGCGGCAGCTCATCAAGTAGAGGAGATCCGCAAGGGATTCCCTTATTTGGAGATCTTGGCATCAGCCACACTTGAGCAGGGTATCCTGCGCGTAGAGACTAGTGAAGAAGCACGCTATATGGACCTCTGGGAAGAGTATCTTCTCTCAGGTAAGGCTTCGGTCTATAAGATGGTGCCAGCATCAGGAGCAGCTTCACGCATGTTCAAAGATGCTTTATAACTTCCTCGAAGCTCCTTATCCTGCTCCAGAGAAGCCCGAGGAAGAGCGCTTCTTCAGCCATATCAATCAGTTTGCCTTCTATGAGCGCCTCAACGAAGCTTGTCTCCGTAATAACTGGAAGAGCATCCCTAAGCTCATCGCAGCTGGAGAGTATAAGACGATCGTAGAAAATCTCCTATTCCCTAAGGGATTAGGCTATGGGAGCAAGCCTAAGGCGTTACTCCTCTTCCATAACTATAAGGAAGCCCCGCGTACTTCGGCAGAGGAACATCTTGTCGAAGGAGCGCTCTATGCTCGTGATCGTGAGGGTATGGTACGACTGCATTTCACCGTATCACCCGAGCATCGCAAAGACTTTGAAGCTCTTGTTCACTCGCTCCAGCCTGTCTATGAGGATCTCTATGGTGTGCGCTATGACATCAGCTTCAGCGAACAGCACCCTTCTACCGACACGTTGGCATTGACACCTGATGGAGAGCTCTTCCGTACGGATACAGGTCACCTACTCTTCCGCCCAGGTGGGCATGGTGCCTTGATCCATAACCTTGGGAAGCTCCCTACCGATGTGGTCTTCATCAAGAACATTGACAACGTGGTTCCCGATCCCTATAAGGGCACAACGATCATGTATAAGAAGTTCCTCGGAGGCGTACTCATCGCACTGAGACGACAGATCTTCAGCTACCTCACCCTCTTGGAAAAGGGCAAGCCCTCACACGCACAGATCGAGGAAATCCTCGGCTTCCTTGAGGGGCAACTATCCATCACGGTACCTGAAGATTTAGATAAGGAGGATAGTAGTACCATCAAATGGATCCAAGGTCGCCTCAATCGCCCCATACGCGTCTGCGGTATGGTGCGCAACCAAGGTGAGCCTGGTGGTGGCCCCTTCATCGTCCGTGAGCATGACGGCAGCAGTTCTCTGCAGATCCTTGAGAGCTCGCAGATCGACATGGAGGATGCCGGACAACGCGCCTTCTTCGAGGCTGGAGGATACTTCAACCCAGTAGACCTTGTCTGCTCTATACGTGACTATAAGGGCCAGCCCTTTGACTTGACGAAGTTTGTCAACCCTAAGACCGCCTTCATCTCGCATAAGAGTCTTAGCGGTCGCGAACTTCTGGCTCTTGAACTCCCTGGACTATGGAATGGAGCTATGCATGACTGGAACACCGCCTTTGTCGAAGTGCCTCTCGATACCTTCAATCCCGTGAAGGAAGTCAATGACCTCCTCCGTACAGAGCATCAGAAATCCCGCCTAACCCTACCCTGTTTCTCACATAAACCTATAAGCGTATGTCTACAATCATCGAGCGCTTAGCGCTACTCCGCAAGGAGATGAAGGCAGCAGGTCTCTCGGCCTACATCATCCCTTCTTCAGACGCACACCTCAGCGAATACACGCCTGATCGCTTCAAGAGTCGTGCATGGATCAGCGGCTTCAATGGCTCTGCTGGCACCGTCGTTGTGACCTTAGATAAGGCTGGTCTATGGACTGACTCCCGCTACTTCCTGCAGGCAGGCGAGCAGCTGAAGGACTCTTCTATCGAGCTTTTCAAGATGGGTGTCCCTGGCGTCCCCACTATCGAAGGCTTCCTCGCTACTGAGCTCCCAGCTGGAGCTATCGTCGGAGCTGATGGCGCATGCCTCTCCTTCGCTGAAGCCGATGACACTGAGCGTAAGCTAGCTGTCTACGGCATCGAGTATCGTCTCACGCAGGATCTTATCGAGCGTGTTTGGGCAGATCGTCCTGCTCTCCCCGATCAGCCACTCTTCCTTCATCCCGAGGAATACTCAGGCACTAGTGCCAAGGAACGCATCGAGGCAGTCCGTGGCAAGCTCCGTGCTCAGGGCGCCAATGCTACGATCATCACGATGATCGATGAGCTGGCGTGGGTATTCAATGTACGAGGCAATGATGTTTCTTTCAATCCCGTAGCTGTAGGCTTTGGCTACATCGGCGAGAAGGAAGCTGTCATCTTCGTAGACCCCGCTAAGGTGCCAGAGGAAGTTCACTCTTACCTCGCGGCCAATGGTGTGACCCTTAAGGGCTACACGGAACTGGATAGCTTCATCGCAGCGCTCCCCGCTGAAGTCCGCCTCTTGGTCGATACCAAGCGCATCACCTACCACATCTATTCTCTGATCCCAGCGCACTGCCGCAAGATCGAGGGAGTCTCAGCACTGACTCAGCTCAAGGCTATCAAGAACGAGACTGAGATCGCTTGCCTCCGTAAGGTCATGGCACGTGACGGCGCTTCTCTGACCCGCTTCTTCAAGTGGCTGGAGGAAGCTCTGGGACGTGGTGAGACTTACACGGAGTACGAGCTGGGTATCCGCCTCAATGAGTTCCGTGCTAAGGATGATAAGTTCTACGGTGACAGCTTCGGCACGATCTGTGGCTACCTCGGCAATGGTGCTATCGTCCACTACAGCGCCCAGAAAGATACGGCTGCTACGGTACGTCCAGAGGGTGTACTCCTTCTTGATAGTGGGGGCCAGTATGTCGATGGGACTACGGATATCACGCGCACGGTAGCACTCAGCGCTCCTTCGGAAGAGCTCCGTACGGACTACACGCTCGTCTTGAAGGGGCACATCCAGCTTGCACTGGTGCAGTACCTCGAAGGGGACGCGTGGTAGCCAGCTTGATATCCTCGCTCGCCATGCACTCTGGCAGCAGGGCCTGAACTATGGACACGGTACGGGGCACGGCGTCGGCTTCTTCCTCAATGTCCACGAAGGGCCACAGAATATCCGTATGGAAGTCAACCCCACGCCACTCGAACTCGGTATGATCACCAGCAACGAGCCAGGGCTCTACCGCTCGGGTAAGTATGGCATCCGTATCGAGAACCTCGTCATCACCGAGCTACGTGAAGAGACTGAATTCGGGCGCTTCTTCGGCTTCGAGACGGTGACTCTTTGCTATCTTGACAATCAGCTCGTTCGTAAGGACCTTCTCACAGCAGAGGAAATCGCTTGGTACGATGCTTATCAGGAACGTGTCTATCAGACGATCGCTCCCCTACTTAGCAGCGACGAAGCAGCTTGGCTTCGCTCCAAGACGCTCCCTCTCTAAAGAAGAGCGCTAAATAGAAATCCCCCTAAGGTCGGTGAGACCTTAGGGGGATTTTCTTTTGCTCTTAAGAGCTACCCTAAGAGCTTGTATGGAAGTTCGCTTAGAAGACGAAACCTACCTTGAAGCCAGCCTTGACATCGGTAGCGAAGCCACCAGCAGAAGACGTTGACTTAGATTCGTTCGTCGTAGCCGTACCACCTGCAGGCGTTACCGTCGTAGAGGTCTTACCGGTAGAAGCGTGGAGGAGTTCCAGACCAGCTTCTACGCCGAGGTAGACGTGAGGAGCGATGTAGTAGTCTGCACCGAGGAGGAGGTCACCACCGAAGACGAAGCGAGGAGCATTCTTTGAGATGGTAGTTGCTGCGCTGTTAACGCTCTTCGTAGAGCCCGTGGCAGAACCGAGGAAGAGCTCAGCACCGATATAGGGAGAGAGGCGATCCGTGCCACCGAAGTGGTGTTCGAGACCAAGGCCGAAGGTGAAGACGTTGCTCTTCGTGGTAGCTTCGGTCACGGGGTCAGTCTCCTTCTGCGTGCTGGATCTGTTGTTCAGACCCAGAGAAAGGCGCAGGGCGATGTTGTCCTGGAGGAAGTAGCGGCCCTTGATGAGACCAGCGTTGATACCAGCGTGTGAACCGAGAGCTACGGGAGATTCAGTCTGGTTGAAAATCCCATTAGCAAAGAGAGAGAAGTCGGTCGTCACGCTCCCTGCGAGGGGCTTGAACTCCGACTGAGCCTGTGCGGAGACAAGCGCGGTAGCTGCGAGAGCTACAGTCATCAGAATCTTCTTCATTTTCAGTAGTATTTATGCATTCCCCACAAGTGTGATATTGAGGGGTTGTCGGCAAAGGTAGGCAAAAAGTATTACCTGAGAAACGTATAATATTTGCAGGAGAGCTCGTTACGCACTTTACAAGGCTAATTTTCATATCTCCGCTATTGCACCTAAAAGCTACCAGTACTGGTCGGTGAGTTGACCAGTACTGGTTCGCATCGTGACCAGTACTACTTGCATAGAGTGACCAGTACTGATTGATGAGGGTTCCCTCATCAATCAGTACTGGTCAGAAACAGCTACCGCAAAGCACCTATTATAGAGTGGTATGGGATGCCCCTCTATTCTCTTTGATTTGGCATAGATACACCCTCTGTGGTGATGGGGCAGAAGATGTATAGATATGAGGTGCTTCGCAGAGACCTCCCTCGACTATCTACTTGGAGTGGTACGATCCTCTACGGCAATTCTCACAGGGCAACCGCATCAAAGTGTAAGCACTCTCCCCTACTAAGTACTGCATCTCCACCAGAGAGTATATGCGAAGTCGTAGGGAGTACAAAGCTGCAGCAGTAGTCGTTTGGCATTCGACTCTGCATCAATTAGACTTGTAGATGAGGAAGAGGTTTTGATGCGGAGGCGCTGTAGCTCTCAGCATGAAAGCAGGCTAACTGAGGGCTATTGTGTATCTTTGTGCACCTATATCATTATAGAATATGAAGCAATATCAGGATCTGCTCCGTCATATCCTCTCCGAGGGGCATCTCAAGGGCGACCGTACCGGTACGGGGACGCTCAGCACCTTCGGCTATCAGATGCGCTTTGATCTAAGTCAGGGCTTTCCACTTTTGACTACGAAGAAGCTACATCTGAAGAGTATCACATATGAGCTCCTGTGGTTCCTGCGTGGGGATACTAATGTTCAGTACCTGCAGGAGCATGGTGTGCGTATATGGAACGAGTGGGCACGTGAAGACGGCTCTCTCGGCCCCATCTATGGCTATCAGTGGCGCTCCTGGCCCGACTATCAAGGAGGGCATATTGATCAGATCCAGCAGGTCGTCGACCAGCTCCGCCGTGATCCGACAAGCCGTCGGATGATCGTCTCAGCGTGGAATGTGGCGCAGATTGAAGATATGGCGTTGGCGCCTTGCCACTGCTTGATGCAGTTCTATGTGGCTGATGGTCGCCTGAGCCTCCAGCTCTATCAACGCAGTGCGGACGTCTTCCTCGGGGTACCATTCAACATCGCTTCGTATGCTCTCCTCCTCCACATGATCGCTCAGGTCACGGGGCTTGAGGTAGGCGATTTCGTCCATAGCTTCGGTGACGTCCATATCTACCGAGATCACTTGGAGCAGGTGGAGCTTCAGCTCACTCGTGAGCCGCGCCCTCTCCCCCGACTTCGTCTCAATCCTGAGATCACACGACTGGAGGACTTCCGCTACGAGGACTTCGAACTCCTCGACTACGATCCTCATCCCCACATCGCAGGCAAGGTCTCCGTATAATTCATCGTAGTATGATACTCTCTATCGTCGTCGCCATCGCATCAGACGGAGCTATCGGCCGTGGGAATGACCTCCTTTGGCATCTACCTGCCGATCTCAAGCGCTTCAAGGAGCTCACGACTGGGCACACAATTCTCATGGGCCGTAAGACTTTTGACTCACTGCCTCGTGGTCCCCTACCCAACCGACGTAACATCGTCGTCAGTCGCAGTCTTACCGCTCGCGATGGTGTAGAGGTTTATCCTACGGTAGAGGAGGCATTGAAGGCTTGTGCATCAGATGAAGAGATCTTCATCATCGGAGGCGGTGAGATCTATCGCCAGCTCCTACCTCATACCGACCGGATCTACTTGACTCGTGTCAAGGCTACGTTTCCCGATGCCGAGGTCTTCTTCCCCGAGCTTGATCCTTCAGATTGGACCGAGACGGCAAGCGAGACTTTCCCACGGGATGAGAAAAATGCATATGATACATCGCTTCACCTCCTGCAGCGCAGAGGGTGAGGCCACAGTAAAGAAATATCACAGAATATCTACATAAGAAGATGCAGAAACCAACGATACCGAAGGGTATGCGCGATTTTGGCCCAGTAGAGATGGCTCGTCGCAATTATATCTTTGACACCATCCGCCAGGTGTATGCACTCTACGGCTACCGCCAAATAGAGACTCCTACGATGGAGCAGCTCTCTACCCTCCTCGGCAAGTACGGAGAAGAGGGTGACCGACTCCTTTTCAAGGTGCTCAATTCGGGTGATGCTCTCCGTGATCTCTCTGATGAGGAACTCTTGGAGCGCAATGCTATTCACTTTGCTAATAAGGCTTGTGAGAAGGGCCTTCGCTATGATCTTACCGTGCCCTTCGCACGCTATGTCGTCATGCACCGCTCCGAGCTTACACTCCCCTTCCGTCGCTACCAGATACAGCCGGTATGGCGTGCCGATCGCCCGCAGAAGGGGCGCTATAGAGAATTCTATCAGTGCGATGCTGACGTCATCGGATCGACCTCACTAATTAACGAAGTCGAACTCTTGGAGATCATCGACGAGGTCTTCCATCGCTTTGGCTTGCGTGTACGCATCCTACTTAATAATCGTAAAATCCTCGCTGGGATCGCAGAGGCTACGGGCCGAGGTGATCGCCTAATTGACATCACGACAGCTATCGATAAGCTTGAGAAGATTGGCGAAGAGAAGGTCTTTGATGAGCTGCGTAGTAAGGGCTTCACGGAGGATGAGTTATCCAAGCTTCGCCCCTTCTTGGCTCTCACTGGGAGCAATCGAGAGAAGCTCATGCAGCTTAAGGAGCTCTTAGCTACCTCCGAAGAGGGGCAGAAGGGGATCGAAGAGCTGGAGTATATCCTCGGCCATATCGATCGCCTTGACCTCAAGGCTGAGCTTGTGGTAGACCTAAGCTTAGCCCGCGGCCTATCCTACTATACGGGAGCCATCCTTGAAGTTAAGGCCCTTGATGCTGCCATGGGCAGTATCTCAGGTGGCGGACGATATGATAACCTCACCGGTATCTTCGGTCTTGACGGCCTCAGTGGTGTCGGTATCTCCTTCGGCGCCGACCGTATCTATGATGTCCTCTTGGAACTGGGACTCTTCCCAAGCGAAGCAGAGGTCGGTACCCAAGTCCTCTTTGCGAACTTCAGCGAGGAGGATGCTAGCCTACCTGATGCCTATCGTAGCACGCCTACGCCGAGAAGGGATCCGCTCTGAGATCTATCCAGAGCCCGTGAAGATGAAGAAGCAGATGAGCTATGCTGATAGCCTCAAGATCCCCTTCGTCGTACTGGTGGGTGAAGAAGAGCGTACTACGAGTACCTTTACCCTCAAGGATATGCAGACCGGACAGCAAGAGAAGCTTACGCTCGATGCGCTGATCAGCCACCTCTCAGCTCAGCACTAACCCATCGATCATCATGCCAGATAGCACCACTCAAGAGCAGATCTACCCCCTCCTGGATGGGATAGAGACTCCGCATGACCTAAGACGGCTCCGTCCCGATCAGCTCCCAGAGCTCTGTGCGGAGATCCGTCGCTTCATGCTCTCTACCCTCTCCGTGATACCAGGGCATCTCGGCGCTAACCTCGGTGCCGTAGAGATTACCGTGGCGATGCACTACGTCTTTGAGACTCCCGAAGACCGCATCGTCTGGGACGTCGGGCATCAAGCCTACGTACACAAGATCCTCACAGGACGTCGTCGTGACTTCCACACGCTGCGTACTTGGGGAGGGCTAGCTGGCTTTCCTATTCCCTCGGAGAGTGAGTACGACACCTTTGCTGCCGGACATGCGTCTAACTCCATATCTGCAGCGCTGGGTATGGCCGTAGCCACAGCCCTCAAGGATGAGTGTCGCCGTGTCGTAGCCTTCATTGGAGACGGTGCTATGAGTGGTGGTATGGCATTCGAAGGGCTAAACAATGCCTCTTCTTACCCCAACAACCTGCTGATCATACTGAACGATAACAATATGTCTATCGACAAGAATGTCGGTGGGCTCAATCGTCATATGGTCAACTTGCTTACCAATCCCACATACAATAGCATGCGATATGATATGTATCGTATGCTGCGCAAGCTCCATATTGTTCATGAGGATCAGCATAAGGATCTGCAGCGCTTCAACAATCGTATCAAGGCGCTACTCTCTGGGCAGACGAACTTCTTCGATAGCTTCAGTATCCGCTATTTGGGGCCAACGGATGGGCACGATGTCGTCCATCTCGTACAGATCCTCCAGGATATCCGCGATATGAAGGGGCCTCGGCTACTGCATATCAGCACGATGAAGGGTAAGGGCTATGCTCCAGCTGAGAAGGAGCCCACGATCTGGCATGCTCCAGGGAAGTTTGATCCGAAGACGGGCGAACGCATCAGCTCGACCTCAGCTACTCCCCAGCCACCAAAGTTCCAAGATGTCTTTGGAGAGACCTTAGTTGAGCTAGCGGATATGGATGAGCGTATCGTATCGGTAACTCCAGCTATGCCTACGGGCTGCTCCATGACCTATATGATGGAGAAGTATCCCAAGCGCTCCTTTGACGTAGGGATTGCCGAGGAGCACGCCGTGACCTTCTCCTCGGGTATGGCTGCCGAGGGCTTCATCCCTGTATGCAACATCTACTCGACCTTTATGCAGCGAGCTTACGATCAGCTCATTCATGACGTTGCCTTGACGGATAGCCATGTAGTTTTCTGCTTGGATCGTGCTGGCTTGGTGGGAGAAGATGGTGCTACCCATCAAGGGGCATTCGACATAGCATACCTGCGTACGATCCCAGGGATGGCTGTCTGCTCCCCATATGATGAGATACAGCTACGTCACCTGATGTACTCGGCTTGCTTCGACTGGTCGGGTCCTATTGCTATTCGCTATCCTCGTGGAGCAGGCTCTGTCGTAGAATGGAAGCAGCCTATGGAGCACTATTCTTTTGCAAAGGCTCGCATACTACGAGAAGGCTCATCACTGGCGGTCCTGTCACTGGGTCCCATCGGTGTTTCAGCAGCGAGTGTTGTAGAGCGCCTACAAGCAGAGGGTCACAGTGTAGCACATGTTGACTTAGTCTTTGCTAAGCCTCTTGATGAAGAGTGCCTGCGTAAGCTCTTTGCCTCCGTACCTAACCTCCTCGTCATTGAAGAAGGCTGTCTTAGCGGTGGGGTTGGCTCAGCTGTGCTGCAACTTGCGATGGAAGCTGGTTACAAGGGGCATATCAAGACCCTTGGTTTGCCTGATGAGTTCATTCCTCACGGCACACCTGCAGAGCAGAAGCGCTACTGTGGCTTAGACGAAAGCTCTATTTATGATGCAGCAAAGGCGCTCCTCGGCACCACGATAGAAAGATAACGACACCATGAGAATAGTCATTGCAGGAGCTGGAGAAGTCGGGACTCACCTGGCAAAGATGCTTTCCAACGAGGAGCAGAATATCGTCTTAATGGATCAAGATGGTAAGAAGCTCGAGCGAGCTAGTCACCATCTAGAGGTTCTCCCTATTGAAGGGAGTCCTACCCTACTCTCTGATCTTGAGCGTGCTCATGTGGCTGGTGCAGATCTCTTCGTAGGGGTTACCCCCGACGAAGCGACTAACGTCATGGCTTGTATGCTCGCTAAGCGTGTTGGAGCTCGTCATACTATTGCTCGCATCAACAACCCTGAGTACCTCGAGAGCGAATATAACATCCTCATGGAGGAGCTTGGTGTCGATTCGATGATCTACCCAGAGGAGCTCGCTGCTCGCGAGATTGGTTCGATCATCGAGTATCCCTGGGCCCGTCAGTACGTCACACTCTTCAATGGTGCACTAGCACTTGTTGGTGTGAAGGTTCGCAATGGCGCCCCTATCGTAGGTCAGTATCTGAAAGACTTGAAGACGCTTCTACCAGGTGATGATGGCAAATACTTCCACGTCGTAGCTATTAAGCGCGATTTTGATACGCTTATCCCACGAGGCAATACCCGCATTGAGCATAATGACCTCGTCTTCTTTACCTGTGACGTAGACCATATTGATCTCGTTCGCAAGCTCGCGGGTAAGAAGGCACCGAAGATTGAGCGTGTAGTCATCATGGGGGCTAGTCCCGTAGCGCTACGTACCATCACTAAGATCTCGGAAGATATCCAGGTGGCACTCATTGATATTGATAAGGATAAGTGCCTACGTCTCTCTCAGGAGCTTCCTCACAATGTCGAGATCTACCACGGCGATGGTCGTGACCCCGAGATTGTAGATGAAGTAAACCTAGAGGAATCCCAAGTCTTCATTGCGCTGACTGAGAACTCCGAGACGAACGTCTTGGCTTGTCTTGCTGCGAAGCGCTACAACGTCTATAAGACGGTGGCTAAGGAGGAGAATATTGATTATATCCCACTTGCCTATCGTCTTGATGTCGGTACACTGATCAACAAGAAGCTCCTTGCTGCAGGCTACATCTACCGCACCCTCCTTGGTCAGGATACGGGACAAGTGACCTGTCTCTCCTTGGTCAATAATGCAGAGGTTATCGAGCTTGTGGCTCGCCGTGACTCACATATAGTGGGACGCCGTATCAGCGACCTAAAGCTCCCTGCAAATATGACCTTCGGAGGGATGATGCGCAATGGTCGCCCCTGCATGATCGATGGGAATACCGTCTTTGAGCCCTATGACCATGTCGTGATCTTCTACCACGACCTCACGATCAATACACTCAAGGAGCTCTTCTAATAGTAGCCCAGCCAGACCATTCCATGCACTCGATAAACTTCCGATTCATTAGCCGTATCCTCGGGATGATGTGCTTCGTCGAAGGGGGATGATGCTCTCAGTCCTCATAGCGGCACTCCTCTATCAAGAGTCTCCCACCCCATGGATCGCCACTATCGGAGTCTTCTTTCGTCGTCGGTGCACTCCTCCTGCACCAAGGCCGTAAGCTACATAAGAAGCGAGCCTCACGCCGTGAAGGTATGCTTGCCGTGACATCGGTATGGCTTCTCCTCTCTGCTATTGGGATGCTTCCCTTCTTGCTGACGGGAGCACTGACTTCTCCTTTGGATGCTTTCTTTGAAACTATCTCAGGCTTTACAACTACGGGAGCTACGGTCTTTGCGAAGGTGGAAGGGTTACCGCACTCAGTCCATCTTTGGCGTAGTTTCACCCAGTGGCAGGGAGGTGTAGGTATTGTGGTCTTCACAGTCGCACTCTTACCCATCTTCGGTGGTGGCGCAAGTCAGATTTACAATGCCGAGACTACAGGGATCACACACGACCGCTTCCTACCACGTATCTCGGATGTCGCTAAACGTCTTTGGGCCATCTATTTGGCAGAGACTTTTGTGCTAATCATCCTACTGTGGGTGGGTCCGATGAATCTCTTTGATGCCGTTTGTCATGCACTAACTTGCATTTCAACAGGTGGCTATTCGACCCGAGATGAGAGTATAGCAGCCTTTGACTCCATCTATACGGAATATGTCCTCGCACTCTTCATGTATATCGGTAGCCTCAATCTTACTCTGGTCTACTTTGCAGTGACAGGCAAACCTATGCGCTTATTCAAGGATGAGGAGATACGCTTCTTCACGATTTTCATTCTTGGCGCTACAGTCATTACCACCATTTGGATTAGTCTACAAGGAGAGTATCCTACTATGGAGGGAAATATCCGTCATGCGCTCTTTGAGGTGCTTACCTTGGGATCAAGTACGGGATATTCCACAGCTGAGATCACGCTGTGGGGGCCCTTCTTCTGGATGATTGCCCTACTCTTGATGTTTGTCAACGGCTGTGCAGGATCTACTTCGGGTGGGCTGAAGTCCTCACGCTTCTTGGTATTGATCAAGAACCTCTATAATGAGTTCAAGAAGCAAATACACCCTCATCTACTCACCCCCGTACTGATGAATGGTCGTCAGCTCAGTGTGAGCGTAGTGCATCAGATCCTTGCTTTCTGCGTACTCTATGTAGCTTTGATCTTCGTAGGCGCTATGCTCTTGATGCTTGATAATAATGGCTTCGTCTCCAGCATCAGTATTGCCTGCTCAGCTGTGAGTAACTCTGGTCCAGGGATTGGTGAATATGCTAATAGCGTCGCAGGTGCAGGGGCTTTTTCTAAAGGGATATTATGCTTCCTTATGCTGGCAGGTCGTCTCGAAGTCTTTACCGTGATAGGCATCCTTACTCCACATTTCTGGAAGCGATAGCACTTAGAGGAACCCGCTTCTTCAGCTACCTAATATCACTGTCCTGCGAGCCTTTGCTCTCAGGATGGTGTCAGTTTTGAGAGGGGCTACGGGCGTACAGGCCGCAACAAAACGTGTCCGTTCTCCTATACAATAATCCACTGGAAATAAGAGCACTTAAGGAAAAGTCTCAAGTGGACCTATAGGGGACGGAGTAACCTATGTTGGTCTGCATGACGACCAATATAGGTTAAGGGTATCAACCAATAGTGGTTCGTATATGAACCAATACTGGTTTGCTCATCGACCAATATCGGTTATTGCTCCGCGTATGGATAAAAGTTGTGGACGAGTGGCAGATAAGTTTGGGTTACGCACGTGGACGATAAATCTATGTACGTGGATATTTGGATTTTGACGTGTCTGGTCTTAAGACTACGTACACAGAGTTAGAGAAAACTACCATGAAGGCGCTTTTCACGAGAAGGACACTCTCCGCTGATAAGAGGAATACTCATGATAAGGCGAAGGGCTTGTATCACTTCAGAGAGGTATATCGGGGGCTGGCATACGATGCCTTAGCACAATAAACAGAGAGCAAGGGCTTTGCGGCACAGTCTCCAATAGTGGTTCATAGCACCAACCACTATTGGAATGAGTCCTGATGAGGTGAGTCTGCACATCGCTCCCTTTTGTATCAGGATATCCGCTATATAGCGATGGCAGTCTCCTAATAGGTATCGACTTTCTTGGAGCTACCAGCAGAGTACACTTTCAGCTACAAGATCAGTATATTCTACCGCTAAGTAGAGCTTTATATTTCCTTAGGCTATTTCAGAATTATTTATACCTTTGTTATATAGAGCCGTAATATGGATAGAAGGCCCTATTACTACTAGAATAGAAATGAACGAATTCAAGAAGTTTGCCGTAGGTCACTTGGGGATGAATTCCCTTGCACTTGATAGCTATATGCAAGTGCAGAGTAGCTACATCTCTCCGACGATCATTGAGGAACGCCCTATGAACGTCGCACAGATGGATGTCTTCTCTCGACTGATGATGGATCGCATCATCTTCCTCGGGACACAGATCAACGACTATACGGCTAATGTCATACAAGCCCAGCTCCTCTTCCTCGATAGCAGTGAGCCAGGCAAGGATATATCCATCTATATCAACTCTCCTGGTGGCTCGGTATATGCGGGCTACGGGATATACGACACGATGCAGTACATCGGCTGCGATGTCTCTACGATTTGCACAGGTATGGCTGCCTCAATGGCCTCTGTGCTCCTCGTCGCAGGGACCAAGGGTAAGCGCTTCGCGCTCCCCCACTCTCGAGTGATGATTCATCAACCTCTCGGAGGCATGCAGGGGCAGGCCAGCGACCTCGAGATCGCAGCTCGCGAGATCCTCAAGGTCAAGGAGGAACTCTACACGATCCTCTCCGAGCACTCGGGGACAGCCCTTCGAAACGATACAGCGCGATAGCGACCGCGACTATTGGATGACCGCCACTGAGGCTCAAGCCTATGGGATGATCGACCGTGTTCTCACTCGCACAGAGAAGTAGATGGCAAAGAAGCAACAGAAACAATGCAGCTTCTGTGGTAGAACGGAAGAAGAGACGGGAGGCCTCCTCGAGGGGATCAACTCTCACATCTGCCCAGAGTGCATCTACCGAGGGCACCAGCTCCTCGAGGAACTCTCTGGTGCCGAAGCAAAGGCCTCCGAAGAAGCGGCTCAAAAGGAGCTCAAGGATCTCCCCAAACCACGTGAGATAAAAGAGTTCCTTGACGGCTATGTCGTCGGTCAAGATGAGGCCAAGCGCTATCTCTCGGTCGCCGTTTACAACCACTACAAGCGCCTCACTCAGCCAAGTGCCGAGACGGATGGCGTAGAGATCGAGAAGAGCAACATCCTCATGCTCGGTCCCACTGGGACGGGTAAGACGCTCTTGGCAAAGACCATTGCTCGCCTCCTCCGCGTACCTTTCACCATCGTTGATGCTACGGTATTGACGCAGGCTGGTTACGTAGGTGAGGATATTGAGAGCCTTCTCACTCGCCTCCTCCAGGTCGCCGACTATGATGTCGCGGCTGCTGAGCGTGGGATCGTCTTCATCGATGAGATCGATAAGATCGCTCGTAAGGGTGACAATCCTTCTATCACTCGTGATGTCAGTGGCGAAGGAGTCCAGCAGGGGCTTCTGAAGCTTCTCGAGGGATCAATTGTGAACGTCCCCCCTCAAGGTGGTCGTAAGCATCCAGATCAGAAGATGATTCAGGTAGATACCAAGCAGATTCTCTTCATCTGTGCTGGAGCCTTCGATGGAATTGAGCGTAAGATCGCTCATCGTCTCAATACACGCGTCGTCGGGTATAACAGCCCCGGCGCTAAGCTCTCTAAGCGCGAAGAAGAGGAGCTCCTCCGCTATGTAGATGCTCGTGACCTCAAGAGCTTCGGTCTCATCCCTGAGATCATCGGGCGACTCCCTATCATCACCTATCTGCATCCTCTGCACCGCGACACGCTACGCATGATCCTCACCGAGCCGAAGAATGCACTGGTACGCCAGTACACCAAGATCTTCGAGCTTGATGGGATCCGCCTTACCTTCACCGATGAAGCTCTTGACCTGGTCGTATCAAAGACCATGGAGCAGAAGCTCGGTGCCCGTGGGCTTCGTGCGATCATGGAGCAGGTAATGGTCGAGCCGATGTATGAACTCCCCTCACAGGGGGTGACAGAGTTCGTCGTCGATGCTGACCTTCGTCGAGCAACAGCTCGCCAAGGATGGCTCTCCCACTCAGGAGGTACACTGACCCCCAAAGCGTGAGAGCACACTAAGAAGATATATCATTCCGTGTTATAGAATATCGCAGTCGCAGCTTAATCTCTACCCCCAAGTAGACTCCGAGTAATTACGAAGCGTATGGGCATGGACGGGATCAACCTAAAGGAAGGACTGAAGAAGCACTTCGGCTTTGACCAGTTCAAGGGGAATCAGCAGGAGATCATCGAGAGTATTCTCGCTGGTCAGGACACCTTCGTCCTGATGCCCACGGGTGGCGGGAAGAGCCTCTGCTATCAACTCCCAGCTCTACTCATGCCGGGGACTGCTGTAATCATCTCCCCACTGATCGCCCTGATGAAGAACCAGGTCGATGCCGTGCGAGGCTTCTGTGAAGAGGATACCGTCGCTCATTTTCTCAACTCGTCTCTCTCCCGCACTCGACTGGAGGAGGTGAAGGAGGATGTGCGCCAGGGGCGGACTAAGCTGCTCTATGTAGCCCCCGAATCCCTGCATAAGAAGGAGAATATCAAGCTGCTGCAGGAGATCCCGATCTCATTCTACGCTGTAGACGAAGCCCACTGTATATCTGAGTGGGGGCACGACTTCCGACCTGAATATCGTCGGATACGTGCCATCGTATCAGAGATCGCAGACCGCCCAATCATGGCCCTCACGGCCACAGCTACCCCCAAGGTACAGCATGACATCATGAAGAATCTGGGGATGGAGTCAGCAGCGGTCTTCCAGAGCTCCTTTAACAGGCCTAACCTACTCTATCGGATCCACCCCAAGACAGCCGAATCAGAGCGGGATATCGTACGCTACATATTATCCAATCCGAAGAAAAGCGGGATCGTTTATTGCATGCGCCGCACCCAGGTGATGAATCTCACCGAGGTCCTTCAGGCCAATGGGATCAAGGCACTTCCCTATCATGCAGGATTGGATGCCAAGGAGCGAGCTGAGAATCAAGATGCCTTTATCGAAGAGCGAGCAGAGGTCATAGTCGCCACGATCGCTTTCGGGATGGGAATCGACAAGCCTGACGTACGCTACGTCATTCACTTCGACATGCCCAAGAGTCTCGAGGGATACTACCAAGAAACCGGGCGCGCCGGACGTGATGGAGGTGAGGGTGTATGTATCGCCTATTATGATCACGACGATCTAGAGAAGCTTGAGCGCTTCACTCAAAGGCAAGTCCGTCGCTGATCAGGAGATCGCCCGAGCTCTTCTCCGCGAGACTGCCGACTATGCTGAGACCAGCATCTGTCGTCGGTCCTTCCTCCTCAACTACTTCGGCGAGCGCTATGAGGCAGAGAACTGCGGTAGCTGTGATAATTGTTTAGTACCTAAAACCAAAGTGGAAGCTAAAGAATTGCTTGTAAACCTTCTCGAGGTCGTCAGCAGCCTCAAGGAGAAGTTCAATGCTGACTACGTCATCGCAGTACTCCGTGGAGAGACCAACTCTGACATCGAGTCCTTCCATCATGAGGAGCTCGAGTGCTTTGGATCAGGTCAAGATCATGAGGAGTCCACATGGACGACGGTCATACGTCAGGCACTCATCGCAGGCTACCTAAAGAAGGATGTAGAGAACTACGGACTCCTGAAGCTTACCCCTGCCGGAAAAAAGTTCCTCAAGAAGCCAACGAGCTTCAAGATCACGGACTCCGATGAGGAGACTGAGGATCAGCCAGCTAGTGGAGGGACTGGTGGTTCTGGAGAGTCAACGGACCCCGTTCTCTTCTGCTATAATGAAGGATCTTCGGAAGAAGATGGGGCAGCAGAATAATGTCCCTCCCTACGTCATCTTCCAGGACACCTCACTCGAAGCGATGGCAACCCTTCTACCCCATCACTATGGATGAGCTTCAGAACATCCCTGGGTGTCGGTGCCGGCAAGGCTGCGCGCTATGGTCAGAAAGTTCCTAGAGGTCATTCGCCGTCATGTCGAGGAGAATGACATTGAGCGTCCCTGCTGACATCCGTGTACGTACTCGTCCCGATAAGTCCAAGCTCAAGATCAATATTATCCAGCAGATTGACCGTAAGGTAGCTCTGGACGATATCGCGATTGCACTTGGTCTTGACTTCGACGTCCTAATCAGTGAGGTTGAGGCCATCGTCTACTCGGGTACTCGCATTAATATCAATTACTTCATTGAAGAGGTCATCGACGAAGATCGCATTGAAGATATCTACGAATACTTCAAGGAGTCGACAACTGATGACATCAACGAGGCACTCACCGAACTTGGTAGCGATTACTCTGAAGATGAAGTCCGCTTAGTACGCATCAAGTTCCTCTCGGAGCTTGCCAACTAAGTCTTCCCCTATGTATTAAACAGATCCTTTCCCTTGATGAAAAGAAAGACAACCATAGTCCTCCTGAGCCTCCTTGCCCTTGGCTCTCTGAGTCTTGCACAGACCAAGCGAGACGAACCTCAGAAGAAGACCATCGTGGATGAGGTCGTATGGATGGTCGGTGACGAGCCGATCCTCCTCTCTGATATTGAATATCAGAAGCTCTTTGCGCGGAGTCAGGGACTCACATTCGAGGGAGATCCAGACTGCATCATCCCTGAGCAGATAGCTGTACAGAAGCTTTTCCTCAACCAAGCGAAGATCGATAGTATCCAAGCTAACGATACGCAGGTCACTCGCATGGTCGACATGTGGGTACAGAATGTGATCTCTGAGCTGGGCTCTAAGGAGAAGCTTGAGGAATACTTCAACAAGAAGCTTTCTCAGATTCGCGAGGAGCGTACAGTACAGGCCCGCAATGAAGCTATCGTCGAGATGATGAAGTCAAAGATCTCTCAGGGCGTGCAGGTCACCCCTTCCGAGATCAGTACTTTCTACAAACAACTTCCTAAGGATAGTCTTCCCTTCATCCCCAAGACTGTCGAGCTGCAGATCATCGCTCTAGAGCCTCAGGTCCCTCTCTCCGAGCTGGACCGTGTCAAGGGGATTCTGCGTGGATATGCCGAAGACGTCAACTCAGGTAAGCGTGAATTCTCTACGATCGCACGTCTTTACTCTGAGGACAAGCGTACAGCTTCACGAGGTGGTGAATATGGCTTCGTCGGACGTGCTTATCTCGACCCAGCCTTCGCTACGGCGGTATTCAATCTAATGGATAAGACCCGTGTATCCCCTATCATCAAGACGGACGAAGGGTATCACATCGCTCAGCTGATCGAGAAGCGCGGTGAGCTCGTGAACTTCCGCCACATCCTCCTCCGTCCAACGGTCGAGGAGAGTGCCATCAAGGCAGCCACAGCTCGTATTGACTCAATCGCTACAGCCGTCCGTGATGAGAAGATCACCTTCGATGTAGCCGCTCAGCTCTATTCGGATGATAAGAATACGCTCAACAATGGGGTCTAATGACCAATACCTCTAACGAGAGCGAGTTCTCTGGATCTCCAAACTTCCGCTACGAGGATCTCCCTCAGGATATTGCGAAGATCGCCTATGAGCTCAAGCCAGGGGAAATCTCTAAGCCCTTCGTCATGCACACCGATAAGGGACTGGAGCAGGTCGCGATCATTCGCATCAAGGAGATTCATCCCAGAGCATATCGCCAATATGAACAGCGACTTCCGTCGTATCAAAGAGATGGCACTGGAGAAGAAGCGCGCCCGAGTCATTGACGAATGGATTCGTGCTCGTCAGAAGCAGACCCACATCGAGATCAACGAGCGCTATCGCAACTGCCACTTCCAATATCCAGGCTGGATCCACGAGGACAAGAAGTAAATGCCTCAGGAGAAGAATCAACGTCTAAGTCTATGTGTAGCTCTTGCCCTCATTGTGATGGGTGGGAGCTACCTAACTTCTCGTGCCTCCTACCGAGGGACGTCACCGACGATGCAGTCACCTCGCCCTGCTAAGGCAGGGACGAGGATTATCCTTGAGCATGCAGATCTGCTGACATACGATGCGGCTCTACAGCCAGGGGTACAGCGCCTTAAGGGTGGTGTCGTCCTGCGTCATGGCAATGCGACCATGACTTGTGATAGCGCCTATCTCAATGAGGACGACCAGGTCTTTGAGGCCTTTGGTGAAGTACACATGGTGCAGGGAGACACCGTACATATGTATTCGCGCTATCTGTACTACGATGGCGTCTCGAAGCTTGCGCGTCTCCGCCATAATGTTCATCTGGCAAATAAGACGACTGACCTCTATACCGATAGCTTAGACTATGACCGTATAGCGGATATAGCCTACTACTTCGAGGGAGGTACGATCACCGATGCGCAGAATACGCTGACCTCAGACTACGGGCAGTTCATCCCAGCTACGAATGATGCTGAGTTCCGGTACAACGTCAAGCTTGTTAATGACAAGACGACGATAACGACGGAGCATCTCTTCTACAATACTCACACACGTATCAGTAGCTATGAGGGGCAGACTCTCATCCAGTCTGACTCTGGGCAGATCGTCTCACAGCGTGGTATCTATGATGTCGGTCGAGACGTGGGGATTCTCCTTGATCGCTCCGAAGTAACCTCGGGTGCCAAGACTCTCATCGGAGACTCCATCTATTACGATGGTATGAGTAAGTTCGGTGAAGCCTTTGGACGTATGGAGCTTTCCGACACAGTACAGAAGGCCATCCTCTATGGGGACTACGGGTATTTCGATGACAAGCGCAACTATGCCTTTGCGACTTCGCGTGCCCACGCCGAAGAGTATTCGCAGAAGGATACGCTCTATGTGTCAGCTGATACACTGGAGCTCATCAGCCTCCCCATCCCAGATCGTCTCCGTCTCGATAGTCTTCGTGTCGCTGCCGCCCAAGAGGGGAAGGCTAAGCCTGACACGATGCAGCGTTACCTACGTGGCTATCGAAACGTACGCGTCTTCCGCCGAGATGCACAGGCTGTAGCCGACTCACTTAGCTACATCTCCATGGACTCTACCCTATCACTCTATGGAAAGCCTATTCTGTGGAGTGAGGAGCGTCAGCTCTCAGGTGATACTACCCACTTCTACTTCCGAAGCAAGAAGCTTGACTATGTAGATGTTCTCGGAAAGGCTCTGGTTGTCGAGCATATTGACAGTGTAGACTACTACAACCAGATGAGTGGCGACAGCTTACGCGCCTACGTCCAGGATAGTACGGTGCGTGAGATCTTGGTTAGTGGCAAGGTCGAATCGATCTACTACATGAAGGAGGAGGGTACCAATGACTACAATGGGCTCAACCGCATGACGAGCTCCACGATGCACGTCCTCCTGGACTCAGGCAAGGTCAAGAAGTCCATTTGGCGAGGTCCCCGTTGAGGGAAAGGCTTATCCTCTGGAGATGGCTTCGGGTCCCGAAGTCAATCGACTTCCCCTCTTTCCAGTGGGCTGCTGATCGCCGCCCCATGCGCAAGGAGGATATCACGACTGTCGGGGACTCCCTTCCCCCCAGCCAACAGCGCTCACGTCCGCTCTCTGACCTGAAGCGCTTCAGCGGAGCCAAGGCTGCACTGGCTGCTTACGAGCCATTCGAGCGAGCAGCTCGCGAAGAAGCGCTTCGCACCGACTCACTGCTGACCCAGTATCGTGCTCTTCGCCCCGAGGAGTACCGCCAGATATACCAGTGCGTCCTTCGCCCCACCAGTGATAGCGGGGCTACCTCCACACCTCAATCGTATTTAAACTACTCATGGGTATACAGACCTTTTTCAAGCAAAGAAGACCTCGACAATTCGAGCACAAGCTCATCTACTGGGATCCCCGAAAGGAAGAACTAGCTAAGCGCGTCGCACGTATCCGTCAAGAGATGATCGAGGCCGGTGAACTCGATCCCGACGCAGAGCTTCCCGAAGCCTTGACGAAGGATGAGGGAGCTGGTAGTAGCTCTGACCTATGACAGTAGCGAGCAGATCCGTGGTGCCTTCATTCACTCGGCTCGCCATCTGAACCGACAGCACAAGCGCGGTATCACGTCTTCCGATAGAGACCAGCTTATCATCAAGCTTATGCTGGCGCTCATGGTCTTAGGCTTAGTCTTCTGGTTCTTCTTCCTGCGATGAGCGATATCATCCGCCTACTCCCCGAGTCCATTGCGAATCAGATAGCAGCTGGTGAGGTCGTACCTGCACCTGCCTATCTCGTCAAGGAGCTCGTCGAGAACTCTATCGATGCTGGAGCCAAGCAGATACAGATTGAGGTCGTCGGCGCAGGGCGCCAGTCCATCTCCGTCACTGATGACGGCAAGGGGATGTCTCCCACCGATGCACGCATGGCTTTTGAGCGTCATGCTACCTCTAAGCTTCAGACGATTGATGACCTACAGCGCCTCTCCACGATGGGATTTCGTGGCGAGGCTCTCGCTGCTATTGCCGCAGTCTGTCAGGTGGAGCTACGCACACGTACTGCTGATCAAGAGGTCGGCACTGAGCTCATCATCGAAGGGGCAAAGGTACGCTCACAGATGCCAGTAGCTTGCTCTCCTGGGACGAGCCTCAAGGCTATGAATATCTTCTACAACACCCCAGGTCGTCGCAAGCACCTTGAGGCCCGTAAGGAGTCCACTGAGCTCATGGAGATCTGGCGCGAGTTCGCTAAGGTCGCCTTAGCTAACCCACAGATCTCGTTCACTCTACGTGGTGCAGGGAAGTACGACAAGATACTCCCAGCAAGTTCTCTCAAGGAGCGCATCATCGACATCGGTGGAGCGAAGCTTTCCCGTGCCCTCATTCCTGTGAGCTACGAGAGTGCCTTCTGCACGATACGCGGCTTCATCGGTACCCCCACTACTTCTCTCAAGCAGGGAGCGCAGCAGTATCTCTTCGTCAATGATCGCTTCATCCGCCATCCCTACTTCCATAAGGCCATCGGCCTGGCCTACGAGAACTTCATCCCTGCAGGCAATCAGCCACAGTACTTCCTTTACTTCACCATCCCAGCCGAGAATATAGACGTTAACATCCATCCACAGAAGACGGATGTTCGCTTCCTCGATGAGTCAACGATCTTCCAAGTCCTGCAGAGCCTCATCCGTGATGCCTTCAGCTCGCACGCTCTGACACCTATCATTGACTTTGAGAATGCCTCTCCTATCGAGATCCCCGCTTACTCTGGCCGCAAGGATGTTCTTCCAGACCTTGATACGGCACTGGGAGCAGAAGCTGTCCTTCAAGCCGAAGGTGGAGCCTCCCTACCCTCGGGCGGAACACGGCTTGGAGGGATACGCCTCGGAGCCACTCGTGCAAGTGCGCTCCCCAAGGAGCCCGAGATTAGTTGGGATGACCTTGGAGAGCACTTCGACAGCATGACGCCCTCGACGATGCAGACACCTCTCTTTGAGGAAGAGCCCGAGGAGCCACAGAGCCATGGCATACGACTCTCACAGGCAGGGTCACTACGTACGCGCCCCACACTACCCTCGTCACTACTACTCTATCAAAGTCGCTATGTCATCACGACACTGGGCGATGCACTCGCCTTCATTGACCTGACACGCGCTCTACTGCGTGTCACTTATGAGCAGTATCGAGCTGACCTCAGTGCGCACAGCTACCATGTCGAGCAGCCCCTCTTCCCCGAGGTGCTGGAGTTCGCTCCTCAGGAGCTCCCGACAGCACTTACTCTGATGGAAGAGCTACGTCATGCAGGCTTTGACTTCGGAGACTTAGGTGATGGACACTTCTCCATAGTAGAAGCCCCCCTCCTTCATCTCACGCGATGCCACAGGCTTCGTCCGTCTGATCGTAGCTGATAGCTTAGATACGCATCGTGAAGGAGCTGACTACGTACAGACATTCTTAGCTGAAGCTGCGGCTGAATCTGAAGCACTCCAACGTCCCCTACCGCAGGATGACGAAGGGCTCGAGCAGCTGATCCGTGACCTCTTCCAGAGTAGTGATCCCTACTTCACGCCCTCTGGCAAGCCAATCATCACGCGCCTCACGGAGCCAATGGTTGCCAACTTCTTCAACTAAAGTGAAGCCTCACCTTCCACATAGTAGCCCCACTCAGTCTCGTACTAAGTGGGGCTTTATACTTTGTACGAAAGAGAGAGAACTTTCGTGTCACTATCTCTAAAAAGAGGATACCTCTCCCATTCCATACATCTGAATCAATAGAGATAAGATCCTATCCTATAGAAGCTTTTGCGTACACCAATAAGGGCATAAAATATGACCAGTACTGGTCACTCATCCGACCAGTACTACTTCGACTCTTGACCAGTACTGGTTGCATAATGTCACCAGTACTGGTTCGCTCGGTGACCAGTACTGGTCACTTTAGGAAGGTCCGCAAGACCATACACTATCCCTCTTTAGTCCACACTATCAGAGCACTAACAATGCGTCTATACTCCGACCTGAGGGACTGGCCCGATGAGTAGAGTGTACAAGTCTAAAATTAGGCGCTTGACACTGCCATCTACCCCTTAATTTGTTGTATCTTTGAGCTGTCTAAAAGCAGATACATCTACACAACATATAACTAAGCTGTAAGCTACAAATCACATCATCCCCAATGAACAACAACCAACTAATGACCCGTGCTGCTGACAACATCCGCATCTTGGCAGCCAGCATGGTCGAGCGAGCTAAGAGCGGTCACCCAGGTGGAGCCATGGGCGGAGCAGACTTCGTCAACGTCCTCTTCTCGGAGTTCCTCATCTTCGATCCCGATACACCTACGTGGTCTGGCCGTGACCGTTTCTTCATGGACCCTGGGCACATGTCTCCCCATGCTCTACGCCCAGCTGGCCCTCCTCGGTCGCTATTCAATGGAGGAGCTGCAGCAGTTCCGCCAGTGGGGTAGCCCTACGCCTGGGCACCCTGAGGTCGATGTCCTGCGTGGTGTAGAGAATACCTCGGGCCCTCTCGGCCAAGGTCACACCTTCGCCGTAGGGGCAGCCATCGCAGCTAAGTTCCTCGCTCACCGTCTTGGCTGGGTCATGAGTCAGACGATCTACGCCTATATCTCCGACGGGGGGATACAGGAAGAGATCTCTCAGGGGGCTGGTCGTATCGCTGGACACCTTGGGCTTGACAACCTCATCATGTACTATGACGCCAATAATGTCCAGCTCTCTACCACCGTCGAGGAGGTTGACAGCGAAGATGTAGCTGCTAAGTACAAGGCTTGGGGATGGCACGTCATCGAGATCGATGGTTGCTGTCCCGAAGCGATCCGTAAGGCTCTTCGCGAAGCTAAGGCTACGGTAGGTCAGCCTACCCTCATCATCGGCAAGACCATTATGGGTCGTGGTGCTGTAGGTCCTAATGGGGAGAACTATGAAAACCGTGTCAATACACACGGTCAGCCCCTCTCGGCTGCGGGAGCCTCTATCGAAGCCACGATCAAGAACCTCGGTGGTGATCCCGAAGCTCCCTTCCAGATCTTCCCCGACGTACAGGAGCTCTACGCAGCACGTCTTCAGGAGCTTCGTGAGCTGGCTAAGGCTCGCAAGCAGGAGGAGAAGACTTGGCGTGAGGAAAACCCCGATCGTGCAAGCAAGCTCGATCGCTGGTTTGCTGGCGAAGCCCCTGCTGTAAATTGGAAGAGCATCGAGCAGAAGCCTAATCAGGCCACGCGTGCAGCCTCTGCCACCGTCCTCAGCGCACTGGCTGAGCAGGTAGAGAATATGATCGTAGCTTCAGCAGACCTGTCGAACTCCGATAAGACCGATGGCTTCCTCAAGAAGACCCGTGCACTGGCACGAGGTGACTTCGGTGGGGCTTTCTTACAGCCAGGTGTAGCTGAGCTCACTATGGCTTGCCTCTGTATCGGTATGGCTCTTCATGGTGGTGTCATCGCGGCCTGCGGTACCTTCTTTGTCTTCTCTGACTACATGAAGCCCGCTATCCGTATGGCAGCCCTCATGGAGCTCCCAGTGAAGTTCGTCTGGTCGCATGATGCCTTCCGTGTCGGTGAAGATGGTCCTACGCACGAGCCCGTAGAGCAGGAAGCACAGATCCGTCTGATGGAGAAGCTCCAGAACCACCATGGCGTTGACAGCGTACGTGTACTCCGCCCCAGCGATGTCGAGGAAACGACCATCGCATGGCGTATGGCTATGGAGAACACGCACACTCCCACAGCACTCATCCTCTCTCGCCAGAACATCAATGATCTGCCCGCTCCCGAAGGGAAAAGCCGTAAGGAGGCTGCCGAAGCTGCTACACGCGGTGGCTACATCGTACTTCGTGACGAGAACCCTGAGGTCGTACTCATCGCAAACGGTAGTGAGGTGTCTACGCTCGTCGAGGGTGCCGCCCTCCTTCGCAAGGATGGTATTCGTCTGCAGATCGTAGCTGTACCCAGCGAAGGTCTCTTCCGTCGCCAGAGCCAAGAGTATCAGGATGAAGTCCTCCCTCGAGGTATTCGTCGCTTCGGTCTCACCGCAGGTCTCCCCGTAACCCTTCAGGGGCTCGTCGGTGACAATGGTGCCATCTGGGGGCTCAGCTCCTTCGGATTCTCGGCTCCCTACAAGGTACTGGACGAAAAGCTCGGCTTTACTCCAGACCATGTCTACAAGGAGGTCAAGGCACTGCTTAGCAAGTAATCACTACCCAACGACTACAGTACAACGACAATGAATAAGATCGGTATCTGCTCCGACCACGCAGGCTATGAGGTCAAGGAGCTGGTCAAGTCATTACTCATCGCACGTGGCCTCGAGGTGAAGGACTTTGGTTGTCCTTCACCCGAGCGCTGCGACTATCCTGACTATGCCCACCCCATGGGGCAGGCTATTGAGTCCGGAGAGCTCACCCGTGGCATATCCGTTTGCGGATCAGGCAATGGGATCTCAATGGTCATGAACAAGTACTCTAAGGTACGTGCTGCCCTCTGCTGGGATGTCGAGTTGGCAAAGCTCGCTCGTGAGCATAACGATGCGAACGTCCTCTCTATCCCTGCACGCTTCGTCAGCGAAGAGCAGGTCAAGGCTATCCTCGCAGCTTTCCTTGATACCCCCTTTGAGGGTGGTCGTCATGAAGCACGTGTAGCCAAGATCCCCATCAAGCATTAGTCATCTTATCCCTTTTCAGTATATCTCTACAGCATATCGCTCCCATCATCTATGTCACATTTCTTCCGTAGAGAGTTCACCTTTGACCGCATAGCACGGATGCTCGTGCTCTCTGTCCTTATACTCTTGATCTATGTGGCGGTGCAAGCGATCTGGAGCATTATCCTACCCTTCCTACTGGCTGGTATCTTCGCCTATGTGATGATGCCGCTGGTACGATTCTTCCAGTATACACTACGCCTGCGCTCAAGAGGGCTGTCAGTCATCCTGACATTGCTCCTCTTGGGTGCAGTCGTTTACCTTGCGGTAATCTTTATCATACCATCAATCAATGCGGAGATAGAGAAGACCCTCCAGTGATCTCCGGCTATAGCAGTGGACAGGATATCCTGACGATGATCCTACCACGCAATATCCGCAACTATCTCAATGGGGGACTCCGCTGGGGAAACTTCCCACAGCACCTGTCTTTTGAGAAGGTCTTGGAGAACGTTAAGCTCCTCCTCGATCAGGTCGGTGGGATTATCAATAGCACCCTCTCAATATTCTCTTGGGGGCTTGTCTTCCTCATCGGCTTTATCTACTTCGTATTCATCCTACTGGACTTCGAGAATCTTGCTCGTGGCTTCATCAGCCTCTTCCCTAAGACACTCCGCCCTACGATCCGTACGATCAGCATGGATCTGGATCGCTACATGAATAACTACTTCCGCGGTCAGGCTCTCATCGCCATAAGCGTAGGTATTCTCCTCTCGATAGGGTTCAATATCATTGGTCTTCCCTTAGCCACAGCTATGGGGATCTTTATTGGGATCCTCAACTTCATCCCCTATATGCAGGCACTGGGTATCATCCCACTCGGGTTGGCCAGCCTGCTGATGGCTGCACAGACGGGTGAGAATGCCTTCGTCTGTATGCTCCTTGCCTATGGGGTCCTGATGATCGTACAGATTATCCAGGATATGATCATCGTCCCGCACATCATGGGACAGACGATGGGTATGCGCCCCTCACTCATTCTCTTGGTCCTGTCTATCTGGGGCTACCTCCTGGGTTTCTTCGGGATGCTCATTGCGCTGCCCATTACTATGTTCATCTACTCGCTGTACATGCGCTACGTCCTCCAAGATGAGGAGTACATCGAGCAAATGCGCCTCCAGGAGGAAAAGCGTAAGGCTAAGCAAAGCCGCCGCAAAAAGCGTGGAGCGATAGAAAGCGAATCAACGACGTCAGACAAGTAGATGGCTCTCTTCTCTTCAGCTACTACCTTCCTCTCTCGAGGGCTCTCTCGAGGTGATAAGGAAGGGACACGACGTGTCTCTGCCCTACTTCGTTTGACGACGATTGGAGTGGCACTGAGCCTCTCAGTGATGCTCCTATCGGTCACCATCATCTTAGGTTTCCATCGACAGATCCATGAGTTCGCCTTTAGTCAGACAGGGCATATCAGCCTCAATGGCTATGGGAGCAACTGGAAGACCTCCACGACTCCTGTCTATGTATCTCCAGAGCTACTCTCCTTCCTAAGAGAAGAGAAGGGGGTCTCTTCCGTCTCGCCTCTCATCCAGCAGGCAGGGCTTCTCAAGACAGAGGGAGACTTCTCGGGCATTCTTCTTTATGGGATTGACTCCACCTTCCATAGTCGCTACTTCACCGAGCAAGTAAAGTCGGGGATACTCCCCTCTTTCTCTGAGAGCGAATACAGTCGCCCACCAATCGTCCTGCCCTCACATGTGGCACGGCGCATGAACTATAAGGTAGGTGATGCCGTGCGTATCTACTTCTTTGGAGAGAAGATGCGGGTACGCGTCTTTGAGCTTCAGGCAATATATGAGTCGACAGGCTTAGAGCTTTCCCCCCGCCCTCTGCCCAATTTCCTCCCTACAGCGTCTCAATCATTGGGATGAGAATACCTACAGTCGACTGATCATCATGCTGCAAGATCCCGACGCAGCCTATCCAACGCTGGAGCATCTCATCTCCACTCTTCAGGCACGTCCAGATCTTATCGGCGAAGAGAACTATGGTCTCAACCTCGGTCAGGAGCTACAGCCTGAGCTCTTCAATTGGCTTGCCTTCCTCGACACGAATGTCTATGCGCTTCTCTCGCTGATGGTACTCGTAGGAGGCTTTGCAATGATCACAGGGCTCATCATCATCGTGCTTGATAAGAGTAAGCAGATCGGTATCTAAAGGCTCTTGGAGCGACAAATAGACAGCTCAGACAGACTTTCCTTCAGATAGCAGCTCGTCTCATCCTACGTGGGATCTTCTGGGGGAATGCAATTGCTCTCGTGCTGAGTCTCGCACAGCGTCACTTCAAGATCATCAAGCTTAACCCAGCGAACTACTTCACCGACTCCGTGCCCATCCACTTTGACCTTCCACTCTGGATCGCTATCAATGTCGGGACACTCATCGTGATTCTCCTCATGGTATTAGTTCCTGCAAGCTTAGTAAGCAGAATCCATCCCGCAGAGAGTATGCGTATGGATTAGCACTTTGTAATCGCCCCGTCCGTAGCAAGTATGATGCTACAGACGGGGCGATTTACTTTGTCTTGCCAGCCTTAGTAAGGCTGGATCGCTACTACTTAATAGGAAGAGCTACGTCGGTATAGAGCTCGACGTCGGATCGCTGACGGAAGATATAGGCAGCAGGATAAGCTTCTGCCTCGGGAGCTTGCTCTACGATATGCTGCAAGATAGGAGCTTTCTTCTCGCCAGTCGCATGGAAGAGGATGCGCTTTGCTGCAAGAATCGTCGGTCCAGTCATTGCGATGCGTGGCTGTCCCTTTGGGCTTATCCCGACGGCATAAGGTGCTTCCTCCGTGAGGAGCTCCATCTGATGCGGGAAGATAGATGACGTATGACCGTCTTCTCCCAAGCCTAAGAGTACAATATCAAAGACGGGAAAAGCACCATCAAATGGAAGCTCCGAGCCCACAAGCCAGCAGTAATCCTTTGCTTCGCGCTCTGGGAGCTTCTCTCCTGCGATACGATGCACCTGATCCTGTGGAATGGGTACATGACGAAGGAGTGTTGCCTCGGTCATACCATAGTTGCTCTCGGGATCTGTAGGTGGTACGCAGCGCTCATCTACCCAGTAGAGATGGACACGTGACCAATCTACGGCGCTACGTAGAGGCTCTTCGGCGAGCAACTCAAAGAGTAATCGGGGCGTAGAGCCTCCAGAGAGCGCGATATGTACCCAGCCAGCCTGCGAAGGCTTCACGAAGGCCGTCTCAGCTACAGCTCGTGCGACAGCCTCGGGGGAAGGATAATGATGGTAGATCATAGTTCGCAGTAGAGCTCCGAGTGAGTAAGATTGCGGCAGGGATTCGTCCAGCTGTGCTCACGCCCGATGATTAAGTCGCTCTGCTTTGGTCCCCATGTGCCGGCAGGATAGCCATAAAGCGGGAAGTCTTCCTCCTTCCAGAGATCGAGGATCGGATCAAAGAAGCGCCAACTCATCTCTACAGCGTCACTACGTGTGAATAGAGTCGGATCACCCAGCATACAGTCCTCGAGCAAACGTGAGTAAGCATCGCCCGAAGCTAAGCCACCCATCTGCTGGTCATAGGTAAAGTCCATGGAGACCTTCTTGACTTCGAAGCCAGAGCCTGGGACTTTCGCAGCGAACTTCAAGGAGATCCCCTCGTTCGGCTGAATGCGAATCACCAGCTGATTGGGGACGGTGCTACCATCAGCTGTAGCAAATACGCGGTGAGGTGTAGGCTTAAAAGTGCACGACGATCTCGGTGACCTTGGTCGGCATCATCTTACCTGTGCGGATATAAAAAGGTACTCCCTGCCAGCGCCAATTGTCAATGTAGAGCTTCATGGCGACGAAGGTCTCCGTTCGGCTATCAGAAGCGATCTTATCTTCCTCACGATAGGCACGCTGATGCTCTCCCTTCCACTCGCTCTCTGTATATTGTCCGCGGACGACACGGCGACGGATCTCCTCGGGAGTCATTGGGCGGAAGGACTGATATACCTTCACGACCTCGTTGCGAAATAGATCAGCGTTGAACTGCACAGGTGGTTCCATAGCAGTAAGAGCTACAAGCTGTGCCAGATGATTCTGCACCATGTCGCGCAGAGCACCCGTCTGATCGTAGAATCCACCTCGACTCTCGATACCCATATTCTCTACTGCCGTGATCTCCACACGCTCGATGTAGTTGCGATTCCAGAGAGGCTCGAAGATACCATTAGCAAAACGCAGCGCCATGATATCCTGTACCGTCTCCTTTCCGAGGAAGTGATCGATACGATAGAGCTGATGTTCGTGGAAGGACTTGCGGTAGATCTCGTTCAGCTCTCTTGCTGACTGGAGGTCATAGCCGAAGGGCTTCTCGATGACGATACGTCGGATCGCCGAGGGCTCACCATTAGCATCCTCTTCTCCCTCTTCGTTGAGTCCGACTGAAGCCAAGTGCTGTGGGATCACACCATAGAGAGAAGGCGGCGTAGAGAGATAATAGATGTAGTGCCCTGGATTATTGATTCGCTCGTCAAGCGCCTTGAGATGCTCACGGAGCTTAGGATATTCCTCGGCAGAAGCAGGGTCCATCGGGAGGTAATACACTCCTGAGAGGAACTGCTCGGCAAGAGAAGCGTCGTACTCTCCCTCGCTGAGGTAGCGCTGAAGAGCTTCGTCGAGGTGCTCGCGATAAGCTACATCCGAGTATTCCGTACGCCCAAGTCCGAGGACACTGAAGCGAATGGGGAGCTTATCTTGCTTGAAAAGCTGATAGAGCGAGGGGATGAGCTTACGCTTTGTCAAGTCACCTGACCCGCCGAATATCACAAGGACGAGACTCTCGGGCAGATGATGCTGCATGGTCTGTGGCATATTCTCGGGGGGACTATACATTATACGTGGTCGAAGAGGTATCACTTCCGTGACCCGTCCAATTTTCGTGGAAGAATTCTCCACGAGGACGGTCGGTACGCTCAAAGGTGTGTGCGCCGAAATAATCTCGCTGCGCCTGCACGAGTGAAGCCGGAAGGCGACGCGTCGTCAGTGATGTGAAGTAGCTAAGAGCTGAAGAGAAGGCAGGAACTGGGCAGTCCGAGAGCAGCGCCTTAGCGATGGTCTCGCGCCAAGAAGGGCGAGCAGCCGTGATCTCCTGCTGGAAGTACGGAGCTAAGAGCAGGTTCTGCAGGCTGGGATCAGCTTGGTATGCCGAGGCAATATCGTTGAGGAAGGCCGAACGGATGATACATCCGTTGCGCCAAATACGTGCGATGGAGGCCAGATTCAGCTCCCATCCACGAGCCTTTGATGCTTCGGAGAGGAGCGAGAAGCCTTGTGCGTAGGAGACGATCTTCGATGCGTAGAGGCTTTGCTCAAGAGCATCGACGTCGCTGTCACCGAAGGCGGGGCGGCTTGTTGCTTGCGAGGGGGCGTAGAGTGCAGCTGCTTCGTGGCGCAGGTCTACTGTGGAGGAGAGGCTTCTCTCATAGACTGCCGTCGCGATAAGCCCCAGAGGCTGGCCGTACTCGAGGGAGTTGATGACCGACCACTTGCCAGTCCCCTTCTGCCCTGCAGCATCGAGGATCTTGTCGATAAGGTATTCGCCCTCGGCATCACGATGACGAAGGATCTCGGCTGTGATCTCTACGAGGTAGCTACGTAGCTTCCCTTCGTTCCAGCGAGCAAAGATTGCGCTCATCTCATCGTTAGTCTTGCCACCGATGTGGCGGAGATAAGCGTAGGCATCAGCTATGAGCTGCATGTCGCCATACTCGATACCGTTGTGCACCATCTTGACGAAGTGGCCAGCACCACCTTTACCTACCCAGGCGCAGCAAGGAGTCCCGTCCTCGGCCTTAGCTGCAATGCGGGAGAAGATCGGCTCAATGCTGGACCAAGCTTCTTCAGCACCGCCAGGCATGATGGCAGGACCGTTCAGAGCACCCTCTTCACCGCCCGAGATACCACAGCCGACGAAGTAGATCCCGCGATTACGTAGCTCAGCTTCTCGACGCTCAGAGTCTTCCCAATTTGAGTTTCCTCCGTCGATGACGATATCACCTGGCTCGAGATGTGGCAGGAGTGCCTCGATGACGTAGTCGACGGGCTTGCCGGCTCTGATCATCATCATGATCTTACGTGGACGCTCAATGCTCTCGACGAAGGGCTTGATTTCGGTGAAGCCAAGGAAGTTCTTCCCTGCGCCACGACCTTGAAGGAAGCGCTCCACGACGGTGGCTTCGGCACCTTCTGCACGGTTGTAGACGGAGACTTGAGAGCCATTGCGCTCCATGTTGAGGGCGAGGTTCTCGCCCATGACTGCAAGGCCGATGAGGCCGATATCTGATCTCTTGTTCATTTGCTTTGTGCTGGGAAGGCCCCATGAGCTCGCCTCGCGCGGACCTCACTTGGGGCGATGGATGTACTTCTAAAACACCCGACTCGAGAGTGAAGGTTTAGGCGCACCCAAGCCAAGGAGCTTCCCAGTGTGATTACCTTGAGATGGCTTCGGAAGTATCTCCACTTTATACGGGAAATCACTGCACTTCAGACAGGATGTAATTCGCTCACCTTCAGGAAGTAATTGCACTTCCTCTCGGATATACCTCTACTTCCTCTGAAAAGTAGAGGTATTTTTGATCGAAAGTAGAGGTATTTCCGAAAGGAAGTAGAGGAACTTTCGGAGAGAAGTAATATAATTTCTGACTGAAAGTAATATAACATTTGACCGAAAAGTAATATAACATTTGACCGAAAGTAATATAACATTTGGCCGAATGTTATATAACATTTGCCAGCCCCTTCAGACACCGCGCTACAAAAGGGAAGTAGAAGCCTCCTCGAAGCCCCTTATTTCCTAATCACTTTCGGGTATAGATAGCGGAAAATATCACTACTTAGGGGGATGGATAGGCCTTCGCAATCAGTCTATCTTTGTAACCCATTCAGTTATAGATCCACGTATGCGCTGTAAGCACACCTATATCTTCCTCCTTCCTTCGCTGTTTAGCGGGCTAGCTTCACTCAAGGCTTTGCCCAAAGCGTGAGCGATAGCCTTGCCCAAGATCATCGGGTAGAAGACGTCGTCGTCACAGGCACTCAGACGCCCCGCACACTGAAGAAGCTCCCCATCATCACCCGTATCATCTCACGTACTGAGCTGGATCGCCTCGCACCACGCTCTGCTGCCGACGCCCTGCAAATGAGTTTGCCTGGGATCAACGTCACGGCACACGGCGCTCAGTATCGTGTCTCGGTCCAAGGCTTCTCAGGCGATCACGTCCTCTTCCTTGTCGACGGCGAGCGACTGACCTCGGAGGGCAATGGAGTGGTGGATCTTAACCGCATCGATATGGCCAATGTCGAGCGTATCGAGCTGATTAGTGGCGCAGCTTCGGCTCTGTACGGGTCGAACGCTATAGGTGGCGTCATCAACTTCATCACGCGCCGTGCTCAGCACAAAGAGGAGCTCTCGGCGACCTTTGACCACAGTAGCGAGGGCGTCACGAGATACAGCGCGTCGGGGCAAATCGTACGTGGCTCCTTCAGCTCGATGACCTCCATCAGCTACATCGACCAAGCAGCCTACAGCGTAGCCACACAAGGTGAGCGACCTGAGACCACTCCCGTCATGGGCAGCAAGAGCCTCAATCTCTCTCAGCGTCTACGCTACCGCACATCAGACTTACGACGCGAGCTGACGGGCTATATTCGCTACGGCTATCGTGACCAAGATGGCGATGGACTTAGCCGTAATAAGTACCTCAGTCATTCGCTGGGAGGGCAGGCTTATCAGGCATTTGGCGAGCTGCACAACTTGCGCCTCGACTACAATCACGAGCTCTACAACCGCGATAATTTCCTCTCCGTAAGCAAGGAGCGAACACCTATCTTCCACTTCACGGGCAATACCGTGCGCCTGCAGTATAACTTCGGCGCCGAAGAGAAGACACCCGTCCTCATCAATGCAGGTATCGAGCTCTACCACGAGCGTCTCCGCAGTGAGCGATTCACTACAGCCGCCACACGACACCAAGCTACAGCCGGCACGCTCTACGGGCAGGCCGAATGGCATCTGGTGCCCAAGCTCTCGTTTGTCACGGGATTTCGCCTCGATAGACACTCCAGCTTCGGCGCACACTTCTCGCCGCGCGCTTCGGTACTCTATCAGTTGGGGCGCGTAAGGCTCCGCACTTCCTATGCAGAAGGCTTCCGTGCACCGTCGATCAAGGAGCAGTTCATGGACTGGGATCACTTTGGTATGTTCTTCATCAAGGGCTCAGATCACCTGCGTCCCGAGGTAAGTCGGATGCTAAGTTTCTCCCCGAGTGGCAGACCTCGCACTTGAGTCTGACGGGTATCGCTTCGTACAATGTCATCTCCAACCAAATAGGCACGCTGATGACCAAGAGTACGAACACCTATCACTATACGAATGTGAGCGAACGTAGCCGACTCCTGAACCTGCAGACAAGCCTTCGCGTGCGCCTTCCTTTTGGACTGACGTTCAATGGTGACTACAGCTACATCTACGACTTCTCCAGAGCTGAGAGCCGCGCCAATGGTCAGCCCTTCGCTCCTCTTCGTCCGCACAACTACACTGCAGCGCTTTCCTACGAGACCAAGACGGGGAGTGACTGCGATCTCACCGCAACCTACGCTCTGCGTGGAGCAGGAAGTGTGACGCTCAGCGAGCTGGACGAGACGACGGGTAAGTATTCCTACTTCGAGCACGAAGGCTATCTCCTCTCCCGCATGAGTGTCTCGGCACGCTATAAGCATCGACTCACGATCACTGTCGGAGCAGATAATCTCTTCGACTACCACCCGACGCAGGTCAATATCACTGGGAGTCTCTCACCAGGTCGCACATTCTTCTCCTCGCTCACCTATAACCTCTGAGGCATATAAGCGCAGGAAGACGGAGCACTTTGCATATCTTTGCTCCTGATATGAACGCTTATCCTACCGCATCTACCCCACGTCTGTGGGTCTTTAACCCTGGTCACGAAGAAGCCCTAAGCTTCTCTCGGGAGAAGCGCTACACACTCTCCAAGGAAATCCGATGGATGCGCCACGAGCTCTCACCGCTCTTGCGCCTCTTAGCTTCTGGAGAAGACCTCATCTATGCACCAGCTTCGCCCGATGGGATACCAGCACGCCTGCTGAATGCTGAGGGAGATGACCTCCCGGCTGGATGTGATCTCCCCGCTGAGCTGAGTGTCGTCCTCTGGGGACTGGATGATCATATCGTGAGAGAGCTAAGAGAATGCCCGCTCTTCCCCTCTACTACCCTACTCTTTCCGCCCATCACACCGAGCTATCTACGGCTCAGTCACCGACGTGCCAGCTATGATCTGCTGGCTTACTTAGTCAGTGAGCTCGGCTATCCCAGAGATCTCCTCCCTCGTTGGATCGAAGCGGGAGTAGACAAATCAGATACTGAGCTACGACTGCGTGCCGCTATCGAGGGGATCAAATCCCGTCCCTTGGGTGATCCTACTCGTGTCCTCATCAAGCGTCCTTATAGTTCCTCGGGTCGTGGAGTATTTCCGCTCCCCCTTCCCCTGCAGGAGAAGCACCTAGAAGCGCTTGTCGGGTGCTGTACGCGAAGTGGAAGCATCAGCATCGAGCCTTACCTCGAGGTCATCGATAATTGGGCGCTTGAGTACACACGAAGTGAAAGCGGCGAGGTAAGCTTCTTCGCCCTATCCCATTTCGATACACTCCCCTCGGGACGTGCCTATCTTGGCAACATACTCACATCGCCCGAAGACCTGTGGGAGCGACTTACTTCGCTCATGAGTGAAGAAGCTCTGCTCGCTCTCATCAATGCCCAGTGTACGTGGCTCGAGGAAGAGCTCTCCGACTCTCAGTACACAGGCTATATCGGCATCGACCTCTTCTTCTACCGCGATGGGGAGAGTCTGCGCCTTCATCCTTGTGTGGAGATCAACCTCCGAACAACTATGGGCGTACTCGCGCACTTCGCCTACGAGCAATACGTACCAGATGGCCGCAAAGGTGTCTTCCGTCTCGAGCGAGGACCACGCCAGCAGCCGAGTCAAAGCATTATACCGCTCCTACTGACAAGTAGTGAAGCTCACTTCTCCGCCTATATCGAGCTGGAGAAATAAACTGATCCCCCTTGGTCATCTGCAGATAAGCCAAGGGGGATCACTGTATATATACGTAGCGCGCTACGGCGTGCGCCTTAGTAAGCTATATCGATAGCTGCGGGGAAGAGACGCTCGGGGTCGAAGAAGCGTGAGCAGCTCTCTACGAGATGCGACCAGTCAGCCTTCACCATCCCCGAATAGACCTGCTGCCCATTGACTAAGACTCGGACAGGCTTGCTAAGATCAAGAAGCTCGGGGCTGAGGTAGACTCGGAGCTTTCCACCCTTAGCAGGCTCATAAACCTTATCGTAGAGGAGGACGAGATGGAAGTCCGTGTACCAATCACTGACCTTCTTCTCTATGTACTTCACTGTGTTGATCTTCAGATCCACAGTATTCCCCATAATATCTTCCTGGTAGTAAATGCGCTCCTTATCTTTAGGGCGCTCGAGAGGTGCAAGGTTATAGCATCCCTTACGATAGACTCCGTCCATGGGATAGTCTTCCCAGTTGACATGCTTTGGCTGAGGAGTGCGTACGTGCTGTGACAGATAAGGCGTCGTATGCTGATAAGGTATAGCGTGACCATACTTTGGGATGATGTCGATGAAGTGCTTGTAGAAGCCTGGGTATTGTGCAGCTAAGCGCTGAAGTGCATCACGCGTGTAGCCCGTCAATTCGCTGCGGTGGAACTGAGTATCATTGTATCCCGTGCGAAGTGAGAAAGCTACGTGCTGGAGGTTCTCTACCGGAGCATTGATAAGAGGTTCACCGCCTGCCATAGGTCCAGCTCCAGCGAGATAGTCCGCATAGTATGATGCTAAGCGCTGTGAGCCATATCCGCCCTCAGATATCCCAAAGAAGTAGATGCGCTTCGGATCAATCTGATCAGAGAGGAAGGCTTGACGTAGGAGTTCTCCCACGCTTCGAGCTTCGACTTCTGCCACCAGCGATAGAGTTGACCATCCGCTACGCCTTCACCATTAGGTATCTGTGGGATGAAGTAGGCGGAGGGGCTGTCCTGAAAAGAGAGAGCCAACGCCAAACCTGTAGACCATTCCCCCTTCTTCTCCCCCGATCCATGCAGATAGAGATAGAGCGGATAGCCTGCTTCAGGCTTGTCTCCCTTCGAGCCGTAGTAGAAAGGCATCACAGCCTGATAGCTTTGCCCATTATACATCTCTGGAGTTAGCAGCCAGCTATGAGCAGAGCTCTCCTTGGATAGAGGTGTAAGCGTAGGTAACTTATCCTCACTGAGTGATTTATTCGCTTCAGCCCAGAGACGCCATACCTGCGTACGCGCCTTCTTAATATCCTCAAGTGAGAGGGAAGAGATAGGTAAAGTTTCCTCCCGGCCAGAGAGAGTCGAGGCAAAGTACTTCCGCACTGTCTCATCGCTGGCGCGTACAGTGGGAGTACTTGGAGTCACAGGTGGCTGAGCCTTCTCGGGCTCGGGGACAGTACGAGCAGCAGAAGCGCCACAGCTGGAGAGCGTCCCTAAGGTAAAGCAAAGGAGGTAAGTTAGTAGTTTCATCGAAGTGAATAGGATAGGTAATAGTTGCGTGAGTAGATAGGAGCTTAGTACACTCCTTTGTATCGAGATGGTGTCAGCCGCTTATCATAGAAGTACAGGCAGAGATCCATCAGGTCAAGTGTGAGGCGTGGAGCGACCTGCTTATCGAGGCCTCTGACGAAGCGACGCCAGCGAGGGCTGGGCGTATAGAGTGCGACAGCAAGCGTCGGGGAGGTGGAGATACATTGGCTGAGAAGCTGCTCCAATGCGTCCCGTTCGGGCAGGTATTCGCAGATCAGAAGATCACAGCAGGGAAGGCTCACGCCTTGCAGTTCGTCCACCGAGAGCACATAGATCGCTTCGGTATAACCCGTATGGCGGAGATAATCGGGTAATAGGCTCGTCGTAGGCTGAGAGGTCACGACGAGGATATTCTTTGCCTCCAGCTCGTGAGCCGCACGGAAGAGTAGCTCCAGCGTACGCGCTCGATGGATAGGAGGGCAAGTCTTCGCATCCTTTCTACGGCGCTTTACCTCGCCACGAAGCTCTTCGAAGCAGTAGTATGGGCGACGATTTCGTACGACTCGTGTGATGAAGTGGAAGGCAAAGGGGGAATGAACGCCGTCCCCACGGCGGTTGATGAGTAGGCGCTTGGAGTATCGTAGGCGTCGGACAACCCCACGAAGCGTGATAGGAGACTTCATCTCAGCTTAGAGAGCAGGTGTCTTATCCTGCGGGATCTCCTGCAGATAGCGGTAGAGGATGAAGAGGTAGAGAGTCACGACAGGCAGGATGATGACCGTGGCCAGCTGCAGTGTCACAGCATTCACAGCCGCGAGAAGAAGCACGATACCAAGTGCACAGAGGAGCGTGTAGAAGTGCCCCTTCGTGCGCGTCCACGACTCTCGGAAGGAAGCAAAGATGCCCGCTTTACCATCGAGGTAAAGCATAGGTGCTAAGAAGCAGCGATTCAGGAAGTAAAAGCCTGGCACAAAGAAAAGCACTAAGCCCACACCAGCCCCCAAGCCAAAAAGTAGCGCCAGAAGTACAAAGCCTGCAAAGTGCTTGAGACGGGCTACACGAGTACGCGCGGGATAAGCGTCGCCAGCGAAGAACTTCACCACCTGCATAAGGAAGAGGTAAGTCAAGATCCCATTCAGCGTCCCAACTACCAGCGGAAGATAGGAAGCCAGAGAAGAGGATGAAGCATGGCCAGAGAAGAGCATATACCCCAGTGCCCCCAGCGTGAGAAGGCTGATGATGAGGGGATAGCGATAGAGGGACTTATTCTGCTTGAGGAGCTGCCAAGCCTGACGCAGGGCAGCAAGATGCTCAAAGCGAGGAAGAGGATACTGCATATATAATATGGTAGTACTAAGCGAAGCAAGATACTGCGACCAGCCTCTGAGCGGCCAGTCCTTTGAGGAACAAATATACGTATTCCGAGGCGTTTCCCGACCGCCCAGCCAGCACCCTTCACCATACATAAGCATCCCTCCATCGCTCTCTCGCAAATATCACTGATTGCCCAGTAGAGAAATTCATCACTTATCGCTCTACACACAAGCAAGTTACCATAGAGGATAGCTGCGACTTATAGAGACACCTCAAATCAACCAGTACTGGTCACCGATCGGACCAGTACTGGTCGCATAATGTAATGAGTACTGGTCAGCACGCCAACCAGTACTGCTCGCTTTCGTGACCAGTACTGGTTCGTTTTCCCTCCCTATATAGGCCTTATCTCCAGACAAATATGGAGCATCTATTCTACAAGCCCAAAGGATTCACGATAAAGCACGCCCCTCTTGGTATGCTGAAACAAAAAGAGCCCCCTTCACCACACGGGCAAAGGGGGCTCTTCTTACCTGGGTCAAGCTATCTCAGAGTTATATACTGGATATCTCCAGCCTTGAAGGTAAAGAGAATATCCTTGAAGCTCGGGAGACCATAGTCAGCAGGTGCATTATTGCTGAAGCCATACTTCTCAGAGGGGATATAGCCATTGAAGTCGAGGGTCTTATTCCCATTGACGTCTTGGAAAAGGCTGATACCATAGGAACCCTCGGGGAGGTCAATGAGGACTGTCTTAGTGAGAGAGTCAACCTTTGCCATAGCTGTCTTGTAGGGGCTCTGGGGATAGCTCTCCGCTGAACTGTAGATGGCGATGAGTAGCTCTCCCTTGGAGTTCATGCGCCTCCTGTGCTTGCAGAGGCACACTGCTGACGAGAAGGAAGAAGATACTTAGGATGAAGCTTCTATACATGTGTTGCTGGTATTAAGAAGCTTGCAGGCTGGATGACTACCTCAGCTTGATACTCATCTCAGTGTCTTCGCTAAGAGTGAAGGAAGCTGGCTTGTAGCGGGGAGGCCCCATCTTAGGTCGCGCATCACGGCTGAAGCCACAGGGCTCAGTCGGCAGACGGAAGAAGTTGCGATCCACCTTCCCGTTGCTATTGAGATCCTGATAGATGACGACAGCATAGGTACCAGACTCCAGCTCGAGGACAACACGCTTAGTCAAGGCATCGGCAGGAGTGGTCAGCGTCTTGACAGGCTTCTTGAGGTAGTCCTCGGCGGAGCTGTAGACGGAGATCAAGAGATTACCTTTCTTCTCCTTCATACCCACGACATCGAGCGTCAAGTGATAGGACTGAGCGCAGAGTGCCGCGACCGAGAAGAAGATTGTAAAGAGCAGTGCGATATGAGTTCGTTTCATAGAGGATGCTTTAAGAGAAGTCAGCCCTCGTAAAATCAAAATGATAGAGAGCTTATCACATATCCAAAGGTAAAGAAAAAGCATAGCACCTAACTTCCTTCTCTAAAGGCAGCAGAGTGACGCTATAGAGGTCAGATATACAGTAGTATTCGGTTGCCATCCGAGCAGTAGTTGTTCCGTGTACAAACTAATAAGGTATCGCACGCCCAGCGCCCCGATATGCCTCCCCGAAGTGATACACAAGCCCTTCGCCTTATCGCGAGTATCCCTCTTATTCAGCGGAGGAAAAAGTGTCATTCTCGCGAAGAAAAAAGCGCCTTCACGTAGTGGTTTTTCTCTATCTACGCACGTAGTCTTAAAGACCAGGCACGTAAATCCAAATATCCACGTACGTAGATATTAGAGCCACGCACGTAGCCCAAACTTATCTGCCACTCGTCCACAACTTTTATCCCTGCGCGGAGAAATAACCTAATATAGGTCACTTCACAAAGCTATATAGCTTTCTTCACCATCCTATATAGCTCTACCCACGCACCCATATAGGTCACAGAGCGGACCTATATAGGTTCATACTATCCTCTTAAGAAAGACGGCAAGGCTTCTGAACACACTTCATTATAAAGCATTCGTTTGCACATGATTACCCCATCCCTCTAAGATATTCGTTTATCAAGCCTACCTGAGCCTCCGTTAGTATTCTTTTAGCACGCACAAAGAGAGAATGTAGACAGGATGTCTATGACCTCCCCACCCCAGCAAAAGAGGATAAGCTTCCACTGAGGGGAGTGCAATGGAGATATCTTCCTCTATACACACCAGCCTTAGCTGCCACTTGGATTTTGAATAAGGAGAAGCTATATCCATCAGCAAACACTTAATTAATACTACCTTTGTACCTCTATAAAGCGGGGATTTACGGGCGAACCTCTCGCGACTATCCCCCCGCCACTTATCACAAATATATCTACCGCTTATGTCGATCATACAGTCCCTGCAGCAGGCGACGGCTGAAGCTGTGCAGGCTCTATACGGGCAAATGCCTACGCCCGAGCAACTCCAATTCCAAAAGACCCGCAGTGAATTTGAGGGTCAGTGGACCTTAGTAGCCTTCCCTCTCCTCAAGATTTCCCGCAAGAACCCCGAAGCTACAGCACAAGAAATCGGTGCCTATCTCCAGGAGCATTGCAGCCTCGTTGAGGGCATACAGATCGTCAAGGGCTTCCTCAATCTAAGCATCGCTCCTGCAGCTTGGGTCGAGGACTTCAATGCGATCCGCAGTGATAAGACCTTTGGACATAAGCAAGCTACGGCAGATGCCCCCTTTGTCATGGTCGAGTACTCCTCGCCCAACACGAATAAGCCTCTACACCTCGGGCACGTGCGTAACAACCTCCTTGGGTATAGCATCGCACGTATCCTCGAGGCATCAGGCAACCGCGTCTTCAAGACCAACATCGTCAACGACCGCGGGATCCACATCTGTAAGTCCATGCTCGCTTGGCAGCGCTGGGGTAATGGTGCGACGCCCGAGAGCACGGGGAAGAAGGGTGACCACCTGATCGGCGACTTCTACGTCCTCTTTGACAAGCACTACAAGGCCGAGCTTACGGCTCTCATGAACGAAGGCAAGACCAAGGAAGAAGCTGAAGCAGCTTCTCCTCTGATGGCTGACGCTCGCGCTATGCTCCGCCGCTGGGAGGATGGGGATGAAGAGATCCGCAGCCTCTGGAGCATGATGAACTCCTGGGTCTATGCTGGCTTCGACGAGACCTACAAGCGTATGGGCGTTAGCTTCGACGAGATCTACTACGAGTCGGAGACTACCTCCTCGGTAAGGAAGAAGTCCTGCGTGGTCTGAAGGAAGGCAAGTTCGTCCAGGATCCTGACGGATCGGTATGGGCCGACTTCACTGACGAAGGTCTTGACCGTAAGATCCTCCTCCGCTCTGATGGCACCTCGGTATACATCACGCAGGATATCGGTACGGCGAAGATGCGCTTCGACAAGCACCCCATTGATAAGATGGTCTATGTCGTAGGCAATGAACAGGAGTATCACTTCAAGGTACTCTCCCTCCTACTTGATCGCCTGGGCTATGCCTTCGGTAAGGGGCTCGTGCACTTCAGCTATGGTATGGTCGAGCTCCCCGACGGCAAGATGAAGAGCCGTGAAGGTACGGTCGTCGATGCCGATGACCTCATGGACGAGATGGTCGCTACGGCCCGCGCCATCGCCGAAGAGCAAGGTAAGGGCAAGGATATGCCCGCTGAAGAAGCCGCCGAAGTCGCTCGCCGTGTAGGTCTGGGCTCGCTGAAGTACTTCATCCTCAAGGTTGACCCTCGCAAGAACATGACCTTCAACCCCAAGGAAAGTATTGACTTCAACGGGAACACAGGCTCCTTTATCCAGTACACCTACGCTCGTATCCGCAGCCTCCTTCGTAAAGCAGAGGAGCTGGGTATCGCTCTCCCCGCAACCTTCGCTGGGCTTACCATATCCACCAAGGAGCAGGAGCTCATCGCTAAGGTCGCCGAATATGCGGACGTCGTAGAGGAAGCAGCTCGCACCTATAGCCCAGCTGTCATCGCAAACTACGTCTACGACCTCGTGAAGGAATACAATCAGTTCTACCACGAGTTCTCTATCCTCAAGGAGGAGAATGAAGAGCTGCGTGCCTTCCGCCTCGCACTCTCCGAAGTCGTCGCTCGCACTATCGCTGCAGGCTTCTCCCTCCTGGGCATCGAGATGCCCGAACGCATGTAGCCCCATATCCACATCTAAGGGTCTCACCATTGATGGAGGCTATCTTGCCATAGCAGGGTAGCCTCCACTCGTATAGGTTTATTTCGTACCTTTCGTCCAACGAAGTTTTATCACACTCCGCAGCAGAGTAACGTATGTTTAGTCCCGCCCAAGAGCAACAGATTTACCGTACCAGCCGCTACCTTCTCGGCCTCCTCCAGCCTCGTCTGGACAGAGCATGCCGCCTGCAGGTACGGACGTGGCTGGCCGAGGCCCTCGAGCAGGGAGCCTTTGTCTCAGAGGCTGAGGAGATACACACCATCCCCAACTTCATCGTACAGCTGGAGGTCGCCTGCCTCATCCACAGAGAGCTCGGGCTCAATGTCCATTCGATCCTCGCTGTACTCCTATATATACCCTTCTCCACTGGGCGTATCTCACCCAATGAGATCAAGAGCGTCTGCGGCGAAGAGGTACTGCGCTTATTGCAGCTACTCGCCCGCACCTCCGAGCTCTATATGCGCAAGGAGGCCATCAGCTCGGAGAACTTCCACAACCTACTGATTTCGATGGCAGAGGATATGCGCGTGGTGCTCATCATCATCGCCTACCGCCTCTACCTACTACGCCATGCCTCGATGATCCGTCGTGCTGAGGATCGCAAGGAGCTGGCATCCGAAGTGTCCTTCCTCTATGCCCCCATCGCCCATCGCCTCGGACTGTACAAGATCAAGGGCGAGATGGAGGACCTCTGCTCATGTATCTGCAGCCCAAGATCTACGGCTTCATCACCCGCAAGCTACGTGAGACGAAGGATGCACGTGATGCCTATATCGCCGAATTCATCCGCGTCGTACAGGAGACCTTGCTAAGAGACCTCCAGGATGTACCCTTTGAGATGAAGGGACGCGTGAAGAGCGTCAGCTCGATCAGCAACAAGCTGAAGAAGCTCCCCTTCGAGGATATCTATGATGTCTTCGCTATCCGCATCATCGTGGACGTCCCTCCCGAGCGCGAGCGTCAGGTATGCTGGCAGATCTACTCGATCGTCACCGACATGTATCGCCCCAACCCCGAGCGACTCAAGGACTGGATCTCCATCCCCAAGAGTAATGGGTATGAGAGTCTGCATACGACCGTACTCGGACCGGAGAACCGCTGGGTAGAGGTACAGATACGCTCCAAGCGCATGGATGCCATCGCCGAGCAAGGCGTCGCTGCCCACTGGCGCTACAAGGGCATCCGCAGTGAAGGCGGTCTGGATGACTTCCTCGCCTCCGTACGCGAAGCACTGGAGACCGTACGTGACGATGCTACGGGCGAAGAGGAGAAGCGCCAAACTCTGGAGTCTTCCCTCCTTACACTCAAGGCACAGGAGATCTATGTCTTCACCCCCAAGGGTGAGATCATGAAAGCTCCCGCAAGGTGCTACCCTACTCGACTTTGCCTTCACCATCCATAGCCGAGTAGGGGCTCGTGCGATATCGGGAAAAGGTCAACGGGAAGAACGTCCCCCTGCGCCATCAGCTCAAGAATGGAGATAACGTAGAGATCCTCACCTCTCCGCAGCAGTCACCCAAGCCCGGGTGGCTCTCCATCGTCGTAAGCCCCAAAGCAAAAGCCAAGATCCGTCAGCTCCTCCGTGCTGAGGAAGAGGCTGGTATCGGCGTCGCCAAGGAGATGATCCAGCGCCGCATCAAGAACCGCAAGCTCCCCTTCGATGAAGCTGTCTTCATACGCATCACCCTGCGTAAAGGCTACAAGACGCTCTCCGACTTCTACCGCGACCTGACGCACAGCAAGGTCGATGTGCAGGAGTTCCTCAACCTCTATGAGCAGGAGCTAGCTGCCGTTTCGCTCATTGAGGCACAGCCCTCCATTGGCTCCGCTCGCTCTGCCGAAGACTTCACCTACCAAGAGAGCGAGAGCGAAGCTAGTCAGATCAATACCTCCGAAGTACTGATCCTCGACAGAGGGCTCACAGGGGTTGCTTATAGCCTCGCCCAGTGCTGCCGTCCCCTCTATGGAGACGAGGTCTTTGGGCTTGTGACGACCCGCGGCATCAAGGTGCACCGCATGAACTGTCCCAATGCACCGGATATGTTCGCCCACTCTCCACACAAGATCATCTGCGCTAAGTGGAATGGTGAAAACGGCAGCTCACAGGTTGCCTCCATCGAAGTCGTCGGGCGAGACGAACTATCTATCGCTACCAACATCACATCTCTCATCCGTAAAGAATCGGGAGTCAAGCTCCGCAGCTACTCGATCCAGTCGAAGGACGGCCTCTTCCACGGCTCCTTCGTACTCTATGTCGAGCGTCGCGAAGCCCTGACCGTACTCATCAAGAAGATACGCAGTGCCTCCGGTGTCAAGCATGCCGAGCTCACCTCCCGCCTATAATAATCACCCCCAACACTTATCATCACTATGAATATCACAGAACGTGAACTCAAGTACCTCGGGTTGCTCTCCAAGCAATACCCCAGTGCAGCCTCTGCCGCCGCTGAGATCATCAACCTAAGTGCTATCCTCAACCTACCTAAGGGTACCGAGCACTTCCTCGCCGACATCCACGGCGAATATGAAGCCTTTCATCCACGTACTGAAGAATGCATCAGGGTACGATTCGCATCAAGGTAGAGAACCTCTTCCTCGGACAAATCCGCGAGCAGGAGCTCCGTCAGCTCTGCACGCTCATCTACTACCCTAAGGAAAGCCTCGAGCGACTCGGTCAGCAGCATCACCTCCGTAAGGATTGGTACAAGGTCACGCTCAATCAGCTCATCAAGGTCCTGCAGTGCGTCAGCGAGAAGTACACGCGCTCCAAGGTGCGTAAGGCTCTTCCCGCACAGTACAGCTACATCACTCAGGAACTCACCCACGAGGACAGCATGAATCCCAAGAAGTCAGCTTACGTGGGAGCTATCCTTGATACGATCATTGATACGGGGCAGGCTGACGACTTCATCATCGCGATCTGCGAGACGATCCAGCGTCTGGCCATTGACCGCCTGCATATCGTCGGGGACGTCTTCGACCGAGGTCCTGGTGCCCAGTTCATCATGGACAAGCTCCTGACCTACCACAATGTCGACATCCAGTGGGGTAACCACGATATGCTCTGGATGGGGGCTGCTGTAGGGAACACCGCCAGCATGGCCAACGCTATCCGTATCGCCCTACGCTATGCCAACCTCTCCACGCTGGAGAATGGCTATGGTATCAACATGCTTCCTCTGGCGCGCTTCGCGATGGAGGTCTACGGCAAGGACCCCTGTACGCCCTTCACTCCTAAGCTCGGCGATGCTGATGAGACCTACGATGAGAAGAGCATCCTCCTCATGGGGCAGATGCACAAGGCGATCGCTATCATACAGTTCAAGCTCGAGCATCAGATCATCGCTCGTCATCCCGAGTATGGGATGGAGGATCGTGACCTCCTGCACCGCATCAACCAAGCAGAAGGGACGATCACCCTCCCCAATGGAGAGACCTATCCCCTCAAGGATACCTTCTTCCCCACTATTGACCCCAACGATCCCTACAAGCTCACTGAGGCTGAGGCTGATGTCGTAGCCAAGCTCCTGCACTCCTTCCGTCACAGCGAGAAGCTTCTCCGCCACATCAACTTCCTCTTCAAGAAGGGGAGCATGTACCTTACGTGCAACCATAACCTCCTCTTCCACGCCTCCGTCCCCCTCAATGAGGACCGCACCTTCCGTAAGGTCAAGATTCGTGGTCGCGCCTTCTCTGGTCGTGCCCTCCTCGACCGCATCGATGAGTTCGTACGCCAGTCACACTGGTCATCGTCCGATCACCCCGAGCACAAGGAGGCTGTTGACTACATGTGGTACCTATGGTGTGGCCCAGACTCACCTCTCTTCGACAAGTCTGCGATGACTACCTTCGAGCGCTACTTCATCGCCGACAAGGCCACACACCACGAAGAGAAGGGCTACTACTATGTCTATCGCACTGAGGAGCAGGTCTGTGATATGATCCTCGAAGAGTTCGATCTAAAGAGCACCGAGTCTCACATCATCAATGGTCACGTCCCCGTCCGCGAAGTCAAGGGTGAGCATCCCGTACAGGCCGGAGGCAAGATCATGCTCATCGATGGTGGGTTCAGCCGTGCTTATCAGTCCAGCACGGGTATCGCAGGCTACACCTTGATCTTCAATTCGCAGGGCCTCCATCTGGTCAAGCACGAGCCCTTCAGCTCGACCCGCGAAGCCATTGAGCACATGGAGGACATCTCCAGCACCTCTGTTGTCAAGGCCTACTCCACAGACCGCATACTTGTCCGAGACACTGACCAAGGCCTCATCCTTGAGGATCAGATCGAAGAGCTCAAGAAGCTCCTCCATGCCTACCGTCATGGTCTGATCAAGGAGCGCGAGTAAAATCCGGCCCCACTATCATTGCCACAAGAAACTCCCCCGATAGATCCAGTGATCTATCGGGGGAGTTCTTTTTTCTTCAGGTGGTGGTCCTGCAAAGGCTTTGAGAAGCATAAAACGAACCAGTACTGGTCACCAAGAGAAGCAGTACTGGTCAGAACGCGAACCAGTATAAGTAGAAGGTATGTACCAGTACTGGTCGGAATGTGAACTAGTACTGGTCACAAAATCGAGCTACCAAACAGGAGTCACCAAAGCCCACTTTTTCCACTAAGAAACAGCACATTGCGGTGACCATATTAGCATTCATAACAGAGCGAACAGTCCTGCTAAAAAGAGGGGCTTGAGAGTTGTGTGAGCAAAGCGTGGAGCAGTGACTCCGAGCGTCTTGCACAATAAAGCGAGATAATCCGTAACTTTGGGGATATACAGAATACTCAAATATCAAATCTACCATCACTATGGACTTGATCCAAGACATTATCAACAGGGCTAAGGCTAATCCTCAACACATTGTCTTCCCTGAAGGAACCGAAGAAAGAACACTCAAGGCTGCTGACCGCCTCCTCGCAGAAGGAGTTGTCCGCCTAACCCTCATCGGGGATCCCAGCGCCATCCGTTCGCACGCCCAAGAATTAGGTCTGCACAACATCGATAAGGCAAACCTCCTCGATCCTAAGAACCACGAAAAGAAGCAGGCCTACATCGACCTTCTGCTGGATCTCCGTCGCAAGAAGGGACTTACCGAAGAGCAGGCTGCTGTCCTCGTCGAAGATCCCCTCTACCTCGGCTGTCTGATGATCAAGGCTGGGGATGCTGATGGTGAACTTGCAGGGGCTATCAATGCCACTGGCGACGTGCTTCGTCCAGCTCTGCAGATCGTCAAGACGACCCCTGGCATCAGCTGCGTCAGCGGTATCTTCATGATGTTCCTCCCCAACAACACCTATGGCGAAAACGGGCTTCTGCTCTTTGCTGACTGCGCCGTCATGCCCAACCCTACCGCTGAAGAGCTGGCTCAGATCGCTGTATCCTCTGCTGAGTCTGCTCGCGCTATCGCCAACGTAGAGCCTCGCATCGCTATGCTCAGCTTCTCAACGAAGGGGAGCGCTAAGCATGAGCTGGTAGACAAGGTCGTCGAAGCGACACGTATCGCCAAGGAGATGGCTCCCGAGCTCCAGCTCGATGGAGAGCTCCAGCTTGACGCTGCTCTCGTCTCTAAGGTAGCATCACTCAAGGCTCCAGACAGCCCCGTAGCAGGTAAGGCTAACGTACTCATCTTCCCCACCCTCGAAGCTGGGAACATTGGCTACAAGCTTGTCCAGCGCCTCGCTGGTGCCGAAGCTGTCGGTCCAGTCCTTCAGGGTATGGCTGCACCAGTCAACGACCTCAGCCGTGGAGCTTCGGTAGATGACATCTATAAAATGGCAGCTATCACAGCCAACCAGTCAATCGCTCTCAAGGCGAAGAAGGGATAAGAACACACCTTACCATATAATACAACACCTTATGAAAATCCTGGTCCTCAACTGTGGCAGCTCCTCCCTGAAGTTCGCCCTCATCGAGCTCCCCAACTACAAGGTCTTGACCTCGGGGAACGAAGAGCGCGTAGGGATCAACGACTCCTTCATCACCTTCCGTAACCCCGAAGGAAAGAAGATTGAGCGCCACCTTGACATTCCTAACCACACACGCGGCGTAGAGATTATCCTCGACATTCTTAAGGAAGAGCACTTCGTAGAGTCCTTCGATGAGATCGATGCCATTGGTCACCGCCTCGTACACGGTGCAGAGCGCTTTGCTCAGAGCGTACGTATCACCCCTGACGTGGTAGATATGCTCCATGAGTGCGCACAGCTTGCTCCGCTTCACAACCCAGCCAACATCCTCGGTATCGAAGCGGTGACGAAGGTACTCCCCAATACGCCTCAGGTAGGGGTATTCGATACGGCCTTCCACCAGACGATGCCCGAGCATGCCTATATGTATGCCCTCCCCTATGAGTTCTACGACAAGTACCGCATCCGCCGCTATGGCTTCCACGGTACGAGCCACGACTATGTCAGCGCCAAGGGTGCTGAGATCGCAGGGTTGGATCGTGCCTCATGCAAGATCGTCACAGCTCACATCGGAAGTGGAGCTTCCATGGCAGCTGTCCTCAACGGGAAGAGTATCGATACCTCAATGGGCTTGACTCCCAGCGAAGGCCTTATGATGGGTACGCGTGCTGGTGACATCGACAGCGGTGTCATCGAGTACTTGATGAATAAGAAGGACTATGATCCTGAGTTCCTCGCTCCCTTCCTCAAGAAGGCTACCCCAGGTAAGACCTACCTCGATCTGGAAGACCTGACCTTCCTGCTAACGAAGAAGAGCGGTGTCGCTGGTATCAGCACGCAGGGCTCTGACATGCGTGACGTCGCAAGGGCCGCAGAAGAAGGCTCTGAGCGTGACCGCCTGGCTCTCTCGATGCATGCCTATCGCGTCAAGAAGTATGTAGGGGCTTATGCTGCTGCTCTGGGTGGCATCGACCTCCTCGTCTTCACCGCAGGTGTCGGTGAGAACCGTGCTGCTCTGCGTACCGAAGTCTGTCAGGGGTTGGAATTCCTCGGCATCAAGCTTGACGAGTCCATCAACGAAGTCACCTATGGTGGCAAGAGTCAGGTCATCAGTGCAGCTGACAGCCGTGTCAAGGTCGTCGTCGTCGCTACCGACGAAGAGTACATGATCGCTCGCGATACCTACGATATCCTCAATAAGTAGAGTCTCCCCTTCATCGGGTGATTTACCCGCACCCGATCACATACATCAAGAGGCCAAGATCTCGAGGAGCTATGCTCTGGCTGAGATCTTGGCCTCACTTGTTCTGTATAGATAGGCTCTTTCCCTCCTCTTCATCTTTGCTTATCTTTGCTCTAACATTTTATCACTTATAGCGAGGTAACACGGTACAAGATCACCCGATACAATGACCAAGCAAGAGCTAATTAAGGAGCGGCGTAGTCAGGACTGGCGCACAGAGCTACGCAAAGCCCATCCCAATAAAGAGCGTATCGCCTACGAGCATACGAAGATGTCCGAGCTCCCTATAGCGGAGCGTATCACCTCATTTCATGAAGAAGTAAGCCTCGGCTACACACGCGAAGAAGCGATGGCTGAGGCTCGCCGTTGCTTAGACTGCCCCTAATCCAGGCTGTGTCGAGGGTTGTCCCTGTCGGCATTCATATCCCGTCCTTCATCAAGCTCATCGAGAAAGGTGAGATGCTTGAGGCCGTTGGTATCATCCGTGAGACCAGCTCACTCCCCGCAGTCTGTGGTCGCGTCTGTCCGCAGGAGAAGCAGTGTGAGAGCCAGTGTATCTACACCCTCAGCCTCAAGAAAGAAGCCGTCTCCATCGGCAACCTGGAGCGCTATGTAGCCGACTACGAGCGTATCCATCGAGATCACTCCATCAAGCCCAAGCGATCAGAGAAGCCCAAGTTGGGCCGCATCGCTGTCGTTGGTAGTGGCCCAGCTGGCCTATCCTTCGCTACTGATATGGCTAAGTGGGGCTATGATGTGACCGTCTACGAGGCCGAGAGCCAGCTCGGGGGTGTCCTGCGCTACGGGATCCCTGAGTTCTGCTTGCCCAATAGTATCATCGAAGATGAGCTGGACAAGATGCGCGATCTCGGTGTCACCTTCCAGACGAATACGATCGTAGGCAAGACTATTACCTATGAGGATCTCAAGGCCCAAGGAATGGATGGCATTTTCATCGCAACTGGCGTCGGTGTCGCCAACTACATGGGTATCCCAGGTGAAGACCTCAAGGGGGTCTATACCGCCAGCGAGTATCTGGCTAAGTACAATCTCATGTCCCCCGAGGAGCTTGCCGAAGCACTCCCCTCTCTACGTGGGAAGCGTGTGGCTGTCATCGGCGGTGGGAATACCGCTATTGATGCCGTACGTACAGCCATTCGTCTTGATGCCAAGCAGGCTACCATCGTCTATCGCCGTAGCGAAGAAGAGATGCCCGCCCGTGCAGAAGAGATCAAGCATGCACGTGAGGAAGGTACGGAGTTCTTCAACCTGCATAATCTGTAGAATACCTTGGGGATGAGTCCGGTCACGTCACTGCGATGCGCCTGGAGCGTATGGAGCTGGGAGCACCAGACGAGAGTGGCCGACGCCGCCCTGTCGCCACTGGGGAGATCATCACAGTTCCCGTCGATGAGGTCATCATCTGTATCGGCTACTCCGCAAGTACCTTGGTCACTAAGTCAATGCCTGAGTTGGAGGTCAACAAGTGGGGTAATATCGTTGTGGACGAGAGTAAGAAGACCTCTATGCCCGACGTCTATGCAGGTGGTGATATCGTACGCGGTGCTGCCACTGTCATCCTCGCTATGGGAGATGGCCGCCGAGCAGCTACGGCAATGCACCAGAAGCTCTCTGGTCGTATCGAGGAGGGAGCGCTTGTATAGAGTCTTTCCACGGTTCATCGTACTGATTATTTATCTAACTTTGCAGTGCCTCAGCGGGAAGTCGCTGAGTGCATTCGGGATGTAGCACAGTTGGTAGCGCGCCACGTTCGGGACGTGGAGGTCGGAAGTTCGAGTCTTCTCATCCCGACCAAGAAGATCAAGATAAAGGCAGTGGTCAGTAGTGACTACTGCCTTTATTGTTTCCTCTCTATTGGCTTCCTCAGCCTCTTGACGGTAAGGATTCAGGTGTTTTCGTAGGACGCCTCGTAAAAGCAGTATTGGTCGCGAGGTGAATCTATATTGGTCAGCGTCGTGACCAATATAGGTCGTCATGGCGACCTATATAGGTTCACCCAACGACCAATATAGGATCACACCACTCTCCTATACATATAGAGATCATCACCTCAATAGAGAGGCTGGCTAAGGGAGTTGTCTTATCTTTGTAGCATCAATTCTCACGACAGCTAACACTCATCATATACAGACTATGTTTTCAGGTATCGTAGAAGCTTGCGGCGAGGTCGTCGCTCTCCGACGCGAAGGCGAAAACCTTCATCTCACACTCTCCTGCCCCTTTGCCAGCGAACTTAAGATCGACCAAAGCGTCGCTCACAACGGGGTATGCCTCACAGTCGTGGCTCATGACGAGCACACCTACACCGTGACCGCCATCCAAGAGACACTGGATCGCTCTAACCTCGGCAAGCTCTCTGTCGGAGACCTTGTGAACCTCGAGCGAAGCATGCTCCTCGGAGGTCGCCTTGATGGGACACATCGTCCAGGGCCACGTCGATATGACTGCCATCTGCACCTCTGTCGAAGAAGCTGACGGTAGCTGGCTCTATCGCTTCGAGCACCAGACGGATGCAGAGCTCGCTCGCAAGGGCTATATCACAGTCGAGAAGGGCTCAATAACGGTCAATGGCGTGAGTCTCACCGTGTGCAACTCGGAGAAGACCTCCTTCGGCGTCGCTATCATCCCCTACACCCACGAGCATACGAACTTCAAGCACATACAAGTCGGCACGGTGGTAAACTTAGAGTTTGACATCGTCGGGAAGTACCTCTGCAAGATGAACGAATACGCTCTCTAATCTCTCAATAGCTCCCCCGCGCGAGCTACACTCTATACTATAAGCACCCTCATCCTCTATCCTCCTTGGGTAGAAGATGAGGGTGCTTCCTTTTACACCACACCATATTATTTGTGAAAAACAGCGTATATCCCACCAAAACTCAGCAATCACAGTACCTACACCACACCTACATTTAATAAAAGAGCTACCATCAAAGCGGCACCCACATTTAATAAATTCGGTTATACCGCTGGGATTATCCATAATAATCGATACATTTGCCTATGGATTAGCATAACCAACGCATAATACTTGCTAACAATGAGAGACAACAAAAGAGTCTATACCTTCGGGAACGGCCTCGCCGAAGGTGCTGCAGACATGAGAGACCTCCTCGGAGGCAAAGGCGCCAACCTCGCCGAAATGAATCGTATCGGGGTACCAGTCCCTCCTGGCTTCACGATCACGACCGAGACCTGTAATGAGTATTTCGCCCGTGGAAAGGATACACTTATCTCCCTTCTCTCAGACGAAGTGATGCGCGCTGTGCATCATATCGAAGGCCTCATGGGAGCTACCTTTGGCGATCCCAACAACCCACTTCTAGTATCTGTCCGCTCTGGTGCTCGCGCCTCTATGCCAGGTATGATGGATACCATCCTCAACCTTGGGCTCAATGACATTGTCGTCGAAGGCCTTGCGAAGAAGACAGGCAATCCCCGCTTCGCCTACGATAGCTACCGCCGCTTCGTACAGATGTATGGTGACGTTGTCCTCGGCATGAAGCCCGAAACGAAGGAAGATATCGCCCCCTTCGAAGAAATCATTGACCGTGTCAAAGCACAGCGTGGCGTCCGCCTGGATAACGAGCTGAACGTCGACGAACTCAAGAGCCTGGTCGTACTCTTCAAGCAAGAGATCAAGCGCCGCACAGGTAAGGACTTCCCCACTGATCCCTATGGAGCAGCTCTGGGGTGCTATCTGCGCTGTCTTCGATAGCTGGATGAACGAGCGCGCTATCCTCTATCGTAAGATGGAAGGTATCCCAGCTGAATGGGGGACAGCTGTCAACGTCCAAGCTATGGTATTCGGTAATATGGGCGACACCTCTGCTACGGGTGTTTGCTTTAGCCGAAATGCTGGTACGGGTGAAAATGTCTTCAACGGCGAATATCTCGTCAACGCTCAGGGCGAAGACGTAGTAGCTGGGATCCGTACTCCTCAGCAGATCACGAAGGCTGGCTCTCTCGACTGGGCACACCAGCAGGGTATCAGCGAAGATGTGCGTGCCAGCCTCTACCCCTCGATGGAAGAAGCTATGCCCGAGATCTATGCCGAGCTCGATATGCTACAGCAGCGCCTCGAAGCCCACTATAAGGACATGCAAGACATGGAGTTCACTGTACAGGATGGCAAGCTGTGGTTCCTGCAGACTCGTAATGGGAAGCGCACGGGTACTGCGATGGTCAAGATCGCTATGGATCTCCTTCGCGACGGAGTCATTGATGAGAAGACTGCTCTCCTGCGCTGTGAGCCCTCACAAGCTCGATGAGCTCCTCCACCCCGTATTTGATCCCGTTGCCAAGAGCCAAGCTAAGGTCCTCACTCACGGGCTTCCCGCTTCGCCTGGGGCAGCTTCTGGTCAGATCGTATTCTTCGCTGACGATGCTACTCGCTGGCATGACGATGGTCGCCGTGTGATCATGGTTCGCATCGAGACTTCTCCCGAAGACCTTGCTGGGATGTCAGCCGCCGAAGGGATCCTCACCGCACGTGGCGGGATGACTTCGCATGCTGCCGTCGTGGCTCGTGGTATGGGTAAAGTGCTGTGTATCTGGTGCAGGCGCCATCAACATTGACTACAAGCACCGCACGGTAGAGATCGACGGCGTGGTACTCAAGGAAGGCGACTACCTCTCGCTCAATGGTAGCACTGGCGAAGTTTATCAGGGTCTGGTCAAGACACAGCCCGCAGAGCTCACAGGTGACTTTGCCGAGCTGATGACCCTCTGTGAAAAGTACACGAAGCTCGTCGTCCGCACGAACGCAGATACTCCACACGATGCCGCTATTGCCCGTAGCTTCGGCGCCGTAGGTATTGGCCTTTGCCGCACAGAGCACATGTTCTTCGAGAACGAGAAGATCAAGGCCATGCGCGAAATGATCCTTGCCGACTCGAAGGAAGGCCGTGAAAGGCCTTGGCTAAGCTCCTCCCCTACCAGAAGCAAGACTTCTACGGCATCCTCAAGTCGATGGACGGTTGCCCTGTGAACGTGCGTCTCCTCGATCCACCACTTCATGAGTTCGTCCCCCACGATTTGGCTGGTCAGCAGATCATGGCCGATGAGATGGGTATCTCGGTACAAGAGATCCAGCGCCGCGTCAATTCGCTGAGCGAACACAACCCCATGCTGGGGCATCGTGGCTGTCGTCTCGGCAACACCTACCCTGAGATCACGGTGATGCAGACGCGTGCTATCCTCTCAGCCGCTATTCAGCTCAAGAAGGAAGGCTATGACCCACAGCCCGAGATCATGATCCCTCTGATCGGGATCGTCAATGAATTCGATGAGCAGGAGAAGGTCATCCGCGACACGGCTCTTCAGCTCTTCGCGGAAGAAGGAGTTGAACTCCACTTCCGCGTCGGTACGATGATCGAGATCCCTCGTGCAGCACTCACAGCTGACCAAATTGCTCGCCACGCCGAGTACTTCAGCTTCGGGACAAATGACCTCACGCAGATGACCTTCGGCTATAGCCGCGACGACATCGCCAGCTTCCTGCCCGTCTACCTCGATAAGAAGATCCTGAGCGTAGACCCCTTCCAGGAGCTCGACCAAGAAGGTGTGGGCCAGCTCATCCGTATGGCTGTCGAACGCGGACGCAGCACACGCCCCGACCTGCCCTGCGGTATCTGCGGCGAACACGGTGGCGATCCTCACTCGGTGAAGTTCTGTCATCACATCGGCCTCAGCTACGTCAGCTGCTCGCCCTTCCGTGTCCCCATCGCTCGTCTCTCCGCAGCCCAAGCCGCCATCGAATAGGCTTCTGCCGCGCATTCACTGCACTTTACACCAAGGGCTCTCCCTCCTCCGAAAGGAAAGGGAGAGCCCTTTCTGCGTCTTCTCCCTATCTTGATCTGGGCTCGGAGGAAGTCCCCACGAAAAAGGAATATACCATCCCTGCAGAAGGGTATATACCCTTGAGGCAAATAGTATATACCCTTCGGCAAAAAGGTATATACCCTTCGGGCGAATAGTATATACCTTTCGAACAAAAGGTATATACCTTACGACGACGAGGAATATTCCTTACAGTAGAAAGGTATATTCCTCACGGCAGAAAGGTATATTCCTCACGACAGTACCTCCCACTACTTCGCCAGCAATTCTACCCAGCAAGGCTCCCGAATCGGAATAAGTAGGTAGCTAAAGCAGCGGAATTCTCCCCTCTATTAGGTATATATAGGCCATTTTTGTACCTTTGCAGTACAGACAAACAACCTCTCCATCTTCGGAGAGAGAGTACTATTTCTCGTCCACATCGCAGGCTATAGCCTGAGCGCCTTCGAGAGAAGGCCAACGGGACACGAAGCTGCGAAGCAGACGAGCTCTTAAACGGTCGAAGCCTAACATCAAGTGGACGACGGTCCCTTGCGGTTAGGCTTCTTTTATTTCTCCCCTCGGGCACTCCACGACTTCCTCCCCGATCCGAAGCAGGGAAAGCTTGGGCAGAAATGATCGAAGTCACTACCTTTGCAGCAGATTTAAAGCAAGACGACTCCCTTCAATGAAGAAACTAACCCTACTCATCGCTGTCGCCGTCTTAGGCATCTTGGTCTACAAGCAGATGGCCAAGGAAGCGGCGCCCGCAGAGCAGGCTTCAGCCCAAGCTCTCCCAAGCTATTCGCCTCAGGGCGCTATCGAGGACGAGATCATCAATGGGGATACGACCCTGCTTGAGCTACCAAGATTGGCTGGGGGCAACAATAACTACTTCGTCACACACCGAGCTTCGGGGAAGGTAAACTACTCGCTTGAGTACGACGTCACAAAGCTCCATTCGCGCTGGGTTGCATTCTCTTTCGACGCTGCGACGGCAGAAGACAACGTGCGCCGTAGTGACGCGTGGAGCTGGGATCCCTAAGATCCCTGCGGCGTATGATACATCCAACTTCTTCCGCCGAAGTGGCTACAGCCGTGGACATCTGGTAGCCTCGGAAGACCGCACCTTCTCACAGGCTGCCAATGAGCAGACCTTCTACTACACGAATATGAGCCCGCAGCTCCAGACTCATAATGCTGGCATCTGGCACCGCCTGGAGAATCGCGTCCAAGAATGGGCACGCGACCGCGCCTTCTGCGATCAGCTCTACGTCGCCAAGGGTGGGACGATCCGCGATGATCAGGTCGAGGCCGAGCGCATCAAGGGTAAGATGGTCGTCCCCCGCTACTACTGGATGGCGCTTCTGATGAAGAAGGGCAAGACGTACGAAGGCATTGCCTTCCTCACCGAACACAGAAAACTACGGCAAGGGTGAGCGCATCGATGAGCTGACACTCTCGATTCGCGAGCTGGAGCAGTTCACTGGACTGGACTTCTTCTATCACCTGCCGGATGACATCGAGCAAGCTGTGGAGACGACGGATCCACATTCTGCAGCTTCGAGACGCTTGTGGTGGAAGCAATAAGCTCCACCCTCTTTGAATTGGTACGAGAAAGCCCCGACCTCCATTAGGAAGCCGGGGCTTGATCTTTGATGTGAGGGCGGGTGAACTAATCGCGACCCGTGTGGCCAAAACCGCCAGTGCCGCGAGCAGTGTTCTCATTAAGCTCCGTGACCACCTCCCACTCCACGACCTCATGACGGGCAACGATCATCTGAGCGATGCGCTCTCCGTCGTTGAACGTAAAGGGCTCCTTGGAGAGATTGATCATAAGGATCTTCAGCTCACCACGATAATCCGAGTCGATAGTCCCTGGGCTATTGGGCAAGGTAATCCCATGCTTCAGCGCAAGTCCACTACGAGGGCGAATCTGCGCTTCGTAGCCTTCGGGGATCTCAAGATAGAGGCCCGTGGGAATGAGGCAGCGCTCGAGAGGCTCCAGTACAATCGGCTCCGAGAGATTAGCACGGATGTCCATACCAGCAGCACCAGATGTGGCATAGTGAGGAGCTGGGTGGTGAGACTTATTGATCAGCTTGACACGCATAGGAGAGATATAAATGATGAGATGAGAGATTGAGTCGATGAGAGGCATCTTATTCGGGGTCCTTCCAGTCGCCTCCTTCTTTGATGAGGTCGATGAGATGCTCTACAGCTTGAGCTTGGGGTACGCCTTTCTTGATACATTCCTGTCCCTTGTAGAGATCGATCTTGCCAGGCGCAGCACCTACATAGCCATAGTCCGCATCAGCCATTTCACCAGGACCATTGACGATACAGCCCATGATGCCGACCTTGAGCCCCTTGAGGTGTGAGGTAGCCGCCTTGATCTCGGCAATAGTATTCTGCAGATTGTAGAGCGTACGGCCACAGCCAGGACAGCTGATGAACTCCGTCTTACTCATACGAAGACGGGCTGCCTGCAGGATACCCAGCTCGGTCTTGATGATCTCTTCGGCAGGGAGATGAGGAGCTTCGAGGCAAAGGCCATTACCCCAGCCATCGAGGAAGATGCTACCGCAGTCGGCAGCTGCATAGAGGCGGAAGAGCTCCAGATCAGTGGTATCGTAGCGACGACGAAGTAGAATGGGGCAGTTGACACCTGCACGGCGAAGCTGCGTAAAGCCCCAGCGCCAGTCAGCGACGGGATTATCGCCACGGCTCTCAAGAAGGAGGAGTGTCTGAGGTACGGCAGCAAGCTCAGCAAGACACTCAGCCGTAAGCTCGTCCGTAGCAATGCTCTTCACGGAGACTCCTACGATAGGCGTACCGCCTGCGAGCTGAAGCTGTCCTTCGGGCGAGAGAATGGCATCGGGACGCTGAGTGAATGAGGAGAGATCTAAAGCCTTCTCCGTCGGATAGAGCACCAAGGGCAGGTTGCTTCCACCTGCGAGGGCTCCGAGAGAAGTGGTATTCTTGCGAGCATCTTGAGCTAACTCGCGGTACTCCTTCCATGAGGGAAGAAGCGATCCGTCCACAGAAAGCGCGACATGCTCACGAGGTGCGATGTAGTCCACAAGAGCACGCGCCACGGGGATCTCGCACTCGGGCTCTTCGCTGAGGGAGACGCGGATCGTATCACCGATACCATCAGCCAGGAGCGAACCGATACCGACAGCGCTTTTGATACGACCGTCCTCGCCTTCACCAGCCTCCGTCACGCCGAGGTGCAGGGGATAGGCAGGGTAACCTAACTCATCGAGGCGAGCGACAAGCAGGCGAACTGCCGCAGTCATCACGACGGTATTGGAGGACTTCATCGAGATAACGATATCATGGAAGTCATGCTCGCGACAGACATCCAGATATTCCAAGCAGCTCTGCACCATGTCCCTCGGGTCGTATCGCCATAGAGCATCACCATGCGCTCCGAGAGCGAGCCGTGATTGACACCGATACGTATCGCACGCTTCAGCGTCTTGGCACGCTCAACAAAATGCTCCGAATCGCTCGCGTACCTTCTCATGCATGGCGCGATAGACCTCATCATTCCACTCGGTCGTACCCTTACTATCGACGTAGTTACCAGGATTGACACGCACCTTCTCTACATACTCCAGTGCCGTATCAGCTGCCGTTGGGTTGAAGTGAATATCAGCTACCAAGGGAGTCGTGATACCACGAGCACGGAGCTCTTTATGGATCACACCAAGGTTAGTAGCTACACGCTTGTCTTGTGCAGTATAGCGCAGATACTCCGCACCAGCAGAGATGATCCGCTCTGCTTGAGCGACAGCAGCCTCTGTATCCAGAGTCGAAGCTGTCGCCATTGACTGGACGCGTACAGGATAGTCACCGCCAAGAGGCGTATCACCAATATGAACCAACGCTGCACGGCGTCTGTGATAGAGACAAGGCTCAGCGGATGTAGTATGAGAGGGATGATTCTCTGCCATGAATAAGTCTTACAATAGTGCAAAAGTAAACCCAGGAGGTGCTTCCACCTCCTGGGTTTACAACATGTATATGCGGGGGTTAGTTCGTCTTGTGCTCGAACTTGACCTCTGCAAGCTCTCGATTAGCCTTGACGACCTTCTCCTTGAGCGACTCCTTGTAGGCTTCGAGTCTACGATAGAGCTCTTCATCAGAGGTAGCCATCATCTGTACGGCCAGGAGTGCAGCATTCTCTGCTGCATTAATTCCCACGGTCGCTACGGGGATACCTGGAGGCATCTGCACCATAGAGTAGAGGGCATCGACGCCCTCCAGAGAAGCCTTGATAGGCACACCGATCACTGGAATGGAAGTCATCGAAGCGATGACACCACAGAGATGGGCAGCCATACCAGCAGCACCGATGATTACCTTGACACCACGCTCCTTAGCCGTAGTGGCAAACTCCTCTACCTCACGAGGCGTGCGGTGAGCGGAGAGCGCGAGCATCTCAAAGGGAATGCCGAGGGCATCGAGGCGAGCGGCAGCTTTCTCCATGATGGGCAGATCGGAGGTACTGCCCATGATGATGCTGACCAGTGGGGATGCTTGCATCTTTATCCTGCGATGAGAGCCTTATAATCGTCAGCGCTGAGCAGACCTTCTACATCGTCAGCGTTAGCGGGCTTGATCTTGACGAGCCACCCCTTACCATAGGGATCGCTGTTGACCAGCTCAGGGCTGTCTTCGAGCTCGCTGTTGACTTCGAGGATTTCCCCTTCGATTGGGAGGAGGAGGTCAGATACCGTCTTTACAGCTTCGATAGAGCCAAAGACTTCTTCTGCGCTGAGGCTTTCACCTTCGGTCGTGACGTCTACATAGACGATTTCGCCGAGCTCACCCTGAGCGTAGTCCGTGATACCTACGTAGACAACATCGCCTTCGAGGCGTGCCCATTCGTGGTCCTTGGTGTACCGCAGTTCCTGTGGAATGTTCATGTTCTTTCTTGGGGGTTATAAAGTTAGTTGATACGAAATAGCTTATTTGCTTTATGGAGCAAAGATAATCAACATATCGGAGCTTACGAAACGTACCGAAAAGTTTTTACTCACCCCTTTTTCACTAGCTCCAAACTATAGTCTGTAGGTGGCTCCAAGGGAGGCATAGTTCACCGCTCCGCTGGCGAAAAAAGTCCTACCGCAAGAGAGGTCTACAAGGAAATCCTTCGTCACAGCATAGATTAGCCCCAAGTCACATCCATGCTCTGCAGGGCTAAAGACTCCATAGTACTCCACGAAGGAGCTTAATCGATCAGTGAAGTTATAGCCCAACTCTGCAGTCAGAGAGAGGCGGCGCATCCCTTCAGCTGAGCCGATGTTACAGGTAAGGGAAAGGCCCGATACCAGTTCCTGCTCAAGAGCCAGTGTAAGATCTCCCGTCACACTACGTGTCTCCTCATGTGGTGCGTAGTTCAGATAGCCGACAAGCGTCATCGCTGGGACCCAGCCATCACCAGAGAAGAGAGCAAGCTTGGAGCTGAGCGTGAGATCTGAGACCTGCACTGCCCCGCGATGAGGCCGCTGCAATAGACCTTCTAAGCGGAGCTCAAGATCAGGCACAAGTCCATAGCGAAGCATTAGTCCCATGTTATGAGCCCCTGAGGAAGCCCCTATTCCCCACTCTATCTGCAGGCGTCGTGGGCTTAGTACACTTGTTCCTTCACTATGGTCAGGACGGTCGGGTTGCACTTCATTATCCGTCTGTGCTGAGAGGGAGCTGGCCAGTAGTGAGCAAGTCAATAAAGAGAGACTCCAGCGGTGAAGTGATTTATAGAGATAGCGCATATTATGTAAATAGTAATGTATAAGCGCAAAGATACAATTCCTAGCATATAGAGAAAGCTGTGCCTTCAGCATCCAACCAACATGTGGTCTGAATACCGAAGGCACAGCCTCAGTTACCTTATAATATACCTTGGTTTACTACAGGAGCTGCTGACTACGGCGGATGAAGGCAGCAAGTGCCTCGCCTGAGAGCAGGCCATTACCAAGGAGCGCAAGATCAACGAGCTGCCCCACGAGGAGCTCTTCTGCACCGAACTTCTTGATCTCCTCAGAAATCTTCCCTTCAAGTTCGGCTTGCTTACTCGTCAGAGCTTCAAGCTCCTCACGTTCGGCTACACTCACCTCTTCGGGCTTCTTAGCTGACTGCACCGTGCGAGCAGCTTCAACAAGCTCACTTTGCTCCTGAAGCTCAGCGCGCAGAGCCGAGAGCTTAGGCTCTACAACCTCCTTCTCCGATGCAAGGAGACGCTGAATCAATGGATGCTCAGTATTGAGTACCACGTTGTAACCTTCGGGAAGCTCACCATAGAAGTTCATACCTGGCTGCAGACGAGCCATCTCCTGCATACGGCGCATGAACTCCCCTTGCGTGATCAGCACTGCATCAGCGTCAGCACCAAGAGCTTCGAGGCTCACGCTATAGTTACGCTTCTCCTCACGAGGCAGGCGCCCCTCAAAGAGAGCCTTCAGGGCCTTCTGCTCTACATCGGAGAGGCTCACGGCACGCTGCTCATCCTTAGCGATAAGCTTATCGATGGAGTCAGAGTCGACGCGTACGAAGCGTGTCTTCTCGAGCTTCTGCTCCAGCTGAGATACCGCATGGACATCCAGAGGACCATCTAAGAGGAGGACAGAGTAGCCCTTAGCCTTAGCACGCTCGATAGCTGTATATTGGCTGTTGCGGTCATTCGTATAGAGCCATACGAGCTGGCCTTCCTTATCGGTCTGATTGCCCCTCGGTAAGGGTACGGTATTCGTCAAGGGTGAAGTGCTTCCCGTCGATATCAGTGACGAGGTCAAACTTCACGGCTCTATCATAGAACTTCTCATCGGAGAGCATCCCATACTGTACGAAGACCTTCAGGCTCTCCCACTTCTCTTCGAATAGACTACGCTCATTGCGGAAGAGCTCATCAAGTCGATCAGCTACCTTCTTGGAGATATGGTTGGAGATCTTCTTGACCTGAGCATCACTCTGCAGATAAGAGCGCGAGACGTTCAGCGGGATATCTGGAGAGTCGATGACCCCATGCAGCAGAGTCAAGTACTCAGGGACGATCCCTTCTACGTCTTCCGTGACGAAGACTTGGTTAGCATAGAGCTGGATCTTATTGCGCTGCAGCTCCATCTGATTCTTCACCTTGGGGAAGTAGAGGATCCCCGTAAGATTGAAGGGATAGTCTACATTTAGATGGATCCAGAAAAGAGGCTCCTCAAAGGTCTGAGGATAGAGCTGGTGGTAGAAGGCAATGTAGTCTTCATCCTTTAGCTCCGAGGGCTTCTTAGTCCAAGCGGGATGTACATCATTGATCTGGTTATCCTCGTCGGTATCGACATAGGCACCATCCTTCCACTCCTGCTTCTTCCCAAAGACGATGGGCACAGGGAGGAATTTGCAGTACTTATTGAGGAGCGTTGAGAGGCGATCCTTGCTGAGGAATTCTTCACTCTCGCTGTCAATATGCAGGATGATATCCGTTCCTCGCTCCGTACGACTCCCCTTCTCCAGGATGTATTCTGGGTTACCTTCGCAGCTCCAGTGGATAGGCTCTGCACCCTCACGATAAGAGAGCGACTGTATCTCGACACGCGAAGACACCATGAAGGACGAGTAGAAGCCCAAACCAAAGTGACCAATGATAGCCACCTTGTCGTCCTTATACTTATCGAGGAACTCTTCTGCTCCAGAGAAGGCTATCTGATTGATGTACTTCTCGACCTCCTCGGCAGTCATACCGATACCACGGTCACTGACAGTGATCGTCTTAGCATCAGCATCGAAGCTAATGGAGACCTTCAAGTCGCCCAGCTCACCCTTAAACTCGCCTGCCGAGGCCAGTGCACGCAGCTTCTGCGAAGCATCTACGGCATTGGATACCAGCTCACGAAGGAAAATATCATGTTCACTGTAGAGGAACTTCTTGATGACGGGGAAGATGTTCTCACTCGTCACCCCAATCTTACCTTGCTTACTCATAGAGTCTATAGTTTATCTTGTATGATGGATATACGTGTTAGTGCCTTCCCTTATTCAAAGAGGATGCCACTCCTCTACTCTACGCCAATATGGCAGGCTCTCCATCACAAGCGAATTGATATGCAAATCATGTGTAGGGGTCATTCTGCGATATGCGCATGGTATGATCCAATATGAGACCATTGCCCGGCATCTCAAGAGACCATTGCGCAAGTCCATCTCTTCACAGCTTGCGCAATGATTTCATATAATAGGTATATGGGGGCGTGGGTAGAGCTATATAGGATGGCGAAGAAAGCTATATAGCTTTGCGCTAATTCCTATATAGCTTTGCACTGATTACTATATAGCTTTGTACTGATTACTATATAGCTTTGCACTGATTACTATATAGCTTTGTGAAGTGATGACCTATATTAGGTTGTTGCTCTGCGTATGGATAAAAGTTGTAGACAAGTGGCAAATAAGTTTGGACTACGTACGTGGCTCTAATATCTACTAATGTGGATATTTGGATTTACGTGCCTGGTCTTTAAGACTACGTACATAAATGCGGAAAAACCACTATGGGAAGGCGCTTTTCTCTCCACGAGAACGATGCTTTTTCCCTCCGCTGAATAAGAGGAATACTCGCGATAAGGCGAAGGGCTTGCGTATCACTTCGGAGAGGCGTATCGGGGAGCTGGGCGTGCGATGTCTTAGCACTCTAAAAAGAGGACAGGACTCTGCCGCAACAGTCTCCAATATAGGAATGAAAGCAAAGCAATATGAGTTCGCACTCAAACCAGTATTGCTTTATACCCACCATCAATGGTTGCACAAACTCCATCTCCATACACTCCAATCCAATCTACCAACCACTTACCACTACACACCTAAGACTTAGAGAAGCCCACTCCAATCTGGCTGGGAAGGTGCTCTTTCTTAGAAGCAAATCAGGGTAGACTCTATAGATGATTTAGAGCGTTATGATAGGAGTCTGATGAGTGAAACAGACCGAGGTATAAGATTTTGTATCTTTGGGATAGCGTGCGTACTAAGCACTCGTCACCAGCACCCTGCTTTGCAGTGGAGTCCGATTACAATTTTAATGGAGACAATCAAGCAGATATTCCGTATCGGGAGTGGCCCCAGCAGTAGCCACACCATGGGGCCGCGACGTGCTGCCGAGCAGTTCAGAGACCGTTGTCCTCAAGCCAAACGCTATGACGTCACACTCTATGGGAGCTTGGCGGCTACGGGCAAGGGACACATGACTGATGCTGCTATCCTCGAGACACTGACGCCTGTAGCCCCTACGGAGATTCTGTGGAAACCTGACATCATCCTCCCTTTCCATCCTAATGGGATGAAGTTCGAAGGCTTTGATGATGCGGGGAAGCTCCTTGACACCTATACAGTCTTCAGTATCGGTGGTGGAACACTCGCCAATGAAGACTTCAATGAGCAGCGCTCTGCCACCATCTATCCCGATAGCCGTATCGTAGACATCATGCATCGCCTGCATGAGGAAGATACGACCTACTGGGAGTATGTCGAGCACTATGAGGGCCCTGAGATCTGGGACTATCTGGCTAAGATTTGGGACGTCATGCAGCAAGCCATCCATTCGGGACTAAATGCAGAAGGGGTCCTCCCTGGAGGCTTGGGGCTACGCCGTAAGGCTGCTCTCTACAAGGTCAAGGCCGAGGGCTACGGCTCTGCCAGTATCAAGAATAGAGGTCTCGTCTATGCCTATGCGCTCGCTGTCAGCGAGCATAATGCATCTGGCGGACGTGTTGTTACGGCGCCGACTTGTGGGAGCTGTGGTGTCGTCCCCGCGGTACTCTATCATCTCAAGACGAGCCGCGACTTCCCCGAGCAAAGTATCCTGCGAGCCTTGGCTACCGCAGGCCTCTTCGCAAATGTCGTACGCACCAATGCTTCGATCTCGGGCGCAGAAGTCGGCTGCCAGGGGAGATCGGCGTAGCCTGTGCTATGGGAGCCGCTGCCGCCAGCCAGCTCTTCGGTGGCTCCAACCTCCAGATCGAGTACTCTGCAGAGATGGCGCTGGAGCATCACTTAGGCCTCACCTGCGATCCCCAGTCTGTGGACTCGTCCAGATCCCCTGCATCGAGCGTAATGCCTTCGCTGCAGCTCGTGCCTTAGACGCCAACACCTATGGTACCTTCAGCGATGGGCGTCATCGTGTCAGCTTCGACCAAGTCGTCGAGGTGATGCGCAAGACGGGGCACGACCTTCCCAGCCTCTACAGAGAAACTTCTGCAGGTGGTCTTGCTACCGAATATTCTGCCAAGAAACCTCCTCGCCCCTGGTAATTCCTCATACCTAAAAAGCTATGTCTCCTCGCTCTGTCATTCCTGCCATCTTGACCTCGCTTCTACTAGCATTCAGTGGAGTGAGCATGGAGCTTCATGCCCAAACACCTCGCCCCGACACGGTGAGCCGAGCGGTCAGTGACAGCCTCCTGGAGATTCGCTTTGCAGACATATAGTATCTGCAGCCCGTACAGTTCACCCTCTCACGCTAGAGGAGCGTCGACAGCTCTGGCGACGGATACGTGATGTCAAAAAGGTCTATCCCTACGCCAAGTACGTAGCAGCTACGATCATCGAGACCTACGAATACATGCAGACCCTCCCAGAGAAGGAGCAAGAGCCTCATCTCAAGCGAGTCGAGAAAGAACTCAAGGAGGAGATGGAGCCTAAGATGAAGGATCTAACCCTCAACCAAGGGAAGCTCCTCATCAAGCTAATCAACCGACAGTGTGGCATGACGGGCTATGAGCTCGTCCAAGCCTTCCTCGGTGGCTTTAAGGCATGGACTTGGCAGGTCTTTGCCCGTATCACAGGTGCCAGTCTCAAAGCAACCTACCGTCCCTAGGATTGATCCCGATGATGCACTCACTGAGCGTATCGTCCGCCTCTACGATCAGCGCATACTCTGACGACAAGCAATTCACATGAGAATTAAATACGGCCTTTACCTATTCCTTTTCTTCGGTCTCAGCGCTGCTGCATCGGGAAAACCTAAAGGTCCCATCCGTGTAGCCTGCATCGGCAATAGTATCACCTACGGCTATGGACTCGCAGATCGAGATCGCGAGGCCTATCCCGTTCTCCTACAGCAAAAGCTGGGAGCGAAGTACCAAGTAGAGAACTTCGGGAAGTCTGGAGCGACCCTGCTCGCTCGAGGACATCGCCCCTACTTCCAGCAGGAAGAGTACAAGAAGGCCCTGGCTTTCCGCCCTGACATCGCCGTGATTCATCTGGGGGTCAATGACACGGATCCTCGCAATTGGCCGAACTATCAGGATGAGTTCATCCCCGATTATCATCACCTCATCGACACATTACGCGCTGTCAATCCTCAGGTGCGTATCCTCATCGCTCGCACGACACCTATTGGGGTGGAGCATCCTCGCTTTGAGTCGGGGACCCGAGACTGGCAGCTGCAGATACAGCAGGCCATTGAGCAGGTGGCTAAGAGTGCAGATGTTGAGCTTATTGACTTTCATAGCCCACTCTATCCCCACCCCCATTACTTTCCCGATGCAGTGCACCCCATAGCAGCTGGCATGCACTTCCTCGCAGAGACTGCCTACCAAGCTATCTCGGGCGACTTCGGCGGACTGCAACTCCCTACCATCTATTCTGATGGAATGGTCCTGCAGCGCCAGCGTCCACTGACCATCCGAGGGAAAGCCAATGCAGGGGAACTTGTCACGCTCTCCTTCCATGGTTGGAGTGGTAATGCTAAGACTAATCGCCTCGGGGAATGGGCGATCACCCTCCCAGCGCAGTCAGCTGGCGGTCCCTATAGCCTTGAGGTAAGTACACCGCAGAGCAAGCGTAAGATCAAGCTTAGCAATGTCTATGTAGGGGAGGTTTGGCTATGCTCTGGGCAGTCCAACATGGCTTTCATGCTCAGCCAAAGCACGGATAAGGAACATCGTCCCATACAGCCTGACAGCATGCTGCGCATCTACAACATGCAGCCCGCCCACGAGACGACTGCCTCAGCTTGGCCCGTGAGCTTCTTAGACTCACTGGATCAGCTTCGCTACTACCGCCCTGCCACCTGGGAGGGAGCCCGTCCCAGCAAGACCAACATCTCAGCGATCGCCTATCACTTCGCCCGTGAGCTGAGAGATAGCCTCCAGATACCCGTCGGTATCGTAGTCAATGCCATCGGTGGCTCTCCCACGGAGGCATGGATTGACCGCGCCACGCTTGAGCAGGAGTTCCCTGCGATCCTGCGCCAATGGAGGAAGAATGACTTCATCATGCCATGGGTACGTGAGCGCGCTGGGCAGAACCTCCAAGCACGAGACGCACCTCTTGCTCGCCATCCCCTACGCTCCGACCTATCTCTACGATACGGGGATCCGTCCACTCTCCAGCTATACATTCCGAGGGGCTATCTGGTATCAAGGGGAGTCAAACGCCCATAACATCGAGGCACATGAGCAACTCTTCCCACTGCTTGTCAAGAGTTGGCGTAAGACCTTCGGTGCTACCCTCCCCTTCTATTATGTCCAGCTCTCCTCGATCAACCGCCCTTCTTGGCCCGCCTTCCGCGATAGCCAGCGACGCCTTGCTCGTCCACACAGAGGAGTTGATATGGTTGTCTCAATGGACCACGGAGACAAGACGGATGTCCACCCTACCATTAAGTATCCTATCGGACATCGCTTGGCACTGCTCGCTCTCTCTGGACAATACGGCTACCTCACCCTTGAGGCGCGTAGCCCCGAGCTACTCAGTGTAAGCCAGGAAGCACAAGTGCTCCAACTCACGTTTGCAGGCACCTCAGAGCTACGCACATCCGATGCAAAAGAGCTGAGAGGCTTCGAAGTCATCACCTACGATGGGAAGGCTCATCCACTCACGGGCTCCCTGGAGGGTGCGACAGTCACGCTCCAGCTTCCAGCGACACTCCGAAGGAAAGACCTCTGGCGTCTACGCTACGCATGGCGTCCTTACACAGATGCTAACCTCACGGGTGCTACGGGTCTCCCCGTAAGCACTTTCTCCATTGACCTCAAGACCGATGCTCATGATGCTCAATAAGCTACGCTCACTACTTGCCCTCACGGCTACCAGCCTCTTAGCAGGTCTATACTCCTGCTCTTCATCCAATCCTGAGCTTACGATCAAGCTGGATAAGTTAGCACCCAGCGACACCATCGCTTGGGTGACCTACTTAGGACACGAGGGACAGCTGACCGACACTCTACTTCACTTTGAGCCAACGATCCACCTCTCGCCCGACACCTCACGCTTTCACTCGGTCATCTTCTCACATGACGGTGCTACGCGAGTACATTACTATACACTCCAAGGGAAGATATGGAAGGAAGTGACGACGATGCAGGTCGACACGACAAAGCTCACGAGTGTCCTTCCCTTTGAAGGGGTTGACCTGCAGGGAAAGTTCCGCACAATTTCCGAGCTCTATGCGCATCACAGCGTTGAGCTTGTCTTTGCTTCACCTGAGGAGTTGCAAAGCCTCACCCGACAAGAGCAGGAAAGCCTACAAGCCAAGGTCCGCCCCGACAGTCTCCAGTTCGTCTTCCTCTATCCAACGCCCTCAGATAGTGTAGCCCGAGGTCAGTTCCGCCGTGACAGCCTACGAGGTATCGCTTTCTCTGATAGCTTAGGCTTAGTCTCTCGACTGCGACGGGAGTACGGCGTACAAGGGAACGACCGCCCCGTGCGCTTCCAGATCGACACCTTAGGCCAAGTCAAGCGGCGCTAACCTTACCGCAACACAAACACAAACACAAACACCATACCCGACCCAACATCTATACCACCATGCTTGTCAAGACCTACGCAGCAGCCCTACAGAGCATCCAAGCTCGTACGGTGACGATAGAGGTAAGCTGTACTCGCGGCTCTTACTTCCAGCTTGTTGGCCTCCCCGACACAGCTATCAAGGAGAGTCAAGACCGCATCATCTCGGCCATCGAGAGTAGCGGATACAAGTTCCCAGGGAAGCGCATTGTCATCAACATGAGTCCTGCTGACCTACGCAAAGAGGGGGCAGCCTATGACCTACCTCTTGCCATCGGACTCTTAGCTGCTGACGGACAGATCCCCTCCGACCTACTTGAGCACTATATGATTATGGGCGAACTCTCCCTCGATGGAGCCGTTCGCCCTATTCATGGAGCCCTACCCATAGCTATCCAAGCCCGAAGCGAAGGCTACCGTGGCTTCATTCTTCCCGAAGCCAATGCTCGAGAAGCAGCCGTCGTCAATAAGCTTGAGGTACATGCTGCCCGCACCCTGCGCGAAGTCATCGGGATGCTGACAGGAGAGGCGCCTCTACCTATCGTCGAGGTCGACACACGTGGAGAATTCTATCGAGGGATACAGAGCGAGACCTTTGACTTCTCCGAGGTCAAGGGACAGGAAACCGTGAAGCGAGCGCTCGAAGTGGCGGCAGCTGGCGGGCACAACCTCTTGATGATCGGTGCCCCAGGGAGTGGGAAGTCTATGATGGCGAAACGACTACCCAGTATCCTTCCGCCCTTCACGCTCGGCGAAAGCCTTGAGACAACGAAGATTTATTCGGTAGCTGGGAAGCTGGGCAAAGATGTCACCTTGATGACGACACGCCCCTTCCGTGCCCCACACCACTCCATTTCGCCCGTCGCACTGGTCGGTGGTGGGAGCAATCCCCAGCCTGGAGAGATTAGCTTGGCGCACAATGGAGTGCTTTTCTTAGACGAGCTTCCTGAGTTCAGCCGCAATGTCTTAGAGGTCATGCGCCAGCCACTGGAAGAGCGGGTCGTGACAGTAGCTCGGGCACGCTATACCGTAGACTACCCAGCCAGCTTCATGCTGGTAGCAGCGATGAATCCGTGCCCTTGTGGCTACTACAACCACCCGACCCACGCCTGCGAATGTACCCCACAGCAGGTGCAGCGCTATCTGGGGAAGGTCTCAGGCCCTCTGCTCGACCGCATTGACCTGCAGGTAGAGATAGTCCCCGTGGACTTTCGAGAAGCTCTCCGATGCCCGCCCCTCAGAGAGCAGTGAACGCATCCGGGAGCGCGTCTTAGCCGCACGCGAGATACAGACTCAGCGCTTCGCTCCCTATCCCGAGGTACACTGCAATGCGCAGATGACTCCACGGCTTATGCAGCTCTTTGCTCGCCCCGATGCCGAAGGGCTGGAGAAGCTCCGTCTAGCCATGGAGCGCCTGGATCTTTCGGCACGTGCCTACGACCGCATCCTCAAGGTAGCTCGTACCATCGCTGACCTTGCTGGCTCCGAAGAGATCCGCAAGGAGCACATCGCCGAGGCCATTCACTACCGCAGTCTTGACCGTGCCTCTTGGGGGCAGCGATAGCTCCAGCAGCTCCTCCATTCTCACGAACTTTTATCACCATACTCTAAAGCCATCAGAGTAGTCTCATAGAGAGAGCTACTCCGAAGCCCTATACATATAAAAACGAAGTAGTACTGGTCACTGCGCAGAGCAGTACTGGTCACGACTTCGACCAGTACTAGTAGGTATAGGTGACCAGTACTGGTTCGCTTGCTGACCAGTACTGGTTGATTTTTCCCTTCATAATAGGCCACTCCCAACAAGCTTTACTTACCACAATATAGAGGGATAACCAAGCGTGTGCTCTCTGATCTCGAAATACCTGATAATGTGAGTGGAGGAAGAGTAAAATCACTGTGGGAAGCAGCGGAATACTCAGTATTTTGGTATCGTAGCCTAATCCATAGGCTACATAATGAATAATTCGTATTTTTGCGGCTGATATTCGCTAAGCACATAAAGACTTATACACAAACCAATCAGCTATGTACTGGACATTAGAACTGGCATCTAAGCTCGAAGATGCACCATGGCCCGCAAGCCGTGACGAACTCATCGACTACGCCCAGCGCTCTGGCGCCCCCATCGAAGTCATTGAGAACCTCCAGGAAATGGAGGATGAGGGCGAGCTATACGAATCCATCGAAGATATCTGGCCCGACTACCCAAGTAAGGAAGACTTCTTCTTTGACGAAGAGGAATACTAGCCCACCTCCATTCGGAGGCTATAAATCCGATGGGCAAGACACCCCACTCCTACTCCTCGTAGGTATAGAGACCTCAGTCTCCTGGGTTGTCTTGCCCATCGTGTGTTTCAGCCCGCAACTGTATAGTCTCTCCCTTCTGATTGAGCAAAGAAGAAGACTCTAGACGAGTGTAGCCCTGCCATATGCAACAGCGCCCCCTCTCCTTCTACTGGAGAGGGGCGCTGTCTTATATAGGGTATTAGAATCTTATTCCTTTACTTCCCAATAGGCGTCCTTCATGAGGACATCTTCAAGCTTGCGGATACCTGGGCTTCTGAGCACGAACCTCTTCGATCTGCTGCGTGACAGCCTGGTCATAGCAGATGTCCTCGACGTCGCGGATGACCCCGAAGGCTACAGGCATATCATCGCTCGTACCCATCATAGCCAGCATAGTGTGGAGGGTAGGATCGACTTCGTGAGCATCGTGTGTCAGGACATCATCCAGCGTGTAGCCATCTTCGCCGATGGTCACGACCTTCAGGCGAAGGCCATCAAGGACGAGACCCTTATTCTTCTCCTTACCGAAGATCATCTTCTCGCCATGGCGAAGTACGATGGAGCGGTCTTCACGAGTGTCACGCTGGGCTACGCCCTTATGTACACCGTCATTGAAGATCACACAGTTCACCAGGACTTCGACGACAGCAGCACCCTTATGCTGAGCACTTGCTACCATACACTGCCCGAGGAGCTTCATATCGATATCCAGTGAGCGAGCGAAGAAGCGACCACGTGCACCGAAGCAGAGTTCTGCAGGGATGAAGGGATCTTCGACCGTACCGAAGGGCGAGCTCTTTGATACGAAGCCACGCTCAGAGGTAGGTGAATACTGACCCTTCGTCAGACCATAGATACGGTTGTTGAAGAGGATGAAGTTGAGGTCTACATTACGACGGATAGCGTGGATGAAGTGGTTACCACCGATAGCGAGGCTATCACCGTCACCCGTAGCGATCCATACACAGAGGTCGGGGCGAGCGGTCTTAAGACCTGTAGCGATAGCTGCAGCACGCCCGTGGATCGTGTGGAAGCCGTAGGCGTTCACATAGTAGGGTAGACGTGAGGAGCACCCGATACCCGAGATGACTGCCGTCTGCTCGGTCGAGATACCCACCTCGGCCATAGACTTCTGGAGAGTAGCCAAGACACCATGGTCACCACAGCCAGGACACCAGCGTACGTACTGGTCGCTCTTGAAGCTCTTAGCATCTAACTTCACTGGGTTTGCATTCGTTTCCATAGGGCTATTCTTCGATAAGTTTGATGAATTCTTCGACTAAGTGAGAGAGGCTGAAGGGCTGGCCGGTCACCTCGTTGTACTGACGTGGTACGAAGTTGTCGATCAGACCGCGCAGATGACGAGCGAACATACCCGTATTCTGCTCAGCGATGATGACCTTCTTGTAACGGCGCAGTACCTCCTCCGTATTCTTAGGTAGAGGGTTGATGAAAGCGAAGTGGGCATGAGCGATCTTGTAGCCCTGCTCACGTACCTTATGGGAAGCTTCGTAGAGGTGTCCGTAGGTACCGCCCCAACCGACAATCAGTGTATCGGCATCCTGATCGCCTTCGACCTCAAGGAGAGGGATCTCATTAGAGATGTAGTCAATCTTCTCCTGACGAGTCTTGACCATGAGGGCGTGGTTAGCAGCGTCGGTGCTGATAGCGCTGGTCATGAAGTTCTTTTCAAGACCACCGAGACGGTGCTCGAAGCCTGGGGTACCAGGTACAGCCCAGTAACGAACCTTCGTTTCTGGATTGCGGACGTAAGGACGCCAGCTTCAGCTGCACCTTCGGGGGGGAGCTTAGACACATAGTTAGGCTCGATCGTAGGCAACTCGTGGAGGTCGGGGATTCGCCAAGCAGACGAGCCGTTAGCGACGAAGGCATCCGTAAGTAGGATAACTGGGGTCATGTGCTCAACGGCGATCTTTGCAGCCCAGTAGGCATAGAGGAAGCAAGTATCAGGCGTTGTCGCAGCGAGGACAGGCATAGGAGCTTCACCATTGCGCCCGTAGAGAGCCTGCATCAGGTCGGTCTGCTCGCTCTTTGTGGGAAGCCCCGTTGAAGGGCCACCGCGCTGTACGTCAATGATGACCAGAGGAAGCTCAGCCATCACAGCGAGACCAATAGCTTCACCCTTCAGAGCAAGACCAGGACCAGAGGTAGTCGTCACAGCGAGGTCACCAGCGAAAGAGGCACCGATAGCAGTACAGATACCAGCGATTTCGTCTTCTGCCTGGACGGTCTTCACGCCAAGAGCCTTGTGCTTAGCGAGCTCATGGAGGATATCCGTAGCAGGAGTGATAGGATAGCTACCGAGGAAGAGTTCGAGACCAGCTTGCTCAGAAGCGGCGATAAGCCCGTAAGCTGTAGCCTTGTTACCATTAATATCGAGGTAGCGGCCTGGCACGGGCTTCTGCGTTTCGATGCGGAAGATGCTGGCAGATGCGTGGGTATTAGCACCGAAGTCGAAGCCGTGGTTCAGCGATGCGATGTTAGCATCACGGAGCTGAGGCTTCTTACCGAACTTACGGTCGAGGAACTGCTCTGCGGGGCCAAGAGGACGATCACAGATCCAGCAGATGAGCCCAAGAGCAAACATGTTCTTGCATCGGAGGGCAGACTTAGCGTCGAGGCCAAAGTCCTTAAGCCCTTCCTTCACGATAGAAGAGATCGGAGCGGGGATGACCTGCTGGGTCTTCAGCCCGAGTTCTTCGAAGGGATCTTCAGTCAGGAACTCAGCCTTACGCAGATCGTTGGTGGTGAAGGAGTCTGTGTCGATGATGATGATCGAGTCTTTCTTAAGGTATTTGACACTAACCTTAAGAGCGGCAGGATTCATCGCCACAAGAATGTCCGCATTCTCACCTGGAGTACGTACCGAGCGAGAGCCGATCTGGACTTGATATCCAGATACACCACTCAGGGTACCCTGTGGGGCGCGGATCTCAGCGGGGAAGTCGGGGAGTGTTGAGATGGTGTTCCCCGTCATGGCGGAGAGGTCAGAGAAGATCGTCCCTGTGAGCTGCATACCGTCCCCCGAGTCACCGGAGAAGCGGATCACAATGTCTTTAAGGGTTTTGACCGCTTTCTGTTCGTCCATAGCTTTACTACTACAAATTATATAATACGTATGTCAGCACGGCAAAAGCCACCCATAGGAGGTTGTGTCTTCTGGTGAGGAATAGTACCGTTAGTGATAGAGGACATACCGTGCCACCATTGCTTATTTTGTTCTGCAAATACAAAGCAAAGCTAGCGAATAAAGTACACCCCACCAAACCCCCTGACTTAATTAAATATTTTCATAAGCATAGGGATTACATCACCTTCCACACAAGGCGATAGCACCTACTGACAGGGCAGGAGGCAGAGGGCTTTAGACGTCCAATAGGCAAGGCCGCTCCAGCCCTCCCTTAAACACCCTAAGACTGGCGACTGTAAGCGGGAAAGAGAGCCCTCTAAAGCGAAGAACGCTCTCTGTAGATTGGCTTATCAAGCCCCTTCTTTCTTACAGACTCTAAACACCTATTCGTAAGGGACAAACCCACATCTATCACTGGGGTATATTTCGGACCAATAGAGGTCTGCGAGTGAAGCAATACTGCTTTGATCGTAGACCACTATTGGTTTGAAGCCACTCAATAGCGCCGCATCATACGGCCTCAGCAAATACTTCTGTTTCATCATGAGACCATTGGGCAAGGCCATCTCTTCACAGCTTGCACTTTCCTCCTTCGAACTTTTCTCAGCCTAAAGACCTCGATTTTCGAGGAAAGAAGGTACGAGTAATGAAGAGGTGCGCTTATACAATGGTCTCACAATAGGTATATGAGTACGTGGGTGGAGCTATATAGGATGGCGAAGAAAGCTATATAGCTTTGTGAAGTGACTTATATTAGGTTGTTGCTCCGCGTAGGGATAAAAGTTGTGGAAGAGCGGCAAATAAGTTTGGGCTACGTACGTGGCTCTAATATCTACGTACGTGGATATTTGGATTTACGTGCCTGGTCTTTAAGACTACGTGCATAGATGAGGAAAAGCCACTACGGGAAGGCACTTTTTCCTTCGCAAGAACAGCACTTTTCCCTCCGCGAAATAAGAGGAGTGCTCGCGATAAGGCGAAGGACTTGCGTATCGCTTCGGAGAGGTATATCGGGGAGCTGGGCGCACGATGCCTTAACACAATAAATAGAGAGCAGGACTCTCCTACAACAGTCTCATCATAGAGATCAGCCCCTGTTCTTCGTACTTTTTCAGTCTAAGACTAACCAAATCTTGGTATCTTTGTCTTGGACATCAGCCAAGAGGCTAGGAATCGGACTCCTCCTCAGAAAGAAGTTGACTCCTACATATTATATGAATAGCGACAGCATAGTCATTATACCCACCTACAACGAGCGGGAGAACATCGCGCAGATGATCGACACCGTACTCGCACTCCCCCAGCCCTTCGACCTGCTCATCGTCGATGACGGGTCGCCCGACGGCACTGCGACCATCGTCCGAGAAGAAGCAGGAAGAATACCCTGGGCGGGTACATCTTCTAGAGCGCTCGGGCAAGCTCGGGCTCGGCACCGCCTATATCGCCGGATTCCAGTGGTCACTGCAGCACGACTACGAGTACATCTTCGAGATGGACTGTGACTTCAGCCATCCCCCGATGAAGCTACTGGAGCTCTACAAAGCATGCACCGAAGGAGGAGCAGATGTAGCCGTTGGCTCACGCTATACCCGTGGTGGTCGTGTGAAGAACTGGCCACTGGATCGCATCCTCATGAGCTATGGGGCATCGCTCTACGTACGCCTCATTACCTTCATGCCCGTCAAGGACTCTACGGCTGGCTTCGTCTGCTATCGCCGCCGAGTACTTGAGACAATGGTCCTTCCCGAAGTGCATTTCAAGGGTATGCCTTCCAGATCGAGATGAAGTACACCGCCTACTGCCTTGGCTTTAAGATTAAGGAGGTACCCATCACTTTCGAAGACCGCGTACTGGGCACTTCGAAGATGAACACCTCTATCTTCAAGGAGGCCTTCCTTGGGGTCTTCAAGCTCCGCTACTGGCATTGCTTCAAGGGCTTCCCCAATAAAAATATGCAAAGCACCAACGCCTAACTCCTCATATACTATGCAGCTCCATATGGCTTGCAAGCGATCTCTGCTTGTACTCCTCACGGCTTGTGCTCTTCCCGCCCTCAGCATGGCTCAGCAGGCTCCCGAGGACCAGCTACTCCGCCTCATCAAGATGCCCCTGAAGAATATCTTCGTGGAGTATCCCAATAAGACGAGCCACAATATCCTCGATAGCCTCGATGCACGGCTCACTCCGCGTGACCTGCATCCTGCTTTCTATGGCTCCTTCGACTGGCACAGCTCCGTACACAGCCACTGGATGCTCGCCGAGATCCTATCGACTTACCCCGACATCTCTGCTCGAGGCGAGATCATCGCAGCCTTTGACGATCACTTCACGGAGGAGAAGATGCGAGGAGAAGCGTCCTACTTTGACCGCAAGCTCTCTGGCAACTATGAGCGTACCTACGGCTGGGCATGGCTCATAAAGCTCAGTGAGCAGCTACATACCTCGCTGAGCATGGTGCAGATAAAGCATTGCAAGAGAAAGCTAAGGGCTGGGCTACTCACGTCGATATCCTCTCGGATAAGATCGTCGCAAAGTGGAAGACCTATCTGCCCAAGATGACCTACCCCAACCGCATCGGCACGCACTCCAACTCTGCCTTTGCGCTGGCCTTCGCTATTGACTTTGCCCGTGCTCGTGGAGACAAGGAATTCGAGCAAGCTCTCATCGCCAAAGCGCGTCAGCTTCACCTCGGAGACAAGAAAGCACCAGCCGAATGGGAGCCTAATGCCACCGACTTCTTCTCCCCTACACTGATGGTAGCAGACCTGATGACACGTGTACTCCCTCAGCGAGAGTATGTACGTTGGCTCTCGACTTACTTCACCCCTCAAGGTGTCAATCGTCTCTGTGAAAAGCCCGTCGTCAGCGACCTCACCGACTACACCATCGTACATCTAGTCGGCCTTGCATATACACGGGCTTGGACTATGGCACGTATCTCGGGCTACCTCCCCAAGGGCCATCCGCTCAAGGATCGCTTCGCCCGCGCATCAGCTCAGATGTACGCCCATGGGATGGACCAGATCTTCCGCTCTGACTATGGCGGAGATCACTGGCTAGCCACCTTCGCTCGCTATGCAGAGGAGGTAATGAAGGCCAATAAGATTAAGCACTAAGCCCAAGTATCAAGCCCCAACCTATGCACATCAGCAAGATAGGAGAGCAATGGCTTCACGGCGGAGGTGCGTGGCTCAACCGCCACAGCAACTTCCGAACAGGGCTGATCATCGCCTCGATCATCTTCATCATCCTCTCCCTCTGGGCATCAGACCGCTTGGTCACACGTATGGCTGAGGCTGAACGTCTGAACATGGAGATCTGGGCTAATGCTACACAGGCTACCACGACGAACGATATCAATACCACCCTGATCTATCTGTCGCGTATCCTCGAGTCCAACCCTTCTATCCCGACGATCATCACGGACCAAGAAGGGCGCATCATTAGCTACAATAATATTGAGCTGCCGAAGACCAACCAAGAGGCGTATCTCTATCAGAAGCTGGCGACCTTCCGTACGGGCTACCCCCCTATTGTCATGGAGGGGCTTACCGACCCGCTCTATCTCTACTACTCTGACAGTAAGGTCCTCCAGCAACTCCACATCTTCCCCTATATCCAGCTCTTAGTCTTCTTCCTCTTCCTTGGTGTCGCTATCGTAGCTCTCGTGAGCTTGAAGAAGTCTGACCAGAACCGCATTTGGGAAGGGCTCGCTCGTGAGACAGCTCATCAGCTGGGTACCCCCACCTCCTCACTCATGGCTTGGAAGCAATACCTTGAGAGTACTGGGACCGAAGAAATGGTCACCAACGAGATGGAGAAGGATATCGAGCGTCTCGGCATCATCGCCGACCGCTTCCAGAAGATCGGATCAGCACCGAACCTCAAGGCTAACGACCTACAAGAAGTAGTCCTCCGCTCCATCCACTACATGCAGCCCCGCATCTCCCAGCAGGTGGAGCTCATTCCTCCTACCTCGATGGATGAAGCTATCGTCGTGAAGCTCAGTGAGCCCCTCATGGCATGGGTGTTCGAGAACCTCATCAAGAATGCTGTGGATGCTATGGAAGGTAAGGGTACGATCTCACTCCAGTACATCCTCAAAGATCAGTGGGTATACATCGATGTCACCGACACAGGGAGAGGCATCCCCAGAGGTATGCACCGCAATATCTTCCGCCCTGGGAGTGACGACTCGTCAGCGTGGGATGGGGGTCTCGGACTCTCCTCTAGCACGCCGCATCGTCGAGGATTATCACCGCGGGCACATCTATGTCAAGCACTCTGAGCTTGGAGCAGGAACGACCTTCCGTATCGAGCTCCGTCGCGAGATGGAGTAGCCACTACCCCGACACCCTCTATCACGAAGAACCATGGCAGAGCAACTCCACCTCCAAGCAACCTCTCGAGAAGAGCACTATCGAGAGCTCTATCCCCAGCTACAAAGCCTCATCAGTCGGGAGACTAACCTCGTCGCAAATCTTGCCAATACCGCAGCAGCACTACGCCAGGCCTTTCGGCTTCTTCTGGGTAGGCTTCTACCTTGTGGAGGGAGATGAGCTGGTCTTAGGCCCATTCCAAGGGGATATTGCTTGCACACGTATCGCACGAGGTCGAGGGGTCTGCGGCACATGTTGGCAGACGGGGAAGAGCCTTGTCATCCCCTGATGTAGATGCCTTCCCAGGGCATATCGCCTGCTCCTCTGCATCACGCTCCGAGATCGTCGTACCGCTGAGAGATATCGCAGGAGAGATCGTAGGGCGTACTAGATATCGATAGTGATCAGCTCTCGGACTTCTCGGAGGAAGTAGATCGCCCCGCGCTTGAACGGATCAGCTCGAGCTCCTCGCCCCCTATTCTCTTAGGTAAAGAGTGATGCAGCCTGCCCTCCTCACACTCTCCACCCGAGAGCAAACAGCTCCCCTACACCTTCGCTGGTCACTCCCTCCCTCAAAGAGCCTTTGGGCGAGAGCCCTCCTTCTTGACGCACTTCGTAGCAAGCTCCCACACTTCGACTTTGTCGAAGGTACTCCACTGGATATCTTAACTCTTCACGCTGCTCTCCTTGCCGACCAAGAGGGCGAAGAGGAGATCAATGTATCGGAGTCTGGGACGGCGATGCGCTTCGTCTGCGCTTATCTTGCGGTCACCACCCAGCGCCCTGTGAGGCTCTCTGGTACGGGGCGCCAGCATGAGCGACCGATCGCTCCACTGGTAGAAGCCCTGCGTAGCCAAGGAGCGAAGATCACCTACCTAAACCATGAAGGCTATCCCCCGCTACTCATTGAGCCCAGCACCTTCGCTTGGCAGGGCTGTGAGCTGGATGCTTCTTCCAGCTCTCAGTATCTGAGTGCCCTCCTACTTCTTGCGCCAACGCTTCCCACAGGCTTCGAGGTCGACACACGGCGCTATGGCCTTGCCTCTCGCCCCTATGCACTGATGACCATAGCCCAGCTCCGAGAGCAAGGCTTCATCTGGGAGGAAGAGCCCAGCGGTCTCTTCTGCTATCGAGGAAAGAAGGAAGAGGATCGCCGCAGTACATCGCCTCTTGCTCAGGGCTACGAAGCAGACTGGAGTGCAGCATCCTATGCCTATGCACTCCTCAGCCTCTTGCCCATAGGCTCTACCATCGAGCTCTCGGGACTTGCACTCCCCTCCCTACAAGGGGATGCGGCCTATCTTGTAGAGCTCTTTGAGCAGCTGGGCGTTCATACCGAGAAGACCGAAGCAGGGATATGCATCAGCCATACCGCAGAGGAAGCCAAGTGCGCGCACTTCACAGCGCACATGAGTGACTGCCCCGATCTCGTCCCAGCCATCGTCGCAGCACTCGTCGGCCGAGGTGAAGCCTTCACACTCTCGGGAGTAGCTCATCTTCGCCTCAAGGAGTCCGACCGCCTCCAAGCGCTTGCTGATGAGCTGGCGAAGCTCGGTGTCAAGCTCACCCTTGGCCCCGATAGCCTTAGCTGGGACGGCAAGACACCACTCACAGCTCACGGCTCAGCACCGACGCTCTCACCGCATGGCGACCATCGTATAGCCATGGCACTCGCGCTACTTGCGCTTCGTGTCCCTAAGCTGCGGATGCAAGAGCCCGAGGTGGTAGCCAAGAGCTTCCCCTGCTTTTGGCAGGAAGTCGCCCCCTGCATCATACAGCAGACCGAATAGAGGTGGTAGACAAGGACAAACAAAGCAGCGCCCCCTTAGCTCGTGGCTAAGGGGGCGCTGCTTTACATGTATGTTCGTGCGAGAGCTTAGGGAGCATCAGGAGCGAACATAGGGGTCCCAAGCTGGGAGCTGTACGGGCTTCGTCTTCAGGAGGTCAAGCACCTTCTGCGTAGCGTACTTCTTGTTCACTACGAGACGGAAGGTGTAGGCATCGAACCACGCATCAGTCATGATGATATGGCCCTTGACACCCGTCTTCTCACCCCAGCTATTCTCTACCTTCCACTTCACGGGCTTACCCGAAGCATCGAGGTCAACGGCCTTGAGGGTCATGGCGTGCGTCGAGCCACTATCGAAGGTCTGGATGCGCTCAGCCTTATCCATGTCGAAGGGATAGCCGAGGAGCGAAGCGTAATCGTAGTTATCAAGAGCAGCGATACCCTGCGAGCGATCCAGCTCACGGCCGACGTCGCAGGAGTAGTACATCATCGTATTGTCCTTGAGCGAAGCGATAGCCATCTGCTTGATCTCATCCATGGGGAGGTTGACGTACGTCCAGTTCTTCCCATCATAGGCGTGGCGGTCGTACTCGATCTCATAGACCTTGTAGTAAGGACGAGAGGGGTCATTCATCAGCATGACGAATTGACCACGGAGGTCAGCACCGACGAAGCGCTCATAGAAGGACTGAGGCGTGTAGGTCTCGGTAGAGATCGCCTTGCCGTCCTTATCCTTCAGCGTATAGGTGAAGGAAGTGGGAGGCACGCCGAGGTTGAGGCTCAGCAGACGATAGACCTTCTTCAGACCGTCCTCCTTGCGCTTACGAAGCTGAGCGAGTGATTCGCCCTTCTCGGAAGCCTTACGCAGCTGGATCCCCGTCTGACGGAGTGTGCGAGCGATCATCTTACCCAGCAGCTTGGTATTGCTACTCGAGGCGGTCTCGGGCATGATCTCAGCAGGTACGACACCATACTTATAGAGGTTGTCGGAGATCCCCGTGAACTGGCCACCGTCATTGATGGGGTTCTTGAAGAGCCACTCTACCTTCGCATCGTTGATAGGGAGCTTGCGCGTCTCGATGATCCCTTCGAGGAAGAGGTTGGACTTCTCAAGCTGGTCCCAGAAGAAGGAGTAGTTCTGCGAGAAGAAGAAGGTACCTGACTTCTCCCGAGTCATCAGCTGAGCACGAAGGACATTGAGCCCCGTGAAGAGCCAGCAGCGTCCGCTCTGCTTCTGGTCGGTGATACCGGAGCTCTGTACCTCGATGGAGAACTTATCTTCGATCGAGCGTGGGCGCTGATTGTTGATGAAGAAGTCCTGCATCCCTTGTACGGCGATGGCGTTGTGGAGTGCCTTCTCGGTAGAGGACTTAGGCTCACTCTGACGAAGCTCCTCGAGGAGCTTGGGGGTGATAGCACCGTCCTTGGAGCTCTGGGCATGAAGCACAGCCGTAGAGGCCCCGAAGCTCAGGATAAGCGCTAATGAAGTCGTTAGGACTGATTTCATAGGTCTTATTATAATTATATGAAGTATGCGAGGTTAGGGGTTCTCTTTCTTGTCGAACCACGAGGCGTACATCTGGTAATTATTAGCGATGCGCTCGTTGAGTTCGCGTCCCTGCTCGGGGAGACCTTCTTGACGAACTTAGCTGGTACACCTGCCCACAGGGTATAAGGGCTCAATGATGGTCTTGGACAAGACGACCGAGCCTGCTGCTACGATAGCCCCTTCGCCGACGACGACATCATCCATCACGACGGATCCCATGCCGATGAGGGCGTAGTCACGGATATGGCAGCCGTGGAGCGTGACATTGTGCCCGACGGAGACATTGTCACCGATCTCGATGGTGGACTTCTGATAGAGGGTGTGTAGGACGGAGCCGTCCTGGATATTGACGTTGTTGCCGATGCGGATGGAATTGACGTCACCGCGGAGGACGGAGTTGAACCAGATACTGCAGCCCTTCCCGAGGGCGACATCTCCGACGATGGTAGCGTTGACAGCGAGGAAGCAGTCCTCACCGATCTGAGGCGCGATGCCTCGTACAGTCTGTATGAATGCCATGATGCTTATTGTTATTGCTTAGCTACGCAAAGATAATGAATCCCTGGGGCAAAGGCCAGGCCGACAGTTCGATTCGTTGGGGGGCGAAGGCATAGCGGTTGGCAGCCGTAGCATCTGAAGAAAAGTTGCTAACTTCAATAGATATACTCTCAAGATGTATCTTGGCTGAAAACATCAGGAAAAAGGACTCGAGAAACTAGTGGTATCTCCTCTCGCTCGAGCTGTCTCACTCGCCGATCGAGAGAAACACAGTTTGATCCATGACGTAGTCTGACAGTCCATGCATGAAGCCGATCAGTCGACGCACGTAGTCCTTGGGTCTTCGATGGCATGGGCAAACTTTATCCGAGATGATAGCCTGAGAACTTTTTTTCTGAGAAGTAATACGGTTTTTATCTGAGCAAAGAAGCAGGGCCTTTCCCCCAGATGATCAGTAGGGAGCCTAGTCTCCGCTCCCTGCAAGGGCAAAAGTCCAGCGAGAGCAGCCCCCTTTCCTTTAGCCCCCGCCATAGTCCTTCCCCCAGCTCACCTCAGGCCCAAACACCTGGACAGTCAGCAGAATAGGCGATATTACCCCGTCTTATTATACTACCTTTGTAGCGCTCGATGAAGAGCGACAATGCTACGAAGACAATGCTTATACGACGACACGTACTCCTCCTCACCCTCAGTAGTATGAGCCTCGCGGCTCCCCGACTGGCAGCACAGCAGGTACAGCCTACGACCGACGAGGTCGCCCTCCAAGCCTTCGCCCTGGACAGCCTCGTGGCTCAAGGGACGGACTACTATACCCCTACTCCCGTCTCTTCGCCCCTCCTCCTGGAGCTTCTCGCCGTAGCCCCCAGTCTCTCTCAGCAGCTCCTGCAGTACTATCAGGCGGGAGGGACCAACCCCTACCAGTCTACCCGCCCCTTCATCAGCCCCACTCTAAGGAAGAAGACGACGAAGAGCCTGCTCGACTTCTCTCCCGTCTCGGGCACTGGCCTTGAGCTTTCAGCCCCCGAGCTGAGCTTCCTGCCCCCGACATCAGGCCCGACCTTAGAGCACCTTCCTATCGACCTCTCGGGACTCAATAGCTACAGCTACGGACTCCGCCAGCGTATGCTCGCGCATATCCTGCCTTCGGGAGACGGTATCGGTGGGCGAGACTTCAGAGCCAAGCCTAAGACCCTTGCGCTGACACGTCCCAGCTTTGAGTCTACAGAGCGAGCCCTCTCTAATTACACCGGAGAGATCCCCACGGTGGGCTTACAGCTACCCCAGGATCTCAACCTGTCGGTCCTGCAGCAGCGCCATTGGATCCCCGCACTGGAGAGTAGCATACAGTTCTCACAGAATCATGTCTCGGACAACTGGTACAAGGGTGGTGCCTCCAACCTCAACCTCTTTATGAGGACTTACTTCGGGCTACGCTACGTCACCGAGCGTGTCCAGTGGACCAACGAGATAGAGAGCAAGCTGAACGTCTACAGTGCCGAGAAGGATAGCGTGCATCGCTACCGCATCGCAGATGACCTCCTGCGCCTGCACTCCAACTACGGTCTGAAGGCTTGGAACAAGATGTACTATACCATCGACGCTGAGCTCCGCACACAGCTCCTCCAATCCTATCTGGAGAATAAGCACAGCCTGCAGTCCGACTTCCTCGCTCCGTACACGATCAACGTGGGGCTGGGGATGAAGTACGACTACTCGATGAAGTCAACGAGAGTCTACGGTCGCTCCTTCGACCTCTCGATCAACGTCGCTCCACTCTCCTACACCTTCCGTGCGACAAAGGATAGCCACATCGACTTAGGCCGTCACGGTCTGAGCCCCGACAAGCTCTGGTATCAGCGCATCGGCTCCACGATCCGTGCGGACTGGCAGTGGCGCGTGAATATGAACCTCACCTGGACCTCGCACTTCTACTTCAACACCTCCTACCAGCAGGTCGAAGCCGAGTGGGAGAACACGCTGGATATGGCGCTTACGCGCTTCTTCTCCACGCGCCTCAATCTCAACCTCCGCTATGACGATGCCGTGCGTCCTGCACCAGGCTGGAATAAGCATCTCCAGTACAACGAGCTCCTGAGCTTCGGCTTCAACTACCGCCTCTGAGCTGGAGTCCTCCGCAAGACTTCCTCCACACGATACCAAGTAGCCCTCCCCATCACCCTGCTTTGCAGTGATGGGGAGGGCTACTCTTATACATGCTCACAATGAGAAGAAGTGTGCAGGTCTAAGCAAAAAGCCGTACCTTTGCCCAAAGGTTTACCGGAACAGGGGGACTCACCCCACTCAAGAAATGATAGCAAAGAACTTAATATCCTTCTTCGAAGATAGCTTTAAGAAACACTGGGATCTGCCCGCGATGTCCAACTACGAAGGACAGACCTATACCTACGGACAGATGACCGAAGCCATAGACGAGTGGCACCAATTCTTCCGACTCCAAGGGCTACAGCGTGGCGACAAAGTCGCTCTCATGGGCAAGGACTCCGCCGAATGGGCGATCTTCTTCATAGCCGTCATTACCTATGGAGCGGTGATCGTACCCATCCTACAGGACTTCCCTCCTGCTGATGCGATGCAGATCATCGACCACTCTGAGTCGAAGCTCTTAGCGATCAATGCCCATCTGTGGAGCAACATGCGCCCAGAGGGCATCCCCTTAGTATCTACGATCCTGGACTTCCAAGAGGGGCATATCCTCCACGGCACGCCCGAAGCTATACAGCAGTTCGCCGATGCCAAGACCAACCACAAGGCGCAGTACCCCACAGGTATGTGCCCCGAGGATGTCAGCTACTATCATACCCCGAATGAAGAGCTCCTCGTACTGAACTATACCTCGGGGACGACGGGCTTCAGCAAGGGGGTCATGCTCTCGGGTAATAACTTCGCTGGGAACCTCGCCTTCTGCATCGAGCGAAATATCATCCGTGTGAATGAGACCCTGCTGTGCTTCCTCCCGATGGCACATGTCTACAGCTGCATGATCAACCTCTTCCTCGCGATGGCTTCGGGTACCCATGTCGTCGTGCTGGGTAAGATCCCTTCGCCCAAGATCCTCGGCGTCGCCTTCAAGAAGGTGCGCCCCACGGTCATCATATCCGTACCGCTCGTCCTGGAGAAGATCTATCAGAATACGCTTCAGCCTATACTCAAGAGCCGCAAGGTGCGCTTCATGCTCTCGCTGCCCATCCTGCGCAATGTGGTCTATCGCAAGATCCGCGAGCAGCTCTCCGAAGGCCTTGGCGGAGCATTCCGTCAGGTGATCGTCGGGGGTGCAGCCCTCAATCCCGAGGTCGGCGAATTCCTCAAGCGCATTGGCTTCCCCATCACCGTAGGCTATGGCATGACGGAGTGTGCACCACTCATCTCCTTCATCGAAGCTGAGAAATGGCGTCTACGCTCCTGCGGTCGTGTGCTCGAGCCCTATATGGAGGCACGTATCGCTCCTCTCAATGACGAGCAGACACCCTCTGCCACCGCCTCCGAGATCGGTGAGATCCAGGTGCGTGGGGAGAATGTCTGCATGGGCTACTACAAGAACCCCGAGCAGACCGCAGCCCTCTTCACCGAAGATGGCTGGATGCGCACGGGGGACCTAGGCACAATGGATAGTGACCACTTCCTATATATCCGCGGTCGCTCCAAGGCCATGCTCCTCGGCAGCAACGGGCAGAATATCTATCCCGAAGAGCTGGAGGCTAAGATCGGCATGCTCCCCTACGTGCAGGAAAGTCTCGTACTCATGCGCGAGGGCAAGCTGGAGGCACTCATCGTCCCCAATATGCAGCTCATCGAGCAGGCAGGTATCACGCTGGATGAAGCATGGGAAGCTATCCAGAGCCAGCGCGCAGCCCTCAACGAGCAGGTCGGTAGCTATGAGAAGATCCAGCGCTTCGAGCTGCGCACCGAGCCCTTCGAGAAGACTCCCAAGCAGAGCATTCGTCGCTACCTATATAAGTAGGAGCGACATCCACCTCTCCCGCCCCAGAGGCGAGATAATCGCACCTCCCCTACTTGGTCTAAGGACCGAGTAGGGGAGGTGCTTCTTTCATGCAGGAAATAGACCACGCAACTGTGTAATTTAGTGGCTTTTTAATATCTTTGCATAAATCCATGTTGTCCCCGCCGCTTAGGTCATGGGCACAACGAGAAGGAGACATCGCGAGCTTACGTCAAGTAGGCCTCGGCGATACATAAATGTGAATACATAGAATAAAGCATAGAGACAATGAAGACGCTTACATTAGATCTCTCCGGGATCTACACCGATGTCACACCCCAGAGTATCCAAGCATGGGAAGAAAAGAGTAACCAGTACCAACAGCAGCTCCACGCTGGCACAGGGCTGGGCAATGACTTCTTAGGGTGGATCAACCTCCCTTGTGAGATCAGCGAAGAGCAACTCTCATCCATCGAAGAGGCTGCCCGTGGACTGCAAGAGCGCTGCGACTATGTCGTGAGCATCGGCATCGGTGGGAGCTACCTCGGTGCACGCGCTGTCATCGAAGCCCTCACCCCATCCTTCGAAGCCTATCAGACGAAGCACACCGCTCCTCAGGTGATCTTCGCTGGGCACAACATCAGTGAGGACTACCTCAGTGAGCTCGTAGCCTTCCTCCGCGACAAGCGCTTCGGTCTAATCAACATCTCTAAGAGCGGCACAACGACTGAGCCTGCTATCGCTTTCCGCATCCTCAAGGCACTCCTCGAAGAGCAAGTCGGACGCGAAGAAGCTCGCGAGCGCATCATCGCTGTCACAGACAAGGCGCGTGGCGCCCTGCGTACCCTCGCAGACAAGGAGGGCTATAAGACCTTCATCATCCCCGATGACATCGGTGGTCGCTTCTCGGTACTGACCCCCGTCGGTCTGCTCCCCATCGCCGTAGCTGGCTTCGACATCCGTGAGCTCGTCCGCGGTGCTCGCGAGATGAAGGCCCTCGTCGATGAGTCTGTGCCCTTCGCAGAGAATCCCTCAGCACTCTACGCTGCAGCTCGCAACAGCCTCTATCAGGGTGGTAAGAAGATCGAGATCCTCGGTAACTTCCATCCCCGCCTCCACTATATCGGCGAGTGGTGGAAGCAGCTCTATGGTGAGAGCGAAGGGAAGGACCACAAGGGTATATTCAATGCCTCGGTAGACTTCTCTGCTGACCTGCACTCTATGGGGCAGTGGATCCAGGAGGGCGAGCGCTCTATCTTTGAGACGATCATCAGCATCGCTGAGCCCAACCCCACCCTGCGCATTGAGTCAGACGAAGCCAACCTTGATGGTCTGAACTACCTCGCTGGCAAGCGCGTCGATGAGGTCAATAAGATGGCTGAGCTCGGTGTACGCGTCGCACACATCGATGGCGGTGTCCCCAACATCCGCATCGTACTCCCCAAGCTGGATGCCTACTACATCGGGCAGCTCTTCTACTTCTTCGAGAAGGCCGTCGGTATCAGTGGCTACATGCTTGAGGTCAATCCCTTCAACCAGCCTGGTGTCGAAGCCTACAAGAAGAATATGTTTGCCCTGCTCGAGAAGCCCGGCTTCGAAGCTGAGACCGAGGCTATCAAGGCTCGTCTGAAGTAACTCTCCGCACCGCATGGAATATAACAATCAACTGCCCCCCATCATTCTCCCCGAGTATGGCCGCCATATCCAAAATATGGTAGCCCACTGCAAGACTATCAAGGATCGTGAGGAGCGCAATGCTTGTGCCCGCAGTATCATACGCTCCATGGAGGCCATCGTACCCGAGAAGGGAGCTGGCATCGACAAGGAGACCATCTACTGGGATCACCTCGCTATCATGTCCGACTTCGAGCTTGATGTCGACTACCCCGAGGGGACCATCACCAAGGAGGCGATCCAGCACGAAGCTCAGAAGCCCGAGTACCCTGGCCACTTCATCAAGTACCGCTACTATGGTCACTTCATCGAGGGCATGATCCAGCGTGTATGCGCTATGGAGATGGGCCCTGAGCGTGCTGCTGCAGAGTACTTCATCGCACTGCAGATGAAGCGCGACTACATGACGTGGAACCAAGGGAACGTCGAGGATATCAAGATCTTCAAGGACCTCTTCGAGCTCTCCGATGGTCAGATCCTCCTCACTCCCTGAGAACTGCAAGCTCAACATCAATCCCAACACAATAGACAAACCAGGTAAGCTCCAGAAAGCCTCTCAACAGCAAGAAGGCTAAGAAGAAATAATTCGAGCTCCGATACCACTCACTACTACATGGCATCCTACGTAATTGAAGGCGGCTATTCCCTACAGGGTAGCATTCGTCCCCCAAGGCGCAAAGAACGAAGCGCTCCAGATCATCTCCGCTGTCCTCCTCACCCCTGAGGTCGTGACGATCCACAACATCCCCAACATCCTCGATGTAAACAACCTCATCGATCTGCTGCGCCACATCGGTGTCAAGGTTACGCGCCTCAATGACGAGGGTAGCTATACCTTCCAGGCCGACGAAGTCAACATCGAGTATCTACACAGTGAGGAGTTCCTCAGTCGCTCACGGGCACTGCGCGGATCCATCCTCATGGCTGGGGCTCTGCTTGGGCGCTTTGGCTATGCTATCTTCCCCAAGCCAGGAGGCGATAAGATCGGCCGTCGCCGTCTAGATACGCACCTCATCGGCTTCCAGGAGCTCGGTGCTAGCTGTGTCTATGACTCCGACAAGAAGAGCTACATCCTCGAGGCTAAGAAGCTTCAGGGCAAGTACATGCTCCTCGATGAAGCATCCGTCACGGGTACAGCTAACATCCTCATGGCTGCAGCACTTGCCGAAGGGACTACGACGATCTACAACGCCGCCTGCGAGCCTTACCTCCAGCAGCTCTCCAAGTTCCTAGTACGCATGGGGGCGCAGATCGAAGGTATCGGATCCAACCGCCTCACGATCCAAGGTGTGAAGGAACTCCATGGCGCCGAGCACACCATGCTCCCCGACATGATCGAGATCGGTAGCTTCATCGGTATGGCTGCTATGACGAACTCAGAGCTGCGTATCACCAATGCCAGCATCCCCGACCTTGGCATCATCCCACAGGCTTTCCGCCGTCTAGTATTACGGTAGAGGAGCAGGGGGATGACCTCTTCATTCCTCGCCACCCCAACGGCTACGAGATCGACACCTTCATGGATGGCTCTATTCTGACCATAGCAGATGCTCCATGGCCAGGGCTGACGCCAGACCTTCTGAGCGTCTTCCTCGTCACAGCCACCCAGGCTAAGGGTAGCGTACTCATCCATCAGAAGATGTTCGAGAGCCGACTCTTCTTCGTGGACAAGCTCATCGACATGGGAGCTCAGATCATGCTCTGTGACCCCCACCGTGCCGTCGTCATCGGCCTTGGCCAGTCACACCAGCTGCGCGCTACGAAGATGACCTCTCCTGACATCCGCGCAGGTATCGCCCTGCTCATCGCAGCGATGAGTGCAGAGGGTACCAGCACGATCAATAATATCGAGCAGATCGACCGTGGCTATCAAGACATCGCAGCCCGCCTGAATGCTCTTGGGGCCCGTATCTCACGCCTCTAAAGAATGCTGCGCAAGGAAGACTTCGAGCATATAGGTACCCTGGGCCGTGCTCATGGTACGCAAGGTGAAGTGTCAGCCAAGCTCTCCGTAGACCTCTCAGGTCTATGGGAGGGGGCTGACACCTCGCTCTTTTTAATGCTGGAGGAGCAAGGTCTGCTCATCCCCTACCGCGTACTAAAGCGTCGCACCAAAGGAGAAGATATCGACCTCATCACCTTCTCAGGTATCACGACAAAGGATGAAGCGGATGCTCTCACGGGGCGTCCCGTTTGGCTGGAGCATGACTACCTCTCAGAAGAGGAAGATGTCGAGGACTTCTTCGACCTCCAGCATTTTGTCGGCTTTGACCTATACGATGCCTCTACACACAGCTGTGTAGGGCGTGCTGTAGAGATCGACGAATCGACAATCAATACTCTACTGCGAGTCGAGACGACTGCTGGCGAGGAGCTTATCCTCCCTATCTCCGAGGAGCTCATTGAGCGCCTTGACCTCCAGGGGCACCGCCTCTACCTACATATCCCCGCAGGACTACTTGAACTATAATATCAGTCCTGCATCCATTACCTTGCACCCTTTGCAATCCACTATTTTATGCGTCCGACAGTAGCCTCTCCTCGGTTTGACGAAGAGCCTTTATTCACTGGCAACTCGGTCTTCAAGCACCAGTCAGCAGCCCTCATCTCCATCCCGAAGCACAAGCAATTAGCCGATGGAGAGCACCTCTATCTGAAGAGCCAGGGCGACTATTACCTCATCTTCCTCCTCTCAGGGAAGATCACTACCTACATGAATGGAGAGCAGGAGTCTCAGCACTTCGCAGCGAAGAGCATAATCTTCGTCCCGATGGGTACCCTCCTCAATATCGTGGCCGAGGGAGAGACTTCATGCATTACCTTCCACTTCCTCCCCAGCGTACATCTCTGTGCTCGTCAGTGCCCTGAGCGTCCAAAGAAGAAGAGCTTCCAGCTCCCCGATTCGCATAAGGGGAAGGATCTCACGGTACTCCCTATGTCCCATGGTATTGATCTCTGGACATGTGCCATCATAGAGTACTTACAATACTCCCTCTCTGACCTGCGCCTCTTTGACGTAAAGCTTCAGGAGCTCTTCCTCCTGCTACGTATGAACTATGCTCGCCGCGTCCAAGAGGAATTCCTTCGAGGCTTCCACTGCAAGCGCTCAGGCTTCAGCTGTCAGGTCTTCAAGCACCACCTCTCGTGTCGCAATGTGGAGGATCTTGCCAGCAAGCTCGGTGTACCCCCTGCGACTCTGACGCGTATGTTCGATGATGAGTTCGGTATATCACCACTGAAGTGGCTTCTCCAGCAGCGCGCCCGCCATGTCTACAAGGATCTGGTCGATAGCAACCTATCGCTTACGGAGATCTCTGAGCGCTATTACTTCTCCTCACCTGGCTACCTATCAGCGTTCTGCCGTCGTATGTTCGGCCTCTCCCCACTGAAGATTCGCCGAGGGCAAGGTCTACAGCAAGACGATACAGCCGAGGATCTTGAGGAATGAAGCCACAGACCGAGCTTGCGGCACTAGCTGCATGGATACTCATCTCATTAGGTCTCTTCACTCCTGGACTCATGCTCCTCGGGGGGGACACTCCTCCCGACCCCATCAGTAGATGCACAGCTGATCACGAATACCGTGATCTCACTGTGCATCTTTTTGCTTCCTACCTTCTTCCTTCCCTCGGGGAAAGCTGCTTGGAGCAGGATCTCCCAACCGCTACCAGCCAAGTACCGAAAGCCTAAGCATAGCTTCACCATCCTCGGGCTCTCTCTCCTTGTCCTTCTTCTTGCTCAGCTCCTCTATATGGGGATCATAGTCCTTGCTCAGAAGCTTGGCTACCCTGTACAGGATGCTGTCGAGGCTCGGCTACTACAGCTTCTCAGCAGTGGAGAGGGATCTCGCCCCCTACTCTTCCTCACGATGGCAGTTGTGCCTGCCATCACCGAAGAGTTCTTCTTCCGAGGTCTTCTCCAGGGTACACTACAGCATGTTCTCCCTCACAAGCGCTGCCTCCCGATCATTCTCTCGGCAGGAATCTTCGCCCTCTTCCATGGAGCTATAGTAGGCTTCCCCAGCCGTATGCTCTTAGGGCTGATGCTCAGCTACCTCGCAGTAGACTCACGCAACCTCCGTCTCCCGATACTCCTCCACTTTCTCAACAATACATTAGCTCTCCTCTCCATCCTTTAATCTCACGGAATACTACAATGAAACGACTCTTCCGCAACGCAACACTCATCAATGAAGGCCGCTCCTTCACCGCTTCTCTCTTGACCTCGGGTGCTCTCATTGAGCGCATATACGAGGGAGAGAATAGTTTCCCCGAAGGCCTCCTCAGTGAAGTCGACGAAGTAATCCCAGCAGAAGGCCTCTGGCTCCTACCTGGGTGCATTGATGATCAGGTACACTTCCGCGAGCCTGGGCTCACGCACAAGGCCACGATAGAGAGTGAGAGCCGTGCCGCTATCGCTGGTGGCACGACCTCCTTCATGGAGATGCCCAATACCAAGCCCCCTACGACCAGCCTCGAGGCCTGGGAGTGGAAGATGCAGCGTGCCGCCGAGACCTCGTGGGCCAACTACTCCTTCTTCTTCGGGGGGAGTAATGATAATGCCGATGAGATCCTGCGAATTGACGCCCGCCGCACCCCTGGGCTCAAGCTTTTCCTCGGCTCATCGACGGGTAATATGCTCGTCGATGACAGGAAGACCCTTGAGCGTATCTTCTCTGAAACCGACCTCATCATCGCCACTCACTGCGAGAAGGAAGAGATCATCCGTGCTAACCGCGAGCACTACCTCGCCACCGTAGGCGAAGAGAAGCTCGATGTACACTACCACCCTCTCATCCGCAGCGAAGAGGCATGCTATCGCTCCTCGAGTGAAGCCGTCGAGCTGGCGACACGCCTTGATAGCCGTCTGCACATCCTCCACGTCTCGACAGAGCGTGAGCTCTCCCTCTTCCGCAATGATCTCCCACTTGCCGAGAAGAAGATCACAGCCGAGGTCTGTGTGCACCACCTCATCTTCTCCGATGCCGACTATGACCGCTTAGGTAACCGCATCAAGTGGAATCCCGCCGTCAAGACCCTCCGAGATCGTGAGGCGCTTCGTGCTGCCGTTCGCTCGGGCCTCGTCGACATCGTAGCCACCGACCACGCCCCACACCTCCTCTCTGAGAAGGAAGGCAACTGCCTCACTGCGGCAAGTGGTGGCCCGCTCACGCAGTATGCACTCATCTCCATGCTTGACATGGCCCGCGAAGGAGTATTTACGAAGGAACTGGTCGTGGAGAAGATGGCCCACCGCCCCGCCGAGCTCTTTGCTATCGAGAAGCGCGGCTACCTGCGCGAAGGCTACTATGCCGACCTCGTCCTCATCGATCCCGAGGGCAAGACACCCGTCAAGACTGAGAGCATCATCTCCCTCTGTGGTTGGTCACCCTTCGAAGGTCACACCTTCGGTCACCGCGTCGAGGCTACCTATATCAATGGGGACTGTGCGTATCGCGCAGGAGCACTCAGCGAGGTACGCCCATCAGTAGCTCCTCTACTCTACTCGCGTCCATAGCCCGACACCCTCCTCTTTACCACACGTGTAGCCCCTTCTCCGAAGTGCCATGAGCCTTCGGAGAAGGGGCTACACGTATGGATCCTAACAACACTGAGAGATGAACGATTGAAAGGGGAATGTCAACCAGTACTGGTCAACGAAGTGAGCAGTACTGGTCAGCAATCGAACCAGTACTGGTACATATCACCGACCAGTACTGGTCTACTTAGTGACCAGTACTCCTTCATATTCCCCCACTCCAACAGACTATATTTCAAGACCCTATACAGCCCCTCCAAAGTCGCATCAAGCGACTGCCCCAGCCCTAAAGCGAATCACGCCCCCTATCACCAAGAGAAATAGGAGGAGACTGTCTTGGATATTTAAGCTCACGACACTCAGGTAACGAAGAGGCATCACACAAAGGGGCTTTTTCATTAACTTTGTAGTAAAGACAACGATAGGTCTCCTTGCCCTCCACTTCGGTCGACAGGGAGCATTTTTCACGCTTACGAAATAGATCTACCCACTCCGATGAAGTCGAGTCTCTGTGCGCTCCTCTGCGCCACTGCCCTTACCGCAACTGCTATCACTGGCTGCGGTACGACCAGACAACATACCGCTACTCTCAGCCAGCCGACCCCACGCCAAGACCGCTACGTGGTCATCCTCTCACTTGATGGCTTCCGCCCCGACTACCAAGGGTCGTTGTGCTACCCCCAACCTCGATGCGATGGATCGTGAGGGGCTTGCTGGTTGCTTCCGTCCCTCCTACCCCACGCTGACCTTCCCCAACCACTACTCAATGGCTACGGGACTTTATCCCAACAATCATGGGCTCGTCGGCAATGAGTTCTGGGACGAGCGTGGTGCACGCTATCGCCTCGGCGACCGCAAGGCCGTAGCAGATCCCTGCCTTCTACAAGGGCGAGCCACTGTGGAATGTAGCGCGTCGCCACGGAGTGAAGTCCGCCAGCTTCTTCTGGGTAGGTAGTGAGACTCCCGTCGGTGGACACCACCCCGACCGCTGGAAGAAGTTCAATGACAAAGTACCCTACACAGATCGTGCTGACTCAGTACTCAGCTGGCTAAATCTCCCTGTGGCAGAGCGTCCACATCTGGTCATGTGGTATATCGAAGAGCCCGACCATACAGGCCACCACAACGGCCCTGAGTCTCCTAAGACCCTTCGCATGGTAGAGAAGATGGACTCAGTCATCGGCTACTTCCGAAAGGGGCTCGCCAAGCTCCCCATCCATCAGCAGGTAGACTTCATCCTCGTCTCAGACCATGGGATGCAGTCCTTCGACCGCAGCAAGGCGGTTAACCTCGCAGACTACCTCCCTATCGATAGCTTTGAGCATGTCGCTACGGGTCCCTTCACTCACCTCTATCCCAAGAAGGGCTATACCGAGACGGCATATAAGATCCTGAAGAAGGTGCCCCACATATCGGTATACCGTAAGAATGAGCTACCCGCTCGCCTGCACTTCGGTAGCAGCCCCCGCATCGGTGAGCTGGTACTCATCGCAGACCTCGGCACGCAGATCTTCTTCCGTCCCCAAGGTATCCCCTAAGGACTTCCTCCATGCTGGACATGGCTTCGACAATAAGAATCCTGAGATGTACGCCATCTTCAAGGCTGTCGGTCCAGACTTCCAGCCTGGACGAAAGGTCTCTAAGCCCATCCCCAATATCACCCTCTACCCCCTCGTCTGCCGTATCCTCGGCCTCCAGCCTGGCACGCACGACGCAGACGAAGTTCTCGCCTCTTCACTCCTCAAGAAGAAGTAGCCGCTACTCCTATGATCATTGCACAGAAGAAGCGCAAAGAGAATATCGCAGAATACCTGCTCTATATGTGGCAGGTAGAGGACCTCATCCGTGCTGCAGGCGTCTCCTCTGAGGGAGTCGATCAGCTCCTCCTCCCCCGCTACAACGTCGACGAAGAGAAGCGTGCCGAGATCCGCTCATGGTACCTTGAGCTCATCGAGATGATGCGCACCGAGGGCAAGGTACAGTCGGGGCACCTCGACGTCAACCGCATCGTACTGATGCAGCTCGAGGAGCTTCACCGCCGCCTCATCAGCAATCCCAATGACATCGTCTACTCGGGACTGCACCTGCAGATACTTCCAGCTCTCATCCAGCTCCGAGGCAAGAATAACGGAGCAGTGGAGAGCGACCTTGAGACTTGCTTTAATGCCCTCTACGGCTATATCACCCTCAGCCTCCAGCATAAGGAGGTCAGCGAGGAGACCAAAAAGTCAATGAAGCAGATCAGCGCCTTCCTCGCTATGCTTGCTCACCGCTACAAGATGGAGCAAGAGGGCATCGAGGCCGAAGACACTACTCATAATTAGATCCCCCTACATGAACGAATATAAGAAAGAGATCGACCAGCGACGTACCTTCGCTATCATCAGTCACCCTGACGCCGGTAAGACGACCCTCACCGAGAAGCTCCTCCTCTTCGGGGGGGCTATCCACGTAGCAGGTGCCGTCAAGAGTAACAAGATCAAGAAGACCGCGACGAGTGACTGGATGGAGATCGAGAAGCAGCGTGGTATCTCCGTAGCTACCTCCGTCATGGGATTTGAGTACGCTGGCTACAAGATCAACATCTTGGATACCCCTGGTCACCAGGACTTCGCTGAAGATACCTTCCGTACCCTCACCGCTGTCGATAGCGTCATCATCGTCATCGACGGAGCTAAGGGGGTAGAGACCCAGACCCGCCGTCTCATGGAGGTATGCCGTATGCGCAAGACGCCCGTGATGGTCTTCATCAATAAGATGGACCGCGAGGGGCAGGATCCTTTCGACCTACTTGACGAGATCGAGAAGGAGTTGCAGATACGTGTACGCCCTCTCTCTTGGCCCTATCGACATGGGTCAGCGCTTCCGTGGTGTCTACAACATCCACGAAGGTGCACTCAATCTCTTCACCCCCGACAAGCAGCGCATCACCGAGAGCGTCACGATCACAGACCTCAACTCCTCCGAACTCGAGCAGCACATCACGCCCGAGCAAGCAGAGAAGCTCCGTATGGATCTGGAGCTTGTTGATGGGGTATACCCCGAGTTTGACCGCGAAGAATATCTGTCAGGCGATATCGCTCCCGTATTCTTTGGCTCGGCACTCAACAACTTCGGGGTGCAAGAGCTCCTCAACTGCTTTGTAGAGATCGCCCCATCTCCACGCCCCGTCAAGGCCGAGGAACGTGAGGTGTCGCCCTACGAACCCGCCTTCACCGGCTTTGTCTTCAAGATCCATGCGAACATGGATCCCAACCACCGCAGCTGTATCGCCTTCATCAAGATCTGCTCCGGTCGATTCGAGCGCAATGCGAGCTACAAGCACGTACGCCTCGGCAAGAGCTTGAAGTTCAGCAGCCCAACGGCCTTTATGGCTCAGCGTAAGGAGACGGTGGAAGAGGCCTTCGCAGGCGACATCATTGGTCTACCTGACACGGGAAACTTCCGCATCGGTGATACCATCACGGCTGGCGAGGAGCTTCACTTCAAGGGCCTCCCCAGCTTCTCCCCTGAGCTCTTCAAGTACATCGAGAACCAAGATCCGATGAAGACTAAGCAGCTCGCCAAGGGTATCGACCAGCTCATGGGCGAGGGTGTAGCACAGCTCTTCGTCAATCAGTTCAATGGTCGTAAGATCATTGGCACGGTCGGCCAGCTCCAGTTCGAAGTCATCCAGTACCGCCTACTCCACGAGTATGGCGCCGCCTGTCGCTGGGAGCCCTATCAGCCTCTATAAGGCATGCTGGATCGAAAGCGATGATCCCGCAGAGCTCGAGAACTTCAAGAAGCGTAAGTCTCAGTTCATGGCGAAGGACCTTGTTGGTCGTGATGTCTATCTGGCCGACTCGGGCTATGTACTGACGATGGCGCAGCAGGACTTCCCCAAGATACGCTTTCCACTTCACCTCCGAATTCGGTAAATAATACCATATTTTAATTCTACACAATTACATGAAAGCAATTAAGCAAGTAGCCTCCCTACTTCTGGCTACGATCCTCTCGGTGGGTGCCGTAAGCGCCCAGGGAAAGGCAAAGGGTAAGCAGCCCGCTAAGAGCTACCTACTCGAGACCGCTATCCCTAAGCGCCCCGCTGGGCAGCGAGATGTACTCGGACTCCGTCATGCTCCGATGCCCGTCGTTCGCGTCGGGCTTCATCGGGCTGGGTATGCGTGGCCCTGGTGCCGTCGAGCGCTTCACCCAGATCGAAGGGCGTAGAGATCAAGGCTCTCTGTGACCTTCATCCCTGACCGTGTCGAGAAGAGCCAAGCCATCCTCAAGAAGGCAGGCTTCCCCGAAGCAGCTACTTACAGCGGTAGCGAAGACGCATGGAAGCAGCTCTGCGACCGCCCCGACATCGACCTGGTCTACATCGCTACCGACTGGGCACGTCACGCTCCTATGATGATCTATGCCATGCAGAAAGGGCAAGCACGTGGCTTGTGAAGTACCAGCTGTGACGACCCTCAAGGAAGCTTGGGACGTCATCAACACGGCTGAGCGCACGCAGCGTCACTGCATGATGCTCGAGAACTGCGTCTATGACTTCTTCGAGCTCACCACGCTCAACATGGCTCAGCAGGGGCCTCTTCGGTGATGTCCTCAGCGCCAAGGGTGCCTACATCCACAACCTCGAGCCCTTCTGGAAGTACTACGAAGGTGACTGGCGCCTGAAAGTACAATCAGGAGAATCGTGGTGACGTCTATGCGACGCACGGCCTTGGCCCAGCTTGCTGGGTACTCAATATCCACCGTGGTGACCGCATGGAGTATCTCACCTCTATGGACGTACCTGCCACCTCCATCCCCCGCTTCATGAAGAAGGAACTCGGAGTAGAGAATCCCGTAGTCAAGAATGGTGAGATGACTCAGACGCTCATCAAGACGGCTCTTGGCAAGACGATCTACCTCGAGCACAACGTAGCTTCTTACCGCCCATACGACCGCATGTATCAGGTCATCGGTACCGACGGCTTCGCCAACAAGTACCCCTAACGAAGGCTATGCTCTCCGTCCCACGGAGCAGAACCTCAAGGCTGTACCTAACCACGAAGACCTCAAGAGCCACGACTATGTCAGCGATGCTACCAGAGATGAGCTGATGAAGAAGTACCAGCACCCCATCCAGAAGGAGATCGCTGAGAAGGCTAAGAAGGTCGGTGGTCACGGCGGTATGGACTTCATCATGGACTATCGTCTGATCTACTGCATGCGCAATGGTCTCCCCCTCGACATGGACGTCTATGACCTCGCTGAATGGTCTGTCATCGGTGACCTGACTCGTCTCTCACTGGAGCACCAGTCTGCACCTGTTGCCTTCCCCGACTTCACTCGAGGAGCTTGGAAGCGTATCAAGGGCCTTCAGCTGCACTTCGCTAAGTAGTTCTTCGGATACTTTCCCCTAAATACAGAGCGCCCCGATAAGCCTATCGCTTATCGGGGCGCTCTCTTTATATCAATATCCTCAGTGCAACCACAGGTAGAAGTCCTGCCAGTCGGTGAGGATATGCAAGGTCAAGCCAACCGCCAGGACACGTAGCCACCAAGGCCATCCCCAGCGCTCATAGGGCAGGAAGAGCATCACTACATAGAGTCCTATCATCGGATAGGAGTGCAGGAGATGCGTCCCGACACTACAGCGGTTCGGGTCAAAGATCGGGCGTGCCAAGAGGTGGTCTACGTCGATCAGCATCGTCGATAGAAGGAGGAGATACACCACCGTCCAGCGACGACGTGGCCAGAGCAGCGCTATCACCAGTGGAAAGACGAAGTGCAGACCATAGTGCACGAGTGTGCGAGCGAGCATAGGAGTGGGAGATAAAAGACTCCCCAGGCACGCCATCATGGGGTCCCTGGGGAGTCGCTATGAAGTGAGAGGAGGAAGGGACTAAGCCTCTTCGCCTGCCTTTTCCTTTTCTACGAGGAGGGCGATCTTCTGCTCCGTCAAGTGGATGTCTGCTACGAGAGCATCGCGCTTACGCTCTACCTCGGAGAGGAGTGAAGAGCCCGACTTACTACTGATGTTGAGGCGAGTCAGGTTGCTCTCATAGGTCTGGAGTTCGCTACGCAGACGATCCAGATGACGCTGCATACGGCTGTGCTCGCTCTGCAGCGTGGTACCCTTGCCCTCAAGATTGCTCAGTGAAGCGCTATAGCCCGAGAGACGACGCTCCTCACGATGACGGCGTAGCTTGCCATGCAGAGCATCGAGTAGCTCACGATAAGCTGCATTGATAGCCTCACGGTCCTTGTTGGGGACGAAGCCAGCCTGCTTCCAGCGTTCGTTGTAGCTATTGAGCAGGTCGCGGAGATTCTCTGGTACTTCGCCTTCATTGATAGCCGTAAGTTCCTTGATGATCTCACGCTTTACAGCCAGGCTCTTGCGAGCTTCGCTGTAAGCCTTGTCACGGCGGGGAGCTTCCTTCTTCTTACGATCAAAGAAATAGTCAAAGCTGGCACGGAACTCTTCCCAGATCTTCTGGCTGTACTTAGGAGCTACGGCACCGAGCTCCTGCCATTCCTTTTGGAGTGCCTTGAGTGCGTTGGTCGTTTCCTCCCAAGCGGTGCTGTCCTTCAGAGCTGCAGCACGCTCGATGAGCGCACGCTTCTTCTGCAGGATCTCTTCGGTATGCTCGTGATTAGCCTTGAAGAAGTCATTGCGACGGCGGAAGAAAGCATCGATACCGGCACGGAAGCGCTGGTAGATGGATTCGTTGTCCTTACGGGGAGCACGGCCGATCTTACGCCACTCTTCCTGCATAGCCTTGATCTGCTCGACAGCCTTGTTAAAGGCAGAGTGCGAGGAGAGCGGAGCGGAAGAAAGTAGTTCTTCCACCTGTAGGCAGAGGCGCTCCTTACCTTGGAGATTCTCTTCCTCGGTAGCCTTACGCTGGTCGTGGAACTCCTGATGACGCTTATGCTGAGCCGTAGCCAGCTGCTTGAATTCGGTGTTGATCTCCTGACGATGCTCCTTTGATACAGGGCCAAGTTCGTGCCACTGTGCGGTGAGTTCCTGCAGACGACGATAGGCAGCGATAGTATCCTTCACACTATCGAGCTCACGGAGCTCTGCGAGGATAGCCTGCTTTGCCTCCAGATTCTTCTTGAAGTCGATCTGGCGCAGGTCATCATTGATAGCCTTGAGATCATAGAACTGATCACGCAGCTCATAGAAGCGGCGGTTGAGCACGGTGGCATCCTTGGGATCCAGTTGCCCCAAGGCATTCCACTCATCACGGATAGCAGTGAAGGTCGAGTAAAGGCTCCCAAATTCGGCGCCTTCTTCATTGCTCTTGAAGAGATCCTCAAAGCGCTGAAGGAGGGCCTCCTTCTTGACCTTATTCTCAGCATAGAGCTGCTCTAAGGCCTCTTGACGCTTCTTGTCGTGCTCACGGAAGGTCGAGAGTAGGCCTTCGAGGCGGAGCTCCTGCACTTCGAAGGATTCACGTTGCTCCTTGTCGTTGGGATCAAGGCGCTCACGACGACGAATGAATTGACCACGGATATTCTCGACGAGCTTACGCTCAGGAAGTTCTTCTTGTTGAAGGAGTACAGCCAAGTGATCGACGAGCTCCTGAGGGCTCATGGACTGGTAGGAGGGAGTCTGATCGAGTGGTGTAGCCGCGTCTTGTGCTGCGGGGGCAGTGTGGTCAAGCTGTGCTTGGTCTGGTGTCTGGAGTTCCATAGTCATTCTCTTCTATATTGTAGTGCTATCCCATCCCTACTCTACCTCTTGGAGAGGCTGTATGCAAAGGCCTTTGAAGAGGTATAATAAGGACTGAAAATCTTGCTCACTACAAAGCTAAACATTTTTTTCTCTTTTGCCCCAATTCTCCAGCCAGGGCTCCCGCATCAAAATGCAGCCTGCGCATAGACTACCTCAAGCAAGTACTCGGATTTTTGATGCGGAGCCCTGCTGCTTTTCTAAGTGCATTGCCATGGCTAAGCTCAACACAGCCTTTTCAATCGACCTTCCTTGGGAGGAAGTGAAGCGAAGCAATTGAAAGGTAAAACTGCTGCAATAGTTGTTTGATCTCAGACCAGTAGTCACTCCAAGTACAAACCAATAGTCGTTCATATACGAAACGAATAGTCGTTTAGCCCCTGAACTTATAGTCATTCGCACGCAGATCAGTAGTCGTTTACGAATCAACTCAAGCGACGTAGACAGCCACTCAGGTAGCACCCATCTTACGACGAATAGCGATGTAGAAAGTATCTCAAAACGGGATACCACCAGTTCACTATGTATCAATCACTTTGCCTTCCACCCTCAGCCGCTCTGCAATGGAATAAAAATCAAACCAGTACTGGTCGGCGTTCTGACCAGTACTGGTCACGAAGCGAAGTAGTACTGGTCACTATTACCAACCAGTACTGGTCAACTCGTCGAGCAGTACTGGTTACTTTACCCTCCCATAGCTATACATTCCATAGAGCCATATCAAGGCAAGCTACCACCCTCTAAAAGATGCCCTTCGCAAGCCTGACAAACCTCCTCAAGAGAAATATCTGTGAGGGCATCAAAAGCAGGATTGAAGTCGTAACATTTTGAAGCAAATAACGTACCTTTGCGTGTTCATTAAAGACAAGTCAACTACCTATAGATGGAATATAACTTTAGAGCTATCGAAGCACGCTGGCAAGCGTACTGGCGAGCAGAAGACGTATATCGTGTCACGGAAGATCCCAGCCGCCCCCCTTATTACGTCCTGGACATGTTCCCCTACCCCTCGGGAGCAGGCCTGCAGTGTCGGTCACCCATTAGGCTATATCGCCTCGGACATCTTCGCCCGCTACAAGCGACTTCGTGGCTTCAATGTTCTCCATCCTATGGGTTACGATGCCTTCAGGCTTCCCGCTGAGCAGTATGCGATCCAGACGGGGCAGCATCCTGAGGTAACGACTACGGAGAATATCCGTCGCTACCGTGAGCAGCTGGATCAGATTGGCTTCAGCTTTGACTGGTCGCGCAGGTACGCACCTCCGATCCCGAATACTATAAGTGGACGCAGTGGGTCTTCATCCAGCTCTTCCACTCCTATTATAATAATGCTACAGGTGAGGCTGCTCCTATCTCCGAGCTCATCGCCCACTTTGAGGCCGCAGGGACTAAGGGGATCAATGTAGCCGAAAGCGAAGCACTCTCCTTCACCGCCGAAGAATGGCGGAGCTGGGATAAGAAGAAGCAGATGCAGACCCTGATGAACTATCGTCTGGCCTACCTCGGAGAGACGATGGTCAACTGGTGTGCTGCTCTCGGCACTGTACTGGCCAACGACGAAGTCCACGACGGTGTGAGCGAACGCGGAGGCCACCCCGTAGAGCAGAAGAAGATGCAGCAGTGGTGTCTGCGCGTCTCGGCCTATGCTGGCCGCCCTACTCGACAGCCTCAACGACCTCGAGATGGAGTGAATCCCTCAAGGAATCACAGCGCAACTGGATCGGTAAGAGCGAAGGTGCAGAGGTTCGCTTCCCTCTCGTGGGTGGTGATGGAGTAGAGCTCACCGTCTTCACTACGCGTGTCGATACGATCTATGGGGTTACCTTCACGGTCTTAGCCCCCGAGAGCGACTATGTACCTATGGTCACTACAGCCGAGCAGCAGGCTGCCGTAGACGAATACCTGGCAGCCACTCGCCGCCGTACTGAGCGCGATCGTCTCTCTGACCGTCGCGTCTCTGGGGTCTTCTCTGGCTCCTATGCTACTAATCCGCTGACAGGCGAAGCGATCCCCATCTGGATCAGTGACTACGTCTTAGCTGGCTATGGGACGGGAGCCGTAATGGCTGTCCCCGCTCACGACAGCCGTGACTTTGCCTTTGCTCGTCACTTCGGCCTGCCTATCATTCAGGTTGTCGTCCCCGAAGGCGAAGAAGCTACCGATCCTGCGACTTGGGAGGAATCCAAGGATAGCAAGAGCGGTGTACTCATCAACTCTGGTATCATCACTGGTCTCTCCGTCACGGATGCCATCGCCAAGATGAAGGCACACATCACAAGCGAAGGGCTGGGACAGGTCAAGACGAACTATCGTCTACGCGACGCGATCTTCAGCCGTCAGCGCTACTGGGGTGAGCCCTTCCCCATCTATTATGATGCCGAGGGGACAGCCCATACCATCAGCGAAGATGAACTGCCCCTCTGCCTCCCCGAGGTAGATAAGTTCCTCCCCACCTCCGATGGTCAGCCCCCTCTTGGTCGTGCTAAGGGTTGGCACACCGCCGAAGGCTTCCCCTACGAGCTGAGCACAATGCCGGGCTTCGCTGGTAGCTCGGCCTATACCTCCGCTACATGGATCCGCACAATGACAAGGCACTTGTCGGTCTTGACAAGAATGCCTACTGGCGCTATGTAGACCTCTATATAGGGGTGCAGAGCAGTGCCACCGGTCACCTCATCTATAGCCGCTTCTGGAATAAGTTCGTTCTATGACCTCGGCCTCATCGTAGAGGACGAGCCCTTCCGCAAGCTGGTCAATCAGGGGATGATCCAGGGCCGCTCCAACTTCGTCTACCGCATCAAGGATACAAATACCTTCGTCTCCCTCGGGCTCAAGGATCAGTACGACACGACCCCCATCCACTGTGGATGTGAATATCGTCTACAACGACCAGCTCGATCTCGAAGCCTTCCGTACTTAGCGCCCCGAGTATGCTACGGCTGACTTCATCCTCGAGGATGGCAAGTACATCTGCGGATGGGCCGTCGAGAAGATGAGTAAGTCGATGTACAATGTCGTCAACCCCGATATGATCGTCGAGCGCTATGGTGCCGACACGCTCCGTCTGTATGAGATGTTCCTTGGTCCTCTTGAGCAGAGTAAGCCCTGGGACACCAATGGTATCGACGGCGTACACCGCTTCCTCCGCAAGCTGTGGGGGCTGTACTACTCTGCCGACGGCCTACGTGCCACTGACACACCCGCCACCAAGGAAGAACTCAAAAGCCTGCACAAGCTGATCCGCAAGGTGACGCAGGACGTCGAGCAGTTCTCCTTCAACACCTCCGTAGCGGCCTTCATGATCTGTATCAACGAGCTGCAGGGTCTGAAGACCGCTTCTCGCGAAGTCCTCCAGCCTCTCCTCATCCTCCTCGCCCCCTTCGCTCCTCACATCGCCGAAGAGCTCTGGCATACCATCGGTGAAGAGACGACCATCGTCGCTGCCCAGTGGCCCGAGTACGATGAGAAGCTCCTCGTCGAGGATAGCTTCAAGTACCCCGTGAGCTTCAATGGGAAGACACGCTTCACCATCGAGCTGCCACGTGAAGCGTCTCAGGATAAGATCCGCGAGGCCGTACTTTCGGCTGACGAAGCACAGAAGTGGCTCGAGGGCAAGACTCCTAGAAGGTCATCATCGTCCCCGGCCGCATCATCAACATCGTATTATAGTAATCGCAATAGCTTAACCTCTACCAACCTCACTAACAAGTAGCAATGGCACAGAATCTCAATCTGCTGACGTTCCTCGGCCAGAAGTTCAAGGATCTCTTCCATGAACTCTCTCATCAAGCGGTCTCCAAGTACTTCTGGAAAGACCTCCTGATCGTGCTGATGGGTGTACTCCTCTACACTGTAGGCTTCAGCTTCCTCATCTATCCGCAGCGTGTCACCACGGGGGGGCTCATGGGGATCTGTAACATCATCACGATCATCACAGGGATCAAGGTCGACATCCCGTACAACATCATCAACATCAGCCTCCTTGTCATCGCCTTCCTCTTCCTGGATAAGAACTTCTTCATCAAGACCCTCATCGGGATTGGTCTCCTTGCTGTGCTCGTGCCTATCGCTACGCGTACCGCTATCCCCGACCCACGTGTCGAAGAGCTATGGCATCTGATGGTCCTCAAGGATCAGCCTCTGCTGGCTCTCATTCTCGGATCCATGATGTGTGGTCTCGGGCTGGGGCTCATCTTCTCTGTGAATGGTAGCTCTGGGGGGACGGATGTCATCGTCGCACTCATCAGCAAGTACCGCAATATGTCCTTCGGGCGCATCTTCGTCGCAGTGGACGGTACGGTGGTACTCTTCTCTTACTTTGCCAACGTCTATCTGGCAGACATCAAGATCGACCCGCTGGTGGCCTTTGACAAGCTCGTCATGTCCTTCATCGAAGTCGTACTCCTGGCGATGACGATGGACTGGTACACGAGTGGCAACCGCCAGTCGGTGCAGTTCATGATCTTCAGCTCGAAGTATCAAGAGATCAATGATGCGATCACCTCTCGTCTGCGTCGTGGCTGTACCCTGCTCGAAGCTACAGGGGGCTACACGGGCCAGCCTCAGAAGGTCCTCCTCGTCGTAGTACGCAAGCAGCAGTCTGTAGCTATCTCGCGCATCATCGAAGAGATTGACCCCAAGGCCTTCGTCTCCAATGGAGCTGTAAAGGGCGTCTATGGCGAAGGCTTCGAAAGCCTCAAGAAGATCAAGTAAGCCCGATCTCCTATACCTTATAATATAAGCCCCCACCCCATCAAGGCACAGAGCCGTAGGGGTGGGGCTTTATGTCATCTGCCTATATCAGATAAGGTAGTGACACTATATATCCTTATCTTTGCGGGCATAACATAGTCACAAATAATACTACCACATCGTGGCTATCATCCAAAGCGTATTAGATACAGACCTCTATAAGTTCACCACGAGCTACGCCTACTCCAAGCTCTACCCTCGAGCCTATGGGCAGTTCCGCTTCATAGACCGTGGGAAGACGACCTACCCTCAGGGCTTTGCCGAAGAGCTAAAGAAGGAGATCCAAGAGATGTCTAAGCTCGCCCTGACTAAGGACGAGGCGAGCTTCCTATATCGCGAACTCCCCTACCTCCCCCCGACGTACATTGACTTTTGTACGAGGCTTCCGCTTCGACCCCGAGGAAGTAAAGGTTGAGCAGGATGCTGAGGGGCACCTGTCTATCATCGCCGAAGGCCTGCTCTATCGCGTCACGCTTTGGGAGACGCCTATCCTTGCTCTCGTGAGCGAACTCTACTATAGATGCTCGGTGCTCAGCCTGATATGGAGTACACCGAGCGCACGATCATCAGCAAGGCTCGTAAGCTCGCTGAGCACGGCATCACCTTCTCGATGTTCGGTATGCGTCGTCGCTTCAGTGCTGCTATCGAAGACCGCGTGACGAAGCTTCTCAAGGAGCACGCTGCTGGCTACCTTTTTCGGCACGAGCAACGTCTACTATGCTTATAAGCGTGGCCTTCGCGTATCGGGGACGCATCCCCGTCGAGTGGATTCAGTTCCACGGGGCTATGTTCGGCTACAAGATGGCTAACTATATGGCTATGGAGGACTGGATCAATGTCTACGACGGAGACCTCGGCACAGTGCTTACGAGACACCTATACAACGGATGTCTTCACGTCGGCAACTTCAGTAAGAAGCACGCTATGCTCTTCACCAGCCTGCGCACGACAGCGGGGATCCCCTCAGTTCACGGAGAAAGTCATCGCTCGCTACCGTGAGCTGCGCGTAGACCCCACCATCAAGTACATCATCTTCTCCGATGGCCTCGATCCTGAGCGCGCTATCGAGATCGCCAACTATTGCAGGGGCGTATCGGTGCCAGCTTCGGTATCGGCACGAACTTCTCCAATGACGTCGGCAATGGTGTGCGCCCCTATGAACATCGTCGTGAAGCTCTGGAAGTGCAAGATGACAGAGAAGGAGCGCTGGAATCCCTGCGTCAAGCTCAGCGACGTCGATGGTAAGCACACCGGTGAGCCCGAGGAGATCGAGCTCGCTCAGCGTACTCTCGGGCTGCCCGTACAGATATAGTACCTGTGATTAGCGCTCACGGACACGTCTGCCTTTACTTTGGCTCTTTCAATCCACTGCATCGTGCCCACCTACATCTGGCACAGTTTGCGCTGGACAGCCTGCCGTGCGATGAAGTATGGCTCGTGCTGAGCCCGCTCAATCCCTCAAGGACCGTGCAACACAGCTCCCCTTCGCGGCGAGCAGACTATATACGCCGTGCCATCCAAGGTGAGCCGCGCCTACGACTGATCACGCTGGAGGAGCTACTTCCGCTACCCCACTATACGGTGCGGAGCATAAGAGCGCTACGCCTCCTCTATCCCGAATATGACTTCTCGCTCCTTATCGGGAGTGACAATCTCCGCCTCATAGACCGCTGGTATGACTACCAGCGGCTCTCGAGGATTATCCCCCTGCACGTCTATCCTCGCCCAGGCTATCCGCTGGAGGACATTGACCCTGTAGCCCTCCCCGAAGCGATGCTACATCTCCACCCCGAAGCTCCACAAATGGACTTGGCTGCGACCGAGCTACGTGAAGCCGCGCTGAGTGGAAGACCGCAGCGCTGAGACAGCCGTCCCCGAGCTCTGGGAAGAGCTCCGAGCACAGCTTCTATCCCTACAATCCCTAATAAGTATCCCTATGACCCCACGCCTAACCTTCCTCCCCGAGTGGGTGGAGCAAGACCTCGTCCTGATCTCTTGGCCCAATGAGACCGTGGACTGGGCTTCGCGCTTGCCCAAAATAGAAGCTTGCTACAAGCAGATGGCTGAAAGCATCCTTGCCTACGAAGACCTCCCTCATCCTCGCTAAGGATCCCGGCGTACGCACGCAGCCTCCTCTCGACCGTGAGCACAAGCACGAGCTCTTCATCATGGAGATGGACTGCAATGATACCTGGTGCCGCGACTATGCTCCCTCTCACTCTTACTCACGGACGAAGAGGGCAACGAGCGCCCGCGATCGTGGACTTCACCTTCAACGGCTGGGGAATGAAGTTCACAGCCGACAAGGACAACTTGATTACGCGTGCCCTCTGTCTCTCGCGTGCCTTCGTCCCTGAGACGGCATATACCAATGCCCTCAGCCTTGTCTTCGAAGGCGGCGGTATCGAAAGCGATGGCGCTGGGACGCTACTCTCGACCGAGGCGTAATAGTCGAGCCCAACCGCAATGCGGGCGTCGATGACGAAGCGCTCCGTCAGTACCTCGATTGAGATCCTGGGGGCGAGCGTCTCCTTACGCTCACCAACGGCCAGATCGAGGGCGACGATACCGACGGGCATATCGATACGCTTGCTCGCTTCCTCACCCCGACGACCATCGCCTACGTCAACTGCGAAGACCCGAAGGATAGCCACTATCACGAGCTGGAGCGCATGAAGAAGGAGCTCGAAGCACTGCGCACGAAGGACGGTGCTCCCTACGAGCTTATCCCTCTGCCCCTACCTCCCCGCGCTGTATGATGAGGAAGGCCTGCGCGTACCGCCACGTATGCCAACTTCCTCTTCGTCAATGGTGCGCTCCTCGTGCCCACCTACGACGTCGAGACCGATGCTGTAGCGCTTGAGCGCCTGAAGGCTGCTGTACCCGACCGCGAGATCGTCGCCGTGCCCAGCCGTGCACTCATCTACCAGCATGGTAGCCTACACTGCGCCACGATGCAGTTCCCCGTGGCTTCATCAACAAGAATAAGTGGAGATAAGACCCTATGTCCGAAAAGAGAATACTTCGCGTCGGCCTCATTCAGCAGGCCAACACTGCCGACCACTCCGAGAACAAGCGCCGCCTGAAGGAAGCCATCCGCTCGGCAGCAGCCCAAGGCGCAGAGCTGGTCGTACTGCAAGAGCTTCACAACGGTCTTTACTTCTGCCAGACGGAGGACGTCAACGTCTTCGATCAGCGGAGCCCATCCCTGGGCCAAGCACGGAGGAGTTCGTGCGCGCTGGCTGCCGAGCTGGGGATCGTCTTAGTCCTCTCGCTCTTTGAGCGCCGTGCCGCAGGCCTGTACCCAATACCTCCGTGGTCTTGGGCGTGACGGCTCCATCGCTGGGAAGTATCGCAAGATGCACATCCCCGATGACCCCGCCTACTACGAAAAGTTCTACTTCACCCCTGGGGATCTGGGCTTCGAGCCCATCGAGACCTCTGTCGGGACGCTCGGCATACTCGTCTGCTGGGACCAGTGGTATCCCGAAGCAGCCCGTCTCGTACGGCACTCGCTGGAGCCGAGATACTCATCTACCCCACGGCTATCGGCTACGAAAGTAGCGACGTCGTCGAAGAGCAGAGTCGTCAGAGCGATGCCCTGGCAGCTCGTCCAGCGCGGTCACGCGGTAGCCAATGGCCTCCCGTGATCACGGTGAACCGTGTGGGCCACGAAGAAGACCCATCGGGTCGAGACCAAGGGTATCCGTTTCTGGGGTCGTAGCTTCGTCGCTGGCCCGCGCAGGGGAATTGCTCTGCGAGCTGGGGCAGGAAGAAGCGATCCAGATTGTCGAAGTCAACCTCACGCGAAGCGAAATCGGTACGCCGCTGGTGGCCCTTCCTGCGCGACCGACGCATCGATTACTTCGAAGACCTCACGAAGCGCTACCGCAAGTAGTCGTCCTATCCCCAGCTAGGCGCCCCGCCCGCAGAAAGACCTGCAGGCGGGGCACTTTGCTACTACAAATGCCGAGGAAATATCACGCCGTATATGCGAGCATTTTTTACGGCGCATATACGGAAGTTTATCGGCGCATATACGGAAGTTTTTCCACCCTATATATGGGCATTCTTTTGGGTGTATATTTGAGAAGGGCTGACTTCGCAGGTGCGAAGTCAGCCCTTTAACTCTAATCCCATTTGCGAGAGCGAAGGAGCTTTCGTGAGTGCCTATGCCTGGGAGGCGCTACTCTTGCAGGAAGCATTGCCCTTGCGGATCCAGTCAAGGCTTACACGCGTGAAGTAGATGTCGAATCCGGGGTTGTCGTCCTCTTCGCTGATGATCCCGATCGTCCCGTCGGGGAAGATCACCAGTTCGCTATAGACCGACTCGCACGGCAGATCTCACGCGAATAAGACCAGGTCTTACCCTCGTCTTCGCTGAGGAAGATCTTCAGGTGGTCGCGCGTAGCGTTAGCGGGGAGGGTGTGCAGTAGGAGGTTAGCATTTTTTCTTGCTACCGACGGGCGCATAGCGAGCGAAGCCACCATTACTAAGCGTACCCATCAGCTCATTCCACTGCTTGGGCTCAGACCACGTCTTGCCACCATCGCTGGAGTGCACGTAGGTACGCGCATTCAGGCCACCAGCACGATTACGGCAGGAGACCAGCAGTGAGCCGTCGGAGAGCTCCACGATCTTCGACTCGTCGCCATTGACGCGAGCGGTTTCGGAGATCTGCGCTGTCTTCCCCTGGTCATCAGAGTAAGCCAGGACGTTATCAGCACGTCCGCCCCAAGCCTCTCCGTGCGGATAGCTGCGACGAAGATGATGCGGCCCGTGGAGGTAATGATCCCACTGCCCGAAGCGAAGAAGCCACCGTACTCGAAGCGATCACGGTAGATAGACTTCGTGATATTGGTCACAGGCTCCCTGCGCAGGCCACCATCTGTGCTCTTAGTGAAGTACATCTGGATAGGATGCGTGGCATGACGAAGGATACGCCAAAGGCCAGCACCACCGACCATCACCCGTAGATCGTACGTCCGTCGGTAGCCACGGCAGCATCGCCGTAGCCGTGCTCCGACGTACCACGAGCCACCGTGATAGGCGCACTCCAAGTCTTACCATCATCTATCGAGCGCTTGATCTCCACGTCGATATCACCTGGCAGGTCATTGACATTCTTCTTTCGACGGTCAATGCTTGCCACGAGGGTACCATCCGAGAGACGGACGACACCGGGGATACGGTAGTGCAGTGAGCCACCTTCACCAGGTGCCCAGACCAGCTACGCTGCAGGACGATACCGTGGCGGTGCTCCTTAGCATCAGGGAGCGTAGAGGCTCATAGCTCGAGGTCTTCAGCGCACTAAGGCGAGACGACCTCCCCACCCTCCTGTGCCGAAGGGCTACATCACAAACGACCCAGAAGGCATCATCGCTCGAGATCGTCGTACGTGGAGAGAGGTCGAGCTTGATGCGAGAAGCACGCTTGACGGGCGCAGAGGCTACGAGCTGCCCAGGGGTGCGGTGGTCAAAGCGATCCTTGTTCTTCGTACGGTAGAGCTTCAGCTGACGGATATCCTTAATTCGTGAGGTGCCGCTGAGATCAATCATCACGGACTCCAGCGTAGAGCCGACAGCCACGGGGAGCGTAAAGGTGAAGAGCGCTTGGTCGAAGCCGCGCCCGATGAGGCTGGCATTCGTCCCATGCTCTTGATAGCGCGCCAAGCTATCCGGACTGACACTCGCAAGGGCTACAGTGCTACTCGCTACTGCTGGAAGAGAAGCTCCCGAGGCAAGCAGCAGGCAAGCTGAGGCTAAGAGAAAGGTCTTCATAAAGGGCTATGATGGGTTAGTGATAAATTCTTCGAACTCAAACGTCAGGTCGTCGGCGAACTCGCGCTGCACGGGAGCTTCTCCCTCAGCCCAAGCCTTGAGGAGCGGCGAGGCAAGGACTTCGCTACGTAGCTCCTCATCCGAGCGTCCCCAGCGCTTGAGCATAAGCAGAGCCGTGCGCTGAAGAGGCGTGGGGAAAGGTACTTCGCTATCGGAGGATCTCTAAGACTTCCGAGAGCAAGCGCTTGCGGTGCGCTTCACGCCGATGCGGAAGCCCTGCGAGAGCCAGCGTGCTAAGATCGTAAAAAGGCCACGGGGAGCAAATCTTCCCAGCGCTGTGAATGCTCTGTGAAGATCCAGTCAAGCGCCCAATAGGGAGCCTCGGGTATGCGGTCAAAGTAGCGTTTCGCCAGATAGTCGCGCAGCTCAGGGTTAGAGAAGGACAGAGAGCCAGCTGCGTAGCCACTTCGTACGTCACAGCCTCCTCAGGATAGATAAGCTGCCTGATGATCTTCAGCTCACGCACATCTCGGCTAAGGATATAGCGAGCCGGATCGGCTGACTTCGGCTGCTTCTCCGCCAGGCGAAGGATATCAGTCCAGCGTAAGACCAAAGTTAATGCCGTAATAAAGCCCCTTCGAGCGCATAGACGAAGCGACTTGCCCGTCCATAGCATGGCGCAGACTTCCGCGCAGGGTCTTAGCCGCCTCCAGTGTAGCATCGGAGGGCTCGGGATGACGAACCCTGCTCAGCTGTCGTTGATCTTCGGGGAGCGGCATACTCACGGCTGTAGCGAAGCATCTGCTCAGCATAGCCTTCGGTATAGGTCGCACGGACATCGGTGATACCGCCCTCGGCATCGTAGACCAGCTCAAGGTGGGGATTAACAAAGCCCTTGTAGGGGCGATATTAAGCGTAGCGTAGCGACGCAGTACCGGCACGAAGCTCGGGATCTACGTCGATAGCGTAGCGCTCTACTAAGGCGCGACCTGCAGGCTGATCTCCCTCGCTCTTGATACGTTGTACCTCAGCCAGGAGTTCGGCGATGATGGGGCGAAGAGCTGCATAGTCGTGGACGATAAGTTTAAGGCCGCGAAGCTCAGCAGCGCCCGAAGCAGCCGCACGCTCCAGTACGTAGCGAGCGATGAGGGCACGATTGCGCGTATGGGCTTCCTCAAGGGACGTGCCCTGGGCGAATACGTACAAGCTGCGTGACAAGCCCATTGAGCAGGTAGCGATAGTAGCGCGCCTTGTACGCCTCCGTATCGGGAAGGAGCCCCAACTCTATGAGACGCTCATCAGCCATATAGTATAGGGCAAAGAGGTCGGCACGTGCCTCCTCCAGCGTCGAATGGTAAGCGCCGAGAGCATCAGGCGAGACGCCGTCCAGGAGCTTTCCTGAGCCGTGCCCCAAGCATTCGTGCAGGTCAGTATGTAGGTGCTCCGTCACCCCTTCGTACTTCTCAAGCAGGGTGCGGGTAGCAGGATCGGGGACAGGTTGCATCGATCCCGCTGTGACGAGCTGCCGGGCGATAGGCTTCGTGGATATTGTCGATGGTGACGGACTTTGAGCCGTAGGTCGCACGTATCCAGTCAGCGTTCGGCAGGTTGATGCCGATGGGCGTGGCGGGATAAGAGTCGCCGGCGAGCATAGCTACCGAGACTACCGTAGCGGATACACCACGGGATTCTCCTTCTAAAGCGGGCATCGATGGGAGTACGCGCTTTCGAACCACGCTGCCTCACAGCAGATTTCGCCGTACGCTCACTCGCCTTCTCATCACGGATATGCACGAGCGACCCCACATCCCCTTCATCCCGAGGGGGTCAGTATAGACTTCGGTGAAGCCATTGATGAAGTCCACGACAGGCTCCGTATCGCCGACCCAGTGGATAGAATAGCGGTTGTACTCCTCCAGATCGCCCTTCTTGTAGTATTCGATGAGCGAAAGAATGGTCTTGCGCTGGGCTTCGCTCTCAGCATAAGCCGCAGCGGGCCTTGAGGTGGGCGATGATCTGGCTCAAGGCCTCGCCGTAGAGCCCGTCCTGCTTTGTAGACCTCTTCGTAGAGCTGGCCCGTCTTCGGTCTTTTGCTAAGCGGCTGTTCAGCCCCAGAGAGGGAGGCTCTTGGCGCTCCTCTTCGGTGAGGTAGTCATAAGCTGCACGGTAGAAGGCTTCGGCCTCGGCTTGCGTGACGTCGGGAGCATAGAGTTCGCCGAAGAAGCATTTCCAAGTCGCCTCGCCACTCTGTACCGTGCGGCGTGGCTCAAGCTCAGGGTCAAAGACCACTCGCAAGGAGCTCGTCGCTCTTCCGCGGAAGCGAGCTGTCCTTTCGCTGAAGCTCTTGACGCAGCTGCGGAGATAGGCTTTGAGAATGTGGCTCGAACTCTCCGAGCCATAGTGGTGATGGATGCCTGAGGGAGAACCATAGGCGGAAGAGATATTCCTCCACGCCACGGAAGTCCACACTCGCACGATCGCCTTCGTAGCCGAGGTAGATGCCCTCGAAGAGCGCACGCGCGCAGACCATAGCGCCCATTTTTGGTCGAAGGTAATATCGCGGCCAGCAAGGGCAGCTTCACTTAAATGGTAAACAAAAGCTTGCGCTCCAGTGGCAAGGCTTCAAAGCCTGGGATCTCATAGCGGAGGATCTCCACGTCGGCAAAGCGGGTCACAGAGGCTCATGGGCACTCGTATAGGTATCTGTTTGCATCAATTCTAAGCGGATAAAGGTGTCCCCCACGTCTGGGGCTTGCCTAAACAAAGATACGGAATAAGAGGGCATTCCCCGAATTTTCCCGCGGAGACAGGGGAAAAAGGCTTCGCCCCTTCCCACATAGGGAGCTTTTTAGGGAGAAAGGTATATACCTTTTTGAGCCAAATAGTATATACCCTTCGGGCAAATAGTATATACCCTTCGGGCGAATAGTATATACCTTTCGGGCAAAAGGTATATACCTCACGACAGCGAGGTATATACCTCACGACAGCAAGGTATATTCCTCACAAATCGCCCAGACTTTACTCTCTCCGCAAGTGACCTTATATAGCGCTGCTGCCCCCACCGACGGGCTTCGTCAGTGGGGAGCGGCGGGAGGCTTTCCCGAAGGGAAGGAAGGCTGCGACCTTAGAGCGAGCGAACGAATTCCACGACACGCTCAGCGTGCGCCTTCGCCTCGGCTGGTACGTTCGGATTCGTCAGAGCCAGCTGACCATAAAGTGGGAAGGCACCCTGATAGTCCATACCGCAGAAGCCAGCCGAAGCCTTGAGCGTTGCAGGCAGGACTTCGCCCAGCTCCCCTGCGAAGGTAGCTGCGCCAGAGCCGGTCGTATAGGAGTGAATGAACTTCTTCCCACGAAGCTTGTCGCCCGTGCTACCATAGGCGAAACCATACTGAAAGACTTCGTCCATATAGTGCTTGAGGCCTGCTGGCATGTTGAACCAGAAGATGGGATGGTGGAAGATGATGACGTCCGCCTCTACCAAGCGCTGCTGCTCAAGGGCGATATCGATCGGAGCGCAATTGGGGTAGATCTCTTCGAGATTGCGAACCTCAAAGTCAGGCTGTACCTTTGAAGACGTCAAGGATCCCTCAGCGTGGCTGGTGTCGTGACAAGAGTGCGAATAGATAACGAGGACTTTCATTGGGGTAATATTTGGATGCACCATGACGGCAGCGCATGAGATAATACGTGGTGGCGGGACTTTCAGTTCATAGCACAGCGCTCGACTCAAATAGTAGTCGGGCCGACTCCCAGGGAATCGGCCTGACTTGATTCGGTATATGGTGCGAAGGGAGCAGGTACCCGTCGCGACTTAGAACCTGCGTTGCGAGGCGTACGGGGAAGGGAACGACGTCGCGGATGTTAGCCACGCCCGTAACGAAGAGCAGCAGGCGCTCGAAGCCCGAGACCGAAGCCCGAGTGAGGAGCCGTACCGTAGCGACGCGAGTCGAGGTACCACCAGAGGTCCTTCGGGACACCTACCCTCGTGCACGCTGTACGAGCTTATCGTAGTCAGCTTCACGCTCTGAGCCACCGATGATCTCCCGATCTTGGGGAAGAGGACGTCCGATACCGCGGACGGTCTTGCTGTCGTCGTTGAGCTTCATATAGAAGCTCTTGATTTCCTAGGGTAGTCGGTGACGATGACAGGGCGCTGGAATGCTCTTCACGAGATAGCGCTCATGCTCGCTCGCCAGGTCGGCACCCCAATAGATGGGGAACTCAAACTTACGACCAGCCTTGACCGCTGCCTCGAGGATCTCGATACCCTCGGTATAGGTCATACGCTTGAAGGGCTTATCCAGTACGAAGCGCAGACGATCAATGAGCTCCTTGTCAAAGTGCTCAGCGAGGAACGTCAGGTCATCCATACAGTGATCAAGAGCCCACTGCACGCAGTACTTGATGAATTCCTCTGCCAGATCCATATTCTCCTGGATCTCGAGGAAAGCTACTTCGGGCTCGGATCATCCAGAACTCTGCGAGGTGACGAGGCGTATTGAGTTCTCCGCACGGAATGTTGGCCTGAAGGTGTGATACATCGCCGAGTGCCAGCGCAGCCATCTCACCCCTCGAGCTGCCCCGATACGGTGAGCGACGCATGACGAGCGAAGAAGTCTTCCTTATAATCGATCTGGCCGCCTCGGTACGTGGGAGGTTGTCCAAGTCGAGTGTCGGACCTGGAACATCTGCCCAGCACCTTCGGCATCACTCGCCGTGATCAGCGGCGTGTGCGACATAGAGAAGCCACGCTCGTGGAAGAACGTATGGATAGCGATCGACAGTATGGTGACGTACGTCGATAGATCGCCCCGAAGGTATTCGTACGAGGACGCAGGTGAGCGATCTCACGGAGGAATTCCAGCGAGTGACCCTTCTTCTGCAGGGGATAGGTAGCAGGATCTGCCGTCCCAAGCGACTTCTGAGTTCGTTTGCTTGCATTTCTACGCTCCTGCCTGACCTTGAGAGGCGACGAGTTCGCCGACCACGCTGAGGCTTTGCCCCCGTAGTGATCTTAGCGAGAAGATCAGCGTCGAAGTGCGTGAGATCGACGACGATCTGAATATTATGGATCGTCGAGCCGTCATTCAGTGCGATGAAGCTAATAGCCTTATTGCCACGGCGGGTACGGACCCAGCCCTTTGACGTTCACTTGTTGTCCAACGAGTGAGCCCTGAGAAGCTCTGATGATTCTGGTACGTTTCATAGATGCTATGATTGAGGGTGAGCGATGTGAGGTGTCTACGAGTAGCTATTACTCGAAGGAGCCCATACGCAGGTTATTGACCTCCTGCTCGGTGAGGTGGCGCCAGCGACCTCGGGGCAGGTTCTTCTTTGTCAAGCCCCAGCGAAGTAGACGCGGTCCAGCTTGACGACGTGGTAGCCCAGGTGCTCGAAGATACGACGGACGATACGGTTACGACCCGAGTGGATCTCGATACCTACCTGGCTTCCAAGTCCTCTTCGCTGACGTAGCTGAGTGCGTCAGCACGGATCCACCATCCTCGAGCTCGATACCCTCAGCGATGCGCCGCTATCCTCCACAGATACGGGCTTATCCAGCCCGTGCGTGGTAGATCTTCTTCTTACGGAAGGAGGGTGCGTGAGCTTACTGGACAGATCACCGTCATTCGTGATGAGGATGACTCCCGTTGTATTGCGGTCAAGACGACCTACAGGATAGATACGCTCTTCGCAAGCGCCCTTGACGAGGTCCATCACCGTACGACGGCATTCGGGGTCGTCGCTCGTGGTTACGCAGTTCTTAGGCTTATTAAGAAGGATATAGACCTTGCTCTGAGTAGAGACGCGCATACCCTTATATACGACCTCGTCAAGACGAGTAACACGTGAGCCCAGCTCCGTGACTACGACGCCATTGACCGTGATCTCACCTGCGGCGATGAGGGGCATCCGCCTCACGGCGTGAGCAGACACCAGCGTTAGCGAGGAACTTATTGAGACGCAGATCCTGTGATGGATCGACGATCTCCTCGTACTTTACGGGTACGGGGAGCTGTGGCTGCTTCTTTTTCTTCCTTGCCTTAGGCGCTGCAGATGGACCACCCTTCTTGGGGCCTTTGCCTGCATATTTCCCCTTGTGAGGCTGACCCTCACCAGGGCTGACCTGGGGCTGCAGAGCGATGGGGGCGCTCGGAGCGGTTGTAGTTATAGCTATAGCGGCCATCGGCACGCTCTGCCTGATAGCGCTCGTCGTAGCGAGAGCGCTCTGCCGAGGAGGAGTAAGAGCCGTCGTAGTTGGAGTGCTCTGCACGCGAGGGGCGAGCAGCAGGACGTCCAGAGTGCATCTGCGGCTCCTCTTCGGAGACGATGAAGACGCGTCTGCGTCGTGTGGGGGTCCCTGAGTTAGGGGTGGATGAGATGTGCTGTCCATCGGTAGAGGCCGCAGGTACGCGTCGCGCGCGAGTAGCTGGGCGCTGGGTAGTCTCCTCGGAGCTACTGTGGTTTGGTCGAGGAGCAAGCTCCTTTTCGTCTGCCATGTGGGGTCTTGTTTTGTATACTTATACTTGTCTGAGGGTGTTGAGGACAGCCTCTCGGCTCTCCACTGGTCTGTCGTCCAGATAAGCCCATCAGCCACTCACTCTCTTGGTGCAGGGTCGTCATAGGGTCTGTGGGCTCCAAATATCTGTGGCAAAGATAATAAGATTATATGATATAGGCCTAAATAAGGTGAAGAGGCGCATAGAGCGATGTCCTATGCGCCTCTTCTTATAGGGGAGTCTATGCTCGTGCTCGGAGAGCTTAGATGATCGAGTGCTTCTTCGTGAACTCGACGATCTCGTCGATATAGCCGAAGGCAAGACCCGTGACCGTATCTGCACAGCCGTAGTAGATGGCGATACGACCCGTCTCAGCATCGTGCAGAGCTGCACAGGAACGTCACGTTGGGGACATCACCCACGACTCATACTGCTCACGAGGAGAGATGAGGGGTAAAGGGCCTGAGCGGAACTTCACCTTCCAAGGCTCATCGAGGTCAAGCAGCGCAGAGCCAAAGGCATAGACGAAGCCATTGCACGAGAAGCCAGTACGCCGTGGTAGATCAGGAGCCAACCCTCGCTCGTCTCGATGGGGATAGGACCATGCACCGATCTTCGTACACTGCCGCGCTATCCTCGAAGGGAGCAGGAGACACGACGTGGCGGTGACGGCCCCAGTATTCGAGGTCGGGAGATTCGCGTAGAAGATATCCCCGAAAGGGCGTGTGACCATTGTCGCTGGGGCGGCTAAGCATAGCGAAGTTGCCATTCAGCTTACGGGGAAGAGCACACCATTACGGTTGAAGGGCAGGAAGGCATTCTCCAGCTGGTGGAAGGTCTTGAAGTCGAAGGTATAGGCGACACCGATCGTAGGACCATGGTAGCCATTACACCAAGTGACATAGTAGCGGTCTTCGATGAAGACGACACGAGGGTCGTAGCCGTAGACCCACTCACCGATCTCCTTGTCTTCGCATTCGAAGGTCAGAGGCTCGGGGTTGATATTCCAGTTGATCGCGTCATCGCTGAAGCCGACGTGCAGACGCATACGGCGGTTCGTATCGTCGCAGCGGAATACCCCTGCATAGCCTTCGCCGAAGCGAACAACAGCGCTATTGAAGATGCTATTGGAGGTAGGCAGCAGGTCGCGTGGGATGATGGGGTTGGCACTGTAGCGCCAGACGACATCCTTACAGCCTTCGGGACGATCTTCCCAAGGCATGTTGGGTAGGGCTTGCCCTACGATCTTAAGTTCACTCATTGTACGTACTATATAATATTGGAGTAGTTGAGAATCTATTTTGAGTCGGACTTCTTAGCCTCTACTGCGTGAGCAAAGGGCAGACGAATCGCCATGATGATAGCTGGTAGCGTGACTAAGAGGACGATGATGAAGAAGGTCTGGTAGCCGAAGGCCGTCGCGAGCTTACCGCTGAGCATCCCTGGCACCATGACACTCAGGTTCATCAAGCTATTAGCAAAAGCATAGTGAGCCATCTGATACTTCCCTGGAGCGATCTGCTGCATCATGAAGAGCGTGATACCGACGAACCCGAAGCCGTAGCTGAAGTATTCGAAGACGATACCCGTACCAATCCACCAGAGGTTGGAGGGCTGGAAGATAGCCAAGAGCAGGTAGACCGCAAAGGGAATATTGAAGATACAGACCAGCGAGAAGAGCGTCTTCTTCAGACCAAAGTGCGAGATATAGTAGCCCGAGAGGATGGAGCCGAGGATGAAGGCGATCGTACTCTGCCGTACCATAGATCAGACCATAGTTCTCATTTGGAGAGTGCTATCCCGCCCTTAGCGATCTCATCCTTGAGGAAGATCAGGGCGATCTTCATCGCAAGCCCTTCGCCCAAGCGATGAGAGGAAGATGAAGACCAGATAGAGATAGATATGCTTCTTCTCAAAGAATGAGATGAAGACCTGAACGAGCTCCTTCCAGCTTTCGTCCGCAGAGCAGCGCGCGCGTGCAGCTTCGGGGAGGCTACGCATATGATATAGCGCGAGGCGAGCATCAGCACAGAGCGCAGATCCCGCTGATGACCATCCAAGCCTTCTCAGCCCTACTCTTCGAGAGATAGCCAGCCAGATAGACAAGCCCGCCATTAGTCAGGATCTTGTAGCGAGGTTATAGAAGGCACCTTGCCAACCAGCGAGCTGCCCCTGCTCTGCTGGACTCAGCTCTGCGTATACACCCCGTCCCCAGCGATATCGTGCATAGATCCACTAATAGCCAGCACCCCCATCAGGGCGATAGAGATAGAGAAGAAGCTCGGCAGGGGTGGCGAGAAGCAAACCAAGCCGAACATCAGGGCTGAGATCGCTTCGGTGATATAGATAACTGGCGCTTCGTCCCGAAGAGCTCCTATAACGAGAGAGAGGGCTGTCAGACATGGTAGGACTAAGAGCGAGGTTCAGAAAAGTCACCGCCTCCTTGTCAATACCGAGGTCAGTGAACATAAGGACGGAGACAAGCGAGAGCAACGTATGGTAGCCCCATACCAGAAGTAGACGCGCTGGGTACCCAAGCAATGGGGTTACGGCGCTTCGTGCGGGACACCTCTGTAGTAAGGGTTTGTTCTTCCATATAATGATGATGTGTAAGCGTGCTATTGTTCCAATTTCAGTGCCCAAAGATAGCAAAAAAAGCGCCTACCTCCAGTGGATCTCTGCAGGCTTTGAAGGCAAACCAAAGAGATGCATCAGATAGCCCAATCTGATCTCACCTTTTTCCGTTGCGATGAAAGTAGTTTACCCACGAGCGAAACACAAGGCCATCTCTTCACAGCTTGCACTCTCCTCCTTCGTACTTCTCAGCCTAAAGACTCGATTTCCGAGGGAAGGTACGAGTAATGAAGAGGCAGGCTTGCATAATGGTCCTATGTAGGTATATGGGTGCGTGTGCAGAGCTATATGGGGTGGCGAAGAAAGCTATATAGCTTTGTGACGTGACCCATATTAGGTTGTTGCTCCACGTATGGAGAAAAGTTGTGGACGAGTGTCAGATAAGTTTGGAGCTACGTGCGTGGATCTAATATCTATGTACGTGGATCTTTGGATTTTGCGTACCTGGTCTTTAAGACTACGTGCATAGATAGAGAAAACCACCATATGAGGCGCTCTTCACGAGAAGGGCACTTTTTCCCTCCGCTGGATAACGAGGAATACGCGCGATAAGGTGAGCTTTGAGGAGAGGCATATCGGTGTGAGCTGGGCGTTCGATGCCCTAGCACCGAATAGAGGACTGGACTCGCAGCAACAGGCTCCACTGTTCATTTTTCACCCTTATACAGCTCCCGAAAGCGTACCATATGCAGGCAAGCTCAATCTTGGGATTAAGAATGAGAGAAGAATGGGAATTTAGTCTCACGAGACCTGCGGGATATCCTAAAAGATAAACCCGCTTCGTTGCGCGTGTGATCGCCGTATAACCAGCGAACTAAATTGCTGATCTTCAGGGGTAGCATGACGAAGCTTAGGTCAACAAAGACGCAAGCCCACTGCCCCCTGTGCCTTATGCGCCGTGACGGCGCATGCATACTTCACCTCAGCGCCCCCAGAAGGGATCACGGCGTATGGCTTTGCGGCGATCTGCGACCGAAGGAATATCAGCATAGTCTGCCTGAATTAGTCTCAAAGAGTCGCTGACGCTCGGCCTGACTGCGCTGAGGGGTGGGATCTTCGAGCGAAGTAGGGCGGGAGGCGCACCTCCAGCGAGTCATCTCGATCGGGAGGTAAATGGTAGCATCGGCGAAGTGCAGGCCACTACTGCAGTAGTGACGACCGATACGCTGCACCTCGATGATCTCACCGTTGGCAGTGAAGTCAGATCGGTCGAAGCTTTGGTGTAATGGTAGTTATTACGAGCTGACGATGAGGCGTTCACCTCAGTAATCATTGGTATTTTCCTCATAGAAGAGGACAGATACGGATAGTACGGTAAGTTGCACCTGTGGCGAGCTTATTCACGGGCAGATCACTGCCATCTTTTCCTCCCCATACTTCAGGTAAGCTCCCCATCCAGGTCAATGAACGTAGCTCGCCTTCGACGGGGAAGATCCTCGCCATCCTCTGGTTCCAGATGAATCGGCAGACCCCCGGCCCCATCGGCATATTCGTCCAGAAGCTCACGGAGCTGGGTAGCATTTATGCAGGATCCCACCACGCTCTCTGACGACGATCACGGCCCATTCCATAGATATGGAGCCCATAGCGAGAGGTAAGGACCTCTGCATTGAGCGCATCGCTGAGAGGAGTACCCACGGGAGGGAGCTTGCTGCATCACTGACAAAGATGAGCTTAGCCTCATCCGCAGACCAGACATAGGATGGGAGGTCATCAAGAAGATTGCCTGAGCCAAAGGGAGTCATCTCACCCGTATCCTGAGATCATCGATGCCTCATCGACGATGAAGAGTGTCGGAGTTCTGCTTACTCGCCCAGCTGAAAGCTTCCACCCTCCTCCTGCATCTGGGTAGAGGCCGATAGATCGTGCGGTGAATCGTCGAGGCAGGGCGACCTGTAGAGGCGGATAAGACCTTTGTTGTTTTACCGTTTCAGCCACAGCTCCACGCGCAAACCCGCTCGCTGAGCCAGATCAGCTATCGTACGCAGAAGGAACGTCTTCCCTGCACCGGCATAGCTCGTGAGGAGTGAAGAGCGCATAGGGCGAGGGCTCTTTCTATATTCGCAGAGGGTACCCAGTGCTTTCCCGCTGGTCGCTGGTATAGCCATCCAGCGGAAGAGAGCTGAGGCGCTAAGGAGCGCTGTATACGGCATGTAATAATAATTTCTATCTTTGTCCGTGTGAAGTTACGAATTACTAGGCAGAGGAACGGCCTTAGTAGCTCCACGCAATGAGACTCGTCTAACTCAAACTACTACATAGATCCAACAATGAAGAAAGTTATCCTCGCATTAGTAGCCTTTGGCCGTAGTGGCACTCGCCTACATCACGATCCAGAGCGTGCTGGCACCAGTAAACTTCGACAAGAAGCAGGCTAAGATTGAGGTAGAGCTCCAGAAGCAGCTCAAGAAGATCGCAAGCCTTGAAGAAGCCTTCAAGAGCGTCTACGACAAGTACGCCAACAAGGAAGAGCTGATCGACTTCGCACAGAATGGTCGTGTATTCTACATCCGTGCAGAGGGCGACTACACCAGCGCCATGCGTGACCAGGGCCTCACCGAAGAAGATGCAGCTCGTCGCGGGCTCATCCGTCGTGACACCGTCTGGGTCGCAGCTAAGGATACCCTGCTCAACGACGGCACGGATCTGGCTAAGCTCTTCGCCATCCCCAACAACCCCGACTCTTCTATCCAGGTCGTAGCCAGCTCTATCGAGCAGGAAGTGGGCGAACTGAAGATCCAGATGCCCGTCTTCCAGGCATCAGCTTCTTACGAAAGCTACCTGAATCCTCTGAAGAACGAGCGTCGTGTACGTGAGAAGGTCGAAGCTGCTAAGGCTAAGACGAACGCCTTCCCCGGTCTTCGTGTCGGCTCTCTGACCGAAGCTAAGACGAACGGTAACTGGGAGTAATGACTCCGATCCCACAGATCACAGCAGCTGAGGCTGCTCACTACAGCTTGTCCATCCGAACCACTTCGGGTGGACTTGCTTTTTGTATCACCTCCGAAGGGGTGGAAGGTGCCGCTACTCCCCGCTGCATCCATAGTGGGAGACTTGAGGCTTCGGCTTCGGCTCACTCCGTCTACGAGGTACTGCAGGAGCTATACTCACGTATGAGTTCCTCAGCTATCCCTACCGCTCCATCCAATTCTTCTACGAGCCTGAGCAGGCTGTCCTCGTCCCCACGTCTCTTCTACAAGAGGGAAGAGATGATCTTTGGCTCCCCACTCTGAGGATGTAGCAGGCTCACGACAAGGAGAGAGGCCTTGAGCACCCTGACGCTACTGCTCCTCGACGACACGAAGACTTTCATCCTCAGCTGGCAGCGCAGAGCCTATCAGTTCCTTCGCCGCACGCTTCTACTCATCGAGCCCGAGCCACACTGCTCCCATAGTAGAGGAAGAGCGTCGAAGAGTAGAGCGGCCCAAGGACGCGAGCTCCTTCTCCTCCTTCGTCCCAGCGCAATGGATCTCTTCATCATCGCAGGCGGAGAAGTCGAGGCGTATAACAGCGCTCCCATCATCTCGGGGCACAATGAGGAGATCATAGCAGGCGAAGTCGTCTTCATACCTTTGCCTTCTGGCGTCACTTCGCTCCTCGAGGGGAACACAGACCACCTCACGATCGCCCTCTTCAGTGAGGAGGAGAAAGCCCTGCACTGGCACAGCTCCAAGGAGCGGTCCGCGAGGCGGGCGAACTGCTTCGCCCCTACATCTCACAGATCACCATCCAGGGGCTACCGTAGCCTCCCACAAGCTGGGAGCGAGACAGCCGCATCCCCACAAGCTTAAGAGAGCATGCGCATCATCGGAGGTAAGAGTACAAGCCGCCGCTTCGACGTACCCAAGAGCTTTAATGCTCGCCCCTACGACAGACTTCGCCAAGGAGAACCTCTTCAACGTCCCTTCAGTACTACATCGACTTTGAGGACGCCACGGCCCTTGACCTCTTCAGCGGGACGGGCAGCACATCGGCAGAGCTCATCTCCCGAGGCTGTAGCCGTGTGATCGCGCTCGAGCAGCGACGGGAGCTACGCACTCTTCATTCGCTCCATCGCCTCGCGAGCTGAAGGAGTAGCGCGCCTGCAGGTCTTGCAGTCCGATGTCTTCCGCTACCTCCAGACCTCGAAAGGCGGAAGGCCGCAGTTCGACTTCATCTTCGCTGACCCGCCTTACAAACTGAGAGGAGATCGCTACCCTGCCCGCGATGATCCTAGCTCGGGACTCCTCAAGAGCGACGGCGTCGTCGTCGTGGAGCATCCTGGCACGTATGACTTCTCCGAGCTCCCCACTTCGCAGAGCACCGCGAATATGGCTCAGTCAACTTCTCATCTCACCCTCGCCGAAGACGAGGAGGAAGGCGAAGCCGAAGAATAGCCCAGCTATGCTCAACGAGGAAGGAGCGACCAGCGAAGCCCAGCTCTTAGAGCTTATGGCGCTACGTGCAGCGGAAACTCTTCCGCCACGCAAGCTCCTTCGCCTCTTCCCTCTGACGAAGCTAAACCTGCCGAACTTCCCTTAGATCTACCGACTGACATCGATTGCTATCGCGAGATGATCGAGCGAGCCCTCCTCTGGCCGAGGAGGGAGCTCGCCTCGCTGTCGTCAAGCGGGCATCACACTACTCCCCTACTTCGCCAGCGACTACCCGACGGCACTTCACGCCTTGGGCGAGCACGCCCCGTGCTACCCGATACTAAGGGGCGACCTTGGTTTACTTCAAAGTCCCGCCTCCATCCTCGGCATCGTCGGCACACGCCAGCCAAGTCCCGAAGGTCTCGCCGCGGCCCACCGCATAGCCCACGAAGAGGCGGAGAAGGGCGAGTCATCCCTAAGTGGCCTGGCCTGCGGGTGCGACGCCGCAGCCCACCACGGGCACTCGAAGCGACAGGGCGTACCATCGCCGTCATCGCCACGGGCCTTGACCGCGCGCATCCCGAGGCACATCAGCACTCCAAGATCGGATCATCGCCTCGGGTGGACTTGTGCTCCGAATATCCGCTGACCACGCCCATCGACACGTACCGCCTCGTCGCCCGCGATCGCCTGCAAGCCGCCCTCAGCGCCGAGCTTCTCGTCATCGAATGCGGTACCCAAAGCGGCACGATGCACACCGTGCGCTTCGCCGAAAAGGTACCACCGCCCGATCTTCGCACTCCCTCCTCACACCGTGCCGCCTCCCTCGCTAGAGGGGAATAGACAGCTCCTCCAATCTGGGCGCGCTAAGCCCTGGTAAGAGCACCTTATATGCGGAGGGAAACTTCCGTATATGCGCAGCGAAATTTCTGTATATACGGAAATTTCCTTCCGCATATACTCAAGGAAATCGCCGTATATACGCGCATCCTTCTCCTTCCTTTCTAATCCACGATGAAGCCCCTTTGCCCTCTCTCCAGTAGCTATGATCAGAGTGCTCAGACAGCAAAGCGGCGCTCCCCGCATCCAGCTGAGACAGCCGAATGCGGGGGCGCCTTCTGAAAAGAGCTAGCCGAAGCTACAGTCTTCGCTTAGTCTTCGATAGCCGCGATACCGGGGAGCTTCGCCCTCGATAGCTTCAAGGAGAGCACCACCACCCGTGGAAACGTAGGGAGACCTTGTCAGCGTAACCGAACTTGTTTACGCAAGCGACACTGTCACCACCACCGACGAGCGAGAGGCACCATTAGCCGTAGCTTCAGCGATAGCAGCAGCTACAGCACGTGAGCCATCAGCGAAGTTGTCCATTTCGAAGACCCCCGTAGGACCGTTCCAAAGGATGGTCTTCGAGCCAAGGATGACTTCGCGATAAGCCTTGATGCTGTCGGGCCGATGTCCATACCGATCCAGCCAGCGGGGATATTGTCGATTTCTGAGCGAAGGCCGTCTTTAGCATCATTGCTGAAGGCATCAGCGATCTTCGAGTCCGTAGAGAGGACGAGGTTCACGCCGTTAGCCTTAGCCTTTAGCGACGATCTCGCGAGCCAGATCCGGCTTATCATCTTCGCAGAGGGAAGCACCGATGTTGCCACCAGCAGCCTTAGCGAAGGTGTAGGTCACTAGCACCCGTGAGGATGAGGTTGTCTACCTTGCCGAGGAGGTTCTCGATGATGTCGATCTTAGATGAGACCTTCGAGCCACCCGCATGATAGCGAGTGAAGGGACGCTGGATATCCTCGTGACCTTGTTCACAGCATCTACTTCCTTACCCAGCGAGGTAACCGAAGAGCTTGTGATCAGCATCGAAGTAAGCAGCGATGAGCGCCGTAGGGGCGTGAGCGCGGTGAGCCGTACCGAAGGCGTCGTTGACATAGACGTCAGCAAGAGCAGCGAGCTTCTTGGTGAATTCCTTCTGGCTTTCCTTGATCGCCTTCTTAGCAGCAGCCTTCTCTTCGTCAGAGGCATCTTCGGCCAAGCCGCGGGGCTTGCCTTCTTCTTCAGCGTAGAAGCGGAGGTTCTCGAGAAGGAGAGCTTCGCCGAGCTTAAGATTAGCAGCGAGCTCACGCGCTTCTTCGCCTACGCAGTCGGGAGCGAACTGACTTCGACGCCAAGGCACTTAGAGACGTGAGCGAGGATGTGGCGGAGGGAGAACTTATCCTCGACCTTCTTAGGACGGCCAAGGTGAGAGCCGATGATGACCGAGCCACCGTCAGCGAGGATCTTCTTGAGGGTAGGGAGAGCAGCGCGGATACGCGTGTCGTCGGTGATGTTGAAGTCTGCGTCGAGGGGCACGTTGAAGTCCACACGGACGAAAGCCTTCTTACCAGCGAAGTTGAACTGATCAATCGTCATAGAGTAATTGAGCTAATAATACATTACTTGAATTGCCCACAAATGTACGTAATTATGAGCACTTATGGCTATTATCGTTATCTTTGTGACAGTATATATAATGCACTAAGAGTATGAATAGTCGCCTCGCCGAGCAGATATCCTATCTCCTACTACGCCACGAGTACGTCGTCGTACCCCAGTTGGGTGGATTCATCAGAGGGAAGCTCCCCGCCAGCTATGACCGTAGCAAGCATCTGGCCTACCCTCCCTCTGCCGAGCTCCACTTCAACTCCGAGATGACCCACAGCGATGGGCTTCTCGAGGAGCGCTATGCCCTTCTCCTGGGGCTATCGCTCGTCGTGCTCGCCTCGTACTCGAGGAGGAAGTAAGCCAGCTGCGTCACCAGCTTATCCAGCAGGGCACGTATCATCTCTCAGGCATCGGGGGCTCCAGCTCTCCGCGAAGGGCACCTCAGCTTCACGCCGGATAGTGCCGCCCTCGCGACAAGCGCCAGTGCTTACGGCTATGCGCCCCTATCTCTTCCCGCACTGCCTCAGGCGACCAGCAGCAGACAAGCACTCTCAAGCGAGCAGGACAGCCGCTATATCTCCTGCGACTCCCCAAGCGTGCGCTGGGCTATGCAGCTGCCGTCGTCATCGCGATCCTTGCGCTCCTCCCTGGGGAACAAGGTCGAAGACGAGCAGCACTACCAAGCAGGCTTCACTCCTTCGGTCGAAGTAGCACGCCAGCTCTTCGGTGAGGAGAAGAAGGTCGATGCTTCTTCTACCGAAGCCACAGCCAGGACGAACAAGGCAACCTCCGCTGGTCTACCGAGCAGGACGGCCGCTACTATATCATCATCGCTACCGAGGCGCACCGAGGAGCGTATCCAGACGTACGTAGAGCAGGCTCGCACTACCCTCCCCAAAGCCGCGCTCACCGCACTGCGTTCTCCCCGTGGTCGCACGATTCGTCTTGCTCTTACCTCCTTGATTCCTCTGCTGAGGGCCTATGCTTACCCTCAACGAGCTGGTGAAGGAGCATCCTGCCCACCGCTCAGCGTGGGTCTTCCACAACAACTAAGCCTTAGCTGCTCCCAAGACAACAGCAGCTCCTCTCCATACAAGTGGAGTCCATCTCCCACACGACATCGTCACATCAGATTAAAGCCGAGGGCCCTTCGCCTCGGCTTCTCTGCTGTGGCATCGCCCAAGCTGGCGCTGTCCCCGAAGCTATTCTGCAGGAATACGACTCATGGATCGAGACAGGCTACCATGGTGATATGGATTACTTAGCCCGCAATCGCGAGCTGAAGTGACCCGCGCGTGCTTCTCCCTGGGACAAAGACGCTCATCATGGTAGCGATGAACTACTATCCTGAGACAAAGCAAGCCCCGGAAGCCCCACAGTTCGCCTACTATGCCTACGGGCGAGACTACCATAAGGTCGTCAAGAAAAAGGCTGACCAGCTCTTAGCCTTCATGCGCTCCGAGCTACAGCTCCCCGTCACAGGGGCGCGCCTTCTCTGACTCCGCACCGATCATGGAGCGCTATTGGGCCGAGCAGGCAGGGGCTTGGCTGGCGCGGGAAGAACAGCCTGCTCATCATCCCCTCGTGCAGGGGAGCTACTTCGTCTTGGGTGAGCTCCTCATCGACAGCAGAGCTACCGACGGACGTCCCGATGCGCAATCTCTGCGGACGCTGTGAGCGCTGTCAGACCTCCTGCCCGACAGATGCCTTCCTTGAGCCTGGGCGTATCGATGCACGCCGATGTATCAGCTACCTCACCATCGAGCAGAAGGGTGAGATCCCCCGAGCTCCGCAAACGCATGGGGCGCCGGGTCTACGGATGCGACGCCTGCCAGCAGTGCTGCCCATGGAATCGCTATGCTCGCCCACGACCATCGCCGACTACACTCCACGCGAAGCCCTGCTCTCCCTCTCCCCGAGGAACTCGAAGCTATGAGCGAAGAAGAGTACTTAGCCCTCTTTGCAGGCACAGCTGTCAAGCGCGCTGGTCTTGCGGGCCTACAACGAACGATGCGTGATCTGCGAGACAACTTCACCTTGCCCATAGACACCGCATCTACTTTCAAGCTCAGTCCGTCGCTTCATTCGCCCTACCACAGACGACACCACCTCCGAGGGCTAAGCCACACTCGACCAGATAGGATCAGCTCTCTAACCGACGAAAGAAGGGCTACCCAGAGTAGTAAGAATAAGGCTATACTGATCAGTAAAGCAACCCCATATTGGTCAGCGGGTCAACCTACTATTAGGTCGTTGCTCTGCGTAGGGATAAAAGTTGTGGACGAGTGGCTGATAAGTTTGGGCTACGTACGTGGATCTAATATCTACGTACGTGGATATTTGGATTTGACGTACCTGGTCTTTAAGACTACGTGCATAGACAGAGGAAAAACCACTACGTGAAGGCGCTTTTTTCTTCACGAGAACGATGCTTTTCCCTCCGCTGGATAAGAGGAATACTTACGATAAAGCGAAGGGCTTGTGTATCTCTTCGGAGGGGCATTATCGGGGAGCTGAGCGCACGATGCCTTAGCACAATTAGTAGGGGAAGGACTCTGAGGCAACAGTCTCATGTTGGTTGAGCCAGTGACCAATATAGATTCACGGCCATCATCAATAAAAGAATGCCTAAAACTCTTCCTATAAGGGGATATATCCCTGGATGAATTATCACTCACCTTCTTCTAATCCAGTCAGTTCTTGTACCTTTGCAGACGAATGCACGAGATGACCTCCATCCTTAGCTTAACACACTTAATCTGTAGATGAAACAAAGCCTTCGCCTCGGCCTTCGGGCTCTCGTCCTCACGAGTCTTTCCCTCCCTCGCTGTACCCGCCATGGGGCAGAATATCCAGCTGCACTATGACCTCGGTCGCTACCTCTACCCCCAAGGTACAGGCTGACCGTCCGCGCATGACGATGACCGTAGAGCAGCAGAGCCTCGACCGCTTCGGCGATACGTTCTACTTCGTCGATATGTCCTTCCTCCAGCAGGGTGCAGTGAGTGCCAACTGGAAGTTCATGCGCAACCTACGCTTTTGGCAGGGTCCACTCTTGGCACGTGCGCTATGATGGCGGCCTACGCTTCATCAATGCCAATGCCCCCGAGCCTGTGGGCTCACGCGCGATCTCACTCAATGATGCCTTCACGACGGGGGTGACCTACACCTATCTTAGCCCCGAGCGCCGCACGATGCTCAGCCTCACCCCACTCTACAAGTATATACGTGGGATTGCCCAGCCACACAACTATGAGCTCTGCGGAGTATGGAAGTTCGCTCCTGGCAATGGTCTCATCACCGCTACGGGCTTCTTCAGCTGGTGGCACCAGAAGGATCCCCGCATCGGTTGGGGTACAGACTTCAAGTTCATGTCGCAGCCACAGGTGTGTGTAACCTCAACAAGATCCCAGGTATCGCACCAGACTTCAATCTCAGTATAGGTGGCGAAGTGCGCATATCGAAGAATGTCGATGCCCCTCAGTGGCTCGTAGTACCGACACTCGCCCTCAAATGGAGCTTCGGTAAATAGCCCGAACATATCAAATAAGCGAAGCCCTTAGGACTGATCACATAATCACTCCTAAGGGCTTCTTCTATCCATCGCTTTCAGCACAAGCTGTAGCAGCCTCCCGCTCGGGCTTGTATCCAGCCATCCAGCTCAAGGTCAAAGAGCTCACTTCGGACGGTCATCAAGTCCATACCCGATAGGCGGGACAGCTCATCGACGGAAAGCATCCCCTGCTCTATCAAGATAGCGAGCAAAGGATGAGGTGGGTACTCCCTCGCGGGAGAAGGGAGAGCTGGCTTTTTCTACAAGGGAGGTAGAGAGGGATGTGCCTCCTCTCCTTCATCCAATGTAGCCCATCCCAGCTCCTTCATCAACGAAGAGGCCCCAAGGTAAAGATGGGCACGCTGCTCCTCGATGAGCTTATGACAGCCGATACTCTCAGGGTCCGTCAGGCGACCTGGGCAGGCGAAGACTTCGCGTCCCGATTCCAGAGCATAGTTTGCCGTAGAAAGCGACCCACTATGTTCGCCCGCCTCGATGACGATAGTTGCGGCACTTAGCCCTGCGATGATACGGTTACGCGCAACGAAAGCCTGACGATAGGGCTTTACCCCTGGCGGATATTCGCTTACCCAAGCACCTCCATCCCGCAAGATCTGCTCGGCTACCCGCCTGTGTGCGCTGGGATAGAGCGTATCCAACCCGCGGGCGAGCACAGCCACCGTTGGAAGACTAAGATTTAGCGCAGCCCTCGCGAGCCTGTATATCGACTCCATAGGCCAGCCCACTGACAATCGTAGATGCAGGGCAAGTAGCCGACAGCTCGCTCACCACCTGCAGGGTAAGTACACGGCCATAGTCGGAGATACTTCGCGTACCGACGACACTCACGTGCTTACGCTCCGCCCAAGCTACATACTCCCCGCGCACATACAACACCATGGGTGGAACGGCAATCTCACGAAGAGGCGCTGGATAGTCCTCGCTAAGAAAGAAGATGGGACGAATACCTTCCTTCTGACAGCACTCCTCGATACGCAGAGCCTCTTCAACCAAAGTAGGCGAAGCCAGCTGCTGTGCTATACGCTGAGGCAGGCGGGGAAGGATACGAGCACGAAGCTCCGCATCAGTGAAGAGCGCCGTAGCAGAGCCGAGGGCTTCAATAAGCTCAATAGCAGAGCGAGGGCCGACGTACTTAGTGAGGAGAGTGCAATGGTATGGGTCCGCTCGGTCAGAGTGAGGCTGGATGGCATAGACGGTAAGGTGAAAGTAGGAGAAGGCTGAGCCCCGCCCTTCTCCAGCGGAAGGAGAGAGGCAAGGGCTCAGTCGAAAGTATTGGAAGAGGTGTGCGAAGCGGCTAATGTGCCAGCATATCTTCGGTGATGTTGGTGAACTTGTTGTCCTTGATATTGCGATAGGCAACAGCAGCACCATCCCAATAGGTGGGGAAGCCACCACGAACTGCTCCGATGAAGATCAGGCGGATCTTGTGCCAGCCAGCCTTCAGAGCTACGCTCTTGTCTCGACGGCTGGACTTAGCTACTTCACCGCTATTGTCGATGAGGAGCTTGTCATCGATATACATCTGATCGAGGTCCGTAGAGAAGACATAGACACCATCCTTGGGAATCTTCACATAGCCATCACCGATGACAGCCTTAGGCTTGATCTCTGCCATGTGATTCTTAACGACGTCAGGACGAAGGTCTTGAGGACGCTTTGGCGATACCCTTAGTCCAGTTCGTCACACCGATAAGATCAGTAGCCTGGTAGTAGTCTCCAATAGAGGGTCTTCGTAGCCAGACCTGGCTTGAGGTTAGCAACGGTAGCTGCAGGAGCAAGAGTCTGCTTCTCAAAGGTAATCTCACGTACGGGGCTTGTCTTACCTGAGGGAAGGATAGAAGCTACACGGATGACTTCGCTCTTAGTGACCTTAAGAGGCATAGTATAGCTCTCCGAGGACAGCGTGGGCGTGCTACCATCACGCGTATAGACGATACGGATAGGGACGAGTCGTCTTGAGAGACAGCTCAGCGCTATCAGTGAAGGCTATGAAGTTGAGCGAAGCAACCGTCTTTCGTAACTATCCTTAGGATTTACGTTAGGGCAGAGGCTGCTCAGGCTGTGGGATATGATAGTTCGCACCGTGCATATCAAGGCGCACATACGCATTGTCGAGGCGACGGCTGAAGTCCTTGAAGTCACGACCGGAAATGGGTGTCCATACGGCTTCTGCAAGAGCGATCTCACGTGGGAAGGCACGGTACTCGTGATCTCTGGGGTATGAGATACTCAGCCCAGAGGTTGGTCTGTGCACCCTGATGTGATGACGCTTATCTGGAGCGATAGCTTCGGGGATCGGATTGTGGTTGTAGACCTTCTCAAGAGGAGCATAGCAGCAGATAGCTACAGGCTCGATCTTGGGGTCACCCTGATAGTGGTCAATATAGAGGCCACCGCTACCAGGGGTCATAATCACGTCGTGACCCATATTAGCAGACTGGATACCACCATCTTCACCACGCCAGCTCATAACGGTAGCCGTAGGAGCAAGGCCACCTTCGAGGATCTCATCCCAGCCGATAAGCTTCTTCCCATACTTAGCAAGCATCTTCTCAGCACGGCGGATGACGTAGCTCTGGAGCTCGTGCTCATCCTTCAGACCTTCAGCCTTGATACGCTTCTGGCAGTTGGGACATTCCTTCCAGCGATCCTTAGGACATTCATCCCCACCAATATGGAAGTATTCACCAGGGAAGAGGGGTACGACTTCGTCGAGTACATTTTGGATGAACTCAAAGGTCGACTCCTTACCAGCGCAATAGACATCATCTTCGATACCCCAAATATACGTACGATATACTTACGACGGTTGGGGAAACAGGTAAGCTCAGGGTAGAGGCGATAGCACCCATACCGTGACCTGGCATCTCGATCTCAGGGATGATCGTCACAAAGCGATCCTGAGCATAGCGGACGATCTCACGGACCTGATCCTGCGTATAAAAGCCACCATAGCGACTGCCATCACCTTCGATACGCCAAAGCACCGACCTCGGTCGGGCGGGGATACTCTTGATCTCAATACGCCAGCCCTGGTCCTCTGTGAGGTGCCAGTGGAGCTTATTGATCTTGAACATAGAGATGATATCGATGTGCTTCTTCATCTCATCTACCGTGAGGAAGTGGCGGCATCATCGACCATCACACCGCGATACTCGAAGGCAGGCTCATCAGAAATACGAACGGCGGGGATCGACCAAGCTGCCGTGGGAGAGTCCCGACCTTACCTGCAGACTCGACCTCCGCAGGGAGTAGCTGCATCAAGCTCTGGAAGCCCCAGAAAAGAGCCTTCGCCGAACGCCCAACGATCTCGACACCGCGAGAAGAAGAGTTCAGCGTATAGCCCTCATCACCAAGAGCGAGCTTAGGATCAATGCGAACGAAGATAGCCTGCTGAGTGGCCTTAGCACCGGGCACTACACGCAGAGAGAAGCCCGTAGAGCGGTTAATCTTTTCGGTGAAGAAGCGAGCGATCGTCACAGCTGAATCACCAGAGGCAATGACAAGGCGTAGTCGCTGTCAGGGCGAAAAAGCAGGAGCTTGAGCTCCTGAAGTTGTAGGGACGAGGGATAATGTTGATCCCCTTGTCATACGAAGGCACGAGGTAGACACTCGAGAGGGAGCGCTGGCAGCCCACGCAGCAGTCCCTCCCTACACGAGAGCCAGCGCACAGGCCGTGCTTGTAAATAACTTCTTCATTGAGTCTATTTGAATGATATGATCAGCGCTACTGATAAATCCTCAAGAGAAGGCTCATCGAACGCTGTAATACAAATATATGGAAAAACGAGTAGCCCGAGGCTTGCGCCGGAGTAGCATACACTACTCTAGGGCAGCTAGCCTCAGGGTCATATTAACTCAGGTTCACGCCGACTGGCCCGACCTGATCGGTAAGATCTACCAAGCGAAGATAGGATAGTTAGCCATCATTTCGTTGACTTCCCTTGCGGACAGCAGCGATGACAGCTTCATCTTCGGGCGCAGAGAGGACGCGGTCGATGAGGGAGACGATGTACTCCATCTTATCTTCCTTGACACCACGAGTAGTGATAGCAGGCGTACCGACACGGATACCCGAGGTCTGGAAAGCCGAGCGGCTATCGAAGGGAACCATATTCTTGTTCACCGTGATGTCGGCTGCTACAAGAGCCTTTTCAGCCACCTTACCGGTGAGTTCGGGGAACTTACCACGCAGGTCAATGAGCGTACAGTGGTTGTCCGTGCCGCCAGATACGACACCGTAGCCACGGCGTACGAAGGCTTCAGCCATAGCCTGAGCGTTCTTCTTGACCTGACGACCGTATTCGCTTGAATGAGGGGCTGGAGAGCTTCGTAGAAGGCTACTGCCTTAGCTGCGATGACGTGCTCCAGAGGACCGCCCTGTACACCTGGGAAGACTGCAGAGTCTAGGAGTGCGGACATCTTCTTGATCTCACCCTTAGGCGTAGTCTTGCCCCAAGGATTATCGAAGTCCTTACCCATAAGGATGATACCACCACGAGGACCGCGCAGCGTCTTGTGCGTCGTGGAGGTGACAATATGAGCGAACTTGACAGGGGTTGTCGAGGGGACCTGCAGCGATCAGCCCAGCTGGGTGAGCCATATCGACGAGGGAAGATAGCCCCGATCTTATCTGCGATCTCACGGATACGCTTGTAGTCCCATTCGCGAGAGTAAGCTGAGCCCCTGCGATGATGAGCTTTTGGCTTGTGCTCGAGCACGCTGCTCCATCTGATCGTAGTCTACGCGACCCGTTTCTTCGCTGACATTGTAGTCGATAGCGTGGTGAAGGCCTGAGCTGTGACAGCAGAGCCGTGGGAGGGTGACCACCGTGGGCGAGGTTCAGCCCCATAAAAGGTATCGCCAGGGTTGAGACAGGCGAGGAGAACGAGCCATAGTTTGCCTGAGCACCTGGGTGAGGGCTGTACGTTTGCCCATTCTGCACCGAAGAGCTGCTTGATGCGGTCGATAGCGAGCTGCTCAGACTTGTCTACTACTTCGCAACCACCATAGTAGCGCTTACCAGGATAGCCTTCTGCATACTTATTGGTCGTGCAGCTACCCATAACTCGTGACTTCTTCACTGACAAAGTTCTCAGAGGGCAATGAGCTCAATACCCTTGAGTTGTCGTTGACGTTCCTCTTCAATCAGAGTGAAGATAGCGGAGTCGTTCATAGTTTCTTACGTGTTATTGTTTGGATGGATATAGTTGGTGATGTACTTTTTGTGCTTCGTGCTATTGTACTTACTGAGTGTATTCTTATCTCTACAAGGCAAAGATAAAGAATTGTATCTATATATCAAAAGCTTTCCCAAAGAGTTCTTTTGGGACGCTCCGAAGAAGCTCTTCAAAGGGCCTAAAGAGTCATCAAAAGGGATACAATCTACTGAATCATAGCATATAGCACCGCAAGAGGCTACTCTCATCCCTTAGCTCTCTCACACTCTCTCCCACACTATAGGTGCTAACATAGAGACTGAATATCTAAAATATTTTGAGAAGGGAAATACTACCAAGGATAGAGGCAGCGACCTCCTCCTTTATATAAAAGTAGCAAGCATAAGAGATAGTAGTCGACCAATGTATAATTCGCAAGCTTACACCTTAAGTTCTGTACAAAGAAGCCCCTCCCTTCGTCCCGATAGGACGAAGGAGGGAACATCTACTGAGACCTTAGTGCTTATTCCTCTATCGTGAGGGCGATACAAGCACAGAAGGCGGGGATCAGATTGCGGTCGCCGAAGCCATTGTCTACGCGAGCGACATTGATCCAGAACTTATTCTCACGCAGGTAAGGCAGCGGATAGGCAGCCTTCTCACGGGGATAGCTGTGTGACCAAGAGTCAGAGACCACTTCGTACTCAGGGTGAGGAGCATTCTTCAGCACGTTGTCTTCGGCATCAGCACGGCCTTCCTGATCTCCTGCATTTCGCCCCCAGATACACTGCATCACTTCGAGGAAGCGATCCAGCTCAGCCTTACTTTCACTTTCGGTGGGCTCGATCGTGAGCGTGCCGTGTACAGGGAAGGAAAGCGTAGGGCGTGGTAGCCGAAGTCCATAAGACGCTTAGCGATATCGCTCTCGTCGACACCATAGGGTTTCCTTGAGCTTGCGGCAGTCGAGGATCAGCTCGTGACCGACGACCCGTTGCCCCCGTGTAGACGATACCATGAGGTATCCTTGAGACGGACAGCCATATAGTTGGCGTTGAGGATTGCCGTGCGAGTAGCACGCTCAAGCCCCTTCGTACCCAGCAGGCGGATGTAAGCGTAGGAGACGACATCGATACCAGCGCTACCAAGAGGAGATGCAGAGACGACGTTCCCTTCGATGGGCTCGTAGTCGACGCCATAGCCGTGCATAGGCTGGTGAGGAGCGAGAGCCTCGGTCATACAGATAGGGGCCGCTACGGGACCGCCACCACCGTGGGGGATAGCGAAGGTCTTATGCGGGTTGAGGTGGCAGACGTCTGCTCCGATGAAGCCTGGGTTGGTAAGACCTACCTGAGCGTTCATATTCGCACCATCCATATAGACGAGGGCTCCGCAATCGTGGATGCGCTTACAGAGGTCGATGATATTCGTCTCGAAGATCCCGTGCGTACTGGGATAAGTGATCATCATCGCAGCGAGGTCATCCTTATGCTCCTCGGTCTTCTTCGTGAAGTCTTCCCAGTCGACATTACCGTGCGCATCGCACGCTACGATGACGCACTGGTATCCACACTGTGAAGCCGAGCAGGGGTTCGTACCGTGAGCAGAAGCAGGCAGAAGGATCTTACTGCGGTGACCACCTCCGTGAGCTTCGTGGTAAGAGCGGATCGTACGTGAACCGGCATATTCACCAGCGGCACCCAGGTGGGCTGGAGCGATACGACGGAGCAGCCCCGTGATCGTAGCTAAGAGACCCTTGAGGTTCTCCAGCAGCTCGAGGGAGCCCTGTACCTGCTCAGCAGGGCATAGGGATGGATATTGCAGAAGGCTGGGTTGCTGAGAGGAATGACTTCCCGTGGCGGCATTGAGCTTCATCGTCACGTGAGCCGAGAGAGATCATCAGGTGCGTCAGGGAGATATCCTTACGCTCAAGACGCTTGATATAGCGCATCATCTCGGTCTCCATATGGTACTTGTTGAAGACTTCGTAGGAGAGGAAGGGCGGTACGTACGAACTTGCGATCAATGTGGATCGTGTGTTCGCCGACTTCGTCATTGAAGTTGCTCTCCTTGCCAAGGGCAGAAGCGAAGATGTAGCAGAGGACGCTGAGGTCTTCGGGCGGTGTCGTTTCGTCAATGCTAAGCAGGCGACCGTACCACAGGGAGCATAGAAGAGGTTCACGACACTCCTCTGCGATCTCACGGAGCTTAGCTGCAAAGCCTGCTTCCTCGGGGAGGATGACGCAGAGTGTATCAAAGAGTTCTCGTGCAGGGAGGCGATAGCCGAGATCCTAAGCTTCTTTGCGAGGAAGCCCTGTGTAAGAATGGACACGGCGTGCAATATTCTTCAGGCCTTCGGGACCGTGGTAGACGGCATAGAAGCCACTCATCGAAGCCAGCAGAGCCTGAGCGGTACAGATGTTACTCGTAGCACGCTCGCGCTTAATATGCTGCTCGCGAGTCTGCAGTGCGAGGCGATAGGACTCCTTGCCCAGGCGGTCCTTACTCAGACCGATGATACGCCCTGGTAGCGTACGCTTATACTCCGTGCGACAAGCGATGTATCCAGCAGAGGGACCACCGATGCGTGGGCACACCGAAGCGCTGAGCTGAGCCGAAGACGACGTCAGCACCCATTCTCCTGGAGGCGTCAGCGAGGACAAGACCGAGGAGGTCTGCAGCGACCCCAATCTTGATATCGGCATCGTGAGCCCTTAGCTACGAACTCAGGTAGTCATTGACACCACCGAGTGAGCCTGGGTACTGTACGATTGCTCGAAGAACTCGTCACCGAAGTCGAACTCGTTCCACTTGCCGAGGACAACCTCGATCCCTGTGGGATACAGCGCGTGAGGATGACATCACGAGTGGAAGCAAAGACGTCCTTGTCGACGAAGAGCTTGCGTGCACCGAGCTTCACCTTAGCCTTAGAGCGCTCATTGAAGAGGAGGAAGGCGGTTTCAGCCCCAGCCGTTGCTTCATCGAGGAGAGAGCAGTTACTCAAGGGAGTGCCGTCAGATCCGTGATGACCGACTGGAAGTTGAAGAGCGCTTCAAGGCGACCCTGAGAGATCTCTGCTTGATAGGGAGTATAGGATGTGTACCAGACGGGATTCTCCAGTACATTACGCTGGACGACGGGGAGTACGGTATCGTACCAGCCTTGGCCGATGTAGGGAGGTATAGACTTCGTTCTTAGATGCAAGGTCTGCGATATGCTCAGCAAACTCCCGCTCAGTCATAGGCTCGGGGAGATCCAGAGGCTTGTCCAATCGGATGTTGGAGGGTAGAGTCTGGTTGATGAGCTCATCTAAGGTCTTCACCCCGATGGTACGAAGCATCTCATCGGCATCGTGCTGCCCCACGCCTATATGGCGGATGGAAAAGTCATTGGTGTTCATTGGCGAACGTTAGCTTAAGTATTGTTATAGTAGTCGTACGCTGATCTATCTACAGCGTACCAAAGGTAGGTATTTTGCAGGCTCGTTGTACCTCAATGACTTACAAAAATATCTTACAAAGTCTACCGCCTTAGTGTTAGCTTGTTATGCCATCAAACGCCACCATCCCACACATCCCTTAGTGTGAATAGGAGGCTACTATATACTTGGAGTAGATGGCATCTAAGGTTATCAAGATGTGATAGGCATCTATACAAAAAGAGAGCACAGCTTTCGCTATGCTCTCTTCTCTGGCGGTATGGACGGGACTCGAACCCGCGACCCCCTGCGTGACAGGCAGGTATTCTAACCAGCTGAACTACCACACCGTGCTTGCTGATTTGCGTTGCAAAAGATAGTATAAGTTTTTAGCTGCCAAATCACAGAGCTTCTGCATCGAAATCTCCTCCTCATCTGCAAGCTGTATTGAGGCAGAGTTGATTTGCAAACGAGCATTACTCTGCAGGCGAACGACCATATCTTTTTAGGGGCAAACGACTATGACTGCGGCTTTGTACTCCCTACAGCTTCGCACACGTACTCTAATCGCTATGCAATACCCAGGAGAGGAGTGCAACCGAGATACTTACACTTTGGTGCGGTTGCCCTGGCTATTCCTCCCACAGATAACCTAAAGAGGCAAGCCTCCATCACACCTATCCCCCTACCCTTTTCCCGTCACCATATACCCCTCTCTACTCCCTTACAGAATCAGCCTTTCTGAGAGGTAAAATCAACCAGTACTGGTTCGCAAGTTGACCAGTACTGGTCAGGCGCTGAACCAGTACTGGTCAATAAAGGTGTACCAGTACTGGTTCACTCAACGATTCAGTACTGGTACATCTGAGGGTATGAAAGCCCCTGAATCCATCTAGAAGTAATAGGATGATCGTGTGGTGGTCTTCCGCTATTTTTGCAGGCGAAGGAGATGGCAGGAGAGGTCCCTACTTCGACCTCTCATCCTCCCCCTATACATTATATATAATGGACAAGATCCCTACTCCGCATATAGGACTAACCTCAGAGCAGGCACACAAGAGCCGGCTACAACACGGCTGCAATGAGCTGACACCCCGCCCACGCACCTCGCGCTGGAAGCTTTTCCTCGAGAAATTCGAGGGATCCCATCATCATCATCCTACTCATCGCTATGGTACTCTCCCTCCTCTCGGCCTGCTGAGTATTTTATCACCAAGACTGATCCCACAGGGCTGGATTCTTTGAGCCTGTCAGAGTCTTCTTAGCGATACTACTTTCCACAGGCATAGCTTTCTATTTCGAGCTGAAGAGCGAGAAGGAGTTCGAGCTTCTGAGCCAGGTAGGCGACGAGGTGCGCCACAAGGTCGTGCGCGATGGCGAGATCATACAGATCCCGAAGCGCGAGATCGTCGTCGGCGACCTGCTCTATCTGGAGACAGGGGAGGAGATCCCTGCCGATGCCGAGCTCCTTGAGGCTATCACACTCTCGGTAGATGAGTCAACCCTCACGGGTGAGCCGATGACGATCAAGAGCGTACACCCTGACGATCAAGACAGCGAAGCCACTTACCCTACCAATTATATATGTCGTGGCACGACCATCCTCGAGGGACGTACCGTCTGTCGCGTACAGGTCGTCGGAGATACTACCGAACAGGGAAGATCTTCGAAGGTATCCAGATAGATGCCTCCCGTAGAGACTCCACTGAATCGGCAGCTTGATCACCTCGGCAGCCTCATGAGCCCGTATCAGCTATATCCTCGCGGTGCTTGTCCTCGTAGGCAGCACCCTGATTTATGCTCTCGATGGGGGCTTTGCAGCTCCAGTGGGATGCTACACTCTCCTACTTCCTCAGCAAGATCGTACTCGCCGTGACGGTCATCGTCGTCGCTGTCCCTGAGGGACTACCAATGAGTGTAAGCCTCTCACTTGCCTATAGTATGCGCAGCGTGATGCGTAGCAACAACCTCGTCCGCCGTATGCACGCCTGCGAGACGATGGGAGCTATCACCGTCATCTGCACCGACAAGACGGGGACGCTCACTGAGAATCGAATGCGCGTCGAGAGCTTCTTCAGCGAAGCCTCGACTGAGGTACAAAGTCTTCTCCCCGAAGCCATAGCAGCCAACACGACGGCCTTCCTCAATACACACGACCGACAGCACCCCGAGGTCATCGGTAATCCTACCGAAGGAGCACTCCTTCTTTGGATACGAGCAAGCGTACGACTACCTCACCCTTCGTGACTCCACCCCTATCGTCCGACAGCTCCCTTCTCGACAGAGCGCAAAGTACGTGGCAACTTTGGTCCAGTCCGCAATGCTCGAAGGAAGGCCGTACTCTATGTCAAGGGGGCACCAGAGATTCTGCTCAGCCTATGTAATCTTCCTACGGAGATACGTACTCGCTACGAAGCTCAACTGCTGCAGTATCAGTCACGCGCTACGCGAACACTCGCTCTTGGCTACCGTATAGTCGAGAGTCCGACAGAGCAAGAGAAGCCTCTTGACGAGCTGATCCAAGAAGGACTACAGCTACAAGGCATCTTCGGCATCATGGATCCCGTGCGTAGCGAAGTGCCCGCGGCTATCCAGCAGTGCCGAAAGGCTGGTATCGGCGTGAAGATCATCACGGGGATACCTCTGGTACGGCTAAGGAGATCGCCCGACAGATCGGTCTCTGGGGAGAAAGCTCTACCGACGATGAGATCATCACAGGAGCAGACTTTGAGGCTCTCACAGACGACGAAGCTAAGGCACGACTTACCCATCTTAAGATCATGGCACGCGCACGTCCCTTGGACAAGGAGCGTCTCGTACGCCTTCTCCAAGAGTTGGGCGAAGTCGTGGCCGTCACCGGAGATGGGACCAACGATGCCCCAGCCCTCAATGAGAACACATGTCGGGCTGTCAATGGGCGACGGTACGGCGGTAGCTAAGGAAGCCAGCGATATCACCATCCTCGACAGCTCGTTTGCCAGCATCGCGCAGGCCGTACTATGGGGGCGCTCACTGTACCTGAATATCCAGCGCTTCATCCTATTCCAGATGACGATCAATGTCGTGGCATGCCTCACCGTCCTTATAGGCGCCTTCCTCGGCAAGGAATCGCCCCTCACCGTGACACAGATGCTCTGGGTGAACCTCATCGTGGATACCTTCGCGTCGCTGGCGCTGGCCTCCCTACCACCCCAGCCCTCATCTCGCGGAAGGAGCGTCCACGCAAAGGCCTCTGCAGGGGATCATCACACCGCAGCTCGCACGACAGATATTCGGAGTCGGTGGCCTATTCCTCCTTCTGCTCTTTGCTCTACATTATATACTGGAGCACTTGGACCTCACGACGAGACAGTGGGTCGAAGGGAAGGAGCAACTTACGGCACTCGACCTATCCGTATTCTTCACCACCTTTGTCTTTCTTCAGCTGTGGAATATGTTCAACGCAAAAAGCATTCCACTCGGGTCGCAGTGCATTTGCGGGCATAGATCGGGCGCGCTACTTCCTGCTGATCACGGTTGTCATCTTCGTAGGGCAGTTCTTAATTACTACCTTTGCATACGATTTCTTCCAGATAGCTCCTCTTCCATTCAGCTACTGGATCGCACTCCTCATAGCCACTAGCCCAGTACTCTGGATCGGTGAGTTGGGGCGTCTCTTCGCTCGCACTCACTGGACGGCTTCGTGCATAAGTAAGCAGATTGCAGTTCCTACTCCGATGATATGTAGTTCACTCCACCGCCCCCTGTGTACCCTTCTCTTGGGGATAGGGCTTCTCGCCTCCTCTTGTCAGCAGGGCGAGGCAGCGATCTACCCGACTCCAGATAGCTACGACGATAGCACCAGCAGCTCAGGTCATCACGGAGATCGCTGATAGCTTGGTTGTGGTGACGACACTACTCCCCACGGGGAATAATCCAGAGAATTACGAGCCTACACCACAGGCCATCAAGCACTCGCCTCCAGCGCAGCCTACTTCTCATGGGTGATCTGGGCTTTGAGCGTAGCTGGGTGGAGCGTATTCATACGATGCAGCCAGCCCTGCAGCTCGTACGTCTCGATCAGGACTTGGTAGGGCCTGCACATCACCACAGCGGTAGCTCACTCATCTTCACGACCCACACTACTGGACAAGTGTACGCGGGCTTCAGTCCGTGGGTAGAGTATATACAGCTCTCTCTGTCGTATTGATACGATGCACCGAGCACAATATGATGCGGGTTACCAGCGCTTCACACAGCGCCTGGAGCACGTAGATCGTACGATAAAGAGCAACTCTCCGATATACCCTCGCGTGCCTTCGTCATCTACCATCCGTCCCTCTCTGAGTTCGCAGAGAGTATGGTCTCAAGCAGCTCGTCATCGAGCAAGATGGCAAGAGCCTACGCCTCAGCATATACAAGCACTCATCGAAGAAGCTAAGAAGCTGGGCGTACCGTGGTCTTCATCCAGCAGGAGTTTGACTCCAAGCTCATCGAGAGCATTGCGAAAGAGCTCGGCGCCCGTATGGTCGTCATCAACCCGCTGGGAGGGACTGGGAGGAGCAACTTCTACTCATCGCTCGCGCACTGAGCGATACCACCTCATCTACCCCCGACTCGATGACCTCCCCTATGCAACCACTCTTAGAGCTACATAATGCGACCCTCGGCTATCCCGACAAGGTCGTACTTGAACACCTCAACTGGTGCGTGCGTCGTGGTGAGCACTGGGCTATCACGGGACCGAATGGCAGCGGTAAGACTACCCTCATACGTACTCTGCTGGGGCTCATCCCGCTACAAGCTGGACAGCTCCTCCGCTATGACCGTGAGGGGCCATACTACCGACCAGCTGGTCGCCAGCTACCTTCCCCAGATCAATCAGATTGATCGCCACTTCCCCATCCACGTCCAGTGAGGGTTATTGACTCTGGCCTCCCCAAAGGCACCACGGGGCGCGGTGTGCGTAGAGAGCAGGTAGAGACGCTCGCAGAAGCCATCGGGCTCACGCACCTCCTCAGCAACCCATCGGTAAGCTCAGCGGTGGTCAGCTCCAGCGAGCTCTGCTCGGTCGTGCGCTGGCATCTGATCCCGAGCTTCTGATCCTCGACGAGCCACTCAGCTTCCTGGACAAGTCTTATAAGGAAAGCTTCGAGTCGCTACTGGAGCAAGTCGTACGCCCCGAGACAACGATGCTCATGGTCACCCACGACCTCCACCAAGCCAAGTCCGAGTACTGGCAGACCCTTACCCTTGGACGCTTCGAATAGACTTATGAATAAGAAAGCCTATCCACTCGCTCTACTATCCCTCCTCACGGCTCTCCCTCTGAAGCGCAGAGTGTAGCCGATACGCTCAGCTACACGGCGACAACCGCATATCGTCCCGACACGCTGAGCAATGCACAGAAAACGAATCAACTCCTTCTACAGGGGGCGCTCAGTGCAGCTCCACTAGTAGGTATCGGTGTGATGCAGAATATTCACAACGAGCAGATACGCACGATACGCTATGGGCACTACCCTCACTTCCGCCATCACTACGATGACTACCTCCAGTTCGCTCAATTAGCAGCCCAACTTGGGCTACGCTTTGCAGGTGTGGAGGGCACAAGTAAATCACCCTGGCGGGTGCTCACGGCTGATGCTGCCGCAACGGCTACGATAGCTCGCTGTCACCTCGGCGATTAAGTACACCGCCCGTGTAAGACGCCCTGACGGCTCGTCTCGAAACTCCTTCCCCTCTGGGCATACTGCTATGGCCTTTACCTCAGCGACGCTACTGAGCTTGGAGTATGGCGAGCGCTATCCGTGGCTTCCTCCCGTAAGCTACGGACTCGCCTCTATCACTGGGCTGGGGCGAATCCTCAATAACCGCCACTGGATAGGTGATGTCGTCACGGGGAGCTGGACTTGGCATCCTCTCCAGGACACATCGGCTACTGGATAAGCGATCGCCTCTTCGGTAATACGGGACGTCAACTGAAGTACTACAATGAGGAGCCTACTCCTCACCTCCGTCTCTATGCCCCCCATTACGCTAAGCGCTACCCCTTCGCAGGGGTGAAGGTGCATGGAGCCTCCAGGGGCGGCATGCTGCGCTGAGCGTCAGTACACTCCCCCACAGTGGCCTCTATACCCTAAAGGGGAATGTGGGACTATCTACCTTCCGTGGTCAGGAGGGAGGCGATGGTCTGGGACGCAGTGCTCAAGACCGCTACCTATCCCTACGCTTAGGCCTCGGGCGTGACCTACGCCTATGGCGAGGCTTTCATATCTCGGCATCCGCCTCGGCTGCACTTCGCAAGCACGTAGGGCGGGCTACTACATTCCCAGCCTATGAGCCTGCGCTGTATATGCCAGCGAGGCTCGGTGGGCGTGGGTATCGAACTGGCGCCTCGCTGGCGCTTCACGAAGGAGCTTGGCCTGCGCCTACCCCTCGGACTGGACTACTACCCTTCGTCCTATCACCTGACTACCCCTCAGCGGACCTACGGACTCAGTCCCGTCTCGTTCTATGGGGGCACGGCGCTGGAGGTCTACCTCTGATCCCTCCTCGCCCTTTACTCACTTACAATCCTATTATTCTATGAGTTGGTATTACCTCATGCCCGTGATCTTTGTCTTAGGGATCATCGGTATTGCTCTGGAGGAGCAGATCAAGATCAACAAGACCGCGACGGCACTCCTTACCTCCGTTGTCCTCTGGGCGATCCTCCTCATCGACACGGATATCGCTGCAGTGACTGCAGGCTTCCGTCAGTTCGTTGCCTCCTTCCCTCGTGCTCCAGCAGAGGACTTGGGCGTATCGGACTACCTATCCTTTAAGCTCACAGAGCACCTCGGTGACGTCTCGAGCACGCTCTTCTTCGTCCTCAGCTCAATGGTCCTTGTAGAATACGATCGACACCTACGGGGGCTTCAAGTCCGTGGCTAAGATCGTCGCTACGACGAATAAGCGTGCGCTGCTGTGGCGTGTAGCTATCGCCTCGTTCTTCTTCTCAGCGTTCCTCGACAACCTCGCTGCCGCGATCGTCATCATCGCTATCCTGCGTCGCCTTGTCCCCGACACCACGGACCGTATGAAGTATGCCTGTATCAGCATCATCGCCTGTAATGCAGGGGGCTCTTGGTCGCCTATCGGTGACGTGACGACACTCTTGCTGTGGAACAACAGTCGGATCACACCATACTACCAGATCTTCCACCTCGTCATCCCCGCCTTCGTGAACATGGTGGTCCCCACCCTCCTGGCGCACTACTTCCTCTTTAAGAAGAATGCTCAGCTGCGTGCCCTACCAGATGTCCCCGAAGACTCACTGGATGATATCCTCCCTCACCACGCGCGTATCATCGTCCTCGTCCTGGGGATCGTCTCGCTGATGCTCGTACCTATCTGGCAGACCTTCTTCGACGTACCCGCCTTCAGGGGGGTTATCTTTGGTCTGGTCATCGTGTGGATCTACACTGAGCTGATGTTCTTCCGCTTCAAGAAGCGCCTTGAGAATGCAACTGAGCTCCGTGTCACAACCCTCCTCAATCGTGCTGACCTCACTACGATCTTCTACTTCCTCGGCATCCTGATGTCCGTGGCAGCACTGATCGAGGCGGACAACTCGCCGCAGCCTCTACTCGCGTCACAGCCCCTCATTCCCCAATACGGGTCTGCTCGCTGCTATCATCGGGTACTCTCCTCCAGTGCTGGACAACGTTGCCCTCGTGGCCGCTGTCCTCAGCGTAGTATCCGCTAGAGACATCGGGGGCGATCACACCCTTTGTCGTCAATGGCTCCTTCTGGGTCTTCCTCGCCTACTGTGCCGTCACAGGTGGTAGCCTGCTGATCATCGGTTCGGCGACAGGGGTTACAGTGATGGGGCTCGAAGGAATCAGCTTCGGCTACTACTTCAAGCGCTTCAGTCTGCTTGCTCTTGCTGGTTATATCTCTGGGGCTGTAGTCTACCAGCTCATCTCACTCATCTTTTTAGCTTCAATTTGCACTAAAAAGCATACCATACACAGGGGAGCGGGTGACCTTCTTCTCCGAGGGAAGAAGGTCACCCGCCCTCTTCTATAGCACCATTATACATAATATACATAGCATCAATAGCTCCATTTACCAATAGGATAACACGGCTAAGCAATTTCACTACCTTTGCCCTTAGATAATCTCTAATCACTCATTACATTTAATTCATTACCAAGAATAATGAAGAAGTTCATCCTCGCTGCAGCGTGTATCTTCACGCTCGGCACCAACCTCTCCGCCCAAAGCCCCGCCAAGACGGACTCAGTAAAGAAGGAAGCTACAGCCAAATGCTGCTCAGGCAAGAGCAAGCAGTGTGACTGCAAAGCAGGTGCAGCCTGCTCGACACCCGAAGGAGCTAAGGTATGCGAAGCACACCACGCTGCAGTACAAGACTCGACAAAGTCCTGCTGCAAAGCTGAAGGCAAGCACTCGAAGGACAGCAAAAAAATCTTGCTGTAAGCGCCAAGATATGACGAAGCAAGACTCCACGAAGTCTTGCTGTAAGAAGAAGTAAATCACTTCCACAGATCTATCTCTTCTAAGAAGAGGACGGCGCCCTGCCCGCACATCTGTGCGAGCAGGGCGTTTCCTTTTGGAATCGGGCAAGAGCTTGGCATCAGCCCTCTCCTATAGGCTATTCTGAAGCACATCCCTGAAGGGGTCGTATCAACCTATATTGGTCGATGGGCTGACCAATATAGGTCAGCCTGCGAAGCTATATAGGTCACAGCGTCGACCTATATAGGGTCGGAGCAGCAAGCAATATAGGTTCACACCACTACAAGTACAAGGGAAGAATATCAGATAGGGAACGACATTCAGCTTCTTAGGGGACTATCTCACCGAAGCATCTACTTTTTCGTGGTAGAAACAGGCACGATATACCCCTCGCATTTTGATACGGAGCCGCTACACTCTTTACACTACGAAGTGAAATAACAAGAAAAAAAGGTTAACTTTGTAGCCGAAAATGGTGCCCCATCGGTGGGACGTGGATAGATTTGAGATGCTTGCAACCACGAGAAAAAATGCTAAACCCGTCGTCCAGATAGAGCCAATACCTTAGCTCCCATCCCTTACGACAGACTTAGCACCTCGACCTTGGTTGCCTCCCCAAAACAACTGAGGTCTTTTTCGTATCCAACCAAGGGCACGGGACATATTTAACCAACCCATTCAATCAATATATGATGAGTTATCTCTTCACCTCTGAGTCCGTCTCAGAAGGACATCCCGACAAAAGTAGCCGACCAGATCTCGGACGCCATCCTCGATCACTCATGGCGCTCGACCCGCACTCCAAGGTAGCGTGCGAGACGCTCGTCACGACAGGGACAAGTCGTGCTGGCTGGCGAAGTCAAGAGCGACGCCTATGTAGAGCTGCAGGACATCGCGCGTGACGTCATCCGCGAGATCGGATACAACAAGAGCGCTTACTGCTTCGATGCCGATAGCTGCGGCGTACTCTCAGCCATCCATGGGCAGAGTGCCGACATCAACCGCGGGGTTGAGCGCACCGCCCCCGAGGAGCAGGGTGCAGGTGACCAGGGTATCATGTTCGGCTATGCTTGCCGTGAGACTCCCTCTCTGATGCCTCTTACCCTCGATCTCTCGCATGCCCTCCTGGAGGAACTCGCTCGCATTCGCAAGGAAGAGCTTCACCTCATGCCCTACCTCCGCCCCGACGCTAAGAGCCAGGTGACGGTAGAGTACTCTGAGGAAGGTAAGCCCCTGCGTATCGACACGATCGTCATCAGCACCCAGCACGACGACTTCATCCAGCCTACTGATGCGACTACCGAAGCGCAGGCCATCGCTGATGCTGAGATGCAGGCACGCATCACGGAGGATATCCGTCGCGTACTCCTGCCTCGTGTCTTAGCGCGCTACCCCGAGGATGTACAGCGAGCCTTCGACAGGGAGACGAAGCTCTTAGTCAACCCCACGGGTAAGTTCGTCATCGGTGGTCCCCACGGAGATACCGGACTCACAGGGTCGTAAGATCATCGTCGACACCTACGGAGGTAAGGCTGCCCATGGTGGTGGTGCCTTCTCTGGCAAGGATCCCTCTAAGGTGAGACCGCTCTGCAGCCTATGCTGCTCGCCACATCGCGAAGAATCTCGTCGCTGCTGGTATCGCTGACGAAGTACTCGTGCAGCTCGCTTACGCCATCGGGGTCGCTGAGCCGATCAGCATTTTTCGTCAATACGAATGGGACAAGTCACGTCTCCCTCAGCGATGCAGAGATTGCCAAGCTCGTAGACGAGGGTCTTCGATCTCCGCCCCTATGCTATCGAGCAGCGCCTCAAGCTCCGTGCTCCTATCTATCGTGAGACAGCCAGCTACGGACACTTCGGCCGTGAGCCCCGCAAGGTCACGAAGTACTTCTCTACAAATAGCCGTGGCGATGTCGCCCACGAAGTAGAGCTCTTCACCTGGGAGAAGCTGGACTACGTAGACACGCTCCGCCAGCGCTTCGGACTCTAATCATCCCCCTATTGATGCCGCCTCGCCCCTCTCGCTACCACTTCGATCGTGGAGCAAGGGGCGAGGCGGTTCCACTCACAGCTATCTTTGTGTGCAAAGCAGAGCTAAAGAAGCCCTGCGTAGCATCACTAATCACGTCAATGATACTGAGGTCTTCGCTCCCCACGAGCGACACAAGATATAAGAAAGCCGTATGTCAAGCTCTGCTTGGTAGACGGCTTTTCTCTTTATAAAAGCCTCGAGCAATCCCTTCTACACTCCATTCTCACAAAGTATCCATCCTATGCAAGACTACAAGAGAGCTACCCTAATCCTCGATGACGGCAGCCGCTTCGAGGGGTATTCCTTCGGCTACGAAGCCCCCGTAGCAGGCGAGGTTGTATTCAACACCGCTATGACGGGCTACACCGAGAGCTTTACGGACCCCAGCTACCGAGGGCAGATCCTCGTGATGACCTACCCTCTGGTGGGCAACTACGGCGTCCCCTCTCCCAAGCACGATGAAAATGGTATAGCCTTCTTCCGCGAAAGCGATGAGATACATCCCTTGGGGATCATCGTCTCCGACTACTCCGAGGAGTACAGCCACTGGAACTCCGAGGGCTCACTCGGTGATTGGCTCCGCCGTGAGAAGGTCTTCGGTCTCACGGGGATTGATACGCGTGAGCTGGCTAAGACCCTTCGCGAAAAGGGCTCGATGAAGGGGAAGATTCTCCTCGAGGGCTGCGAAGATATCCCGTTTGATGACCCCAACGCGCGTAACCTTGTAGCTGAAGCTTCTCCCAAGGAGGTCACGATCTATGGTAATGGCCCTAAGAAGGTCGTGCTCGTAGACTGCGGCGCAAAGAACAATATTGTCCGCAACCTCATCCGTCCAGAGATCACGCTCTACCGCGTACCCTGGGACTATGATTTTAATCAGATTGATTTCGACGGGCTCTTCCTCTCGAATGGCCCTGGCGACCCCAATAAGTGTAGTGTCACCGTCGAGCACATCCGCAAGGCCTTCGCTAAGGAGAAGCCCATCTGCGGGATCTGCATGGGCAATCAGCTCCTCGCCGCAGCTGCGGGAGCAAAGATCAACAAGATGAAGTACGGACACCGTAGCCACAACCAGCCTGTACGCGAGGTAGGTACGAACCGCTGCTTCATCACCAGCAAAATCACGGCTATGCCGTAGATGCCTCCACTCTCGGTGAGGGCTGGCGTGAGAAGTATGTCAACCTCAATGATGGCACGAACGAAGGGATCTGCCGCGATCGCCTGCCCTTCTTCTCTGCTCAGTTCCACCCCGAGGCCTGCAGTGGCCCGACCGATACGCTCTTCATCTTCGAGGAGTTCCTCAACCTGCTTTAATTACCCCCTCCCAATAGCACGAGACAATGATCGACAAGAATAAGATACAGAAGGTACTGCTCCTCGGATCAGGGGAGCACTGAAGATCAGTGAAGCTGGCGAGTTTGACTACTCCGGCTCACAGGCACTCAAGGCCCAGTGCGCGAAGAGGGATACGCACCGTACTCGTCAACCCCAACATCGCCACGGTACAGACCTCCGAAGGCATTGCTGACGAGATCTACTTCCTCCCCGTCACCCCCTTCTTCATCGAGAAGGTCATCGAGAAGGAGCGTCCTCAGGGATTCTCCTTGCCTTCGGTGGACAGACGGCGCTCAACTGCGGTGTAGCACTCCACCAGAGTGGCGTCCTCGAGAAGTACAACGTTGAGGTACTGGGTACGCCCGTCGAGGCTATCATGAATACCGAAGACCGCGACCTCTTCGCTCGCAAGCTCGATGAGATCAGCGTCAAGACAATCCAGAGCCACGCCGTAGAGACGACCGAAGATGCACGCCGTGCGGCTCAAGAGCTGGGCTACCCCGTCATCATCCGCGCTGCCTACGCTCTCGGTGGCTTGGGCGGCGGCTTCTGCGACAACGAAGCTGAGCTTGACGAACTGTGCAGCAAGGCCTTCGCCTTCTCTCCTCAGGTCCTCGTAGAGAAGAGCCTCAAGGGCTGGAAGGAAGTCGAGTACGAGGTCGTACGTGACTGCTACGACAACTGTATCACCGTCTGTAATATGGAGAACTTCGACCCGCTCGGTATCCACACGGGTGAGAGTATCGTCGTCGCTCCCTCGCAGACGCTGACGAATAACGAATACCACAAGCTCCGCGAGATCGCCATCCGCATCGTGCGCCACATCGGTATCGTCGGGGAGTGTAATGTGCAGTATGCCCTCGACCCCGAGAGCGAAGACTATCGCGTCATCGAGGTCAATGCGCGCCTATCGCGCTCCTCGGCCTTGGCCTCTAAGGCTACGGGCTATCCGCTGGCCTTCGTCGCTGCTAAAGCTTGGCTTAGGCTACGGCCTCTTTGAGCTAAAGAACTCCGTGACGCGCACTACCCCCGCCTTCTTCGAGCCCGCACTGGACTATGTCGTGTGCAAGATCCCTCGCTGGGACTTAGGGAAGTTCCACGGCGTATCTCGCGAGCTCGGCAGTAGCATGAAGTCCGTCGGGGAAGTCATGGCTATCGGACGCACCTTCGAGGAAGCGATGCAGAAGGGCCTGCGTATGATCGGCCAAGGTATGCATGGCTTCGTAGGCAACAACACGAAGGAAATCCCCACTGACGAGCTGGATAAGGCACTCAAGGCACCCACCGACACGCGTATCTTCGCCATCAGTCAGGCACTGCACGCAGGATATACTATCGAGCAAATCCATACGCTGACGAAGATCGACTGCTGGTTCCTCGACAAGCTCCAGAGCATCGTCCGCACCTCCCAGCGCCTCGGCGAAGTAGCTGCTATCGATAAGCTCCCTTATGAGCTCCTGCTTCGTGCCAAGCGTCAGGGCTTCTCCGACTTCCAGATCGCACGCTTCGTCCTCGCAGATAAGGGCGTGAAGGCTGGGGACAAGGAAGCCCTTGCCGTACGCTCGCAGCGTAAGCAGCTGGGCATCGTCCCCGTCGTCAAGCAGATCGATACGCTTGCCGCCGAATATCCCGCAGAGACGAACTACCTCTACCTCACCTATAGTGGCACGCACAGCGATATCAACTATGAGGGAGACGGACGCTCCGTCGTCGTCCTCGGCTCGGGTGCTTACCGCATCGGTAGCTCAGTAGAATTCGACTGGTGTGGCGTCAACGCCCTGCAGACGATCCGCGAGCAAGGCTACCGCTCGGTGATGATCAACTATAATCCCGAGACCGTCAGCACGGACTACGATATCACCGACCGTCTGTACTTCGATGAGCTGACCTTCGAGCGCGTACTTGACATCCTTGATCTGGAGACGCCACGCGGTGTCATCCTCTCTACGGGCGGACAGATCCCCAATAACCTCGCTCTCAAGCTCCACTCGCAGCGCATCCCCATCCTCGGGACGCAGGCTGAGGACATCGATAATGCAGAGGACCGCCACAAGTTCTCCGCCATGCTCGACGAGCTCGGCATCGACCAGCCCCGCTGGCAGGAGCTGACGAGCCTCTCGGATATCGACCAGTTCATCTCCGAGGTTGGCTTCCCCGTACTGGTGCGTCCCAGCTACGTCCTCTCGGGGGCAGCGATGAATGTCTGCTCCAACCAAGAAGAGCTCTACCGCTTCCTCGAGTTGGCTGCCGATGTCTCTAAGGAGCACCCCGTCGTGGTGAGCCAGTTCATCGAGCACGCTAAGGAAGTCGAGATCGATGCCGTAGCCCAGCGTGGTGAGATCGTCGCCTACGCCATCAGCGAGCATATCGAGTTCGCAGGGGTGCATTCGGGCGACGCGACGATTCAGTTCCCAGGTCAGAAGCTCTACGTCGAGACGGTACGCCGCATCAAGCGCATCAGCCGCCAGATCGCCGAAGCGCTGCACATCTCAGGGCCATTCAACATCCAGTTCCTCGCTAAGGGCAACGAGATCAAGGTCATCGAATGTAACCTCCGTGCCTCACGCAGCTTCCCTTCGTGAGCAAGGTGCTGAAGATTAACTTCATCGAGGCTGGCCACGCGCATCGTGCTCGGGCAGCGAGTCGAGAAGCCCAATAAGAGCGCCTTCGACCTCGACTATGTAGGGATCAAGGCGTCGCAGTTCTCCTTCGCTCGCCTGCAGAAGGCCGACCCTGTGCTCGGCGTCGGCGATGATGAGTACAGGGTGAAGTCGGTTGCCTCGGTGATGACACCAACGAGGCCGTACTGAAAGTCAATGCTCTCCGTCGGCTACCGCATCCCCCGAGCGCTCCGTCCTCCTCTCCACGGGTGGCTACAAGCAGAAGGTCGATATGCTCGATGCAGCACAGCTCCTGCACAACAAGGGCTATGCGCTCTACGCTACGCAGGGCACGCACGACATGCTGGCAGAGAACGGCATCCCTCCACGCTGGTCTTCTGGCCTACCGACGAAGGGAAGCAGCCCCAAGCCCTCGACCTCCTGCATGAGCGCAAGATCGACGTGGTGGTGAACATCAATAAGAACCTCACCGCTGGCGAGCTCACCAACGGATACCGTCTGCGTCGCGCAGCCATTGACCTCAACATCCCGCTGCTGACCAACGCTCGTCTGGCTTCGGCCTTCATCACCGCCTTCTGCACGCTCCCCATCGAGGATCTGCAGATCAAGAGCTGGGCCGAGTACAAGTAAGCGCAAGGCTCTCCCTAATAGCTCATCCCCTGGAGGCTCCTCAGAGCGCTTCAGGGGATGGTCTTTCTGACCGGGAAGAGGAAGGAGAAAAAGGTGCAGTCATACCCCGCAGAGAAGACGCTGAATATGTGGCGATAAAGTCTCCGTGCGCACGGCGATAAAATTTCGCATATGCGGAAATATTTTTTCGTATATGCAGAAATTTATTTTCGTATATACGGAAATTTCCCTGCGTATATGCGAAAGTTTCTTTGCGCATATAGAGCGGGTTCTCCCAAGCCTTGCCCGCCCCTTCACAGCTTCCATATCTCGGTAAGTCGATAGGCATCAGCTCACTTCGCACAGGCCTCGCCGTGACATCCGCACGCAAAGCCAGATGCTCCGCGAATGATAGTATCTTTGCACAGTGAGTCCGCAGAGGCTTCACCGACTACAAGACAATCAAGCAACTTCAAGCTATGCGCATCCTGACCATCATACCCCGCCCGCTACGCCTCGACCCGATTCCCTGGTAAGCCCCTCGTAGATATCGGGGGCAAGCCTATGATCATCCGTGTCGTAGAGCGTGCCCTCGCTGTGTGCCCCGATGTCGTCGTCGCCACCGACGATGAGCGGATCTTCACCACGGTCACCGAGCGGGGCTACCGCGCCGTGATGACTTCGCCCGACCACCAGTCGGGCACCGAGCGCTGCCTCGAAGCCTACCAGCTCCTCGGAGAGCCCGCAGATATCTTGATCAATCTACAGGGAGATGAGCCCTTCATCGCCGACGAGCAGATCCGCCTCCTTATCTCGGCCTTCGACGATCCCTCGGTAGATCTGGCGACCTTGGCCCAGCCCTTCCCCCCACGGCGACCAACGAAGAGCTGGCTAACCCGAACGCCGTCAAGCTCGTGCGTAGCACCTCCACGGGCTATGCACTCTACTTCAGTCGCTCCGTCATCCCCCTATCTCCGCTCAGTCGAAGGGCCTTGGGCGAAGGAACATACCTTCCTCAAGCACATCGGGCTCTACGCCTTCCGCACCCACGTCCTCCCGACGATACAGAGCCTTCCCCGCCTCCCCGCTGGAGGAGGCGAGCGTCTCGAGCAGCTCCGTTGGCTCGAGGCTGGGCTGCGCATCCGCGTCATGCTCTCTGACCAAGAGTCCATCGGCATCGATACGCCCGAAGACCTCAAGCGCCTTCCCACTCTAATCCCTCCCCATAGCCTCCTCCCGACCGTGATCGATCAGCAGACCCGACAGCGCATCCTCGACTCCGCACAGATCCTCGATGTCGTCAGCGACTTCATCAGCCTACGCCGCCAAAGGTGTGAGCTACGTCGGGCTGTGCCCCTTCCATAGCGATAGGAATCCCTCCTTCTACGTCAATCCCGCTAAGAATATCTGCAAGTGCTTCTCCTGTGGCGAAGGCGGTACGCCGCTGAACTTCATCGTGAAGCACGAGCAGCTCTCCTATTCGGATGCGCTCAAGTACCTGGCGAAGAAGTACAATATCGAGGTCGTCGAGCGCGAGGAAAGCGAAGAGGAGAAGCAGCGCAATAGCGAGCGTGAGAGCCTCTTCATCATCAATGACTACGCAGCGAAGTACTTCCAGACGCAACTTACCGAGACCGAGGAAGGGCGTACGGTGGGTCTTGCCTACTTCCGCGAGCGTGGCATCCGCCCTGAGACCATCGAGCGCTTCGGCCTCGGCTACGCCCCCGAGTCGAAAGACTGCCTTCACGGAGCAAGCCATCAAGTCGGGCTATCCCGCTGAAACGCCTCGCCGAAGTCGGGCTATCCATCGAATATGAAGACCACCCCGGCAAGGCTATCGACCGCTTCCGTGGGCGCGTCATCTTCCCTGTGCGCAACCTCAGTGGGCGCTATGTAGCCTTCGGTGGGCGCGTGATGAGTAAGACGGCTAAGACAGCCAAGTACGTCAACTCCCCGAGGCCTCATCTACTCAAAGAGCCGTGAGCTCTACGGCCTCTATTGGGCGAAAGAGCGCGATCTCCAAGCTCGGCAAGTGCTACCTCGTCGAAGGCTACACCGACGTCCTATCCATGTATCAGGCGGGGATTGAGAACGTCGTCTCCTCTTCGGGGACAGCCCTCACGATCGATCAGATACGCCTTATCCGTCGCTTCACCACGACCATCACCGTGCTCTACGACGGCGATGCCGCGGGGATCAAGGCTGCCCTGCGCGGTATTGACCTTCTGCTGGAGGAAGGCTTCCGCATCAAGGTCGTGCTCCTGCCCGATGGCGAAGACCCCGACTCCTTCGCACGCAGCCACAGCAATACCGAGCTGCAAGCCTATTTGGATGAGCACGAGACGGACTTCATCCACTTCAAGATCGACCTCTACCACGAGGAGATGGAGCGGGATCCCCTGCGCCGAGCCGAGCTGATATCCGACATCATGCGCAGCATCGCACTCATCCCCGACACCATCCAGCGTGCTGTGCTGATACAAAGCTCTTCGACAGCTCTGAGGATGAGCGAAGAGCTCCTGCAGTCCGAGGTCAATAAGCTCCGCCGTCAAGGTGTGACAGCTCAGGGCTTCACCTCCCCGCAGCGTACAGCACCAGTCGCTCCCCCTACTCCATCTGCACCTGTCCCTCCGCCCTTCACGGAGCCGACACCCTCCGAGCCTGCTCCGTCATCTGACGAATATCTCAGCCCGCTGGTCGTCGAGGAAAGCATCAAGCCCTTTCGAGCGCGAACTCATGCAGCTGCTCCTACTCTACAGCGATCGTGAGATCATCATCCCCCAGGGCTTAGGCACTCCAGAGTTTGAAGACGAGATTTATCCCGAGCAGGACTCTACTTTTGTCCTGAGCTACTTCATCGAGCGCGAGCTCATCATGGTCGGCGCAGACCAAGAGTATTCTCCACTCTTTGCCCGCTTCATGGCTGAGCTTCGCAGTGAGTGCCTCGAGAAGCAGATCTCCCCTGCGACCTACTTTTGCCAACCACCCTGAGGCGCCACTGCGAGAGATCACGACAGCCCTCCTTGCCGAGAGTGATCTCTTGGAATATCGTCCCCGACCAAGATCTCCAGATCGGTGGTGCTGGTAGCTCCTTCTCCTCCCGTATCCTCAGCGAAGAGGAAGAGCGCGAAGAAGAAGCCCGCAAGGAAGCTCGCTACTTGGGCTCACTTGCCCTACGCGCTTGCAACAGCTATAAGATGGCGCTCTTAGTGCGATTCATTGACGGGCTACATCAGGAGATCAAGCAAGCCCAGCGAGCAGGTGACAGCACAAAAGATCCTTGAGTGCGTGACCGAGATCGCACGCCTCAATGTCCAGAAGCGTCGCCTCTCCGATCTCCTCGGTGAGCGCACGATCATAGGATAACTAACCCCACATCAAAGCGACAAGGGCGAAGGCTTATCATAAGCCTTCGCCCTTGTTGTATAGGAGCGCTTTCGCGAGGTAAGTTAGAGGGATCTACATCGAAGAAGATCTGCAGGCGCTTGCTCTCAGGCGTGGAGAGCCGTAGCTGCTGTAGTGCCGATGCAAAGGCTGCACGCTCCTCACGATACGACTGCTGGAAAGGGACGACGTATGACGATCTGCCGCTGGTAGTAGCCTTCCAAGCGAGCTAAATCAGGGAATCTGTGGATCCGTTACGCGCTCTTGAGGGAGAAGCCCCTTGAGATACTGCGAGAGGACTAAGGCAGCAGAGGACAGTAAGCGCTCATCCTTTCCTCTTAGCCAAAGGTGCGTTAGGCGAGTGAATGGCGGGAAGTTCGTTGCTTCACGCTCTGCGAGAACCTCGTTGATGAAGGTATCGTAGTCACCTACTTGCAGTACCTTGATGAAGGCTTGCTCGGTACTACTCGTTTGGATCAAGTAGCGAGGACAGTCTTCCCGAGGAGCACGGGAGCGAAGTCTGAGCTGATGGAGTAGCTGATAGGCACGCTCCTCCGAGCGAAAGTCTGGTACACCCAAGACGGCATCGAGCTGTACAACGGCGATCAAGCCAATACCCTCCCATATCGGTTGGTTGCGTATAAGCTGGGTACCCAAGAGAATCTCAGCACTTCCCGACTCGATCTGCTCGAGTAGCTCCATACGCTTCTTCTGCGATGAAAAGGTATCGCTATCGATACGTAGCACTTCATAGGCTGGGAAGCTTCTCCTTGAGTTCCTCTTCCACACGCTCGATACCATAGCCTACTTGACGCAGTGCGGGACGAAGACCCAGACTTTGTCGTGACTTCAATGGCTCCACAGCTCGGACAAGCCTCAGGGTAGTGCAGCTGTGTAACCACAGTAATGGCAGAGTAGAGCTGCGCGAGTGCGGTGATAAGTAAGACTCACATCACAGTTCGGGCACAGCAGGCGGGTTTGGCAGGCATCACACGTCACATAAGGAGCGTAGCCACGACGATTCTGCAGGAGCAGGACCTTCTTTCCTCGAGCTATCGTGGAGCGAATCTCTTCAAGGAGGTAGGGCGTCAGCGTATGTCCCCACTCGACCTCACGTAGCTGCCGTAGGCGCTTAAGATCAATGAGCTCTATGGTGGGTAATACCTGCTGGGATTGCGAACTAGTCTCCGCTGGGAAAGACTCGGGACGTAGTAGCTGATACTTTCCACGCAGGGCATGGAAGAGTACTTCAGCCGAAGGGAGTAAGGGAAGTAAGGAGCACTTGAGCCCCTTGATTGGTGCGCTCGCCAAAGAGCAACATCGCGAGCATGATAGCGTGGAGCTACGAGCTGTTGCTTATAAAGATACTCCTGCTCCTCGTCAATGATAACCAGAGATAAGCGAGGAAGCGGCACATATATAGCCGAACGTGTCCCCACGACAAGTGCAGGGCCATCGAGCTTAGAGAGCGAAGGTACGTCTCCACTCGCACAGCCTCACCGATGAGACTATGATAAGGATAGTAATTGGCTCCTGCGATCTCGGCAAGTCGCTGCATAAAAGCCAGCTGCCGAAGGACCGAATGCACCGAAGAAGTTAGATAGAGCACCTGACCACCACGAGCCAGTGTCGCAGCGATCTGCCCCAAGATATAGCGTTCTTTATCCTCTGCCGTATGCCCATAATAGAGTGTCACGGGATGGGTCAATGGCTCTACATCAGCAATAGAGGATTCTCTGCTTGAAGGCTCCACTGCTCGCAGTCGACTTACAGGCTCTAAGACCTGCTCCAAGATACCTTTCTCAATGAGAGCACGTAGTTGTGCTTCGCTCTTTGGCACGGCTTCGAGCAAGACGGAGCGGTGTAAGGCTCCTGAATGATCTTGTCCCGTCTCTCGAAGCGCCTCAAGGAAGGCCATCAATAGCTCAGCTTGCCGTGGCGCACGAGAGAGTCCATCGAAGAGAGTAGATAGAGCTTCCTCATCTTCTTGATATTCGGGGGCAAGGCGAAGATAGCGGGCGAGCTTCGGACGATAGCGTGGCTGGAGCGCCTCCTCAGTATGTACCGCTCCCAACTCTATGAGATGGAGGAGCGGACGAGTGAGTCTTCGCCCGACAAGTCGCTCCAGTTGCTCCGTCGTCATCGCCCCCTTCTCGGCAAGTGTATCTAAGATCAGTAGCTCCGCATGAGGAAGTGCGTCTTCCGCCTCAAAGCCTTCCACAAGCGAAAGCATCGTCTTGCTCTCGGGAAGTAGTCCTGAGGGGAGCGCATCTCGAAGGATGGAGCCCAGCGGACAGGCATAATAGTATGCCATCCATTCCCATTGCTTCAGCGTAGCTTCGGGGATGATCGGAGCAGAATCGAGGATTTGCTCGACCTCCTTATATGCCGATATCTCCGCCTCCTTATCCATAGAGAAGACCACCCCCGTATAGTATCGCTTGCCACCAAAAGGCACAACGACACGACAACCCACGCTGAATCCAGGCGCTTCACTAATAAGCGCCTCGGGAACAGCATAGCTAAAGAGCCCATCTAAGGCTAAGGGGATGATGACCTCTACTCGGATCATAAAGTAAGCTTAAGTGAAGAGGAGAGCTCGGTGAGTGCAGCGATGAGAAGATCATTCTCCTCGGGGCGCTGTGCTGCAATACGTATCGTGGGGGAAGAGTAGCCAAAGTTCGTCGCATCACGAACCAAAAGCCCGTAACGCTGCGCTAAGATCTCCTTCAGCTCGGCGCCACTTCCTATCGCTGGATGAGTACAACGCACAAGGAAGAAGTGCGTATCCGTCGGCTGAGGATCGAAGTATGGGAGCGACTTGATAGCATTCCATAGACGCTCACTCTCTACAAAGAGCTGACGTCGGTCCAGTAGGTGCGGGAAGTCATTACGGACGATCCATTCTCCTGCTGAGATGGCGAGCGAACCAACCGACCACGGCGCAGCATATTCGCTTAGTCGGTCGATGACTTCACTGTGCGCCATCACGTATCCCAAGCGCAATCCTGGCATAGCATAGCGCTTCGTGAGCGAAGCGACAAAGATGACGTTGGGGAAACGCCGTATGGTTTCTTGGGGATCAGGAAGAGTAGCCTCCGTGAAGTAGCTGTAGGAGCTATCGATGACGAAGTAGATCTGCGGGTAGCGACTCCAAAGTGACTCTAAGAAGTCCTGCGAATAGACCTGCCCCGTGGGATTATTCGGCGAGCAAAGCCAATAGACTCCCGCAGGAGCATCTTGACCGGGCTCGAAAGTCTCCAGCTCACGCTGCTCACGTGCAAAGAGTCTTCCCGCATCTCTATATTCACTGAAGGTCGGATCAGGGCTATAATAATGTACAAGCTCTCGATAAGCCTGTGCGATGAGGTAGATCCCTTCGGTCGCACCACTTGTCACGAGCACCTCGCCATCTGCTAAGCCGTGATGCTTCGCAAAGGGATTTCCCAAGCGAAGCGGCCGTAGGCTCGGGGTACGAACCAATACGATCGATCTCTCCTCTGAGGTATTCCCGCAGCGAAGTGGGGTCCGTGAGGCTCGTTACATTCGAGCTGAAGTTCGCACGTATCCGCTCATAGCGGTGGAGGTCATCGCCGTGTCCGTCTCTCATCGCTCAAGTAGCTGATAGATTCGCTCCAGATCGACGTGCTGGCGGAGATGTTCGGCGAGCTTGTCGTACTGAGTTTCCTTGAAGGTGGCATAGTCTTGCCCCGCAGCTTGCTCATGAAGGCGCTCAGCGAAGGGCTGAAGTAGCCGCTCGATAAAGATCTCATTGTCGAGAATGCCATGCAGGTAGGTACCCATGCAATGATCTCCGACGCAGTAGCCCTCAAGACGTCCATCGGACATCTTGACTAAGGGCGAGACGTCGAAGCCATCTACGACACGACTTCTCCCCATATGGATCTCATAGCCATTGCAGGGGACGTCGCTACCTATAAGAGTGAAGGTCGCTTGTGTAGTTACCTTCTCGGCAGCCATCTCCGTTGCGATCGGGAGCAAGCCTAAGCCTGGCAGACGAGTTAAGTCACCCTCTACCCCATCTGGGTCGTAAACCTCTTGGCCTAAGATCTGATACCCCCCACAAATACCGAGGATCGTCTTCCCTGCACGATGAGCGCGGATGATAGCTTGAGCTACTCCGTTGCGGCGCAGCTCATAGAGGTCCGAGAGCGTACTCTTACTCCCAGGCACAATGATGATATCTGCCTGCTGCAGCTCCTCTACATTGTTCGTATAGAAGAGATGAACGCGCTCATCTTGCTCGAGGCGCGCGAAGTCGGTGTAGTTGGATATGTAGCGAAGCAATACGACTGCCACGTTGACCTTCCCCTGCTGAGCGGAGAAAGCACGCTTCGAGAGCGCGACGGAGTCCTCTTCTTCGATGTGCACGTCATTCATGTACGGGACGACTCCAAGTACAGGCACGCCGCAAAGTGACTCCAGAAGCTGGCGCCCTTCGTCGAAGAGGCGCAGGTCACCGCGGAACTTATTGATGATGACTCCTACGATCAGCTCCCGCCACTCAGGCTTCTGCAGCATGATCGAGCCATAGACTGAGGCGAAGACTCCTCCACGATCGATGTCGGCGACAAGGATTACCCGAGCGCCAGCATACGCAGCCATCGGCATATTCACAATGTCCGAGTCCTGGAGGTTCAGCTCGGAGATACTCCCTGCACCTTCGAGTACGATGGGGTTGTAGCGAGAAGCCAAGCGATCAAAGGCAGCATGCACTTCGCCACGAAGCTCACCGCGCCCCACGGTACGGAAGTATTGGTACGCATCTTTATTGCCGATGGGGCGCCCATGCAGGATGACCTGGGACGTCTTATCTGAGCTGGGCTTGAGAAGCACAGGATTCATGTCCGTGTGACAAGGGATACCTGCGGCCTCAGCTTGCACAGCTTGCGCGCGGCCCAGCTCTAATCCCTCGGGCGTAACGAAGGAGTTTAGAGCCATGTTCTGCGCTTTGAACGGCGCAGGTCTGTAGCCATCTTGCTTGAAGATGCGACAAAAATCCCGGCCGTGAGGATGCTCTTCCCCACGTCACTTCCTGTACCGACGAGCATCAGCGGTGCCAGTCGTTTGCTCTCGATCTTATCCATTATTCAGCGGGGGTTGGCTGCTTTTTCTTGCGCTTGTAGCTGAAGGCCTGCCAGCGATCTTCTGGCCAGCCCTGCTGGTGCATCTCCCATTTGGCCGAGACAAAGAGCCAGTCGCTCATTCGATTGACCCAAGGGATCAGCCCCTCGGGAAGTGGATCCAGTCGCTCCAAGGTCCATAAGCGGCGCTCGGCACGTCGTGCGACGGTGCGCGCCAGCTGCATTTCGGCCGAGAGGATCGTGCCGCCAGGGAGGATGAAGAAGCCATTCTCTGGGATCTCAGCCATCAGGCGCGCCGTCTCAGCCTCCAACTCCTCGACCCACTGCAGGTCGAAGTGGTTGGGATTCTCTTCGCGGCGCTCGCTACGTGTAGCGATAAGGCTCATGGCTTGCATGATGCGCATCTGCACTTCGCCGAAGAAGCGGTGACGGGGATCTTCCGTAGGGATGTGGGCTCTTATCAATCCAAGGTGGGCATTGAGTTCGTCCATCGCACCGTTAGCTTCGATACGTGGATCATCTTTGGGGACTCGCTCGCCACCGAATATTCCGGTGGTTCCCTTGTCTCCGGTTTTGGTCATTATTCTTGCCATTACTTGTCGTGTAAGCTTGAGGTTGGGCGGATATCGCCCCGACAAAAAAATAGCGCAATTCCACCGTATAGCACGTGTGCGAAGGCATTCATCAAGCGAGGCAGAAGAAAGCACTACTCACGCCCGCTCCTCGAAGCACCTTCGGAGCGAAGCCAAAAGCTGTTCATTCGCCCTTCCATTGACCCCTTCTCTCCCTCTTCAATGACCCGCCGAAAAACACCTCTACTTTTCAGAAAATACCTCTACTTTCTCTCAGAAATACCTCTACTTTTCAATGAAAATACCTCTACTTTCTGGAGGAAGTAGAGTAACATTCGGAGAAGTAATATAACTTCCGTCAGAAAGTAATATAACATTTCGACCGAAAAGTAATATAACATTTGGAAGAGGTATATAACTATTCGAGGGTAGATAGCTAAGGGTATATACTATTTGGAAGGAGGGTATATACCCTTGGGAAGCATACACCTTATCGCACTCGGAGAAGTAGCTTGGAGAGGCTTTGCTTTCCCCTACTCTTCTTCCCCCTTTCTCCTCCCAGCAAAAAGAATCCGCCCCTCGAAGGACGGACCTTCGAGGGCGGATCATAAGGGAAGTATTACCGAAGAGGCTTACTCCGTGACGGGGAAGCGGAAGGGCTTACCTGCATTGTCGACGAAGGTTGCACCCTGGAGGCTGGGGAAGTGATGTGCACCAGCAGACCAGTCCCAGATCTGAGTCTCATCATCCGTGATCGCACCGGTAGCAGGGTCATACTTCTTCCCGTTCATAGGATAGTATGCTACGAGGTTCGTATCCTTAGGATCAGCCATCTTCCAGACGTTAGCAGCGATCTGAGCTGGGGTACGTGCGACCTTGTAGAATCGCAGTTCGCGCATCAGACCACGCGTGGTGCTGAGCCAGAATCCACCAAGCTTGTAGTCGCCATCACGTACAGGCTGCGAAAGCACCTGACGGCCGTTGCAGTAGACTGAGACGTTCGCCCCGTCATAGACGAAGGAGAACATGTACCACTTGTTGTCTTCGAGAGGCATGATATCCTTCGAGAGCGAGAGGTCAGTACCACCCGTGCGGAAGAACGAACCATCCTTGCCGACGACAGGGTAGATTTCGCTCTTGTCATCCGACCCACCGACGAACTTCGTACCAGCAAGTGCACCATTGATATTGCTGCGCTTGACCATGACTTCCATCGTCCACTGGGGAACAAGGATATCTTCTGCGAAGTAAGCAGCGATCTCATTACCGGTGTTGATGCTGAGAGCCTTCGTCTCGGTAGCTTGGTCGACGACGATGATCGCTTCACTTTGACCGCCGATAGCGTGAGGATTGCTACCCTGCAGCTGGATGGGCAGAGCGAAGACTTCGCCACTTGAGAAGGTAACTGCCTTCAGCTTGACGGGGATCGAAGCCGAGGTCTGACCTGCAGGAATAGTCACCGAAGCAGGAAGCTCATACATCGTCGAAGGAAGAAGCTTGTAGCTCGTCCCGTTCTTAGCGTTATAAGCGTCGAGCTGTGCCTGTGAGCCGACGGAGAAGTTCACCGTGACGGTAGACGTAGCAGGCTTGACAAGGCTTACACGAGGTCCATTTGCATCCTGCGATGCACCACTAAGGAGGAAGATCTGCGTCTGCTCCTGACCGTGGATATAGATCCCCTGCTCGCTCTGATGATCCTTTGCGGGATCGTTGTAAAGCTCATTCTGACAGCTACCCAAGAAGGCTTGCTGCGAGGAGCGCATATACTATTCTTTTCATCAAACTCTTGTTTTTCTCTGTTAGCCATTATTGGAAGTCTGCCTTCTGGGTGTCGCTGACACGATTACCGGCATTGAGAGCCTGGCGAAGGAAGCGATAGCTGCCACCCTCCGTATCAAGCTCCATGTGATAAGTACCGATACCAGCGATACGCTTGCCATTAGGCATGAGCATCGTAGCATAGTCCATGATCTGACGACCAGCATCCAGCTTCTGAATCTCAGGGTTAGAGCTCGTATAACGAGGGAAACCACCCGTCTTAGAGTACTTCTGGAACTCTAAGGTCAAGAAGCTCTTACCCTCCCAGTTATCAAGATAATCCTCCTCTTCATAGCCGAAGGTACCACCATTCTCAAGCTTTTGGAGTGCACGAGCTGTCGTAGCCTCATCATAAGCCTGATAAATATAGTAGGACACCATCTTGGAGGTTGCTCGATCCATATAATAAGGCTCACCATCCATAACAACAATACGCCCCTTAGGATTCAGACGATCATAAAGCGTCTTAATGAAGGTATACATATTGACATTCCCTGTCTCAGAAATCCAAGCAGTAGTTGTAGCCATATTTCCTGAGTGACCATACCCTGGCTCATAGTCAAGGTCAAACCCATCAAGATCATACTTCTCGATCGTATCACAGATAGCATTGGCATAGGCCTTCACACCTTCGAGGAAGTCGCCACCGCCCTTCTCAGTCACCCAGTAGTCAGTTGCATTCTTTCCTTGAGGAGTAAGCTGATCACCGAGGTTCTGAACGATCCAGCAAAGGAGAACCTTCCCCCCCTTAACCTCACGGAAAAGCTTGAGGTCAGTCTTCTGTGCCTCTGTAAGGCTACCGTGAGTTCCCCAGAGAGATACGATGTCGACGCTATCGGGAAGCATACGGAGGTACTTCTGTGGATCCGTACCCTTAGCCGTCCAGCCACCGAACCAGCCGAAGCCACGTACGTGAGGCGTCTGCTTCCATGCACGGAGCTCGCTGTAATACTTCTGCTGCTCTGCGGTGAGCTGATCGGCACTCGTCAACTCAATGAAGGGAATGGCTCGCTTGAGGTCCTTCTGATTGTCGAAGGTCAAGCGCTCATCATCAGTCCACTTGCTACAAGCGACAGAGGCGAGGGCCATAGCTGCGACAAGCGCATATTTAAGCATCTTCATAGATGATTCGTTTTAGAGTTACTGATTAGGACGATTGTCACGCACCCACCACAGCGGAGTCTTACCGAGGTCTACACCACCAAGGAGAGAGGGGATGACTTTGAGGTTGGGGTTGCTATCGTAAGCTGATGCAGGGAAGGAGAAGCGCTCAGGAGCACGCATGCTGGCATCTCCACCGATACGCGAAGGAGCTCCGGTATCAGCTGGCTTCATGATGAAGGGATAGCCCGTACGACGATATTCCGTCCATGCTTCATAAGCATTGGGGAAGAGCGCAAGGTACTTCTGCGTGATGATCTTCTGAAGCTGTACTTCCTGCAGGTTACGAGTAGCATCTACATCATTCCAGTTGGGAGAGACATTACCAGAGGAGATGTTATCGCTATATCTGCTCGAAAGGTAAGGGTTGTAAGCTACAGTAGTTGCAGCGGGCAATACCCCCGTCTGAGCCAGATAAGCCGTAGCATCTCCAGCGCCAGCCTCAGCGAAGGACTGGCGGACACCCTGCTCATAGTAAGACTGCGCCGTCCCTGTAGAAATCAGACCGTAAAGAGCGGCCTCAGCCTTGAGGAAGAACGTCTCCGAAGCACGGAACCAGTAGAGAGGCGTTTCCGTAGAGAAGTTAGGCTTCGAAGCGTACTGAGCAGTATTAGCACCTTCCTTCTTCGACTCGTTGTTGGTCGGAGGGAGGAAGTAGTAGCCTGGTATATTGCGGTAAGTACCCTTCGTGAAGTACTTCTCAAGACGTGGGTCATTGTAGCCCTGGAGGTAAGACCAGATGGTAGCCCCCATACGCGTCTCATTGTACTGATCTACAGAGATGAGTGCTGGGTGTGCCAGAGGCTGCTTATCGGAGTTACCGATCTTAGCCTCGTCAGCCGTAGTCTCAATAACACCACCATTGGAAGCATCCAAAGCCTTTGCGATGTATTCCTTAGCCAGTGCGGCATCCTTGAAGTGGACACGGACAGCCATACGCAGCATCAGGGAGTTCGCAAGCTTAACCCACTTGCTGGCATCACCGTTATAGACGAGGTCATTACGGGAGAGGACGGACTCACGAGCTTCGCGCAGGACTGCTGCACTCTTCTCCAGATCCGCAAGCATCCCCTTATAGACCTCCTGCTGAGAGTCAGGAGTAGGCGTGATGTCACCGCTACCAGCCTTCGTATATACGATAGGGCCGAAGGCATCGGTAGCACGTAGCCAACCCACAACCTTCACGATATTGGCCATCGCCAGGACCTGCTGAGCCTGGAGGTTATCCTTAGCACGGCTTGCCTGGATGTGGATGGGGAGCCAAGACTTCGCTACATCCCCGTAGAGGAGACCGTAGAGGATGCTCATACGTCCATTGGTGAACGTCCAGGTACCTTCCGTGTTAAAGTTCCAGTTGTTATTATTCCCGTAGTAGCCTACATAGTTACCCGTAGAGATAAGCTCGAGGACCTGCATGCTATTACCAGGCCCCGTTTCGCCAGCGACGCCGATAGGCATGACCGAGCGCTGAAGGCTCATCATAGCCAGGCCATAGGCAAGACCACCCTGGTTGAGCTCCTCATCGGTGACACCGACACGGCTGGTATTGATATCTTCCTGATTGCAGGAGGCGAAGACCAGCGCTGAGGCCATCGCCAAAGCGGGAAGGACTAATTTCTTGAAGTTCTTCATTTCGTTTCTTCTTTATCTGATAAGATAAGTACTCGACTTAGATGCCGACCTTGATGCTGGCACCGATAGTGCGCTGGCTGGGGAGCATGAAGTAGTCATAGCCCTGACCAAACGTACCCGTAGACCCCGTGAGTTCAGGATCGTAAGGAGCCTTATTATAGATCATCCAAAGGTTCGTAGCGTAGACAGAGAGAGCTACATTCTTAAAGGTCTTGCCAAGGAAGTTCTTAGGCAGGCTGTAAGAGAGGCTCAGCTCCTGCAGACGAACGTTCGTAGCCGAGTAGACGTAGTAGGAGTCGAGGTTGTAGACAGCATCGTAGAACTGCTGTGGTGCGATGGTAAGACCTTCGCCGATGTTGATACCACCAGCATCACGTGCATCAGCAGAAGCCTGAGAAACCCCAAACTTGTCGAGAGCAGCCTGCGTCTTCGAGATGACGATACCACCAAGACGAGCCGTGAAGAGCATATTCAGGTCGAAGCCCTTATAAGAGAAGCCGTGCTTCCAGCCGAGGTTCCACTTAGCATTGACCGAACCGAGCTTATAAGGAGTCGTTGGCTCCGTGACCAGAGACTGGCCTGGAGTATAGTCTACATAGCCATTAGCATCACGCTTGATGCGCTCGCTAGCGTAGACGTCACCGAGCTCACCACCTTCACGCAGACGGAAGCGACCCTTGACGATATCCTTCAGGTCAAAGACCTCGTGCGTGATAGGATTCGTGACACCAGAAGCCAGCTTGAGGATCTTATTGCGGTTAGCCGTAGCCGTAACACTTGAGTTGTACTCAAAGCCACCAAACTTCTTATTGAAGCCAAGCGTCATTTCGATACCACGGTTACGGACATTACCAGCCTGTACATAGAGCTTCTTATAGCCCGTACCTGGATCGAGGTCGGTCTCAAGGAGCTGGTTGAGCGTATTTGACTGATAGACCGTAGCACCAAACGTCAGAGCACCACCGAACCAACGGGAGTCGACCCCGAGCTCGATAGAGCGCGTACGCTCAGCCTTCAGGTCAGGCAGAGGATAGTAGTCGAAGGGCTCGACCTTACCGCTGCTCATCGAGTGCGTGATAGTACCTGGGGTCAGACCAGTGAAGGGGATAGGAGAACCCACCTCCGTATAAGAGGTACGTACCTTCAGATAAGAGAGCGTAGGACGGAGCTTAGCGCGCAGGTCCTCAGAGATAAGGTCGGTGACGACAGCAGAGAGACCGATCGAGGGATAGAAGATCCAGGGATCTACGCTACCGACGAGCTGCGAAGGCTTGTCCGTACGACCCGTAAGCGTCAGGTAGAGCGCGTTGCGCCAAGCAAGTTCAGCAGAAGCGAAGACTGCGAAATTACTCTTACGCGTAGAGGACTGCGAGCCACCGCTCTGGAGCTGATTGGTATTGGGGAAGATGAACTTATTAGGGATAAGGAAGAGGTGTCCACCAAAGCCCTGACCCTTATTGTCATACTCTTCATACGACGTACCGAGGGTAGCCGTCAGATTGATGTCCTGAGCAATAGGGGAATTGTAGTTCGCCATGAAGTCTACATACTTCTGCTTGAAGTAGCTGACATCAGAGGAGAAGTAACCGAGAGGGCTTAGAGAAGACGCTGGAGGTAGAAGCATAGAGCTTCGTCTCACGCTCAGTGAAGGTGTTATCCAGACGAGCACGACCCGTGAAGTTGATCTTCTTATTCAGCTCATACTTCAGAGAGCCGAAGAGCATGTAGCGGTCATTAACCTCGGGGTGCAGATTGCGGTATGCTACCCAGTAAGGGTTCTGCACGTCCATACCCATGCTACCGGGCTTCCACTGCTGTACATTGTACCCCAGCTCTGCGTCGTAGCGCTCGAAGTACTTCTCTTGGTCGAAGTTCTCACCACGAGGATAGAGATAAGCACCTACGATAGGGATTGAAGTATGCCCCGTAGGAGATCATGTTGTTCGCATAGTCACGGATGTAGTTAGCCGAGACGTCCAGCGTCAGCTTATCATTGAGGAACTTCGACGTATTGCGAATCGAAGCATTGTAGCGATGGTACTTATTGTTAGGTACGATCCCCTTAGCATTGATAGCAGAGGCAGAGAAATAGGTCTGATTCTTATCCGTACCAACCGAGAAGTTGAACGAGTTATTGAACGTCACACCACGGTTGTAGAAGTCGCGTACCTTATAGTCAGAAGGAGTAGCGAGCTTATCACCCCATGAGGTGTACTGACCAGCCTGATTGCCATAGGTATTCTGGAACTTAGGCAGGATGAAGGGCGAAGCCGTCTCTACAGAAGAAGAGAAGTTCACGCGCAGCTGACCTGCAGCACCCTTCTTCGTATTGATGAGGATAACCCCATTAGCAGCACTTGCACCATAGAGAGCAGCAGCCGAAGGACCCGTCAGGACGCTGATCGACTCGATATCGTCAGGGTTGATATTCGAGATACCTTCACCCGAAGCACGACCTGCACCGAAGCCAGAGCCGTCACCACCACGGTCAGCGCTGTTACCGACAGGAACCCCGTCGATCACGTAGAGCACGTTATTATCCCCTGAGATCGACTTGTTACCACGCATGACGACACGCGTGCTACCACCGACACCCGAGGCACTACGCTGGATGTTCACACCAGCGACCTTACCGTTGAGGCTATTCATGAAGTTGGCATCCTTCACCGTCGTCAGAGCATCGTTCTTGATCTCCTGGACATTATAGCTCAGAGCCTTCTGAGAGCGCTTGATACCGAGAGCGGTGACGACGACACCTTGGAGCTGGTTGTCTTCACCGGAGAGCTCGATCTTCAGCTCCGTCTGGTTACCGACAGGGACCTCCTTCTTCGCGTAGCCGATAGACGACACGACGAGGACGGCACCTGACTTCACGTTCTTCAAGGTAAACTTCCCGTTGATGTCCGTGGAAGCACCTTGACCTTGTACGCCCTTGATCAGGACTGAAGCCCCGATCACAGGCTCATGATTCGTGGCATCGAGGACGACACCACTGATGCTCTTTCCCTGCGCCATCGCGGTAGCGACCGTAAGGAAGAGGATCATGAGGATAGATAGTACTTTCTTCATATTTAAAACTAAAAAATAAGCGGTGGGTGATCTTAGCCTCTATGCTTTCTCTGTAGGATTAGAGAGAAAAGGCTGCGAAGCTCCCCTGTGCAGCACCCTGTGGGGCAAGCGGCAGCAGTGAGCAAACGACTGATTGAGGGAAAGACGGTACGGGGACCAATTCAATACATAAGCCGTATCAATAGCCCCGTCTTGAAGTAGATAAGGTATAGCAACGGAAGAAAGCCCCCAACCATTCTGGTTGAGAGCAGCACAAAGCTCCGAGGAGCGATTAGTCTGTTGCACGAAGGCACGAGCAGTAATCATGTTCCGTTGTAAGTGCGAGCAAAAGTAATAATTAAATTCTTTCGGAAGTTGCAAGAAGACAAATACTTACTTCCTAAAAATATTTAAGTATATAATAGCACCTATAACTCCCCTGTTATCTTGCCAGATACAACCACAAGATGGCGCTACGCAACTTGACTGTTAGAAGCACCATTCTACAACAAATACGATGCAATCGCTCGAGGAAAGCAAAAAGACAGCTCAAAAAAAGTAGACCTTCGAGCGCACCTATTACTGGGATCAGAAGCACCCTGCGCTCTTGATCAGTCCACTACAGGAAGACAGTTGGAAACAGTCGCACCTCAACGGGAGAAATAGCACACCACAAATCAGACTATATACCCAGCCTATTACGAGAGGGCTATAAGGGAGGGAAAAACGAACCAGTACTGGTCACTCATCGGAGCAGTACTGGTTCGTAGTATGTACCAGTACTGGTCTGAGCTCCGACCAGTACTGGTCAGCTCAGTGACCAGTACTGGTTGAAAAACCCACCCTATATAAGGGTATTCCACCTACTTCCCCTACCCTATTCCCTTTCGCTCGGAGCCGCATGATATATACGCACCGGAGAAAAAGTTGGGAGAAATATCAGATAGGTGATACACCTTATGAAAAGTTTGCTACCTTTGCAGTGTTACAGACAAGCAGTACACCACATATAAATATTACTGTCCCTATGATCACAACTAAGCAACTTTCCTTCGGCTACAAGTCAGGGCGCCCTGTCTTCAGTGGCCTCGACCTGAGCCTACCTCAGGGTAGCGTCGTAGGGCTCCTCGGAAAAAACGGCGAGGGCAAGACTACACTCCTGAAGAATCTCTGTGGCCAGCTCTTCTCGAAGCAAGGTGAGATCAACGTCCTTGGCTTCACGCCACGCGAACGTAAGGTAGCCTTCCTCCAGCAGGTCTACCTCCCTGCCCGAAGAGATCCACGTACCTCAGGTCACCATCCGACGCTACTTCGACCTCTGCGCTCCCTTCTACCCCAACTACGATGAAGCTATTGCCCGCGAACTCATCGAGACCTTCTCGCTCGACTGGAATATGAACCTGGGCAAGGTCTCACAGGGGCAGAAGAAGAAGGCACTGATTGCCTTCGCCCTCTCACTCCGTGTGCCCCTGCTTCTCCTCGATGAGCCGACGAACGGGCTGGATATTCCTTCGAAGGAGAATTCCGCCGCGCCGTAGCTCGTCACCTCAGCGAAGAGCAGACGGTCATCATCAGCACGCACCAAGTACGAGATCTTGAGCAGCTCATCGACCGCATCGTCATCCTCGAGCGTGGTAGCATCTACTGCAATGAGTCCATCGCTGAGCTCTCCGAGCGTCTTTACTTCGGTCTCGTCAGTCCCGACGAAGAAGCCCGCGCACTCTATACTGAGCCTTCGCTGGGTGGCACCGTCGGCATCCTGCCACTTCAAGGCGAGGCCGTGACGGATACCTTCAGCATGGAGCTCTTCTTCAATGCTGTCGTCAGCCGAGGCGAAGAACTCATGCGTCACCTTCACACTCCATCTGAAACCTCTAAATAAGCGCTACGATGAATACCTCCACGCTACATCGCTCCTCATTTGGGCGCATCTACCTTCTCACTGTAGAAGGCTTCTTCAGCTCCCTGCGCCCACTGCTCATCTTCCATGCTATCATGGCGGTGGCATTCTTCGGCTTCCCGTTCCTGACCCTTTTCCTCACGAGGGGATTTAATATCCAAGAGGCCTTCCTTGAGCTGGCTGGCGTCTATGCCACAGGCGGAGTCATCGGCCCCTACCTGATCGGGACGATCATCTATATCTTGATCTGGATCAATAAGAACGTCCATACAGCCATCGCCTGGTGCTTATACGCAGCTCCCCGCTTCGGCTGGAGAGAAGATGATAAGTATTGCCCTACTCAGCTTGGGCTATTACCTCATCTCACTTCTCTCTACGCTGATTATCTCTGGGTATCTTCGGGATCTTCGTCCCTGGGGGATTCAGCAATGTTTTTGGAATGGGCACTCCCTATCCGATACTTTTACGGGCTGTTCTCAAGTATTCAATACATTGCCATTGTCCTCGGAGCTCTACACCTGCCACTACTGGTGACGCTCTGCATGATCCACTTCCGCAAGGCGATCTTCGGGCTGTGTGCTGCGGCGTTCGTAGAGTTCAGTGGCTTCCTCATCTTCCTCACCATCGTCCTCAACTTCGAAGAGGAGATATACCGTTACACGATAGAGCATCCCCTCACCGACCGTGATTATGCTTGGATCGTCCTGATCTTCTTCGGGCTCATCGACCTCTTCCTCACCTGGGCTATCTACCATCGCCTCAAGACCATCCAAATCAAGTAATCGCTATGGCATTCTCCAACGTGGGCTTTGCCCATATCATCGACTACATCAACGAAGGTGTACTGACGGGGCGATTCACCGAAGGCGAGCGTATCCCCTCAGTGCGCGATATGGCCGAACTGATGCAGGTCGCCCCCAATACCGTCGTTCACGCCTATGATAAGTTGGCTCTCCGTGGTCTGGTATATCCTATGCGCGGCCTTGGCTACTATATCAGCGAAGGCGCGGTAGAAACCATCCGTGCTGAGAAGCGTAGAGCCTTCCACGAAGAGTCTATCCCTCGCTTCCGCCGTGATGCAGAGCTTCTCGGCATCACCAGCGAAGAGCTCCGCAAGGCACTCGATCTCTAAGCCTCCTACTCCACTACTTTCAGCGTGCCCCGCATGCCTTTCCCGTCGGGATTAGGCATGCGGGGCACGGCGCGTTATAGAGGTAAGGAGCAAAGGGTATATACCCTTCGAGCAAAAGGTATATACCTTCCGATAGAAAGGTATATTCCTCACGACAGCGAGGTATATTCCTCTCGACGGCGAGGAATAGTCCTCCAAAAGAAAAGGTATATACCTTCTGAGCAGAGGGTATATACCTTTCAAATGGAAGTTATATTACTTCCGTCCCAATGTTATATTACTTTTCGGCAAAAGTTATATTACTTTTCTCCGAAGCCTATTGGAGCCACTGACGAAGGCACTATAGAGCCGTCTTAGAAGGGGCGTAGTCGCGCGTCAGAAGTTCGTAGCTCAGGCGCAGCCAAATGAGCGTGGGAGGAAGTGCCTTCAAGGCATAAGGCAAGACATACGCCTCACGCAGGCTTCGGGGGAAGAGGTCCGAAGGCGAGAGACTACTTAGCACGAAGGCGAAGACCAGAAGAGCTACGTCCCACCCCGAGCGCTTCCACGGGCTCGTCGCGTACCACAATGCGATCCCTGCGAAAGGTATAATGTAGGTGCTTGACTCGCTGCCCGTGCTGAAAAGCACTACAAAGAGGAGCACCGAGCTAAGTATCGCGTAGCGGAATGCCAAGTAGCGGTACTGCCCGAAGCGAAGGTAAGGCAAGCCAAAGAGCGCCAGCCCAGGGAGGATGACCAAGAGGTCGGAGTAGGAAGTCGAGCCCGAGATCTTGCGAATCATCCCCAGAAGCGAGATGTTCTGCATTAGGGAGAAGGTGTTCTCTCCGTTCTTCGCCGCAAGTCGTTCGTACCACTCGACGTATTGCCCTATGACATACTCGGGGCTACTGATCAGCATCGGCGCGACAAAGCACACGACCGACCAGCCGATGAGAGCCAGGATGAAGCGGGGCTTGCGCTTGACGAAGAAGAAGAATGCCAAGCCGACGACGCCATAGAGCTTGACGAACGTCCCCAAGACAATGAGGAAGGCGGCCGTGACTTCTCTCCCCTTCTCGATAGCAGCGAAGGAACCGATGATGATGGCAGCGATGGCGATATTGAACTGCTGCATCTGCAGCGCCGTAAGTAGCTCATGCGCGCAGAACCAGTAGAGGAAGATCTGTCGCCCTTCTTCCATGGGCAGGCGACGCACGGCATAGTACATACCGAGCGCGAGCACCACGAGCCAACCGAGAAGACCAATAGCATCGGGCACCACCGCAAAGGGAGCGATGACGAGACTGAAGATCGGGCCGTAGTGATTGTGGTCGTTGTACTCCGTCGGGTAGAAGTCATACAGCGACAGCTTCTGGATGGTGTGCCAGAAGACTCCTCGGAAGATGAGGAAATTATTATGGCGGTGCGGTGCGATCTTCGTCAGCCCTGCGACTACAGCCAAGAGCGTCCACAGGCCAAAAGAGCGTGCGGGGATTCGAGAAGAAAGGCTTGTGGAAGAAGGCCTGCAGCTTAGCGCACAGGCGAAGTAAAGGTTGATCCTTAGTCATGATGCTTGAGGTGCTGAGCGATATGATAGCGTGGGCGCTGCTTGATCTCGATATAGATCTTCCCGATATACTGCCCGATGACGCCGAGCGACAGCAGGACAATGCTCCCGATGAACCACAAGGAGAGCATCAGTGAAGCCCAACCCGGCACGGACAAGTGCTCGATGTAAGAGACCAGCACATACACCGCCATGCAAATGCTGATAAGCAGGCACAGCAGTCCCATACCGATGATCCAGCTGATAGGGCGTGTCGTGAAGGAAGTGATACCATCTACCGCCAGCAGGAGCATCTTGCGCAGCGTGTACTTCGATTCCCCAGCGACGCGCTCACTGATGACGTCGTCGACTGTCGTAGAAGCATAGCCCAGCTGAGGGATGATCCCACGCAGATAGAGATTGCGCTCAGGGTAGCAAGCCAAAGCATCCAGCGCACGACGACTCATCAGACGGAAGTCCGCATGATTGTAGATCGCACGAATGCCCCATAGCACTCTGCAGGCGATAGAATGCCAGTGCCGAGGTGCGCTTCAGGAGAGGATCCGCCGTGCGTGAGACCTTCACCCCATAGACGATATCATAGCCCTCCAGATAGCGATCGATCATTTCCTCGAGCGCGCGCTAAGTCATCCTGCAGATCGGCATCAATCGTGACGACGGCATCAGCGAAGTCTCGTGCCGTCATCATCCCCGCCATGATCGCTGACTGATGTCCCACATTGCCCGCCAGACAAAGTCCATCGATGAAGTGATTCTCTCGGTGAAGCTCTTCTATCAGCTCCCAGGTACGGTCACGACTGCCATCATTGACGTAGAGGACGTGACTTGTGGGAAGGATCTTACCTGCTGCGATGAGGGCGCTCAAGGAGAGCTCGTGAGTTCGCGAGCGGAATAAGCAAGGATCGCCTCCTCGTTGTAGCACGGGGAGACGATCACTAAGCGGGGAATGGGGATAGAGATCATGTGATGATCAGAGGGATGAATGCTTTGGGGGCAGACAAACTTTACTTAATGTTGTAGGTAGAGCTGACCGTGATGCTGGCGGTCTTCTCCTTAGAAGAAGTATTGAAGGAGCCACCCCAGCTGTAATCTTCGTCGCTATTCTGACCGACGATCTGGAAGACACCCATGTTGGACTTCGTCAGGCCACCGAGACTGCTCTTACTGCCCTCAGCGATGACGGAGGCACGATTGCGAGCATCTTCAGAAGCTTCCTTGAGCATCTCGATCTTGAGGTCATTGAGCTTCGTGTAGTAGTAGCGAGGATTGCCCGACTCGATCTCAATACCATTATTGATCAGCTCAGAGATCTGGCGAGAGACAGCTTCGATAGCCTCGATGTTGCGCGAGGTGATCGTCACCGTCTGCGTCAGTGAGTAGCCCTTGAAGCGGTAGAAGGTACGCCCAGAGCTCTCGTCATAGGAGCTTTCATTCTCACGAGAGATGCTGACGCTGCTATAAGCAATAGCTTCGCTGGGGATACTCTTGCTCTTGAGGTAAGAGGCTACGGCCTGCTGCTTTCCCTTAAGTTCGGAGTAAGCATCCTGCAGATCAGTCGACTCAGAGGTGAAGGTTGCGGACCAGACAATAAGGTCAGAGGTGAAGTTACGCTCAGCCTTCCCCGTGACGGAGATCGTCTTGGGCGAATTGCTACGGAAGCCCTTCAGACCGCCAGCGAGTACGAAGACGGAGACAAGCAATGCGACAGCTCCGATGAGCGTCAGCGTAAGAGCGGACTTGTTAATGTTCATAGAGAAAAGAAATTAGATAGTTATTATAGAATCAGTGAACTCAGAATAGGTGATGAACTCAGCTCCCTCCTGCTTGAAGTAACTGATCCAGCGATCCAGTCGATCGACCATCGCACGGCCAGAGTTATTGCGCACGATGAAGGGGAGGTTCAGCTCAGGGGTGCTCATTCAGCTCGTAGAACTCCCACGGATGGAAGTAGGTCACCAGATAGCCATCATGACGGAGCGTACGACGACAGAGCCAACGATAGAGTCCGAAGGGAAGGTTGTGACACGAGAGCCAGAAGAGCGGGAAGCGAATAAGAGGCGTCACCGAAGCTGGGATCTGCAGTACGCCCTCCTTCATGAAGTGCGTACGTGGTGCACTCAGATGCATGTAGCGCCCAGGGATGAAGGTCGGGGTTGAGAGAGGTATTGTAGCTATAGCCTGCCTTATAGATCTCCGCCTCTGGGACGGGCATCATACGAGCCTGACGATAGCCTCGCACAGGGACTCCTGCAAGAGCCTCGAGAGCGTCCTTAGACTTCTTCAGGTCGGCAGGCTCAAAGGTCCAGTGGTAGTAACCATGCGAAGCGAGCTCATGCCCCCTCAGAGAGGATACGCTGGATGATCTCGGGAGCGTGCTGAGCGAAGTTCGCCGTACAGAAAAGAGTAGCACGTACCTCATGCTTCTTCAGTACATCGAGGAGGGCATGTGATCCCTGCGACAGAGATACGCACCTGCTCCGCCATAGGGAAGCTCGACTCCGTGCTCACGTGGCACGTCGAACTCCTCTATATCGAAGCTCAATAGGATACGATGGGGGCGTGTAGCCATTGGGGAGGTAAGGGGACTACTTGAAGAGAGTAGACAGACGCTCGATGCTTTGCTCGACGGGAGCACCCTCATAGAGGATATTGTAGACGGCGCTACAGATAGGCATCGTCACTTGGTAGCGCTGGTTGATCTCATGGATACACTTAGCACCGTAGTACCCTTCGGCGATCATGTTCATCTCCATCTGAGCGGCACGGACGCTGTAGCCCTTACCGATCATATTACCGAAGGTACGATTGCGGCTATAGCTGGAGTAGGCCGTGACGAGGAGGTCACCGAGGTAGACGGACTCCGTGACGTCACGACTGACGAGGTGCACGGTACTGACGAAGTTGCTCATCTCCGCGATAGCATTCGATATCAGCACGGACTGGAAGTTATCTCCCTTATTCATCCCGTGGCAGATACCAGCGGCGATAGCATAGATATTCTTCAGCACCGCTGCGTACTCGATACCGACGACGTCACGGCTGACAGCGCAGTGGACGTAGTCGTTGCTGAAGATCTCTTCGCTCAGCACCTTGGCCTTAGCCATATCGAAGCAGCCGACCGTCAGGTAGGGACATGCGGTCCTTGGCGATCTCCTCGGCATGACAAGGGCCCTGCGATGACCCCGATCTGACCAGGACGCAGCTCCTTATACTCCTGTAGATAGTCCGAGATGAGGACGTTCTCCTCGGGCACCATCCCCTTGATCGCATTGATGACGAGCTTATTTCGGATGACCGAGTTACGCACACGCTTGAGGTAATAGCGTATGTAGGGGGAGGGGGTAGCCAGGATCACGGTATCACAGGCTCGGAAGAAGTCATTGACATCCGAGTCAGTGAAGAAGGTGATACGATCCGTATCGAAGGTAACCGACGTCAGGTAACCAGGATTGTGGCGCAGGCGCTTGAAGTCCTTGACGTGTGTCGAGGTGCGCAGCAGCCAGTTAAGTTTGGGTTGCCGTGAGAGGACGATCTTCGCCAAGGCTGTAGCCCAGCTACCGCCACCGAGGATACCTACTCTACCGGGGAAGCTGGAAGTCTGTTCGGGCATGATACGTGTACTTACTTAGCCGACTCCCCGATGAAGGGGAGTGGCTCGTGAGAGTGCGGGGTGCGCTTACTGAGCGCCCCCGATGGTGGTCAAGCTGTGACGATCTCGAGCGTCAGAGGCTCCAGATCCAGCTGATACTTCTTCTTGATGTCCTGGAGCTGCTGCAGCAGGCGACCGGGCTTCTCTTCGGCGCGTACAGCATCCAGTGTCAGATAGCCAGCCTTGTGCAGGACGGGTACCCATGCTTCGGGGATACCAGCAGCGACGAAGACCTCCTTCTTGTCGCGAGGAGCGACCTTCTCGGGGCGCATCTGAGGGAAGAAGAGTACTTCCTGGATGCTTTCCTGACCTGTCAGGAGCATCACAAGGCGATCCATACCGATACCCATACCGCTCGTCGAGGGGCATACCATACTCAAGGGCACGGAGGAAGTCGGCATCGATGAACATCGCTTCATCGTCCCCCTTCTCTGAGAGACGGAGCTGCTCCTCGAAGCGCTCACGCTGATCGATGGGGTCATTGAGCTCGGAGTAAGCATTGGCCAGCTCCTTACCATTGACCATCAGCTCGAAGCGCTCGGTGAGGCGGGGATTAGAGCGGTGCTCCTTCGTCAGGGGCGACATTTCCTTGGGATAGTCGGTGATGAAGGTAGGCTGGATATAGCTGCCTTCGCACTTCTCGCCGAAGATCTCATCGATCATCTTACCGACACCCATGGATTCGTCGACCTCGACACCGAGCTTCTTGCAGGTAGCACGAAGCTCGTCCTCGCCCATCTGACTGATATCGATACCCGTATGCTCCTGGATGGCATCAAGCATGGTGATACGCTTGAAGGGAGCCTTGAAGTCAATCTCGCGATCCCCTACTCTGACCTTCGTCGTGCCTAAGACCTCGAGGGCAGATGAACTCCAGCATACGCTCGGTGAACTCCATCATCCAGTTGTAGTCCTTGTAGGAGACGTAGATCTCCATAGCGGTGAACTCGGGGTTATGCGTGCGGTCCATACCTTCGTTGCGGAAGTTACGGCTGAACTCATACACACCCTCGAAGCCCCCGACGATGAGGCGCTTCAGATAAAGCTCGTTGGCGATACGCAGATAGAGCGGGATATCCAGCGCGTTGTGATGCGTGATGAAGGGGCGCGCAGCAGCACCACCAGGGATGGGCTGCAAGACGGGCGTATCAACCTCGATGTAGCCACGTTCGTTGAAGAACTGGCGCATCGCATTGAAGATCTTCGTACGCTTGAGGAAGATATCCTTGACATGGCTATTGACGACGAGGTCAACATAGCGCTGGCGGAAGCGGAGCTCAGGATCAGTGAAGCTGTCGAAGGTCTGACCATCCTTCTCCTTGACCACGGGCAGGGGACGCAGTGCCTTCGAGAGGAAGGTCAGCGAAGAGGCATGTACCGAGATCTCCCCCATCTGTGTGCGGAAGACTTCACCCTCGACACCGATGAAGTCGCCGATATCCATGAGCTTCTTCACTACATTATTATATAGAGTCTTGTCTTCGCCTGGGCAGATCTCATCACGCGTGATGTAGATCTGGATACGGCCAGTAGAGTCCTGGAGCTCGAGGAAGGAAGCCTTACCCATGATACGACGGCCCATGACACGGCCAGCGACACGTACCTCACGACGAGGTGCATCATCCTGGAAGGTATCGAGGATCTCACGGGCATACCCCGTGACGACATATTCGTCTGCTGGATAAGGATTGATACCGAGGGCACGAAGCTCCTCAAGACTACGGCGACGGAAGATCTCCTGTTCGCTCAGCTCTAAGATATTCATTCTGCTATATGCTGATTCTGATATTTACTTCTTTACTAATCTACGCAAAGATAAGGCATTTCTACGATAGGACTAGACCGTTACACCCAAGGCTCTCCCCTATTGTAGCTAGTCCTATCACCACCTCCCACTATAGAGAAGATAGCAGAATGGTAATCCAAGCCTTCTCAACATTCTTTCACAGGCCGAGGTTGATAGATAAAAGCATAGTCATCGACTTGAGAGTCGTGCCCTACTGCCTACAACTCAATAAGTATCATATGTAGAATGGAAATACTCGATATCCTTCGCTCCCGCTACACGACCAAGACCTACGACAGCACCTTCCACCTCAGCGACAAGCAGCTGGAGGACATCAAGGAGATGCTCCGCCTCTGTCCCAGCTCCATAAATAGCCAGCCCTGGGCCTTCGAGCTCATCGGCGATCGTGAGACAAAGAGCCTGCTTGCCCAGCACTCGTACTCCAACAAAGAGCGTATCGAGCAAGCCAGTCATCTCCTCGTCATCTATAACTATCGTGACGTAGCGACCTTCGAAGCAGAGCGTATCGCCACGCTCAGCGAAGGGGCGCAGGAGTTCTATCGCAATAAGATCGCTTCTCATGGTGAGGCCACCGTCCTGGGCTGGATGCGTAGTCAAGCCTACATCACCCTCGGTGTTGCCCTGACAGGGCTTGCGAGCATGGAGCTGGACAGCACTCCTATGGAGGGCATTGACCTCGAGGCCTACGACCAGATACTCCATCACGACAAGTATCGCCCCGTCCTCGCTATCGCAATCGGTAAGCGTAGCGACGACGATAGCAACCAGCCTACGATCACCCCCAAGCAGCGTCGTAGCGAGGTCTTCCTGTAGTCCCCTCTTGCATAGGATACTACGATGCATTATGCAAGTGGCATTTCTCGACCAGTACTGGTCAGCGAACGAACCAGTACTGGTCGAGAAGTGAACCAGTATAAGTCAATATTAGTGACCAGTACTGCTCCGATCAGAGACCAGTACTGGTCGCAAAATGCCCTTCTTATCTAACATCATTTCAAACATATAGGACACACTGCAGGAAGGCCACATATACAACCTCCGATCCAATCTGTTTATGCACCCTACTGGGCGTTTGCTTTATCAGAAAAGAGTTGGTAATTTTACTGCAAAGCCAGTGCTCTCGCAGGGCTGGTCGCATTATTGATAACAATTAATCTATTCGGACGCACATGATCGAACGTATCGGCACCAATGCTGGCCTCGTATGGAACGCCCTTGACAGTCTGGGCAAGATGGATATTAAGGCTCTTCGTAAAGCAACCAAGCTCCGCTCTGACAAGGAGCTCTTTGCAGCCATCGGCTGGCTCGCAAAGGAAGGGAAGCTCCTCTTTGATGAATCTGGTGAGGAATTGCTCATTGAGCTCACCTACTAATGCTACATGGGGAGTACCACTCCCCTACTCACACCCTCAAGCTATCCCTTCGTCCCGACGGAGGGATAGCTTTCTTTCATCACGATAGCTCTTATCCCCGTGGGATACCCCGACCTCTGGTACAGCTCGAGCCTCTAACTTTCGAGCTACTCCGCATCTTGGCTATGCTGCTCATCCTTGTGCTGCATGCCAACTTCCTCGCTTTCCGCTTCCCGACCAATGAAGCGATCCATTCGCAGCCACTCACATCTCTGGGGCAAGTATGGAGCGAAGCACTTGCCATCGTCGGGGTCAATGTCTTCGTACTCATCTCGGGATACTTTCGGGATCAAGGCGCGCATCAAGGGGATCGTGAGCCTGCTCTTCCAAGCCTTCTTCTATACCGTCGGAGTGTACAGCACCCTCGTACTCCTCGGTCTGGAGCCGTTCAGCCTCTCAGAATTTCATGGGGAGCCCTCATGCCCCTGAATCGAAAGTCTGAGTGGTTCCTCCCGACCTATCTGAGCCTCATGATCTTCTCCCCACTCCTCAATGCCCTCGCTCAGCGAACGAGTGAGCAGGAGCTAAGGCGCTACCTTCTCCTCTTCTTCTTAGTGGAGTTCGTCTTAGGCTTCATAAATGATCAGCTGGAGGTCAAGGATGGCTATTCACTCTTCGCCTTCTCTGGCATCTACCTCATCGGGCGCTATCTACGCCTCTATCCCTCAGCGCCTCGAGCGCTGGAGCGGACGAACCTTCCTCCTCGGCTACTTTGGGACTCACCTTTGCCCAATCTCTCGCACTCTTCCTCTTTGCCTACGGGACGGGGCAGTCAATCGTAGCGAGTCCCGCTTGCCTACAAGTTTCATGAGCTATGTCTCCCCGATCAACATCCTCGCAGCCGTACTGCTCTTCCTCGCCTTCTCTCGGATCAAGGTACAGAGTGCCGCAGTAAACTGGATAGGCTCATCGACTCTCGCCGTCTACCTCATCCACTGCAATGCACGGCTCATCGGGCGCTATACGGGTTTTGTTCGGGAGCTGAGCGAGCAGCACCCGACAGGGACTTTTCATCGTATCAGTGGTGGGATTTATGTTGCTGGTCTTTGCGGGGAGCATCCTCATTGATAAGCTCCGCCTGCTGCTGTGGTGCTGGGTCATCTCGCCACTCTATGATGGGATCACCCGCCTATGGGTGCGTGCTGGGCTACCTATCTTTCAGTTCCCCGAGCTGAGGAACTAAGGCTTTTTCCTTCTTCGTCACAGCCTCCACTTCGCCATCAGCAAAGCGTACCGAGATCTCTGCTCCCGCAGGGATCTGGCTACTACGCGTGACGATACGTCCGCCGACAGAGACCAAGCTAAAGCCTCGACGCAGGATCTGATCGGGATGCGCCAAGCGAATCGCTTGCTCCTGACGCAGGAGATCAGCCTCCATACGCTCTCTCAAGCGCGATACATGCAGTGGCAGGGGGAGAGTCGCTCACGAAGCGCCTGACGATGCTGACGCAAAGCATAGGACGCTACTGTCGGCAGGCGGCGGAGTGCCAGCTCAAGACGATGCTCAGACCGCTGGAGATAATGACGAGCTGAGAGGGTGATCTGTGAGCGCTGTGTGAGAAGCTTACGCTCAGCCTGCTCCAAGCGACCACGCACCAAGAGCGGCAGGCGTGAGACCTGCGTATGGAGCCAATTACTTCGCCCCATGGATAGGGGCTTGTAGCAAAGAGGGAGTCGGCGTAGCTGCTCCCGCAGCTCTGCCAGCTCGCTTGCCAGCCCCTCAACTAAGAAGGTAGCCACTGCCGTCGGGGTCTTCAGCGTAGTATGGGCGATCAGGTCAAGCACCGAGACATCACGCTCGTGGCCTATACCCGCAATGATAGGTAAGGGGAACTGTGCGGCAGCCTCGCACAAGGTGTAGTCATCGAAAGCTCTTAGCTCACTCACGGCCCCCCCACCTCTGATAATTACCACGGCATCAAAGTGCTCCTCCACCTCGGCGATACGCCCCAGTGCAGCGAGTATGGATGCGGTCGTATCATTCCCCTGCATCTGCGCCGTGAAGAGCGCCGTATAGAGCACTACTCCATAGGGATTCTCATGGAGCTGACGCATAAAGTCCCCATAGCCTGCTGCCGTAGGAGACGAGATGATAGCAATACGCTGTAGGGGGAAAGGAAGATCAAGCTCCTTATTCATCGTGAAGAGCCCATTGCGCTTGAGACGCTGTATGGTCTCCAAAGCGCAGACGAGCGATCTCACCGAGGGAATAATTGGGATCAATATCGATGATATTCAAGCTCAGCCCATACTGCGGATGGAAGGCAATCCCTACAAGAGCCAAGATACTCATCCCCGAAGTGAGCTTGCCCACACCACTTCTCTCGAAGCGCTGCTCGATCAGCGTATAGGTCGATGACCAGATCGTAGCACGCACCTTCGCCACGACATCCCCTTCCTCACCCTTCTCCAAGAGCTCCAAGTAGCCATGACCTTGGCCACCGGCACGACGCAGGTCACTCACCTCCGCCCGCACCCAATAGCGATCGGGGAAGGAGTGCTCTAAACAGCGTCTGACCGAACCCAAGAGCTCGGTCAGACTAAATGAACGGACAGTCGTGGCTTGCTGCTGCACGGAGACCGCCTATTGGGGGATATGATCTGGGATATGAATGCTACGCTCGAAGCTTACATCCAGCGAGATCAAGGTCTCGGTAGCGACGACCCCTGGGATACTCTGAATAATCCCGTTGAGGATACGCATAAGGTCATTATTATCAATCGCATAGAGCTTGATGAGCATCGTATAAGGCCCAGTAGTAAAGTGGCACTCAACGATCTCGGGGATCTCACGCATTCGCTCAGCGACCTCCTTGTAGAGAGATCCACGCTCCAGTCGCACCCCAACGTAGGTACACGTGTTGTAGCCAATCTTCTTGGGGTTCACATGATACTTTAGCGAGGTCAATACCCCATTCTCAATCATACGGGTAAGGCGCTGATTGACGGAGGAGCGCGAGCTATTCTCTCCCTCAGCTACGTCACGCAAGGGGACGCGAGCATTCGTAGTCAGTCGTCTAAGGATCTTCAGATCCAGCTCATTCAGTTTCTTCATACAAGGGTGGGGCGGTGTACCACTAATTGCACACCTTATAATACAAATGTAGTAAATATCCCATGATTAGTCACCATATCGTACTCTGATCATGGCAATTTACCTAGTTTCTCTCTGCAGACTGCCCAAGTTGGCGCAGAATCGGGAGGCACTTGAGCTGAGGGAAGGAGTGTAAGTGTAGGCGATAATAGTCAAGGAGGTAATCAAGAATCACCCCACGCTGCTGTCGGCTATAGGCAAAGCCGTGCATTGTGTCATAGCTCATCCGAAGGAAAAGCGGCAGATGCAGTGTCTCCTCCGGTGACAAGCAATAAGCCTCTCGATGTGGTAGGTAGGACTGCTCTTGCAGGCTGAAGCAATATCCATATCCCTCGAGCCTCTTCATCAGGGAAGATCTGGAGCGATACCGAAGTAAGGGAGGAGTGTCAGTAGGAAGCAGAGGTGGAAGTTAGCGACGCCTCGATCAAGCCCTTCCCATAGGACAAGAGACGAGGAGACATAGTCGTAGAGCTCATCATCGGGGAGTCTGTGTCGTCGACAGGATGCGGTAAAGGAACTCACTCAGGAAGATCGCCTGAGCTCCCTTAGCAGGATCCGTATGGACTGCGTGTCGAGGATGCAAGCTATGCACCTCCTGAATACGCGCCAAATCACGCTGAGGACTAAGCGACAGCGTGATCTCCACTTCTGCCAAAGGGCGCAAAGTGCTCCCGCACAGCGTTCTTTCGGCTGGAGGTCTCGGGGACAAGCGTACCGACGTAGCCTATCTCCCGACTATAGAGGTGTACGATGCTATAGCGGTCACTATAGCGAGTACGATGGAGCACAAGAGCAGGTGTAGTCGTATAACCCATCAGCAGTCTTACTAGGAAGTACCAATAAAGAAGAAGACGAGTCTATAGCTACGCCCCACGATGTGGGCAGTGCTATAGACTCGTCTTCGTGAATGAGATTAGATTCTCATGTCTCAGGGACTGTCTTAGTCAACCTGGACAACGAGGATCTTTGAGTTACTCCAGAAGGCCTGAGCATTCTTGATGTAGAGGACAAGCTGCTTATCAGAGCCAGGTACGAGCTCATAAGAAGAAGCAGGATGTACCGTCAAGAGGCGAGCCTTGCGGCTGAAGAGGGGATCTGCGAGAGTTCGCGGAGATCCGTCTTCGTGAAGTAGCTCATGTTAGCGTTCTCCGTGACGACGCGACCGCTCTTGATGAGGTTCATCTCCTTGAGGTCAGAGCTGGTACCGACGCAGTAGCGGACGGTATTCAGTTCCTTCTCCTGAGCAGCCAGAGCTTCGGCCTGCTGTGCCGTAGCTACATTCAGACGATCAACGTCCCCATTACGCTGGGTAAGCATAGAGTCCAGGACACCGATAGCGAGGTTCTTACGCTCAAGCTCTTCGGAGAGAGCGAGGACACGCTGCTTCTGGTTTCTCAAGTTCCTTACGCAGAGCAGCGATAGTGCCGTGCAGGCGCTTGTTTTTCCTTACCACTTGACTCCAGCTTCTTGGTCAGCTGGTCAAGAGCTTCACTGCTGGCACGGAGCTTATCGTTGATCAGGAGCATGTTGTCCTTGATGCGATCACGCTCAGAGCGCTGGAGGTCGCCACTACGAGGATTGACGTTGATCATCCCTTCGACGGAGGAGATCTCCTGGAAGTTCGTCAGGACACTGGCTACGAGGGAGTCTGTTTCGTGGAGCTCAGCCTCATAGTTCTGGTTGATCAGGGCGAGTGAATCATACTGCTGCTTGAGCGTCTGATATTCGCCAGAGTTCTTCCCGCAGGAAGCGAGAGTAAGCAGCATCGCTGCACCCAAGACAAGTCTCTTTGTCATACGTTTATTCGATTTACTTATTCCACTTCTTCGATCGCTTCATCTTGCGTCGATCCTCTTCGTCGGACGAGCTGTGGATGGGATCTATTATATTTTGTTTCTTATCACTGACAGTGCTTTTACCCACTATGAGAACAAACTCTCCTCGGGGCTCATGCTCCGTGAAGTGCTGGATGACCTCCGCGAGGCTTCCACGAACCACTTCCTCATAGAGCTTAGAGATCTCTCGGACTGCAGCGACCTTTGTCTCTGCTCCCATGTGTTCGGAGAGTTGCTCTAATGTCTTAACGATTCTATGTGGAGATTCGTACAGTATAGTAGTATAGTCTGAAGATGCTATAGCCTGCAGTTTCGTCTGTCTCCCCTTCTTCACAGGGAGGAACCCCTCAAAAACGAAGCGATCAGAAGGTAGGCCTGAGATAACCAAGGCGGGGACGAAGGCGGTTGCACCAGGAAGGCACTCCACTTCAATCCCTCGCTCAATACAGGCATGCACCAAGAGATACCCAGGATCCGAGATGGCAGGCGTACCTGCATCAGTGATCAAAGCTACCTCATCCTCTTGCTCGATACGCTCACACAGGCGCTCGAGGGTCTGATGCTCATTGTACTTATGGTAGCTCTGCATCGGGCACTTGATCTCATAGTGCTGTAGGAGTAGCCCTGAGGTACGTGTGTCTTCGGCCAAGATGAGCGAGACTCTCTTCAGGACATTGAGAGCCCGCAGGGTGATATCCTCAAGGTTTCCGATCGGGGTCGGTACGAGTATGAGCTTAGGCATCGTGGGAACTGAGGACTAATGCTTTTTTTCTTCTTAGCGATGAGCTCGGTGAATAGCTCCGTCCAGCGTTGCATAACAGACTCTTCAGAGAAGCGGACGGATAATCCCCTCAGCAAAGCTTATGATAATCCTCAAGCTCCTCTACAAGGATACCAGTCTCGCCATTGATGATGATATCACGGGGGCCACAAGGGCAGGCGTAAGAGACATTAGGCACACCGCAAGCATTCGCTTCAGCAAGAGCAAGCGAGAAGCCTTCATGTCTCGAGCTCACTACAGAGATAGAGGAGTCCATATACTCCTTCTGCATATCCGAAGACTCTAGACGATCAATGCTATCTCTAAGCTGAAGCTTATCAATGATAGGATCAAGCTTCTCCAGTCCCTGGCCACAGATCTTCAAGCGCCAGTCGGGACAAGCTGCATGTACGATTGCCCAAGCCTCAACTAAGTTCTCGAAAATTCTTCTGTACACCATGGCGTCCAGAGGAGATCACCTTCTTTACATCAAGAGTGGCACTCTCAACTGGAGCAAATGTATTCCCATTAGGTATACAGATCGTATTAGGGACATCCCAGTTCGGTATATCCTCCTGGGTCAAGACGACAAACTGATCAAAGCGTCGAACCAGCTTAATATCGAGCCAATTCTGGAGTTTACCTAAGAGCCCCTTTCGAGAGAAGATCCAAGTATAGCGGGCACCATGTGCCTCTAATACCTTAGCACTTCCATCCTTGATGAAGGGTAAGAAGAAGATTTCCTTACCATACATAGAGACCACTATATCAGGACGAATCTCCATCAGAGTTCGCTTCATACGGACATAATGACGGATCAGGAAGCCGGGCAGCTTCATCGCCTTCTGTAGCATGCTAAGCTGGTCTGCTCCGATGTACCCAATGGCATAGTCTACCGTCTTTACTCTTGAATCCATCTCATAGTAAGGGGGGAGTCCTATCTGATCTGATGTGAGGACATATACTTCGTGGCCCTGCCTGGCCCAATAGTTTACCTTATTTATCAGCACGCGGGTCTGTCCACCTGCGTACCATGTATTGTTTAAAAACGTATACAATCTTCATAAGAGAGGTTACTTTACGAGTTCATTGAATAGAGAGAGCCACTGAGGCATGATGATGTCAAGGTCATAGCGATGCGAAGCCACCTCTGCGGCTTGTCCCAGATGACGATGCAGTTCTTCATCACGCATTAGCGTCCGAAGACGCTCTGCAAAAAGTCTCCTGATCATAGTGCGGGACACACAGAGACCACGACATCAGCATATAACCGCTTCAATTCTTCTTCCAAGCGAGCCTTATGCGAAGAACGTTTTCGCCATATCTCCCAGTAGCGCTTCCAGGTAGGGAGCTCATTATATGCTTCATAATTCAACCCCTAAGTCCACACGCTCAACACGTTCATCAATAGGGAAGAAGTCTGGAGGGAAGAAGTCTGGTCGTCCAGCCTTATCCGTTGTGATGATACAAGCTTCATAGCCACGATTCACAAGGTAGTTCACCTTGTTGGCGATGACACGCTCGATCCCTCCGGACTTAAACATCGCAGAGATACAGTAGACGATCTTATTGGCTTATATTCCTAATATGTTAATGCACAAAGTTAGCTCTTTCCCCGCACAACCCTACAGCACTTCTATTTATTCATTCGCTTGATGAGGCTGTAAGCCTTGTAGAGGCCCAGCTCACCAGCACGACTTAGATCGCGAGTGCCCTCCTTCACCTTCCCTTCGGAATAGTAGAGAAGGCCGCGATTGAAATAGCTTTCAGCAAAGAGCGGGTTGAGCTCAATCGCCTTGGTATAATCTTGCTTTGCTCGCTCTACATCCCCCGTCTTGGCATACAGGTTCGCCCGATTATAGTAGGCAAAGGCAAATGTCGGAGCCTGAGTGATGACCTGATTGAGATCAGTCAAGGGAGAGTATTCGACGACTCTCGTTGGGGTAGACGTAGGTAGGGGGAGCTCTGTAGGTGTAGTGCCCTTAGCCCCCGTAGCAGCAGCTCGGACTTGAGGGGTAGAAGGAGTAGACTGCTCGACAGGGCGCCCACGCTCAGCCTCACTCCGACGAAGTGACGCGATGGAGCGAGCAAAGTAGGCTAAAGTAAATGATGGGTCACGCTCTATAGCCTCGGTAAGGGTTGATATTGCTGCACTAAGATCTTGCAGGAGGAGGTGATCAATGCCCTTAAGGAAGGAGAGCTGCGCAGTCTTCTCAGTCTGAGCATTCAGCTGGCTGAGATGCTTCTGTACCTCTTCGACCTCTGCCATACTTAGGCTACTCCCCTGCTCACGGAGCACAAGGCGAGGGGCACGCTTATCCTGATGCAGGCGCTGCGTATTGAGACGATCTAATAGTGAAGCGAAGTAGACCTGGCCCTGGTTCCCATCCTTATCTATCTCAGCAAAGTAAGAGAGCGTCAGGTCACGACGAGGCGTCATCTGCGTCTCCTGATCCTGGATACGACCACGGATCTGGCTGGTATATCTGGGCTTGTCCTTAACCGGCTCTGGAGCCGTCTCGACAAGCATATTGTACTTCTCGATCGCTTCATCTTCGCGGCTACGCGTCTCCTTACCGTCCTTAGTGGGGCGAGAAGCAGAGGCGGCACGATTGCGATAGCTCTTGCTATTCTGCAGGTCAAAGAGATGAAGCTCATCGCGTGTAGCTCCCTTGACATCCCCCATCTTTACGGCGCACCTCAGCACGAGCCATAAAGCCTTCGGCAAATATGGGATAGCGCTTGAGCACGATATTGAGATCCTCCAGAGAGGAGCGAAGGTTCCCCAAGCGAAGATGTAGGAGTGCACGATTATAGCGCGCGATGTAGTGGTCTGGCTCGAGCTGCAGGAGCTTATCCCAGTCCTGAATAGCCAGCTATACTCCCCTACCTGCGTACGCAGTAGCGCACGATTGTTGAGGGCAGCACGGTCATTCGGCTCGAGGCGTAGCCCTTCGGAATAGTCACTCATGGCCCCTCGCAGGTCATTGAGGTGATAGCGCATAATCGCTCTATTTACATAGAGATTCGCATCACCTGCATCCTGAGACAACACCCGATCCAGTGCACGAATACTCGTCTTATAGTCCTTGCGCTCGGCTGCTATCTGGGCACGGAGGAGGTGAGCTGGCAGGTAGGTTGAGTCCTTCGCCAGCAGATAGTCCACCTGCCGTATGGCGTTGAGGGTATCTTTTCGCTCCAGGGCCGACTGTGCTAAGATGCGATAGGCATCCTTGTTCTTCGGATCGATCTCCAGCAGACGCTGGGCAGCACTATCTGCCGCTGCATACCGCTTATCCTGCAGTAGGGCTATGGACAAGTTGTACTGAAGCCCCACATCCCGCGGGGAGAGCTCGAGACCACGACGGAAGTCCTCGACTGCAGGCGTATACTCCTTCTGCGAGAAGCGAGCGATACCACGCAGGAGGTAGGCACGAGGAAAGATCGGGTTACGCTCAAGAGCCAGAGAGGCATCAGCCTCAGCACCGGCGTAGTCATCGAGGTTGATCTTCGCCACAGCCCTATAGAAGTAAGGCTCAGCCATCCAGGGGCGCAAGCCGATGATCTGATTGAAGTACCCCATCGAGACGATATAGTCATTGAAGTAGATCGCATTGCGCCCGATCGAAAGCGCCTGCTCGACATCGATCTGCGCACGGAGCGTAGAGGCGGATAGAGGAGGCCAAGAGCCGCAAGTGTGTACTTCTTCATACGTCGTCTATCTCGTAGTGTAGGAGTGAAGGCTGAGGCACGAGGAGCCCAACAGCCCTAACGATTACTTACGCTTCTGTGGAGCGGTGACGACACGGTAGTGCGCCGACACCTTGCCCTTCTGCATATTAGCAAGCTTACCCTTGATGAGCTGCTTGCGGATGGTCGCGATCTTATCGATGAAGAGGATCCCCTCGATGTGGTCATACTCGTGCTGGATCACGCGAGCGGCAAAGCCCGTATAAGTCTCACGATGGGGCTGGAAGTCGGCATCCAGATACTCAATGGTGATCGTCGCTGGGCGCGTGACCTTCTCATTGATACCAGGGATACTGAGGCAACCCTCATTCTCTGCGAGGGTCTCTTCACTACTCTCGACGATGCGAGCATTGATGAAGGTCTGCTTGAGCCCCTTGCATTCGGGGAACGTCTCTGCCATAGGGATCGGCATCGATGACGAAGAGGCGGATGGCACGCCCGATCTGAGGGGCAGCCAAGCCGATACCATCAGAGAAATACATAGTCTCCCACATATCTTCAATGAGGGTACTCAGGCCTTCGTAGTCGGCGGTTATATCTTGCCCGACCTCACGCAGGACGGGATGTCCATATATATATATAGGTAGCTTCATCGTAGGGATGATTAGGTGATACTATTTGAATGGTAGGTGAATTGCCCCAAGGCCATCACGGCTCTCAAGGTAGCTCTGCAGGATAATGACAGCGCTGACCTCGTCAACGAGCCCCTTTATCCTGCTCACGGCGCTTCTTGCCAATCCCAGCCTCACGTATAGCGCGCTGAGCCAGAGTCGAGGTGAAGCGCTCATCTTGATACTCAATAGGGACAGAGGGCAAGGCCTTACGGAGCTTCTCCACAAAGGGGCGGATATACTTCATCGAGGCAGACTCCTCATTATTCATCTGGCGAGGATAGCCGATGATGATACGCTCCACAGACTCACGCTGTACGTAGTCTGTGACGAAAGCAAGGAGCTGATGTGTCGGGTGCGTCCCGAGCCCCCCGGGGTAATCTGGAGGGGATCCGTGACTGCGACACCGCAACGCTTCTGCCCATAGTCGATAGCGAGTATTCGTCCCATAGTTTCGGGCAAAGATACGGAAAACTACCTGCTCTATGCGTCGCAAGCTCGTTACCGACCTAAAGCAAGCTAACTCCCCTCCGATGAGAGGAGAGGAGCCAGCAGATGATATTTATCCTATGTGAGATTAATTAGCGATAGGTTTCTTAGAGAAGAGGCGGATATAGGCCTTCAGCTTGCTTTTGGTCTGCAGTGGAGTAAGCTTCACCCTTCGCATTAGAGACAGAGCCAGCGCCCTGTGGACCACGATTACCAGAGATACTCTCACCATAGAAGTAGAGCCAACTTGGTGTAGAGCCCGCACTATGAATCCAATAGAATAGAGAGTTGCTTGAGCCATAGTCCGAATTTACATTCGTTTCTCGAACGCCATCGTACTTATATCCACCAAGGGTCAGCTCACGCTGCGTATCATCTTCCTCTGGTGTATATAGCAACTTTCGAGTAGGACGATCGGTCTTCCAGATATACCATGAAACGTCCCAAGAGTAGAGTGTACTCAACTACCATAATAAGGTCGGTGGTAAGCAGGACCTAAGTAGCGAGAATAGATATGCAGCTTCTGATTATCCATATCAAACTTATAGGCATTTGCCGTCAGGAACTGCTGTCCTTCCCCCCACCCAACGAGCATATAAGCATCTCGGGGGCCAGCATTATTTCGAACTAGATTATTGGTAAAGTAATAAGTCGAGAAGTACAAGCCTTCATTCGGAGCATCGGTCTTGTATAGAGGAGCCTTTTCTACATCACCAACAATATAAAGGGATCTGCATATCCTTAGGGATACTGATTGGGAGCGATATTTCGAGCCTTACCTGACACGGTCGTAGAGAGCCCCGTAGCTGCCTCTGGAGTATATTTCTCTATATTCCCTGTCAAGACCAATGGGAATCTCTCTTGGATTTCGTTTTCTCTTGGAGCGAGCTTAATAGGACCATACTTATTAGAGTTGAAACTCTTTGGGACGGTATTATTGTTATCCCGCGAGTAGAGGTAGTGTCTATAAGTAAAGTTACCAGAGCTTGAGTCCTTGTAGGGATTATCGGGGAGCTTCCCTGGGAAGATAGAAGCCCACTTATGAAGGACTGGCAATACCTGATCCGCACCGAGGCTTGTCGTAGCAACCTCATCATATGCATGATAATCACCCGTATCCTCCTTCTCCATAAAGCTAAGGAAGGTGTGAATCTTAGTCTGAGCTCCCACCAGGCGTAGAGTCTGACCACTGAGCTCAGAAGAAGAAAGTCGGAAGGCTCCCTGCAGGGAAATTGCGGGTTAAGAGTGGCTTACGAATAAGAGCCTTGGGTAGGCATGATTCTCCCCTTGTCTGATCAAGACTCGTTTCTTGATTATATTCAGCTCCCGTACGGTTAGCATCATAGAGGAGGACGTCATGATACCACCACGGCTCTGCTCCTTAGTACGCCCTACATTGGTAGTGGCACCAGTAGTCTCTACTGTCTGTGGCATAGCCCAGATGAGATAGTATTTAGCAGACTTAGCCCCCGTAGCGATCTCCTCCTTGTCCTTGAACCAGAAGTCTGCGTAGTTTGGGGAAAGCCAGTGGCCAGCCATAGTTAGCGGCTGCTGAATCAATAATAGCCTTCCCATCAGGACGGAGACCAGTCCACGAGGAAGCGAGGTCCTTTGACGAGCGGATATTATCATCCGAGAGGTCATAACTACCTCGGAAGGCAAGCATATTCGTTAGAATACGTATCCCAGCCAGCTTGATAGGGGCGAAGTCACGATTCTGGATCTCAAGTCGCAGGAGCGTCCCCTGAGGGCGCAGGCTGAAGCGACTACCAAAGATGATAGCATTGTTGCCACCCGGCCTTATTAACGAAGTCGGCGTCTGCCAGAGTGATCCACTGTGAGAAGAAGGGTACGTCGAGCGTCACCTTCTCTTCGTCTGTATAGCTATCTCCCTTAGTAGACTTCGTGATCCCCTTGAGGTTCCACTTATTCTGAGCACTAAAGCGATCAATACCCTGGTCAGACTGTACATCATTGGAGTACTTCACCGACTCCAGGTTATTGGGGTCGAAGGTCAAGGTGCGATTATTGCGCTTACCACCGATGACCAGTGCTACACTCCAACTCCCCTTAGTGAAGTCTGTCTCTCTCGTTACAATCACAGGAGAGCCTCCTGTCTTCGTGTGGAGATAGATACGATCACTGGGGACAGCAGAGCCATCAGGATAAGAGGTGCGACGCTCCATAGTGATCTCACCGACCGTGACGGGCTGTGAAGATTCCGTCGAGCGGAGAATAACAGTTGCCTTAATATCCCCCTTGACTGAGGAGAGATCAAGGTGAGAGGAAGTCGTCGTAGTGCCTCCATTCGTCTCATCGTAGACGACGTAGTCAAAGGCACGACCCGACTGAGCCTTCTGCCCTTGCTCTAAAGAGGCATCACGGAGCTGTTCGGCTCCAAAGTTAAGCAGGACTTCTACACCTGGGCCTTCGGATGTAGTAGAATCAGGAGCCAGTCGATCACCATCTTCCTGACTACAAGAAGCGAGGAGGATGCCGAAGAGGCCAGCAAATAAGAGAACTTTTTTCAACATACAATCAGGGATAAATTTGATTTTAATTCAGACGGAGTATAGTACTGAGTCGTGGGAGTGGAGACTGGTACTCAATGCATACCCAGCGCCACTTACAGCCCCATACGGGCATAGAGTAGTAGCAGTTTTTCGAACCCAAAGGCTCAAAGCACAAAAACCCAATTTGTGTGCAAAGATACTATGATCAAAAAAACACACTCCAATAGACGCAAACTATCAGATTATAGACACTACACGTTAAACATCATTAAAAAAACAAGAGGTATTCTCGTGAAGAAAAAAGTAGCTTCCCGCAGTGGTTTTTCCGCATCTATGCACGTAGTCTTAAAGGCCTCGAACGAAAATCCTAAAAGTCATTGCACGTAGATTTAAGAACCACGTACATAGATCAAGCTTATCAACTATGCGTCCACTACTTTTACTCGTACTCATAGGAAGGTATTCCACAACTGTCTCCAGCTTTTTCCTTCCACGGAAACGAACCACCACTAAGCAGTAGTGCAGTGCAACACTCTGCTATAAAACGCTGTATGATAACCTTTTTATATAATGACTTACATCGACGCAACACCTACCGAAAGAAATGCCCACTATTCAAAAGCTGTAGGAGGACAGCTCCTCTCTCGGGGGAAAGACGTATCTTTGTGGAAGAGAAAAAGTTTTGCCACGAGCGACATGTCTAAGCAATATACTATCCCTGAGATCCTCAGCGCTGAGATCGAAGCGCTGCGTACCATCCCACGAGACAATGACTACGAAGCAGCTATCCGCCTGATCCTAGGGCACGTGCATCAGGGTGGCGGTCGCCTCATCACCTCGGGTATGGGGAAGGCTGGACAGATCGCTCACAACATCGCGACGACCTTCAGCTCTACAGGGACGCCCGCTTACTTCCTCCATCCGAGCGAAGCACAGCATGGCGACCTGGGGATGGTCTGTGAGAGCGATGTGATGCTCTTGATCAGCAACTCAGGCAAGACACGCGAGGTACTGGAGCTTGTCGCCCTCACACGGCGTATGTATCCCCGCCTACCCTTCATCCTCATCACGGGTAATAGCGAGAGTCCACTCTCTCAGCTCGTCGATGTCACCCTCTCCACGGGCAACCCTGCAGAGGTCTGCCCTCTGGGGCTGACGCCTACGACGAGTACGACCGTGATGACGGTGCTCGGTGACCTCTTGGTAGTGAGCGTAATGCAGCGCATCGGCTTCACCTACCACGACTACTCACTACGCCACCATGGTGGCTACCTCGGGGACAAGAGCCGCGAGCTCGTCTCTCCCGAGACAGAGAAGAAGTAGTCTCCACCGCAGGGTGCCCACGCACAGCTCGGGAGAGCTGGACGCATTCCGATGGGCCTCCCGCACTCTATTTTTATGATTTATGTATGCACTCATCGAGGTCAGGCTGATGGACTTCACCGTAGAGCATACGTCCACGATCCCTCTACCCCTCACGGGGCGGACGGATGCTTACTTATCAGTTACATTAGATGACATTCGAAGAATTAGGGGTAAGTGCCCCTATCTGCCAAGCCGTTCGTGAGCTTGGCTATGAACAGCCCATGCCTGTGCAAGAGGCTGTGATCCCTCACCTCTTAGGTGCCCCCATTGACCTCATCGCCCTGGCCCAGACGGGGACGGGGAAGACGGCAGCCTTTGGCCTACCCCTCCTGCAGAACGTGGAGCGAAGCCTTCAGGCTCAGCCCAATGATGGCGTCGCTACACCACGCGCCCTCGTCCTCTGCCCTACCCGCGAGCTCTGTCTGCAGATCGCTGACGACCTCACGGCCTATAGCAAGTACCTCCCCTCGGTACGCATCCTCCCCGTCTATGGGGGCTCGTCTATTGAGGCACAGATACGTACGCTTCGCCGTGGTGTAGAGGTCATCGTCGCCACTCCTGGTCGCCTCATCGACCTCATGGAGCGTGGTGCAGCAAGCCTCGACAGCATCGAGACGGTCGTCCTCGACGAAGCTGACGAGATGCTGACGATGGGCTTCTCTGAGAGCCTCCAGACGATCCTCGCCGAAGTACCTAAGGAGCGTCACCTCCTGCTCTTCTCCGCCACGATGCCCCGTGAGATCAGCTCTATCGCTGCCTCCTACATGCACCAGCCCAAGGAGATCATCGTCGGGACGAAGAACGAGGGGAACAAGAATATCCGTCACTACTACTACGTCGTATCGGCACGCCACAAGTACCTTGCCCCTGAAGCGCATCGCCGACTACTACCCCGATATCTACGGTATCATCTTCTGCCGCACGCGTCGTGAGACTCAGGAGATCGCAGACCAACTCATCCGTGATGGGTACAATGCTGATGCCCTACACGGCGAGCTCTCGCAGGCTCAGCGTGACTACGTGATGCAGAAGTTCCGCATCCGCAATCTTCAGCTCCTCGTCGCTACCGACGTAGCTGCTCGCGGGCTGGACGTGAACGACCTCACGCACGTCATCCACTACGGCCTGCCTGATGACATCGAGAGCTATACCCACCGCAGTGGCCGTACGGCACGTGCCGGGAAGATGGGGATCTCCATCGCTATCTGCCACAGCCGTGAGCGTGGCCGCCTGCGTGACATCGAGCGCATCTCACATGCTACCATCGAGCGTAAGCACCTCCCCACGGGTCAGGCTATCTGCGAGAAGCAGCTCTTCCATCTGGCTGACCGCATCGAGCGCGTCGAGCTCACCGAGGACACGACGCTCGACACCGTGCTCCCCGAGCTGGTCCGTAAGCTCGACTGGATCGACAGAGAGGAGCTTGTACGCCGACTGATGCTCCTCGAGCATCGTCGCCTGCTCGACTACTACGAGAGCGAAGAGGCGATCGAGGAAGCAGACGACAAGGGCCGCCTCTCGGGCGAAGGCAAGGAAGGCAAGAAGCGCGACAAGCGCAATGCCGTAGCCGAGGAGGGATGAAGCGCCTCTTCATCAACTTCGGTAAGCTCGACCGCATGTTCCCCAACAAGCTCATTGAGCTGATCAACAAGTGCGTCCCTGGGCGCGTGAAGATCGGTAAGATCGACCTACTCCCACGCTTTGCCTTCTTCGAGGTAGAGAAGCTGATGCTCAGGAGGTCATTCGCTCAATGAGTAGCTACGAGGTCGATGGTCGCCGTATCGCCGTGGACTATGCCGATGCTATGGGCGGTGGCGATGGTAAGAAGGAACGCCGCAGCCGTCGCAATCAAGACTTTGCTCCCGAGCGCAAGTCTTATCGTAAGGGTAGTAAGAGCAGTGAGGGTGCCTTCGATAAGTACAAGGGGGGCAAGTCCTCGAAGGGTGGTAAGAAGAAAAACCGCTGGTAAGCGGTGTATATCATCTATAGTCCTTCTCTCCGTTATAGATACATCATGGTAGAGGGCATTCTACCGCTGTATATTTAACGCACACGAACGAATTATGAAGAAGATGATCATCGCAGCCGTTGCGCTGCTCGCCAGCACCTTCGCAGTGCAAGCTCAGGGAGTCCATCCCCGTCTCGAAGTCGCGGGGAACTTCTCCACGAATATCGCAAAGGACGCTAGTGGCTACTCTGTCAAAGACTACAAGACTCGTCCAGGCTTCCGCGTCGCTGGGGCTGTCGAAGTCGGTCTCCTTGGCCCACTCTATATAGCTCCTGGTGTTGCCTTCCAGCAGAACGGGAGTAAGCTGGGCGACCAGACGACCACACTGAACTATCTGAGCATACCCGTCAACCTCGGTCTACGCCTGGGCCTCGGGGGCTTAGCTGTATCGCTCGAAGGGGGACCATCGTTCTCCTACGGTGTCTCCTCCAGCTCTACCGCTAAGGATGTCCTCCTCGACTTCCAGAATGGAGGCCTCAAGCGCTTCGAAACAGGGCGTCAATGCTTCGGTCGCTGTTCACCTCAGCAGCTTGTACTTCCGACTAGGTTCGGACATCGGTCTGACGAACATCTACAAGCAGAAAGCCAGTGAAGCGAGCCTCAAGAACGCTTCCTTCTATTTCGGTGTCGGTCTGCGCTTCTAAGAAGCACGCCATCCTCTCTTAGAGACTGCAGGCCCTCCCGCCTCCTTCATCGGGGCGGGAGGGCCTGCACTCTTATTCTCCTCCTATATATGATGTATGGGAGTGAACCACATGAGTTGCATCAGGTTTATATAATATATGAATACAAGCTCCTCCCGCCCTAAGAAGGGTGACCGCATTGACTTCATCCTCCAGCTGTGGTTCTTCGTACTGGCCATCGGCTCTATCGTCGCTTTCTTTCGCCTGTCGTAGCACCTATCCCCTACTCTTTCAGAGCCTCGGGATGGCAGCTATCGTCATACGCGTCATCTACTATGTGAAGCTCCTCCTGCTCTCACGCCGTGACGACAAGCGAAAGTAAGTAGCCCCACGAAGTCCCCAGCCTATATTATATACCTTTACTCACATGCATAAGACTGCTATGGAGCGCCCGTACAAGGCGCTCTTCATCGATATTGACAATACGCTTCTGACCTTCCGTCCCCTCAGCTGAGATAGCTTTTCGGAAGACCTTCGAAGCTATGGGCGTGACCTACGAGCCCAGCTACTACGAAGTCTATTATTGGATCGGCGATGTACTCTGGACGCAGCAGCAGTGCCAGCAGATCACCGTACAGGAGATCCACGACACGATCTTCCACCGTCTCTTAGCCGCACTCGCCATCGACGCTGATGCCGATGCCTTCGGGAAGTTCTTCCATCAGCAGCTCCACGAAGAAGCCATCCTGGAGCCAGAAGCCGCTGAAGCACTCAGCTATCTCAGTGAGCGCTACAAGCTCTATGTAGCCTCCAATGGTATGCTCGATATGCAGCGCTCACGCCTGCAGGTCGCAGGGATCCTACACTACTTCTCCGACCTCTTTGTCTCGGATGATATCGGAGCAGAGAAGCCTTCCGAAGCCTTCTTTGAGGAAGCCATGCGCCGAAGTGGCGTAGCCCCCAATGAAGTACTCTTCATCGGAGACAGCCTTCAGGCCGATATGACGGGTGCCCTTCGCAGTGGTATCGACCGCTGCTGGTACAATAGCCACGCAGCTCCCAGTACCCGAGAGCCTTCCCCTTGAAACTATGTCATCCAACGCCTGAGCGAAGTAAAGGCCTTCCTGTAAGACCCACCCTCCCATCGCCGTACACATCGCCATAGCACTAAGAAAGAAGTCAAAGCCTATGGCAAGGCTTGTCGCCTCCCCATTCGGCCTTTTTGCCTATCCTCTAAAAGCAACTTCCCCCGACGGATCTACGGATCCGTCGGGGAAGATGCTTTACACGCTACGAAAATCATCCCTCTCGCAGCTCACAAAGGAGTCTAAAGAATTCGTATCTTTGCGCTGACAATGCCACTATGCAAGCGGGATTTCACGCACTCTTGATGGTGGCACTGGCATCCAAATGGCTCAGTAGCTTAGTTGAATAGAGCGTCAGATTCCGGTTCTGAAGGTCGAGGGTTTGAGTCCCTCCTGGGTCACATCTGCATAGCTCCTCAAGTTCGTTTCTGCGAACCGAGAAGAATGCGTATCTTTGCAGCGATCTCAGGAGGATGGAGCGAGTCTCCTCTTCTTATAATTGATCACAGGAGAGATGGCAGAGTGGTCGAATGTGGCGGTCTCGAAATCCGTTGTACCGTAAAGGTACCGGGGTTCGAATCCCTCTCTCTCCGCAATAAAGGGTGTAAATCAGCGAGTTATGCGATTTACACCCTTTTCTCACCCAGAAATATCGATAGCCTATAAGACGATAAACGAGCCCTTGGAGCTTCTTGATGGAGCCCAAAGGGCTCGGCTTGTTTTTCCCACATTCTCCTAATACATCCTCCCCTTTCCTGGGCTATTCAGGCGTGCTCATTTCGCCTATACATTTGCAGTGTCAGAGCTATTCAAGACCATGCTTGAAGACTCTCGAAGACTCATAAAGATACATTCAAGTCGATTGACACCGCAACGTATAAGCAACTATGACACTACACGAACTTCTCGAGAAGCCCGTATGGCAGATGACGGGTGAAGAACTACTCTTCCTCACCCAAAAGAAAGTAATGCAACCAGAGGGAGCAGAATCCGAGATGTCTTCCGCCAAAGAAGAAAGACACTTCGTTTATGGGCTCTCTGGGCTTGCCCGACTTTTTTTGGGTGTAGCCTCCCCACGGCCAATCGCATCAAGCAGAGTGGAAAGATCGATCGGGCTATCACGCAAGTCGGACGAAAGATCATCGTCGATGCAGACCTTGCCCTTGAGCTAGCAGGACGCAAATCAGGAGGACGCAGATGAACGCTTTCACCCATTCCTGCGATCCATCACCCGATATGGAGGAGGTATGGAAACGCTCGCTTATACGAGTTACTGACGAATTCACCCTCCCTCCCGTAGTGCTCCGTGTGGATGATGCAATCATTGGCACGCTCGGCAACTTCAGCGTCTCGACGGGGAAGGCAAAAGCCAAGAAGACATTCAACGTCTGTGCGCTGGTGGCGGCAGCCCTCATCAATGGGCAGGTGCTAGAGTATCGAGCGAGCTTTCCTGAGACCAAGCGCAACATTCTCTACTTCGACACCGAACAAAGCCTCTATCATTGCCAGCTCGTCGTACGAGCGCATCTTACACTTGGCTGGACTTCCTCTTGATCGTGAGCCCGAGCATTTACACTTCAGCCACTTGAGAGCCATCGCTGAGCCCGAGATCCGTAGGGCCATCATTCGCTACGCCATCTACCACACCCCTGATGTAGGGCTCGTCGTCATTGATGGTATCCGTGATCTCATACATGACATCAACAGCTCCACTGAAGCCACAAAGCTCATCGGAGACCTAATGCAATGGACAGGCGAGCAGAACATCCATATCCAGACGGTCCTTTATCTCAACAAAGGCGACGACAATGCACGAGGGCACATTGGCACTGAGCTAAACAACAAAGCCGAAAGCGTGCTACTTATTGCCAGAGATAATGCTGACGCTGATAGAAGCATCGTATCCCCTGCGATCATTCGCTCGAAGGCTTTTTCAGCCATCTCGCTTTCAGGCTATCAGAAGACGAAGGCATCTGCTGTAATACGTAACCCC